>Ga0208247_10012_pt1 | contig 386940 bp, 328 predicted proteins | sample AntDryMetagUQ836_FD_188087 | JGI IMG/M metagenome (GOLD analysis project Ga0208247, IMG submission 188087) | Polar desert microbial communities from Antarctic Dry Valleys - UQ836 (SPAdes) | ecosystem: Environmental > Terrestrial > Soil > Desert | place: Antarctic Dry Valleys | collected 2008-12-31 | reverse complement strand
CCGTCCCGGCATTCGATACCGAAGCCGAGGCGATGGACTGGCTCACGGCTTTCGGTCGTGGAACGGCGCTGTGAGGCCGACATCGCGTTCGCTTCAGGTTCGTCTAAGGTTCCGTGACCATACTGGAGGGATGTTGGGATTTTTCGACGCCGCACTGCGGGACCGCGCATGAGAGTGTCGGTTCCCGGAATGAGCCGTCGAAAACCATCGGGAATTCACGTGCGGACGCTCCATGCTCGCGTGAAATTGCTGACTGCAGGCCTGGTGGCGATCGCGGTGATCGTGTCGGCGTCGGCGGTGTACATAGTGTTCAACGCGTATTTGCAAGGCAACGTCGATCGGCAACTCGAGCGCACGAGTGACGCGATCACCGACACCGTCAATTTCGGCGGTGTCACACCGGTTCTGGGATTGACGGCCGGCGCGGATACAGCGGTCATCCAGGCGGTGGGGCTTCTTACTGCCGACGGCGCCTTGGTGACGGCGACTCCCGGTCTGCCGCCGTTCAGCACGAGCGCAGACGCCATCAGGTCGATCGCAGACGGCAATTCGTCGCAGACAATCGCGACGGTTGATGCGTATCGAATTCTTGTCGAGCCCTCGGTTGCGGGCCAGACTTTGGTTGTCGCGCAATCCCTGGGGCCGACGCGTTCGGTACTCAAGCGACTGGCAGTGGTGTTGGCGGCACTCGGGGCGGCCGGAATCGCCCTAGCTTACGCGGCCGGAGATGCTGTGGCACGCACAGGATTACGGCCGATTGCGCGACTTACTGCGGCGACGCGGCGGGTCGCCGAAACGGATGATCTTGCGCCGATCCCGGTGACCGGTGACGACGAGTTGGCGTCGTTGACAGTCAGTTTCAATCGGATGCTCGGGACGTTGTCGGAATCGCGGGCACGCCAGAGAAGTCTGATCACCGAAGCGGGCCAGGACCTTCTGGCTCCTTTGACTGCACTTCGCACCAATATCGAGTTGTTGATGTCTTTCGATACCAAGTCCGGCGCGATTTCCGAGGCGGATGCAACGCAGCTGCGTGAGGAAATCACCGACCAGATGATGGAGTTGACGCTCCTCGTCGGAGAGTTGGTGGACCGTGCGCGGGTTGACGAAAGCACGTTGGGGAGAGGAGATTCCCTCTAAATCGGACGTCTGACCAGCGACTTTGTTGCATTCGTAATTGAAGCAATGGAAGGAGCGCTGGTAATGTGGGGCAATTGTGAAGTTTTTGGGTATAGCTGGAATGTGGCGCGAACCGTGGGGTTTGCTGGGCGGGGGCCTTTGGAGGACGAGAGGGATTCAGTGGTCAAGCAAGCACGCGCCGAGCTGACTCGGCAGCAAATCGTTGCCGGCGCGGCCGCGCAGTTCGAGAAGACTGGTTACGGCAGCACCAGCATGGCCGACATAGTCTCGGGGGCCGGTACTACCAAGGGCGCGTTGTATTTCCATTTCGCGTCGAAGGACGAGCTCGCGCAGTTCATCATTGCCGAACAGCATCGGCTCTCGATCGAGTCGGTGCAGGCGATTTCCGCGACGGGCAAGGACCCGTTGGAACAGATGATCATGCTCACGCACGAAATGGCACGCCAGATTGTCGACGAGCCGATCGTTCGCGCGGGCATTCGCCTCACGCTGGAACTGAGCACGTACGAGGGGCCGGTGGAACCGTACGCCGAATGGATCTCGGCAATCACCGATCTCACCGCCAGAGCTCAGGCGGAAGGTGAAATCCGAAAATCGGTCAGCGCAGAATCGTTCGGCAGGTTCATGCCCTCGGCATTCACGGGGGTACAGCTGGTTTCGAACGTCCTCACCCGACGCTCGGATCTTCCGGATCGTGTCGACGAGATGTGGCAGATCCTGCTTCCGGGAATCGTCAGCGACGAACTTTCCGGTGACATCGAGCGCCTCGTCAAGTCGCGGTGGACTCCGGCGGCGGCGTAGCCTGCGGGACATGGCCGTCACGCGGATAGTTTCGGATCTGTCGAGTAGCTCGCTCGAGGCCGCGCAGCGCTTCTACACCGAAGTGCTGGGCCTCGAAGTTGTCATGGATCACGGGTGGATCGTGACGTTGGCTTCGCCGACGGATCCGTCATTGCAGATCAGCGTCATGACGCACGACGCTCATGCGCCCGTAGTACCGGACGTCTCCGTCGAGGTGGATGATCTCGACGCGGCGTACGAGGCCGCGGTGCAGCGCGGCGACACCATCGTCTATCCCGTCACCGAGGAGCCGTGGGGTGTCCGCAGGTTCTTCGCTGCCGACCCCGACGGCCACGTGATCAACATCCTCAGCCACCGACGCGAGCAATGATGGCGTCCCGCCCGGGCGGGCTGACGTACCTCGAGGTGGGCGCAACGTCAGGCGTTCTCCCCGCCGGCTATCACCACGTTCACGAGAGCGCGACGGTCGGATCCGGACGGGAGGATTTCGAGGTTGCCGCTCGAACCGTCGCGAATTGGGGAATGCACCGCGGAGCCGGACTGGCCGTACGGACGGCAGCCCCGACCGCCGTGGCGGGTCAGGATGCGACCTTCGGACTCGGTCCGGTAACTATCCCCGTTCGGATCGTCTATGTCGTCGACGAACCCAATCGCAAGGGCTTCGCGTACGGAACCCGCGCGGGCCACCCCGAATGCGGGGAGGAATTGTTTGTCGTCCAGTTCGACGAGGCCAGCCAAGCGGTTCGTATCGAGATCGTTGCGTTCTCCAAGCCCGGAACGTGGTGGGTGCGTCTCGGCGCTCCGATCGGACGTCGAGTACAGGCGTTTGTCACGCGCCGCTACGTCCGTGCCGTCCGCCAGAGCGTCGCCCGATCGCGGGTATGACCGCTGCCGGGCGCGCTGGAAAAATGATTGGACGAGCTTCGGTTGGGGTTGATAGCTTGTGCGAGACCGTGACAACACGCCAGGAGGTGAGACCCATGAACGCTGTAACCATGTGGGTGCTCCCACTCGTGTTCACGGATCGGCGATTGACGTAGGTGTCGCCGGGAGCGCCCCGAGTAGGCAATCCCGAAAGGTAACACCATGCAATCCAATTCTCCGACCATCGAATTCACTTCCGAGACAACGTCGAACGGTGTCATCGAACGCCATTTCGTTGTAGACGACATCACCGGCGTGCTCTGGTCACTCGCGTCCGGATCCGTCGAATCACCACTTCTGCTGTCCGGGCACTCCGGCGGCATGCACAAGAAGGCGCCGGGACTTGTTGCCAGCGCACTCCACAGTGTGAGCTCCCACGGGTTCGCAGTCGCCGCGATCGACGCGCCCGGACATGGCGATCGGCCGCGGAACACACAGGACGAACAGTGGGTCGAGGCGATCCACCAGGCTAGGGCGGCCCACGAGCCGATCGCTCCGATCGTCGTCGAGTACAACCGATCGCTGGCGGAGCGTGCAGTGCCGGAATGGCAGGCGACCATCGACGCTCTGCAAACGCTGCCCGACGTCGACGCCGACGCTCCGATCGGCTTTGGCGGCGTGTCGCTAGGGGTCGTGACCGGGCTGATGTTGGCCCCGGTCGAATCCAGGATCGCTGCCGTGAGCTTCGGTGGAGTTTTTGTGGACGACTCCCTCATCGAAGCGGCACGAAAGCTCACGGTCCCGGTCGAGTACCGGATCCCTTGGGACGACAAGGATTACGACCGCACGTCAGGGGTAGCGTTGTTCGATGCCTTCGGCTCGACGGAGAAGACGCTGCACGCCTACTCGGGCAGGCACTATCCGGTGCCCGACTACGAGCGCGACAGTTCGGCTCGGTTCTTCGCCCGCCACCTCGGCGGGAGCGCCGGCGCTCCCATGAGCTGACGTGAAACACGTATCGGCGTCCGGCCTGTGTCGGACGCCGATACGATCTCGACCAGGTTTCGTTTCTCAGCAAGACCCGAAGTAGTGGCGTCACCGAATCCTGCATCGATTTGACCGAAGCTTTTCAGATGATCATTTTTGTGGCGCTCGCGATGGTGGCGATTTCGATCCTTCGCTCGCTAGTAGCCGTCCAGCTTGGCCATTTTTGCTGAGGCGCTCGATGGCGACATATGTCCTTACGGTCCGCCGGGCGGAACGAACTTGTTCGTGATCCAGTTCGATGCTTCGATCTCGTCGAGGATTGTCCGGAGAACTTCGGTGGCTAATGCTCGTGCTGTGCCGAGTGTCCGGTCAATACCGAACATCGAACAAGACTGGAAACTTTCTCGTGTCCGACCTGAGGCGACGACATGTCTTTCAACCGCGCATGTCCAGCCATGCGTCGACTAACCGTCCGATACCTGACCTGGGGGCGGTACTTGAGTGGGCCGATATCGCACGGCGACTGCACCCGACTGGAACTCGTGGCGATCGACGAGTTCGAGTTGGATGCGCTCGTGCAGACCGGCGAGCAACGTCGGTCCGTGTCCGGCAAGGACCGGTTGCACAACGAACTCGTACTCGTCGATCAGTCCCAGGTCTGCCAATGCCAGGGGGAGTGTCACGCCGCCAACCCACAGACCTTCGCCGGGCTGCTCCTTGAGCCGTTGAATCGCTGACCCCAAGTCGCCTTGCACGAGTTCGGCATTCCAATCGACCCCGCTCAGCGTGCTCGACACGACGTACTTCTTAGCCCGGTCCATTGCCTCGGCGAACGGGATCTCCCACTCGTCCATCCAGTCAGGCCACGCCCCCGTTGCGGGCCGCCGCCACGCCGACTCCATCATCTCGTAGGTCACCCGGCCGAACAGCAAAGCATCGGCTCGTTCCATCTGAGCGGTCCAGTAGCGCATCGACTCCTCGTCGGGTGGAAGCCCCGCCTCGTGATGGCAGCAGCCGTCGAGGGTGACGTTGATCGAGTATCGAAGTGGTCTCATCTCGTTGTTCTCCCCTGATACGCGCAGAGTGACAGCACCGGACCGTACTCAGACTACTGCCGGGCCGTCGGTGTAGATCAGGTTCGGGACCTGGAGTCACGCGGGGGTCGACCGAACAGTAACCAGACGAGCGCACCGAGTACAGGCCCCGCGATCACCAGTGCCGACCACCAGAATTTGCTCCCCAAGCGGTCGAAATCGGTGCGCACGATCGCCACGAGCGCGCTAATCGTGATGAAGATCCAGGCAAGAACGAAGACGGTGAAGGTGATGTCCATCCAAAGCGGAATGGTGGGGTTGGGGGTCGATTCGTTCACGCTTCCAGACCACTTTCGACGACTGTGCCTTGATGAAACAACACGCTCCATCGATTCTCGGTGAACCGCCAGATGGATGATCGCTCGGTAACTCGTTGCGCTTGCGCCAGCCGGTACGTCACCAGATACGTGTCAGGCGCAATCCGGCTCAGCGCTGGCCGGTCAGCCGTCCACCCGAGTTCGGCGGCGTCGTTCACCTCGCCGCGGAGGCGTCGGCGCTCAACTACCGACTGCACGTAGTCGCGGGTGTATCGAGCGCCGGAGGCTCCGATCTCCCGGAACTGCGGGTCGACGACCGCATCGAACTCGTCTCGTGACATCGCTACTCGAGTTCGGTGAAACAGAGGTTCGAACTCCATCAACTCGTCGAGGATCGGGCGAAACTCGTGTGGGGTCGTCACGACTGCTCCGAGAACTGCGCCCTCATCTCGATCCCTATCTCCGCGTGTCGCAGGAGGAAGGCCTTCTCGTCATACCCCTTGCGCCGCAACCAGAGAGTGACCTCGCTGTTGCATTTGCTTGCATTGCACGAGCGGCACGCCGGTGCGATGTTGTCGAGTGTGTAGCGCCCACCGCGGGAGATCGCCAGCACGCAGTCACGCTGCGGCGACTCGTCCGGCTCGCCGCAGTACGCGCAGCCACCCCAGGCCGCTTTGAGCGCGGACCACTGCTCGACGGACAGGTCGTGCTCCATCAGATCCATTCGGCGTTTGCGCCTACGCGCGTATCTGGCTTTCCGGGTCCGGTTGACGGGCATGAGGCCATGCTATCGCTGTGCGATGTTCACTCCGGGTAGCGCCGCGGGGTGAACACCTGACGGCCCGAACCGGTTTCGACGACCGTCGTCATCGAGGAGCCGACGATCAGCAGAGTTCGCATGTCGATCTCGGAAGGCTCGAGCTCGCCGAGGGTCACGACGCGAACTGATTCCTCGGCACCGGCAACATCGCGGCCGATGACGACGGGAGTCTCGGGGGAGCGGTGCTCGAGCACGAGGTCCTTCATGGCTTGGACCTGCCACGTCCGGGACTTCGACGCCGGGTTGTAGACCGCAAATGCCATGTCTGCGGCTGCAACTGCCGAGATACGGCGCGCGACGACATCCCACGGCTTGAGGCGATCAGACAACGAGAGCACCGCGTAGTCGTGCCCGAGGGGAGCGCCGACGCGACTGGCGACAGCGTTTGCCGCCGTCATGCCGGGAAGGATGCGGACCGGCACCCCGCGCCACTGGTCTTCGGCGGCAACTTCGAGAACTGCTGCAGCCATGGCGAATACGCCGGGATCACCCGAGGAGACGACAGCTACACGGGCGCCGTTCTTCGCCAGGTCCAACGCCATCGCGGCGCGTTCCGCTTCGACGCGGTTGTCGCTGGAATGGCGACGCTGGCCCGGACGCGTCGGCACGCGATCGACGTACGGGCCGTAGCCGACGAGGTCGGTTGCCAACGAAAGCTCATGCGCCACTTCGGGTGTGGTCCAGGCGGTGTCGCCCGGCCCGAGTCCGACCACGACCACCTCGCCGCGAGACTCGGTCGCAGGTCGAGGGTTGTTCGACGGGCTCGGAACGATGGCGATCGAGAAGTACGGAACTCCGTCCGGGTCGACCTCCGCAGCGGATTCGACGCGTTGACGTGTGGTGCTCGCGCGCTCGACGTAGTGGGCCTCGCCGAGGCGACCGGAATCCTCGAGCGATTGGAGGACCGGTGGGAAGGTACGTCCGAGCTTGAGGATGGCCGCGGCGTCGGTTTCCTTGAGCCGCCTGGTCAGCTCGGCCTGCGGCAACGTTCCGGGCAGGATCGTGAGGATCTCTTCACCCTCGACCAGCGGCTTTCCGAGTGCAGCAGATGCCGCGCTGACGGAGGTGACGCCGGGAATCACTTCGGCGTCGAAGCGATCGGCCAGTCTCTTGTGCATGTGCATGTAGGAGCTGTAGAAGAGCGGATCGCCGGCGGCGAGCAACGCGACGGTTCGACCGGCCGCGAGGTGAACTGCCAGCCGTTCGGCAGCTGCTTCGTAGAACTCGTCCATCGCGCCCTGGTATCCGCCGGGATGATCAACGGTCTCGGTGGTCACGGGGTAGACGAGGTGTTCTTCGATCTGTCCTTCGCGCATGTACGGCGCTGCAACTCCGCGGGAGATGCTCTTGCCGTGCCGCGCGGAGTGGAACGCAACCACATCGGCCTCGCCGATGACGCGGGCAGCCTTGACGGTCACCAATTCGGGATCGCCGGGGCCGATACCGACACCCCAGAGCTTGCCTGCACTCATTCGACTTCGCTCGCAATCGCATTGACGACGGCGGCGGTGATCGCGCTGCCGCCGCGTCGGCCGCGGAGAACGAGATGATCGATCCCGCTGGCGTGTTCGATGAGGGCTTCCTTCGACTCGGCAGCGCCGATGAAGCCGACCGGACCTCCGACGATGGCGGCCGGACGGGGTGCGCCGGCTTCGATGAGGTTCAGGAGATGGAACAGTGCGGTGGGTGCGTTTCCGATCGCGACAACAGCGCCCTCGAGCTTGGCTCCCCACAGTTCGAGAGCAGCCGCCGAGCGAGTGTTGTCGATGGTCGACGCCAGCACGGGAACCCGCGGATCGCCGAGGGTGCAGATGACGTCGTTGCCGGCGGGCAGACGCTTGCGCGTGATGCCGGCAGCCACCATCTGGGCGTCGCAGAAGATCGGCGCGCCGTCGCGCAGAGCTGCGCGCGCAGCCGAGACGACACCGGGTGTGAAGGCGACGTCGTCGACGAGATCGACCTGGCCACTTGCATGAATCATGCGCACTACAGCTTGCGAGACATCCGCCGGGAAACGGCTCAGGTCGGCTTCGGCCCGAATGGTGGCAAAGGACTGGCGATAGATTTCCGCGCCGTCACGGATGTACTCGATCATGTGCCACACGATAGAGGCATCACCGATCGGGCGGATTCACCCGGTAACCGTCACCCGTCGCGATTACATCCGCTACGTCCCCGCGGGGACGTCCGCAGCTGCGGTCGCACCCGGCCCAGTGCTGGCGCCCGACAACCGGAAGTTCTGCCTGCTCGACCGCGGTGATCGCGTCGGCGCGCACATCGGCGAGCGACTTCTCGCATCCCGGACTTCCGGTGCAGGCGGTGACCTCGAGCCACGGTGAGTTCTCGTCGAAGATCAACCCCATGGGTGCCAGCACCCGGACTACCTGCTCGGCTGCCCATTCGTCGAGGTCGAAGATATGCACCGATCGCCACGGCGTCACGACGACGGGCTTGTCGACGGCGGCGAGGAACTCGGCCAGCCGAGCGTCGAGCAGCCCGAATCGCAGGCCGCCGCCCAGAGCTACGGTCCCGTCGCGCTGCTCGAGCCAGCCGATAGTGGGCCGTGCATCCGGCGTGAGGTCCGCCGCAACGGTGGACTCGGCGCTCAGACCCAGCTGCTCGAGGGTGCGTTCGATTCCGTCCGGAACCTCGGCCAGGCGCCAGTGCTTGTCGCGGACGTCGAGGAATGATCGAGCCGCCTCGAGGAGCAATTCGACGGCGTCGTCCGCCTGGACGAGATGAGTGGTGTGGTGACCGGCGAGCACCAGTGAATGCTCGGTGGCGCTGCGCGCATGGAGTCCGAAATCGCCCCGTAGCCCGGTGATGTCTCCGCGCCCGTCGTCGAGGGTGAACAGGGTTCGCCCTGGCAGATCTGCCAATGCTTGATCCGCTTGGATCGCCGAATCGAGACGGTGGACCAGTTCACGAATGTCGGCGACGCCCCCGATACGGCCGGACAGTGGGGACGCGAGGATGTTGCGCACTCGTTCGTGCGTCGCGGACGGCAGCAGACCGGCCGAAGCGATACGCGCCGCGAAGGCTTCGGGGTCCGAGACCGAGCGCAGTTGTACGTTGCCCCTCGAGGTGAGTTCCATCTGCCCGTTGCCGAGATCGCGCGCTGCGTCGGCGAGCGTCTGCAATTGGACCGGGGTGAGGAGTCCGCCGGGTAGGCGCACGCGTGCCAGTGCGCCGTCGGCGGCGTGGTGAACTTGCAGTGCACCCGGGCACGCGTCTGGCTGTGAACGGTCCGTGGGCATGGCTCCAGGGTACGACCTGTCATGAGTGCCTTCTGCGGACCGGTAGCATCACCACCACCAGTGACGGCAGTTGAGGAAACCGGTGGAAGTCCGGTGCGGTCGCGCCACTGTGAGTGTTGCTCGAGCGGGACGTGTTTCCGCTCGGAAACACGAGTCAGACCCTCAACCGCCGTCGATGACAGATCTGTGCCACGGGGCGCGAAACCCCAGGAAGGCTTCACCCGTGATTCTTCTGCTCTCCACGTCCGACACCGATCTGCTGAGCGCCCGCGCCAGCCAGGAAGCCGGCGACGGAGTCTCCTATCGCTGGGCCAACCCCTCACGCTTGCTGGTCTCGGAGGACTTGCCGCCCTTGCTCGACGGCGTCGACCTCGTGATCGTTCGTATCCTCGGCAGCCGTCGCAGCTGGGAAGACGGCCTGGACATGGTCCTCGCCTCCGGACTCCCCGTAGTCGTTCTCGGCGGCGAGCACGCGCCGGACGCCGACCTCATGGAGTGCTCGACGGTCTCCGCCGGCGTTGCTGCCGAGGCACACAACTACCTGGCCGAGGGTGGCGCACAGAATCTGGCACAGCTGCACCACTTCCTGTCCGACACCGTCCTGCTCACCGGCCACGGGTTCGAACCGCCGGCCCACCTGCCTTCCTGGGGCATCGCTGATTTCGCGCCCGATCTCGACTCGGCGAGCGGTCCGGTCATCGCAGTTCTGTACTACCGCGCCCAGCATTTGGCCGGAAACACCCGGTACATCCAGGCGTTGTGCGACGCGGTCGCCGAGGCCGGTGGCACCGCGCTGCCGATCCACTGCGCATCTCTGCGAACCGCAGAAGCCGAACTTCTGAGCACGCTCCGCCGCGCCGACGCCATGGTCGTGACAGTTCTTGCTGCCGGTGGCACGAAGCCCGCGACCGCGTCCGCCGGTGGCGACGACGAAGCCTGGGATGTCGCCGCACTCGCTGCGCTCGACGTCCCCATCCTGCAGGGCCTGTGCCTGACCAGTAGCCGCGCCACCTGGGACGAGAACGACGACGGACTGTCGCCTCTCGACGTCGCGACCCAGGTCGCGGTGCCGGAATTCGACGGCCGCATCATTACCGTCCCGTTCTCCTTCAAGGAAATCGACTCCGACGGACTGTCCACGTACGTCCCCGACGTCGAGCGCGCTGCCCGTGTCGCCGGGATCGCGGTCCGTCACGGCAAGCTGCGCCACATTCCCACCACCGAGCGTCGCGTTGCTCTGATGCTCTCGGCGTACCCGACCAAGCATGCCCGCATCGGCAACGCCGTCGGTCTCGATACTCCGGCGAGCGCAATCGACCTGCTCACCGAAATGCGTTCTGCCGGTTACGATCTCGGTCCGGTCGACGGTCCGGACGCAGTTCCCGGCCTGGCGGCGAAGGACGGCGACGCGCTGATCCATGCCCTGATCGCGGCCGGCGGCCAGGATCCCGACTGGCTCACTGCCGAGCAGCTCGAGGGCAATCCGATCCGCATCTCGGCAGCGAAGTACCGCGAATGGTTCGCCACCCTGCCCGAGGAACTGCGCAGCGGCGTCGAAGAGCATTGGGGCGCAGCGCCCGGAGAGCTGTACGTCGACCGCTCGCAGGATCCGGACGGCGAAATCGTCATCGCGGCACTGCGATTCAACAACATCGTGCTCATGGTCCAGCCGCCCCGTGGATTCGGCGAAAAGCCCGTCGCTATCTACCACGATCCGGATCTGCCGCCAAGCCATCACTACCTCGCGGCCTACCGCTGGATCGCGGCGACGCCTGATGCTGGCGGATTCGGCGCCGACGCCGTTGTACACCTCGGCAAGCACGGCAACCTCGAATGGTTGCCCGGCAAGACACTCGGCATGTCGAGCAACTGCGGCACCGACGCGGCCCTGGGCGACCTGCCGCTGATCTACCCGTTCCTCGTCAACGACCCGGGTGAAGGAACACAGGCAAAGCGTCGCGCCCACGCGACTCTCGTCGATCACCTGATCCCGCCGATGGCCCGCGCCGAAAGCTACGGCGACATCTCCCGTCTCGAGCAACTGCTCGACGAGCACTCCAACATCTCCGCACTGGACCCGTCTAAGCTGCCGGCCATTCGCCAGCAGATCTGGACGCTGATGCGGGCAGCCAAGATGGACCACGACCTCGGCCTCGCGGAGCGTCCCGAAGAAGACGTGTTCGACGACATGCTCCTGCACGTCGACGGTTGGCTGTGTGAGATCAAGGACGTCCAGATCCGCGACGGCCTGCACATTCTCGGCCGCGCACCCGAGGGCGACGCCGAAATCGAACTGGTCCTGGCCATGCTCCGTGCCCGTCAGATGTGGGGCGGCGAACAGAGCGTCCCTGGTCTGCGCGAAGCTCTCGGGCTCAGCGAAGACGGCGACGAGTCCCGCAACCGTGTCGACGACGTCGAGGAAAAGGCGCACGCTCTGGTTCGCGGCATGTACGACGCCGACTGGAACCCCGCTGCGGCAGAACAACTCAGCGACGACGAGACCGTCGTGAAGATCCTTCAGTTCGCGGCCACCGAAGTGATTCCACGCCTCCGACAGACGAACAACGAGATCAAGCAGGTCCTGCACGCGCTCGACGGCGGCTTCATCGCCGCCGGCCCGAGTGGGTCACCGCTGCGCGGCCTGATCAACGTGCTTCCCACCGGTCGTAACTTCTACTCCGTCGATCCCAAGGCAGTTCCCTCACGACTGGCGTGGGAGACCGGTCAGGCGATGGCCGAGTCGCTCGCCGCTCGATATCTCGCCGATCACGGCGAGTACCCGCGCTCGGTGGGTCTGTCCGTGTGGGGTACCGCCGCCATGCGTACCTCCGGCGACGACATCGCCGAAGTGTTCGCGCTCCTCGGTGTTCGCCCTGTCTGGGACGAAGCAAGCCGACGCGTGGTCAACCTCGAGGTCATCGATCTCGAAGAGCTCGGCCGCCCGCGCATCGACGTCACCGTCCGCATCTCCGGATTCTTCCGTGATGCGTTCCCGCACGTGCTCGCACTGCTCGACGACGCTGTTCAGTTGGTCGCCGCATTGGACGAGACGGACGAGCAGAACTACGTGCGCGCCCACGCGCAGGCCGACCTTGCCGAGCACGGCGATGCCAGGCGTGCGACCACTCGCATCTTCGGTTCGAAGCCCGGAACCTACGGCGCCGGCCTGCTGCAACTCATCGACTCCAAGACCTGGCGCGGTGACGACGACCTCGCCGAGGTGTACACCAACTGGGGCGGCTTCGCGTACGGCCGTGGGCTCGACGGAATCCCGGCAGCCGACGACATGCGCAGTGCATACCGTCGAATCAACGTGGCGGCCAAGAACACCGACACGCGTGAGCACGACATCGCCGATTCGGACGACTACTTCCAGTACCACGGCGGCATGGTTGCCACCGTGCGCGCGCTGACCGGAAAGTCGCCCGAGGCATATATCGGCGACAGCACTCGACCGGAATCGGTTCGCACACGCACACTTTCGGAAGAGACCGCACGTGTCTTCCGGGCGCGCGTGGTCAATCCACGCTGGCTCGACGCGATGCGCCGTCACGGGTACAAGGGTGCGTTCGAGATGGCGGCCACGGTCGACTACCTCTTCGGGTACGACGCCACCACAAACGTGGTCGCGGACTGGATGTACGAAAAGCTCGCCGAGACCTACGTTCTGGACGAGCAGAACCAGAAGTTCATGACGCAGTCCAACCCGTGGGCCTTGCACGGAATCGCCGAGCGGCTCCTCGAAGCCGCCGAGCGCAACATGTGGGAGCACCCCGAGCAGAAGACACTCGACGGCTTGCGTCAGGTGTACCTCGAAACCGAAGGCGAACTCGAGGGGGAGTAAACCTCGAGAATCACCGGCAGGTCCGGGCGCTGAAGTGTGTCAGCGTCCGGACTTGATGATCTGAGCGATGTTCCGCTCCGCCAGAGCAGTGATGGTCAGTGACGGATTGACGGTGCCGGTGCTGCCCGGAATGGCAGCGCCGTCCATCACGTACAGGCCGTCGTAGCCCTTGACTCGCCCGTAACCGTCGGTGGCCTTGCCCAGAACCGCACCGCCTAGGGGATGCGCGGTGAACGAGGAATTGACGTCCTTCGCGAACGGCAATGCCGACGGCAGCGTGGTGCCGGCGAAGGCCATCTTGTTCTGGACGGCGCGTAGTGCCTCGACGGTGGCGTCGTTGCCGTTCTTCGGCCAGTTCAGCACCACCCGATCGGAGCCGCCGTCGTAGGCGAAGTCGGCGCGCTGCGAGTCGAGGGTCATCCCCAATGTTCCGAGCATGCCGATGTTGACGGGTAGGCCGGGGACGTACCAATTTTCCAGGGAGAGTGGCATTCCCGACTCGTCGACGATGCGTGATGCCGACGGTGCGGCTTGCGCAGTGCCGTCACTGAAGCCGAACGAGCGCACCATCCCGGCGTCGCCGTTCGTTCCCCAGCCCTTACCGACGTGTTCGTTGAGGTTGGGCAGCGCGCCCGTCGCCTGGGCGCGTACCAACAGTTCGGACGTGCCGATCGAACCGGCGCCGAGGAACAGACGGTCACAGGTAAGAGTCTTCCGGGCCAGAAAGCCACCCGTCGGATCCGTCGATTCGACGTCGACGACGTAGCGTCCATCACGTTCGCGACTGATCGCGAGCACCTGATGTCCGTAACAGACGGTGGCTCGTCCAGTGGCTTCGGCGGCAGGAATGTAGTTCTGTGTGAGGTCGAACTTCGCGCCGTTGGAGTTACCCATGTTGCTGTCACCGACAGTGGCCGAGGCTCGGGTTCGGCCGTCGAGTTCTGAGCGCACCACGTCCCAGTTCCAGATCCCGTCGATCCGCTGCGGATCGAATCCGGCACGACGAGCGTCCTGATCCCAACGACGCGAGTGACCGAAGTTCGGGGTTTGGTAAATGTCTTCGGGCAACGGGCTCAGACGCAGCATCTGGCGCACTTTGGGGTACCAGGTGGACGCCATCTCGTCGTAGTCGAGGGAGTTGCCGAAGACTGCGTCGAAGAATCGGCGCTCGGGCGCGATCATCACGCCGGTGAAGATGATGGAACCACCGCCGACTGCAGCGCCGCGCCATACCGAGATGTGTTCGTAGTCGGTGGCATCGAGGACGCCGCTGAAGTAGTCGCACGCCACGGGGAGTCCGGTGAGGTTGGTGAACGATGTTCGCCGGAAGACTCCGCGGCCGTCGGCCAGCATGTCGGAGGTGTGAATCTCCCGTTGCGGATCGTGGGGCCACCGAAGTCCGCGTTCGAGGATGGTGATCTGGCTGCCGCTCTGCGCCAGTCTGAGGGCGGTGGCGCTTGCGCCGAATCCGGACCCGATGACGATGGCTTCGGAATGCTCCGGGGGAGTAGGAGAGGGTGCGAACAACTCGGGGACGAGCGCGCGGTAGTGATCAGCACCCATCGGGAGCGCCCGCAGTGGTGCGGGGGTGGCGTGGCTGGTCGACGTCGAGATGAGCGGTGTCGCGGCGGCAACTGCTGCCCCCGCCCCGGCGGCTTTGAAAAAGTCACGACGCTGCATGTCACGGCGCTGCATGTGTAAGTTCGACTCCCCAGTTCGACGGTTTGCCTCAGAATAACTCGAGATGGAGTTCGGGGACGAAACGGCGTGTCCGACGTCAAGAAGAACCGGATAAAACGTGCATAAGTGGCACTTCCTGGGTGGTACTGATCGGTCGCCAGATAGTCGCGGAAACCTGTCGATGTTCAGCGAGAGGCGCTCGCACCTATCCTCGAGGAGTGAACTCCGACTTCAAGCGCGTCTCCGAGGCCAAGTACGTCCTACTCACGACCTTCCGCAAGGACGGAACGCCGGTGGCGACTCCGCTCTGGGCCGCGCCGGACGGCGACAAGCTCCTGATGTGGACCGTCACCGATTCCTACAAGGTCAAGCGGATCAGGCGAAACCCGTCGGTCACAGTCGCTGCGTGTGACGCTCGGGGAAATCCCAAGGGTGAACCGGTGGCCGCCGTCGCCGAGATCCTCGACGGACCGGGCACCGATCATGCTCGCGACGCGATAGCACGTCGGTACGGAATCCTCGGCTGGATCACCATGAAGGGCAGTCTCCTTCGCCGCGGCAAGACCGGAACGATCGGACTTGCCGTCACTGCAGCCTGACCGCGCGTCAGTTGCCGAGCAGATCGTCCAACGCTGAGTCGAAGCGCGGATAGGTGAATGTGAAGCCTTTGTCCGCCAACACTTTCGATACGGCTTGACGACCCGTCAGGCCCAGGGCAGCGTCGCTGCGAAGAAGGAACGCGCCGATTCTGACCATGAAAGCGGGCGTCGGCGGCGCAGGTGGCCGGTGAAGGTGCTTGCGCAGCCCGGCCATCAGTTCTGAATTGCGGACGGGATCCGGAGCCGTCGCGATGACCACGCCCGAGGCAGCCGAATCGGGTTCGAGTGCCCAACGAACGATCGACAGCCAGTCCTCGATGTGAATCCAACTGGTCCACTGCCTACCCGAGGCGACGCGTCCGCCCAGACCGAGACGCACGAGCAACAGCAGTCGCTTGAGCGCCGGTGTGCCCTTCTCCAACACGACACTGGTTCGCAGGATCACCACTCGTGACGCGTTTGCACCCTCGACCGCTGCCTCCCAGTCCTTTGCGACGTCGGTCATCTGAGGTGGCCCGTCAGCGAGGGGAGAATCCTCGTCCAATCGTGCCTCACCCGCATCGCCGTAGATCGCGAGCGTGCTCGCCTGGATCCACACCGGAACAGGGTTCGCCAGTAGTTTCGACGCTTCAACCAGCGCGCAGGTCGGATCGACTCGGGAACTGGTGAGCAGTGCGATGTTTGCCGGGGTGGGTCGGCGATCGACCAACTCGCCGGCCAGATTGATCACCGCGGCGCCGTCGAGTTCTCCTGCCCAGTCTCCGACCGTGACACCGTCCCACTGAACCTGCCTGTGCCTGCCGGGTTTCGGTGAGCGAGTCAGGACCACGACGTCATACCCACGGTCGGCGAGATCGTCGCTGATCCGGCGGCCGAGAGCGCCGGTGCCGCCGGCGATCACGACCTTCGTCATCACTGCGCCTGGCTGACCGAGGACATGTGGAAGTCGGGAATCCGCATGGGCGGCATGGCCGTGCGGGTGAACCAGTCTTTCCACTCCCGGGGAAGCGTGATCTCGGTACGTCCAGCCTCGGTGACCCGCCGCAGGAGATCGAGAGGGCTTTCGTTGAAACGGAAGTTGTTGACGGCGCCGACGATCTTGCCGTCCTCGATCAAATACACCCCGTCACGGGTGAGTCCGGTCAACAGCAGCGTCGTCGGATCCACCTCACGGATGTACCAGAGGGTTGTGAGCAGTAGACCCTTCTCGGTACCTGCGATCATGTCCTCGATCGAGGTGTCGTCACCACCGGTCAGGGTGAGATTGTCGCCGGGAACTGCGACAGGTCGACCGAATTCTCGTGCAGCGTGGCGCGGGTACGCCAGCGCATTGACGACGCCGTCTCGGACCCAGTCGACGGGTTCGATCTCCATACCGTTGTCGAACAGTGAGACGGATTCACTCGACGACGTCGTGATCACGAACGGCGCGGATTGCAAGCCCTCGGCGCCGGGGTCGGAGGTGAGTGTCAGTGGCAATCCGAGCTTCTCGCCGATCCGGGTACCACCGGTGGTGGACAGTGCGGTGTGGCCCTCTTCGGCGCCGCGACCCTCCATGGTCCACATCAGATAGATCATCAGGTCCGCCACAGCCGACGGCGGAAGAATTGTCTCGTAGCGGCCGGCAGGCAGACTGACGGAGTTACCCGCCCAGTCGAGTCGAGTGGTCAACTGCGACAAGAGCTTCGGTATCGAGATATCGCTGAAATCGACAGTTCCGGATCCGACCCAGGCACTTGCGTCGCCGCGCTTGCCGTTGATCTCCACGGAGCCGGTGGCCTGAGCCGTTCTACGTCGCACGCCCGTCGAAGTGCCGAGCCAGGTGGTGTGCAACTGGTGGTGAGCGAAGCCGAACAACTGGTCGCCGCCGTCGAAGGCCTTCGACAGGTCGGCAGCCAACGGCGCAAAGACACCGATGTCGGTCAGGGCGGCCGGCAGGTCCCAGTCGGTCTCTGCCGCCGACTGCGTGATCAGGTCGGACGCGTCGTCAGCCGGAGTGGCTGTGCGAGCAGCTGCCTCGCTTGCCTGTACGAGTACGGAAATCTGCTCCGGATCGACACTGCTGGAACTGACAGTGCCCACCTTCGCGATGTCACCCTCGCGCACGATCGAGATCACCGTCCACGTCCGGGACAGCGAAACTCCGTTGGTGGTCATCGAATTGTTGGCCCACCGCAGCGACGCCTCACTCGCATCGGTCACGATCACCAACGATTCGTCTACCGTCCTCGCGGCCAATGCACGCTCGACGACCTGCTGCGGATCGATCACTGCTGAGCCTCCGAACGAGTATTGAGGATGTTGACTCCGCGGAACAGAGCGGACGGGCAGCCGTGGCTGACCGCCGCAACCTGACCGGGTTGTGCCTTGCCGCAGTTGAACGCGCCCTGCAGGCGCCAGGTCGACTCACCGCCAACGGCTTCCATCGAGCCCCAGAAATCCGTCGTCGTCGCCTGATACGCCACGTCACGCACCTGACCGTCGAGCTTTCCGTCACGGATCTTGAAGAACCGCTGACCGGTGAACTGGAAGTTGTAGCGCTGCATGTCGATCGACCAGGACTTGTCACCGACGACGTAGATGCCGTTCTCGACTCGCGAGATCAGGTCTGCAGTCGAGGTGTCCGTAGAAGGGTCGGGGGAGAGCGAGACGTTGGCCATTCGCTGGATGGGAACGTGATGTGCGGAGTCTGCGTACGAGCAACCGTTGGAACGCGTCAGCCCCAGCCTCGGCGCGAACACGCGGTCTAGTTGATACCCGACCAGTGTTCCCTCTGCCACCAGATCCCACCGTTGAGAGGCGACGCCGTCGTCGTCGAATCCGACGCTGGCCAGGCCGTGCTCTTCGTTACGATCGGCGGTCACGTGCATGAGTGGCGTTCCGTATTTCAGCGTTCCCAGCTTGTCCGGCGTCGCGAACGACGTACCGGCGTAGGCCGCTTCGTAGCCGATCGCGCGGTCGTATTCGGTGGCGTGTCCGATGGATTCGTGGATCGTGAGCCACAGATTGGTCGGATCGATCACGAGGTCGGTCGGACCCGCTTCGACGGTCGGTGCCTTGGTCTTCTCGGCCAGCCACTCCGGGATCTGCGCGAGCTCATCGCCCCAGTTCCATGTGCTCTCCGCCCCGAGGTACTCCCATCCGCGGCCTACCGGCGGCGCCAAGGTGCGCATCGATTCGAAGCTGCCGGCCGACTTGTCGACGGCGGTCGCCTCGAACTCGGGGTGCAGACGCACCCGTTGCTGGGTGATCGACGAACCGGCCAGATCCGCGTAGAAGGTCTGCTCCTTGACCTGGAGGACACTCGCCGTGACGTGATCCACGCCGTCGGCGGCTTGAAGCCGTCCGGAGTAGTCGACCAGCAGGCCTACCTTCTCGGCCGTCGGTGTCGCGAAGGGATCTTCGAGGTACGGCGACACCCACGTCGCGTCGGCGTAGACGGGCTCGTCGGCGAGGGTGACCGGATCCCGATTGAGCGAGCGCAATGCCTTCGCGACCTCGACCGCTTGGCGTGCCAGCGCAGCAGCGACATCGGGGGACACCTCGGCGTGCGAGGCGAATCCCCACGTGCCGTCGACGATCACACGGACGGCGACCCCGATCTCGTCTCCGTCGGACACCGCCTGAACTACGCCGTCGCGCAACCTGATCGACTGTGTGAGCACGCGGTGGACACGAACATCGGCGTGCTGGGCGCCGGCCGTTCTCGCTGCCGACAGCGCCGCATCAGCGACAGCTCGCAGCGGGAGGGCGAGGAAATCTGCATCGACATCTCGGGTGACGGTCACGCACACGACGCTAGCCGACGACCGCCGATCTCAGCCGAACTGCTGCCATCCGAGGCGAATCACCATGGCGATCACGACCACCAACAGCGTGATCCGCACGAATCCGGATCCCTTGCTCAGCGCCATCCGCGAACCGATGACCGCGCCGAGAACGTTGCACACCGCCATCGCCAAACCCAAACTCCACCAGACATGCCCGGTGACGGCGAAGTAGGCGAGCGCGCCGAAATTGGAACCGAGATTGATCACCTTCGCCATCGCTGCGCTCCGAACGAATTCGGTTCCGAGGAAGGTCGCGAAGCTGATGATGAGGAAGGTGCCGGTGCCGGGTCCGAGCAGACCGTCGTAGAGGCCGATGAGTCCGGCGGAGAGCAGCAGGACGAGGACGGTCTTGCGCTGCGTCGGACGATGGGTCGCGATCGTGGTGCCCAGCGTCGGACGCATGGTCACGAAGACGGCGACGGCGACGAGGACGACCATCACGATCGGAATGAAGTACTTCTTGTCGATCAGCGAAACGGCCGCCGCCCCGCACGCGGCCGTCACCGCAGCCAACGCGGCTGCCGGCGCCATCTGCCGCCACTCCATCGGGATTCGACGGGAGAACGTGTACACCGCAGCACTCGTCCCGGTGAATGCCGTCAATTTATTGGTGGCCAGTGCCGCCTGTGGGGTCAATTGCGGGGCGACCAGAAAGAGCGCCGGCAACAGAATCAATCCACCGCCGCCGACCACGGCGTCGACCCAACCCGCCGCCGTCGCTGCCGTCATCAGCAGTCCCCAATCAGCAATATCCACGGCGGTGACTCTTTCACAGCTGTGACACTCTTGAGCACATGCGGAGGTTCAGCCTGTGGCTGCGAGGAAAGCCGATGATCGCGGACAGCGCGCTGGCGCTCGTGTTCTTCGCGCTCGAGGTAGTCACGTTTGTCAGTTCGCCGCGTGAGGAGCGGTGGCCTCAGCTCGTCGTCGGATTTCTGATCTGCCTTCCCGTCGTGTGGCGTCGCAAGTATCCGCGTATCTCCGCCGCGTCGATTTTGTCGATGTCGTACTTCGCAACCTTGATGATGTGGGCGACAGGGGATCCGGCTGCGGAACATCCAGGCCTGTTGGCGCTCGGGGTCTCGCTCTACACACTCGTTGCGTATGTCGATCGACGCACCGGGGCGATTTTCGCGTGCTTCCTTGCCCTGGACATGACACTCTCGTTGCTCGTCATCCGCGAAGACGTGATCCTCACGATCATCATTGCGACCCTGCTCTATGCACTGGCCTGGATCACCGCCGAGTTCTTGAGCGCCCGCCGCGCCTACGACGAGGAAGTGGCCGCCAGACTCGAAGTGGCCGAATACGAACGGGATCGGCGTGCCGAGGATGCGGTGGCCACGGAAAGAACCCGAATCGCCCGCGAACTCCACGATGTCGTCGCCCACGCGGTCAGCGTGATGATCGTCCAGGCGGACGGCGCGTCGTATGCGGTCGATTCCAATCCCGCGTTGGCCAAGAAGGCGCTCGGCAACATCTCCAGCACCGGACGCGACGCCCTTGCCGAGCTTCGCCGGACCGTCTCGCTGCTGCGCACCGAGGTCAGTAGCGATTTGATGCCGCAACACGGAACGGCCGGCATCGCCAAGGTCGTCGAGATGATGCGTGCCGCTGGTCTCGGCGTGCGCCTCGAGCTGACCGGCGAGCTCGACGATGTCAGTCCATCGGTCAGCCTGGGCATTCATCGCCTCGTTCAGGAATCACTGACCAATGTCCTCCGCCACGCCGGCGCAAACCCGAAGGCCCGAGTCACCGTGCGCCGCACCGACACCGCGGTGCTGCTCGAGGTCGTCGACAACGGAACGTCGAGTTCGACCTTCTCCCACGGTTCGGGGAATGGACTGGTCGGAATGCGTGAGCGGGTGGCGGTACTGCACGGGACACTCGAGACCGGACGACGCCCCGACGGCAGTTGGCGTGTGTACGCAGAGCTGCCGCTCGAGATCCACGATTGATACCGGCTCGCCGCAATCGCATTGGCACCGACGTCTCAGGCCCGATAGGTTTACGCCGTGCCCATCACCGTGCTGCTAGTCGACGACCAGGAACTCATGCGGATGGGCCTGAACATGGTGCTCGAAGCACATGAAGACATCTCGGTTATCGGTGAGGCCGGTGACGGGGCCGCGGCGGTCGCAGCGGCGGTGGCGCTGAAGCCTGACGTCGTGTTGATGGATGTGCGGATGCCGATTGTCGACGGGGTGAAAGCGACCGAGCAGATTCTTGCGTCCGGGATCGAATCCCGAGTCCTGGTGATGACGACGTTCGACCTGGACGAACACGCGCTCGGCGCCCTGCGTGCCGGAGCCAGCGGCTTCCTTCTCAAGGACACCCCGCCCGAGGACCTCGTGTCGGCTATCCGCAGCGTGGCAGCCGGTGACGCGGTTGTCTCCCCGAAGGTGACACGTCGTCTGCTGTCGAGGTTCATCGTGGACGGTCCGGCGCCTCGACGCGATCCGGTAGTTCTCGACGTCCTGACCGAACGCGAACGCGAAGTCCTCGGACACGTGGCCACGGGGCTGTCGAACATCGAGATCGCACAGCAGCTGTACCTGTCCGAATCGACGATCAAGTCGCACGTCGGACGCATTCTCACCAAACTCGATCTGCGTGATCGTGTGCAGGCTGTGGTGCTGGCCTACGAGACCGGACTGGTGACTCCGGGCGCGTAGGCCAGCCGTCTGTCAGGCAGCGAGCGTTTCGCTCTGCTCAAGCATCAAAAGCGCCCACTGTTGGCAGCACGATGCAGGTCTTCCCGTCTGCGTAATCGACATTGCCGAACAGAGCGGCAAACACCTTGCCGTCACCGGTGTCGACGACCTTCGAGAGCAACGGCGTATCGAGTACGGGCAACTTCTCGTCCAACGGGACGATGCCGCCCTTGAACGTGCTGACGTTGATCCAGGCAACACTCAACCCTGAGGTCTTGGGTATGCCGACGTAACCCGGGATTGCCTGGAAACGGAGATGGTCGGCCTCGACCCACGGCGGCAACGGGAAGTTCGGACCGGCCTGTGCGGAGCTGAGGGTTACGGTGACGGGTTCACCGGCCACGCCACACCCGACCGTCGGTGCGGGGTACATGAACGACTGCGGCTTGGTGACGCCGATGTCCGGGAGATCGAGGGCGGTCGTGATCTGATCAGCGCCTGCCGTGCCGATCAACTGCTGAACAGCAGCAGAGGCTTCGGGGGAGATGGCTGCGGCCTGCGCGATCAGCGCGGCAATTCCTTCGGGTACTACCGGTTCTGCGGCCGCGGTTCCCGCGCTGATCATCGCGCTGCCGGCGGTGAGTGCCACGACTGCGGCAGTGCCGGCGATGGCAGCGGGAATGCGTCGGGCGAGTGTCTTGCCGGGGAGTCGGCTCATGTCGGGCTCCTTCATTTCATGAGGCCGGGAAATGCGGCCCGAAGTGACTTGACCATGCGCAGAGTCTCAACGTCAACTTGAGGTTTAGAATCGTTAGCGGAGCGTTAGTTAACGCCAGGCAAGTCGCACGTGCGTGAGAGAAGGCCCGTGTGACTCACGGCACCCACCTGTTTTGCACCTCTGCGTCGTTGTCGGGAGAAAAACCGGCCCCTCGAGCGTTGAACGAATAGACCGTCTGAAAGGGGACGTCATGATCGCCGCCGTATTTCTCCTCTACGTGATCGTCGAGATCGCAGCCTTGGTCATCGTGGGCAACGCCATCGGTGTCGCCTGGACAGTGCTGCTGTTTCTCGCCGGATCGCTTGTCGGATTGATCCTCATGCGCTCGCAGTGGCGACGGGTCATGGACGGGTTCCGTAAGGCCACGCGGGGTGAGGGATCGCCGTCACTGGCGGTCGCCGACGGCGCCCTGGTCGCGGCGGGCTCCGCGTTGATGTTCGTACCCGGACTCGTGACTTCGGTTCTGGGCCTGCTGCTTCTGATTCCGCCGACCCGCTGGGCGCTGCGCCCGCTTGCAGTGCTCCTGGCAGGTAAGCGCGCAGCAGCATTTGCCGCCGGTGGTGACGCCTTCGCCGGAACCGTCGGCTACGCGGCGCGGATGCGCGGAAACGGCGAGGTGATCGACGGCGAGATCATCGTCGAGACACCCGAAACCACCGAGTACGTCGCCAGCAACGGCAAGGAACTCGTCCTCGAGGGTGAGATTCTGGACACGGATGCACCCACCCGTTCGCGGGGGCCGCAGTACTAACAGGCAGACTGGGTGCTCGTGACTACTCGTCTGCTGGTCAACGGCCGGATCTACAGTTCATTTGCACCTGACGCGACCTCGATCGCCATCACCGACGGCACCGTCGTGTGGGTCGGCGACGAGCGCGCCGGACGGGCGTTGCACCCCGCCGCGGAGATCGAAGATCTGGGTGGTGCGTTTGTCACTCCCGGGTTCGTCGACACCCACGTCCACATCACCGCACTGGGACTCAATCTCGTCGGCCTCGATCTCGTGGGCGCGAACTCTCTGGACGAATGTCTCTCGCGAGTACGAACATTCGCAGCCGCGAACCCCGAAACTGCCCATCCCGACGCAGTCATCTGGGGACACGGTTGGGACGACACCGAGTGGGCCGAGCAGACCCCGCCGTCGACCGCAGATCTCGACGCGGCCGCCCCTGGCCGCAAGGTGTATCTCTCGCGGATCGACGTTCACTCGGCCGCGTGCTCGAGCGCATTGCGCGACGGGATCTCCGGCCTCGCCGACACCGCTGGATACTCAGCCGAAGGCCCGTTGACGTTCGACGCACACCACCTGGCGCGCAATGCCGCTCGGAATCTGCTGACGGAAACTCAGCGCGCGTCTGCTCGTACCGCTGCGCTCGATCTCTGCGCCTCACGCGGAATCGTGGCCGTTCACGAGTGCGGGGGACCGGACATCTCGGGATTGACCGATTTCCAGGAACTGTTGGCCCACGATCACGGCGTGGAGGTTCGGGGCTACTGGGGTGAGCGTGTCGACAGCGAAGAGGATGCTCGCGCGCTCCTCGACAAAACCGGAGCAGACGGACTCGGCGGGGATCTCTTCATCGACGGCTCGCTCGGCTCGCATACCGCGTGGTTGCTCGAACCCTATGCAGACCAACCTGATTCGACGGGCAATGCCTACCTCGACGTCGACGCGATCGCCGCACACATCCGGGCCTGTACCCTCGCGGGCGTCCAGGCCGGGTTCCATGCCATCGGTGACGGCGCCGTCTCGTCGGCAGCTGCCGCGTTCCGCAGGGTCGCCGACGAACTGGGTGGCCCCAAGGTCGCCGCGTTGGGTCACCGCCTCGAGCACGCGGAAATGATGTCTATGGCCGACGCGGAAACCTTTGCCGCCTTGGGTGTCATCGCTAGCGTCCAACCGGTGTTCGACGCACTGTGGGGTGGCACCGACGGTCTGTACGCCACGCGCCTGGGAGTAGAGCGCGCAGCAGCGTTGAATCCGTTTGCACCTGCTGCCGGTAAGGGTGTCTCGCTCGCATTCAGCTCCGACGCCCCGGTCACCCCCATCGAGCCGTGGGCGATGCTGCGCGCCGCTGTCCAGCACCGCACCGACGGAAGTGGAATCTCGCCGCGTGCGGCCTTCTCCGCGGCAACTCGCGGCGCCTGGCGCGCGGGCGGAGTGCGGGACGGCGCCGCGGGAACCCTCAATCCGGGCGCACCGGCCTCCTACGTGTTGTGGGAGGCAGGCGAACTCGAAGTGAGCGCACCCACCGACTCGGTTCAGCGATGGTCTACCGATCCGCGCTCGCGCGTACCCGCTCTGCCGAGGCTGGCGGAAGATGCGCCGATTCCGGTCTGCATCAAGTCGGTGCATCGCGGACGCGTCGTCTATCAGCGCGGCTCGTCGAGTGAGTGAGGCCGGCGCAGAGGCGTCTGTCGGTGATCGCTCCCGTGTGAGCGCTGTGCTCACCGGTTCCGCATGGCTACGTTCGCTGTACGCGGCCGCAGGTGGATTCCTGATCTTCGCAGGGTTCCCACCCCGCCCGCTGTGGTTCTTGGCGCCCGTCGGGATCGCTCTTCTGACGTGTGTGTTGACGAACTTCGGGCGCGGCGGACTGCGCCTTCGTGCCGGCTTCGGTTACGGATACTTGGCTGGTCTCGGATTTCTGGTGCCGTTGCTTCCGTGGATCGGTGTGTTCGTAGGTGCGGTCCCGTGGATCGCGTTGGCCGCGGTGGAGTCGTTGTTCATCGGACTGTTCGGGCTGCTTGCGGTTCTGGTGGCGAGGTTGCCATGGGCACCCTTGTGGATTGCTGCGACCTGGACGCTCACCGAGTGGCTTCGTTCCAGCGTTCCTTTCGGCGGATTTCCTTGGGGCAGGCTCGCATTCGGTCAATCCGAAGGGTGGCTCCTCCCTCTTGCGAGTGTCGGCGGTGCGCCGCTGCTCAGCTTCGCGGTGGCCCTGACCGGTACCGGCTTGGCAGCAGTTGCAGTCGCTGTCGCGGCCAAACGATGGGACCGAGGATTCTTCGGAGCTGTTGCCGCTGCCCTCGTGCCCGTGATCATTGCTCTCGCGGTGTCGCCGTTCTTGTCCACCATGGATTCCGGTGATCGAACGATCACCGTCGCCGCCATTCAGGGAAGCGTTCCGAGGTTGGGCTTGGACTTCAACTCGCAACGCAAGCAGGTCCTCGACAACCATGTCGCCGAAACCGTGAAACTTGCTGCCGAGGTGGACGCGGGCCGCGTCGATCAGCCTGACGTCGTGATCTGGCCGGAGAACGCCTCGGACATCGACCCCCTGCGAAACGCCGATGCCGCTGCCGACATCACCCGGGCCTCCGAAGCGATCGGAGCGCCGATTCTTGTCGGCACCGTACTCGTGAATGCCGATCGTACGACTACCAATTCGGTGATCGTGTGGGACGGCGCCAACGGTCCTCAGGAACAGCACGACAAGAAGATCATTCAGCCGTTCGGCGAATACCTGCCCTACCGAAGCTTCTTCCGGAACTTCTCCTCGTACGCCGATCGCGCGGGCAATTTCGTTCCCGGCGAGGGCAACGGCGTTGTCCATGCAGCGGGGGTACCCATCGGTGTCGCGACTTGTTACGAGGTGGCGTTCGACCGGGCGTTCCAGGAATCGGTGCGCAACGGTGCACAGTTGCTGGCGGTACCGACCAACAACGCCACTTTCGGGGACACCGAGATGACCTATCAGCAGCTGGCAATGTCGCGTGTGCGGGCAGTCGAGCACGGCCGCGCCGTCGTTGTCGCCGCAACCAGTGGTGTCAGCGCCATCATCGCTCCCGACGGTGCGGTGACTTCGCAAACCGACCTGTTCGTGCCGGCGGCCCTGGTGGCGAAGGTGCCGCTCTCGACCAGTTCCACCCTTGCCAGCCGAGTAGGTCCGGTGCCGGAGATCGTGCTCAGCATCATCGCGGTCGGCGCGATTGCCATGGCAGTGCTGGCCCGGCGCCGAGATCAGGCTGAGCACTCACCCGAGGAGACTGCGGCAATCTGAGCCGAGCATCGGATATTAGGGCTGCCGATGTTCCGAGGAGCGCCTACGCGGGTACTCGCTGTGCCACCCGTTCCTGCGTAAGGCGGCTTCTTGTGACCGAGCCTGAGAAAACCGAGCCAGACAAGTCCGAGCCCCGGGATGCAGTTCACAAAACCAGTGTCGTCGACGCGGTTCTGCAGTCACCGCTCGCCGGCCTGTCACCGTGGATCTTGCTGTCCTTGCTCTCCGGGCCGGGAAGGTTCGAGGAATCCGCGGCCGCAGCCCTCGGGTTGTCGCTGCTGATCTTGGCGGCCAGTCACCGGCGCGGCGGCACCGTGAAGCTGTTGGAGGTCTTCGACGTCGTGTTCTTCGGCGTTCTGGCGGCCATCGGCCTCCTCGCGTCGGCGAACACGATTCGGTGGTTCGAACTCTGGGGAGGCGAACTGACCAACATCGCGCTGGTGGTCTTTGCCTTCGGATCGATCCTGCTCCGCAATCCTTTCACTTTGCAGTACGCGAAAGAGTCGACGCCTGAAGAGTATTGGACGACGCCACTGTTTCTGCGCATCAACTACGTCATTACGGCGGTGTGGGCTCTCGCCTTCACCTGGTCGGCCGTAGTGGGCCTGTTCGGAGACGCACTGCTGCACGACGGTGACAACTTCTGGACCGGATGGATTCTGCAGTTGCTCGGAACCTTCTTCGCGATCTCCTTCACCGAGTGGTACCCCGAGTATGCGCCGAACAAGGCCGCTCAGGCTCAGGGCCTCGAAACCGAACCACCGCAGTCGATTTTCAGGCTGTTCGACTTTTTGCCGGTGTTCGTAGCCGTGACCGGCATCGCGGGGTTGGTGACCGACTCCGTTTCCGTGACCGCAGGCGTCACGTTGATTCTGGTCGGCGTGTTCGGACATCTGGCGATGCGACGGTTCACCGTCGACTAGGAGCTCTCGGTGATCTCGCGCCTACGGGAACTTGGTGCACGATCGTCTCGATGACCGGCAGGTGCCGGCTGATGCACGGAATTTGTCCGTTTCTGCGATAGTCAGTGCACCTGCCGTGCAATGGAAACGAGGGAAATTGAGCGTTATTTCGAGTACTGCACACAAGCACGAGCCCCTACACGGAAGACGTCCACCAGCGGATCACCGCTTCCTCGGATTCGACACACGAGTCTTTCCACACGCCCTCGCGATCTTGGCGGTGTGGATGCTCTGGACCGTGATCGTGCCCGCCATCGATTCCGCTGTCTCCTCCGAAGATCCAACCGGCGCCGGAGACCGGATGGCCGTGACCGAAACGGTCTCCTTCGCCGCACCTGCGGGCTGGAATGTCGACAGTGGTTTCCGAACCGACCAACATGGCGCGTCCGATTCGCTCCCACGTGTGACGTTGACCGATGGCACCGTCACCGTGAGCGTCGACGCCGACACATTCAGTGGAACTGCCGACGAACTCCTCTCCCAAACAGATGCCGTGAGTCTTGCGACGAACGGCAGTTCCGTGCTTGCGGTCTCCGGTGCGCGCCAGCCGATCAGCACCGACGGGGGTCTGAGCGGCGTCCAGGTCAGCTTTGACACTCCGCGGTCCGCCGGATCGGTGACCACATTCGTCGTCGACGGCAAGGGAATTCGGGTACAGGTAGTCGGCCCACCCGATCAGATCGCCGCCCGCAGTCGAGAAATCACCGACATGATCGCCTCTATCGGCACACACGAGGGAGACACCAAGTGAGCACCGATCTCCTCGAAACCCGCTCCCGCGCATTCGATACGACGGCCTGGGGCGAGAAATTTCACTTCTTCCAGCCACGCAACGTCGTGTTCTGGATATACCTGTGGATGTGCGGATTCGGCCTCGTCAAAGGCTGGCAGATGTTTGCTCCCTTCGCCGGATACTTCGGGCGCGCACTCCTCGTTGCCGGCATCGTCGGCATCATCAGCGCCGCGGTCTGGACATGGTGGTTCCGGCACATCGACCGCTACGAACGCCAACCCGTAGGACTAGTGGTCACCGGCTTCATCTGGGGCGCCACCGCAGCAACGTTCACTATCGCAGTACCCGCGAACGGAGCAGTCGGTTCGCTCTACTCGAAGATTTTCGGGCAGGTATGGGCTCAGGACTGGCATGCGGGCCTCTCTGCACCCTTCGTGGAGGAAACCGCCAAAGGCATCGGCATCGTAGTCCTCCTCGCGCTTGCACCACGCCTGGTGCGCACCGCAACCGACGGCCTGCTCCTCGGTGCTTTCATCGGCTTGGGATTTCAGACCAGCGAAGACTTTCTGTACTCGATTGCCGGCGCAACACAGGGCTTCGGCGCCCACCAAACCGACGGCCTGCTCGGTTCCATCGCCACCCGCACCTACTCCGACATCGTCTCTCATCCCCTGTTCACCGCCCTTTTCTGCGCCGGCGTGATCTATCTGATCGGCACCCCGGCCCAGCCCCGGCGGATCGGACGCGGATTGGCGTTGATCGTGGCACCCATCCTGATCCACGGCGTGTGGGATTCCATGCTCGCGATCGCCGGCGGCAGCAGTTCGCTCGTGTTCGTCATCATGATCGGCGACATCGTCTTCGCGTTCACTGCCTTGTGGATCGCGTTCGTCTGGGCGCACCCACGTGAATCCCACTTCGTCCGTGACATTCTCGCCCCGGAAATCGAGTCCGGCGTCCTGACCGACGCCGAGGTGACAGCCGCCGGCGGATGGCGACAACAACGCACTTACGCGAAAGCCGCACCCACTCGCACCGAACGTCGCCAACGACGACATATCGTTCGTGCCGCGCTGGATCTGTGCAGCGACCTAGCTGTCAGCAAGGGCGACGACAGCCCCCAGGTCGTCGAATCACGCAACGAAATCACCCGCCTCCGCCAAGGAACCGCGGCACAGAGCATCACTCGGTGACCGGGAAGTAGCGGAAGAACCGTTCAGCACCGCAAATCATTCACCCACACCCCAGTCGGCCGGGTTGCTTGCCATCGTCACTTGGCAAGCAACCCGGCCGAGTGACTGGGCTACCAGTTCACTCCGTATCGAAGTTTGGTGTACCGAAGTTTGGTGTGTCGCGGGGTGGGGGATACAGCTCACACTGGTGCACGAAGCAGTGCCGATGGTTCTCCAGCGCAAGTCCAGGATTTGCGCACTGTCGGCCCGCGAGTGCGCCTGGATGCTGAATGACGTTGCCCTGAAGTGTCTTTGAGGACCGCGAAGCATCCTGAAGTTGCCACGTCGAAGAAGGGCCGAAGTATGACGTCGACTTGTGAACGATCACTCCCCGAAGAACGAGAAAGACCGCCCGGTGTAGAACCGGACGGTCTTGATCGAAGTGCTAGTTCATGCGCCGCGACGCTTGGCCTTCAGCAAATCGAGACGCTCTTTGAGGAGCTCTTCGAGTTCCTCGACCGAGCGACGCTCGAGCAGCATGTCCCAGTGGGTGCGGGGAGGCTTGACCTTCTTGGCTTCGGGAGCAGTCCCCTCCATGAGGGTGCCTTCGAGGCCGTTTCGGCACAACCAGGTGCCGGGGATCTCGGCTTCGTCCGCGAACGGGATGTCGAAGATCTCGCCGTTCTCGCACTTGTACTTGGCCATACGACGGGGCGCGAGGTCATGGTCACGGTCGGTCTCGTAGCTCACAGCTCCGAGTCGGCTACCTCGAAGTACGCGATCTGCCATGGTGGTGTCCTCTCTTCGTTCGTCACCGCTGGTGGGCGCCCTGACTTGGGGAGTAGACGCTCACACTCATCTACAACGCCACGAGCACCCGATTGGTTCCCGTGTGGCGAGAAGACGCAACCTCTCCATCTTACCGGGTACCGTGCACGTTCATCGAAGGCGTCCGAATCTCGAGTACAGTGTCGATTCATGGCTGAGAGCACACGCGTCGGATCACCGCAGTCTGCGCGTTCGGGAAACCCGTGTGTGTGGTGTGGTCGAGAGGTCGCGGTGACCGGTGTCGGTCGTCGACGCCGGTACTGCAGCCAGTCTTGTCGACAGCGTGCGTACGAGCAGCGCAATGCCGTCAAGGGCACGTCGATCCCGGCTGACGCCGTCATCTTGACCGCAGTCGAAGCGGTCGAACTCGTGGATCGGATGTTCGAGGTCCGATGCGCTGCCGAAGATGTGGCGACAGCAGTTGCCGAGGGCGCAGAGAGTTCAGAGCTCACACAGTTGTGTGAACGGTTGACCGAGCTTGCCCGCGAAGCCGAACGTTTCCGGTAGAGCAGGTGTGGGCAACCGGTTTCTAGCCTTGCGTCGAGCACTGCAACACTGCGGTGCTCCTGACGCCTGACGACGACAAATTTTGATCCTGAGTTCGGACCTTCGGGGAGGTTCGGACTTCGAAGCGACCCTTCGTCGAGGTCGATGACCTTCGGCTGCGCTCTCGCAGGATCGCCACATGGTTTCCACTCGATATCGAGGCGGTGCGATGTTTCTCTTCAATCCCCGAGCCACACTTCCCGGCGCTGATCGTGACAACGCTGATCGTCACAACGCTGTGTGGGGGTGGTCGTGATGGATACCGACAAGAGGATCGACCCGCTCACCGGATCGCGAAGCCTGCCGGCAGGAGCGTTCCCCCTGTCTGCGGTGCAGCGCAGCATGTGGTTTGCGCAGCAACTTCACCCGACGGTCCCGTACTTCATCGCGCAGTACATCGAGTTCCACGGCGATTTGGACATGCAACTGCTCAGTCGCGCCGCGGTGGAGGCTGCCCACGAGTTCGAATCACCGTTTCTACGGTTGATGTACCCGGATGGGGAGCCCTGCCAGATCGTGGACTTCACGATCGACCCGGGCATCGACTACTTCGACTTCCGCGAGCGTGAGAACCCTCGGCAGGCTGCCTCGGAGTGGATGGACAACGATTACGCGACGACGCTCGATCTGACTCGCGATCGTCTCGTCGAGATGACAATTCTTCAAACTGGTGATCGGGATTACCTGTGGTACACCAGGATTCATCACGTCGCTCTCGACGGATACAGCGGTATGACGATCGTCAATCGGATTGCGGCGATCTACACCGCAGCCGTCGAAGGTCGAGAGCCTGCGGTGAACAAGGCGCTCGACGTCACGACGCTGTCCGAGCTCGACCAGAAGTACCGCGAATCGAGCCGATTCGAAGCCGACCGCGAGTACTGGGCCCAGCGTGTGTCGGGCGTCGAACACGGTTCGACATTGGCCACCCGTGAGGGACCCCCGACTGCACGCAGTGAGCTCGTCAGTGCCGCGATGTCGGCGAACAGCCTTGCTGCCTTGGACGAATGGAATTCACGTTCCGGTGCAACTCCGGCCGCAGTGTTGATTTCGGCGCTGGCGTGCTACCTGTCCCGCAGTACCGGCTACGACGACGTGCTGATCAACCTGCCGGTTTCCGCGAGGACGACGGCACCGCTGCAGCGGTCCGGCGGAATGCTGGTCAACGTCGCGCCGCTACACATCCACGTAAACCCGGACGAAAGTGTCGACGATCTGGTCGGGCGCGTGCAACTCGAACTTCTCGGTGCGCTTCGTCATCAGCGATGCAGCCTCGAGGACATCCGGCGTGATGCCGGTCTGACCGTCGGCGACGCGCGTCTGTCCGGCCCGATGATGAATGTGATGCTCTTCCGGCAGGAGATAACCCTCGGGCCACTGACCGGTGAGTATCACATCGTCACGTCGGGTCCGGTCGAGGATCTGCTGGTCAACGTGTACCAGAGCGGCGATCCGGCGCAGACGTTGATCGACTTTCGCGGAAACCCCAATCGCTACGGCCACGACGAACTGGCCGAGCACCACCGGGCGTTCACCGAGTTGGTCGCAGAACTGACAGCAGCACCGGCCGGTACGCCGATGAACCGGATTCATCCGGCAAGTGCCGAGGCAGGGGCGCGCAGTGCACAGCGCAGGGAACTCGAGCGGTTCTGGGCGAGATACCTGGGGGACTCCGACGAGGGCTCCACACTGGACCTCGAGACACTGGGCCTCGAGCGAATCGACTCCGAAGCGGAGCCCACCGGTACGAATCGGCTGAGCGTCCCACTCGATCCCGCGGTCGCCGAACTTGCGCGCACGGAAGGCGTCTCCCTCTTTGCCGTTGTCCATGCCGCATTTGCTGCGTTGCTGTCGAGATCGACCGAGCGCCGGGACGTGCTGATCGGAACGAGGACCGAGTGGGGAACTCTGCCCCTGCGCTGCGAGGTCGATCCCGCGGCGCCGTTCGACGAGTTCGTGAGTTCTCTTGCTCGAGAACGCGATACGTTGTCGATTCGATCGGCGGCAGGTGTCCCCGCACTGCCCGAGTTGCACGTCCACCTCAACGACGGCTCGCAGGAGACCACGATTGCCGGCCTCGACGTGGCGATCGACGTCCACGCAGATACCGGCGCCCTCGAGGTTGCGTACTCCACGCAGCACTACGCCGAATCCACGGTCCGAGCCTTCCTCTCGCGACTGGTGCGGATCCTTGCAGGCGCAGCAGCAGCCCCGCGAACGCCGGTCGGAGACCTCGATCTCCTCGACGACTTCGAGCGTGAGTCCCTGGTACCGGCGCGAGGAGCGACCGCGTCCTCCCCGTTGACTCTCCCCGATATTCTCCGCCGGGCCTCGGCTGTGAACCCCGATGCCCCAGCGCTCGTTTTCGGTGATCGTGAGGTGAGCTACCGGGATCTCGACGCCGAGTCGAACACACTCGCCCGTGAACTGATCAACAGGGGAGTCGGCCCCGGCACCTATGTCGCCCTTGCGCTGTCGAGGTCTCTCGAATCGGTGACCGCGACGTGGGCGGTGGCCAAGACCGGCGGTGCCTTCCTCCCGATCGATCCGCACTACCCCGAGGATCGTGTTCGGCACATGCTCACCGATTCGGGAGCTGTAGTCGGAATCAGTGTGGGGGAGCACCACGGCGGGCTCGCCGATTCGGTGGATTGGCTGCTCCTCGACGAACTGGACACCTCGCACCATTCCGATGCACCGGTCGTCGACGCCGAGCGGCGTACGCGCCTGAGCTACGACGATCCGGCATACCTCATCTACACGTCCGGCTCCACCGGTGTCCCTAAAGGCGTCGTGGTCAGTCACCGCGGGCTGAGCAGCTTCGCCGACGAAGAACGAGTCAGGTTTGGAGTCGAACCTGGAGACCGCACCCTGCATTTCTCTTCGCCGAGCTTCGACGCTTCGGTCCTCGAACTCCTCCTTGCCTTCGGGGGCGCGGCAACGATGGTGATCGCGCCGCCCACCGTGTACGGCGGCGACGAACTGGCACAGGTGATGCGTATCGGACGGGTCACCCACGCTTTCGTCACCCCGGCCGCGCTGGCAACAGTCGATCCCGCCGGCCTACCGGATCTACGAGTGGTCGTGACCGGCGGCGACGCATGCTCACCCGCGCTGGTGGATCAGTGGTCACACGGACGCTCGATGTTCAACGCGTACGGACCGACCGAAACCACCGTCGTCGCCACTCTGACCGGACCGCTGAGCAGCGATGTTCCCGTCACCATCGGGAAGCCGATGCGCGGAACCGCAACCGTCCTCCTGGACTCGCGGCTTCAACCGGTGCCGATCGGTGTCGCCGGCGAGCTCTATGTGAGCGGTGTCGGTTTGGCGCGCGGGTACCACGCGCGTGCCACGATTACGGCCGAACGATTTGTGGCCGACCCCAACGGTGTTGCGGGAGAGCGCATGTACCGCACGGGTGACCTCGCGCGGTGGAACGGCGAGGGTGAGCTGGAGTACCTCGGCCGGAGCGACTTCCAGATCAAGATCCGCGGTTTCCGCGTCGAGCTCGGCGAGATCGACGACGTGCTGCGCCGCCACCCGAGCGTCGCACAGGCAGTCACCGCCGGAGTTGCGGGCCCGAGTGGGGAAACACTGTTGGCGGCGTACGTCACGGCGGCTGCGGGCACACACATCGACAACTCCGAGCTGGTCGCCCACGCGAGATCTTCGTTGGCAGCCCACATGGTTCCCGCGCGGATCGTCGTCCTCGACTCCATTCCGTTGACTCCGGCAGGAAAGATCGACAGGAAAGCGTTACCGGACATCGATTCCGTGGGCGGGTCGGCTGAATACCGTGCCCCCGAGACCTCGACCGAGAAGCGAATTTCGGCGGTGTTCTGCGATCTGCTCGGTATCACCCGGGCGGGAGCAGACGACAGTTTCTTCGACCTCGGCGGTGACTCGTTGATCGCGACCCGCGTCGTGTCGCGAGTCAACGGAGCTCTCGGAACGACGCTGAGCGTTCTCGACCTCTTCGAGGCGCCGACCGTCTCCGCTCTGGCAGCACGTGCCGACCTCGCGGACTCGCGGAACACACGTGCCCCGGCACTGACGCGTATCGATCGCCCTGACCGGATACCGGTATCTCTGGCGCAGCAACGAATGTGGCTGACCAATCAACTCGATCCGAGTTCGCCGGCGTACAACATTCCGATCGCGGTTTCGATGACCGGCGATCTCGACGTCGATGCACTGTTCACCGCGCTGCGGGACGTGATCGTTCGACACGAGATCTTGCGGACCGTTTTCCCCGAGAGTGCGCGTGGCCCCGTCCAGCACGTTCTCGGTGTGGACGAGATGTTCGATCATCTCGAGGTGGAAACGGTGCCTGCCGCAGCGACCTCGGCGCGGGCGAGTGAGCTCGCGCGAGAGGGATTCGACGTCAGCGAATCGGTGCCGATCCGCGCGACTCTGCTCGAGGTGAACGAACGCGAGCACACCTTGGTCCTCGTCGTGCACCACATTGCAGCAGACGGCCTGTCGATGGCGCCGCTGGCTCGTGACGTGATGGTGGCGTACGCCTCGCGGGCGAGCGGACGCGTGCCGGCGTGGCTGCCACTCGAAGTGCAGTACGGCGATTTCAGCGAGTGGCAACGCGGAGCGCTCGGTGAAGCGTCCGACCCGGATTCGATTCTTGCCGAGCAGTTGCGGTTCTGGTCGCACACGCTCACCGAACGCGGTGAGCTCGCGGAACTGCCGATGGATCATCCGCGCCCTGCGGGTGTCTCGCTGCGCGGTGACGATCTCGATTTCCGGATCGACTCCGCGACGTACCGCCGGGTCGGCGAGATCGCGGCGCGCAGCGACGTCAGCGTGTTCATGGTGATCCACGCCGCGCTGGCCGTCCTGCTCAGCCGAGAATCCGGAGCGAACGACATCACGATCGGCACTCCGGTGGCCGGGCGGAGCGAGCGCGCTCTCGACGACGTCGTCGGAATGTTCGTCAACACGGTGGTGCTGAGGACGGTTCTCGAGGGGGGACTCACCTTCGGTGAAGTTCTCACCCGCGTCCGCGACGTCGACGTGGCGGCCTTGCAGCACACCGAAGTGCCGTACGACGTACTCGTCGAATCCCTCGCAGACAACCAGGCGCCGCTGTTCCAGGTGATGCTGGTGATGCAGGGCGCCGCTCCCACCGAGGTCACTTTGCCCGAGCTCGAGGTCACGGTCGACGAACTGTCGACGGGCGCGGCAAAGTTCGATCTTCAGGTCATTCTCACCGACCGCGGCGACCATCTCGACGGCCAGTTGAACTACGCCAGCCAGCTTTTCGACTCGGACACCATGTCCGGCCTCGCTGATCGCTTCACGATGCTCCTCGACGCGGTAGCTGCCTACCCGGAATCCGTCGTCGGCGACGTCGATCTCACAGCTCCGGGCGAGGCGGAACTGGTCCTCGAGCGTTGGAATGCCACCGAACACGCCGTACCGATCACCACCCTCTCGGACCTGGTGGCGGAGCAGGCAGCCCGGACACCCGAGGGGGCCGCGCTGGTCTACGGCGAGCGGACACTGACCTATGCGGAGTTCGACGCGAGGGTCGGTGAACTTGCCAGAACCCTCATCGCCCGCGGGGTCGGCCCGGACATGCGCGTCGCGGTGTCGATTCGACGGTCACCGGAACTACTCGTCGCGGTCCACGCCGTGATCCGTGCCGGTGCGGCATACGTCCCGGTGGATCCCGATCATCCTGCCGAGCGCATCGCGTACGTCTTCGACATCGCGGAACCGATCTGCGTGCTGAGCCGGCCCCAGGACCACGGCGCTTTTCCCGCGCGAGTCCCGATCGTGGACGTCGATCTCGATCGTCAGGTGTCCACGACGGCGCCGATCACCGACGCTGATCGGCTCGGACCCCTGCGCCCGGACAATGCTGCTTACGTGATCTTCACGTCCGGATCGACGGGTCGACCGAAAGGTGTTGCAGTATCACACCGTTCGATCGTCAATCGCCTGCTGTGGATGCAGGACACGTACCCCCTTCACGCGTCGGACGTGGTGCTGCACAAGACCCCGGTGACCTTCGACGTCTCGGTGTGGGAACTGTTCTGGCCCCTGCAGACCGGCGCGCAGTTGGTGATCGCGGAACCGGACGGGCACCGTGATCCCGGGTACCTGTCGGCGTTGATTGCCGACAGAGGCGTCACGACGGCGCACTTCGTTCCGTCGATGCTCGCGGAATTCGTCGCTGCCGCGACTGCCGGGCAGTGTGCGAGCCTGCGTCAGGTGTTCTGCAGCGGTGAAGCCCTCGCGCCTACCACTGCGGAGGCGTTCACCCGTCTGAGTTCTGCGGGACTGTTCAACCTGTACGGACCCACAGAGGCTGCCGTCGACGTCAGCGCCGCCGAATTCACCCCCGACATGACCGTCACCGTTCCCATCGGTGCGCCCGTGTGGAACACCCAGCTCTATGTCCTCGACGGGCGGCTGCATCCGGTTCCGGTCGGCGTTCACGGCGAGCTGTATCTGGCGGGAGTGCAACTGGCGCGTGGATACCTCGGGCGCAGCGATCTCACCGCCGACAGGTTCGTGGCCGACCCGTACGGCCCGTCTGGCACCCGGATGTACCGAACCGGTGATGTCGTCCGGTGGCGCGCCGACGGGCTGCTCGACTATGTCGGTCGACGCGATTTCCAGGTCAAGATCCGCGGGCAGCGCATCGAACTCGCCGAGGTCGAAGCAGCATTGCTCAGGCTGCCCGGTGTCGCGCAAGCTGCTGCTCTCGTCCATCACGACGACGTGGTCGGTGACAGTTTGGTCGGCTACGTCATCGCCGACACCGGCACTTCGATCGACACGGACGGCCTACGCACCGAGTTGAGAGGTCTCCTTCCGGCCTACATGGTTCCCGCTGTGGTCATCGCCCTCGACGTGTTCCCTCTCGGTTCGACCGGCAAGCTTGATCGGAAGGCTCTGCCCGCGCCCAGCTTCGACAGCTCGCAGACGTATCTGGCGCCGCGAACACCGCTCGAAGCGCAGTTGGCGGCGATCTTCGAGGAGCTTCTGGAATCCGGGGCAGTCGGTGTTCACGACAACTTCTTCGAGATCGGCGGAAACAGCCTCGTCGCTGCACGCGCTGTGGCGCGCGTGAACGATTCGCTGTCGTTGAACTTGTCGATCAGAGAGTTGTTCGACGCGCCGACCGTTGCGCAGTTGGCGGTCGAGTGCGCCACGGCACGAGGGGGACCGGCAGTCCTTCCGCTCGAGGCATTGCCGCGGCCACAGACGATCCCGCTGTCGCTGGCACAAAAGCGCATGTGGTTCGTCAATCAATTCGACGTCACGTCCGCGGCGTACAACGTCGCCATAGCGATCAGGCTGAGAGGCCGGTTGGACGTTGCCGTGTTGGAGGGCGCGATCACCGACGTGCTTACTCGCCACGAATCGCTGCGCACGCTGTTTCCCATGGTCGAGGGAGTGCCGGCGCAGGTGATCGTCGAACCCGGTGAAGCGTTGGGCGCGCTGCCGGTTGTCGCCGCAAACGCCGAAGCGGTACTCGGGGAGATCGAACGTCTCACCTCGAGGGGCTTCGACGTCACGCAGGCTCCACCGATCAGGGCGGAACTGATCGAGGTCGACGAAGAAGATCACGTCCTGACCGTGGTCGTCCATCACATCTGCGCCGACGGATTCTCGATGGCACCGTTGGCGTTCGACGTGATGAGCGCGTACTCGGCAAGGCATCGAGGTGAGGCGCCCGACTGGTCTCCTCTTCCGGTCCAGTACGCGGACTTCGCCATCTGGCAGGAAAGGGCTCTCGGTCGGATCGACGAAGCGGACAGCACTCTTGCCGGTCAGCTCGAGTACTGGACACGTCAACTGGCGAGTGTTCCCGAAATTCTTGCGCTCCCCGCAGATCGACCGCGTCCGCGTGTGCAGGATCTCTCGGGCGGCGTCGTTCGATTCGACATCGATGCCGGCATCCACCGTCGTCTGAGCGAAACCGCGATCGAACACCGAAGCAGTATGTTCATGGCGGTGCACGCCGCATACGCAGTGCTCGTGGCGAGATTGTCCGGCATGGAAGACATCACGATCGGCTCACCGATCGCCGGGCGCGGAAATGCCCTGCTGGATCCGATGGTCGGTATGTTCGTCGGCACGTTGGTCCTGCGCGCCGACGTCGACCCCGCCGCCTCGTTCACCGATCTGTTGGCCAGAGTTCGCAGCACCGACCTCGACGCCTTCGCTCACGCAGACGTCCCCTTCGAGCGCGTCGTCGATGCGCTGGCTCCGGAGCGGTCGACGTCGCATTCACCGTTGTTCCAGGTGATGCTGGAGTTCAAGAACACCACTCGGCCAGCAGTTCGTCTGACGGATTTGGACGTCGAGGTCCTCGAACTCGAATCCGCCGTCTCGAATTTCGATCTGCAACTCACGCTTGCCGAGACCTTCGACGACGACGGCCGGCCGGCCGGAATCGAGGCCGGGTTCACCTACGCGAGCGCCCTGTTCGACGAGTCGACCGTCGAAGGTTTCGCTCGATACCTGGTTCGGATTCTCGGTGCTGTCACCGAGTCACCGCACACGCCGGTCGGCGACATCGATCTCGTGAGTGATCTCGACACGATTCGCGCCGTCGCACCGGAACTTCCCGAGCAGGTTCACTTCTCGACGTTGCTCGAGCGGAAGTACGTCGACGAACCGCAGAGGGCTGCACTGATTTTCGGCGACCGCCATCTGACCTACTCCGATCTGGACCGCCGCGCCAACCGGCTTGCACGACTGTTGATCAGCCGCGGGGTCGGTCCGGAATCCGTTGTCGCCCTGGCATTACCACGCTCACTGGAATCCGTGGTCGCGATCTGGGCGGTTGCCCGGTCCGGCGCTGCATTCGTACCCGTCGACCCGGCGTATCCCGTCGACCGCGTGCACCACATGATCAACGACTCGGGAGCGGGCGTCGTTCTCACCACCGCCGAGCATGTGGGTGTCGTCCCCGACGAGGCAGACGCCGTTCTGCTCGATCAGGCAAAGACACTCGCAACCCTCGAACAGATCGGTGATCAGCGGATAGATGCCTCGGAGCTGCTGGCTGCGGTGTCCCTGGACAACCCGGCCTATGTCATCTACACCTCCGGTTCCACCGGCGTCCCCAAAGGCGTCATGGTCACTCACCGTGGGCTTTCGGCACTCGCCGAGCAGGAACGCAGTCGCTTCCGCGTCGAGTCGACCTCGCGCACGCTGCATTTCAGCTCACCGAGCTTCGACGCCTCGATTCTCGAACTCCTGATGGCTGTTGGTGCCGGGGCCACGATGGTCATCGCCCCACCGAGCATCATCGGCGGAACCGAACTGACGAGTCTGATCGCCGACCAGCACGTCACGCACGCCTTCATCACACCAGCCGCACTGGCCACGGTCGATCCGAGCGGACTGAACGAGCTGGTGTGCATCGGAACCGGCGGCGACGTCTGCCCACCCGACCTCGTCGCCGCCTGGGTCAGCGATCACCGGATCATGATCAATGCCTACGGACCAACCGAATCGACGGTCGTCGCCAGCATCACCGAGCCGATGTCCCCGACCGATCGAGTCACGATCGGTCGCCCGTCGACAGGCATCACCGCGTGGGTCCTCGACAATCGCCTACACCGCGTCCCGGTCGGAGTGACGGGAGAGCTGTACGTCAGCGGCGACGGCCTCGCCCGCGGTTACCGAAACCGCGCCGGCACGACCGCCGAACGATTCGTGCCCAATCCCGCGGGCAGTGCGGGCACACGGATGTACCGAACCGGCGACCTCGCCAGGTGGAACAAGAACGGCGAACTCGAGTACCAGGGTCGAGGCGATTTCCAGGTCAAGATTCGCGGATTCCGCATCGAACTCGGCGAGATCGAGGCAGTTCTGGCTCGCTATCCCGGCGTTGCACATTCCGTGGTGACTACGCTCGAACGTGACGGAGGCGCCGCACGGATCGTCGGATACGTCGTGCCTGCCAACGACGCTCAGACTGTGGATCCCGAGGCCGTCATCGCGTTCGCGGGCTCGGCTCTGGCCCCGTACATGGTTCCTGCGGTCGTGGTCGTTCTCGACGAACTGCCGATGACTGCCAACGGAAAGCTCGACCGCCGAGCCCTGCCGGTTCCCGACTTGCGAGCAACCCAGGCACGCTCGCGGGCCGCCGAATCCGATACCGAACGCACGCTGGCCGCCTTGTTCGTCGATGTCCTCGGTGTCGAATCGGTGGGCGTCGACGACTCGTTCTTCTCGATGGGCGGCGATTCGATCATGTCGATTCAGCTCGTCGCCCGTGCCCGCGATGCCGGGCTCGTCTTCACCCCGCGTGACGTCTTCGAGGTGAAATCGGTCGCCGGTCTTGCGGTTTTGCTGGCATCGACCAAGGACGACGAACCCGAGGTGCTCGAGGAACTTCCCGGAGACGGCGTGGGCCACGTGCCGTTGATGCCGGTGGCTCAGTGGTGGCTCGACCGGCTCGGCTCCGATCTCCGAGGTCTCGATTCGTTCTCCCAAGCGACTCTTCTCAACGCGCCGCACGGGCTTCACAGTGTGGAGCAGTTGACCGCGGCTCTTCAAGTTGTTCTCGATCGTCACGACATCCTTCGCGCACGCCTCGAGCTCGACGGCGAGCGCAGGCTTGTTGTCGGCGAGCCGGGATCTGTTGCAGCCGAGAATATTTGCCGGGTGATCGAGGTAGAGGCCGAGCCGGGCACCGCGGTGTTCGACGCGGCGATCGTCGACGCACTGGGCGGTGCGCGTCGAGAACTCGACCCCGGCCGGGGCGTGATGGTGCGGGTCGTCTGGTTGTCCGGCGTGCGCAACACCGGCCGGCTGCTCCTGGTGATCCACCACCTCGCCGTCGACGGTGTCTCCTGGCGCGTCCTCGTGCCGGAACTTGCGTCGGCTTTCCACCGCATCGATGCAGGCGAGGAACCGGAGCCGTCGTACTCGGGCACGTCGGTTCGTCGTTGGTCGCATGCGCTCCGCGACATCGCGCCCGATCGAAGAGTCGAATTGCCCCGGTGGCGTTCGATACTCGAAGGTGCCGACCCGCTGATCGGAACCCGGCCGCTGGACCCGCGGCTCGACACGTTCGATTCGGTCGGCCGAGTTGTCGCCGACGTACCCGTCGAACTGTCCGACACAGTCCTGACCACGCTTCCGGCGCTTTTCGGTGGATCAGTCAACGACGGTCTCGTTGCTGCTCTCGCACTGGCACTGACGCAGTGGAGGCAGGCACAGGGCATACGAACCGACAACGTGCTCATCTCGATGGAGGGCCACGGACGCGAAGCTCACGTGGTGCCCGGTGCGGACGTCCTGCACACGGTCGGCTGGTTCACCAGCGTCTTCCCGATGCGGATCGACCTCGCCGGCATCGACATCGCGGAAGTGATGAGCAGCGCCCCAGAGGCAGCGGTGGTGCTCAAGCGTGTCAAGGAAGAACTCTTGGGTGTTCCGGACAGCGGCATCGGCTACGGAGTTCTGCGTTACCTCGACGAGGTGGGTCGAGCGGAACTCGAAGACCTCCGCCAACCGCAGATCTCGTTCAACTATCTGGGCCGTTTCTCCGGCACCGAAGCAGGAGAGTCACTGGGGGACTGGGCACTGGCCCGGGACGTCGATCTGGAAGCGGCAGCGCGGTCCGAGATGCCAGTGGGTTCGGTCCTGGACGTCAACGTCGTCACCACCGAGATCTCGGGCGCACCGCACATCGGTGCCACTATCGCCTATCCCACCGGCGTACTGGCAGAGCGCGATGCTCGCGCCATCGCCGACCTCTGGGTGCAGGCGTTGCGCGCGCTGGCCACCTATGCCGAACACAGCGAACGCGGGGGACTCACCCCGTCCGACATCGACCTGATCGACCTCGACCAGGATTCCATCGACCACCTCGAGCGCGAGTTCCCGACACTGACCGACGTCTGGTCCCTCTCACCGCTGCAATCCGGACTGCTCTTCCACGCCCGCTACGCCGAACACACAGTCGACGCGTACACCGTCCAACTCGCACTCGAACTCGACGGCGTCGACGCGTCCCGGTTGCACCGTGCCGCACAGGCACTGCTCGACAGACACGAGAACCTACGCGCGGCGTTCACGACCGATACCGGTGGACGATCGGTGCAGGTGATCAACGCAGACGTTGACGTGCCGTGGACCGAGATCGACATCTCTCCGTTGGCCCCCACCGAACAGGCGACCGAGATACGCGAGCTTCTCCATGCGGATCGGGTCCGCGGCTTCGACATGGCCACTCCGCCCCTGCTGCGGTTCCTGCTTCTGCGAACCGGTGACGACGCGTATCGGTTGATCCTGACCAACCACCACATCCTCCTCGACGGATGGTCGATGCCGCTGCTGGTCCGCGACCTACTGACGCTCTACGCGACAGACAGTGATCACAGTGCCATCCCACGCGTACACCCCTACCGGGACTATCTGAGCTGGATCAGCACTCGCGACGACAGCGTGTCGATCGAGGCCTGGGGCGAAGCACTCCGCGGACTCGACGACCCGACGCTGCTCACCGGAACTCACGCCGTCGACGAGGACGGCGCTACCTCACGCTCGACGACCACAGCGCTCGGAGAAGGTGAGACGGAACTTCTGCGTGGATTCGTCCGCTCCCGTGGCCTGACGACAGCCTCCTTGATCCAGGTGGCCTGGGGAATCGTGCTCGCCGAACTCCTCGGCCGCGACGACGTCGTCTTCGGTGGAACCGTCTCCGGCCGACCACCCCAGGTGTCCGGCGTCGAGTCGATGGTGGGTTTGTTCATCAACACCGTCCCCGTCCGAGTTCGCCTCGATCCGCGAGAGTCCCTGGCGGCGCTGTGCGTTCGCGTCCAAGCGGAACAGGCGCGGTTGTCCGATCACCATCATGTCGGGCTTTCGCATATCACTTCGGCTGTGGGGTCCGCTGCATCGTTCGACACGCTGACTGTGTTCGAGTCGTATCCCGTCGACCGCGGTGGACTCTCCTCCGGTACCGACATAGCCGGAATGCACGTTCTCGACGTCCACGACGCCGAGGATGCCGCGCACTATCCACTCGCGATCGTTGCCTCTGCGGCAGACGGGCGACTGCGGCTCAAATTCGAGTATTTCCCGGGAGTCCTGGGCGATCACGACATCGACGCGATCGCCGACCGGCTGCTCCGCACCCTCGAGCTGATCACCGCGCAACCGGATCTCCCGCTGGCGAAACTGCGCCTGATGCCGGATTCGCAAGTGCAGCAATTGGTTCCCGCGCGCGGCCGGCAGGGCCGCTCGGTCAGGACACTCGATCGCATCTTTTCGGACACCGCGAGCAGATTCCCCGAACGGGTCGCACTGTCCTGTGGTGAGAGAAAGATGACCTATCGAGAGCTGGACGAGGCGTCGAACCAGTGGGCGCGCGTGCTCATCTCGGAAGGCGCCGGCCCGGACTCACGGGTGGCGATCTGTGTGGAACGCTCCTTCGAATCCGTCGCAGCGGTCTGGGCGATCACCAAGACCGGCGCCGCCTTCGTGCCGATCGATCCTCGCTACCCGAGTGACCGGATCTCGTTCATGCTCGAGGACTCGGCATCCTCGCTCGGATTGACCACGGCTGCCCACAGACCCGGCGACGGCGGTGTGACGAAGTGGCTCGAACTCGACGACCCGACGAGCATCGCTCGGCTCTCCGGAGTATCCGCGGCGCCGCTACGCGAGGACGAGCGCCGGGGAACCCCGCGGTTGGAGAACACCGCCTACCTCATCTACACCTCGGGCTCGACCGGCCGACCCAAGGGCGTCGTCGTCACGCACACCGGTCTCGAGAACTTCGCCGACGAACAGCGTCATCGCTACGGTCTCACCGAGAATTCACGCGCACTGCATTTCGCCTCTCCGAGCTTCGACGCCTCCGTTCTCGAGTACCTGCTCGCCTTCGCCGTCGGCGGCGAACTGGTCGTAGCTCCCACCACCGTCTACGGAGGAACCGAACTGGCCGACGTTCTCCGCGAGGGACATGTCACCCACGCGTTCATCACGCCTGCAGCGCTGACGTCGGTGGATCCCGAGGGAATCGACGAACTGACCACCATCACGGTGGGCGGCGAGGCGCCCTCGGCGGACCTGGTGCGCACCTGGGCGCCGGGAAGATCGTTCGTCAACGTCTACGGACCCACCGAAACCACCATCTCCTGCAACCTCAGCGACCCCATCCCGGCCGGCGAGAAGGTCTATCTCGGACCGCCGAACCGCGGATTCAGCGAGGTCGTCCTCGATCGCAGACTTCAACCGGTGTCCGTCGGAGTTCCCGGCGAACTGTATGTCGCCGGAGTCGGACTCGCGCGCGGCTATCACGGGCGCTCACCACTGACGAGCGAACGATTTGTCGCCAACCCGTACGGCGAGCCGGGGGAGCGGATGTACCGCACGGGCGACGTGGTGCGCTGGCGCAGCGACCGCACCATCGAGTACCTCGGACGCAGCGACTTCCAGGTCAAGATCCGCGGCTTCCGTATCGAACTCGGCGAGGTCGACACGGCGTTGGGTCAGCTGCCCGGCGTGGAGTACGCGGTCACGTTGGCGGTGCGCGGACCCTCCGACGAGCAGGCCTTGGCGGCATATGTCGTCTGCGACGACGAACGCCGGGTGAGCGCCGAGGACATCCGGGCGGCGGCACGGGAGCTACTGCCGGCACACATGGTGCCCGCAAGCGTCGTCGTGCTCGACGAACTACCGCTGACCGGCGTCGGCAAGGTCGATCGGGCTGCTCTTCCGGCGCCTCGTTTCGACACCGATGCCGAGACACTCACTGCACCGGCCACCGAGTTGGAACGGCTGGTGGTGGGCGTTTTCGAGGACGTGCTCGGAGTGTCTCCGATCGGTATCGACACTCACTTCTTCGACGTCGGCGGAAACTCACTGACCGCGACCCGCGTCATCGCCCGCGTCAACGCACTTCTCGGCACCGACATCGGCGTTCGAGGACTGTTCGAGTCTCCGACAGTTCGGCAGCTCTCGCGTCTGGCGGAGAGCGTCGGCCGCGGAGAGAACCCCAGACCACCGTTGACTCGGCGATCCCGCCCGGACCCACTGCCCGTGTCACTGGCACAGAAGCGGATGTGGTTCCTCAACCAGTTCGACGTGACGTCCCCCGCCTACAACGTTCCCCTGGCAGTGCGCCTCGACGGCGATCTGGACTTCGCCGCATTGCAGGCCGCGGTAGCGGACGTACTGGGGCGCCACGAGAGCTTGCGGACGAAGTTCCCCTCGATCGACGGACAGCCGGTTCAGCAGGTGATGTCCAGCGACGAGGTCATGCCGATCCTGGAGCCGGAAATCGTCACTGCTGCCAGAGTGTCCGACCGAATCCTCGAGCTGGCCTCGGCAGGCTTCGACGCCTCGGCCGAAGTTCCGATCCGCTGCGCGGTCCTGCGCGTCGACGGGGACGAGCGCAGGCACGTACTCGTGATCGTCGTCCACCACATCGTCGCCGACGGGTTCTCGATGAACCCCCTCGCAGCGGACGTGGCAGCGGCTTACGCGGCCCGCAGTGCCGGCAGTGCGCCGAACTGGTCGGAACTGGCCGTGCAGTACGGCGACTTCGCTGTGTGGCAGCACGAAGTGCTCGGCTCCGAGGAAGATCCGGACTCGGCTCTGACCCGTCAGCTCGATTACTGGAAGGACCGACTCGCGGGACTGGGCGAGCCGATCGCGTTGCCGACGTCGTTCCCACGTCCGGCAAAGCCGTCCATGGTCGGCTCGGTCCACCGGTTCGCGGTATCGCCGCAGACCCATCGGGCGCTGACCGACCTGGCACGTGAGCACGGCACCACCATGTTCATGCTCATGCACGCAGCACTGGCGGTACTTGCGGCGCGCCTGGCCGGTACCGAGGACATCGCCATCGGGACACCCGTCGCCGGCCGCGGCGAGGCCGAACTCGATCACCTGGTCGGTATGTTCGTCAACACTCTCGTGCTGCGAACACAGATCACGCCCGACGCGTCGTTCGAGGACGTCCTCGCCCAGGTTCGCGAAGGCGACCTCGGCGCGTTCCAGCACACCGATTTGCCCTTCGAAAGGTTGGTCGACGCACTCGACCCGGAACGCTCGACTTCGCACACTCCGTTGTTCCAGATCCTCATCGAGTTCCGCAACAATGCACTCCCACAACTCGAATTGCCGGGGCTGTCGGTCTCGGGAGTCGAGTTCGACCTACCCGTCGCCAAGTTCGATCTGCAACTCTCGGTCACCGAGCGTTACGACGCGGATGGCGGAACGGATGGCATCGACGCCGAATTCATCTACGCCACAGACCTGTTCGACGGTGACTTGATCGATTCGTTCTCACGCAGACTGCTCACCATCCTCGAGGCGGTCTCCCGAGAGCCGTCGACTCCTACCGGTGACATCGACGTCGTGAGCGCCGACGAGCGTCGACAGATGCTGACCGAGTGGAACACTCACGCCGAACCGGCTCCAGCGGACAACATCGCGGACCGATTCTTCGAGGCTGTTGCAGCACATCCGTCGTCGACCGCGGTCAACGACAGCGACGGCGCCATGACGTACGCCGAACTGGACGGGCGCGCTAACCGCCTGGCCCGACTCCTGATCGGCCGCGGTATCGGTCCGGAATCCGTGGTTGCCGTTGCAATGCCCAGAACCACCGATCTCGTGCTCGCCCTCGTCGCCGTCATCAAAACCGGAGCGGCATACCTGCCGGTCGACATCACCTACCCGGCCGAGCGCATGCGGTTCCTCTTCGACGACGCGCGGCCGGTATGCCTGGTCACGACCGGAGACTTCCGAAGGGACCTACCTTCGGAGATCATCGAATCCGGCATCGACATCGTCGAACTCGGATCGCCGGAGATCGCGGTACGCCTCGATCACTCCGCGCCCCATCGCATCACCGACGCGGACCGGACGACACCACTTCTGCCCGACGCGGTCGCGTACATCATCTACACCTCCGGATCCACAGGGCGCCCCAAAGGTGTCCAGGTCAGCCACCGCAACGTCCTGACTCTGATGGACAACACCGCCCCGACGTTCGGGTTCGACGACACGGACGTGTGGACCATGTTCCACTCGTACGCATTCGACTTCTCCGTCTGGGAGCTGTGGGGGCCGCTGCTGCACGGGGGCCGGCTGGTCGTCGTCGACTACTACACGACCAGATCACCGGACATGTTCCACGAACTGCTCCGCAGGGAGCGAGTGACGGTGCTGAACCAAACACCCACCGCCTTCTACCAACTCGCCGAAGCCGACCGTGCGTACTCACCAAACGGCACGGATCCCGACCTTGCACTGCGCTACGTAGTCTTCGGTGGCGAAGCGCTCGACCTCGGGCAGTTACGCAAGTGGTACGACAGGCGGGCCGACACGGCTCCGACGTTGGTCAACATGTACGGGATCACCGAGACGACAGTGCACGTCAGTCGAATCGCACTCGACCGCAACGACAGCGAGCACGCGTCGGCGAGCATCATCGGGCGAGCAGTACCGGGATTGTCCGTCTACGTACTCGATCGGCGACTGAACTTGGTACCACCAGGTGTCGTCGGCGAAATGTACGTCGCCGGTGATCAGGTGACTCGGGGATACCTCGGGAAACCCGCATTGACTTCGGTGCGGTTCCTTCCCGATCCATTCGGTAGTTCGGGGGATCGAATGTATCGGAGCGGGGACCTGGCGAGGTGGAACGACGCGGGGCAGTTGGAGTACGTGGGCCGCAGTGATTTCCAGGTGAAGGTGCGTGGTTTCCGCATCGAACTCGGCGAGATCGAAGCCGCAATGCTCCGCTGCCCCGGCGTCGCTGCCTCGGTAGCACTTGTTCGAACGGAGGGAGCGTCACCGCGGATCGTCGGGTACGTGGTCGCCGAAACAGGCAGTACCGTCGATTCAGCGACGGTGACCGACTTCGTCGCCGCCGAACTCGCGGAGTACATGGTGCCCACCGCCATCGTCGTCCTCGAATCGCTTCCACTGACGGTCAACGGAAAGCTCGACCGACGCAGCCTCCCGGCTCCGGACTTCACCGTCACGGGAACAACCGAGGCGACGCGGGCGCCGGCCACCGCTACCGAAGCGGTCCTCGCGGACCTCTTCGCGGAGGTGCTGGGTCGGGGCAGTATTGGAGTGGACGATTCCTTCTTCGGTCTCGGCGGCGATTCGATCATGTCGATCCAACTCGTCTCACGGGCGAAGTCCGCAGGCCTCGTCTTCACTCCGCGGGACGTCTTCGAAGCGAAGACCGTGGCCGGCCTCACCAAAGTGCTCCTCATCGAATCATCGGAAACGGCACCGGTTCTCACGGAGCTACCCGGCGGGGGAGCCGGCCCGCTACCGCTCACGCCGATCATGGAGTGGCTCGTCGAACGCAGTCGCGGTGACCTGAGCACGATCCGCAGTTACAGCCAGAGCGCGCTGATCGCACTGCCCGCGGATGTCTCCGGCCCCGCGCTGGAACGAGCATTGCAAACGATCCTCGATCGTCACGACGTGCTGCGGGCGCGCCTGGACGCCGCGACTCACCAACTCGAGATCCGCGAGCCAGGGAGCATCACCGCCCCCGACATCCTGCGCCGAACCTCCATCGTGTCCACCAGCGGCGAAGAATTCGTCGCCGCTGCGGAAACCGCGATGCAGGACGCATCCAGCCGCCTCGATCCCGAACACGGGAAGATGATCAGCGCAGTCTGGTTGGATCCCGTCAGCTCGAACGGCAACCGGGCCGAAGCCGGACGGTTGCTCCTGGTCCTTCATCACCTCGCGGTCGACGGTGTGTCCTGGCGCATGCTCGTCCCAGGCCTGGTCACTGCTTATGCCTCGGCGTTCGACGGAGAAACACCCATACTTCCGCCGGGCGGAACGTCGATACGTCGCTGGGCGACAGCGCTCGCCGAGACCGCTGCGCAGCGACGCGACGAGATCGACCTGTGGTCGAGAATGCGGACCGACGAGCCATTGCTCGGGGCACGCGGGCTCGACCCAGCCGTCGATGTCGGAGCCACCGTCGACCGAGTCAGCGTCGACGTTCCGACCTCCGTGACCGAGAACGTCATCTCGACGGTGCCTCAGCATTTCGGAGGCTCGGTGAACGACGGACTGCTCGCTGCTCTCGCGATTGCCGTCACCGCCTGGCGTCGATCGCGCGGACAGCGCAGCGGGGACGTGCTCGTCAACCTCGAAGGGCACGGCCGCGAGGAGAACGCCGTACCGGGCGCCGACCTCTCGCGCACGGTCGGTTGGTTCACCACCTTGTTCCCCGTCCGGATCGATCTCACCGGACTCGATGTCGTCGATGCACTGGCCGGGGGATCAACCGCCGCCTCCGCCGTGAAACTCGTCAAGGAAACGCTGCTCGGCCTGCCCGACAACGGAATCGGGTTCGGCATCCTGAAGTACCTCGATCGAAACGAGGAACTTCGTGAGCTGCCCACGCCGCAGATCTCGTTCAACTACCTCGGACGATTTGCCGGCTCGGATCCCGAGCACGGCGAAGTGCCGTGGCTGCCGATCTCGGAAGTGACCCTCGACGAAGCGCACAGCGGCGAATTGGCCGCCGCGTCGGTGCTCGACATCAACGCCGTCACGACCGATACCGCACACGGTCCGATTCTGCGCGCTACGTGGTCCTTCCCCCGCGGCATTCTCAGCGAGGCCGAAGTCACCGAACTGGCGGAGCTCTGGGCCCGAGCACTGGGCGCACTGAGTGAATACGTGGAGGAACACTCCGAGCGCGAGCTCACGCCCACCGATCTCGATCTCGTCACCGCGGATCAACAGAGCATCGAACAGCTCGAGCGCAGATTCCCCGACCTGACCGACATCTGGTCACTGTCACCTCTGCAATCGGGCATGCTCTTCCACGCCCAGTTCGACGAAACCGAAATCGACCCGTACATGGTGCAACTGACCCTCGAGCTCGGGGGTCGGGTGGAGGCGCCGCGCCTGCGCCGCGCCGCGCAGGCCTTGGTTGATCGTCATCCGAGCCTGCGCGCGGGATTTGTCTCCGCACCGGGAGGGCGGGCACTGCAGGTGATCCGTTCCGGTGTCGACATCGGCTGGGCCGAGATCGACCTGTCCGGGGCCGAAGACAGTGAAGTCGCGTTCGGTCAGCTGCTCGAACGCGATCGCGCTCATCGTTTCTACATGGAAACAGCCCCGTTGATCCGCTTCATGCTCGTGCGAATCGGACCGGACACAGCACGCCTCGTCGTGACGAACCACCACATCCTGCTCGACGGCTGGTCCACCCCGCTGTTGCTTCGAGACCTGCTCACTCTCTACGCAACCGACGGTGACCCCGAGATTCTGCCCCGAGTTCAGTCGTATCGCGACTATCTCTCCTGGATCTCGAAGCAAGAACCCGAGACTTCGCTACGGGCGTGGCAAGAAGCGCTACGGGGCGTCGACACGTCCACCCACCTCTCGAGGGCAGACACCGCCGCCGAAACCGTGGCAAGTGAAATCCACTCGTACTCGCTGCCGACAGAACGAACCGAGACTCTTCGAGCGTTCGCGCGAAGCCGCGGTCTGACCATGGCGACCCTGGTACAGGTGGCATGGGGAATCGTGCTCGCCGAACTTCTCGGACGCGACGACGTCGTCTTCGGCGGAACGGTCTCAGGACGCCCACCACAGGTGCCCGGCGTGGAATCGATAGTCGGCCTGTTCATCAACACGGTGCCTGTCCGAGTCCGCCTCGACGCCCGAGAAACCCTCGCCGAACTGGCCATTCGCGTCCAATCCGAGCAAGCGTCATTGCTCGACCACCACCACATCGGACTGTCGGACATCGCCGGAGCAGTCGGCGCCGCCGGTTCCTTCGACACCCTGACGGTATTCGAGTCGTATCCCGTCGACGAGACAGCCCTGACCGCCGAAACCGACATCGCGGGAATGCACGTTCTCGGCATCGACGGACGCGACTCGGCGCACTATCCGATTGCCGTGGTGGCGTCCGAAAGTGACACGCTGAATCTGAAGATGGAGTACTTGCCGACGCACTTCTCCGCCCGCGAAGTCGCCAAGATCACCGAGCGCGTGGGCATCGTCCTCGGGCAACTCGCCTCGGCACCGGATCAGCCGCTGGCCCGTCTGCAGGTTCTCACGGAGTTCGAGAGCCGTGATCTTGCGCCGGTCTTCGGCTCCCCGGGGCGCTCCGCGCGAACGCTCCCAGAGATTCTCGCCGACGTCTCTGCCACCTATCCCGACCGCATCGCGCTCTCGGCCGGCAGCCGTTCCATGACCTACGCCGAACTGGACCGGCGCTCGAACCAGTTGGCCAGAGCCATGATTCGCCGCGGCGCCGGGCCCGAGACGTCGGTTGCCATCGGCATCGAAAGGTCCGTCGAATCCGTACTCGCGGTGTGGGCGGTGGCCAAGACCGGCGCAGCGTTCGTCCCCGTCGACCCCACCTATCCGGCTGACCGAATCGAACACATGCTCAGCGACTCCGAGGTGTTGTTCGGGTTGACCGTCGTCGACGCCATCGACACACTTCCACCCATCGTGTCCTGGTTGGTGCTCGGAGAAGAGGCATTCGACGACGACGTCGCCACCAGTTGCACGCTGCCGATCACCCAGGACGAACGGCGTGCACCGGTGGTCATGGACAACGCCGCCTACGTGGTCTACACCTCGGGATCCACCGGCCGACCCAAGGGAGTTGTCGTCACCCACACCGGACTCGACAGCTTCGCACTCGACCAGCAGCGTCGATTCCACGCAGATCACCACTCTCGAACCCTGCACTTCGCCACCCCCAGCTTCGACGGAGCCGTCTTCGAGTACCTGCAGGCATTCGGTGTCGGAGCAACCATGGTGATCGTCCCGACCGACATCTACGGCGGCGCCGAACTGGCAAGTCTCATCCGCCGCGAACACGTCACTCACGCGTTCGTCACCACGGCAGCGCTCGCCACCGTCGACCCGGCCGGCCTGGACGAGTTCCGGCACGTCGTCGTCGGGGGAGAGACACTACCGCCGCATCTCGTCGGCCTCTGGGCTCCCGGACGAGAATTCGTCAACGCCTACGGCCCGACCGAGACAACCGTCATGGCAGACATCAGCGAACCCATGACAGTGGGCGCACCCATCACGATCGGTGGACCGATCCGCGGCGTGCACGAGATGATCCTCGATTCGCGCCTGCAACCTGTACCCGTCGGAGCTCCCGGTGAGCTGTACATCGCCGGCATCGGCCTGGCTCGCGGATACCACCGGCGTCCCGGCCTGACCAGCGAGCGATTTGTCGCCGACCCCTTCGGCAAGCCAGGCGACCGGATGTACCGCACGGGCGACATCGTCTCCTGGCGAAGCGATCACACCATCGAATACGTCGGGCGCAGCGACTTCCAGGTCAAGATTCGCGGATTCCGCATCGAGCTCGGCGAGGTCGACGCCCAGATCACCGCAATGGCGAGTGTCACGAATTGCGTGACACTCGGCGTCGACGGACCGGCCGGCGCCACAGTTCTCGCGTCCTACCTCACCGTCGAGGAAGGATCGACGCTGACCGGTGCAGAGATCACCGCGCACCTCGCCGGACGTGTTCCCTCGCACATGGTTCCGGCCAGCATCATGATCGTCGACGAGCTACCGCGCACCGCGGTCGGCAAGCTCGATCGAAAAGCGTTGCCGACGCCGGAGTTCACCGGAACCGGTGTGGAATTCCGGGCGCCCGGCACCAGCCTCGAACGTCGGATCGCCGATGCGTTCATCGACGTACTCGGCGTCGAACGGTCGGCGTCGACGACAATTTCTTCGAGCTCGGCGGCAACTCGCTGATCGCCACTCGCGTGGTCTCGCGGCTCAACTCCGCACTGAACATCGACGTCGGGGTGCGCGTGCTGTTCGAGGCACCGACGACGGCTCAGCTCGCCGAACGGCTCTCCAGCGCTGTCACTGCCGTCGGCACTGTGCCGCTCACTCCCATGGAGCGCAGTGGCAGCGTCCCGCTCTCGTTGGCGCAGAAGCGCATGTGGTTCCTGAACCAATTCGACACACGCTCAGCCGCGTACAACATCCCACTAGCTGTTCGCCTCACCGGTGACCTCGACGTCACGGCCATGCAACAGGCCATCGCCGACGTCGTCGAGCGGCACGAAACACTGCGGACGGTGTTCCCCGCCGTCGGCGGCGATCCGATTCAGCAAGTGCTCACCGTCGACGAGGCAGTACCGCCGGTCCGTGAAATGACGTTGGGGGAGGACGAACTCGCGGAGCGCATGCAACGACTCGCCACGACCGGCTTCGACGTGTCGGTGGACCTGCCGCTGCGTGTGGCACTGTTCCGACTCGACACCGCTGAACCCGTTCACATTCTGTTTGTCGTGGTCCATCACATCTGCGCCGACGGATCGTCGATGGCGCCGCTCGCACGCGACGTGATGACGGCCTACCTGGCGCGTACGGCAGGGACCGAGCCCACGTGGGCGCCACTCGAGGTGCAGTACGCAGACTTCACGTTGTGGCAGCATCGCGTCCTCGGATCGGAAGACGACCCGGAATCCGTCATCAGTCGCCAATTGCACTACTGGAGTGAGCAACTCGCCGGACTCGACGACGTCATCGCACTGCCCGCCGACCACCCGCGACCCGTGCAACAGACCTTCCACGGTGACCGATTCACCTTCGACATCGACGCGAACACCCACCGCGCCCTCGCGGACCTCACCAGGGCAAACGGTGTCACGATGTTCATGGCGCTGCACGGCGCGCTCGCAGTGCTGATGTCCAAGTTGTCGGGCGCCGACGAAGTCACCATCGGCACACCGATCGCCGGCCGAGGTCAGGCAGCGCTCGACCATCTCGTCGGAATGTTCGTCAACACACTGGTCCTGCGAACCAGCGTCGATCCCGACATCACGTTTGCCGACCTGTTGGAGCACGTCCGGGAAATCGACCTGGCCGCATTCCAGAACTCGGACCTGCCATTCGAACGGCTCGTCGACGTCATCAACCCAACCAGATCCACGTCGTACTCACCGTTGTTCCAGGTCGCCCTCGAACTTCAGAACAACGAACCCGCACATTTCCACCTACCCGGCCTCGACATCGACGGACTGACCGTGGAAACCAAATTCGCGAAGGAGGACCTGGAGCTGATCGTCGACGAGAAGTTCGACGAGTTCGGCATCCCGGCTGGGATGTCCGCAGCCTTCGACTTCGCAACCGATCTCTTCGAACCCGCCACCATTCGTCGGTTTGCCGACCGACTGCGCCTGATCCTGGACGCTGTCGGACGCGAACCCGCAACACGTATCGCCGACATCGGCATCCTCGGCGCCGACGAAACAGCTGCCCTGGTGCCGGCATCCGGTGCCGCCGCGACTCGAGCGCGGGTGTGGCCGGAGATCCTCGCCGAAGCAGTCGCCTCGAACCCGGATGCCCCAGCCCTCTCGAGTCGCGAGAGGTCGATGACCTACCGCGAGCTCGACGAGGAATCGACGAAGCTGGCGCGCGCGCTGTGTCGGCGCGGCGTCGGTCCCGAAGATTTTGTGGCGCTGGGTCTGCCGCGGTCCACCGCGGAGATCGTCGCGATCTGGGCGGTCACGAAAACCGGTGCAGCATTCTTGCCGGTCGACCCGAACTATCCCGACGATCGCATCAACCACATGCTCGACGATTCGCGGGCCGTACTCGGCATCACCGACGACGCTCACCGCAGTCAACTTCCCGACACGGTCGAGTGGATGGTCCTCGATGAAGCCGAGACCGTCGACGAGATCGACGCCCAGAGCGCAGCCGCGATCACCGATCGCGACCGCACGATCCCCTTGCATCACGGGCATCCCGCGTACCTGATCTACACCTCGGGTTCAACCGGGAAGCCGAAGGGCGTCATCGTCACCCACCTCGGGTTGTCAAACCTCAATGCCGAGGAACATCAGAGATTCAACGTCCAGCCCTATTCGCGGATCTCTCACCTGGCATCACCGAGCTTCGACGCCTCGGTCTTCGAACTCATGATGGCGTTCGGCAGCGGAGCGTGCCTGGTCGTCATCCCACCGACGGTCTTCGGCGGATCCGAGTTGGCCGAAATCTTTGCCGACGAACACGTCTCACACGCGTTCATCACTCCGACCGCGCTCAGCTCGATCGAAAGCTCCGCGCTACCCGAACTCCGCGTACTCGCAGTCGGCGGCGAAGCCTGCCCACCCGAACTCGTGGACATCTGGGGCCGCGACCGTCGCATGTTCAACGGATACGGACCCACCGAATCCACCATCCAGGCCAGCGTCAGTGAACCCATGCGGCCGGGCAAGGACATCAACATCGGACGACCGGCCATCGGCTTCGCCGGACTGGTCCTCGACGGGCACCTCAAGCCCGTGCCGGTGGGAGTCATCGGGGAGCTGTACGTGACCGGCCCCGGACTCGCCCGCGGATACCACAATCGTCCCGACCTCACCGCCGACCGATTTGTCGCCGATCCGTTCGGCGAACCAGGCCAGCGGATGTACCGCACGGGCGACCTGGTGCGCTGGCGCTCCGACAGCACCCTCGAATACCTGGGCCGCAGCGACTTCCAGATCAAAGTCCGCGGATTCCGCATCGAGCTCGGCGAAATCGACTCTGTCCTGATGGCACACCCATCCGTCTACTTCGCCGCCACACTCGGGCACGAAGCGCCGTCGGGGGAGACGATGATCGCCTCCTACATCCAGCCCGTGGAAGGACAGACCGTCGACGACTGGGAGCTTCGCCGCCATCTGTCTTCTCGCCTGCCCGCGCACATGGTTCCCGGCGCGATCGTCGTCGTCGACCGCATTCCGGTGACACCGGTCGGCAAGCTGGACCGCAAGGCACTGCCGACCCCGAGCTTCGAGCGACGCACGGTCCCGTACGCACCGCCGACAAACAACACCGAACGAACGGTCGTCGACATCTTCGAGACCGTGCTCGGGCACGAGCACATCGGCGTCGACGACGACTTCTTCGAACTGGGCGGAACGTCGATCGTGGCCACTCGCATCACCATCGAACTCGAGAAGCGTCTCGGGATGCGAGTGCCGTTGCAATCGCTTTTCCTGGATCCGACACCTGCCGGAGTCGCCCGGGCTGCCGACGGAATGGACGCACACTCGCCGGACGATTCGTCGGATCTTCTCGCCCCGATGATCACGCTGCGCGCCGGATCCGATCGTGCACCACTGTTCTTCGTCCATCCGGGTATCGGATTGTCCTGGGGTTACGCAGAATTCGTCAAGCATCTCGAGCTGGATCAACCCGTCTACGGTCTTCAGCTACCGTCCCTGAGCGGCGGGCCCAGCTTCGACTCGCTGACCGAACTCGCCGACGACTACGCGAATCGCATTGCAGCCGTGGCATCGACCGGCCCGATCCATCTGGCCGGCTGGTCGCTCGGCGGCGTGATCGCACACGCCGTGGCACACAGCCTCACTCGGAGCGGACGTGACGTGACTCTGTCGATACTCGACAGCTATCCGTCGTCGGATTCCGATCAGCCCGCAGAACTCTCGGTCTCCGAACTACTGGCCGGGCTCGCGATGCCGGCGGGATCCAAGACGGTCGAGACCTTCGAAGAAGCGGCGGAATTGCTGGAGCAGACCCTGGGTGCCGGAATCGGAATCGAAGCGGAGCATCTGGCGCGGATCAGTCGCGGTTACTCCCACTCCGTCGAATTGACGAATCGGCACCAACCGCCTGTCCACGTTGGAGCCATCGAGTTCTTCGTAGCCGGAAGATCTACGGAGAACGGACACGATGTCGCCGAATGGCGAAGGTTTGTAGAAGGGGACATCCGAGTCACCGAAGTCGATTGCGAACACAACCAGATGATCGAACCGGGTCCGGCGGCAACCATAGCTGTACGATTGCGAGAAGTTATCGCTCAGTGGGGTGTCTGAACCAGGTTCGACATGGGTATGAGTGAAACACACAGGGTGATGGACCCCGGGTGGGTCCGGACGAGGGGAAAACGTTGAAACTGCGAACCACACGCGTGTTTACCGGATCGATGCTGACTGCCGCTGCACTGACTGCCGCACTGCTCTCCGGGGGGACTGCACAGGCCGATCCCGCATATCCGGCACCGGACCCGGACCCGTTCTATTCGCAAGCAGCGGCCGAGGGGACCGCCGGCACGCCGATCTCCGTGCGCCGGGCCCCTGACCTGATGACCTTTCCCGGCGTCGCGATCTGGCAGGTCAGTTACAGGTCCACGAACTCCGAGAACAAGCCTATTGCCGCGGTCAGCACGATCCTGGTCCCGCCGAATCAAGCACAAGACGGCCCGTTGCTCTCGTATCAGCACATCGTCAATGCACTCGGTACGGGATGTGCGCCATCTCGCGCGCTTTACGCATCGGATCCCAACATCGTCATCCGTGAAGCGCCCATCCTCAACGTCGCGCTGCAACGTGGATGGACTATTGCCCTTCCCGACCATCTCGGACCCAACAGTGCGTACGGCGCCGCGCGCCTGGGCGGACAGATCACGCTCGACGGTATCCGCGCCGTTCAGAAAGTCCCCGAATTGCGTAGTGGCGCCAGCCCTGTCGGTATTGCCGGCTACTCCGGCGGCGGCATGGCCACCGCGTGGGCGGCCGCACTGGCCCCGAGCTACGCACCCGAGGTCAACCTTGTCGGTGTAGCCGAGGGCGGCGTCCCGATGAATCTGTCCAAGATGGCAAACGGCCTCGGACAGGATCCGCACCCGGCATTCGGCCTCGCCTTCGCCGCAGCCATGGGCCTCGAACGCGAGTATCCCGACCTACTGCCGCTGAGCAACCAACTCAACGACCTCGGACGGTCGATGCGGGCCGAACTCACCAACGCGTGCACCAACGACATCCTCAGGGTCGGTGCCGGGCGCAGTGCCTCTCAGGTGTCGACGTCGACATCCTTGCTGTCCAGCCCTGAAGTGCGAAAGGTGATGGACGACAACAGCGTCGAACTCTATCCCGGTGTGCCGACTGCCCCGGTGTTCGAATGGCACACGCCCGACGACGTTCTGATCCCCATCGATTCGGTGGTCAACACGATTTCGCGGTACTGCGCCGCCGGAGCCACGATTCAATCCCAACTGTTCCCCAGCCCGGACCACCTCACCACTGCGGTCCTCGGTCTGCCCACCGCATTCGAGTACCTACAGGACCGATTCGACGGAGTGCCGGCCCCGCGTTCGTGCTGAATGTCTCCGGAGTGACGTATCGAGCAGGCGCGGCACATGGCCAACTCGGTGTGCCCGTGGCATCGTTGATCGTATGAGCGACACGGATGACACCGGCGCGGCCGGCAATGGCGATTACAGTCTCGATCCCGACGACCAGCTTCAACCTGAAGACACTCTGATCGATCGAGGCGTCGACGACATTCTCGACGAGGGAATCTCACCACCGGAACGCCCACTGGGACTTGATGCCCACGGGTTGACCGGCAGCGAGGAATCAGCGGGGGAGACCCTCGACGAGCGCCTGGCCGAAGAAGAACCCGATCCGTACGCGTCGCTCGGAGATCCTTTGAAGGATCCCGCCGATGCCGACGAATTCGAACGGGAAGAAGAATTCCCGAACGGTGACGAAGTGGGTAACCGTCGGGTCGGCCGTCTCGTTGCCGAAGACGAGGGCAGATACGAGGACGAGGAAAGTGAACTCATTGCCGGAGACGTCGGAATCGACGGCGGCGCAGCGTCGGCAGAGGAAGCCGCGATGCATCTGATCGACGATTCAGAGGACTGAACGACCGCCTGACTGTTGTGGCTGTTGTAGCTGTTGATCGGTGAGAACGATGGAGTGGACGTGATTTCCACCCATTCTCTTGCTTTCGTACATCGCCGAATCGGCGAGGCGATGTAGATCGTGAACGCCACTTTCTGCTGCGTGTACGTCCGGCCAGGCGCCGTTGTGGATGGCTATGCCGATGCTGGTCGTCGAGATTGGTTCGCCTGTAGGGGAGTTCATGATGGGCGCGATCCGGGCCAGTAGATCGCCGACGTACGGCAACGGCATCATCTGAACGACGACGAACTCGTCACCGCCGATGCGCGCTATCGCCGCGTCCGATCTGGCCCAGTCGTGTAGTCGATAGGCCGTGCGCAGTATGACTCGGTCGCCGACGTCGTGACCGTAGGTGTCGTTGAAGTGTTTGAAATTGTCGATGTCGATCACCACCACCAGCAAAGACTGGTCGAGGCTGGATTTCGCTTGCAGTAGTTCGGAAGTCCGCCGTGCGAGTCCGCGCCGATTCAGCAGGTCCGTCAACGGATCGAGTTCTGAGCTTTGAGCGTCGTTGCTCAGGAGCGCCAGAGCAATCTGCGTGACCACCGGTATGACAGTGATGACAGGAATGGCAAAGGCAATGCGCCCCAGGACGTCTGGAAGGCCAGAAGGTACATCGGTGAACACGCCGATGCTGGCGACAACGATGACCGCCCCGGAAAACAGCAGGTGCCACAGCTGAGTTCGAAGATTGTGAAAGAAGGCTATGTACGAGCCGACGAGCCCGAAGACGAGACATCCGAGCAATCTCTGATCCGGATTCGCCTCAGCCAGCACGATCACCGCAACGGCGAAGTCCCCGGCAACGACGAAGAAATACGACCTTTCACGGGTGGTCGCTACGACAGGCAGGGCAATTCCGCCGATCATCACAAGCACTGAGACGACGACGTCCAACGGAAATCCGATGGTCTGTACCGAATGAGTGCCCAGTCGCTTGAGCAGAATCGTGATACCCAGGAGGAAAACCAATACGCCGATGCCTATCCGAGTCGGCATGAGAATTCCGTTGTCGCGCAAGAATCGCGTGAATCGGTCAAACTGGTCTGGCACTGCGAGCCAGCGATGCACGACCTTGGGTGTGTCACTCATCGCGGCCACTGACCATGAGAAGCGGCCGGTCGAATACAACACATGCGGCGATAGTAGTCCGTGGCGATGACAATGAAACTGAACTCGCCTCCAGCCTGTCGACCATAATACGTCACAGTGACGAATTGAGGTGGGGTAGCCGGAAGTCGGTGAGACGTGTTTATCGGCATCAATCCACATCAGAGCACTTATTGGTCGTTCCTGACGTCCAGGTCGCGCGGCGTAGCCGCAGTCGCCGGCGAGGCCAGGCGGTGATCGGTACCAATTCAGCCGGCGATCGCGGAGTCGCAATGGTCGAGTCGTGCAAGCCGGTCGCAGATCTAGGACGGAAACGCAGGAAAGCCGGCAAATGTACCGGCAGACAGACATAGGTGGGCGGAAACAAGGAAGGTTGCACGAACCAGGCGTGAGCCGGATATCGCCAGGTCGAGAATTTGCCGATAATCTACATTATGTCAAGTAATGGATATTCGAACGTCCCCCGTCAGCTTGTCCGCTAGCTTTACCCAGATGGATTCCGTTGCACTCGTCCTCGGCTCACCGCGTGGTCGTCGGTTCTGCGCGAACGTCGGGTACGCGTGCCAGCAGAAATGTCGGAACTCGAGATTCTGCACTGTCTTGCGTATGCCGTAGATTGCGCACGCTACTGGGAGCCGCCGGACGAAGAAGACCTGATCTTCGTCCGGCCGGATGTCGCAGCGGCGCTGCGACCGATTGCCGAAGCACTACTCGACTCGCCACACACTGCCTGGTGGACCGAGCCGATCGACCGTCTGAACCAGAATCTGGTTGAAAAGCGAAACCTCATTTACGGCTGGTCGGACCTACCTTTGCGGATTTACCGCACAGAAGACGGCCTCGAACAGTGGCGCGCTGAGGCACTCGACTACGAACGCCGGTTTCTGGAATACCAGATCGAAGATCCGGACCGTCACATCGGAGGCGAATGGTGGTCTATCCCGTTTGCCAACGGCACAACCGAAACAACCAGGGCCCGCGACGGTATCGGGGCCCTCGGGGTGATTCTCGAAGAAGACAGCTCCTCGAACGAGGCGCGGGTGCAGCCGGTAAGGATCTACGGCGCGCCCCGCATCTACGAGATCACCGGTCCGCAGGACTGGGCGAATCTGGTCGATACCTATCCCCTGCCAGTGCCCGCTTCACGTCGATCCGTGTGGTACGACACGACCGGTGAATACCGTGACTGGTTCATTCCGGACTGGGTTTCGGTCGCTGCAGATTACGACGCCGTGCACCTGACCATGATGGCTTATCTGACCACGCCAGGCATCGCGATCCCGTTGTCGGCCAACTCGGGGGCCACCGTGCTCGCCGGGTGGGATCCGGACGCCACCTTCTGGATACGTAGCAACAACATCACCGTTGACGACGACCCGACGTGCTGCCGTTCGGCTACACCGAGTTGAGCAAGTGCGGCCGCACTGCCAGCCACCGCGCGGTGTCCTCGATCCCCTGTTCCAGGGTGAATGTCGGAACCCACCCGAGTAGTCGCAACGCACGATCGTTCGACGCATAAGCGCCGGCAGTGTCACCGGTGCGTCGGCCGGCAGCGACCACGTCGATATCTTCGCCGAGCACGTTCTCGAATGTGTGTACCAGCTCCCACACCGTCGTCCCCCGCCCGCTGCCCAGATTGACCACAGTCATGCGTGATGATTCAGCGGTGACCCGGTCGAACCTTTCCAGCGCTCGAACATGAGCGTCTGCAAGGTCCCAGACATGAACGTAATCACGCACTCCGGATCCGTCGCGCGTCGGCCAATCCGTTCCCGTAACCCTGAAAGGCGTTCCTGTCGAATATGATTCGAACAGCTTTCCGAGTGCGTGGGTCGGGCGTGCCGATGGTGTACCACTTCGCAGCTCCGGATCTGCCCCGACCGGATTGAAGTAGCGTAGAGATATCGCCGATAGTTCAGTGGCCGCCGCAATGTCGTCGAGCATCGTTTCGAACTGAGCCTTGCTGTGCGCATAGGGACTCTGCGGTGCGATCCCCCAACGTTCGTCGACACACCCACCGTCGCTCGGCGCATACACCGCCGCAGAGGAACTGAACAAGAAGCGCTCACACCCGTTCCGAAGGACACTCGATACCAGCGTCAGCGACTTGGATACGTTGTTCTCGTAGTACCGCGCCGGGCTACTCACGGAATCTCCGACCACGATCAAGGCCGCACAGTGAACTGTCGCATCGATATCGGAATGATCTGCGAATACTTTGTCGAGCAGTTTCTCGTCCGCGATGTCGCCGCAGTAGAACGGGAATCTGCGCGCAAATTCGGCGCGGCCGGTCAGCAGGCTGTCGAGAATCACGACATCGATCCCGGCGTCGACGCACTTCGACGCGACGGTACTTCCGATGAATCCCGCTCCGCCCGTGATCAGTACTTTCACGCCGCTCCCCCGGCATCTTCGACGGCAGTCCTCGCACGACGGACGAAGTGGGACACGCGTGAGCGGGCCAAGTCCCATCCACGTAGGTCGCGCCCGTCCCGGATGGAAAGCCGATCACGGTCGAGAAAGAGCGGCACCATGACCAGATCGCGGTAGAGCGAGTGCAGGCGTGGGCGATCCGCCAACCACAGCGTCCATCGCCACCACCAACGCGCCGGGACGGTCGTCATTCCGGTACTGACGCCGAAGATCGATTCCACCGCCGCCCAGTGGACGTTCACCGCCCGACGGACATCGCGTGGCAACTGGCGTCTGGAGAGCGTCACAGCGAGTTCCGGTTCGGAAGTGAGCAGGTACCCCACGTCGAAGACACTGTTCAACGACAAATCGGCTCGAATCAAGGCCCGATCGGCAAGCCGCGCGTGAGCGATGACGTGCAGCGTCACGTCGGCCATCGCAAGGCGGGATCCTTCCGCCTCCGAGCTGATTCCTCGGACCGCGGCCTCCCGGGTCAGCGCGTGACGTGCGAACCGCGGAAGCAAGTGCGAATGGATTTCGACGGAGCCATGACAGTCGTCGCGAAGGAGTGCCGGTTCCTGGTGATCGTCGTGATCGATGGAGTCGGAGTCCACTTCGTCGGGGCGGACCATTCGGTAGCCGAAATCGAGGATCGCGTCGTTGGCCGGAACGGCATGTGCAGGGTCGACGACCAAAAGGTCGATGTCCGTCATCCGTCGAGCTGCCGGGTTCGGCCAGATTTTTCGCTCGAGAAGGGCGGCACCCTTAAGTGCAACCGTCGGAAATCCGTTGCTGTGTAACAACTCTTGCAGTTCCACTCGCTGCGCGTCGAGGTCCGAGATCCTTATGGTGTTTCGGTGATGGACAAGGCTCAGCGTCAGTTCCGGACTCGATGCGGTGGCCGAGGATTCCGACAGCATTTCCGCGAAGCTCGCAGGTAGGACCGATGCGAAGCCGGCCTCGACCGCTCGGGAGGCGAGCAGCGGCAATACCTTGTGCCTTACAGCGGCGTCGATGACTCTGGGCCAATCCTGCTGCGAACACAAGCGGATGACGTCGGCCCCACACTCGGGTTTCAACATGGAAATCAGGTACCGGGTGTCACGCATGACGCCACCAGTTCCTCCACGGTGTCGGCGCCGGTGTCGCCGTGATGTCGAATCAGTCTGTAGCACGGGGCATTCGAGAGTAGAGCAGCGATGTTTCTCAGGGTCACTCCGTGATTGTCGGACCACAGGGCGGATTGCTCGGCCAGCGACTGTATCGCTTGGGGTACGGGCATCGGAGCGAGTCGAGTCGGCCCCTCGTCCCATCCATCGAGGATCAGCACCAGGTCGATTCCGCGAACCGCCGAGCTGACGTTTCGTTCAGCAGGCAAGGTCGACGGGTCCAACGCCCACACCGGCGGGGCGTACGGAAGATACAGCGAATCGTGCGCTTTGATCTCCGGGAGGACGTCGAACGTACCGGCTTTGAGGTGAACCCGCCGCGGTAAGCCCACAGCTTCGGTACCACGAATGAAGACGCCTTCGTCAGCACGCAGTTGTGCACCCCGCATGGCAAGGGCGAGCGCCAAGGTGGTCTTGCCCGCCCCTGAATGCCCGGCGATCGCCACTCTCACACCGTTGCAGTCGACCAGAGCGGCGTGCAGGCGTGTCCACTGTCGGGCGTGCGCGGCCGTCATGACATCCCGGTGCACCGTGCGGTACACGCTCTCCGTGAGCTGGAGACCGTCCAGACCGATCAGCGTTTCATGGCTGCCGCCGATGGTCGATTCGATGGTGACGTCCCAGCGACCGAATGTCGCTCGATTCCGCTGAATCCGAACTTCGACGTTGTTGTCCGCAGGCCACGGGCTGGCAATCCGATGCTCGACGACACCGACCTCGGGTATGCGGAAACCGCGCACAATCGCGTCAACCCAAAGGTAATGCGCCCGGAATTGTGGTACGTGGTTGCCTGTCACGGAATTCTCACACCAGCAGACGAGAGGTGCTCAGCGGTCCGTACGTCTCGTTGACTACCGACTTCGCCTCGTCGTCAGGGATCTCGAGCACTTCTGCCACGGCCTGGACAATTTCGCTGACGGTCCGGCCGTCACACAGTTCCCACACCAACGTCGCGACCGGGTTGAGGTGATGGGCAACCTCGCTGGAGCTGTCGTACAGCACAACACCGTCGGTGAGATCGTTGCTTTCCACCGTCTGAGAGCGTTGCGGTCTCACACCTTCGAGTAGTTCGGTCAAGATATCTCCTTGATTCAGCGAATCCGATTTCGTTTCGGTGGCGGTCTCACAGTGCGAAGCGTCGTGAGTATTCGGATTCGATTGCGCCCGAACGAATCAGGCTGCGTGTGGAGGCGATGCCGGGCGACAGCGTCAGGCGCGTGAGCGCTCCCCCGGCACTCGCATCCACCAGGTAGTCGCCCAGAGTTCGGTAGTGACCCGTCCATTGTCCGAATGCTTCGGGATCTGACTCCGGATCCGCAATCTCGTCGAGAATTCGCTCGAAGGCGCGCGAATGTACGAGAACGGCGTGGACTCCACGGTTCTCAGGACTGGTGCGCAAGAGTGCCGAACCGTCGAGCAGAGCTCCGTCCCTCGATTTCGGGTCGTGTCCGAGGTGGACGACATCCCAATCGCCGTGATCCAACTCTTCGCGGGCATGGCCAAGGATCGATGCGGCGGCATCCAGCAAACTGACGTCATCAGCAGCGATGAGGACCGAATCCCAGCCCTTCTCAGTCGCCCGAGCGAGCGCACGACGCCACGAGACGGCAAAGGCCGCGTCCTGATTCATCGCGTCCTCGAAAGCCGACACTCTTTCCACCGCTGTTACGCGCGGTAAGCGAATGAATCTATGCCAGGACGCTTTCCATCTGTCGATGTCGAGATCGAGATTCACGACGGCAACACCGAGGTCCGACTGAGAATCCTCGACAACGGGGTTGGGTTCTCCCCCTACTCGGACAGGCGACAGTGGGCGATCGAGCACAACGTCGACTGCGCCTCGCTCGAGCAGATAAGCCGCCAGTGAGAAGTCGGACGGCACGGGTCCGTTGATCCTTCGTGAGAGTTCGTCTCGCAAAGTTCCGTATGTCGCCGCGCGAACAATCAGTGCAGCTCCGACCAGATCTTCGCCGTGTGCGTGGATGACAGCCGTATCGGCTTCGGCGGGGAGGTCGTCGACGATGTTCCGTAGCTTGTACATAACCGCGGGTTCGATCACGCGCGCCTCGTCCAGAAAAACCACCGACTTCCAGCCCAGCAGAATTGCCTTGTCGAGTCCGGCGACGAACGCAGAGGCCGTCCTCCACCCATCCGGACCGTCGTCCTCCGCCGGAATGGCACGGTGAACGGTCAGTTCGATCGACTCGGCCTCCGCCAGGCATGAACGCCACGGAGCGACTCGGCGGTCGTCGCCGAGAACGATCACTCCACCAAAGACCAACTCGGGTCTCTGGACGCTCAGCTCGGCACGGCGACGAATCTCGGGATACGAATCACCGAGGTACCTGGAGAACTGACGATGGAGTGAGTCGAGATCCCATCCGACCTCACTCCAACCGAGCAGGTAATTGTGAACACGATCTTCCCAGTTTATTCGATACGGGACGCCGGCCGGGCGCTCGAACCGATGGTGCCAACCGAAGGCCGGAAGGCAGACGACCTTGCCGCCGTTGATCCGGAACTTCTCGTGGATGTATCCCTCTTCACCGCCGAATCCGGTGAAGTGCGAGTTCAATCCCGGCCATGCCTCACGCCTGCAGGCAAATGAGCCGAGGCCCTGCATGACGATCTCGAAAGGCACGTCAGGGTGTTGCTTCGCGCGCGAATCAACTCCCCACGAGCCGAACATCCCGTTGCGCCACTTGGGGTCCATGTGGGTGGCCGCGATGTGCGAGGAATCCTGGGAGAGCATCGGTCCCTGGATCAGATCGTCGGTTTCCGGGTCCGCATCGAAATACGCCAGCAACGCCGACAACGATCCCGGTGCCAAGATCACGTGAGAGTCGAGGACAAGGACATACTTTCCGGTGGCCTTGCGGAACAGGACGTCCCGCACCGCAGTCGATCGAACGTCGGTGAACGGGATGTAGCGGAACCGATCGATGTAACCGGCAAACGATTCGAGCATCGGCGCCGGCAACCCCTCGGGGTTGTTGTCCAACAAGACGAATTCGACTCTGTCCAGAACCTCGCGATGATGGACCAAGATCGAGTGGATCGTGAAGTACGCGCCGTCGAAATCGTCGTAGGTCGCGATCGCGACAGTCAGATCGGCCGGTTCTCCGTGTGGCGGAGTCTCCTTCACCTGAACTGACCCCGCGCTCTGAAACTTCTTCAGAGCGCGGTGTAGCGCGACGTCGAACTCTGTCATCGTCGGTGTTCCCCCTCGGAACCAGTCGCGTCGTGTCGGCTACGTAGGTTCCGTGGGATTTGTCGGCTGGGTCGGAGGGGTCGGGAAGGTCGGCTCGGTGCGAGTGGTCGGCACCGTCGGTACGGTTGGCACAGTCGGGACGGTCGGCTCCGTCGGCGCTGTCGGCCCGGTGGGTTTGGCGGTCGTCGTTCCACCCGAACCTGACGAGCTACCGGTTGATCCGGAACCTGTGGAACTTCCGGACGGTCCCGAACTCCCGGAACTACCCGAACTTCCTGACGATCCCGAACTTCCCGATGATCCGGGATTGCCCGGCTCGTTTCCGCCCGGCTGATTCCCTCCCGGAGTATTACCACCGGGTTGATTCCCGCCTGGTTGCTCACCGCCTGGTTGCTCACCGCCTGGTTGATTCGGATTCTGCTGGCCACGACTTGGCGCTCCGGAAAGATTCGGCGTGTCACCGGCTGCGAAGGCCGGCGCCGCACCACCGAGGCTGATCGACGTCACGACTGGCACAGTTACCGCCGAGGCCGCTAGAACTGTCTTGACGAACTTGCGTCGATCAACTGGAACATTCTGAAAAGCGTCGCCGCCCATAGCGTTTCTCCCATGCGTCCGAGACGAGGTCGTCCTCACTCGATGTCGGGCAAAACGCTAGCATCCTTCTGGCAACTTTACAGACTGAACGCGCCGATATTTGACGGTTATGCGAATTTGAGTCCGGACTGGGCCGACTGTTCGGACAAACGTACGGCGATCTCCTCCTGTTCAGGGGACTCGTTTGTCCCGGTCGACAACCGTCAACCGACCGGCATCTCCCACGGCGCCACCGGAAGAGTATTTCCGGTCTCGAGGTAGGACTTCAGATTCGACAGCACCGCCGACCATCCGCCGGCCACCTCCATGCGAGCCGATTCGTCCGCCAAATCGGTGTGCTTGACGGTCAGTCGCACGATCGCGCCGAAGGCTTCGATGTCGAAACTCACCCGAGAGATGTCGACGCCCGGTTCGCCGTTCGGATCAGCCCAGGTGGTGACCAACCTCGACGGAGGGTTGCTCTCGACTACGGTGCCGACTACATCGGCAATGTTCGAACCGTCGATCCGGCGGTGCTCCCAGGTCGATCCCGGCTGCCAGTCGGAGACGTTGCTGTGTCCCCAATACTCTGCGGTGGCCTGTGCGTCGGTGAGCGCTTTCCAGACGTTGTCCGCCGTGCTCGCAATGTAGGTGACGTACACAAAACTGGGCTTGTCGGTCATGGCTTCCTCCGCGATTTTTTTGACGGTACTGAGCGCACGAAGGCGCGGTACCTCGAACTTGTTGATCCACCGCTCTCGAATCTCCTCGAGCGCAACGGGATTGAGATAGTGAAGCTTTGCCCTCCCCTGTCGGACCGTGCTGATCAGATTGGCGTCCTCGAGCATGGTGAGGTGTTGAGTGACAGCTTGCCGACTCATGTCGAGGCTGTCGCACAGCTCGCCGAGCGACTGACCGTTGGCTACGAACAAGCGGTCCAGGAGAAGCCTTCGTGTGGGATCGGCCAGTGCTTTGAAGGCTGCATTCATCCGGTCGTTCACAACTTCACAATATGCAAGCATTTACTTGCATGTCAACGGTTGGGCGTGCCGGGTTTCGAAAGTTGGGACAGATGAGGTGTGATGTCTCTAGGCAGATGTGATCTGAATCCCGGATTACACCGTAAGAGAGGTTGGGCACATGGACTGGGCAGCAATTGGAGTGGGTGTCGGGTATGCCTCGGTGGCCCTGTCGATCCTGGTTTTCGTCGGCGGGTGCATCGCACTGTTCATCTTGTCCGTCCGCCAGTAGCCGACACCTCGACAAAGTGGTGATCACCCCGGGGTCCGGCCAAGCCGATCACCTCGGGAGTGATCACCCTCGAGGCCGCTTGATCGATTCGGACACACCGGCGCGCGTCGAACTGCTCGCAGAGAAGCTCGGCCGCGGTGGGACTACCGTAGGACTGTCGCCTAGAACTCGAGGAGTACGGAATGAGCATCCAGTCGGTTGAACCGCACCGCCACCGCGTAGTGGTGATCGGTTCCGGCTTCGGAGGATTGTTCGGCACTCAGGCTCTCAAAAAAGCCGATGCCGACATCACGATGATCGCGCGTACAACCCACCATCTGTTTCAGCCGCTCCTCTATCAGGTTGCGACCGGCATCCTCTCGGTCGGTGACATCGCTCCCGCCACGAGACTGGTGCTGCGCAAGCAGAAGAACGCACAGGTACTGCTCGGTGAGGTCGAGACCATTGATCTCGAGAATCAGACCGTGACCTCGCGCCTGCTCGAACGCGTCACTGTTACGCCGTTCGACAGTCTGATCGTGGCAGCCGGTGCCGGTCAGTCGTACTTCGGCAACGACCAGTTCGCGGAGTTCGCCCCCGGAATGAAAACGATCGACGACGCCCTCGAACTGCGCGGACGAATCCTCGGGGCCTTCGAACAGGCCGAACTGTCGGACGATCCCGCCGAGCGTGCGCGCTTGCTCACCTTCGTCGTTGTCGGCGCCGGCCCCACCGGCGTGGAGTTGGCCGGGCAGATCGCCGAGCTTTCCCGTCGAACGCTGGACGGCGCGTTCCGCAAGATCGATCCTCGTGAAGCGCGCGTCGTGCTCCTCGACGGCGCCCCTGCCGTGTTGCCCGTGTACGGCGGGAAGCTCAGCCGCAAGGCTGCCGAGACGCTCGAGAAGCTCGGCGTCGAGATCCAGCTCGACGCGATGGTCACCGACGTGGACAACGACGGTCTCATCATCAAGGAGAAGGACGGCACGCTTCGCCGTATCGAGTCGCAGTGCAAGGTGTGGTCCGCCGGCGTGCAGGCCAGCCCCCTCGGCAAGCAGCTCGCTGAACAGAGCGGCGGAGAAACCGACCGCGCCGGCCGCGTCATGGTCAATCCCGACTTGTCTCTGCCCGGGCACCCCAACGTCTTTGTCATCGGCGACATGATGTCGCTCGACAAGCTGCCCGGATTGGCTCAGGTTGCCATGCAGGGTGGCAAGTACGCGGCCAAGCAGATCAAAGCGTCACTGGACGGCAAGTCCCCGTCGGAACGAGTTCCGTTCAAGTACTTCGACAAGGGCAGTATGGCAACGATCTCGCGCTTCAGCGCGGTAGCCAAGGTGGGCAAGCTCGAGATCAGCGGCTTCATCGGGTGGGTTGCCTGGCTGGCAATTCACCTCCTCTACCTCGTCGGATTCCGTTCCCGTGCCTCGACGCTGTTGTCATGGGCGGTGACGTTCTTCGGGCGTGGCCGTGCTCAGATGGCGTCCACCGAGCAGCAGGTCTTCGCGCGAAACGCGATGGGCGAATTGGAGAAGAAAAACAAGGAAGCGACGGAGTCCGGCAGCGCTTCGAATGGCGAAGCCAAGAAGGCTGCCGGCAAGCAGCAGAAGGCCGCCGGCTGATCAACACCTGAGTGACCGGCGGAGGGCGGCTGTGGAGTTCAATTCCGCAGCCGCCCTCCGTCATTCGATCGACTGCCGCGTGGTCAGTTTCCGATCTTCGCCACCTCGGTGATGTTCGCGAGGCGAACCTGTCCCTTGGAAACGAGTCGGTCGTTCTCGTCGGTGATGCGAACTTCCCAGAGTTGCTGGGTGCGTCCGCGATGAATCGGGGTGGCTTCAGCGGTGAGAGTGCCCTCCCGCGTTGCGCGCAGGAAGTCGGTGTTGTTGTTGACTCCGACCACGTGTCCTCGCTCGCCCAGCCACACGGTGCCACCGACGCTGGCGAGAGACTCCACCACCGAGCAGTACACACCCCCGTGCTGTATCCCGGCGGGCTGGTGCAGCGTGGGCTTGACGGTCCATTGCGCCCGCACGCGATCTGGGCTCAGTTCGGTGTATTCCAGGCCGATGGTGGCGTCGAAGCCCGTTCCGAGCCGTTTCATCATCTCTGCGGTCTCAGCAGTGTCGACCATGCCATCTCCATCTGTGATTCTCTGGCGCCGGTGTGGCTGCCACTCCCTACCTGATTACACGAGAGGTAACTCGAGCTTGGAATCAGGTCTGGAAAAAGAACCGGCGGGTTTCACATCATTCGATGTGAAACCCGCCGTGGGAAGGACCGGGAGTCTCTGCAGCCCTCAGGACTCCGGCGCGGTCCGGCAGTTTCGTCACTCTCGCGGGGTGTAGCTCTCCGCGCGGTGTTCCACAATCATAGGCAAGGCTGACCTAATTTAGCAAGCCCTTCGTCGAACTGGTTCCAACGAGGACGTAGCGAGACCTTGCGGCGTGCACGCACGGGCAGTCCGGCGGCGACAAAAGCGTCCAGCAGCCCCTGCCCGCGGCGCTGAGCGGCTGATTCGCCCCCGCCGGCCAAGATGGGGACATATGCCGCTGCGCCCAGGATCGACTCCCCTACCAAGCCCCAGAATCTGAACTGGTCGACGGGCGCACACCTGGAGACGGCGTCGTAGATCGCCCGTAGCGAGGTCAGGCAACGGTGCGCGGTCCAGACGAGGAGCGCTTCTTCGCACGGCATGTCGACGACGCCGTCACTGCCGGACTCCCGTCCGTTCGGCGCAACGCGCAGAGTTTCGTCGATCACCCCGGCCCAGTCGATACCGCCGTCGCTGTCCATGTGGATGAACAGGTTCTCGAGGCCTGGATCCCAAGCGGCACCTTCGGAGACGATCGATGCGGCAACCCTGCCGACCACAGCGTGAATCAGTGATGTTGCGACCTGTATCGCCGCAGCTTCGGCACTGTCGAGATCCTGGAGCGAGCGGGCGAACATCTGATGCACCCGATCCCCGCACAAGCCTTCACTCAACTGCCACCAACGCCGTTTGCCTTCACCTGACATGGCGGCAACCGCGTAGACGCGCGGGTAGTCAGGGTTGAGTGCTCGTAGGCGAACGCTGGTGCGGCTCAATGCGTTCGACCGGAGTTCGAATTCACGAACATCCGCATGCTGGGTGGTCAAGGTGATTGTCACCGTGCACTCCAATCGGCCGAAGTTGTCTTGTGGTTCTTAATGTAGGTTAGCCTCACCATAATTCAAGAGTAAAGAACTGTGACGCTGGGCACCGCATATTCACAGGAACTTGCCCCGCAGGGAGCACACCCACATAGGGTTCCGTAACCTAAGATGCGAATTCCCTGCGCACAAAGACCAGGAGCTCGAACCGCCAGTGACGATGATCAAACCGCTCGGGAACGGACATCCCCGAGGACCCAGCGAGACGTACGGACGGCGCATAGTGCCGCGCGGCCCGGCTCCTGTCCGAATGCGTGTTCTAGCTGGGATTTTCGACGCGGGGGTGTTCCTGCTTCCGTTGCTCGTCGGCTGGTACGTCGTTCAGTCGCTCCGAGACGAGAACGGTGGCGGCGAAGCCGACCGCGCAGTATTCGGTGGGACGGCAATAGCCATTGCCGTTGGTCTCCTCGTGTGGAACCTGGGATTCCGCGAAGGTGCCACAGGCCGGACCTCGGGAAAGGGATGGGTAGGTCTGGTCACGCGTGACGCGAAGACAAAGCAGCCCATCGGTGTTCGCCGGGCTCTGCGCAGGCCGTTCGATCGAACCGGTATCGAGGTGGTCCGTGAAAGCACGGCGCGCGAAGAAGGGTTCGAGGAACTCGCGCGCGACAACAGCGTCGGGGCAACTCGTCGACGCCGGCTGATCGGTCTCGCGGTGCTCACGGTTCTTCTCGCGCTCGTCATGCTCGCGAGCATCGCGGTGGGCGCACGTCCGCTGATGTTTGCCGAGATCTTCCACGCCATCTTCAGTTCGGACGGCACCCAGACGGACATCATCGTGCGAACGTTGCGCGCTCCGCGGACCATCCTGGGTCTTGTCGTCGGCATCGCACTCGGTATCGCCGGCGCCCTGATTCAGGGACACACGCGTAACCCGTTGGCAGATGCCGGACTACTCGGCCTCAACGCCGGCGCGGCTTTCTTCGTAGTCATGGCGATCTATCTCTTCGGCTTCACCGCACCGAGTCAGTACCTCTGGTTCGCGTTTGCAGGATCGTTCGTCGCCAGCATCGTCGTCTTCGGCTTGTCCTCCATCGGAAACGGCGGCGCAAGTCCTCTGAGTCTGGCTCTGGCGGGCGCGGCCGTCGCGTTCTTCCTGCAAGCCATGACCAACGCCGTGATAATCCTCGACCAGACGAGCCTGGACGCCTACCGTTTCTGGGTAGTCGGGTCGGTGTCCGGTCGCGGGTTCGACGTTCTCTGGCAGGTCCTCCCCTTCCTGATACTCGGGTTGGTCATCGCCCTGGCGAGTACGCCTGGTCTCAATGTCCTCAGCCTTGGTGAAGACGTCGCAAAAGCGTTGGGAACGAACATCGCGTTCAGTCGCACCCTCGGCATCATCGCGATCACCCTGCTGACCGGCGCCGCGACCGCAGCGTGTGGACCTATCGCGTTCATCGGATTGGTGGTCCCCCACGTGGCCCGCGCCATCACCGGACCCGACTATCGCTGGCTGGTCCCGTACGCGGGCTTGCTCGGTGCGGTCATGTTGATCACCGCGGACATCATCGGTCGCGTAGTCGTGCGCCCCGGCGAGTTGCAGGTCGGAATCATCCTGGCCCTCTTCGGCGCCCCGTTCTTCATCGCTCTCGTACGCCGCAGGAAGTTGGCAAGTCTGTGACGCTCAAGCAAGAACTCCGGGTACTCCCCCGGACCGTCCCCTCACGTAAGTCGATTCGTATCGGTGGATTCTCGCTGGTCTACCGTCCACTCGCGGTGTCGGTGTGCATTGCGCTCGCGGTCGCACTCTTCCTTCTGCTCTGCATCAACATCGGACGCGGCGACTATCCGATCTCGATCCCCGATGTCATTTCCGTCCTGCTCGGTAATGGAAGCAAGACACAGAACCTGATCGTCTTCGATCTCCGACTTCCTCGATCGCTCACCGCACTCTTCATCGGCATGGCACTCGGTATTGCCGGTGCGGTCACCCAGACGATCGCTCGCAACGCCCTCGCCAGCCCCGACATCCTCGGAATCACGGCCGGATCGAGTGCTGCCGCGGTTGCTCTCATCGTGCTCGGTGGTGGCGGGTCGTTCGTGGGACTGCTTGCCACACTGGGGATTCCGTTGGCTGCACTCTGCGGCGGCCTACTGACAGCAGTGGTGATCTACGCCTTGGCGTGGCGCAAGGGCGTCGAGGGGTTCCGCCTCATCCTGATCGGTATCGGCATCAACGCCATGCTGGTGGCAGCGACGGGATGGCTCCTCATCTCGGCGGACATCAACGATGCTTCCCGCGCACAGGTGTGGCTCAACGGTTCGCTCAACGGTGCCACCTGGAATCAGATGTGGCCGGTAGCCATCGCTGTCGCGGTAGTCGGCGGCTACGCGGTGATCGCTTCGTTCACCATGGGAGCGCTGCGGTTGGGCGACGACAACGCCACCTCTCTCGGTGTTCGCTTGCAATCATCGCAGGCCAAACTGTTGCTCTCCGCCGTGGCGCTGGCCGCCATCGCAACCGCCGCAGCAGGTCCGGTCGGCTTTGTCGCCCTGGCTGCGCCACAGGTCGCTATGCGTCTGGTGCGCTCTGCCGGCCCGCCCATCGTGGCGTCCGCGCTGACCGGTGCTGTACTGGTGGTCGGCAGCGACGTCATCGCTCGAACAATTCTGCCTGTGGAACTCCCCGTCGGAATCGTGACTTCCGCACTTGGTGGTCCGTTCCTGCTCTACCTGTTGGTTCGTAACAATCGGAAGGTCACAGCATGACCACCATCGCCCAGTCCACCGATACTCCTTCGCGTCTCGTCGCCAAGAACCTGACGCTCGGGTACGGGGACCGCATCATCGTCGACGGACTCGATCTCGAGATCCCTACCGGCGTGATCACGACGGTCATCGGCCCCAACGGTTGCGGCAAGTCGACGCTCCTGCGTGCGCTCGGTCGTCTGCTCAAGCCCAAGGGCGGATCGGTTGTCCTGGACGGCAAGGCGATCAGTTCGATGAAGACCAAGGAAGTCGCACGGGTGCTCGGAATGCTCCCCCAGACTCCAGTTGCGCCCGAAGGACTCACCGTCGCCGATCTGGTCTCACGTGGGCGCCACCCGCACCAGTCGTGGATCAGGCAGTGGTCCGCGGACGACGAGGGCGAGGTCGCCGAAGCGCTGGAGCTGACCGGTGTCTCGGATCTCGCCGATCGACCCGTCGATCAATTGTCCGGCGGTCAGCGCCAGCGAGCCTGGATCTCGATGGCTCTCGCCCAGGGAACCGACATTCTGCTTCTCGACGAACCGACTACCTATCTGGACCTCGCGCACTCGATGGAAGTCCTCGACCTGGTGGATCAACTCCACGAGGAAATGGGGCGCACCGTGGTGATGGTTCTGCACGACCTCAATCTCGCGGTCAGATACAGCGATCATCTGATCGTGATGCGCGACGGCGCCGTCGTCGCTTCTGGTGTCCCCAAGGACATCATTTCCGCGGAACTTCTGCTCGACGTATTCGGTCTCGAAGCTGCGGTCATCGACGATCCCGTCTCGGATCGGCCGCTGATCGTTCCGATCGGAACCCGGCACGTGTTCGGCGCCGTCGGCGGGCCGGCAAAGCCTGCGTGACGATCGCGAATCAGCGACCCAGAATCGTCCGAACAAGTTTGAATCCCTGACCGATCGTCACGGTCGGCAGGTACGCCCGTCCGACCGCGTTCCCGATGCTCGGCAACGCGGCTGGATCGGCGAAGGTCATGTGCATCGGCACGTACCGAGGCTGGAACTTCGATTTGAAGGCCAACAGCGAACGAAATCCGTACACCGGTTCCAGGGTGCGACCGAGCAGGTCGAGCACGCTGTCCATCATCGCCGAGAAAGTCGTGGCCTCCGGTTCGTTCGCATTCCTCTCGGAATCACCGGCGATTGTTGCCAACGGTGCACCGGACAGACTGAGGAACTCGACGTCCTCCTCCTCCTCCAATTTCAGTGCAGCGGAGGCGATGAGGAACTCCATCGCGGGACGGAATCCTTCGGAGCGTCGCCTCATGAAGTCGAGTGTCCACCCGACGACTTTGCCGTCGCGGTACACCGGTAGCCACGACGTGACACCATGCACGGTGCGATCCTCGTCGACGGCGATCAGGCACCGCACTTGTTCGTCGTCGATCTCGTCGAGTCCGCCGAGGGTGAATCCCATCTCGGGCATCCCCTTGTCCGCCACCCATTCCTCCGAGATCGCAACTATCTGATCCTTGATCGCGAGAGGTGCATGAGGGAAGGAAATCCACTCGGCCGTGATCCCGGACTTCTTCGCCCGGTTCAGTGCTGTTCGCACATCCTGGAACCGCTTTCCTGTGAACGCGACCTGTCCGAGGTCGAGCACGGTTTCCTCGGCGACCTGCAGGCCGCTCCAGCCCATGGAATCAGTGATGCTTCGGGCGTCGTCGGTCACTGAATAGAAGCAGGGAATCCAACCGTTCGACGAAGCGAACTCGGCAAACTCCTCGATCGCCGTGCGCATGCGATCTGGAGGACCGACCGGATCACCGGTTGTGAGAGCAACACCGGCGATGACGCGATACGCGACGTAACTCGAACCGTCCGCGCTGAACCAGTATGTGTTTCCCTTCCACGTCGTCATCCAGGACAACGGGCTGCCGGTACCGGCGATCAACATGGATCGTGCTCGTTCGGCGGCTTTGGGATCGGCGGTCTTGACCGGCTTGAGGAAACTCACGAACACCAACACGGCGGCGACGCCCCAGAACACGACGCCGGTCCACTCGAAGAGCAACGTCGACTCGATGTCCACGGGAAGCAGACGCGGATCGATCAACTGCAGGTACACGGGCGGTACAAGGCGCTGAGGGAAGTCCGCGAGCAACATCGTTACGGTGGGCTCGCGATCGAACCCGTGCCTGGCGAGCATTCCGCCGCCGACGTAGATCACGGCGAGGACCGCGAGCAAGGTCACGATCGCAGCACCGAGACGTCGGTATGTCTTGGCCGGGGCCGCGACGTCGAAGTATCGACGTGTCGCGATCAGCAGGATCAGTACGAAGAGCGGTGTCAGGAACGGCACCAGAGTTCGGTACACGTTCGGATCGCTGATTCCGTAGAACAAGCTGTCACTGTCGACGGCGTCGACGAACCTGATGACGAAGTTCCCGATCGAGAGGACGAGTAGGACGACCTGAGCACACACTGTCGCAATCCAGGCGAATCTGCGGCCACGGCGGAGCCCGTCACTCAACACGAGAACGAAGATCGACGGCATCAGCGAGAGCAGAGTCGGGCCGATACCGGAGAGTCTGAGCTCGAGGAGTCCTCGTCGGCAGTCCGGATCCGACGACGACTCCTCGCACAGTTCTCGAACCTCGGCGACAGTCCAGGGAACTCCGCGGAAGAGGTCACGGAGGACCGCGAGTGGGCCGACCGCCTGCGGGGACAATGCGGCGATCATCGGGCCGATCGCACTCGCCGCGACGACGATGGCGACCAGGACGCGACCCTCTCGCTGTGTCCCGGCGATGCGCTCACCGCGCGCCGATCGTCCGACGATCCACTGACCGATCACCAAACCCACCACAGCTGCAAAGAATCGGATGACGTCTTGCAGCTGACCACTGAACAAGGCCAAAGTGATCGTCAACGCCAAAGTTCCGACGCGAATGCGACGGCGCCACAGGGTGCCCATGTTCGAGCTGGCGGCCATCGCAGCGCCGACGATCCATGCACTGGCTCCGACCGCGGAGCCCACGTGGAGGCGGAATCCCCAACTGGAATCGAACACCTTCGCAAACGACGCCCAGCCGAGCCCGAGCAGGACTCCCAAGATTTGAGTGCTTGCGCCGGCGATCGCAAGCTTGATCGTTCCCATTCGGCGTTCGAGGGGTGCGGCGACTGCGATCAGGAGCACGGTCGCGCCGAGGTACCCGAGCAGGTTTCCTGCCCACAGCACGGACGTGAGCGGAGTCCAGATACGGCCGTGCTGGATCGAGCCCATTCCGGCACCGATCGTGTGCTCGAGATCGCGGGACGGTCCGTGAACGAGGCTGCCGGTTGCGGCACCCACGATCCACATGGTGAGAAGTAGAACGACCGTCAACGGTGCGTCGCGAATGCCGAAACGGATGATGCCGGCAGCTTTCTGCGTGACTACCCGCGCCCGTGATGTCGATTCTTCGGTGCCCGGCGAACTGTCGATCGTCATCTACGTGCGGCTACTTTCTGCGGATCGACTGTTGGCTTGCAATTATCGGGCATCGTCATTGTCGGGAATTCCGTCGTCTCACACCACCGTAACCGTCACGCAGATCATTATGGCCAATACCACACCCCCACCGAGGTGGTTACTACTACCAGTAGTACGTATTTCGTCGTGGAAGTCCGTAGAATCGAAGAATGGCAGGTCTAGGTGAACTCGAACGCGCGGTGATGGATCATTTGTGGTCCACATCGGAACCGCAAACTGTGCGACAGGTGCATGAAGCACTCGCGACGCATCGCGAATTGGCGTACACGACGGTAATGACCGTTCTGCAGCGCCTGGCGAAGAAGCATCTGGTGATTCAGCAGCGTGACGATCGCGCACATCGCTATCTTCCCGTCAACAAACGCGAAGAACTGGTTGCGAGTCTGATGGTCGACGCGCTGGCCCAGGCTCCGGAGTCCGGCGGTCGCGCCGCGGCACTCGTCCACTTCGTGGGACAGGTCAATGCTGACGAAGCCGATGCTCTCCGCGAAGCGCTCGCTGCCCTCGAGGTGCGCGAGTCCGCGAAAAAGGCTGCGCAGCCCGGAATTTCTAGGCCGAACTGATTTCGTCGTGCATGATGTGTAGGACATGAACGCCACTACTGCACTGGTTTTCGGACTGCTTGCCTTGTTGCTGGCCGGTCCGGTTCCCGCACTCCTGAGCCGCTCCACGTGGCCTTACCGCGCTCCACGCGCGGCGTTGGTTCTGTGGCAAGCCGTCGCAATTGCTGCGGTGTTGTCGGCATTCAGCTCGGGGCTGGCCATTGCCAGCCAGCTGCTCGTTCCCGGCGCTGACGGTAGGCCGACGACGGCCCCGACCGCCGAAATCGATGCACTTGGGCTCCCGCTGTGGATTCTGTACGTGGTTGTTTTTGCCCTGACGCTCCTGATCGGCGCGAAGCTGATCTTCTCGATCATCCAGGTCGCTGTGAGAACCCGACGTCGCCGTGCACGTCACCGTGTGTTGGTGGACCTTCTCGACGACTGCGCCATGCCTGCGTCGGTGGAACGCACACCCGATCTGCGCGTACTGGACGTCGACGAACCGATCGCGTACTGCCTGCCAGGTCTGCGTCAACGCGTGGTTCTCAGTCAAGGCACTCTGCAGAACCTCGATCATGCCGAGGTCAAAGCCATCCTGACGCACGAGCGTTCCCACCTGCGAGCTCGTCACGATCTGGTCCTCGAGGCTTTCACGGCCGTCAATCACGCGTTCCCCCGCTTCGTCCGTAGCAAGTCGGCGCTCGGATCGGTACAACTCCTGGTGGAGTTGCTCGCCGACGATTCAGCCGTGAGGGCTACCGGTCCCACTCCCCTCGCGCGGGCGCTTGTCGCGTGTGCCGGATCGACGGCACCCCGCGGGGCAATGGCAGCGGGCGGGCCGTCGACGCTCATCCGGGTGCAACGCCTCTCGGCCGACGACGCAGATCCCCGCATCGCAGTTTTTGCGTATCTCGGGGCGGTCGCGATTCTCGTTGTTCCCACGGTTGCGGTTGCTGTGCCCTGGCTCACCGAACTTCGACTGCTTTTCAACGCATACTGAGTCTTGACCTGCGTAACCCCGTGCAGTAGTGCAGGTCACAGGCGGGGCTACCTGACTTCGGTGTCCCCGGTGGCGTAGAGTGGATCACGGCCACCATCGTGGTCCGTCAACATATAACGGCACACAGCCCAATTCCCCGCAGTATGCGTTCGGATTGCCAGGTGACATGTGCCCTGGCTCGTCCCTTTGCGAACTGTGTCGTGTATTTCAGCATGGCTTCTTCCGCTCCGCGACGTGCCCGTAGTCCGGAGAGGTTTCCGCGTGACCAACGCTGTCCAAATGTCGTCTTCCGAGAACATCGAAGACCCCACCGTCAACACCCCCGCTGCCGAAGAAGCAGTCGCCACCGAGCCGGGTATCACCTTCGCCGAGATCGGCCTGCCCGAGCAGCTTGTTGCCGCATTGGCGCGCAACTCCATCACCGTCCCGTCCCCCATCCAGGCGCAGTCCATCCCGGACGCGCTCGCCGGAACCAACGTTCTCGGCCGCGCACAGACCGGATCGGGCAAGACCCTCGCCTTCGGCCTGCCGATGCTGACCCGCCTCTCACGCCACGAAGATCGCCCGGCCGCCAAGCGTCCCCGCGCACTCGTGCTCGTCCCCACCCGTGAGCTTGCTTTCCAGGTGGTCGACTCCCTCAACTCCTACGCCGGCGCACTCGGACTCACGGTTCGTCCCGCTGTCGGTGGAACGCCGTTCGCCAAGCAGGTCGATCAGCTCCGACGCGGCGTAGACGTCCTCGTCGCAACGCCGGGTCGTCTCGGCGACCACCTGCGTCAGGGCACCTGCATCCTCGACTCGGTGGAAATCACCGCACTCGACGAAGCCGATCAGATGGCAGACATGGGCTTCCTGCCCGAGGTTCGCTCGATCCTCGGCGAGACCCCCGCAGACGGACAGCGTCTGCTGTTCTCGGCAACCCTCGACCGTGAGGTCCAGTCGCTGGTTCGTCAGTTCCTGGCCAACCACGTCACCCACTCCACCGAAGACGGCCGCGCAAGCGTCGACACGATGGAGCACTACGTCCTCCTCGTCGATCGTGGACAGAAGGATTCAGTCCTCGCCGAGATCGGTGCCCGCGACGGACGCACCATCATGTTCGCCCGCACCAAGCTCGGTTGCGAGGGAATCACCGACCGCCTCCGCGCAGTCGGCATCGCTGCCGAGTCGCTTCACGGCGGCAAGGCACAGAACCAGCGCACCCGCGTCCTCGAGCGTTTCAAGAACGGCCGCACCCCGGTCCTCGTCGCAACGGACGTCGCAGCACGCGGAATCCACGTCGACGGCATCGACCTCGTCGTTCACGTCGATCCCCCGGCCGACCACAAGGACTACCTGCACCGCGCTGGTCGTACCGCTCGCGCCGGCGAGAAGGGCACCGTTGTCGCCATCGTGCTGCCCAACCAGAAGCGTCAGTTCAAGCGGCTGACCGGAATGGCCGGCGTCAATGCCGCAGCCGTTGCCGTCACCCCGGGTTCTGCTGAACTTGCTCGCATCACCGGTGCCAAGAAGCCGACCGGAGAACCGTTGCGCGAGAGCTCTTCTCGTGGCGAGCGTTCCTTCGGTGATCGTGGTGGAAGCCGTGGCGGATACCAGGGCAACCGCTCGTCCGGTGGATACCAAGGCAACCGTTCTTCGGGTGGCTACCAGGGCAACCGCGACGGCGAGAGCCGCGGCGGATACCAGGGTGATCGCTCCAGCGGTGGTTACCAGGGCAACCGCGACAGCCGCCCCTCGACCGGATACCAAGGAAACCGCTCTTCGGGTGGCTACCAGGGAAGCCGCGACGGCGAGAGCCGCGGCGGATACCAGGGCAACCGCTCTTCCGGTGGATACCAGGGTGATCGCTCCAGCGGTGGTTACCAGGGCAACCGTGACAGCCGTCCGTCCTACGGAGACCGCGACAGCCGCCCCTCGACGGGTTACCAAGGGAACCGCTCTTCGGGTGGTGGATACCAGGGCAACCGTGACGGCGAGAGCCGCGGCGGATACCAGGGCAACCGCTCTTCCGGTGGTGGATACCAGGGCAACCGTGACAACAACCGCTCGTACGGCGATCGCGACAGCCGCCCCTCGACCGGCTACCAGGGCAACCGCTCCTCCGGTGGATACCAGGGAAACCGCGAAGGCGGCGACAACCGTGCAGCCTCGACCAGCGGTGGCGGCTTCCGCAGCCGTACCGACCGTCGTAGCTATGACGGATTCGACGGCCCGAAGCGCGATCAGCGGTAATACCTGCGCTGAGCTGCGGCTCGACAACTGAACACTGAGAACCTTCCGGCTGTGCCGGAAGCTGTATCGAGACGGATGCAGGTCACTGCAATTAAAGTGATCTGCATCCGTGTTTTGTATGCACGGTCTGATGTTCACGCGCGTCGCGGCCGCACCGTTTTCGGCTGCGCACAGCGCAGGATTTCACAGCCGCGGACCGAGAGGGAAAGCTGTAAGCATGTCAACCACTAGCACCGAATCACCCCGAGCTCAGATCGGCGTCACCGGCCTGGCCGTCATGGGTTCGAATATTGCCCGCAATTTCGCCCGCCACGGTCACACCGTTGCCCTGCACAACCGCAGCATCGCGAAGACCGATGCCCTGATCGCCGAGCATGGTTCCGAGGGCGATTTCGTGCGCACCGAGACCGTCGAGGAGTTTGTTGCCGCACTTCAGAAGCCGCGACGCGTCCTGATCATGGTCAAGGCCGGCGCCCCGACCGATGCTGTCATCGAAGAGCTCGCAAACGCCATGGAGCCCGGCGACATCATCATCGACGGTGGCAACTCGCTCTACACCGACACGATCCGTCGTGAAGCGGCGATCCGCGCCCGCGGACTGCACTTCGTCGGCGCCGGTATCTCCGGTGGCGAAGAAGGCGCACTCAACGGTCCGTCGATCATGCCGGGCGGCCCGAAGGAGTCCTACGAGGCTCTCGGCCCGCTTCTCGAGTCCATCTCCGCTCACGTCGACGGCACCCCGTGCTGCACGCACATCGGCCCCGACGGCAGCGGTCACTTCGTCAAGATGGTGCACAACGGCATCGAGTACGCCGACATGCAGCTCATCGGCGAGGCGTACAACCTCTTCCGCGACGCTCTGGGCTACGACGCCGGTCAGGTTGCCGACGTCTTCACCGAGTGGAACAAGGGCACCCTCGAGTCCTACCTGATCGAGATCACCGCCGAGGTGCTCCGCCAGGTCGACGCCGAGACGGGCAAGCCGTTGGTCGACGTCATCGTCGACGCTGCCGAGCAGAAGGGAACGGGCCGCTGGACGGTCAAGTCTGCTCTGGATCTGGGCGTGCCGGTCACCGGCATCGCCGAGGCCGTATTTGCTCGCGCACTGTCCGGTAGCCGCAATCAGCGCGCCGCAGCTCAGGCGCAGGGTCTGGCTGCCGGCTCTCTCGGCGACAAGCCTGCTGACGCCGAGCAGTTCGCCGCCGACATCCAGGCCGCGCTGTACGCGTCGAAGATCGTGGCGTACGCGCAGGGCTTCGATCAGATCGCTGCCGGCAGCGCCGAGTACGACTGGAACCTCAAGCCTGCCGACCTGGCGACGATCTGGCGCGGTGGCTGCATCATCCGTGCGCAGTTCCTCAACCGCATCAAGGACGCGTTCGACGCCGATCCGAGCCTGCCGAGCTTGATCCTGGCGCCGTACTTCCGCGAGGCCATCGAGGCAGGCATCGACAGCTGGCGCCGCGTGGTCGCCACCGCGACGATGCTCGGCATTCCGGTACCTGCGTTCGCGTCCTCGCTGTCGTACTACGACGGTCTCCGCGCGGAGCGTCTGCCGGCCGCCCTGACTCAGGGTCAGCGCGACTTCTTCGGCGCGCACACCTACGAGCGCATCGACAAGCCGGGCAAGTTCCACACACTGTGGAGCGGTGACCGCAGCGAAATCGAGGCCTGATTCACAGCGGGTATCGGTAGATGCGGTCATCTGCGTCTACCGATACCCGGTAGCCTGGACAAATGCAGGAATCGACGATCGACTCGCCCACCTCGACCGAAGGGCGTTCGTTCGTCGACCTCGGAATCCCCGCCGTGATGGTGCACGCGTTGCGCCGTAGCGGCATCGATGCCCCCTTCCCCATTCAGTCGGCCACCATCCCCGATGTCCTTGCCGGCCGGGATGTACTCGGGCGCGGTGCGACGGGTTCCGGAAAGACTCTGGCCTTCGGGCTTCCGATGCTGGTGCGCCTCAAAGGCGGGGCGAGCAAGCGGAATCGTCCGCGCGGTTTGGTGCTCGCTCCCACCCGCGAACTGGCGATCCAGATCCACAAGGCACTCGACGACGCTGCTACCGAGATCGGTTTGCGTGTGGCAAATGCGGTCGGGGGCGTTCCGATCAAGCGTCAGGCCGACATTCTTGCCCGCGGCGTCGATCTGCTGATCGCGACCCCCGGGCGCCTACTCGACCTACTCGACCAGAAGTCGGTGATTCTCGACGACGTCGTGATCACGACCATCGACGAAGCCGACCACATGGCAGACATGGGTTTCATCGACGAGGTTGCGAAGATTCTCGACACGACTCCGAAAGACGGTCAGCGTCTTCTCTTTTCGGCGACACTCGACGGCAAGGTCGACGATCTGGTCGCGGGTTACCTGCGCAATCCGGCGTCGCACTCGACTGCTCCCCCGGTTGCGACCGTCTCGACCATGGAGCATCACCTGCTTTTCGTCGACCGCGACGACAAGAGATCCGTTGTCGCACATATCGCTTCGCGCGCGGGGCGGACCATCATGTTCGTCAAGACCAAGCACGGTGTGGATCGTCTTGCGCAGCAACTGCATTTGATCGGCGTCTCGGCCGGGGCTCTGCACGGCGGCAAGACGCAGAACAATCGGACCAAGACCCTCGCGTCGTTCTCCGACGGGACAACACCGGTCCTGGTCGCCACCGATGTCGCCGCGCGCGGAATCCATGTCGACGACGTGACGCTCGTCGTTCACGTCGATCCCCCGGCCGAGGCGAAGGACTACCTGCACCGGGCCGGCCGGACGGCACGCGCCGGGGAATCAGGCGTCGTCGTCACCATCGTCACCGACGAAGAACGTGATTCGGTCGAGAAGTTGACCAAGCAGGCAGGCATCAAGGTTCACGGTGTGCGGGTTCGTCCTGACGATCTTGAACTCACGCGCATCACCGGTGCGATGGAGCCGACGGGAATTCCGGTCGAGGCTCCCGATACGACGGTTGCCGTCAAGCACACCGCCAAGCGTGGCCGTCAGGAACACGACACTGCAGGCCGGACCGCTGCCGGAGGCCGGATGAAGAAGGACGGCGACAAGCGCGCCGCCTCCTCGCGGCGCGTCACCGATCCGAAGAGTGTGAAGAAGATCCGTGCGGACGGCACTCCGGTCCCGACCCGTTCGGAGCGTCTGGCGTCCAAGGGCTTGACCCCGCGTCGCGGCGCACCCGGCGCAGGAAAGCCGTCTGCCGGAAATCGGGCGGGCAAGCGCGCACACTGAGGGAATGGGTGATCTTCCACTGATCTCGGTTCTCTGCGCACTTCTCGCTGCACTGCTCTTCGCGTGCGCTTCGGTCGCTCAGCAACGGGCGGCGTCCGCGGTTCCCGAGGGCGAGGCGTTGGTGGCGTCGTTGATTCGCAGTCCTCGGTGGTGGGCCGGGCTGATCGGTGACGGCGGCGGGTACGTCATGCAGGCCGTTGCACTGTCGTTGGGTTCGGTGTTGGTGGTGCAGCCGCTGATCGTGACCTCGTTGCTGTTCGCGCTGCCTCTCTCGGCCAAATTCTCGGGAATCCGCATCACCCGTTCCGCGTGGTCACTGGCGATCATGCTCGCGATTTCCTTGGCGATCTTCCTCGTCGTCGGCGATCCCACCGAGGGAGACAGCAATGCTCCATGGTCGGATTGGGCTGTGCCCCTGACGATTACGGTCGCAGTGGCCGTGGCCGCAACTGTCGGCGGCTTGTCCAAACTCGACGGCGGCTGGCGCGCACTGCTTCTCGGCTCTGCGGCAGGCATCTTCTACGGCGTCGCCGTCGCATTCACCAAGTACGTCACCGACCTACTCGACCACGGCGTCATCGGGGTGATTTCGGCATGGCAGACGTGGGCGCTGATCGCCTCGGGCGCAATCGGGGTCTACCTGCAACAGCGCGCGTTCCAGGTCGGGCCGCTGTCGGCGTCGCTACCCGCCCTGACGATCGGCGAGCCGATCGCGGCCATCTTCCTGGGGATGACAGTGCTCGACGAACGCCTCCGCGTCGACGGTCCCGGAATTGCTCTCATCGGGTGCGCCGTCGCCGTCATGATCATGACCACGATCGCCCTCTCCCGCTCACAAGCGCGCGATACCGAGGGCGCTACGGCGGAATCGACGGTAGGCTCGTGAAACGTGCAGTTCCTCGAAGGGCAACGCCCCCCATACGACCTGACCTACGACGACGTCTTCCTCGTCCCTAACCGGACCGAGGTCACCTCTCGGTTCGACGTCGATCTCAATTCTTCCGACGGATCCGGAACGACCATTCCCGTCGTGGTCGCCAATATGACCGCAGTCGCCGGCCGCCGCATGGCGGAGACTGTCGCCCGCCGCGGCGGACTGGTCATCATTCCGCAGGACGTCCCCACCGACGCTGTCGCCGAGACCGTGGCGTTCGTCAAGAGCCGCCACCTCGTCGCCGATACGCCGGTCACGCTGAGTCCGGACGACGCCGTCTCCGATGCGCTGGCGCTGCTTCCCAAGCGCGCTCACGGCGCGGTCGTGGTGGTCGAGGACGGTAAGCCTCTCGGTGTCGTCACCGAGGCTGCCTGCGCGGATGTCGATCGGTTCACTCGCCTCCGTACCGTCGCGATCACCGACTTCGTCACGGCCCCGGTCACCGCCACACCGCGTGAGGTCTTCGAACTGCTCGAAACCAAGCATGATCCGCTGGCGGTCATCGTCAACGAAGACGGGACTCTTGCCGGCGTCCTCACCCGCACCGGCGCGATCCGTGCCGGCATCTACGACCCCGCAGTCGACGAGCGCGGCGCACTCCGGGTCGCTGCGGCGGTCGGTGTGAACGGTGACGTGGGCGCCAAGGCCAAGGCACTCGTCGACGCCGGTGCCGACGTGATCGTCGTGGACACGGCTCACGGTCACCAGCAGAGAATGATCGATGCACTCACCACCCTCAAGGCGCTCGATCTCGGCGTCCCGTTGGTCGCAGGCAACGTGGTCTCCGCACAGGGAACCCGTGATCTGATCGCCGCAGGCGCGGACATCGTCAAGGTCGGCGTCGGACCCGGAGCCATGTGCACGACTCGCATGATGACCGGCGTCGGACGCCCGCAGTTCTCGGCCGTCGCGGAATGTGCTGCAGCGGCACGTGAGCTCGGCAAGCACGTCTGGGCCGACGGCGGCGTTCGACACCCCCGCGACGTTGCACTCGCCCTCGCGGCGGGCGCGTCGAACGTCATGATCGGCTCGTGGTTCGCCGGCACGTACGAGTCCCCCGGCGATCTCAAAGTCGATCAGGCGGGCAACGCGTACAAGGAGAGCTTCGGTATGGCCTCCAAGCGCGCTGTTGCCGCTCGCACAGCCACCGAAACGGCTTTCGATCGCGCCCGTAAGGGATTGTTCGAGGAAGGCATCTCCAGTTCGCGGATGCGTCTCGATCCCGAGCGCCCTGGAGTCGAGGACCTGATCGATCAGATCTGTTCCGGCGTGCGCAGTACCTGCACGTACGCGGGTGCGCGCTCTCTCGAGGAGCTGCACGAGAAGGCCGTTCTGGGCGTGCAGTCCGCCGCCGGATTTGCCGAAGGACGGCCGCTTCCGTCTGGTTGGTGAACCACGTTCTGTGACTGTCGGCGGGTGCTCGGGTCCCTACTCCCGGGCACCCGCCGGTATCATTGGATCCGTAAACAGAAAACAAAACTCGGTCGGGTGCCCTTCGGCGACCCGACCGAGCCCGCTACAGCCGAGAACTACTCGGCTCTGACGAAAGGAACCCGGTGCCCGAGGCACCCACACACTTACCCGGCGCTACACCCGTCGTTTTATCCGAGGAATCTTCTGATTCCGCCGGTTCGGAGGGCTCCTCTAGCGAGCCGGGAGACAAACCCGGCGGCCCCCGTGCACATCTCAGGTGGCGATGACACATGGACATCGTTTTCACCATTCTCAGCCTGGTCGGCTTCATCGCGCTGACTGCAGGCACCGCCCTCTTCGTGGCGGCCGAATTCTCACTGACCGCGCTCGAACGCAGCACCGTCGACGAAGCTGCTCGTGGCGGCGACCGACGCTCGCGGCAGGTTCAACACGCGCACAAGACTCTTTCGTTCCAGCTCTCCGGCGCTCAGCTGGGCATCACGATCACAACCCTGATCACCGGTTACCTGGCCGAGCCGGTCCTGGCACGGTTCATCACACCGGTCACGAAGGCCGTCGGGCTCAGTGAATCCGCGGCCTCGACAACGTCTTTGATCCTGGCGCTCGTGATCGCGACCTCGTTCTCCATGATCTTCGGTGAGCTCGTACCGAAGAACCTCGCAATCTCCAAGCCGATGCCCACCGCCCGCGCGACTGCGGGCCTGCAAGCAGGGTTCTCGCTGATCTTCCGGTGGGCCATCAACGGCCTCAACGGAACCGCCAACTGGATCGTGCGACGCCTGGGCATCGAACCCGCGGAGGAATTGCGCTCCGCGCGATCACCGCAGGAACTCGGGTCCCTCGTGCGGACGTCCGCGCAGCGCGGGTCCATCGACAAGGGCACGGCGATGCTCGTCGACCGTTCACTGCAGTTCGGTGACCGCACGGCAGAAGAGCTGATGACTCCGCGAGTGAAGATCGAATCGCTGGAACTCTCGGACACCGTCGCAGACCTGATCGTGACGGCGTCGCGGACCGGCTATTCGCGCTTCCCGGTCGTTCGCGGCGATCTCGACGACACGGTCGGCGTCGTACACATCAAGCACGCGTTCACCGTTCCGGCCGAACGTCGGCGCACGACGCGCGTCGACAGTCTGGCTCAACGTGTTCCCGTCGTGCCGTCGAGCCTGGACGGAGACACCGTCATGGAGCGAATCCGCTCGGACGGTATGCAGGTTGCGCTCGTCGTCGACGAGTACGGCGGAACTGCCGGCATCGTCACGATGGAAGACCTCATCGAGGAAATCGTCGGCGATGTGCGCGACGAACACGACGAACCCGAACTCGACGTGCAGCGCGTCGGCGACGGATGGTCGTGCTCCGGTCTCCTGCGCATCGACGAGGTCACTTCGGCTACCGGGTACACCGCTCCCGAAGGCGACTACGACACGCTCGGTGGGTTGGTGCTCACCGAACTGGGCCGCATCCCCGACGAGGGTGACGAGGTGGAATTGCCCGACGTCGACTCGTCCGGTGATTCGCGCGGAAAGTGGATTGCACGAGTGACCGGCATGGACGGCCGCCGTATCGACCGGGTGACCATCACGCCGGTCCCCGCTTACGTCGAACCCGAATCCGCAGACGACAGCAAGAAGGAGTCCGACGATGAATAACCTCTTCGGTGTACTCCTCACCGTCGTGCTGCTCGCCGGCAATGCATTCTTCGTCGGTGCGGAGTTCGCACTGATCTCCGCACGACGTGACCGTCTCGAAGCACTGGTCGCGCAAGGCAAGAAGCGGGCGCTCACAGTCATCAAGGCCGGTGAGAACCTCTCGCTCATGCTTGCGGCGGCTCAGCTGGGCATCACGATCTGCTCGATCCTCCTCGGTAAGGTCGCCGAGCCCGCCATTGCGCACCTCCTCGAGGTGCCGATGGAAGCCGTCGGCCTGCCCGACGGATTGCTGCACCCGATCTCGTTTGCCATCGCGCTGTCGCTCGTCGTCGTGCTGCACATCCTGCTCGGCGAGATGGTGCCCAAGAACATCGCGTTGGCCGGCCCCGAGAAGACGGCCATGCTGCTCGTTCCCGTGCATCTGGCGTTCATCAAGATCGCTCGCCCGATCATCGCGTTCTACAACCTGTGCGCGAACGGAGTGCTCAAGCTCCTGCGCGTCGAGCCCAAGGACGAACTCGACGTCACGGTCTCGGCGGTAGAGTTGTCCGCGATGATCGGTGAATCGCGATCTGAAGGTCTGATCGACGCCGAAGAACACCGGCGGTTGAAGCAGGCACTCGAATCGACCGATCGGACCGTCTCCGAGGTCCTGATCACTCTCGACAAGGTGCGGACCATTCCCCTCACACCGTCGGGAACAACACTGGGTGAGATCGAGCGTGCGGTCATCGAGACCGGATACTCGCGTTACCCGGTGCGAGCGAGCGACGGATCGCTGGCTGGGTACGTGCACCTCAAGGACGTGCTCGACGAGGTGCTCGACGAGGCCGCTGGACCGGACACCGTCGTTCCGACGTCGGATATCCGGCCACTGCCCATCGTTCCGCTCAGCACACCGCTGGCCGAAGCGTTGGCCGGCCTTCGTCGGGCCAGCTCGCACCTCGGCGCTGTCACGGACGCTGACGGAGTGGTGATCGGTATCGTCGCGCTCGAGGATCTCCTCGAGGAGTACGTCGGAACGGTCCGCGACGGCACGCACCGCGGCACGGATGCTGTTCCCGGACAAAGAAACAGCTGATCGATGACACGTTCGGTGCATTCACTCGCACTCGCGCAGAGCGAGTGGACGGCTCGGCGGGCGCTTCACCTCGAGGAGGTGGAGAAGCTCGTCGAGCCGCACCGAGCGCGTCGTAGCGCCGGTATCTCTCACCCGGTGCACGACTTCCTCTTCACGTACTACAACTTCAAACCCGCTCAACTGCGCCGCTGGCACCCCGGGTACGGAGTCGCGCTCGAGAACGCCGCCGAATACGCAGCCTTCTCCGGCTACCGCGTCGACGAGTCGGGTACCGCGACGGTCGAGGCCTCAGTGCTGGAGCGTCGGCGTCACACAGTCGAATTCGTGTGGAATCTGTTGAATCAGACGTCTGCGCGGCCCGCTGTGCTGGGTTGCTTCGGCCTCCACGAATGGGCGATGGTCTATCGCGGCGGCGAGGACGCAATCCGTCACCAGTCGGTGCCGCTGCGACTCGGGTTCGCCGGTACCGACGCGGTCGTCGAATCCCTGCCACTCAAATGCACGCACTACGACGCGTTCCGGTTCTTCACACCGGACGCGGCCCCCAAGAACTCGCTCCCGCTTGCACGCGAAACTCAGATCGATCACGAACAGCCGGGCTGCCTGCACGCCGGTATGGATCTGTACAAGTGGAGCTTCAAATTGTTGCCACTCGTCGATTCCGACCTGGTGATGCGGTGCTTCGAACACGCGCTCCTGGCCCGTGAACTCGACATGCGCGCGAGCCCATACGACCTCGCCGAGTACGGGTACTCCCCCATTCGTATCGAAACTCCCGCGGGCCGCGCCGAATACGTGCGTCAGCAACAACAGTTGGCGGATCGTGCTGCGCCGCTCCGCGATACGCTGGCAGAGAAGTGCCGGGAGCTTCTCGGCTACTGAACTGCCGAAAGGCGTCGCATGGATCACGGGTACGGGTTCTATCTCGACGAATACCAGCGTGACGTCGGGGTGCACAGCGACGACCGACGCGGGCACATCGAATGCCCGGACTCGGCGGGTTTCCTTGCGGCGCACTTGCCGGTGTTCGACCTCGCTGCGGGCTCGGTAGCGGCGTTCGCCTCGGCGATTCATCGGTCAACCGGCCCGGGCGACGGACACTGGACCCTCGATCCCGAGCGCATCGCCGCGTCCTTCTCGAGCGATCGACTGTTCCGGATCGGCGGCGAGCCGATCAACGGGTTCTCCGAGCACTCGGGGTTCTTTGCCGCCCGCGACGGTTGGGTCCGCACGCACGGCAACTATCCGCACCATCGCGACCGCCTGCTCGCCATCCTCGAGCTCGATCATGGATCACCCAAAGATGCAGTGGCGCAACGGATATACGAACTCAGCGCCATCGAGATCGAGCTGCAGGCCGCCGAGATCGGAGCCATCGCGGTCCGTGTTCGTACCGAGACCGAGTGGCGCCTGAGTGAGCAGTGCGCAGCTGCGAGGTCTGCGCCTCTGGTATCCATCCGAGCACGCGACGAGGGAAAACCCCGCACGCATCCGACGCGCCCACGCGTTCTCGACCTGACCCGCGTCATCGCCGGTCCGGTCGCGACGCGTGCCCTGGCGCTGGTCGGCGCTGACGTTCTGCGGATCGATCCCCCGGCGATCCCCGAGATCGGATGGCAGCACCTCGACAGTGGACAGGGCAAGCGGTCGGCGCTTCTCGACCTGAAGTCCTCGGCGGGAGCGACAGCGTTCCGAGAACTCCTCGAAACCGCAGACGTACTGGTCACCGGCTACCGGCCGGGTGCACTCGAAGCGCTCATCGGGCAGGATCTTCCCGCCCACCTGATTCACGGGCGCGTCAGCGCATGGGGATGGGAAGGTCCGTGGGCGAATCGCCGCGGCTTCGACAGCATCGTGCAGGCCGCATCCGGTATCTCGTTCCTCGAGGGCGGTGAGAACCCTGGTGCGCTTCCGGCGCAGGCACTCGACCACTCGACCGGATACTTCTTGGCAGCGGGGATCCTCGACGCGTTGACGCTGCGCTCGCAGGACGGCCGTGGCCGCGATGTCGACGTGTCATTGGCCAGCACCGGCGCCCGTCTTCTCGACGCACCCGGCCGAACCGTCCATCCCGGTCTACCGACCGCTCCCGGCCTGAATGTTGTTGTCAACCATGCCGACGTGACCACCGCACGACCCGCGCTGGCAGAGTTCGAGGACTACCCCGAACCAGCCCATCCGTGGGGATCGGATCGCGCGGAGTGGGCACACTGAGGGACCGGCACATTCAGGGCAAGATGGACCTGTGAAGTCACATACCTACACACTCGACCTTCAGTGGACGGGCGATCTGGGAACCGGAACGTCCAGCACGCAGGGATATTCGCGCAATCATGCAATATCCGCGGTCGGAAAGCCGGAACTTCTCGGCTGCTCCGATCCCTCGTTCCGCGGTGACGCGCAGCGATGGAACCCCGAGGAACTGCTCGTTGCCTCCCTCGCCCAGTGCCACATGCTCTGGTACCTCGGGCTGGCAGCTGCCGCTGGGGTCGTCGTTCTCGACTACAGCGATCAGCCGGTCGGCAGCATGATCGAGGAATCCGATGGCGGCGGCCAGTTCATCGAAGTGACGTTGAATCCGACGGTGTTGGTCGCGGAGGCGTCGATGGTCGAGAAGGCCCAGGAGCTTCACGGCCCCGCACACACGAAGTGCTTCATCGCTCGGTCGGTGAACTTCCCCGTCCTGCATTCCCCGACGATCCTGGTGGCCACCGATGAGTGACATGCAGAAACTCATCGTCGACGTCGACACCGGTATCGACGACTCGTTGGCGCTTCTCTATCTCCTTGCCAGCCCCGAAGCCGAGATACTGGGGATTGCGAGCACCGCCGGCAACGTTCCGGTGGAACAGGTCGCGGCCAACAACTTGAACTGGCTTGCGCTCTGCGGCGCCCCGGACATCGAGGTTGCACTCGGCGCCCGCGAGCCATTGGTCATACCGTTGCGCACCACCGAGGAGACTCACGGTCCGCAAGGAATCGGCCATGCGGTCCTCCCCGATTCGGGTCGCAAGCGCTCGGTCCGAACCGCCACCGACCTCTGGGTGGATCTCGTCCGGGAGTACCCCGGACAACTCACCGGGCTGGTGACGGGGCCGCTCACCAACCTGGCCTTGGCGATCAGACGTGAACCCGATCTGCCGTCTCTGCTGAAGCGACTGGTAGTGATGGGTGGGTCGTTCAACTATCCGGGCAACACGACGCCGACCGCGGAGTGGAACGTCTCGGTGGATCCGCACGCCGCCAAGGAGGTGTTCGACGCGTTCTCCGTCGTACCCGCGCACCGGCGCCCGATCATCTGCGGCCTCAACGTCACCGAATCCATCGAGATGTTCCCCGAACATGTGCGTCGGCTCGCCGAAGCTGCCGGGAGCACCCCGGAAGAGATCATCTCGCCTGACGACGGTCCCGACGTCCGCAGTTCCGCGTCCAACAGCGTGATCAGGCATATGTCCGACGCAATCCGGTTCTACATGGAATTCCATCGTGAATACGACCAGGGATTTCTTGCTCACATGCATGATCCCTTCGCTGCTGCCGTCGCGCTCGATCCGAGCTTGGCGACACTGAAGCCGGCAACGGTAGATGTCGAAACCGAGAGTCCACTGCTGATCGGAACGACGGTCGCGGACTGGGTCGGGCACTGGCAGCGTGAGCCCAACGCGGATATCGCGGTCAGCACCGATCCGGCGGAATTCTTCGATCGACTTGTCCACCGAGTGGGAAATTACGCCCGCGTCGTGGGTTGACCGAGCCGGGCACCGGCTATGCTCGCATGGACAGAACACCAACGAACGAGAACAAAGGACCTGACGTGCAGATTTCCAGCCAGGATGCCTCCCCGGCATTTGCGCTCGGATTGATGGCGTTCTGGCCCACTCGTCGTAGCGCATGCTTCGATCAGGCGTGTTGCTGAGCGGCGATTCTCGCTGCCTGCACCCCTGACTTTGTCGCTTCTTCGCTCGGAGTCTGTCTTCTCATGTTCAATCTTCTTTTGTTCACCCTTGTCGGCGTCGGCGCCCAGCTCGTCGACGGCGCCCTCGGTATGGCCTTCGGTGTCACCGCAACCACTCTGTTGATGATCGGTGGCCTCGGTCCGGCTCAGGCCAGCGCCGCTGTTCACCTGGCCGAGGTCGGCACCACCCTCGCTTCGGGTGTGTCGCATTGGAAGTTCAAGAACATCGACTGGAAGCTCGTCGCCAAGCTCGGTGTGCCCGGCGCAGTCGGTGCATTCATCGGCGCAACTGTGCTCTCGGGTCTGTCCACCGAAGCGGCAGTCCCCATCACGGCGACGATCCTGCTGGCCATCGGTATCTATGTGGCACTACGCTTTTCGGTCCGCCCACCGGCCGTCGCGGACGCTCGTACCACCCCGCACACTGCACGTTTCCTGTCCCCACTCGGCCTGTTCGGTGGTTTCATCGATGCATCCGGCGGTGGTGGTTGGGGTCCGATCACCACCAGCACGCTGCTCTCACGAGGAAAGACCGCGCCGCGCACCGTGATCGGCTCGGTCAGCGCCTCGGAGTTTCTGGTCGCGTCAGCTGCGTCGCTGGGATTCCTTGTCGGATTGGGACGTGAGTCGGCGGGAAACCTCCTCGTTGTCGCCGGTCTCGCGCTCGGCGGTGTCATCGCAGCTCCGTTCGCGGCGTGGCTGGTCAGCCGCGTACCTGCAACCTTGCTCGGAACGGCGGTGGGCGGCGTCATCGTGTTGACCAACGCACAGAAGCTGTTCAAATCCTTCGACATCACCGGGGCGGTCACAGTGGCCGGTTACCTGACCATTCTCGGCGCGTGGGCAGCGCTGCTGTTCTACGCGTGGAAGCGGTCCACGCTCACCCCGGCCGAGGCAGAAGGCGATTTCACGGGAGTCGAACTCGCTGTCGAGACCGAACTCACCGAGCCTGCAGTCAAACGCGAACGATAACTCGTCACAGAAGAAATCCCGGGTATCCGCGCTCGGATACCCGGGATTTTGTTCTTTCCGCGCTAGTTGCTTCCGTCGAACGCGTCGAGAATTCGCCCCGCCGCCAACGCTGCTGTCAGCGAACCGTCACGCACGCTCTGCTCGACGTCGGCCCGGATCGCACGCACCCGATCGTTGCTCGAGAGCCTGCGTAGCAGCTGATCGTTGACCATCGTCCAGGTCCAATCGACCTGTTGCTTGCGACGCTTCTCCTCGAACTGTCCCGCTTCGGTGAGCACCTCACGGTGTTTGGTGACAGTTCCCCAGAACTCGTCCAGCCCGACACCTTCGAGGCCGCTCATCGTGATGACGGGCGGCTTCCAGATGGCGTCGTGCGGGTAGATCAGGCGAAGCGCTCCGGCCAATTCGCGGGCAGCACCCTTTGCCTCGCGCTCATGCTTGCCATCGGCCTTGTTGACCGCCACCAGATCTGCGAGCTCGAGGACACCCTTCTTGATGCCCTGGAGCTGATCACCGGTACGAGCGAGGGTCAGGAACGTGAAGCAGTCCACCATGTTGGCAACAGTGACTTCGGACTGGCCGACACCCACCGTTTCCACCAGGATGACGTCGAAACCGGCAGCTTCGAGAAGCACGATGGTCTCGCGGGTTGCCTTGGCAACACCACCGAGCGTGCCGGACGTCGGTGACGGCCGGATGTACGCATTCGGTTCGACGGTGAGCCGAGCCATGCGTGTCTTGTCGCCGAGAATCGAGCCGCCGGTGCGGGTGGACGACGGATCGACCGCCAACACCGCAACCCGATGTCCCTTGCCCAGCAAGTACATTCCGAGCGCGTCGATGAAGGTCGACTTGCCGACGCCGGGAACGCCGGTGATGCCGATCCGGTGCGCTCCCCCGGCCTCCGGCAGCAACTTCAGTAGAAGTTGCTGCGCGAGGGCCCGGTGGTCGTCGCGAGTGGACTCGACGAGGGTGATCGCCCGAGCGAGGCCGGCACGCTGATTTCCGCGCACCGCCTCGGCGAGGGAATCAATGTCGATGGGCTGACGTGCCATCTTCAGTGACCCCCTTCTCAGCTGTTGTCGTGACCCAGTTGGGCGGAGAGCTTCTCCAACAATCCGCTGGCAGCGTCGGCGATGACGGTGCCGGGCGGGAAGATGGCAGCAGCGCCGGCCTCGTAGAGTTCGTCGAAGTCACCGGGCGGAATGACGCCGCCGACGACGATCATGATGTCGGGACGACCGGCCGCAGCCAAAGCCTCCCGCAGCGCCGGCACCAAGGTCAGGTGACCGGCGGCCAACGACGACACACCGACTACGTGGACGTCGTTGTCGGCCGCCTGATTGGCGACCTCTTCGGGGGTCTGGAACAGCGGTCCGACGTCGACGTCGAATCCGATGTCCGCGAAGGCGGTGGAGATGACCTTCTGGCCACGGTCGTGACCGTCCTGGCCCATCTTCGCGACGAGGATGCGGGGACGACGTCCCTCGTCATCGGCGAACTTCTCGACCAGTTCCATCGCCTTGCTGATGTTGCTCACCGTTCCTGCCTCGTCGCGGTACACACCACTGATGGTGCGGATCTCGGCCTGGTGGCGTCCGTACACCTTTTCGAGGGCGTCGGAAATTTCGCCGACGGTAGCCATCGCGCGGGCGGCGACGACAGCGAGGGCGAGGAGGTTGTTCTCCATGCCGCCTTCGGTGGATGCGGCAGCGCGAGTGAGGTTCGCCAGTGCGGCCTCGACGGCTTCCGGATCACGTTCCGCGCGAAGGCGAACCAACTTCTCGAGCTGTTCCTTGCGGACCTTGGAGTTCTCGACCTTGAGAACTTCGATGGTGTCGACCTCGTCGGGAACGTACTTGTTGACGCCGACGAGCGGCTGCCGACCGGAGTCGATGCGTGCCTGGGTGCGGGCGGCAGCTTCCTCGATGCGCAGCTTCGGGATGCCTTCGTTGATGGCCTGAGCCATTCCGCCGGCTTCCTCGACCTCTTCGATGTGCTTACGAGCCCGGTTGGCGAGTTCGTTGGTGAGCCACTCGACGTAGTACGAGCCACCCCACGGGTCGATGGGACGCACTGTGCCGGATTCCTGCTGCAGCAGCAACTGGGTGTTACGGGCGATGCGGGCGGAGAAGTCCGTCGGCAATGCGATCGCTTCGTCGAGTGCGTTGGTGTGCAAGGACTGAGTGTGGCCCTGGGTGGCAGCCATGGCTTCGACGCAGGTACGCGGCACGTTGTTGAAGACGTCCTGCGCGGTCAGGGACCAGCCGGAGGTCTGCGAGTGGGTACGCAGCGAGAGCGACTTCGCGCTCTTGGGATCGAACTTGGCGACAAGCTCGGCCCACAGGAGGCGTCCGGCGCGGAGCTTGGCGACCTCCATGAAGAAGTTCATGCCGATGGCCCAGAAGAAGGACAGGCGAGGTGCGAACTTGTCGATGTCCATACCGGCGTCGAGGCCGGCGCGGATGTACTCGACGCCGTCGGCGAGGGTGTACGCCAGTTCCAGATCGGCCGTCGCTCCGGCTTCCTGGATGTGGTAGCCCGAGATCGAGATGGAGTTGTACTTCGGCATTTCCGCGCTGGAATACGCGAAGATGTCCGAGATGATCCGCATCGAGGGCTTCGGCGGATAGATGTAGGTGTTACGAACCATGAACTCTTTGAGGATGTCGTTCTGGATCGTTCCGGCCAGCTTGTCCGGAGTGACACCTTGCTCGCCTGCCGCAGCGACGTACAGCGCGAGAATCGGCAGCACGGCGCCGTTCATCGTCATCGAGACCGACACCTGCGAGAGGTCGATTCCGTCGAAGAGCTGACGCATGTCGAGGATGGAATCGATTGCGACACCGGCCATTCCGACGTCACCGGCAACGCGAGGATGATCGGAGTCGTAGCCGCGGTGTGTAGCGAGGTCGAAGGCGACCGAGAGGCCCTTCTGACCGGCCGCGAGGTTACGACGGTAGAACGCATTCGACTCCGCGGCAGTGGAGAATCCGGCGTACTGGCGAATGGTCCACGGCTGGTTCACGTACATGGTCGGGTACGGACCACGCAGGAACGGCGCTGCGCCCGGGAAGCTGTCGAGCGGGTAACCCGACTCGGCGGCGGCCGTGCGGTCCGCACCGGTGTACACCGGCTTGACGTCGATACCTTCCGGGGTGGACCAGACAACCTGCTCGGCGGCGTAGTTGTTGGCGTTGGCGCCCTCTTCGATGAGCGCCTGGGCCTGCTCGACCGACGGCGGTGTGGGTGCCGGAGACTGCGGGTCCTCGAGTGGGACCTCGGCGAAACTGCCGATCACGTGCTTGACCTCTCGTGTCGTCACTTGGAGCTTCCCGTCTCGATGAAGTCGAGCAGTTCGGTCAGAGCCGACACTGCGTCGATGCGGGCGGTGAGGAATCCGTCCGGGCGAGAATCGCCGGTCGCGTCGGCGACTGCCTTCTCCGGTCCTGCGAGCAGCACCTTGCTGATGCCGGCGGCGCGAAGTTCGGCGACGGCCGCTGCGGCGCTCTCGCCGTAGCGCTTGTCCGTGCCGCACAGCACGGCGACGGTGGCACCGGAAGCCTTGACTGCAGCGGAGATGGCCTCGGCGCCCACCTCGAGCGGGCCGGGGTTGACTGCATCGATACCACCCGAAGCGAGCAGGTTGGACGCAAACGTGGTGCGCACGTTGTGTTCTGCAACCGAGCCCAGCGGCGCGAGAAGCGCAGTGGGACGGGCGCCGCCGGCGGCGAGGAACGCGTCCGAACGGTCACGAAGCGCTTCGAATGCAGCTGCGTAGCGGGCGACGGACTGGCCGGGCTCGACGGCTTCGGCGGACAGCGGCGCTTCGCCGAGGTTCGGGAACTCGTTGACACCGGTGACCGTGGTCTTGCGGTGTGCGATGTCGGAGTCGCGCTTGGCCTTCGTGGCAGCGATGCGACCGGAGACGATTCCCGCTTCGAGTGCCGCCAGATATCCTCCGGCTGCTTCGATTTCCTGGAAGAACTCCCACGCGGTGGCGGCAATCTGCTGTGTCAGGTCCTCGACGTACCAAGACCCGGCCGACGGATCGAGGACACGGCCCAGGTGCGACTCCTCGAGCAGGAGCAGCTGTGTGTTGCGCGCGATGCGCGAGGAGAAGGACTTGCTGACACCGAGGGTGCCGTCGGCCAGGGCGACGTCGAACGGAAGAACAGTCACTGCATCTGCTCCGCCGACGCCGGCGCCGAATGCAGCGAGGGTCGTGCGCAGCATGTTCACCCAGGGATCACGCTGAGCCATCATCGCGGCGGAGGTGACTGCGTGCTGCGGCGCTCCACCGAAATCGGAAGCTCCGCAGACCTGGGCGATGCGTGCCCATACGAGACGTGCGGCGCGGAACTTCGCGATGGTCTGGAACTGATCGTCGGTTGCCGCGTAGCGGAAAGCCAACTGCGACAACGCAGCACCGATGGTCAGGCCGCTCTGGGCGGTGAGTGCACGGAGGTACTCGAGGCCGGCGGCGATTGCGGCTCCGAGTTCTTCGGCGTCGCCGGCACCCGCGTTGTGAAAGGCCGTGCCGTCCACGGTGATCGCGTGCACGGTTTCCGCACGAGCGGCGGCGAGGGCGGCCAACTCGACTGCGCCTGCAAATTCGACGTCGGCTGCGCCGGAGAACGAACTGGTCAGCGGTGCTGCACCGAGGTGAACTCGGATACTGCTGCGATCGCTGACACCGTCGCCGGCTTCGCTGCGTGCATCGAGGAGTGAGAAGAGTGCTCGGGCTGCATCGTTTGTCGCTGCGCCTGCATCGAGCGTGAGCGGTGCGAGGTCGAGAAGCACGCCCTCGAGCGCAGCGGCGAGGTCGGTGACCGGAACGCCGTCGGCGCCCACCTTCAACCAGAGTGCGCTGACTCCGTTTTCGAGGGCGTCCAGGATGGCGCGATTGGTCTCGGCCGCCGAGGCGGTTCCGAATGCAGCGGAAACCAACCAACCGGCATTGACATCACGGTGAGCGTCGACGCCACGCACGTACGGAAACGTGCCCGGCAAGCTCTGCTCGGGACGCTCGTCGCGTGGGCTGTAGAGCGGTGCGACAGTGACACCGTCGTAGGTGACGGTTTCGAGCAGTTTCTGTGGCTCGGGGCCCAGTTCTGCCGCATCGACTCTGCGGGACTTGGCGAGCACACCGGCTACGGAGCGCTGCCACTCCGCGTACGCCTGCTCGACAGCCTCGGCTTCTGAAGCTAATGACACTGTGTCCGCTCCCTCTCATTTTTTGCGTGAGCGCTTTACCGATAATCGGATTTGTTCGTTAGTTCTGTGATGCTAACCCGCGGTTGAGCCCAGATATCGTGAGGATCACGTCATGTTCTTCACAGGGCTGTTCGTGGCCACTTTCCGACCGGCCGGGCGACGTGCGGATTCGGTCGTTCGTGCACGTGTAACCGGCCCTTACCTAGCGATTGTTCAGCATGTTTGCGGGTTACCCGCGAGTTCGTTTCACTGGCCGGGACTGCACGTGAAGGCCACTCCGAAAGCCTAGTGGTTTTCGTCACAGCGCCGTTTCATTGTCGCCTGGAGCACGTCGCTTTCCCGCCCCCGTGGCGATGTTCGACTCACGATTGCGGGTCGGCAGTCGGCCCGGTTCACCGTTCGCAGGTAGCCTTGTGACCTGTGATGGGACGCCTGCTGGACCGAAGATTGATCGCAATAGTCCTGGTAGTGCTCGCTTTGTTCCTCGCAGCCCTCCTCGCCCCACATCCCACGGTGTCCCAGGTGCGAGAGTGGGCGGACTCGGTTGGCCCGGCGTTTCCCCTCGTGTTCTTCCTGGTTCATTCGATAGTCACCGTCGCGCCGTTCCCGCGCACCGTCTTCACGCTCAGCGCGGGGGTTCTTTTCGGCTCGGTGACCGGCATCGCTCTTACCGTGGCGGCAACGACTGTGAGCGCCGTTCTGGCCCTCTACCTGGTCCGCGCCATCGGCCGCGACGTCGTGTGGCAACGGATTTCGAGTCCGACGATCCGGCGGGTGGACGAGCGGATCGAAAAGCGGGGGTGGCTGGCCGTCGGCTCTCTGCGCTTGATCGCGTTTGTCCCCTTCTCGGTGGTGAACTACTGCTGCGGCATTTCGTCGATCCGGATCGTGCCCTACATCCTTGCCACCGTCGTCGGCATCTTGCCCGGCACTGTTGGGATTGTCGTTCTGGGCGATGCGCTCTCCGGCGAAGCCGATCCTCGTCTCCTGATTCTGTCCGGGATCTGCATTGCGATCGGCATCGCCGGTCTGGTGTTCGACGCTCGCCGTCAGCCTTCACCGGGCGAAACCATCGTTGACAACGGTCAACCCCAAGAGGTTGATTTGATTGAGTCAACCCAAAACGATTGACTATTGAAAGTCAACTATCTAGCATTGACTAATGTTTGTACTGACGGTGGATCAGCGAGGTAGCCGACGGGATGTCGACCGCGTCGGGGACATCATCGACGACATGGCCGATTGCAGGCTCCTGCGGCCGTTCGAGCGCACGGCGGGCGACGAGATTCAAGCGGTGACCGACGATCCGGCGCTACTCGTCCTCGTCGCACTCGAGCTGATTCGGCGCGAGCACTGGAGTGTCGGGATCGGGATCGGTCCTGTCGAGCAGCCTCTCCCACGGCAGACCCGGGCCGGACGCGGACCGGCATTCGAAGCTGCTCGGATCGCCGTCGAGCGAGCCAAGCGAGCTCCGGCCAGAATTGCCGTCGAACAGGCGCCGGCGGATAGCTCACGCGACGAACTCGCCGCAGATGTCGATGCCGCGTTCACCTTGCTCGGAACGATCGTCACGAGACAGACGAAGGACGGACGCGAAGCCATCGCCCTGATGGACAGCGGACTCACTCAGGTCAGCGCGGCGGCCCACCTCGGAATCACCAAACAGGCCATGTCCAAGCGACTCCTGACAGCCGGGTGGCACGCAGAACTCGCCGGGCGCAGACTCGCAGAACGACTTTTGGTCAGACTCCAGCCCTAGACTGCTCACGCTCGCACCGGTACAAACTCGTCGACACAGCAGGGGGCTCGAATACATGGTCGTTCTGGCGTTGATCGCGCTCGCCGTCGCCGCCGCGGCACCAGCAGTTGCAGCGGCACTGGGACCGCTCAGTCGTGGTCGACTCGAAGTCCCCGAATGGGCGTCGTCCGTGGTGGCTCTTCCGGCGCTGGGTGTTGCCGCACTGGCATCGACCCGAACGACCCCGGTCACCGGTTTCGCTCTCGGGGCGACGCTTGTCCTGTGCGTACTTGCCGCCGCCACGGCCGGTGCACCGTTGGTACTTGCCACCTTCAAGATCGCTCGTCGCCAACCGGACGGGAGCCCGGCACCGGACGCCGGACCTCTTCGCGGCGGACGTGTGATCGGCATCCTCGAACGGCTCGCGGTGGCGGCGTCGATTCTCGCAACCTGGCCGGAGGGGATCGCGATCGTCTTGGCAGTCAAGGGGCTCGCACGGTACCCGGAACTTCGTGAACCGCACGCGTCCGAGCAGTTCATCATGGGAACCTTCGTCAGTGTCCTCTGGGCGATCGCCGTATGCGGAACGGGACGGGCACTCATCACGTAGGTGATGAGTGCCCGTCCCGATCAACGTTCGCTACGAGAGGCGTCTACTGGCGCTGGCCACCCTCGGGCGGCTGCCCCTGGTACGGGTACTTCTGCTGGAAATCTTCACGCTCGGGCGGCAGCGGCAACTGACCCGGCCAAGGATTTTCGCCCTGCTGTGGCAACGCGGGATCTACGAATCCAGGCTGCTCGGGCGCACTCTCACGGCGGTGCCTGACCGCAGCTGCCGGGTCTTCGACCGGTGTGCGTGCAGCAACTTCAGCAGCGCGCACTGCTTCCGCGATAGCCGGATCGGATTTGGTCTCGAACCACTCCGCCACCTCGGCTGAATCGTCCTCAGGATTGGGAAGATTCTCTTCGGCGGCCGGCGGCTCGTACCGGAAAACGCCATCCTGCCCTTGCGCGCCAAGCGTTTTGGCAAATCCCTTCAGCGCGTCACCGAAGTCGCTGGGTACGAGCCACACCTTGTTCGCATCGCCTTGCGCCATCTGCGGCAACGTCTGAAGATACTGGTATGCAAGCAATTCCGGAGTCGGCTTACCGGACTTGATTGCAGCAAAAACCTTCTCGATGGCCTTGGCCTCGCCTTGAGCCTGCAAGTACTTGGCCGCGCGGTCACCTTGAGCGCGAAGGATCTGGGACTGACGCTCACCCTCGGCGTTCAGGATCGAGGCCTGCTTGTTTCCCTCGGCAGAAAGAATCTGGCTCTGCTTGGCACCCTCGGCGGTCTTGATAGCGGATTCGCGGTGACCTTCAGCCGTCAGAATCATCGCGCGCTTCTCGCGGTCCGCCTTCATCTGCTTTTCCATCGACTCCTGGATCGAGGGCGGCGGATCGATGCTCTTGAGCTCGACGCGGGCCACTCGCAGGCCCCAGCGACCAGTCGCCTCGTCGAGGACACCACGAAGCTGACCGTTGATGGAATCACGCGAGGTCAGCGTCTCTTCGAGGGTCATTCCGCCGACGACGTTTCGCAGCGTGGTGGTTGCCAACTGCTCGACGGCAGCGATGTAGTTGCTGATCTCGTACACCGCAGCTTGCGGATTGGTGACCTGGAAGTACACCACCGTGTCGATGGACAGTGTCAGGTTGTCCTGGGTGATCACCGGCTGCGGTGGGAAGGAGACCACCCGCTCACGAAGATCCACCTTGGCGCGCACACGATCGGCGAACGGGATCAAGAACGTGAGCTGCCCGGACACCGTCTTCGAATACCTACCGAGCCGCTCGATCACCGCGGCTTCTGCCTGCGGTACCAGTGCTACCGACTTCGCGACCACCAAGATCACGAATAGCACCAACACACCGAGCACTATGAGTGCTGCCATTAAGGTCCCCTCCAGACGACTGCTGTTGCGCCGTTGATTTCCATCACCGTCACCTTGGTACCCGGCGGGTACACCTCGGTGGTGTCGTACGGCCTGGCAGTCCACACCTCGCCGTCCAACTTGACCTGCCCGGAATGCTCGCCCACTTCTTCCAGAACCAGAGCGTGCTTACCTTCGAGTGCCTGTATTCCGGTCGGGGTCGGCGGCGGACTACCGAAGCGACGCAACATGATCGGTCGCACGCCCAGGACGAGGGCGGCGGAGAACACTCCGAACATGACGGCGTCGACCCACACCGGGAAGTCGGTGACAGCACTGACACCGGCAGTAGCGAGCGCCCCACCGGCGAGCATCAGCAGGAAGAAATCCCCCACCAGCGCTTCGGCCCCGGCGAGCACCAGTGCTCCGATCAGCCAAATAAGTGCAGCCACAACACCATCTAACCAGAATGTGTGACCCAGGCCGCCGCTACGTCAGTTCGGCTCGGTAACGAAATCGACAAGTTGTTCGACGGCACCGATCAAGGGAGCTTCCAGATCGCGGAAGCTCTCGACCGAGTTGTAGACCCGCCGCCAGCCCTCCTGAGGTGTCCCCCAGCCCAGTTCGCGGCAGATTCCCGTCTTCCAATCCTCGCCGCGTGGAATCTTCGGCCAGGAGGCGATTCCGACAGATTTGGGACGAACGGCCTCCCACACGTCGATGTACGGGTGCCCGGTCACCAACACGTCCGGGCCGAGGCCCTGAGTCAGTTGGGTTTCCTTGGAACCGGTGACCAGGTGGTCGACCAGGACCCCGACGCGGCGGCCGGGACCAGGCCCGAATTCGGCAAGCCGCTCCCCCAGATTGTCGAGTCCTTCGAGATGTTCGACGACAACACCTTCGACGCGAAGATCGTGACCCCACACCCGCTCGACGAGGGCAGCATCGTGTACTCCCTCCACCCAGATCCGGCTGGGCAGTGCCGTGCGGGCGCGTAAGCCTTCGACTCGCGTCGAACCCGAAGCCGACCGTGCGGGTTTGGTGGACGCGGGCTTGGGGGCCGGGCGTACGAGGGTGACCGGTGAGCCGTCGATGAGGAAGGCCGCCTCGCGCATCGCGAACAACCGCGTCCGGGAACGACCGTCCTCGAGCCGCACGAAATCGCCGTCGTACGTGCGCTCGAAACCGACTACCGCACCGCAGAATCCCGTCGCCGCATCCTCGACGACAAGATCACGCTCGGCCGCCACTTCAGGCGTCACGCGCTTCTGTTTGCGGGTATGACCCGCAAAAATGTCACCGTATCCGTTGCCACCGCTCACGCCGGATCACGCTAGGTCACAACGCCGGGGCCGCGCATGTCGCCACGCCGAACTAAACTTCACGGTCATGAGTTCTCCCAGCGCAACCCTCACCGTGTGGGCAGCGTCATGGCTCGCCGGCGACGCTGCGCCGGACGACGTCATCGACGCCCTTGCCGCGTGGGCACCGATGCACCTGATCGGCGCCGCCGATGCGGAAACCGCGGTCCGCCACGATCTCGAATGGCCGGGAGTCACGGCTTCCGGTGTGCCCACCCTGCTCAGAATCGCACGCTCGGAGGCTGCCGAGGTCCGCCTGGTCCTTCCTACGGCCGGTGATGTACGTGGTCTGCCCACCGGGACCGAGTTCGCGCGCGCTGCGATCGCAACGGGTGAAGGGTTACAGATCGGCGCCGTCGGCAAGCCGGGAGTCGGACTCGTGCCGTCGAAGGAAGGCCCGGACGTCCTGCGATGGACGGTCTTCTCCATTCCCACTGTGGCGGGCAGCGCCGAATCGATCGGACTCCGCGAAGCCGAATACGAACTGCGCCAAGCTGTTCGGGACGCAGCCGAGGTGCTCGGCGGGCTTCCGACCGTAGCCACCGGAATGCCTGGAAACGACGCTCGCACGCTGGTCGCCGAAGCCCTGCAGGCACAGGCCGGACACCGCTGGCCGTCGACACTGTCACCTCGGCATTTGCAGGTGATCGACACCGCCGACAACGTGGCAGCCATTCTCACCGTGGCTGCGTCGGTATCGACCAATCAGGCCCCGAGCGTGTCCACTGCGCAGAGGCGTGACGACCTGCTGCGACGACTGTGGGACGTTGTTCGGACTGCCCGTGTCGCGTCGGCGAACAGCGTGTCGATCAGAGCTTGAGCACGAAGTTCCGGCGTTTCTCGGCAAACCCGTTGCGGTCACCGAACATGTCGATCTTCATCTCTTCGAGCTCACGCTCCTCGTAGGGCTCCACCGGATCACGTTCCAGTCGAAGACGTTTGCGCTCCAGCATCGATTCCAGCCGATCTCCTTCGAGCAAGTCGGTGGCGACCTCGCGCAACCACGCCTCGAACAGATCCGGCCGCCTGGGGCCGATCGCGTCGACAAGTCCGATCTCCAAGGCTCGACGGATGCCGATCGCACTGCACTCGGCCAGCAGACTGCGGGCCTGCTCCTCGCCGACCCGAGCCGGAAGTGTGTACGTGTGCAGTTCCGAGCCGAACAGGCCCATCGTGGCGTAATGAGGATTGAGAACCACACCGTCCCGGGCCACGACTACGTCGGCTCCAAGCGGGAGCATGACCCCGCCGGCACCGGCGTTGCCTGTGAATGCCGCCACCACAACCTGTTCCGTACAGGTGACGATCGCTTTCGCGATCTCGTTGATGGCCTTGATGTTGGCCCACGCTTCCCCGGCTTGATCCGACGCGGCCTCGATGACGTTGAGGTGGATACCGTTGCTGAATCTGTCGAAGTCACCCGTGAGGACAAGGATCTTGGTGTCCTGCGTGATCGCCCAGCGGAGCCTGGAGGCCAGTCGCGCGCATTGCTTCGTACTCATCGCACCGTTGTAGAAGCGGAACGAGAGATATCCGATTTCGCCGTCGCGGTGATAGTCGGTCTCGGGGTAACGACTCTCCCAGACCTGTGGAACGAACACGTCCGGACGTACGACCGCGGTCGACGGAAGTTTGACATTGCCGGCGCCGACGAGCCGCGCATGTCCGATCCATACGGAGCCCGCACCGGTGGCAACACGTATTGCCTGGTGGAAGTACTCGACGATGGTGCCGGGCGCTGCATCGACGTGGGTATCGAGGTGAGCGTCGTAGACGTAGACCCGGTCGAGCCCCAACTGAACGGCGACGCCGGGAAACCCGTCGGCGGCGTTGACGGCGCGGACGATGCTCGACGCGTCTTCCTCCCAGCTGAAAACGCGATCGGCCTGTTTCATGCTGGGCCTCGATCGGGCCGATGCCACGGGCCGCGCAACTCGGTCCGATGGGATCGCCTGGAAGTCAGGAGTACGGAAATGTTCGACGACCTCCGTAATGCACTCCATCGCCGCGTCGGTGACTTCCTCGTTGTATACCGAGGATTTGGTTGCCCCGTTCCGGAGTTCGAACGTCCGCCAGGCCCACACCGGCCCGGCGTCGAGTTCCTCAGCGGCCTGCAATGCCGTGACACCCCAGATCGGTTCGCCATCCGTTATCGCCCAGTCCAGCGACGACGGCCCGCGATCTCCGGGCGGGCCGGGATGGATGATGATCGTTGTCCACCGCTGCCAAACAGATTCCGGGACATAGGCTTTCAAAAACGGGCAGATGACGAGGTCAAAATCTCCCGAAGAAGTCGCGGCCAGCACTGCGTCCGCGTCGGCGACGACGGCTGTACGGACTTGGTGTCCCGCCTCGCGAAGAACAAGACCGGCCCGCTGCGAGAGACCGTTGTCGGAGGTGACGAGAAGAAGCACGCTCAACGGTGGCGCGAAGGTCATACGTGGGCGTGAGCGCCGGAACAGCGCCGCCGTCGCCGCTCGCAGACGGCCCCTGCCCGATACACCTTCACGTAGCTTCGCCGTTGCTCCATCGCTGGAAATAGCCACAGAAGTCGTGAGCGCGGCCGATTTGGGCATCGGTCGTACTTCGGGGGTCGAAACCATGAATTCCTGCTCGCATGCTCGGGTATCTGCAGCGCAGACCAGACTCCCCCCAGAAACAGGACCGACGCACCGATAGATTGATTGAGGTATTTAGGGACTTTATACCTACCGTCGGTTTGTTTCAATAGCTATTTTCAAGCAAACCTTTTGATCGATCAACCCACAGTCTTGTGATTGATCGCGATATGGCGGTCGATGCGAATATGTTCATCCAGCGTCGGGTAGCGCAAACCGGTGTCCTGGCTGTACCCCTGACGGCGCAACCAATCCAGGACGTCGCCCCAGAACCAGATCCCCCCGGCAACCGAGTTGTACGGAATCGGGAAAGGCGTAGCCGCCTGCCGGACCCCTCGCACCCACTGCCCGACAGCTTGCCGCGTCACCCCCGCACGGTCGGCAATGTCCTGACGTGACACCAGATCGGGATGTGTCCGCTGGGGACGCACGCCTGCAGCCACCAACTGGTCCACCACGGTGATAGCCGTTGTCGCCGCTCGCATACCTTCCGAGGTGAGCGTCAGCAGCTGCAGCCCGCGTCGGTCCTCGACCCTTCCGCCCAAGCTCTCTTCGATCGCCTGCTCTTGCGAGACTGTCAGCATCTGAACGATGAATGTGAATTCGTAACGGTGATAGAGGTCTTCGGCCACGCAATGAACATAGCCGTAAGCTGCACTGTTTCCACATGGACACACCCGGATCCCGCCCCCGCACGCACAATGGGCAGATGATCGACGTGGACGACAGCCAGTTCGAGGACATGGTCAAGCGGGCGCTCGACAGCCTGCCACCGAAATTGGGTGCGGAGATGGCCAATGTCGCAGTGACCGTTCAACTCGAAGGTGGACGACCGGGGCTACTCGGGCTGTATCAGGGCATCCCACTGACCAAGAGAACCACCACGTACGCCGGCGTCCTTCCCGATCGCATCACGATCTACCGCAGGGCCATCTGTGCGATCTGCAGCACCGAAGACAAGGTGATCGAGCAAGTTCGCCGAACCGTGATCCACGAAATCGGCCACCACTTCGGGATCGGAGATCCCCGGTTGCGTGAACTCGGATGGTGACAACCGACTCATCTACAAGTCGGAAATCAGCTAGAGGTTGATAATCGGCGAATTGTCATGTCAGCTGTACCAAGCCCGCAACAATTGAACACTTACAGGAGTTCGCATGGTCAATTTGATCCAGATCGCCCCGAAGAATGCCCCGACGTTCGCGATGAGCCGACAGAAGGCCGCAGAACTGCTGGGCATCTCGGTCGACAGCGTCGCGTTTCTCCTCAAGTCTCGCTATCTCCCGGATCTGGACGCCGGTCGGTTGATCAAGATGGCCAACCAGCCCTGGTTGTACTCGGACGGCGACTTTCCCGTCCTTCAGCAGGGCGCATCCGAACTTGCCCCCAAGAAGATGCTGCCCGCACGTAAGTACATCGGCGAGAGCGCAATTCACTCCGACGCCGAATGCGTGGAGGCCAACCAGGGGCAGTGGGCGGGATTCAACGTCGACCATGTGCTCGGCGCCCGCTTCCTGCCTGTGACGCTGCGCAAGTTTCCGGTGTCGGTGCTGCAGATCCACGACGTCAACGACGACGACGAAGAACGCGTCTCGTTTGTCGCGACCCTCGCCGGGCGAGTCCGCGAACTGGGCGCGCCCGAACTCAACTACATAGACCCGTCACTGAGCCCCGAGGATCGACAGATCGTCGAGACGCTCCTCACCTCGCGCAGCACGTCCACCGTTCCCGGGCCCTGCGGAAAGCTCAAGCATCCGAACACCTGAGCGCCGGACCGTCAGCGGGGACGCTGAACGGCCGCGCAGCAATTGACCGCACACGAGAGACCGTTGGTGGTCGAGCCGAGCAGCGGCTCGACCCCCAGTCGCAGTGGCTGCTCGGCCTCGGCCAGTTCCCGAACGAGCGTGGGCACCAGCTGCGCGAAACGCTGATCGCGGCCGGGCGTTGCTGCCCGAACGAAATCCATCCCGAGTTCGGCTGCCTTGTCCTTGGCCTCGGTGTCCAGGTCCCACACCACTTCGAGGTGATCGGAGACGAAACCGACGGGGCATACGATCACGGCGCGAACATCCTTGGCGGACAACGTATCCAGGTGATCACAGATGTCGGGGTCCAGCCACGGAACCTGCGGCGGGCCTGATCGCGACTGCCACACCAGATCGAAATCCTCGGCGCCGACGGCCTCGGCAACCAACTTCGCGGCCTCGGCGACCTGTCGACTGTAGAGGTTTCCGCCCTCTGCCGGAGGCCCTGCATTGCGGTCTGCGGCACTCGGTACCGAATGCGCGGTGAACACCAGGCGCGCAATATCGCGAGTCGCTTCGGGCAACTCTGCGCGGGCCGCGCGCACACCGTCGGCGAACGCGCCGACGACCAGCGGATGGTCGTAGTACTGGCGAAGTTTTGTCAGCGTCGGTGCGCCGTCACCGACCGCCTCACGGGCACGGGCGATGTCCTCGTGGTACTGCCGACATCCGGAGTAACCACCCCACGCCGACGTGGCGAACACGGCGGCGTTGCGGACACCGTCCTCGCGCATCTTGGCAACGGTGTCTTCGACCATCGGGTGCCAGTTGCGGTTGCCGAAGTACACGGGCAATTCCACGCCGGCTGCTGCCAGCTCACCTTCGACCCGTTCGATCAGGTCTCGGTTGAGCGCGTTGATGGGCGAAACTCCACCGAAATGCATGTAGTGCTCGACGACAGCGTCGAGCCGCTCCGGTGGCACTCCCCTACCGCGCGTGACGTTTTCGAGGAACGGCCGTACGTCTTCGGGTTTTTCGGGACCGCCGAACGACAAAACGAGAAGAGCATCGAACTGCATGTCCATACTTACGGTCATGAGTTCAATCTTGCGCGATGCCGTTCGGCGGGAGTCACCCGGGTACTCACCTGCGTAGTAGAAGGGGTGCTACTAGCCGACCATCGCGTGGAAGCCGCCGTCGACGTAGATGATCGACGCGGTCGTGCCGGGCAACCAATCCGAGAGAACGGTGCAGACCGTTTTGGCGACCGGCTCGCGATCGTCGACGTCCCAGCCGATGGGCGCAGCACCGTCCCAGGCGGTGTTCAGCTTGTCCAACTCCGCGCCCGGACCGGTGCTGTCACCGGCAATGGCCTTGGCGGCCAGGGTCTTGATCGGGCCGGAGGACACCAGGTTCGAGCGGATGCCGCGGACGCCGACCTCTTTGGCCACGTACCGATTGACGGCCTCGAGGGTCGCCTTGGAGACACCCATCCAGTTGTAGAAGGGCATCGCGCGTGCCGGATCGAAGTCCATACCGACGATGGACGCGTTGTCGTTGAGCACCGGCAGCAAGGCCTTGGCCAGTGCGCTGTACGAGTATGCGGACACCTCGAGTGCGACCGCCACGTCTTCCCACGGCGCGTCCATGAACGGGCTTCCCAGGCAGGAGCGGGGAGCGAAGCCGATCGAGTGGACGACGCCGTCGATACCCTCGGGAGCCAGCTCGCGCACACGCTCGGCGAGAGATGCGAGATCCTCCGAGCTCTGGACGTTGAGCGAGATTGCCGGCGGCACGGGCTGCGGCAGTCGCTGGGCGATGCGGTCGATGAGGCGCAGACGATCGAATCCGGTGATCAGTACCTTCGCGCCCTGCTCCTGCGCGACCTTGGCCACGTGGAACGCGATCGACGAATCGGTGATGATGCCGGTGACAAGAATGGTCTTACCCTCGAGCAAGCCGCCCATGAGATGTCCTCCTGATTTCAGACGTACGAGAAAGGTGTGTGTGCGAAAAGCGGGTCAGTGCCCCATGCCGAGTCCACCGTCGACGGGGATCACCGCACCCGAGACGTAGGCCGAATCGTCGGAGGCGAGGAAACTGACAACTGCTGCAACATCTTCCGGCTTTCCGGTCCGCTGCAACGGGATGAACTCGGTGGCCTTGTCCTTGACGTCGTCGCCCAGTGCTGCCGTCATGTCGGTCTCGATGAACCCGGGAGCGACGACGTTGGCGGTGATCGAACGTGAGCCGAGTTCCCTTGTCAGGGAACGAGCGATACCGACGATGCCTGCTTTGGACGCGGCGTAGTTGACCTGGCCGGCTTGTCCTGCCAGACCCACCACAGAGCCGAGGAAGATGAACCGTCCGAAACGCGCGCGCAGCATCGAACGGGTCGCACGCTTCGAGAGGCGGAACGTACCGGTGAGGTTCGCGTCGACGACGCTCGTGAACTGCTCTTCGCTCATTCGCATGATCAGTGTGTCGTCGGTGACGCCGGCATTGGCGACGATGACCTCGACCGGCCCCTGGTGCGCTTCGACCTCTTTGAACGCACGGTCGATCGACTCGGTGTCGGTGACGTCGCACACGACGCCGAACAACCCTTCGGGGACACCGGAACCGCGGTGCGTGACGGCTACCTTGTGGCCGTCTGCGGCGAGCCGCTGAGCGACGGCCAAGCCGATTCCGCGGTTACCGCCGGTGACGAGCACCGAGCGAGGTGTGGTGACGGTCCGTTCGGAAACCACTGTCGTGGGAGGGGTAGACATGGCGATCAACCTATCAATTCTCTGCGGGCCGCGTACCAGCGGTATTTGGACAATTCGGAACTGCTCTCGATCAGGGCAGACGCTGCCTGCGTACCAGGGCAATCGTCAGACCAGCGGTCGCGAACACGACGCCGAGGACCAACCACGGTCGACTCGCGTCTCCTCGTGTCGTCTCGAAACCGATCTGCTCTTCGAGCGTGTCGTACACCTGGCGCAGTTCTTCGAGGCTCGATGCCGTGAAGAAACTTCCGCCGGAAAGGTTGGCGATCTCCTTCAATGACGCGTCGTCGACCGGGACGGGGATTCGGTCTCCTTCGATCTCGACTCGCCCGTATGTCGTTCCGAAGGAAATGGTCGAGATCGGAACGCCCTTGTCCTTGGCCTGACGGGCAGCAGTGAATCCGCCCCGCGGATCGTCCGAGCTCTCGGGAACGGTCTGCTTACCGTCGGACAGCAACACGATTCGCGCCGGTGGCGCCTGGTCGCTGCCGCCGAGAACAGCCGACAGCGTGTCGATCGACTGCAACGAGGTGAAGATCGCTTCGCCCGTCGCCGTTCGCTCACTGAGCTTGAGGTTGTCGATGGCGACCTTCGTCGCGTCACGATTCGTGGTGGGCGACACCAGAACCGAAGCCGTTCCGGCAAATGCGACCAACCCGAGGTTGATGCCGGGAGTCAGACCGTCGGCGAACGACTTCGCAGCTTCCTGCGCTGCTGCCAATCGCGTCGGCTCGACGTCGGTGGCCTGCATCGACAGCGACACGTCGATCACGAGGATCACCGTGGCACGGTTTCGCGGGACCTTCTTGTCTGCCGTCGGACCGGCAAGGGCGACGGTGAAGAACACCAATGCGATGACCATCAGAATCGCCGGAATATGACGCCACCGCCCGGGCCGCGAAGGCGCGACCTTCTCCAACAGTGCGAAGTTCGTGAACCGAAGTGTGTGCTTGGCTCGCTGCTTCTGCACGAGTACGTAACCGACCACCAACGCGGCGATGACAGCGAGGAACAGCAGCCACCACGGTGCGGTGAATTGAGAAAGACTCACGAACGAACGCCCCCAGTTCCGGCGCCGGCACCATAACTGTGTCGGCGTGCCGAGATGAATCTCACGACGTCGGCGATCCAGTCCCGATCGGTGTGCAGGGACATGAGCGGTGCGCCGCAACGACGTAGAGCTTGCCTGACCTCGACGCGGTGCTCGGCGGCGACTCTGGCGAAGTCGGCGCGCAATTGCGGCGTCGTGGTGAATTCTCTGGTCCGGCCGGACTCGGGATCGTGGAGCACCACGTCGCCCACGTCGGGCAGTTCGAGGTCTCGCGGATCGACCACTTCGACACCGAGCACGTCGTGCCGTCCTGAAATGGCGCGCAGCGAGCGTTCCCAGTCGATCGGTCCGAGGAAGTCACTGATGACCACCGCGAGTCCGCGTCGACGCTGTGGGCGTCTGAGCGCTTCGATCGCGCCGACCAGATCACCGCGTACCCCGTCCGGCGCGTGCGGAGTCGTCGCGATCTTGCGGAGCATCGCCTGTGCGTGAATTCGCCCACCGCGGGCCGGAATTCGAGTTGTCTGTGCGCCGGTCGAGATGATGGCGCCGACGCGGTTACCGCCCGAACTGGTCAGGTGAGTGATGGCCGCGGCTGCGGCGACGACCAGGTCGCGCTTCTCGCATCCGGCGGTCCCGAAGTCGAGACTTGCGGACAAGTCGATGACGAGCCACGTCTCGAGCTCACGATCTGCGACCGACTGACGCACGTGTGGGTGCGTCGTCCGTGCGGTGACGGACCAGTCCATCTGCCGCACGTCGTCGCCCGGCTGATACTCGCGGGCATCTCCCGGCTCCGAACCCGGACCGGGAATCAGGCCGAGATGATCGCCGTGCAGCACACCGTCCAGGCGGCGGCGAACCGTCAGCTCGAGAGTGCGCAGCGCAGCGGTGAGTTTGGGGTCGCTGAGCTCGCCGGATCGGAACGACGGCGGAGAACCGGTGGATCCGGCGGGTGTCGCCTGGCCACCGTCGCGGCCTTCGGTCACTGCGGGCGACTCATCGTCTCAGCGGTCGCGATCGGCGCGCCGTTTCCCTGTGGATTGACTGTGCCCTGTGGATTCGCGGTGCCCTGTGCGTTGAACTGAGGTGCCTGCGGTGCGCCCTGCTGAGGCGGACCGGGAACGTTAGGAACCGGCCGCGCGGCGATCTGCGGCAGTCCGACGGTCTGCAGCACCCGGGCGATGACGGCGTCGGGAGTCACCTCGTCGGCCATGGCGTCGTAGGAAAGAACGAGGCGGTGACGCAACACGTCCGGGATCACCTCGATGACGTCCTGCGGCACTACGTAGTCGCGCCCGCGGACGAGAGCGAGAGCTCGCGACGCGGCGATGATGCCGAGCGTCGCGCGGGGTGAGGCGCCGTACGCGATCCAGCCTGCGACGTCCTCGAGTCCGACTTCACGCGGCGTACGAGTAGCGGCGATGACCCGGACAACGTAATCGACGAGCGCGTGGTGAACGAAGACGTTGCTGGCGACGCGTTGGAGCCTGACCAACTCCTCCGGACCGAGGATCTGGTGCGGCTCCGGGGCCGCGACGCCCATCCGGTAGACGATTTCGCGTTCTTCCTCCACTGTCGGGTAATCGACGAGGATCTTGAACAGGAAGCGGTCGCGCTGCGCTTCGGGGAGCGGGTAGACGCCCTCGTTCTCGATGGGGTTCTGCGTCGCCATCACCAGGAACGGATCGGGCATGTGGTATCGCTTGCCACCGATCGAGACGTGGCGTTCTGCCATCACCTCGAGGAGCGCGGACTGCACCTTGGCCGGGGCACGGTTGATCTCGTCGGCCAACACGAAGTTGGCGACGACGGGGCCGAGTTCGGTGTCGAACTCCTCGCGGCCCTGACGGTAGATGCGCGTGCCGATCAGGTCGGTGGGCACCAGGTCCGGGGTGAACTGGACGCGGGAGAACGAACCGCCGACGACCTTCGCGAAAGTCTCGACGGCCAGCGTCTTGGCGACACCGGGTACGCCTTCGAGGAGGACGTGCCCCTTGGCGAGAAGTCCGACGAGAATGCGCTCGACAAGCCGGTCCTGCCCGACGATGACTCGCTTGACCTCGTAAATCGCTCGTTCCAAGGTCTGAACGTCGGCTGCCAGGGAAGGTGCTGCTCCGTCCGCACTTCCACTCGCCTTGCTTACGTCGACCGTTCCGACCGAATCTTCACGTGAGGTCACCAAGAATCCATCGCTTTCACCTAGAAAAGTACCGACAGTAACGTGTTCCCCGTCAACTATTCCAGGTAGTTGCGCTCGATGCCGTAACACCACGTCGGGAACTTGATACTTCCCTGACAATGCGGGTGTCAGCGGCATTTCCTCTGACGGTCAGGACACCAGTCGGACGGCGTACGGCGTCATTCCGCCCCACCGAACCGGTGAGACCATGACACTCGAACCGGATTGTGGTGCCTCGAGCATCTGACCGTTACCGAGGTAGAGCGCCACGTGTTGGCTGGCGTTGGGGCCGTAGAAGATCATGTCGCCGCGCTTCATCTCCGAAGACGGAACCTGAGTGCCTGCGGTGTACTGATAGCCGGTGTAGTGCGGCAGCGAGATCCCGATGCCGGCAAAGGCATAAATCATCAAGCCGGAGCAGTCGAACCCGACCTTGTTGAAGTCGCCGTAACTGTCAGCGACGCCGCCGTCACGGATGCCTCGCGTCGGACCGTTCTCGTCGCCGCCGCCCCAGGCATACTGCACGCCTAGCTGAGACATTCCGCGGTCGATGACGGATTCGATTGCAGCGCTTCCGGTGACGGAAGGCTTCGGAGTGGTGGGTTTCGGCGTCGTCGGCTTCGGGGTGGTGGGCTTGGGCGTCGTGACCGTTTCCTCGTCGGTGCCGGTCTCTTCGTCCGTGCCTGTTTCCTCGTCGGTCCCTGTTTCTTCGTCAGTCCAGGTGTCGTCGTCGTCCGGGATGACGGTCGGAGTCGGGTCTTCGACCGCGGTGTGCGGACGCTGGGCTGCTGCCAGTGCGGCAGCTCGATCCTTGGCTGCCTGGTCGGCTGCGGCACGGGCGGCGGCCTGAGCGGCCGCTTCCTTGGCAGCGGCTTCGAGAGCCTTCTGATGAGCTTCCTCGGCGCGGCGCTGTTCGTCCCAGGTCGCGTATGCCTGGCGTTGACCCTGCAAGCCGGCGACGGCGTTGCGGGCGGCGTCGAGCTGAGCCTGGGCAGAGTTGCGCTCGGCTTCGATCGCGGCCTTCTTGGCTACCTGCTGATCGAGAGCGTTGCGCGCGATCTGAATCGCTTGCTCCGCCAGATCCTTCAGCTGCGCGGCGACCTCGGCGGCGGCATCGGCCTGCTGCTTGGCCTGGCGGGTCGCGGAATCCTTGTTCGCCTGCTCGGTACGTGCTCGCTGGAGACCGTCGAGCACTGCACTCTGCGTATTGGCGAGAAGCTTGAGGACCTGCGCGCGGTCGAGAACGTCGCCAGGACCCTTGGCGTCGAGGAACGACGAGATCGACGCAGTATTGGTGCCCTTGACGTAGCTCGAGCGTGCGTACTTGTCGAAGTCCGTCTGAGCGACCTCGATCTGCGCCGACGCGTCCTTCAGAGCTTGTTTCGTGACTCCGACGGCCTGCGCTGCGGAGTCTGCGGCGCCGCGAGCGTTCTGCAGATCCACGAGAGTCTTGTTGACGTCTTCACGCTTGATCGCAACTTCGTTGTCGAGTGCCGACAACTGTTCGTTTGCCGATGCGACTTGATTGATGAGCGCGCTGACGGTGCCGACGCTCGACGAGACCTGCGAATCTGCCGCGGCGATATCCGAGTCACTCGGATTCGGCGGCGGTGGCGGTACGGCCGAGGACATGGCCGGCGTCCCGACGATCAGGGATCCGACGACGCCGAATCCGATGACCAGTTGCGCCAGGCGCATCGATTTACGGGAAGGACCACGACGGGACTCGCCGCCACGTGTTACTTGCCTCACAAATAACTCTCCCTCGCGTGTAACGCCACGGCCCGCTGGGTCGCCGATCCGTGCGGGGAGGGAATGCGCAGACCAAGCACCGGTCGCCCACAGCCCGAGAGCTGCTCGTCGACCTGGACGTGCCGTACGAACGCCACCGTCGACACCTCGAGAACGAGGCAACCGACAAGTACGCGTCGAACAACATCAGCCTGTCTGCGACACTTCTTCCCCAAAAAGTGCCAGTTGTACCGTACGACACTCAAGCGCTCTTTGGAAACTTTAGCCACAAATAACACAAACGGTATTTGAGCTGGTCGAATGGCATGCAGGCACCAAAAAGGGCAGGTACTCACCGCAAACAGCGGTGAGTACCTGTTTTCGACGAGTTACTGAAAATCTCGCAAGAGGACCAAGGTCAGACGGAATCGGCCCGGTGGTCGGATGGTGCTGGTGTTTCCGAAGGCGAAGCGATATGTCTGGTTTGCGCGTTTTCTGGCTCTCGCCGCCACTTGACGGCAAAGGTAATTCCGGCAATAACCGCCACCACTGCGATGACAAGGACCGTGTAAAGCGTCCACGGCGGACCTGGCGCCACGATCTCGTGCGAGAAGCGGTCCGCGGTCACGCTTGCGCTTTCGCCGAAAGATCGGTCCTGTGCAGTTTCGAGCTGCACTCGACTGATCGAATCGCTGTAGCTACCCATCCAGTCAGGGCTCAGAACGAGAACCGTTCCGCCTTCTGTTTTGCCGACCGTCGTGGCCAGGTCTCGAAGATCGGACGGCCGGCCCGGATTTGCGTCGACTACTACGACGCTCAAGTCGACACCACGTTCACGAGCGTCGGTCACCACCGCGGTCAGCCCCGCAACATCATCCGCGGGGGCGGAGACGCCGTCCGTCGAAATGTCCGCGAGCACGTCGTCGAGATCGACGTCCGACGGAACAGCGACGTGCAACGGGGACTTCACGTGCACAGGCGCAAAAGCGTGATTTGTAGGAGCAGACATCTCTCATCCGGGTGCTGTTCGGATTCCGTCCACCGCTGAGATGCGGGGAGTTCTTCCGAGGTCGTTTTTCGGCGGCCGACCCGCGACGGGCCTGCATGCACCCTACTTCAGGTCGACTGCCACCAGGCGTCACACACAACCGCCGCGCGTGCCGCCCGAGCGGTAGCTGTGGGTGCGGTCACCCAGCCAAGCCTGCGTTGCGCAGGCCCGCAGTCTGCATGAAGATTGTTTCGGTCAACTTGCCCTGAATTCTCACAGGACAAGCGTACTGTTAGACTTGGACCAAGAGGTACCACCGGTCAGGACAGGTTCTACTGCAGCTCCGATGTTCGGACAGTTCTCACGCGAACTGTGCGATTGGCGTGAGCTACGGAGGATCTTCCCGGCCGAAGTACCTCGCTTCAGCTGCCGACACAGCCCCGTCGGTAGCGACCCTCATAGACGAGTGGAGCAGACGTGAGCACCAGTATCGATTCATTCGGAGCCAAGGGAACCCTCGAGGTCGGTGAGAACTCTTACGAGATCTTCCGCCTCTCGGCCGTCCCCGGCACCGAGAAATTGCCCTATTCCTTGAAGGTTCTCGCCGAGAACCTTCTCCGCACCGAAGACGGCGCCAACATCACCGCGGATCACATCCGCGCAATCGCAAGCTGGGATCCCTCAGCCGAGCCGAGCATCGAAATCCAGTTCACGCCTGCCCGCGTGATCATGCAGGACTTCACCGGCGTTCCTTGCATCGTCGACCTCGCCACCATGCGTGAGGCCGTCACCACCCTCGGCGGCGACCCGAACAAGGTCAACCCGCTCTCCCCCGCCGACATGGTCATCGACCACTCGGTCATCCTCGACGTCTTCGGCCAGGCCGACGCACTCGAGCGCAACGTCGACCTCGAATACGAGCGCAACGGCGAGCGTTACCAGTTCCTCCGTTGGGGCCAGGGCGCATTCGACGACTTCAAGGTCGTCCCCCCGGGAATGGGCATCGTTCACCAGGTCAACATCGAGTACCTGGCACCCACCGTCATGTCGCGTAACGGACAGGCATACCCCGACACCTGTGTCGGCACCGACTCGCACACCACGATGGTCAACGGCCTCGGCGTGCTCGGCTGGGGCGTCGGCGGCATCGAGGCCGAGGCAGCAATGCTCGGCCAGCCCGTCTCCATGCTGATCCCCCGCGTCGTCGGCTTCAAGCTCTCCGGTGAGATCAAGCCCGGCGTCACCGCAACCGACGTCGTGCTCACCGCCACCGAGATGCTCCGTAAGCACGGCGTCGTCGGCAAGTTCGTCGAGTTCTACGGCAACGGTGTTGCCGAGGTTCCGCTCGCGAACCGCGCGACGCTGGGCAACATGAGCCCCGAATTCGGTTCCACCGCAGCGATCTTCCCGATCGACGCCGAGACCATCGAATACCTGCGCCTCACCGGCCGCAGCGACGAGCAGCTCGCTCTCGTCGAGGCGTACGCCAAGGAACAGGGCCTGTGGCACAACCCCGACAAGGAACCCGTCTTCTCGGAGTACATCGAGCTGGATCTGGGAACCGTTGTTCCCTCGATCGCCGGCCCGAAGCGCCCGCAGGACCGAATCCTGTTGTCGGAGTCCAAGACTGCGTTCCGCAAGGACATCCACAACTACGTGGAAGAGAACCACCCGACCGAGCACACCCAGCTCGACGAGGCCGTCGAAGAGTCCTTCCCGGCTTCCGATCCCGCGGTTCTGTCGTTTGCCGACGACGGAGCGGTCGACGTTCTCTCTGCTGCCAACGGTGCAGAAGGCCGTCCGAGCAAGCCGGTCGTCGTCAAGTCCGACGCCGGTGAGTTCGTTCTCGACCACGGCGCCGTCGTTGTTGCAGGTATCACCTCCTGCACCAACACGTCCAACCCGTCGGTCATGCTCGGTGCTGCACTGCTCGCACGCAACGCCGTCGAGAAGGGCCTCGCCACCAAGCCGTGGGTCAAGACCAACATGGCTCCCGGTTCGCAGGTCGTCACCGATTACTACGAGAAGGCCGGCCTGTGGCCGTACCTCGAGAAGCTCGGTTACTACCTCGGTGGTTACGGCTGCACCACGTGCATCGGTAACACCGGACCGCTGCCCGAGGCAGTCTCGAAGGCGATCAACGACAACGACCTCTCGGTCACCGCGGTGCTCTCGGGTAACCGTAACTTCGAGGGACGTATCTCCCCCGACGTCAAGATGAACTACCTGGCTTCCCCGCCGCTCGTGATTGCCTACGGCCTCGCCGGAACCATGGACTTCGACTTCGAGACCGATTCGCTCGGTAACGACACCGACGGAAACCCTGTCTACCTCAAAGACATCTGGCCGTCCACGCAGGAAATCGAAGAGACCATCAAGTCCTCGATCGACCAGGACATGTTCCGCAAGTCGTACGCAACCATCTTTGCGGGCGACAGCCGCTGGCAGAACCTCGAAACCCCGAAGGGTGACACCTTCGAGTGGGACGAGAACTCCACCTACGTGCGGAAGCCACCTTACTTCGACGGCATGACGATGGATCCGGCTCCGGTCAAGGACATCAAGGGCGCTCGCGTCCTCGCACTGCTCGGCGACTCGGTCACCACCGACCACATCAGCCCGGCAGGTCCGATCAAGGTCGGTACCCCCGCTGCGCAGTACCTCGACTCCCATGGCGTCGAGCGTGCGGATTACAACTCGCTCGGCTCGCGTCGCGGTAACCACGAGGTCATGATTCGTGGAACGTTCGCGAACATCCGTCTGCGCAACCAGCTCCTCGACGACGTCTCGGGTGGTTACACCCGCGACTTCACGCAGGAAGGCGCACCGCAGGCATTCATCTACGACGCGTCGCAGAACTACCAGGCAGCCGGCATCCCGCTGGTCGTCCTGGGCGGCAAGGAGTACGGCTCCGGATCCTCGCGTGACTGGGCAGCCAAGGGCACGAGCCTGCTCGGCGTCAAGGCCGTCATCACCGAGTCGTTCGAGCGCATCCACCGCTCCAACCTGATCGGCATGGGCGTTGTCCCGCTGCAGTTCCCGGTCGGCGAGTCCGCAGGTTCGCTCAAGCTCGACGGCACCGAGACCTTCGACATCGAAGGTGTCGAGAAGCTCAACGAGGGCGTCACCCCGAAGACCATGAAGGTCACGGCGACGCGCGAGAACGGCGAGAGGGTCGTGTTCGACGCAGTCGTACGCATCGACACCCCCGGCGAAGCGGATTACTACCGCAACGGTGGCATCCTGCAGTACGTGCTTCGCAACATGATCCGGGGCTAGTAGGCACTACGTGCCTGTGAGCACTTTCGGCCCCTGACGGGTCACAAAGCGCTCACGACCACTTTCGCCGGAAGGCGAACCAGGTTTCATCGGTGGTCGTGAGCGCTTTGTGCACTGAGTCGACATTCAGCGCCTACGGCCGAAAGTGCTCACAGGCAACCCGACAAAGGAGGGATGCCCGTGCCCAAGGTCAGTGAAGACCATCTCGCGGCACGGCGCAGTCAGATCCTTGACGGCGCCCGCCGCTGCTTTGCGGAATACGGCTACGACGGCGCCACAGTTCGCCGTCTCGAAGAAGTCACCGGTTTGTCCCGCGGAGCGATCTTCCATCACTTCAAGGACAAGGACGGCCTGTTCCTCGCTCTCGCAAGCGAGGATGCGAGCCGGATGGCAGATGTCGTCGCCGAAGAGGGCCTCGTCCAGGTCATGCGGGACATGCTCGCGCAGCCCGACCAATTCGATTGGCTGGGAACGCGACTGGAGATAGCGCGTCGACTGCGCAACGACGCCGATTTCCGCGAGAAGTGGTCACAGCGCTCCGTAGAACTGACGGAAGCGACCAGTGCGCGCCTCGCCAGACAGAAATCGGCAGGCAGACTCCGTGACGACGTCCCCACCGAAATTCTGATCGGGTATCTGGATCTGGTGATGGACGGCCTGGTCGCGAGAATCGCCTCCGGCCACGGCGTCGACAACCTGTCAGCGGTTCTCGATCTGGTCGAGGAATCGGTGCGGCGGAGAGATTGAGGGGCTTCGCCCCTGTGCGCCTTTTTGGTAGTTCCCACTACCAAAAAGGCGCACAGGGGGTTAGGCGAGCTGGATCAGCTCGAGGTATTCCTGCGACCAGTGGTCCTCGTTGCCGTCGGGCAGGAGAATGACCCGCTCGGGGTTGAGTGCCTCGGCAGCGCCCGGATCGTGGGTGACCAGGACGACGGCACCGGTGTAGCTGCGGAGCGCGTCGAGCACCTGCTCGCGTGAGATCGGGTCCAGGTTGTTGGTGGGCTCGTCGAGAAGCAGAACGTTGGCAGCCGAAGACACCAGACCGGCCAGAGCCAAACGCGTCTTCTCACCACCCGAGAGCGTTCCGGCCGGCTGTTCGAGCTGCGGGCCGGTGAACATGAAGGCACCGAGCAGCGAACGCAGTTCCTGCTCCCCTGTGTCCGGCGCGGCGTGGCGGATGTTCTCCCACACGGACGCGTCGTCGTCGAGGGTGTCGTGCTCCTGAGCGAAGTAGCCGACCTTGAGTCCGTGACCGGCGATCAGCTCACCCGCGTCCGCCTTCTCCGCGCCCGCGAGGATGCGGAGCAGCGTGGTCTTACCTGCACCGTTGAGTCCGAGGATAACCACACGAGACCCACGATCGATCGCGAGATCGACACCGGTGAAGATCTCGAGCGAGCCGTACACCTTGGTGAGGTTCTTGCCCATCAGCGGAGTCTTGCCACAAGCGGCGGGTTCGGGGAAACGAATCCGCGCAACCTTGTCCGAGACACGTTCGGCATCGAGGTTCGCCATCAACTTGTCGGCTCGCTTGGCCATGTTCTGAGCCGCGACGGCCTTGGTTGCCTTTGCGCCCATCTTCGCGGCCTGAATCCGCAGCGCACCGGCCTTCTTCTCGGCATTGGCGCGCTCACGGCGACGACGCTGCTCGTCCGTGGCACGAGCGTCGAGGTACTTCTTCCAGTTCATGTTGTAGACGTCGGCCTCACCGCGGACGGCATCGAGGAACCACACGCGGTTGACGACGTCGTTGAGCAGATCGACGTCGTGGCTGATGACCACCAGTCCACCCTCGTGGTTCTGGAGGAAGCCACGCAGCCAGGTGATGGAGTCGGCGTCGAGGTGGTTGGTGGGCTCGTCGAGCAGCAGAGTCGTGTCCGAGCGGGCACCGCTGCCGTCGGAGGCGGCGAAGAGGATGCGCGCCAATTCGACGCGACGACGCTGACCGCCGGACAGCGTGCTGAGCGGCTGCCCGAGAATACGGTCTTCGAGACCGAGGCTGCTGGTGATGCGTGCAGCTTCACTCTCGGCTTCGTATCCGCCGAGGGCCGAGAACCGATCCTCGAGCTGACCGTACTTCTTGACCGCGCGGTCCTGCGATTCCTGATCGAGCACCTCGCCCATCAGAATCTGCTGCTTCTCCATCTCGCGGAGCATCGTGTCGAGGCCACGTGCGGAGAGAACCCGGTCCTTGGCGAGGACGCTCAGGTCGCCCTCTTTGGGGTCCTGCGGGAGGTATCCGAGTTCACCGGTACGTACGACGCTTCCCGCATATGCCTCACCTTCGCCGGCGAGGATGCGCAGTGTGGTCGTCTTTCCGGCTCCGTTACGTCCGACGAGTCCGATCCGGTCGCCCGGCTGGATGCGCAACGAAGGCCCGGGAGCCGTGAGAAGGGTGCGGACACCGGCACGAACTTCGAGGTCAGTGGCGGTAATCAAGCAAACTCCTCAGGAAAAACGACGAAATGGGTAAACAATGCCTGACTACAGACACAAGAACTATCGATTTTACCGTGACCTGACGGTCGTTCCGACCAGCAGCGTGTGAGTCCGCTAACGTTCGGGACATGACTAGCGAAAACAGCACTCGTCCTCGCGACCTCGAAGGCCGTGCCGCCATCGTCACCGGCGCAAGTCGCGGAATCGGCAAAGCTGTCGCCGCCGAACTCCTCGCTCGCGGTGCCGACGTCTTGATCACAGCCCGCAAGCCGGAGCCCCTCGAGGCCGCCGCATCCGAGCTGTCCGCTCTGGGGCACGGCGGAAAGGTCGTCGCATTCGCGGGCAACGCAGCCGATGCCGAAGCCCGCTCCGGTGCCGTCGACCGCGCCGTGTCCGAATTCGGTTCACTCGACATTCTGGTCAACAACACCGGAATCAACCCCGTCTTCGGTGCGCTCATGGAAGCGGACCTCGACGCCGTGCGCAAGATCTTCGACGTGAATGTGGTTGCCGCCCTCGGTTACGTCCAACAAGCACATCGGGCATGGATGGGCGAACACGGTGGAGCCGTCGTGAACCTGGCAAGTGTGGCCGGGATCCGGTCGACGGGCGTCATCGCGGCGTACGGCGCGTCGAGGGCTGCGCTCATCCGCCTGACGGAAGAACTGGCCTGGCAACTGGGACCGAGGATTCGTGTCAACGCCGTAGCTCCCGGGATCGTCAAGACGCAGTTCGCGGCGGCCCTGGTCGCTGCCGGCGAGGACAAGGCGTCGGCGGGCTACCCGATGAAGCGGCTCGGCACCCCCGAGGACGTTGCCGGCCTGGTCGGCTTCCTCGTCTCCGACGCGGCGGCGTGGATCACGGGCGAAACGGTCCGGGTCGACGGCGGTCTGCTCGCAACGGGATCGATGTAGTGCGCCGGTCGTGAGCACAGACAACTCCTCCGCCGACGTGGTGATCGTCGGTGGCGGCCCGGCCGGGCGGGCACTCGCCACCCGCTGTATCGCCCGGCAACTCACCGTCGTCGTTGTCGATCCGCATCCCCATCGGGTGTGGACGCCGACCTATTCGGCGTGGGCTGACGAGCTGCCGTCGTGGCTGCCGGTCGATGTGATCGCAAGCCGGATCGAACGCCCGAGCGTGTGGACCCGCAGACAGAAAACGCTTGATCGCACATATTGCGTATTGAATACATCTTTACTGCAATCATTTCTCTCAGGCACATCCGTACAGTTCAGAGCCTTGCGCGCTCAAACACTGTCACCGACCGCCGTCCTGTGCGTGGACGGATCGCAGCTGACAGGTTCCGTCGTCATCGACGCCCGGGGTACCGAACTGACGGTGACAACCGCCCAGCAGACCGCCTTCGGAGTGATCGTCGACCGCGCTCTCGCCGATCCGATTCTGGGTGGTGGCGAAGCCTGGTTCATGGACTGGCGAACAGACAACGGCGCCTCCGACGCCGACACTCCGTCGTTTCTCTATGCGGTCCCACTCGATGACGAGCGAGTTCTCCTCGAGGAGACCTGCCTCGTCGGCCGGCCGGCGTTGGGGCTCCGCGAACTCGAAGCGCGTCTGCGCACCCGGCTTCGCAATCGGGGCTGCGAAGTCCCCGACGACGCACCGGTCGAGCGGGTCCGTTTTGCAGTCGAAGGCCCGAAGGAGTCGTTCCCCGACGGTGTCCTCCGTTTCGGCGGGCGAGGCGGTCTGATGCATCCGGGAACCGGATACAGCGTTGCCTCGTCACTCGCCGAGGCAGACGCTGTCGCCAAAGCAATCGCCGACGGTGGAGATCCCAACGCGGCGCTCTGGCCGCGGTCGGCCAAGGCGGTGTCTGCCCTTCGCCGCGTTGGCCTGAACGCACTTCTCACCCTCGGCTCGAGAGAGGTCGCGACATTCTTCGACACGTTCTTCGATCTACCGGTCGAGGCTCAGCGGTCCTACCTGTCCGATCGGCGGGACGCGTCCGCGACGGCGAAGGTGATGGCAACCCTGTTCCGATCGTCACCGTGGCACGTCCGAAAGACGTTGATGCGCGCGCCGTTTCTGAGGTGAGCACTCCGGACCGACTACTGCGCTCCCATCGAGCCGGCGATCATCGGCCAGGAATTGTGTAGGTCGTCCTGCCAGTAGCCCCACGAGTGGGTTCCGGTCGGCTTGAAGTCGAAGGTCGCGGGGATGCCCAGTGCGTTCAGTCGGTCCGCCAAGCCGTGCGTGCACCCGTTGACCGCGGATTCGATGATGCCGCCGACGACGATCTGATTAAGGAGGGCTCCGGGATTTCCGTTCACATCGGGTGCCTGAAGGTTGTCGTGCGGACCTGGCAGCCCGGATCCGGTGGAAACGTACAGTGCGGTCCCCCGCAACTTCTCCGCGTTCACGACCGGATCGTTCTCGCGCCACCCCGGACCGTCGAACGGTCCCCACATGTTTGTCGGATCAGCGCCACCCCGCGCGCCGACCACCAACCGCACATAGTCCTGACCCGGCTGGGTGGAAGTCTCCGCGCACCCGCTGTAGGCCCCGACACTCCGATAAAGCCCTGGTGCCGAGATCGCGAGATTGAGTACCGACGTCGCCGTCATCGAAATCGCCGCGATGGAGTTGACCCCGTTGGTACCGAACTGCGCATCGATGACGGGCGGCAGTTCGCGAGTGAGGAACGTCTGCCACTTGTTGCGCCCGAGTACGGGATCGTCTTTCTGCCAGTCGGTGTAGTAGCTGAACGCTCCTTCCAGCGGCGTCACGACGTTGACGTTCTTGTCGGCGAAGAAGTCCAGGACATCGGTCCGTCCTTCCCACGTTGCACTGTCCTCGCCACCACCGGCGCCGTTGAGCAGATACAACGTAGGCCGTGGGGCGCTCGTGTCGGCGGGGAGGATCACCTCGAGTGGAATGTCGCGGCCCATCGCATCGGAGTGGACGCTGATGGTTACGGTGCGTGCCGGATCTGCGTTCGCGGGCCAAGGCGCAAACAGCAGTGGAACCAGTGAAATCGCCAGCGCCGCGGTGACGCGTCGACGGTAGGTTCGGATTCTCATCGGAGCGTCCCCCCAGGTGTGCGAGTCGGGTTCTCGAAGCGGATACCCGCTCGATACGCCCCGAACCGACCCATCCACACGCAACGGTTCGGGATCAACCGTGATCGTTTGCCTCGCGCAAACGGCCGGCGGCGACCATCATGGGAGGCATGCGCTCGATTTGGAAAGGCTCGATAGCCTTCGGTCTGGTCAACGTCCCGGTCAAGGTGTACTCGGCGACCGAGGACCACGACATCCGATTTCACCAGGTCCATGCAAAAGACGGTGGCCGCATCAAGTACAACCGTGTGTGTTCCGAGTGCGGAAACACGGTTCAGTTCGCGGACATCGACAAGGCGTACGACTCGGAAGACGGATCGCGCGTCATCTTGAGCGACGAGGACTTCAACAAACTCCCGGCCGCGGAGAAGCACGAGATTCCGGTGCTGGAATTCGTGCCGAACGATCAGATCGATCCGATCTTGTTCGAGAAGAGTTACTTCCTCGAACCGGATTCGGCGTCGCCGAAGGCATACGTCCTGCTTTCGACTGTACTCACCGAGAGTGATCGAACAGCACTGGTGCATTTCACGCTGCGACAGAAGACGCGCCTGGCCGCGATGCGCGCTCGCGACGGCGTCCTGGTGATCCAGACGTTGCTGTGGCCCGACGAAGTTCGCGCAGCAGAGTTCCCTTCGCTCGACGACGTGGAGAAGCCGAAGGCCAAGGAACTGAAGATGGCGCAGACGCTCGTCGAGAGCATGGCGGGCGATTTCGATCCGACCGAGTTCACCGACGACTACCAGCTCCAACTGCGGCAGCTGCTCGACGAGATGATCGAGAACGGCGGCAAGAAGGTCATCCCCGCCGCCGAGGTCGACCAAGAGGGCACCGATGCGGAGGTGGTCGACCTGGTTGCCGCACTGCAGCGCAGTGTGGACGAAGCGAAGTCGAACGCCTCCAAGGCCGGCTCGTCGAAGTCGACCACACCGAGGAAGAAACGAGCCTGAGTCAGCCGCGCACGTCTTGGACCTCGATCAGAGCGTCCAACTCTGCGTCGACGTCCGGGGCCGCGTGACGACCCGTTCCGACCGCAAGGTTGATCACGGGTCCGATCGCCTCCAGACCTGCCTCGGTGAACATTTCGGCGTGTGACGTGGGCACCGGACGGTCGATGATCACCCCGGAGACGAACGGTCGCCACGCCGACGCGGTTCGCAGCGGGTCGAAGGTGTCGGCGTGTGCCGAGAAGAACAGCAGATCGCCCACGAACTTGCCCGGGCGGTATCGGTGAGCCAGTTCGGCGCCGGCGGAGTATTCCTCGAACAGTCGCTCGATCCGATCGCTCGAGACCAAAGGGTGATCGCCGATGGTTTCACGCAAGAGTGCTTCGGCCTCCTCGGATGTCAGATCAGGCTCGCCGGTGTCCGGGACCGAGATCCCCAACCCGCCGATCAGTTCGGCGAGAGAAGGCTGCGCGCCTGCCATCGTCGGGTCTTCGAGAACGAAGCTGTCGAGCAGAATCAGGTCGGCGACGCTCTCACCCGCGGCTTGCAACTGCACCGCCGCCGCGTGAGCGATCAATCCGCCGATCGACCACCCCAGCAGGTGATACGGACCGTGCGGCTGAACTCCGCGAATTTCCTCGACGTACCGCGCCGCGAAGTCCTCGATCAGCTCCGCCCGAAATTCGGAGTCCGTCAGGACCGGCGACTGCAGGCCGTAGAGCGGCCGGCTGGAGTCGACGTAGCGATCGAGCGCTCCGTAGCACCAGGCCAATCCGATGGCCGGATGGATGCAGAACAGTGGCTCGGCGCGGCCTTCCGGACGTAGTGGCAGGACTACCGCAAGTGCGGAGGTATCCGCGTCACTTGTCACAACCGTTGCCTCGAGTTCGAAGAGTCTGCGCGCCAATGCCTCCGGAGTCGGGTCGGAGAATATCCACGCGACGGGGACGGTCATGCTGGTGCGTTCTTTGATGGCAGCGACCAAACGCGTTGCCATGAGTGAGTTGCCGCCGAGTTCGAAGAAACTCGAATCGGCGTACGTGTCTACGTCGGCCAGATCGAGTACCTCTGCGAAAGCAGCGCAGATCGCGATCTCGTCGCTGCCTTCCGGACTGCGTCCACTCGGCGACTCCCAGTTGGGAGCAGGCAGAGCGCTGCGATCGAGCTTGCCCGCCGGTGTGGTCGGGACTGCGCCGATCACGACAACAGCGGACGGGATCATGTGCGCAGGCAGCGATATACCTGCGTGACGGCGTAGCGCGGCGGCGTCGAAGTCCGCATGTGCCGGGACGACGTACGCGACGATCCGAGCGTCGACGCCCTCCCCGACGACGACGCTGACAGCCGAATGCACGGACGCTTCCGCTGCCAGCACCGCGTCGATTTCTCCGAGTTCGATTCGGAACCCTCGGATCTTGACCTGGTGGTCTGCGCGTCCGAGGTAGATCAGTGCCCCTGAGCGATCTTCGCGCACAAGATCCCCGGTGCGGTACATCCGAGCGCCTTCGGGTCCATGCGGGTCGGCGACGAAGCGCGCGGCTGTGAGTGCGGGGTTGCCGAGGTACCCGCGGGCGAGACCGTCGCCGCTGACGTAGAGCTCACCGACGACCTGGCCGGGAACCGAGTGCAGTCGGGAATCGAGAATCATCGCGTCCACGCCGCGGATCGGGCCGCCGATCGTCACAGGCTCCCCCGCGACCAGCGAATCACTGATGGTGACGGCGACGGTGGCCTCGGTCGGGCCGTACGCGTTGAACATTCGGCGCCCCGGTGCCCACCGAGATACGAGGTCGGCGGAACAGGCGTCGCCGCCGACGACGACGGCTTCGAGATGGTCGAGCCCGGCGGGATCGACAGTCGCCAAGGCGGCTGGAGTCACGAAAGCATGGGTGATCGTCTGCTCGTCGAGCAGTTCGTGCAATTCGACACCGCCGAGAACTGTCGGCGGCGCTATCACCATCGTTGCGCCGGCGCCGAAAGCCAGAAGGAGCTCGAGAACCGACGCGTCGAAGCTCGTCGAGGCGAAGCTCAGAGCGCGAGAGTGCGCGGTGACGCCGAAACGCTCCCGCTGTTCGTCGGCAAACGCTGCCAGTCCCGCGTGAGTGACCAACACGCCCTTGGGTTTTCCTGTCGAGCCCGAGGTGTAGATCAAGTAGGCCGGGTTGTCGAACTCGAGTGGCGCGTCCGGCAGTGTCTCGGAATGGACTGCCTCGATTTCGGTGGTGAATTCGATCGCATCCAACTCGATCCACGATGTGACGCCCGGAAGGTCGGCCGCATACTCGCCCCTGGTGATACCGAGTACCGCTCCACTGTCGGTGAGCATGTGCTCGATCCGCTCGGCGGGGTACGCCGGATCCACGGGAAGAAACACTCCGCCGGCTTTCGCTACGGCCCAGAGCGCGATCACATAGTCGGCCGACCTCGGAAGCGCCAGTGCCACCATCATTTCCGGCGCTATTCCGCGAGCGATCAACGCAAACGCCATAGCGTCGGAGCGTCGGTCGAGTTCGCCGTACGTGAGCGTGACGGATGTGGCGACGTCGACGATTGCCGGGGCGTGCGGATCGGCAGCGCCGCGAAGCAGCAACTCCGGCAGGGTCAAAGCATCGCCGGCCGGACGTCCGGGCAACGCACGCAGGCCACGTCCCGCAAGATCCACGTCACCGACGACGGCCGAGGGCTGGGCAGTCAGTGTCTCGACGATCGTTTCCAGCATCACTGCAAACGACTCCGCCGTATCGGTGTCGAAGAGATCCTTCGCGTAGGTGAGGGAGGCCTCGTAGCCGCCGCCTTCCTCCGCGGTCTGTTCGACAACGGTGAACTGCAGGTCGTACTTGGCGATGTCCGGTGTGATCTCGTGGGCACGAACGGCAAGTCCAGGCAGGTCCCACGTCGTCGGGTGGGCGCCGTGGAACGAGATCATCGTCTGGAACACCGGATGACGGTCGGTACTCCGGGTCGGCGCCACCACGTCCACGACCTGCTCGAACGGAATGTCCGCGTGGGCGAAGGCGTCGAGATCGACGGAGCGGACAGTACGCAGAACGTCGACGAACGTCGACCCGGGGTCGACCGTCGTGCGCAGTCCCACCGTGCCCACGAACATTCCCACGAGGTCGTCGAGAACGCGGTGTCCTCGCCCGGCGACCGGAGATCCGATCACGATGTCCGTGCTTCGACTCAGCCTGGACAGCAGGACGGCATAGGCAGCGTGCAACACCATGAACGGCGTCGCCGCATTGGCTCCGGCAACCGCCTCGACCGCGATCCGGGTGTGCGCCGGAAGCGAGACCGCGGTGTGGGCACCGCTCAACGACTGGGTGAGCGGACGCGCTCGATCGCTCGGAAGGTCGATCAATTCAGGTGCGCCCCGCAACGTCTCCCGCCAGTACGACGCCTGTGCCCCTAGCACGCTCTCGGATTCGTCCACCGAGCCCAGCGCTTCCCGCTGCCAGATGGCGAAGTCCGCGTAGTGCACTTCGAGCGGGGTGAACTCGGGAGCGTGTCCCGAACTTCTCGCGACGTAGGCGGTGAGCACGTCCTTCATCAACGGCGCGATCGACCATCCGTCCGCCGCGATGTGGTGGATCACGATGACAAGTGTGTGGTGCTGCGGCGTCGATTCGAGCAGGAGCGCGCGAACGGGAGCTTGGGTCGTGATGTCGAATCCACGCGACGCGAATTCTCTGGCGAGCACTGCCGGTTCACGGGTGTCCGCATTTCCGTACTCGAGCGAGGTGAATGCATCCTGGATCACCTGGTGTGGACCGGTGCCGGAGTCGGGGAACACCGTGCGCAGGATTTCGTGCCTTTCGATCACGTCGAGGACCGCAGCTTCGAGGGCCGGCACGTCGAGTGCACCGTCGAGGGAGATCGCAGCAGGGACGTTGTACGCGGGTGAGCCGGGATCCATCTGGTTGAGGAACCAGATGCGTGCTTGCGCGTAGGACAGCGGAATTCGCTCGGGGCGGTCTACGGCGGTGATCGGTGGAAGCGCCTTCGCCCCGGCGGATGTGTCGAGCGCGGTGGCAAGTTCCCGAATTTCGGCGTGCTCGAACAGCATTCGGACAGGCACCTGCCTGCCCAACGACTCGCCGAGTCGCTGGGCCAGTCTGGTGGCGAGCAGTGAGTTGCCACCGAGTTCGAAGAAACTGTCCGACGCACTGATCTGTTCGATACCCAGCAGTTCCGCCACGACGCCGGCAACCTGGAGTTCGGTCGCGGTCGTCAGCGGCTCGACACTTCGCTCGGACGAACGCAGTGTCGGCGCCGGCAGCGCCGATCGGTCGAGCTTCCCGACGGGGGTCAGCGGTACGTGATCGATCGGGGTGATCGCCGACGGCACCATGAAGGCGGGCAGTGAGCGGCGCGCATGGCTCAGCAACTCGTCCATCTCGACCGCATCGGCGCCGAGCACTACGTACGACGCCAACATCGTCTCACCGGAAGCTGCGTCGACGCCCACGGTGACCGCGAACTCGACGCCGGGGTAAGTGCTGAGGACGGAGTCGATCTCGCCCAGTTCGATGCGGAATCCGCGCACTTTCACCTGGTGATCGGAGCGTCCAACGTATTCGATCGTCTCGAGCGGCGTCCACCGAACCAAGTCACCGGTCCGGTACATGCGGGTGCCGGCCGGGCCGAACGGCGCTGCCACGAATCGCGTCGCCGTCAAGGCGGGTTGGTCGAGGTAGCCGCGGGCAAGTCCCAGGCCGGCGATGTAGAGCTCACCGGTGACCCCGACGGGTACCGGCTGAGCCGAGCCGTCGAGAATTACCGCGGACACGCCGCGGACGGGCCCGCCGATGGTCACGGTCTCCCCCACGCTCAAGGCATCACTGATGCAGACCATGACGGTGGTTTCCGTCGGCCCGTAGCCGTTGAACAATCGGCGACCCGGTGCCCACTTACGGACCAGTTCGGGTGGGCATGCCTCGCCACCGACAACGATCGACTGCAAGACGTCCAGCCCGGTGGGATCGACCGAGGCCAGCGCTGCCGGTGTGATGAACGCGTGGGTCACCTGGTGATCGGTGACCAATTCGGCTAGGTCCTGGCCGCCGTAGACGTCGGGAGAGGCGATCACCATCGTCGCGCCTTCACCGACTGCGAGCAGCAGTTCGAGGATGGATGCGTCGAAGCTCGGTGAGGAGAAGTGCAGCGTCCGCGACTGCGCCGAGATGCCGTAACGCGCCGTCTGCTCGGCCGCCAATGCACTCAGGCCACGGTGAGTGACGCTGACACCCTTGGGCTTTCCTGTCGATCCGGAGGTGTAGATGATGTAGGCGAGGTTGTCGATTCGGATCGGCGCGGCCGGAACCGGCTGCCCGACACCGTCGCCGTGGATGTCGTCCATTGTCATCCACGGAACCGGGCGGGGCAGTGATTCGATCACCGCTTCCGTCGTCACTCCGCGAGTGGCTCCGGAGTCGGTGAGCATGTGCAGAATGCGATCGGCGGGGTATCGCGGATCGACCGGAACAAACGCGGCGCCGGTCAAGGAAACGCCCCACAAGGCGACGATAGAGTCGATCGAGCGCGGAATCGCGATCGCCACAATGTCTTCGGCACCGATCCCTTCCGTGGTCAGACGGCGGGCAAGCGCCGATGCACGGGCGAAGAGATCTCGGTAGAGCACGGTGGTGTCACCGGATCGAAGGGCCACCGAATCGCCTGAACGGGTGGCGGTCCGCGTCAATATTTCGGCCAAGGTACGCGAGGCTGTCCACGCCGGACCGCGAACCGGCATCAGCGACGCCCGCTCGAGGGTGCTGAGGAAATCTAGGTCGCCGATCGCGGTCTCCGGATCTGCGGCGACGGCGCGGGCCACCGACTGCACACGCGCGGCGATCGTTTCCGCGGTGGCAATGTCGAAGAGCGCCTCGGCGAACCTGAGCGACCCGGTGATCTCGGTCTTCTCGGAATCGCCTGCCAGCAGGGTGAACTCGAGGTCGAACTTCGCGACGGACGGTTCGAGTGCTTGCGCTTCGAGATGCGCGTCGTGGACCGTGACCTGCGGCGAAACCACGTTCTGGTGATACGACAGCATGACCTGGAACAGGGGGTGTCGCGTAGTCGACCGGTCGAGATCGAGGGCGTCGACCAGCACCTCGAAGGGCAGCTCGGGGTGCGCAAAGGCGGCAAGGTCGCGTTCACGGACGACCTCGAGCAGAGAGGTGAACGGCGCTCGGTGATCGACCGGCGTGCGAAGCGGTACCGAATTGACGAACATCCCGATCAGGGAATCCAGCTCGGGTCGCCCGCGGCCTGCCACCGGGGTGCCGACCACCACGTCGTCGGTTGCACCGAGACGCGCGAGAACAACCGCCAGGATCGCGTGTACGACCATGAACTGCGTCGAGCCACTGCGCCTCGCCAAGGCGGCGAGACGCTCCCCGGTCGCCGCGTCGATGACGATCGGCACCGATCCCACGGCGGTCGTGGAGACAGATCCGCGTGGGCGATCGACCGGTAGCAGTACCTCGTCCGGGGCACCAGCCATGGCAGTGGTCCAGAAGGTCAGTTCGCGGGCAACCAGAGACTCCTGGTCGCCGACCTGTCCGAGCGAGTCTTGCTGCCACACCGCGTAGTCGGCGTACTGCACGTCGAGCGGTGTGAAAACCGGGGCGGCTCCGACGACGCGTGCGGAGTACGCCGCGACGAAATCTGTTCCAAAGGGAGTCAGGGACCAGCCGTCGAAGGCGATGTGATGGATGACGACGACCAGTACGTGAGCGAAAGTGTCCTCGCGCACCAGCATGGCCCGAATCGGCAGATCCGAACCGAGATCGAACCCACGCGCCGCGAACTCCGTCGTCGCCGCGTCCACACCTTCGGATCCGCAGTAGCGCTCGACGGAGAACTGCACGTCGGAGAGCGCTCGGATGACCTGGCTCGGGCCGTCGGCGCTGTCGACGTAGATCGTTCGAAGCACCTCATGGCGTGCAATGACGTCCGTAAGCGCCTCCTCGAGTGCATCGCCGTGGATGTCTCCGGTGATGCGGATCGCGAACGGAATGTTGTAGACCGCGGACTGGGGGTCGAAGCGATTGACGAACCACAGGCGCTGTTGCGCGGCGGAGAGCGGTAGGCGGTCCGGCCGAGCACCGGCGCTCAGGGCAGGTCGATCGTCTGATGCTTCGGCGCTCGCCGCCAGACGTGCAGCGAGCGCTTCGACGGTCGGTGCTTCGAAGATCGAGCGCACGTCCACGGTGAGTCCCGTCGCTGCGCTCAACCGCGCGGACACCTGCGTCGCGACGAGCGAGTTGCCCCCGAGATCGAAGAAGCTGTCTCCAGCTCGGACCTCGGGTACGTCGAGCAGTGAAGCAAAAACGTCGGCAACGGTTCGTTCGAGTCCGGCCTCGGGTTCACGGCCCGTTCCGAGGATTTCGCGCGGTATCGGCGTCGGCAACGCTCTGCGATCGAGTTTGCCGACCGGAGTCAACGGAATGGCGTCGATCGGGGTGATCGACGACGGAATCATGTACCGCGGCAGCGTGTCGGCGAGTCCCACGAACAGCGACTCGATATCAGCGTCGCCGCTCAGCAACACGTACGACGCCAGAGTGGTACCCGCGGCGGATTCGACGGGAATCGTCGTGGCGAACTGGACGAGAGGGGAATCCATCAGAGCAGCGTCGATCTCGCCGAGTTCGATGCGGAACCCGCGGATCTTGAGCTGATGATCGCTGCGGCCCACGTAGCGAAGGGTCAGGTCCTTGGTCCAGCGGACCAGGTCACCGGTTCGGTACATCCGGGCACCGGGCGTCGAGTACGGATGCGCGACAAACCGATCCGACGTCAGCGCGGGACGAAGGTGGTAACCACGTGCAAGGCCCGGCCCACCGATGTACAGCTCGCCGACGCCGCCGATCGGGACCGGTTGCAGCCGAGAGTCGAGCACCACGGCGTCGATTCCGCGGATGGGACCGCCGATGGTGATCGGCTCCCCCGGTGAGAGTGGGTCACTGATGGCAACCATGACAGTGGTTTCGGTCGGACCGTATCCATTGTGCAGTCTGCGCCCGTTGCCCCAGCTCGAGACCAATTCCGGCGTGCACACGTCGCCGCCGACGACTACGCATTCCAGTGCCGTCACGCCCGCCGGATCGACGGTCGCCAGCGCAGCCGGAGTGATGAAGGCATGAGTGACCTCGTGGCTTCGGAGGAACTCGCTCAACGCCTCCCCTCCGTAGATGTCGGGAGGGGCGATCACCATCGTCGCGCCGGTCGAACCGGCGAGCAGTAGCTCGAGTACGGCGCCGTCGAAGCTCGGTGACGCAAAATGCAGAGTTCGCGACCCAGCGGTGATCCGGTACCGATCCTGTTGTTCGCGAGCAAGATTGGCCAAACCCGCGTGAGTGACGACGGTGCCCTTCGGCACTCCGGTCGAGCCGGACGTGTAGATGACGTACGCGGCCGACGCCGCAGTGATCGACGCTGTTCTGTCAGCGTCGTCGATGGCAGCGTCGGAGTAGGCGGCACATTCTGCAACCGTGTCCGCGTCGCCGAGGTCGATCCAGACTGCGACGTTCCCACCGGCTGCCGGACCGGCCGCAACCTCGGCGGACCGAATTCCGATCCGCACACCCGAATCCGCGAGCATGTGCGCAACTCGATCTGCGGGATAACGGGGATCGACCGGGACGAAAACGCCACCGGCTTTGGTGACCGACCAGACTGCGAGCACGGAGTCGGCCGATCGGGCAACTGCCAGTGCGACCGGTGTCTCGGGGCCGACGCCCAGATCCATGAGGTATCGAGCGATCCGATTCGATCGACGCTCCAGCTCCCCGTACGAGAGTGAGCGCTCGGAGTCTTCGAGGGCGATCGCGTCGGGATACTTCCTCGCGGTGTCTCCGAGGATCTGCGCCAGCGTCGATTCGCCCACCGAAGCCACACCGCGTCGCGGCAACGTCGCGGCACTCTCCCGCGATCCGAGTACACGAAGGTCACCAACCGATGCAGTCGGTTCCGACACTGCCGATTCCACGAGGGTTACGAAGTTTCGCGCCAAGGCTTCGACGGTCGCGTTGTCGAACAGGTCGGTGGAATAGGTGAACGTGGCATCGATTCCTGCTGCGGCCCCGGACTCGTGACGTTCGGTAACGGTGAGCTCGAGGTCGAACTTGGTCAGCCCCGTCTCGACTGCCCGCGCCGTCATCGACACCCCGGCCAGTTCGGCTGTGTGAGCGGTGGTTATCCGCGAGGTGATGGCAGCTTGAAAGACCGGATGGTGCGCAGGCGAGCGGTCCAGTTCGAGCGCGTCCACGACGACGTCGAAAGGCACGTCCGCATTGTCGAAGGCATCCACGTCGACGGCCCTGACCTGCGACAGGTGTGCGGCGAACGTTGCGTCCCGATCGACGACGGTCCGCAAGGCCAGAGTGTTGACGAACATGCCGACGAGCAGATCGAGAGATCTGTCCCCTCGTCCGGCCACCGGTGTTCCGATGACGATGTCGTCCGTGCCGCTGTACCTGGCCAGAAGCAGGGCGAAGCACGCGTGCAGGGCGATGAACGGCGTGGCGTCGTGATCGGCGGCAAGTACAACGAGCTTCTGATGCGTGGAAGCGCCGATTCTGATATCGACTCCGGCTCCGCGCATGGTCGGGTCGAGTGCGCGCGGACGGTCCGTCGGCAGGTGGAGCTGCTCGGGCGCTCCCGCCAGCTGCTGCTTCCAGAACGCGATCTGTGAGTGGGCAAGTGAATCGGTGGATGACGCGTCGCCGAGGTGTTCTCGGTGCCAGAGCGTGTAGTCGGCGTACTGCACCGGAAGGGGTGCCCACTGCGGGCTGTTGCCGCCGACGCGGGCGGCGTAGGCGCCGGTGAGATCAGCAGCCAACGGGGCGAGTGACCAACCGTCGGCCACCATGTGATGCAGAACCACTACGAGGACAGCTTCCTCCTCATCGCCTTCCTTCTCGGCGGCGACAGTGATCAGCAGGTAGCGCACCGGACGTTCGCGGACCAGATCGAAACCGGCCGAAGAGAATTCGAAGATCACTCTCTCGAGGCTTCCGCGTTCCACGTCGATCGACTCGAGCCCTGCGATCCCCTCGCCCAGGCCCAGAACCTTCTGCGTCGCGTTGTCACCGACCTGAGGAAACACGGTGCGTAGTGACTCGTGACGTGTCACGACGTCCACGATCGCGGCACTGAGTGCGTCGGGATCGACGGCGCCGCGCAACGACACCGCCAGTGGAATGTTGTACGCACCTGATTCCGGTGCCACGCGGTTCAGGAACCACAGTCGCTGCTGCGCGGGAGCGAGAGGCAGTACAGCCGGCCGGGCCACGACCTGAATACCGTCGGCGTCCGGGGTCTGTGCCGCACGCTCGATCGTCGCCGCGATCCCAGACACCGTGGGATGGTCGAAGAGTGCACGCAGCGGCATTTTAACCCCGGTGGCTTCGGTCAAGCGCGCTACCGCCGTCGTCGCTACCAGCGAGTTTCCGCCCAGATGGAAGAAATTATCGTCGAGTCCGAGCGGTCCACTACTCAGGATGTCAGCCAGAACCGCCGCAACCTTGCCCTCGGTCGGGGTCGTCGGGGGTCGGAAGACCTTGGTGGAGGCCAGGATAGGCGAAGGCAGCGCACGCCGGTCCAGTTTTCCGTTGGTGGTCAACGGAATCGAATCGAGGACCATGAAGGCATCGGGAACCATGTAGGTCGGGAGGGCTTCGGCGGCGTGAGCTCGGAGGGCGTCGGCGTCCACGACGTCGGAAGCGGTCACATAGGTCACGAGAGCGCCGCCCGCCGGCGTCGGAGCCACGACGGTCACGGCATCGTCGATTCCCGGCGCGCTGAGGATGACGGAGTCGATTTCGCCGAGTTCGATCCGGAATCCGCGGATCTTGACCTGCGCGTCGCCGCGTCCGAGGTACTCGAGTTGTCCGGGCGCAATCCATCGTGCGCGGTCGCCGGACCGGTACAACCGTCGTCCGCCGGCATTGAAAGGATCGGCAACGAACCGGCCCGCGGTGAGGTCTGGACGGCCCAGATAGCCACGGGCGAGTTGACCGCCCGCGACATAGATCTCCCCCGCGATCCCCACCGGGACCGGGGAGAGATGCTCGTCGAGCAGGTACACACGAAGTCCGTCGATCGCGTCACCGATCCGGCTGCCGGTCAGCGCACTCGCGCTCGCCCGGTCGAGTTCGAGATGGGTGACGTGCACCGTCGTCTCGGTGATGCCGTACATGTTGACGAGTGCAGGCGCGGATTCCGTGTGACTTTCGTACCCCGGGTGATTGTCGTACCAGCGCCCGAGTCGACGCAGGTCCAAGGCTTCGCCACCGAAGATCACGTACCGGAGCCGGGTCTCCGAATCGGCCCGAAGGTCGGCTTCGATGTACTGGTAGAAGGCCGAGGGCGTCTGATTGAGCACGGTGACGCCTTCTGCGGCGACCAGCGCCCGGAAGGCGTCAGGGTCGCGTGATACCTCGTGATCGACCAGGACCAGCGTTCCGCCGTGGAGCAGCGCGCCCCACAGTTCCCAGACCGAGAAGTCGAAGGCGAACGAGTGGAACATCGTCCACACGTCGTTGCCGTCGAATCCGAATTCGACGTGCGTGTTCTCGAACAATCGCACCACAGTGGCGTGGGTGACGGAGACACCTTTGGGTCGGCCCGTCGACCCCGAGGTGTAGATCACGTACGCCAGATTGTCGGCTCCGTGTCCGCGCGGGCGCTCATCGGTTTCCAGACTCTCACCGGAGTATTCGTCGGATTCGACGCCGACGACCACCACGTCAGAGTTCGGGAAGGCGGAGTTCGGGAAAGTGGAATCGGAGATGACGCACACCGGTTGCGCATCCTCGACCACGTATGCCAAACGCTCGGCGGGGTGTGCACGATCGAGTGGGAGGTATCCGCCGCCGGCCTTCACTACCGCGACAGCGGCAACGATCATGTCCACGGATTTCGGCAGCATGATTCCGACCAACGACTCGGATTGCACGCCATGATCGACGAGCTTGCGCGCCAACTGATTCGATCGTCGATCGAGTTCGCGGTACGACACGCGCTCGCTGCCCGCGACAACGGCGATCGCTTCCGGGGTCGCCCGAATGCGGTCGGAAAGGATCTCGGAGAGCGTTCGGACCGGGGTAATCGGCAGAACGGGCGGCACCAGCGCCTGGCGCGCCTCCGGGCGCAGTAGATCCACTGAGCCGAGCGCCGAGTGCGGAGTACCGACCATCGCGGTCAAGATTCGTAGATAACGGTCGGCGAGGTCCTCGGCTTGCTTCTTCGTGCCGAGCCAATCCAGAACACCGGAGATCGGCTGATCGAAATCGGCATGCTCACCAGTCGGAATCGCCAGGGAGACAAACAGTTCCGGCACGGTGGCCAGATCCGATCCGATAGGCGCACCGACCATGAGCCCCGGAAATCTCGGGTGAGCATCCAGCGGCTCCTCGAAACAGACCATCGCCCGGAACAACGGGCCCGTCTCGACCCAGCGGCCGTCACCGAGTGCGGCGGTCACCGAAGACAGAAGAATGTCTGCGTGTTCGAGAGCTTCGATTGCGACGGTGTCCACCGCACCGACCAGGTCGGTGAGCGTCATGGTGTTCGACACCGTCGAGCGAAGCACCAACTGGTTGGCGAACATCGAGACGAAATCGTCCGGATTGGAGGCGCCGTACCCTCGGACCGAGACGCCGATCGACACCTCGTCGGCCGAACCGACGCGGCGCAGCAGTCCGGCCATCGCAGACTGGAACAGCACGAACAGACTCGTGTTCATCGTCGTCGCCATCGTCTCGAGGCTCCGGCAGAGGCCTGCCTCGATCTCGAGGGGCGTGGACGTTCGACCGGATCCGGCGACTACCGGCAAACCCAGTTCCTCGGCGGGGTTCGACAAGGTCGCAGACCAGTACTCGACGTTGCGGGCGTGTTGAACTTCGGCGATCCATTTACCCGCGGCGTCGGGGTCGATATCCATCAATCGAGTTCCCGATTCCGCAGCGCAGAACAAGTCGAGGAACTCGAGGAAACGCCGGTGGTGACGCGAGATGTCCTCGTTGGTGTACAGGTCTGGATTCGCGGCGAAGTCGATCTGGATCTCTTCGGCTGCGGAAGTCTGATAGACGTTGACGGAGAGGTCTTCGATCGGCCCGGTCGAGATCACGTTCAGTTCGCCGTGCGCGTCCCCGAGAGTGATTCCGGAATGGAACAGCATGAGGTTGATCAACGGCCCGTGGAAGCCTCGTCCGTCGGCGATGCTGTGATCACCGGCGTTGAGGTCGCGTCGTAGGTCCTCGTGGCGGTATTTCTGATGACGCAGTGCGCCGGTGAGTTCGATCTTCACCTCGTGCAGCAAGTCCCCGACCGCGAAATGCGGATCGACGCTCGCACGTATCGGGACGACGTTCGACATCATTCCGCCGGACCTGCGAGCAGCTTTTGTCGTCCGCCCCGAGACCGGCAGGCTGAGGACCACGTCGCGGGTCCCGGTGGCCCGGGCGAGGTAAGCCGCCAGAGCACCGATCACCACTGACGACGTCGTCACATCGTGGGCGGCGGCCAGCCGTTCGAGGGAGCTCCGCAGTTCCGTAGGTACCGTCGCCGACCGTAGGCGAGACCATGCCTGCGACGGAGCAGTCGAGGACGCGAGCGAGGTTCCGCCCGGTTTGTCGGCCATCTTGGTGTTCCAGTAGTCGCGATCGCGCTCCCACCGCGTGGAGCCCAGATAGTCGGCCTCTGCCTTCACCAACGATTGGAGGGGGGCAGTTACCGCTGGGGGAACTGGCAGATCGCGCACCACAGCGGTGTAGATCTCGGCTGTGCGGTTCATCATCGACATCGCGCCGAAACCGTCGAGCGCCACATGATGAATACGGCTGTACCAGTAGTAATGGTCGTCGCGAAGCACCAGGACTGCCAGCCTGACCAGGCGATCGGTGAACGGATCGATGGCAGCAGTGTGCTCTCTGCGCATCCATTCCTGCGCTGCAGATTCCGGATCCGATTCGGCGCGAAGATCGACCACGTCGAGGGAGTCGTCCATGTCGAGATCGAGCCACTGACGCGCAACCCCGTCCACCTCGACCAGGCGCAGATATCCGGAGCCGATCTCACGGCCGGTCTGTTTGCTGGCAGCGGTCAGCAGCTCGATGTCGAGTGGGCCGTCCACGTCCACGTACTGAGCGATGCTGACGGGAATCTCGGGTCGAAGCTGTTGTGCGACAAGCAGGGAAAGTTGCGCGGCAGAAAGAGGGAAGGTGAGTTCGTCGTCCGGACGAGCTGCGGAAACGATTCCTCGGTCGGGACTGCCATCCACACGAATCTCCCTCTTACAACTTGATCATGATGCAAACAGGTATATGCGTCCGCTGGACGCTTCGAACTGATCGGGGCACTTCGAAAATGAGACGAATACTTTGGAAAGCTCGGGTGGAAACTGGCAAATCGCCCGCCGGAGATCACATCGTGACAATCAGCTGCGATGTTACCGATCAGTCAGCTTCCAGCAAATATTCATCAAACAACCATTTGGGACTATTGTCCTGAATATCATGGCTAAAACGGCCCTATATAACAAACCGAAGCGCCGGTACCCGACGAACGGGCACCGACGCTCCGGTGAAATGTATTCAGTTGATCGTGCCGAGGTTGCTTGTCAGACCGTGAAGCCGAGTGCGCGAAGTTGCTCGCGTCCGTCTTCGGTGATCTTGTCCGGTCCCCACGGCGGCAACCACACCCAGTTGATCTTCATGTCGGTACACAGATCGCTACGCACAAGTGCGCCGCGCGCCTGGTCCTCGATCACGTCGGTCAACGGGCACGCCGCCGACGTCAAAGTCATGTCGATCGTGACGACACCGTCGTCTTCGAAGAGTCCGTAGACCAAGCCGAGATCGACGACGTTGATTCCCAGTTCGGGATCGACGACGTCGCGCATCGCTTCTTCGAGTTCGTCGAGTCGCTCAGGCGACGGGACAGTGCCACTGCCCTGTGCGCCACCGAATTCCGCAGTGGAATCGGGATTCGGATTCACCGGAGCGCCGACCTCGGCGTCCTGCACTGGTTGTGTCTCGGTCATGATCCCTGTCCTTCAGTCGTGTCGACCAATTCACTGCTGCTGTCCGCCGTCGTCACAGCACTGCCGTCGACAATCTGGACTACAGCATCCTTGAATGCCATCCATCCGAGCAAGGCGCACTTCACGCGTGCCGGGTACTTCGAGACACCGACGAACGCGATGCCGTCGCCGAGAACGTCCTCGTCCCCCTCGACGGTGCCCCGACTGCTCACCATCTCGTTGAACGCCGTCACCGTCTTCAGTGCGTCGGTGACCTGCATCCCGATGACGAGGTCGTTGAGCACCGACGTCGATGCCTGGCTGATCGAACAACCCTGACCGTCGTACGAGACGTCGGAGACCGTTCCGTCCTCGGATATCTGGACGCGCAACGTCACCTCGTCGCCACACGTCGGGTTGACGTGGTGCACCTCGGCGCCGAACGGCTCACGGAGTCCGCGGCCGTGCGGATGTTTGTAGTGATCGAGGATCACTTCCTGATACATCTGCTCCATGCGCATGATTCAGTTCAACTCCCCTGCGACACCGAAAAATTCCTGCGCACGCTTGATCGCGGCAACGAGAACATCGATTTCCGCGGTGGTGTTGTAGAGCGCAAACGACGCACGGGCCGTCGCAGCGACACCGAACTTACGATGCAGCGGCCACGCACAATGGTGTCCGACGCGAATCGCGACGCCCTCGTCGTCGAGGATCTGTCCGAGGTCGTGGGCGTGAATACCGTCCACGACAAAGGAAATCGCTCCGCCGCGGTTCTCGGACGTCTGCGGTCCGATGATGCGCAGACCTTCGATCGCCGACAACTTTTCGAGAGCAGCCTCCACCAACACGTGCTCGTGCGCGGCGACTGCGTCCATCCCGAAGGTGTTCAGGTAATCCACGGCAGCGCCCAACCCGACCACCTGTGAGGTCATCGGTACGCCGGCTTCGAAACGCTGAGGCGGTGGCGCGTAAGTGCTGACCTCCATGGTGACCGTCTCGATCATCGAGCCACCGGTGATGAACGGAGGCATCGCTGCCAGCAGTTCACGACGGCCGTAGAGAACTCCGACCCCCGAAGGGCCGAGCATCTTGTGACCGGAGAACGCCGCGTAGTCCACTCCCAGTTCGTGGAAGTCGACCGCCATGTGAGGCACCGACTGGCACGCGTCGAGCACGACGAGTGCACCGACGGCGCGTGCTCGTCGCACCAATTCCTCGACGGGCGCGATCGCGCCGGTCACGTTGGACTGGTGGGTGAACGAAACGACCTTCACCGCGTCCGTCAGCTCCAGCGAATCGAGATCGATCCGGCCGTCGTCGGTGACGCCGTACCACTTGAGCGTCGCACCGGTTCGGCGCGCAAGTTCCTGCCAGGGAACGAGGTTGGCGTGGTGTTCGAGTTCGGTGATGACGATTTCGTCGCCAGGACCGACATGGCGGTCGAAGCGATCGTCACCGAGAACGTAGGTCACCAGATTGAGAGCCTCGGTGGCGTTCTTGGTGAACACCAACTCGTCCGAATCCGCACCCACGAAGGAAGCGATGGTGGCGCGAGCATTCTCGTACGCGTCAGTCGCCTCTTCTGCGAGCTGATGAGCACCCCGGTGTACTGCCGCGTTACACGTGGTCAGGAAGTCCCGTTCGGCATCGAGAACCTGGACCGGACGCTGTGAGGTAGCGCCGGAATCCAAGTACACCAAAGGTTTTCCGTCGCGCACGGTTCGCGCCAGGATCGGGAAGTCGGCCCGAACCGCTGTGACGTCGAGCTCGCGCACCGAGGTGGTCATCGTGATTACGCTCCCTGGGTAGCTGCGGTGTCCGCGGTGAAACGAACGTAGCCGTTGGTCTCGAGCTCGTCGGCCAGCTCCGGTCCACCGGACTCGACGATGCGGCCACCGACGAACACGTGAACGAAGTCGGGGTTGACGTAGCGCAGAATGCGCGTGTAGTGCGTGATCAGCAGAACGCCGCCGTTCTCGCGCTCCTTGTAGCGGTTGACGCCTTCGGAGACGGTGCGCAGAGCGTCGACGTCGAGGCCGGAGTCGGTCTCGTCGAGGATCGCGATCTTCGGCTTGAGCATGCCCAACTGCAGGATCTCGTGGCGCTTCTTCTCGCCACCGGAGAAGCCTTCGTTGACCGAGCGCTCGATGAACGAGGGATCGATCTCGAGCTCGCTGAGGGCTTCCTTGACTTCCTTGACCCAGTGGCGCAGCTTGGGAGCCTCGCCTCGCACGGCCGTAGCGGCGGTGCGCAGGAAGTTGGACATGGAAACGCCGGGAACCTCGACGGGGTACTGCATGGCCAGGAAGAGCCCGGCACGTGCACGCTCGTCGACGCTCATTGCGAGGACGTCTTCACCGTTGAGGGTGATGGAGCCGGACGTGACCTGGTACTTGGGGTGACCGGCGATGGCGTACGACAGAGTCGACTTGCCGGAGCCGTTGGGGCCCATGATCGCGTGGGTCTCCCCCGAGCGGACCGTCAGGTCGACGCCCTTGAGGATCTGGATGGGCTCGGCGTTGGCATCGGAGTTGGCGACCTCGACGTGCAGGTCACGAACCTCGAGGACCGAGGTGGTGGTGTTGTCACTGGTAGACATGAAATTCCTTCAAGATGAGGCGGGCGAGCGTAGCGACGGGGTGGTGTCGCAGGCGGGGCGGTCAGGAGCCGACGGCTGCGAGTTCGGCTTCGACTGCGGCTTCGAGGCGATCGCGCACCTCGGGAACAGCGATCTTGTTGATGATTTCGTGGAAGAACCCACGTACGACCAGACGACGAGCCTGATCCTCCGGGATACCACGAGCACGCAGGTAGAACAGCTGCTCGTCGTCGAAACGTCCCGTTGCACTTGCGTGGCCGGCCCCGACGATCTCACCGGTTTCGATTTCGAGGTTCGGAACCGAGTCGGCGCGGGCGCCGTCGGTCAGCACCAGGTTGCGGTTGAGCTCGAACGTGTCGGTGCCCTCCGCTGCGGCGCGGATGAGAACGTCGCCGATCCACACGGTGTGCGCGTCGGGCTTGCCGGATCCGGGATCTCCCTGAAGCGCACCCTTGTAGACCACGTTGGACTTGCAGTTGGGCTGCGAATGGTCCACCAGCAGACGCTGTTCCAGATGCTGGCCGGCGTCGGCGAAGTACAGGCCGAGCAGTTCGGCGTCGCCGCCCGGTCCGTCGTACTTGACGGTGGCGGACAGGCGAACCAGATCGCCGCCCAGGCTGATCGAGGTGTATCGAAGCACTGCGTCGCGGTTCAGGCGAGCGTGGTGTGACGTCACGTGAACCGCGTCGTCCGCCCAGTCCTGGATGGCCACCACGGTCAGCTGCGAACTGTCACCGAGAACGAATTCGATGTTCTCCGCGAAGGTTCCGCTGCCGCGCTGGTCGATCACGAACGTCGCCTTGGCGAACTGCGCCAGCCGAATCTGGGTGTGTCCGTAGGCGACGTTGTCGACTCCGGGGCCGGTCATGGTGACCACAACGGGCTTCTCGACCTCGACCTCGGCACCAACCGAGATGACCGTTGCCGTCTCGAAGCTCGAATACGCCTGCGCTGCAACGCGATCAGCGGGAACGCCGGCTTTGCCCAGACGTGCGTCGTCACGCCCGACGGTCTCGACGGTGATGTCGCTTCCGCCGTCGACCTCGACGGTGACCTGTCCGTTGGCGACGGCGCTGCCGTCGTGCAATCCCCGGAGGCGACGCAGCGGGGTGAACCGCCAGATCTCGTCACGTCCGCCGGGAACCTCGAAAGCATTGACGTCGAACGAGGAGAACTGCTCACCCTTGTTCGTGATGGGTGAGCCGGTGGCTGCACCCTCTACAGGAGCGGTCGGGTTCTCCCCGGCAACAGCTCCGATGACTCCGGTCTCTGGCGTGGTCACTAACCCACAGCCCCTTCCATCTGAAGTTCGATAAGGCGGTTGAGCTCGAGCGCGTACTCCATCGGGAGTTCCTTCGCGATGGGCTCGACGAATCCACGCACGATGGTGGCCATCGCCTCGTCCTCGGTCAGTCCGCGGCTCATCAGGTAGAAGAGCTGATCGTCACTGACCTTGGAGACGGTGGCCTCGTGACCCATGGTGACGTCGTCCTCGCGGATGTCGACGTACGGGTAGGTGTCGCTGCGGCTGATCTGGTCGACGAGCAGAGCGTCACACTTGACGGTCGACTTGGAACCGTGGGCACCCTTGTTGACCTGCACCAGACCGCGGTACGACGCACGTCCACCGCCGCGGGCGACAGACTTGCTGATGATGGTCGAGGACGTGTGCGGCGCGAGGTGGAGCATCTTGGCGCCGGTGTCCTGGTGCTGGCCCTCGCCGGAGAACGCAACGGAGAGAACCTCACCGCGGGCGTACTCGCCCATCAGCCACACGGCCGGGTACTTCATGGTGACCTTGGAGCCGATGTTGCCGTCGACCCACTCCATGGATCCGCCTGCCTCGACCTTGGTGCGCTTGGTCACCAGGTTGTAGACGTTGTTGGACCAGTTCTGGATGGTCGTGTAGCGGCAGTGGCCGCCCTTCTTCACGATGATCTCGACGACGGCCGAGTGCAGTGAATCGGACTTGTAGATCGGCGCGGTGCAACCCTCGACATAGTGCACGGAGGCATCTTCGTCGACGATGATCAGGGTGCGCTCGAACTGACCCATGTTCTCGGTGTTGATGCGGAAGTACGCCTGCAACGGGATGTCCACGTGGACTCCCGGCGGAACGTAGATGAACGAGCCGCCGGACCACACGGCGGTGTTCAGCGCGGAGAACTTGTTGTCGCCGGCCGGGATGACCGATCCGAAGTACTCCTTGAACAGCTCCGGGTGCTGCTTGAGACCGGTGTCCGTGTCGAGGAAGATGACGCCCTGCTCCTCGAGGTCCTCACGGATCGAGTGGTAGACGACCTCGGACTCGTACTGAGCTGCGACGCCGGCCACGAGGCGCTGCTTCTCCGCCTCGGGGATGCCGAGCTTGTCGTACGTGTTCTTGATGTCCTCGGGCAGGTCTTCCCACGACTCGGCCTGCTTCTCGCTGGACCGGACGAAGTACTTGATGTTGTCGAAGTGAATACCTTCGAGGTCGCTGCCCCAGTTCGGCATCGGCTTCTTGTCGAAGGTGCGCAGCGCCTTGAGGCGGATGTCGAGCATCCACTCGGGCTCGCTCTTCTTGGCGGAGATGTCCCGCACGACAGCCTCGGACAACCCGCGCTGCGCGCTGGCTCCGGCTTCGTCGGAATCGGACCAGCCGTAGCCGTAATGACCGAGGGACGCGATGGTCTCTTCCTGCGTGAGCGGCTCGGTGCCTGCTGCCGCAGTGGTAGTCGCCTGGTCTGATGTGACGGTCATGCGAGCTCCTTCCGGAGTCTTGTTTCTTGACGGCTGCTCGGGTTCAGCGAGGGCTGGTCGCTGTGGTCGAGCAGTTCTGACTTTGAAGAACTAGCTGAAAAATCTCTATTCGAACGCGGCACGGTGGCAACGCTCTGTAGAACACTCTGGTCCGGTCATCTACTCCCGGTGGACACGAGGGGCACGTGCGTCGTGCAGGCGCAGTCACCGTTGGCGATGGTCGCCAGACGCTGAACATGAGTCCCGAGCAATTGCCGGAATGCTTGCTGCTCTGCCTCGCACAGTTCCGGAAACTCTTCTGCCACATGGGAAACCGGGCAATGGTGTTGGCAGATCTGCACGCCGTTGCCGACCGGCCGGGTCGACGCTGCGAACCCCACCGCGTTGAAGGCTTCGGCGATTGCGTCCGCTGTCGCCTCGACGTTGTCGACATCTGTCGGATCAGCCGGTTCGACGTCTCCGACGATCGCCTGAACCCGACGCTTGGCGAACTCCTCGATTGCCGCGTCTCCGCCGATTTCACGGAGTTGCCGCATCGCGGCTCCCGCCAGATCGTCGTAGGTGTGGCCGAGGCGGCCTCGGCCGGTCGCGGTGATCTGGAACTGCTTGGCGGGACGACCTCGTCCACGCTGACGCAGCGACGCCGCCGAAGCGGTACGGGCTTCGCCGGACTCGATCAACGCATCCAAGTGACGTCGGACACCTGCGGCACTCAAACCGAGGCGCGTGCCGATTTCGGAGGCGGTAATGGGGCCTTCTTCGAGTAGCAGCTTGACCACTGCGGCCCGGGTCTGGCCTTCGACGCTCACCGTCACCGGATTTGCGGCAGCACTAGGCGAGGTCGCTACAGTGGGCTGACCTGCAACTTCCTTGCTTCGAGGGTCTGACGCATTTCTTTTCACAACACAAGTGTGACGGAATTCTTTTCGCAGGTCTACTAAGGGCAACCTGCATTACATTCGGGAATATCCGGACAACGTACGTTGTTTGTGCTTGTCTGTCCGGCTGGATGGAGCCGCTACGCTGCCTGGTGTGCCGCAGACCCCCGAGAAGACGACGACCGCGCGATCGGCGCGCGCGATCCTGCTGGAAAAACCCAAGGCACTCGCGCTTTCCACAATCGGCGTTCGACCTTTCGGATCCGCTCCCCGGCAGAGTATGGCCGCGGTGCTGCACGGCGACGAGGACGAGCGCCCGGGCCTGAACGCGAAGGAAACCGCACAACTGCGAGGGATCCGCCGATTCGGCGCAACCGGCGCGGTCTTGATGGCAGTCGGAGCGCTCGGCGCCGGCGCACAACCCGTCCTGCAGAATCCGACCGCAGGACTTCGAGTCCTCAGCCTTCCCGGACGTATGCCGACGGTCTCACTCACCATGACGATGACCGGAACCGTGCTCGTCGTTCTGGCCTGGCTGATGATGGGCCGATTTGCAGTCGGGGACATACGCAGCCGTTCCGGCGCACCGCGGCGCATGACCCGTTCCCAGTTGGACCGCACACTCCTGCTGTGGATCCTGCCGCTCTCGGTCGCACCGCCGATGTTCAGCCGCGACGTCTACTCGTATCTGGCTCAAAGCGAAATCGCGGCCCGTGGACTCGATCCGTACGCCATCGGCCCCAAGGCGGCACTGGGCGTCGACCACGTTCTCACCCGCACGGTTCCGACGATCTGGCGCGACACCCCGGCTCCGTACGGTCCGTTCTTCCTGTGGCTGGGACGCGGGATCAGCTCACTGACCGGCGACAACATCGTGGCCGGAATCTTCTTGCACCGCTTGCTCGCATTGGCCGGCGTCGCGCTCATCGTGTGGGCGATACCGCGACTGGCCAAGCGATGCGGTGTCTCTGCCGTCAGTTCGCTCTGGCTCGGTGCCGCGAACCCACTGTTGCTCTTCCACTTGGTGGCCGGCATCCACAACGAAGCACTCATGCTCGGGTTGATGCTCGCCGGAATCGAGATCGCCCTCCGCGCAGTCGAAGGGTCCGGGCCCATCCGTGGGCGAGCGCTGTTCTATCTCGTTGCGGGATCAGGTTTGATCGCCTTGTCGTCGACCGTCAAAATTCCGTCCTTGCTTGCACTGGGATTTGTCGGCATGGCTTTGGCCCGGCGTTGGGGTGGAACCTGGAAAGCCTTGGCGGGAGCCGCGATCCTCCTGGGCATCGTTGCCGCTGTCGTCACGTTTGTCATCAGCGTGGCCAGTGGGCTCGGTATGGGTTGGATCAACACCCTCGACACCGCCACCGCAGTCCGGAGTTGGATGTCCATCCCGACGCTCCTGGGCGTCGGCACGGGATTGGCCGGTGTACTACTCGGACTCGGCGATCACACGACGGCGATCCTCACGATCACGCGGCCCATCGCAACTCTCGTCGCCATGCTCGTCACCGCACGGATGATGATCTCGGTGTACATGGGCCGCATACACCCGGTCGGTGGACTCGGCATCGCACTAGGAGCGATCGTTCTCCTGTTCCCCGTCGTTCAGCCGTGGTACCTGCTGTGGGCGATCCTTCCGTTGGCGGCGTGGGCCACCGCGCCGATTTTCCGCATCCCTGCCGTCGTCTTCACCTCGATCGTCAGCGTCATGTTGATGTCCAACGGCGCCGAATACCTTCCGTTCATGATCGTGCAGGCCGTCATCGCGACCATCCTCACCGCCGGAACGCTCATCGTCTTCACCCGCAATTCACTCCCTTGGCGTAGCGACAAGCCAGTAGCGGAGATCACGAAAGGCGGACCGGTAGACGAAGACAACTCGGCGGGGGCTTACGCTGATTCCCCGTGACCTCGAGAGCCTCCAGATCGTCGACGCCGGCGGTACAGATCCAGGGTGTCGTCAAGTCCTTCGACGGTGTTCGAGCCGTCGACGGTATCGATCTCACTGTCGAGACGGCCCAGGTAGTTGCCCTGCTCGGCCCCAACGGAGCCGGTAAGACAACCACCGTCGAGATGTGCGAAGGGTTTGTCACCCCCGATGCCGGCACGGTTCGAGTGCTCGGTCTCGATCCCATCGCCGACTCCGGTGAAGTCCGCTCGCGAATCGGTGTCATGCTGCAGGGCGGCGGCGCGTACCCCGGGTCCAAGGCCGGGGAAATGCTCGACCTCGTGGCCGCATACTCGGCCGACCCGCTCGATCCCGCCTGGCTCCTTTCCAAACTCGGCCTCACCGATGCGCGCAAGACCCCGTACCGCCGCCTCTCCGGAGGCCAGCAGCAACGACTGTCACTGGCGTGCGCGCTGGTCGGCCGTCCCGAATTGGTATTTCTGGACGAACCCACCGCCGGCCTCGACGCTCAGGCACGTCTACTCGTGTGGGAACTCATCGACGCTCTGCGACGCGACGGCGTGAGCGTCCTGCTCACCACACACCTCATGGACGAGGCCGAAGCGCTCGCCGACGAACTGGTCATCATCGACCACGGCAAGATCGTCGCGTCGGGAACGCCGGCGGAGGTCACCAGCAAGGGCGCCGAAGGACAACTCCGTCTGACGACGGTTCCCGGTTTGAGCCTCGATTCGCTGGCCGGTTCACTCGCCGGGTTCCGCATCGAGGAATCCAACCCCGGCACCTACGTCGTCGAAGGTGCAATCGATCCGGCAACCGTGGCGACTGTCGCAACGTGGTGTGCCGATCAGGACGTGCTGATCAACGACATTCGCGTCGATCAACGGAGTCTGGAAGACGTCTTCCTCGAATTGACGGGCCGGGAACTGAGGGGATGACGGAGATCAAGGTCATGAACGAAACAGCGTCGAACGGCCAGAGCAGTCCCATCAGCGTTGCCAGAGACCGACGGCTCGCCGAGAACCGCTTCGAGCCAGGCACCTTCTCGCCGGATCCCCGCCCCAATTCGGCGGCCAAGATGCTGGCGGCGCAGACCAAACTGGAGCTGACTCTTCTGCTCCGCAACGGTGAGCAATTGCTGCTCACCATGTTCATCCCGATCACCCTGCTCATCGGACTGTGTCTACTTCCGATCGGCGATTTGGGCGATTCTCGGGTCGATACCGTGCTCCCTGGTGTCATGATGGTTGCCGTGATGTCGACGGCGTTCACCGGACAGGCCATCGCCGTCGGATTCGACCGCCGATACGGCGCGCTCAAGCGACTCGGTGCAACGCCGCTACCGCGGTGGGGAATCATCGCAGGCAAGAGCGCTGCCGTCATCATCGTCGTGGCTCTGCAGTCACTCTTGCTCGGCGCTATCGGTTTGGCGTTGGGATGGCGTCCGTCGTTCGTCGAACTTGTACTCGGCGCAGTGGTCATTGCCATCGGTACTGTCACATTTGCAGCGCTTGGCCTCCTGCTCGGCGGTACTTTGCGCGCAGAGATCGTTCTCGCTCTCGCCAACATCCTGTGGTTCATCATGGTGGGCATCGGCAGTGTGGTCTTCGCCAGCGGCGAACTTCCGACCGCCGTTCACACGCTGGTACGCATTGTTCCGTCCGGCGCTCTCGCACACGCACTCGAAGCGGCCCTCGACACCTCGATGGACTGGTTCTCGATTCTCGTACTTCTCATCTGGGCCGCAGTGGCCGGAGTCTGCGCAGCAAGGTGGTTCAAGTTCACGTGAGTACACGACGGACAGCTCAGATCGTCGGCTGTGTGGCCGCAACAGTCATGTTGTGTGCCGGACCCGCAACGGCGACCCCTTCGGTGTCCGGTCCACTCGCACCTGCAAATCCGTACCTCGGTCCCGTCGGTACTTCCACCATGCACGGTGACGCGGGCTCGTCCGACGTCACTCCGCTGCCTGGTCCAGGAACCGGCCCCCACGAGGTGACTGCTTTCCCGATGATGGCCGCCTGCCCGACGGTCCTCCAGGGTTCCGACGGCATGGTCGTCTCGCTCTGCACGACGATGATCGGCCAGATCCCGACCATCCATTTGATCGATCCGAAGGCCGACGCCACGCCGTTGGGTAGATCCGTAGCACAACTGCCGCTCGCGAAGGGCAGTCTGCTCGGCGGCGTCTACGCCTACCTCGACAACGAGAACCGTCTCGTAGCCGTCGACGGAAACCGTCAACTGGTCCGCATTTCCCATGCGCAGAATCCGGACGGCAGTTGGCGGCTGGAACTCGCGGATGTAGTCGATCTCAGTGGTGCGGTTGCCGCCGACGACAACGTCACCGGCCTCGCTCCGGACTGGGAAGGCAATGTCTGGTTCGCCACCGGGCACGGCACCGTCGGGTATGTCGGCGCGGATCGAATCGCGCACAGCATTGCACTCCCCGAAGGTGAACAGGTGCAGAACAGCATCTCCACCTCCCCGACGGGCACTGCCGTCGCAACGACCCACGCGCTCTACCAACTGAAGCGAAATGGCGACGAGGTCGTCATCGACTGGCGTCAGCCGTACGACCGCGGGCCGGCCCGTAATCCGGGTCAGCTCAGCTGGGGAACCGGATCGACGCCGACATACTTCGGCCCGTCGACGGGCAGCGATTTCTTGACCATCGTCGACAACGCCCACCCGACAGTGAGCTTGCATGTCTATCGCGCTGACACGGGCGCCGAGGTGTGCACGCAGCCGGTGTTGTCCGCTGCCAGCCAGGACGGCTCACCGAGCGGCAGCGAGAACTCCCCCGTCGGCATCGGTCATTCCGTCTACGTCGCCGGCACTTACGGATACCCGTACCCCACGACTCCTGAAGGTGCCGGTCCAGCGGTCCCCGCCACGGCACCCTTCAACGGCGGAATGACCCGCGTCGACATCGATCCGGTCGGCTGCCATGTCGTGTGGGACAACACGATTCGCAGCTCCGCGGTACCCCACCTCTCGACGGCTGACGGCTCGATTTACACGGTGACACGGGACGGTGCTCCGAACACCTCTCCGCTGGACGGTTACTCCTTCGCGGTGATCGACTCGAAGGACGGGTCGCAGATCGGTTCGACTCCCCTGCCGTCGACGATCCTCAACGACACCCTTCAGATGTCTGCACTCATCACCGAGTCGGGCGAGTACTTCCAGGGAACGATCTCGGGAATCGTGCGAGTTCGCGCGAACTGACGCGAGCTGGCCCCACGGCTGCGCAGTTCTGGTCTCGTCGAGTCGGGGCAGGCGCGGAGCGAGCTGGCCCCAACGACGCGGGGCAGGCGCGGAGCGAGCTGGCCCCAACGACGCGGGGCAGGCGCGGAGCGAGCTGGCCCCAACGACACTGTGTAGTTGATGGGGAACTACGATCGTTGGCGTGGTGAATCGTGTGTATGCCGGATTTTTACGCTTGGTGGATCGACTACCTCTCCCCTCGCTGAAAACGCAGAAAATCATCGCGTTCATCGTGATCCTGACGCAGGGCGGCATCGCTGTCACCGGCGCGGTGGTGCGCGTGACGGACTCGGGACTCGGTTGCCCGACGTGGCCGCAGTGCTTCCCCGGTAGCTTCGTCCCGGTCGGCCACGGACAGGTCGCGGTGATTCACCAAGCCGTCGAGTTCGGCAACCGCCTGCTGACCTTCCTGGTCGTCATCGTCGCCGCTGCGATCGTGCTTGCGGTGACTCGCGCTCGCCGACGCAAAGAGGTGCTTGTCTACGCCTGGATGATGCCGCTCGGCACTGTCGTTCAGGCAGTGATCGGCGGTATCACCGTCCTCACAGGCTTGCTGTGGTGGACGGTCGCCATTCACCTGGTTGCGTCGATGCTGATGGTCTGGGTTGCCACGGTGATGTACGCGAAGATCGCGGAACCCGACGAAGCAACAACTCTGGTCGTGATGCCGAAGCCGTTGCGCTGGCTTACCGCGCTGTCAGGTGTCGCGCTCGCCGGCGTTTTGGTCGCTGGAACTCTCGTAACGGGCGCAGGCCCGCACGCCGGCGACAAGGGACTGGACCGGACGGTGCCTCGCCTGGAGATCGAGATCGTGACGCTCGTCCATCTGCACTCACAGCTTCTGGTCGGATATCTCGCGCTGGTCGTGGGTCTGACCTTCGGCCTGTATGCGGTCGGGACATCCGCAGCCGTGAAGATCCGTCTGAAGGTCCTGCTGGGATTGATCCTCGCGCAGTCGCTCATCGGTGTCGTGCAGTACTTCACCGATGTGCCGGAAGTTCTGGTGATCATGCACGTCGCCGGTGCAGGACTGTGCACGGCTGCGACCGCAGCAGTTTGGGCTGCGGGTAAGACCCGCCAGTACACGCCGACCAATTCGCCGATACCAGCTGTCTGACGCTTCAAGACACGTGTGGGGCGTAGGAACACCAAAAGGTGTTCCTACGCCCCACACGTCATTTCAGGATTCGTTGCGAGCTTTCGGGAACCGAGTCTGGTTGGCGACCCAACCGGCCATCTTCTTGAAATGGCCTTCCTGCGGGGTGACGATGCTCGTCAGTTCGCGCTCCCACTCGGCGACGGTGACGTTGTCGAAGGACGCGACGACCGCGTTTGCCGTGGCGAGGTCCTCGACGACCTGATCACCGAGGATGCCGTCGGCACCTACGAGGGTGATGCGAACGCCGGCCAGGCCGACCGGCTGGATGACGGCGCTGGCGGAGCCGCCGTGCTCGGCGACGAACTTGGTGATGGCGTTCACCGTGGACTTCGGCAGTTCCGGCGCGGACGGGGTGGCGTCCGACTTCTCGGTATCGGTGCTCATGACTCGACAATACTGGTCGGTAGCCCGGAAGCGACACCAGGCATGGACTGAGCGTCGGCCGCCTCGGGTGTAGAACAGAAACCATGCGAGCCATCTACGTGACCGAGACCGGCGGACCAGAGGTTCTGACTCTGACCGAACAACCCGAACCGACACCAGGCCCAGGCGATCTACTCGTCAAGACCGAAGCGATCGGCATCAATTTCATCGACACGTACTTCCGAATGGGCCAGTACAAGCGTCCGCTCCCCTACATTCCCGGCGACGAGGGCAGCGGTGTTGTCGAAGCTGTCGGTTCCGAGGTCAACGAATTCGCCGTGGGCGACCGGGTCGCGTGGGCCGCTGCCACTGGCAGCTATGCCGAGAAGGTGGCTGTTCCCGCCGCAGTCGCCGTGAAAGTGCCTGACGGTGTCCCGGCATCGGCCGCAGCGTCGGCGCTCCTGCAGGGGATGACAGCGCACTACCTCGCGAAGTCGACGTATCCGATCCAGAGCGGCGACACCGTGCTCGTGCACGCAGGCGCGGGCGGCGTCGGGTTGATCCTGACGCAGATGGCCGTCAGCCTCGGGGCGAGGGTCATCACGACTGTGTCATCGGACGCAAAAGAAGAACTCTCGCGCGGCGCCGGTGCCTCGGAGGTCCTGCGGTACGACGAGGACATAGCAGCGCGAGTCCGGGAGTTGACCGGCGGCGAAGGAGTAGAGGCGGCATACGACGGCGTCGGTGCGACAACTTTTGATTCGAGCTTGGCTTCCGTGCGCATCCGCGGCACGGTCGCTTTGTTCGGTGCGGCCAGTGGACCGGTTCCGCCTGTCGACCCGCAGCGGCTCAATTCGTCGGGTTCGCTGTTCCTGACGCGTCCGACGCTCGCGCATCACATTCGCACTCGTGAGGAACTGACCTGGCGTGCCGGCGATGTCTTCGACGCCATTGCGGACGGGAAGCTCGATATTCGCGTCGGCGCCGAGTATCCCCTCGCCGACGCGGCAACAGCCCATCGGGATCTGGAAGGTCGAGCAACGACCGGGTCGATCGTTCTGATTCCCTAGCGAAGTGCTGTGCGCCTTTATTAACCGCCCGCGGTTAATAAAGGCGCACAGCAGAATCAGCTGAGCATGTCGCTGATCGTCTGGAGTCCGAGAACCGAGTCGACAGCGAGGCCGACGAACACGATCGCAAGATAGTTGTTGGACTGCAGGAACAGGCGTAGCGGTTTGACCTGAGCACCACCGCGAACGCTGCGGTACAGCTGATGAGCCATGAGCAGGAACCACGCACCGGCGACGATGGTGATTGCGGCGTAGATGACGCCCGACGCGGGGACGAGGACAAGCGTCGTGACGACCATTGCCCAGCTGTAGAACAGAATCTGCTTGGTGACGTGCTCTTCGGTGGCGATCACCGGAAGCATGGGAACACCGGCAGCTTTGTAGTCCTCTTTGTATCGCATCGCCAGCGCCCAGGTGTGCGGCGGCGTCCAGAAGAAGATGATCAGGAACAGCACGACGGGCTGCCAGCTCAGCGAACCGGTGACAGCTGCCCAGCCCACCAGGACGGGCATACATCCGGCTGCGCCACCCCAGATGACGTTCTGCCAGGTACGACGCTTGAGAACCATCGTGTAGATGAGGACGTAAAACGCGATCGTGATCACGACGAGGATGCCGGCCAAGAGGTTGGCTCGCCACCACAGCCACAGGAACGACGCGAGTCCGAGAAGGAGCCCGAAGACGAGCGCGTTGCGCGTCGGCACCGCCTCGCGGGCCAGCGGACGCTTCGCCGTGCGCTTCATGACCTTGTCGATGTCGGCGTCGACGACGCAGTTGAGCGAGTTCGCACTCGCCGCGCCCATCCAGCCACCGAAGAGGGTGCTGAGGATCAGAACGATGTCGACTGTTCCGCGATCGGCCAGCAGCATTGCCGGAATGGTTGCCACCAACAGCAATTCGATCACTCGCGGCTTCGTGAGCGCGATATAAGCCAGAACCTTGCCCGTTGCGCGACCCCACACCGTATCGGTATTGGTCGCCCGCGGGGCGGCACCTGGGCTGCCGAAGCCATGTCCGCTCGGCTGTTGCCCTGTCCGCACGTTCTCTCCTTGCACCACGCGTTACCGCACTAACTCTTCACGACACACTGCTGACACTGTTCTCTACTACGAACGATGGTAGACCGCAGCCATTGAGGAACCGAATCGACCCGGACAGCCAGGACCATTAGGCTGGGTTACGCAGTGGAGGGACACCCCACCCTCGCAATCCACGTACACCATGTCAGGAGACATCTGCCAGTGTCGATCACAGACGAGATCCACGTCCTCACGCAACCCGTCCACCCCTCGGACTGGACCGACCTGGACACCAAGGCTGTCGATACCGCCCGCGTGCTCGCCGCCGACGCGGTTCAGAAGGTCGGCAACGGCCATCCCGGAACTGCAATGAGCTTGGCGCCGTTGGCATACACCCTCTTCCAGCGCGTCATGCGCCACGATCCTTCGGATGCAGAATGGGTCGGCCGTGACCGCTTCGTTCTCTCCTGTGGCCATTCATCCTTGACGCTGTACACCCAGCTCTACCTGTCGGGCTACGGTCTCGAGCTCGCTGACCTCGAAGCTCTCCGCACGTGGGGCGCACTGACCCCCGGCCACCCCGAGGTCGGCCACACCGTCGGCGTCGAGATGACCACCGGTCCGCTGGGCCAGGGCCTTGCGTCCGCAGTCGGTATGGCGATGGCTGCGCGTCGTGAGCGTGGGTTGTTCGATCCGGAGACCCCGGTCGGCTCCTCCCCCTTCGACCATCACATCTACGTGATCGCGTCCGACGGTGACATCGAAGAAGGCGTTACGTCCGAGGCCTCGTCTCTCGCCGGTGTCCAGGAACTGGGCAACCTCATCGTCTTCTACGACGACAACAAGATCTCCATCGAGCACGACACCACCATCGCTCTCGGCGAAGACGTCGGAAAGCGATACGAGGCATACGGCTGGCACGTTCAGCACGTCGAAGGTGGCGAGAACGTCTCCGGCATCCTCGACGCGGTTGCCGCGGCCAAGGCCGTCGTCGATCGTCCGTCCATCATCTTGCTCCGCACCATCATCGGTTTTCCGGCTCCGAAGAAGATGAACACCGGCGACGTCCACGGCTCCGCTCTCGGTGCCGACGAAGTTGCAGCGGTCAAGGAAGCCCTCGGCTTCGATCCGGCCAAGTCCTTCGACGTCGACGCCGACGCTCTGGCTCACGCCCGTGAGGTCGTCTCCCGCGGCGCCGACGCACGCAAGGCATGGCAGGTCGAGTTCGACGCGTGGGCTGCACGTGAGACCGAGCGCAAGGAACTCTTCGACCGCCTGTTCGCCGGTGAGTTCCCCGCCGGCTGGGCCGACGCTCTCCCGACCTACGAGGCCGACGCCAAGGGCGTTGCGACTCGCAAGGCCTCCGGTTCGGCACTCAACGCGCTCGGACCGATCCTGCCCGAGCTGTGGGGCGGCTCCGCCGACCTCGCCGGCAGCAACAACACCACCATCAGGGGCGCAGATTCGTTCGGCCCGTTCTCCATCTCCACCAACGACTGGAATGCGCAGCCTTACGGCCGCACGCTCCACTTCGGCATCCGCGAGCACGCGATGGGCTCGATCCTCAACGGCATCGCGCTTCACGGACCCACCCGCCCGTACGGCGGAACCTTCATGGTCTTCTCCGACTACATGCGTCCGGCGGTTCGCCTGGCCGCACTGATGAAGACTGCCGTCACCTACGTCTGGACCCACGACTCCATCGGTCTCGGCGAAGACGGCCCGACCCACCAGCCGGTCGAGCACCTCGCTGCTCTTCGTGCGATCCCGAACCTCGCCGTCGTCCGCCCGGGTGACGCCAACGAGACCTCGTTCGCATGGCAGGCAGCACTCGAGAACAAGACGGGCCCGACGGCTCTGGCACTCACTCGCCAGGACATCCCGGTTCTCGAAGGCACCAAGGAGAAGGCTGCCGAGGGTGTCAAGCGCGGCGCTTACGTCCTCGTCGACGCAGCCAACGGTTCGCCCGAGGTCATCTTGCTGGCGACCGGTTCCGAACTGCATCTGGCCACCGAGGCTCGCGAAACCCTCGAAGCTCAGGGCGTCGCAACCCGCGTCGTTTCCGTGCCGTGCCTCGATTGGTTCCTCGAGCAGGATCAGGCGTACCGCGACGAGGTCATTCCGCCCGCCGTGCGCGCGCGTGTGTCCGTCGAAGCCGGCATCGCGATGCCGTGGTGGCGCATCCTCGGCGACGCCGGTCAGGCCGTCTCGCTCGAGCACTACGGCGCTTCCGCCGATTACAAGACCTTGTTCCGGGAGTTCGGCATCACTGCCGACGCGACTGTCGAAGCCGCGCAGCGCTCCCTCGCAGCTGTGAAGGGATGATCTCGATGACACAGAACGTGAATACCGAAAAGCTCTCCGCTGCAGGCGTTTCCATCTGGCTCGACGACCTCTCGCGGGATCGCATCCAGTCCGGCAACCTGCAGAACCTCATCGACACGAAGTCGATCGTGGGTGTCACGACCAACCCGTCGATCTTCCAGGCGGCACTGTCCAAGGGATCGGCGTACGACGCTCAGGTCCGTGAGCTCGCACAGCGCGGCGCCGATGTCGACGCCACCATCACCGCGGTGACCACCGACGACGTGCGTGCTGCGTGCGACATCCTGGCTCCGCAGTTCGAGGCGTCGAACGGCGTCGACGGCCGCGTGTCCATCGAAGTCGATCCTCGCCTGGCACACGACACCGACGCCACCGTCGCGCAGGCGATCGAGCTGCACAAGATCGTCGATCGTCCGAACGTCCTGATCAAGATCCCCGCGACGCTGGCAGGCATTCCCGCCATCGCCAAGGTGATCGGTGAGGGCATCAGCGTCAACGTCACCTTGATCTTCTCGGTCGAGCGCTACGAGGCAGTCATGGGCGCATACCTGGAAGGTCTGGACACCGCCAAGGCTGCCGGCCGCGACATCTCGTCCATCGAGTCGGTCGCCTCGTTCTTCGTCTCCCGCGTGGATTCCGAGATCGACAACCGCCTCACGGCAATCGGCACGCCGGAAGCCCTCGAGCTTCGTGGCAAGGCTGCACTCGCAAACGCGCGTCTGGCGTACAACGCGTACCAGCAGATCTTCGAGGTGCAGCCGCGCTTCCAGGCTCTTCTGGCCGACGGCGCCAAGGCTCAGCGTCCGCTGTGGGCGTCGACCGGCGTGAAGAACCCGGATTACCCCGACACTCTCTACGTCACCGAGTTGGTTGCGCCGAACACGGTCAACACCATGCCGGAGAAGACGCTCGACGCTCTCGCCGACCATGGCGAGATCACCGGCGACACGATCTCGGGCACCGCTCAGGAGTCACAGGCGGTCTTCGATCAGCTCGCTGCAGTCGGCATCGATCTTGCGGACGTGTTCAAGGTCCTCGAGACAGAGGGCGTCGACAAGTTCGAGGTGTCCTGGAACGAGTTGCTCGACGCAACCGCCGAGCAGCTCCGCGCAGCAACCCAGAAGAGCTGAGCCTGTGAGCGATTCCGCGGCGGCATCAGATTGGGTGAATCCCCTTCGGGACAGCACCGACAAACGGCTTCCGCACATTGCGGGGCCCTGCGCCCTGGTGATTTTCGGTGTTACCGGCGACCTTGCCAGGCGCAAGCTCATGCCCGCCATCTACGACCTCGCCAACCGTGGACTGTTGCCGCCCGGATTCGCTCTGGTCGGGTTCGCCCGGCGTGACTGGACGGACGAGGACTTCACGAACGTCGTCCTCGAAGCAGTCAAGGACGGCGCTCGCACCAAGTTCCGTCAGGACGTCTGGGAGAGGCTCGCCGAAGGTATCCGGTTCGTGGAGGGCAGTTTCGACGAGGCCGAGGCCTTCCAGAACCTGTCCGACACGTTGGCCACGCTCGACAACGAACGTGGTATCGGCGGCAATCACGGTTTCTACCTTGCGATTCCGCCCAACGCGTTTCCTCAGGTGCTCGAGCAACTGTCGGCGTCGGGCCTCGCGCAGGCCGAGGACGGTCAGTGGCGACGAGTCGTCATCGAGAAGCCGTTCGGCCACGACCTCGAGAGCGCTCGCGAACTGAACGCCGTCGTCAACAAGGTGTTCCCCGAGGACACGGTCTTCCGTATCGACCACTACCTCGGTAAGGAAACCGTCCAGAACATTCTGGCTCTGCGCTTCGCGAACCAGTTGTTCGATCCGATCTGGAACGCGCACTACGTCGACCACGTTCAGATCACGATGGCCGAGGACATCGGCCTCGGTGGACGCGCGGGGTACTACGACGGCATCGGCGCGGCCCGTGACGTGATCCAGAACCACCTGCTGCAGTTGCTCGCGTTCACGGCGATGGAAGAACCCATCAGCTTCGAGCCGCTCAATCTGCAGGCGGAGAAGATCAAGGTCCTCTCGGCCACTCGCCTTGCCGAGCCCCTCGACGAGACCACCGCCCGCGGCCAGTACGCGGGCGGCTGGCAGGGTGGGCTGCCGGTGGTCGGGCTCCTCGAAGAAGACGGCTTCGCAGCGGACTCCATCACGGAGACCTTTGCCGCCATCACCCTCGAGGTCGACACCCGCCGCTGGGCGGGTGTGCCGTTCTACCTGCGCACGGGCAAACGACTCGGACGCCGTGTCACCGAGATCGCGGTGGTGTTCAAACGTGCACCGCACCTACCGTTCGACAAGACGATGACCGAAGACCTCGGCCAGAACGCTCTGGTCATCCGCGTGCAGCCCGACGAGGGCGTCACCATGCGGTTCGGCTCGAAGGTTCCCGGATCGAGCATGGAAGTCCGTGACGTCAACATGGACTTCTCGTACGGCCAGGCTTTCACTGAGTCGTCTCCGGAGGCGTACGAGCGGCTCATTCTCGACGTGTTGCTCGGCGAGCCGTCTCTGTTCCCGGTGAATGCTGAAGTCGAATTGTCTTGGGAGATCCTCGATCCCGTCCTCGAGCACTGGGCTGCCGGCGGTAAGCCGGAACCCTACGAGGCCGGAACGTGGGGACCACCGTCTGCGGACGAAATGATGCAACGCACCGGACGCGAATGGAGGCGACCCTAGTGATTCTCGATTTGCCGTCCACCACCACGGTCCAGGTCAGCAAGAAACTGGTCGAGGTACGTAAGACCGGCGGCGCTGTCACCTTGGGACGAGTGTTGACGCTCGTCGTCTGCACCAGGGACACCGGGAATGCCGAGGAAGCCATCGAGGCCGCCAATGAAGCAAGCCGCGAGCACCCATGCCGCGTCATCGTGCTTCTGCGTGGCGACGAGCAGAGTGAGCCCAGGCTCGATGCTCAGATCCGTGTCGGCGGGGACGCCGGCGCCTCGGAGGTTGTCGTGTTGCGTCTCTACGGTCCGCTTGCGGATCACGAGAGCAGCGTCGTCATCCCGTTCCTGCTCCCCGATACACCGGTAGTCGCGTGGTGGCCCCTCGAGGCACCCGAGATTCCGGCCAAGGATCCCGTCGGGAAGCTCGCGATACGGCGCATCACCGATGCCACCGGCGCCCCCGATCCGACCGCCACCATCAAGGGGCGACTCGCGTCGTACACCGCCGGCGATACCGATCTCGCCTGGAGTCGCGTCACCTACTGGCGCGCGCTCCTCGCGTCGGCTCTCGATCAGCCGCCGCACGAGAAGATCACCTCAGCGGTGGTCTCCGGTCTCAAAACCGAACCGGCACTGGATATTCTCGCCGGTTGGTTGGCGGCCAAGATCGACGGTCCGGTCATTCGACGTACGGGTGAGCTGACGGTCGAGTTGAAGCTCGAGACCCGCAGTATCTCCATCAGTCGTCCGCAGGAGGGCACGACCGCTACGTTGATCCGCACCGGTCAGCCTGACGCGCTGGTTTCTCTGGGTCGTCGAGAGACACGCGATTGCCTCGCCGAGGAATTGCGTCGGCTCGATCCGGACGAGATCTACGAAGAAGCTCTGGCCGGATTGGAGAAGGTGACCTATGAGTGATGTTGTCGTGGAGAAGTTTTCCGACGCCGGCCAACTTGTCGACGCTGCCGCCGCACGCCTGGTCACGACCATCGTCGATGCCCAGAAGGCTCGCGGGTTTGCGTCCATCGTGCTGACTGGCGGTGGAACCGGCATCGCACTTCTCGAGAAGTTGCGTGAAGCTCCCGGCGACATCGACTGGTCGCAGATCGATCTGTACTGGGGCGACGAACGGTTCCTGCCGTCCGGCGATCCCGAGCGGAACGAAGTGCAAGCACGTGAGGCGCTTCTCGATCATGTGCCGGTCGATCCCGACAGGGTACATGCGATGGCCGCATCCGACGGTATCTACGACGGTGATCCACACGGGGCGGCGACGGCGTACGAACAACTGCTGGGCGCTCAGGCACACGGGAATCAGGTTCCGACGTTCGACGTGCACCTGCTCGGTATGGGCGGCGAAGGACACGTCAACTCGTTGTTCCCGCACACCGACGCTGTTCGCGAAGAAGCGCGTTTCGTAGTCGCGGTGACGGACTCCCCCAAGCCGCCACCGGTGCGGATCACCCTCACGTTGCCTGCTGTTCGGCGAGCCAAAGAGGTCTGGCTGCTCGTCTCGGGTGCTGCAAAGGCCGAGGCCGTTGCCAAAGCCGTCGGAGGTGCTTCGGCCGACGACTGGCCGTCCGCCGGCGCCACCGGTTTGGTTGCGACACGTTGGTTCCTCGATTCGGACGCTGCCTCGCAGCTTCCCTGATCTGATTTCACAGATCTGATTTCACACCGGTCGGGAATCGTCTTCGGGCGATTCCCGGCTTGGTGGTACGTCGACGACTTCCTCACCGTGGCGACTTTCGACTACTCGCCGAGTCCGGATCCGATGCGAATTTCCTTTTGACGGAACGGAACTCAATCCCGAGATCCCGTTTCTCCAACCAGCACTGCGCCCCACACAACGATCCATCTCTCCCCTACCTCCTTCATCCGAGTGATTACTACCTTGGACGCCGCGAAGTAAGGTTCGGTTCCGCAGATCGCGTTCACTCTTGAACGAAGCAATCCAGGCGAGAACAATCGAACAATGTCGTGGACACCGAATCCGGACGCACTTCGCGGGCGAGTGGCTGTAGTTGCCGGGGCGACGAGGGGCGCCGGACGCGGAATCGCCGCGGCCTTGGGCGAGGCCGGTGCAACCGTCATCTGCACTGGTCGGAGCACATCTGCCGGAATTCTTCAGTCGGACTATCCGCGCGGAGAGACCATCGAAGAGACGGCAGAGCTGGTCACCGAGCTGGGCGGCGTCGGCGTGCCGATTGCCGTCGATCATCTCAAGAGCAAACAAGTGGCTGATCTCGCCGAACGCTTGCGAATCGACTATCACCATATCGACATCTTGGTCAACGACATCTGGGGCGCGGAATTACTCAAGGGTGGGCCGGCGGAGTGGAACACGCCGGTATGGGAACACGATCTGGACAAGGGCTTTCACATTCTGCGCCTGGCGATCGACACCCACATCACTACGTCGCACCACCTCCTGCCGCTGATGATCGATCGGCCGGGCGGACTGGTCGCCGAAATAACCGATGGCACTACCGAATACAACGCATCGAACTATCGCATCTCGGTGTTCTACGACTTGGCCAAGGTGTCCGTGAACAGGCTCGCATTTTCGCAAGGCCACGAACTTGCCCCGTTCGGCTGTACTGCCGTCGCCATCACTCCCGGGTTCCTGCGATCGGAGATGATGCTCGACAATTTTGGTGTCGGCGAATCGAATTGGCGTGACGCTCTGTTGCCGGAGCGCGATGGCCCGACTGCGCCCGCGGATTTCGCACGCTCCGAGTCACCAAGATTCATCGGACGTGCGATCGCGGCCATCGCTGCCGATCCGAATCGACAGCGATGGAATCAGCGATCGGTCAGTTCAGGCGAACTCGGAACGGAATACGGGTTCACCGACACCGACGGCAGCCGCCCCGATTTCTGGCGGACCAAATGAATCCGGCTGCGATTATGATCCGCGCATGGCCGAATTCGCGACGATCGACGAATACATCGCTTCGTTTCCCACCGACGTGCAACCAGCCCTCGAGAGTATCCGCGAGACGATTCACAACACGGTTCCAGGCCTCGATGAGACCATCAGCTATCAGATGCCGACCATGACGGTGAACGGAAAGAACCTGATTCACTTCGCAGGCTGGAAAAACCACATCTCGATGTACCCGCTCCCGGCGGGTGACGCCGAGTTCGAGAAGTCCGTCGACCCTTACCGGGCTGCGAAATCAACGGTGAAGTTCCCGCTGAACAAACCGATCCCTCTCGATCTCGTGGCTCAGATCGTCGAATTGCTCGCGCAGCGCCACTAACGTCCGTTCTCGTCGGAGCCTTGTGAGAACGTATGGCCGTGCAGAGACAACCCATCCGCCGCATCAAGGCCGGGCCATCGTCGGGCGCCGACGTAGGCAGCTGGCCGCTGACGGTGCCTGCAGTCGCGCAGATCGTTCAGCACGGTCTCGAGCTTCCACCGGGTGTCACCATTCTGGTCGGCGAAAACGGAGCGGGAAAGTCGACCGTCATCGAAATTATTGCCGCCGTTCTCGGTCTCAACGCCGAAGGCGGGTCGACCAATACGCGGCATCAGACTCGATCGAGTGAACCGGGCGGCCTCGACCTTGTGATCGAGCGGAGTCCCGGAGCATCGAAGTGGGCGTACTACCTCCGAGACGAAACCCTGCACGGTTTGTACACGTACTTGGAGGACAACCCCAATCCCAAGCGACCTGAACCGCTTTACCATCACCTCTCCCACGGTGAGGCGCTGCTCGAGATCCTGTCGTCGAGGACCTCCGACGGCGGCTTCTATCTCATCGACGAACCCGATGCCGCACTCTCCTTCCAGGGGACCCTGACACTGGCCGCGCTGCTCGGCGAGCTGGTGGAATCCGGCGCGCAGGCGGTGATCGCGACGCACTCGCCGATCATCGCGGCGCTGCCGAACGCCAACCTGCTCGAGATCGGCGAATGGGGAATCCGAGCCTCGAGCTGGGAGGACCTCGATCTGGTCTCGAACTGGCAGCGGTTCCTTCACGACCCGCACACGTACCTGCGCCATCTGATCTAACCTGGAACTCCACCCCAGGAGGCCTCCATGGCATACGACAAAGCGCTGGCTGAGCGTATCCGCGATGCGCTCTCGGGCGAGGACGACGTCGAGGAAGTAAAGATGTTCGGTGGGCTGAGCTTCATGGTGAACGGGAAGCTGGCCGCCAGTGCGAACTCACACGGCAACATCATGGTTCGGTGTGACCCCGATCGAGTCGACGAGCTTCTGACGCACAAGGGTGCAAGTTGGCCCGAGATGCGGGGTAAGCCGATGAGCAAGGGATGGATCGTCGTCGACCGAACCGGGACGAGTTCGAACGTCGAATTCAACGCGTGGATCAAGGAAGCTCTGGACTTCGTTCACTGACAGCTGGGGTGCGTTGCCGAAGATATCTGACGAGACTGGTGTGGCCGCGGGCTCTCGCGTCGATGAGAGACTGAACCGTGCCCGATCGACCTGAGATTGTCTGTATCTGCGGCTCTGCGCGATTCGCTGAAGAGATGCGGGAGGCGAACCGCGACCTGACGTTCGCGGGCGTGATCGTCGTCGCGCCGGTTGAAGCAGACGAGGCGATCTCTGTCGAGCAGAAGATCCTGCTCGACGCGCTCCATCTGCGCAAGATCGACCTCGCCGATCGGGTAGGTCGTCAACCCTCGCGGATACATCGGTGAGTCCACGCGCCGAGAGATCGCGTACGCGCGCGCCGCCGGCAAACCAGTGTCGTTCACGACGCCGTTTGATCAGTAAGCGCCTCGTCGGTGCGGGCTGCAACGAATATTCTCACGCCGAGTTGCTCGAGCCCTAGCGCCGGTTCGATCAATTTCGCTCGATTCGGCAAAAGTGAACTGGGCGGCCCTTAGACTCCGGAAAAGCATTGGATTGGGCGGCTCGACGCCGCGGAGGAAAGGTGGTCCGTCCCGTGACGTTCACACCCAATCAGCCGGATCACCAACGCGCCTTCGGGTTTCAGCTGCCGTCGACCCGCGCAATTCCCTCCCTCATGCCCGACCGTTTCGGACCTAGCCTCATCGGATCGCTCTGGGCGTGCGCCGGGATCGTCGCCGGAAGCCTCGGCCCGTGGACGTCATCCTCCGCGCTGGACCACAGTGGTATCGACGAATGCGGAGTGATCACTCTCGTCCTCGCTCTGTGTGCGGTGACCGCGTTGATCACCCTCGTGGTTCGAGACGTCACGCCCGAGATCAAGAATCACTGCACCGGCCCTTTGGTCGGAATCGCGGTCTTGATCGTTGCCGTCGGAAATGCCGCGTCCATCGTGCGACGTAGTACAGAGTTCGCAGGGCACACTGCCGGACCGTCCATCGGGTGGGGACTGTGGGTGGTCATCGCGTCCGCAGTGATCCTGTGCATCACGTCGTCGACCGTCGCGCACATGATCAGGTTTCAGGCAGCAATGATCACAAGGTCTTGATCAGACCGCCGTCGATCACGAAATCCGCGCCTGTCACGTTCCCCGCACGATCGCTGGCGAGGAACAACACCAGGTCGGCAACCTCTTCGGGGAAGGTGAACCGCCCAGTCTCGGCTCCGGCCGCGGCGCTTTCGACGATGTCGTCGGCGGCTGATCCGCTCGCCTTCGCCAGCGTCGAGGCCACTCCGTGCTTGCCGAGCCACAACTCCGTTTGCACCGGGCCAGGGCTGACGGTATTGACGCGGATCCCCTGCCCGCCCAGTTCTTTCGACAACGACTTCGAGAAGTTGGTCAACGCCGCCTTGGCGGCGCTGTAGTCGATCACCGTGGGGTCAGGTAAGAATGCGTTGACCGAACTGATCGTCACGATGCTCCCGCCACCTCGGCGGATCAACTCCGGCAGCGCAGCGCGAACAGTGCGTACAGCCGACAAGAACGTCAGATTGAACGACGCCGCCCACTCTTCGTCTGTGATGGCCGCGAAACCGCTCGTTCTCGGGGTGACGGCGCCGACGTTGTTGACCAGGATGTCGACGCCGCCCCTCACTGCTGCAACCTCGAGCAGTCGGGTTGATCCTTCGACACTCGCGAGGTCGACGCCGACAAAGGTGACGGCGCCGCCGGACTGCAGCGATTCGAGTTCCGGCGAGAGCGTCCGCGAGCCCGCGACGACGTGGACTCCCTCGGCCACCAGGGCCCGAGTGATCGCCAACCCGATACCTTTTCCCGCGCCGGTAACGACGGCAGTTCGTCCGTCCAATTGCAGATCCACTGCGGTCCCCGTTCGGTCCGGTGTGCAGCGTTGGGTGTGCGTGCGACAGCTCTAGAGTCGCCGCACGCACCCCCTGGTAAACCTGCAGAACCAGCCGCTGTTACCTAGCCACTGTTACGAAGCGCAGTGGCCAGGCCGTTCATCGTCAGCTGGATACCCCGACGCACCTGATCGCTCTCGTCGCCGGAACGGTACCGACGGATCAGCTCGACCTGTAGATGGTTGAGAGGTTCGAGGTACGGGAACCGGTTGTGGACCGAACGCTCGAGGCCCGAGTTGTCGGCAAAGAGGTTCTCGTTGCCCGTGATTGCCTTGTACATGCGAATTGTGCGTTCGTGCTCCTTGGTGATCATTCCGAAGACTCGATCGCGCAGTTCGGCGTCGGGCACGAGGTCCGCGTACCGGGCCGCCAAACCGAGATCCGACTTCGACATCACCATGGCCATGTTCGAGAGCACGGTTCGGAAGAACGGCCACTTCTCGTACAGGGCCGTCAACGTGGCAAGCCGAGTATCGTCTCCGTCTATCCATCTTTCGAACGCGGCGCCGGTTCCGTACCAACCCGGAAGCATCACGCGAGACTGACTCCACGAGAGCACCCAGGGAATCGCTCGCAGGTCGGAGATCGCCTTGGTCTGCTTGCGAGAGGCCGGACGAGAGCCGATGTTGAGTGCCCCGATCTCGGCGACCGGTGTCGACGCTTCGAAGTACTGCACGAATCCTGGTGTGTCGTGCACCAATTCGCTGTACGCGGTGCGGGCGAGGGCCGCGAGCTCGTCCAGTACCGCGTAGGCAGCGTCGGCATCGCTGCCGAGTCCTTCGACGTCGAGCAACGTCGACTCGATAGTCGCGGCGATGAGTGTTTCGAGGTTGCGATGTGCCAGACGCGGTTCGGCGTACTTGGCCGCAATCACCTCACCCTGCTCGGTGATTCGCAGAGAACCAGCGACTGCACCGGGAGGCTGAGCCAGAATCGCTTCGTAACTCGGTCCGCCGCCACGTCCGACGGTTCCACCGCGGCCGTGGAAGAGCCTCAACCTGATTCCGCTCTTACGCGCGGCATCGACGAGGTCGAGTTCGGCACGGTACAGCGCCCAGTTGGCTGCCAGGTACCCGCCGTCCTTGTTCGAGTCGGAGTACCCGAGCATCACTTCTTGACTGTCACCACGGGAACGGACGATCGCACGATAGATCGGGATGTCGAGCGTCGCCAGCAATGTGTCGGCGCCGCCCTGCAGATCCTCGATCGTCTCGAACAACGGCACGATGCCGATCGGGCACGAGGGCTCGCTACCGACGCCCGGATCGAGCACCCCGACCTCTTTGAGCAGCACTGCAGCCTCGAGCATGTCACTGACCGAGGTACACATGCTGATGATGTAGTTGGGTACCGCACCCGCTCCGAGAACCCGCACTGCCTTGGCACCGGCCGCCATGATGGCCAGTTCCTTGGTGGTCGATTCGCTGAACTCGGCGTCCGGCGAAGTCAGTGGTCGCCGCGTCGTCAACTCGGCCGACAGCAATTCGACTCGATCGGCTTCCGGCAAGGACGCGTAGTCCGGGTGAACTCCGGCCCACGCCAGAAGTTCTGCGACGACGCTTTCGTGTACCTCGGAGTTCTGCCGCATGTCCAGACCGGACAGGTGAAAGCCGAACACCTCCACCGCTTCTCGGAGGCGATCGAGTCGATCGTCGGCGATGGTCTCGTCACCGAAACGACGCAACGAGGTGTCGATGATTCCGAGATCCCGCTGCAACTGTGCCGGGTCGGTGTACGCCTCGAGTCCGTCGTCGGACCCGTGGGCGGGCAACTCCCCCAGTACCGTCAGTGCTGTGGCGCTCAAGCGCCCGCGGATACCGCGAATCGCGCGACGGTACGGCTCGTCGGCCCTGAAGGCAGAATCGTCGCCGGAGGTAGACGCCAGCAGATCGAGTTCGGGCGTGACGGACACCAGCCGCGCCGACATCGACAGTTCACGCTCGAGATGTTCTAGTTCCTCGAGGTGATGCTCGAGAGCAGTCGCCGCAGCGCGCGACGTGGCGCGCTGGACAATTTCGCCGGTCACGTACGGATTGCCGTCTCGGTCACCGCCGATCCACGAACCCGGCCTCAGGATCGGTTCCGGCAGAAGCCCGGCGTCCGGCCAACGCGTGCGCAGAGCTTTGCGAACCTCGGCGTTGATCTTCGGAATCACCTCGAACAACGCTGCGTCGTAGTAGCGCAGGCCTACCTCGATTTCATCCTGGATACGGAGGCGGCTGAGCCGGATCAGTGCCGTCTGCCACAGGGTCAGGATCTGACGGCGCAATTGCAGATCGACATCAGCGATTTCTGCGACGCTCAGCGCCGTGCGCTCGCGGTATCGCATCAACTCGGTGATCCGACTCTGCGTCTCGAACACCGTACGGCGTCGAGTCTCCGTCGGGTGAGCGGTGATGACGGGTGAGACCAGGGCGCCCCGCAGCGCTTCTTCGACGGTGGCCGAATCGATATCGGCTGCATCAAGTTTGGTGTACGTGGCCGCGAGAGTGCTGTCGCGGGGCGGTTCCCCCGCATTGACGTGGATGGCCCGTCGACGCTCGCGATGGATGTCCTCGGCCAGGTTGGCGAGCAGTGCGAAGTGACTGAACGCCCGGATGACGGGAATGGCGTCGTCCGTACTGATTTCGGCGAACAGCGACACCAGTTCGGCGCGATCGATCTCCGAACGACGGACTCGGAACGACTCGACACGGGCTCGCTCGACCAGATCGAACACATTGTCGCCGGCTTGCTCTCGCACTATTTGTCCGAGTATTCCGCCGAGAAGCCGGATGTCTTCGCGCAGCGGCTCGGTGGCCTCTCGCGGTGTTTCTCGATGCGACGCGGTTTCAGTCATCACACAATTATCGACCGAAACAAAGAACCCCGCTCGATAGGCGGGGTTCCGTGTCTGAAATTCGTGTGTGAAAAACTACCGGCTGTAAGTCATGAGCCGAGAATCAGGCGAACTTGATCTCCAGGCCGATGCCGACGATCGAAATGAGCCAGATCAACGCGGTGAAGACCGTCAACCGGTCGAGGTTCTTCTCGACAACAGTCGATCCGGACAGGCTGGACTGGACACCGCCACCGAACAGACTCGACAAACCGCCGCCCTTACCGCGATGCAGGAGCACCAAGGCGATGAGGAGCAAGCTGGTGATGACCAGCAGGATATCCAGGAACAGTTTCATGTCTGTCTACGTCCACCAATCCAATAGGGACAACTACAACCGATAACACCATACAGGCGCGCGCAGATAGCCTGACCACATACCCGCCTCGCACATGACTTTGCACCCGGCCAGGCACGACTCTTGGTCAATGGCATCGATCACACTGTCGAGACACCGATTCAGTAGTTTTTCAGTTGACGCGACTCTACCTCCGAAAGGCCGGCTCCATGCTTTCCGACACTGCCCTGCCCAACACTGCCCTGCCCGACACACCCCTGCCTGACACACCGCGTCTGGCTTCGATTCACAACTTCCGCGACGTGGCCGGCCCCGGGTACGTCACGACCAGCGGACAGGCGATGAGCCGCGGAGTCTTCTACCGTGCAAACGTACTGACGCCCTCGCCCGAGGATCTTGCAATCGTGGAATCGCTGGGGCTGACCGCCGTCTATGACGTGCGCTCCGAAACCGAGGCGAACGAAACTCCCGACATCGTGCCGGCGCCGGCGATGTACGCCCACATTCCCATCCTGTCCGGAAACATCCACGCCGAAGCGATTGCTCTCCGAACAGCGGACGCTGCAACAGCTTTCATGCAGAACATCAATCGCAGCTTTGTCGCAGACCCCGTCACTCGGAACGGATTTTCGCAGTTGTTCGCCGCCCTGGCGACCACCGAGGGGCCGCAACTCTTCCACTGCACGGCGGGCAAGGACCGAACAGGTTGGGCGGCAGCACTACTGCAGACACTCGCTGGTGTACCGCGCGAAACGATCACGGCGGACTACCTGCTCACGAACACGTACTCGGCCGAGTACATCGATGCAACAGTCGCGAAGATCGCCGCTGCCACAGATGCAGACAAGGGCGAGGTGATCCGGTTGCTGCTTTCCGTCGACGCGAGTTACCTGGGCGCTGCCTTCGAGCAGGTCGAGCACCACTACGGGACCGTCGAGAACTATCTGACCGCCGGGTTGGAGCTTGCTCCCGAACTCGTCGGCGCTCTGGAAACCAAACTGGTGAGCTGACTCGCGAACAAAAAACTGCGGGTGTGTGGCCTACTCGGTCACACACCCGCAGTCTTAGTCTCGAGCAGTTTCAGCTCACTACCCGATCATCACGGGAGTGGACCGCCTGCAGCGATCGCAGACAGTGTCGCGAACTCGTCAGCCTTGAGTGACGCGCCGCCGACAAGAGCGCCGTCGACGTCGGTCTGGCCGACGATCTCTCCGACGTTCTTCGAGCTGACGCTACCGCCGTACAGAACGCGAACGCCGGCCGCGACCTCGGCGTCGGCAAGTTCGGCCACTGTTGCTCGTACCGCAGCACACACTTCCTGTGCATCGGCGGCAGAAGCGACACGGCCGGTGCCGATGGCCCAGACAGGTTCGTACGCGATGACGATCTTGGAGATCTCCTCCGCGCTCAGGCCCGCCAACGAACCCTTGAGCTGGTCGACGTTGTAGGCGACATGCTCGCCCGCTTCGCGGATCTCGAGGCCTTCGCCGATGCACACGATCGGCGTGAGGCCGTTCTTGAGAGCAGCCTTCGTCTTCGCGAGGACGGTCTCGTTGGTCTCACCGTGAAGGGTGCGACGCTCGGAGTGACCGACCACGACGAAGGTGCAACCGAGCTTGGCCAGCATGGAGCCGCTGATCTCGCCCGTGAACGCACCCGAGTCATGAGCCGAGACATCTTGCGCGCCGTACGTGAGGAGGAGCTTGTCGCCCTCGATCAGCGTCTGGACGCTTCGGATGTCGGTGAACGGCGGGATGACCGTGACGTCCACTTTGTCGAAGTACTTCGCAGGCAAGGAGAAAGCGATCTTCTGCACCAGGGCGATAGCCTCGAGGTGGTTCAGATTCATCTTCCAGTTGCCGGCGATCAACGGCTTACGTGCCATGTCGGATCAGCCTTCCAGTACTGCGATGCCAGGCAGCTCTTTGCCCTCGAGGTACTCGAGGGAAGCGCCACCACCGGTGGAAATGTGCGAGAAGCCCTCGTCCGGGATACCGAGCTGACGAACGGCTGCTGCGGAGTCGCCGCCGCCGACGACGCTGAAGGCGCCCTTCTCGGTTGCCTCCACGATTGCCTCGGCGACACCGCGGGTGCCTGCCTCGAACTTCGGGAACTCGAACACGCCCATCGGGCCGTTCCAGAACACCGTCTTGGCGCCGGTCAGGATCGCGGCAAAGCGCTTGACCGACTCCGGTCCGATGTCCAGACCCATCCAGCCGTCGGGAATCTTGTCGAACGGAACGATCTTCGACTCGGCATCGGCCGAGAAGGAGTCCGCGACGACAACATCCTGAGGGATGTGGATGACGTCGGCGTACCGGTCGAGGAGATCCTTGCAGGTCTCGATCATGGACTCTTCACACAGCGAATTGCCCACGGACACACCCTGAGCCGCGAGGAACGTGTAGAACATTCCGCCGCCGATCACCAGAGTGTCGACCTTCGGCGCCAGTGCCTCGATGACGGCCAGCTTGTCCGAGACCTTGGAGCCACCGAGCACCACCGCGTACGGACGCGCTGCGTCCTGCGTGAGCTTGGCGAGCACCTCGACCTCGGCGCCGACCAGGTATCCGGCGTAATGCGGGAGCAGCTTCGCGACGTCGAAGACCGACGCCTGCTTACGGTGAACAACACCGAATCCGTCGGAGACGAATGCGCCGTCGTCACCGACCAGCTCGACGAGAGCCTTGGCGAGCTTGACCCGCTCGGCTTCGTCCTTGCTGGTCTCGCGAGGGTCGAAACGGATGTTCTCGAGCATCAGGACGTCACCGTCGGTGAGTCCTTCGGAACGAGCCAGCGCGTCCTGTCCCACGACGTCACCGGCGAGTTGCACGTTGCGACCGAGGATTTCGGCCAACTTCGCGGCAACCGGTGCGAGGGAGAACTTGGGATCGGGCTGACCGTCGGGGCGCCCGAGGTGCGCGGTCACGATGACCTTCGCTCCACCCTCGGCGAGTGCCCGCAGGGTGGGAGCGGACGCGACGATGCGACCCGGGTCCGTGATTTCTCCGCCATCCAACGGGACGTTGAGGTCGGAACGCACCAGTACGGTGCGCCCCTCGACCCCAGCGTCCAGCAGATCCTTCAGCGTCTGAACTGCCACTGTTATCGAAACTCCGCTCAGAGAGACTTGGCGACGAGGCCGATGAGGTCGGCGAGGCGGTTGGAGTAGCCCCACTCGTTGTCGTACCAGGAGACGATCTTGACCTGGTCGTCGATGACCTTCGTCAGACCCGAGTCGAAGATCGACGAGTGCGGGTCGGTGACGATGTCCGAGGAGACGATCGGTGCGTCGGTGTACTTCAGGATGCCCTTGAGGGGTCCTTCGGCAGCAGCCTTCATCGCGGCGTTGATCTCGTCGGCGGTGGCCGACTTCTTCAGGTTCGCGGTGAGGTCGGTGACCGAGCCCGTGGGGATCGGCACGCGCAGTGCGTAGCCGTCGAGCTTGCCTAGCAGCTGCGGGAGAACCAGGCCGATTGCCTTGGCTGCACCGGTACCGGTGGGAACGATGTTGAGGGCAGCTGCGCGGGCGCGACGGAGGTCTGCGTGCGGAGCGTCCTGCAGGTTCTGATCCTGGGTGTACGCGTGGATCGTGGTCATCAGACCCTTGACGATGCCGAACTCGTCGTCGAGAACCTTGGCGATGGGGCCGAGGCAGTTGGTGGTGCACGACGCGTTGGAGATGATGTTCTGGCTGCCGTCGTACTTGTCGTCGTTGACGCCCATCACGATGGTGATGTCTTCACCCTTGGCCGGAGCCGAGATGATGACCTTCTTGGCGCCGGCTTCGAGGTGTCCCTTGGCCTTTGCGGCGTCAGTGAAGATGCCGGTGGACTCGACGACGACGTCGACGCCCAGCTCGCCCCAGGGAAGTTCGTTCAACGGGCCACGGTGTGCGAGGGCCTTGATGCGCTGATCGCCGACGACGATCGTGTCGTCACCGTCGAGCGACACGTCGTACGGCAAACGGCCGAGGATGGAGTCGTACTTCAGCAGGTGAGCGAGCGTCGCGTTGTCAGTCAGGTCGTTGACTGCCACGATCTCGATATCGGTGGTTCCGAGCGCCTTCTGCGCATCCACCGCCCTGAAGAAGTTACGTCCGATACGGCCGAAACCGTTTACGCCAACCCGGACAGTCACAATTCGCTCCTTTGACCATGATTCTGGTGTGCAACTTGACCCACGCATACTCCGAATCCGTGTGTGCACGACGCGGACGTGGGGTTCATCGGTCGATGTGACTCATACCCTAATGCGCGTGGCCCGAACGTGCGCAGCCCACCCTGACGGAGGGCAGGTCACCCCTCTTCGAGTAGCTCCACATTCACTGCGGATTCGGTGTCGGGTATGCCCGTTTCCTTGGCCTTGCGATCAGCCATCGACAGCAGGCGACGGATACGTCCGGCAACGGCGTCCTTGGTCATCGGCGGGTCGGCCAACTGGCCGAGTTCTTCGAGGGACGCCTGCCGATGCTCGACGCGCAGTGCACCCGCCGCCGCGAGGTGATCGGGCACGTCCTCACCGAGGATCTCCAACGCACGCTCGACCCGCGCAGCAGCCGCAACGGCAGCGCGAGCAGAGCGTCGCAGGTTTGCGTCGTCGAAATTGGCGAGACGATTGGCGGTGGCGCGGACCTCGCGTCGCATCCGCCTCTCCTCCCACACCAGACGTGTGTCCTGGGCTCCCATTCGGGTCAGGAGATCGCCGATGGCCTCACCGTCGCGGATCACCACACGATCCGTTCCGCGAACCTCACGTGCCTTCGCCGAGATCCCCAGACGCCGCGCAGCTCCAACCAGAGCAAGTGCGGCTTCCGGGCCCGGGCAGCTCACTTCGAGCGCCGACGAACGGCCGGGTTCGGTCAGGGAACCGTGCGCGAGGAACGCACCGCGCCACGCTGCTTCGGCGTCGCCGACACTTCCGCCGACGACCTGCGCAGGCAAGCCGCGAACCGGGCGCCCGCGAAGATCGAGCAGTCCCGTCTGGCGCGCGAGGGCCTCACCCTCCTTCGCCACACGCACGATGTAGCGAGCGGACTTTCGAAGCCCGCCCGCACTGAGTACGTGCACATCGGCACTGTAGGTGAACAGGTCGAATATCTCCCGGCGCAGACGTCGCGCCGTGGAGCCCAGATCCACCTCTGCTTCGACGACCACCCGGCCGCCGACGATGTGGAGCCCACCGGCAAAGCGCAGCAACGCGGAGACCTCTGCCTTGCGGCAGCTGACCTGAGTCACCACTAACCGGCTCAGTTCGTCCTTGACCTCCGCTGTCATTGCCACGAAGCGTTCTCCCTCTGTTCTTCGGATTGCTGTTCTTGCAGGGAAGACTGTGTCGAATCCCCTACTGCCGCACTGCTCGACAGTTCAGCCAGTACATCGGCCAGTTTTGCCGGATCGTGTACATGCGCTGCGCCCGGTGAGGTGTCCGCGACATCCGCGTACCTGACTTCGGCTGAAAATTGATCCGCCGCACGCTGCAGATGTTCACGTTCACGCCCGGCCGGTACCGACGCCGAGTCGACCACCACGTAGTCGACCCGGAAATCGGGCACGTGTTGGGAGAGTACGTGCAGGTGACGCTCCGCGGAGAATCCGGCGGTCTCCCCCGGCTCGGGTGCGAGATTGAGCACCAGTACCTTTCGAGCCTTCGTCGACGACAGTGATTCGACGAGTTCGGGTACCAGGACGTGTGGGATCACGCTCGAGAACCACGATCCCGGGCCGAGAACCACGAGATCGGCACGATCGATCGCAGTCACGGCATCGGGGCACGCGGGCGGATTGGACGGGAGCAGTCTCACACGCCGAACCTTGCCCGGGGTGGTCGCGACGGCAACCTGTCCACGAATGCAGCGGCTGACGCGGGGGTCCTCTTCGAGTCCCTGAACGTCGGCTTCGATCTCGAGCGCGATCGGCGACATCGGCAGCACACGGCCACGGATTCGCAGCAGTCGCGCCATCTCGTCGAGCGCGACGACCGGATCGCCGAGCACCTCGGTCAGTCCGGCCAGGATGAGATTGCCCACCGAATGCCCGGCAAGTGCGCCGACACCGCCGAAGCGATGCTGAATGGTCCGAGTCCAGTCGACTATCTCGGGTTCGTCCGACGCGAGAGCAGCCAGCGCCATCCGGAGGTCTCCAGGCGGGATGACGCCGAGTTCGGCGCGTAGCCGGCCCGACGAACCACCGTCGTCGGCGACCGTGACCACGGCGGTGACGTCGACCGTCAAGCGTCTGACGGCCTGGAGCGTGGCGAACAATCCGTGCCCGCCGCCGAGCGCGACGATGGCCGGCCCTTCGGGTGTCTCCCGCGAGCGATGTGTCGGTTCACTCATTCGCGCCCCAGATCCCGGTGCACGATGCTGACCGAGATGTCGTCCTCGGAACCCAAACGCCTCGCGAGAGCTTCGGACATGGCTACGCTTCGGTGCTTACCGCCGGTGCATCCGACCGCAATTGTCATGTAGCGCTTTCCTTCTCGTCGATATCCGGCGATCGTCAAATCCACCAGATGTCGGTAGGTGTCGAGATAGTCTTCCGCGCCCTCGCGGGACAACACGTAGTCGCGGACGTCGGCATCCTGACCGGTGTGCGGGCGAAGTTCAGGGATCCAGTGGGGATTGGGCAGGAAACGAACGTCACAGACGAGATCGGCGTCCATCGGCAGGCCGTACTTGAATCCGAACGACTGGACCGTCACCTTCATCGTGCGGTTGGCATCGTTTCCGAACGCCGTTTCGATCTTCTGACGCAGCTGATGCGCCTTCAGTGCCGACGTGTCGATGACCAGATCGGCGGCCGCCTTCACCACGGCCAACTGCCGACGCTCGGCTGCGATCCCTTCGGACAACGTGCCGTCGATGCCGTCGTTCTGCAACGGATGACTGCGGCGCACCTGTTCGAACCGTCGGATCAACACGTCGTCCGACGCTTCGAGGTACAGCACCCGAGTGTGGATCGGTTCCGCCTCGAGTTCGGTGAGCACCCACCCGAGATCGCCGGTGAAGAGTCGACTCCGCACGTCGATCACGACGGCGAGACGATCGACCGGCGGATCGGAGGTCAAGCTCAGACCGACCATTCGGGAAATGAGCTCAGGTGGCAAATTGTCCGCGACATACCAGCCGAGGTCTTCGAGCACCTTGGCAGCGGTACTCAAACCTGCTCCGGACAATCCCGTCACCAGCAGGAAATCCATCGTTCGACTGTCTTTGGCGCTGTCGGTAGTCACTGTGCACTCGGCCCCGTCGTCGGCATGGACAATTCTCGCGACTCGGAGCCCTCGTCATCGCTACCGGATTCGGCGCTGGGCGCGTCAGCAGACGTAACAGACGATTCGGATTCCGTGTCCAGCTCATCATCCCCTACCGCGGCTGGCAGCGCTCGAGCTTCAGCGCCCGCGTCGGCTGCAGCCGAATCCGTGCCGAGTGCGGCCAGAACTGCTGTGGCGGTGGTCTCACCGATACCGGGGACCTGCATGATCTCCTCGACCGTTGCCGTTTTCAGCTTCGCCACGGAACCGAAGTGAGCCACCAGAGCGGTTCGACGAGTTTCACCGAGCCCCTTGACCGAATCCAGAGCCGAAGCCGTCATCCGCCTCGAGCGTTTGCTGCGATGGAACGTGATCGCGAAGCGGTGGGCTTCGTCTCGGATGCGCTGCAGTAGGTACAACGACTCGCTCGTCCGAGGGAGGATGACCGGATCTTCTTCCCCCGGCACCCATACCTCTTCGAGTCTTTTGGCCAACCCGACTACCGCGACGTCAGTGACCCCCAGTTCGTCGAGGACCGCCGCTGCCGCCGTGACCTGAGGGGCGCCGCCGTCCACGACGAACAGATTGGGCGGATAGGCGAACCGCCGAGGCCGGCCCGTCGCCGGGTCGATCGCCGCTTCGGGAGCCAGATCCCCACCGTCCGAGTCCATGGTCGACGCCGACGCCGCGAGGACGCCCAGGTCGCGGTTGTGGCGCAGGAACCGCCGACGCGTGATCTCGGCGATACTCGCGACGTCGTCGGAATGACCGTCGCCGGCAGCTTCCTTGATCGCGTAATGGCGGTAGTCCGACTTACGCGGGAGCCCGTCCTCGAACACGACCAGTGACGCCACGACGTCGGTTCCCTGGACGTGACTGATGTCGATGCATTCGATTCGTAGCGGAGCCGAGTCCAGGTCCAGTGCTTCCTGGATGCCCTGCAGCGCCGCGGAACGCGAAGTGAAATCGCCGGCGCGCTTGAGCTTGTGCTGCGCCAGAGCCTCTTTCGCGTTTCGCTGGACTGTTTCGGCGAGGTCTTTCTTGTCGCCGCGTTGCGGAACCCGCAGTTGCACTTGCGATCCCCGAAGCTTGCTCAGCCACGCCTGGATCTCGGTCGCGTTTGCCGGCAGAACCGGCACCAGAACTTCCTTGGGAACTGCGCTGATCCCGGCCTCGGAACCCGCTCCCGGGTCGAGGGCCGCCTGCTCCCCGTAGAACTGGGTGAGGAACTGCTCGACCAGGATCGGCAGGTCGGACTCGGCGTCGAGTGCGGCCCAGTCGATGGCGTCGCCTGCCTTCTCCACGACCCATCCACGCTGACCCCGCACGCGTCCGCCCCGCACGTGGAACACCTGAACGGCGGCTTCGAGATCATCGGTGGCAAAGGCGACGAGATCGGCGTCGGTGCCGTCACCGAGTACGACGGCCTGCTTCTCGAGCGCCTTGCGCAAAGCGCCGATATCGTCACGCAGACGGGCTGCGGTCTCGAAGTCGAGGTCCTCGGAAGCCTGCTGCATGCGCTTTTCGAGATCTTTGACCAGCTTGTCCGTGCGGCCGGCGAGGAAGTCGCAGAAATCTTCGACGATCTGACGATGCTCCTCGGCACTGACTCGCCCGACGCAGGGCGCCGAGCACTTGTCGATGTAGCCGAGCAGACACGGCCGGCCGATCTGGTTGTGTCGTTTGAAGACTCCGGACGAGCACGTTCGTGCGGGAAACACTCGTAGCAGCAGATCGAGTGTTTCGCGGATGGCCCAGGCATGGGAGTAGGGACCGAAGTACCGGACACCCTTGCGCCGCGGACCGCGGTAGACGAACAAGCGCGGGAACTCTTCGTTGAGCGTCACCGCGAGAACCGGATACGTCTTGTCGTCGCGGTACCGGACGTTGAACCGCGGATCGAATTCCTTAATCCAGTTGTACTCGAGCTGAAGCGCTTCGACTTCGGTACTGACGACGGTCCACTCGACGCTGCCGGCGGTGGTCACCATCTGCCGAGTACGGGGATGAAGTGTCGTGACGTCCGCGAAGTACGAGTTCAAACGTGAACGGAGGCTTTTCGCCTTTCCGACGTAAATGACCCGACCATGCGGATCGCGAAATTTGTAGACGCCCGGCGCAGCCGGAATGGTTCCGGTAGCGGGGCGGTAAGTCGAGGGATCCGGCACGGTTTCAGGTTAGTCGCCGCCACCGACCGACTCGGAAACGCGCAGGATGCGGGCACCGAACCGGTCGGAAGACGTCAGTTGCTCTTGTGCGCGACCGGTGCGTAGCGGTCGGCCAGTTCGCGGAACTTACCGACCGTGTCGACGGCGTACTCGCGGTCGTTGGACTGGATCGCCATCACTGCCATGTACTCGTCGTCGGGCAATTCGATGCGTGCCCAGGCGGCACCGTCGGGGAACGAGAGTCCCTCGAACAGATCCCAGTCGACGATCTTCTCGCCCAGGATGTTTCGTACGGCAATACCCTGCTTGCCCACCTTGACCCGGGGCCGCGTCAACATCAGCACACCGAGAGCCAGAATGGTGCCGATGCCTGCCATCGCGATCTGGTCCGCGGCACGGAAGTACACGCCGGTGGACCCCTGGCGAAGCAGGAGCGCCAGTGTGACGTGAACGATCACCAGAAGGACAGCAACTCCGATCGCGTATCGCGTCGACTTACGCGGTGACGCAATCAGTTCCCAGTTCTCGTTGTCGCCGGGTGTACTCATCGAAACGAATCCTCGGTCCATGGTGCTCGGAGATGGCGCAGGGTCACTGCGGTGTCCAGTGCGGCGGCGCAGGCCTGTGCGCCCTTGTCCTCGACGCTACCCGGCAGACCCGAACGGTCAAGAGCCTGCTGCTCGGTGTCGGTGGTCAGGACACCGTTCCCCACGGGAGTGCTTTCGTCGAGCGAGACGCGTGTAAGGCCCGCGGTGACCGCGTCGCACACGTACTCGAAGTGCGGCGTGCCGCCGCGGATGACAACACCGAGTGCGACGACGGCGTCGTGCGTGCGCGCCAATGCCTGCGCAACGACCGGCAGTTCGATCGCGCCGGCGACACGGACCAGTGTCACGTCCTTGATCTGCGCCTCCTGCGCGACGCGCTGCGCGCCGGCGATCAGAGCCTCGGAGATCGTCGCGTGCCACTGCCCGGCAACGATCGCCAGCTTCAGATCCTTGGCCTCGGCGATCGCGAGCTGCGGCTGACCTTCGCCGCTCACAGTGCGGTTCCCGGCTGTGCGGTGTTCTGGTTCGCCTCGTACTCGTCCAGTCCGATCAGATCGTGACCCATCCGATCGCGCTTGGTGCGCAGGTAGGTGAGGTTCTCCGCATTCGCGCGCAGCGGCATCGGAACACGATCGGTGATCTGCAGGCCGTAGCCGTCCAGACCCACACGTTTGGCCGGGTTGTTGGTCAGCAGACGCATCGACGAGATCCCCAGATCGACGAGGATCTGCGCACCGATGCCGTAGTCGCGGGCGTCCGCCGGTAGGCCGAGTTCGAGATTGGCGTCGACGGTGTCGGAACCGGCGTCCTGGAGCTGGTAGGCCTGCAGCTTGTGCATGAGACCGATGCCACGACCCTCGTGCCCGCGCATGTACAGAACAACGCCGCGGCCCTCCTGGGCGACCATGTCCAGTGCGGCGTCGAGCTGCGGGCCGCAATCGCACCGCAGCGAACCGAAGACGTCGCCGGTGAGGCACTCGGAGTGAACGCGGACGAGTACGTCGCTACCGTCGCCGTCGGGGCCTGCGATGTCGCCGCGCACCAGCGCAACGTGCTCGACCTCGTCGTAGATGCTCGTGTAGCCGACAGCGGTGAACTCACCGTGGCGGGTGGGGATGCGGGCCTCGGCGATGCGCAGCACGTGCTTCTCGTGCTTGCGACGCCACGCGATGAGGTCGGCGATCGAGATCAGAGCAAGGTTGTGTTCGTCGGCGAAGACTCGCAACTCGTCGGTCTGAGCCATCGCGCCTTCGTCCTTCTGGCTGACGATTTCGCAGATGACGCCGGCAGGACGCAGGTCCGCCATGCGGGCGAGGTCGACTGCAGCTTCCGTGTGGCCAGGACGACGCAGTACTCCGCCTTCCTTCGCGCGGAGCGGAACGACGTGACCGGGGCGAGTGAAATCGTTGGCACCGGATTCGGGGTTGGCGAGCAGACGCATCGTCGCAGCGCGGTCCGACGCCGAGATGCCGGTACCGATTCCCTCACGGGCGTCGACGGTGACGGTGTACGCCGTGCCGTGCTTGTCCTGGTTGGTGGCGTACATCGGGGGCAGGCCCAGCCGATCGCAATCGTCACCGTCGAGCGGCACGCACAGGTAGCCGGAGGTGTACCGGACCATGAACGCCACCAGTTCCGGGGTGGCTTTCTCGGCGGCGAAGATGAGGTCGCCCTCGTTCTCGCGATCCTCGTCGTCCACGACGACAACAGCTTTACCTGCAGCGATATCTGCTACTGCGCGCTCGATACTGTCGAACCTGGTCACGTGCTCGCACTCCAAAGTCTTGACTTTTCACATCATCGAATACAACAAGTGCATCCGACGGATGCACTGACAACCCTACGACCAATCGGACGGGTCCGATCAGCCTGGTCCTACCGACCGGCAGAGTGAAGCCGCTCGACGTACTTCGCGATCACGTCCACCTCGAGGTTGACCGGCGTACCGACCACAGCGGTTCCGAGCGTCGTCAACTCGAGCGTTGTCGGGATCAGCGAGATCTCGAAGTACTCGAACCCGCGGTCTCCGCCCAGCGCGGAGACCGTCAGCGAGACTCCGTCGACGGTGATCGAACCCTTCTCCACGACGTAACGGGAAATGGAGTCGGGCAGTGCGATCCGCACTACCTCCCAGTTCTCGGACGGCGAGCGGGAAATGACGTGGCCTGTTCCATCGACATGCCCTTGAACCAGGTGGCCGCCGAGTCGGCTGTTCAGCGCCGCGGCACGCTCGAGGTTGACGCGAGAGCCGACATCCAATTTCGCCAGGCTCGAGCGGTTCAGGGTTTCCTGCATGACATCTGCGGTGAACGAACCGTCGGCAAGCACGTCGACCACCGTCAGGCACACTCCGTTGACCGCGATTGAATCACCGTGGCCGGCGTCGGAGGTGACCAGTGGCCCGCGCACCGTGAAACGTGCAGCATCGACCAGTTCTTCCTTGGCGACAATTTCGCCGAGTTCTTCCACAATTCCTGTGAACACGCGCCCTACTCCTCGTTCCCCGGAGCAGAACTCTCCGGAACCAGACTCAACAAAATATCGGGGCCGATCGTTACCGCAGACTCCAAACGGAATCGGTGGGCGTCGGTGATGGTGTGCACTCCGGCATCGACGAGTGCGGAGGCGCCCGCGCCGAGCAGGATCGGAGCGATGTATGCCTCTATGACGTCGACATATCCGGCGGCAAGGAATGCTCCGGCCAGACGGGGCCCACCCTCGAGAAGTACGTCCGTGTACTCCCCCAACGCCTCGACTACTTCGTCGATGTTGTCGGTGTTGAGCACCAGAGTCGGTGCGGTGTCGTCGAGAATGCTTGCCGTCGAGGGTATTTCGCGCTTTCCGACGACGACGCGAACGGGCTGGTGCGCCGCGAGCTCACCGGTGGGCTGACGTGCGGTCAGCCACGGATCGTCGGCAAACACGGTGCCGGTACCGACCACGATCGCATCGATCTGCGCTCGCTGCGCATGCACGCGCGCCCTCGCCTGCGGACCGGTGATCCACTGACTCGTTCCGTCCTCGGCGGCGCTGCGTCCGTCCAGACTGGCCGCGTACTTCCACGTGATGTGCGGGCGACCGGTGCGCTGTTTGTGCAGCCAGGCCCGCAGTGGACCAGCTTCCACCTCGGGTGCTCTCAGTCCGGCCGTGACGCTGATTCCAGCGCGCATGAGCGTCGCTGCGCCGCCGGAAGCCTCGGGATTGGGATCACCGACGGCGTAGACAACCGCCGAGACTCCGGCGTCGATCAATGCCTGCGAGCAAGGGCCGGTTCGTCCCTGGTGATTGCACGGTTCCAGTGTCACCACTGCCGTACCGCCACGTGCCGCATCGCCGGCCTCGTCGAGAGCCACGACCTCCGCGTGCGGTCCACCGGGCGGTTGCGTCATACCGACGCCCGCGATGGTTCCGTCGGCAGCGAGGATGACCGCGCCGACCGGTGGGTTGGGGCTGGTGAATCCGCGCGCGGAATCAGCTGCGGCCAGCGCGATCTGCATCGCGGCGTCGAGATCAGCCGTCGACGCCTGTCCACCCTTTGCCATCGAGCGGCTCAGACCGACAGCGTCAGGTGCGGCGACGCCGAGGCGGCCTGCGCGCGCAGCTTGCGCACCGCCTCACCGGGATCACTCGCTCCGTACACCGCCGAACCGGCGACGAAGCAGTCGATCCCTGCTTCAGCGGCCTGCTCGATCGTGGAAGCGTTGATGCCGCCGTCGATTTCGACAAGGAGCGTCAGCTCACCCGAGTCGACGAGCTTTCGAACTGCGCGTGCCTTGTCGAGCACCTGAGGCATGAAGGACTGACCACCGAATCCGGGTTCGACGCTCATGATCAAGAGGGTGTCGAAGTCCTCGAGGATTTCCAGGTAGTCGTCGATCGGGGTTCCAGGCTTGATGCTCAGCCCCGCCTTGGCACCAGCTGCACGAATATCGCGGGCAACCGAACGCGGATCGTCGGTGGCCTCGGCGTGAAACGTGACGTTGTACGCACCGGCCTCGGCGTACGGCGGCGCCCAGCGCTCCGGATTCTCGATCATGAGATGGCAGTCGAGCGGAATATCCGTCGCCTTCAGCAGACTCTCGACCACCGGCAGACCCAGCGTGAGATTGGGAACGAAATGCGCGTCCATCACGTCGACGTGAAGCCAGTCGGAGCCGGACACGGCAGTCGCTTCATCAGCGAGTCGAGCAAAATCTGCGGACAGAATGGACGGTGCAATCATCGGGGAAGCCACGACGCCGAGTTTAGCTGTGTCTCATTGCCGACCGTGCATGCACATCGGAGCCGGTGCAATCAGATCAGTTCTTGACGACGGTGTGGAGCTTTCGCACCTTGGCCGGTGCCTTGATACGCCACGCGTCTTCGAGCATCTCACCCAACTGCACCTCGTCGATCAGTTCGAGGTGCACGAGGATCGAGCCGTGCCCGTGATAGTGATCGGTGGTGAAGAAAGCCGCCTCGCCACTGGCGAGTAGCGCCTCCTTCTCGTCCAGACCGCACATCACGACCAAAGCGCCCTCCGCTTCGGTGCGGAGCCGTGCAAAAGTTTTACCTGCCACCTTGAGTGCCGGGGTGTTGTACGAGGTCGACTCTTCCACGGAGGGAAGAGCCGAACCCAGTACTACAACCTGTTCCCACGTAACCATGTAGGCACCATACGACTACCGATGCCCAGAAGTCATCCGATCAGGCCAGCGGCTTGCGCAAAGCGGCCATGAACATAGCGTCCGTGCCGTGTCGATGCGGCCACAACTGAACCGACGATCCGTCTCCGACGTCCGGGACACCTGGCACCAATTCCTTGGTGTCGAGTTCCACGACGCCATGACGCCGCACCGCATCGGCGACCACTGCCAGCGTTTCCGACAAGTGCGGCGAGCACGTGGAGTACAGCACCACTCCGCCGGGGCGAACCAGTTCGATTGCGGCAGCAAGCAATTCACGCTGCAACTTCACGAGCGGAGCCACATCGGACGGCTGGCGACGCCAACGTGCCTCCGGGCGCCGACGCAGCGCACCCAACCCGGTGCAGGGAGCGTCGACGAGGATCCGGTCGTATCCGGGTTCGAGCCCGGATTCGCGGCCGTCCGCCACGTGTACGTCCACGGGAAGCTCGCGAGTGGTCTTGCGAATCAACTCGGCACGGTGTTCGACGGGCTCGACGGCGTCGAGTCGCCCGCCTTCGATACCGGCGAGAGCGCCGAGAAGCGCTGCCTTACCGCCCGGACCTGCGCAGAGATCGAGCCAGCGTCCGGAGTCTTCACCTTCGAGAGGAGCAATGCTGAGGGCGCGGGCCACCAGCTGACTGCCCTCGTCCTGCACGCCCGCCAAGCCTTGGCGGACCGCCTCGAGCTGTCCGGGGTCACCGCCGTCGAGATGCACGGCGTACGGCGAGTACGGCCCGATCTCGCCGCCGGTCACCAGTGCTAGCTCCTCGGCGGAGATCTCGCCGGGGCGGGCGACGAGGTGTACTGCAGGGCGGGCGTCGTCGGCGATCAGGACGTCTTCGAGTTCACCGGCAGCAGCGCCGAGCGAGTCGGCAAATACCTGCGCGATCCACAGGGGGTGAGCGTGCTCGAAGGCGAGCCGGCCGACCGGGTCCTTCGGGGCCAGCAGCTCGACCCACTCCTCCTGGGTGCGTTCGGAAACACGGCGCAGGACCGCATTGACGAATCCCGCTCGGCCCTGGCCGTTTTCGGCGCGGACCAGATCGACCGAGGTTGCGACGGCAGCGTGCGGTGCGACACGAGTGCGCAGCAACTGGTACGAGCCGAGTCGGAGTACATCGAGCAGCGTTCCGTCGATCTCTTCGATCGGCCGACCCGCTGCATGGGCGATCACCGCATCCAGCAGTCCCTGAGCACGTGCCGCGCCGTACGCCAGTTCGGTTGCCAGCGCAGCGTCGCGTGCGTCGAGTTTGCGGTCACGCAGGAGCCCTGGCAGAACCAGGTTCGCGTACGCGTCACGCTCACGGACCGCGCGCAGGACGTCACGCGCCGCCAGACGCGGTTGATCGAGCCCGGCGGTTGCCGGATCAGGCCGCTTGGCCTGCTTCGGCTTGGTGTTCTTGCCGCCGCCGCCGGTCTTGGCTCCGGGACCCTGTGTCCGCCGTGCCGGTCGTCGTGATTCGGTCACTGTGCTCGTACCTCCGCGTCGAGTCGGGCACCGCGTGCCCAGTCCCCTGCCGACATCAATTTCTTGCCCGGGGGCTGAATCTGCCCGAGTCGCACCGCGGTGGTCGCGGTACCGATGTACAGACCATCCTTGCGTACCGAGATCTCACCGACTGCCAGGGTCTCGTCCGTGACGGTGATCGGGCCGACCTTGACTCGAAGATCACCGATCATCGTCCATGCCCCGGGCGCGGGTGTGACGGCCCGGATATGCCGGTCCACTGTGGGAGCGGGCAGTTCCCACCGCACGCGGGCCGCGTCCACCGTCACCTTGGGGGCATACGAGACGCCGTCGGCAGACTGCGGAACCGCGTTGATCTCGCCGGCCTCGAGTCCGTCGAGTACCGATTCGAGCAGGGCAGCGCCGTTTTCCGCGAGACGTCCGAGCAGGTCGCCCGCCGTATCGGTGTCGCGAATCCGCTCGGTCATCACTCCGTACACGGGGCCGGTATCCATGCCGGCTTCCAAACGGAACGCGCTGGCGCCCGTCACCTCGTCGCCGGCACTGATCGCGGCCTGCACCGGCGCGGCGCCGCGCCACGCGGGAAGCAACGAGAAATGCAGATTGACCCAACCGTATTTCGGAATGTCGAGGACGTTCTGCGGCAACAGGTTTCCGTAGGCGACGACGGGTGCACAGTCCGGTTCGAGGCGGGCGAGTTCGGCCGCGAAGTCGGGATCGGACGCCTTGGCCGGCGTCAGCACCGGGATGCCGTGCTCGTCGGCAAGCAGACCGATCGGCGATCGGGTGACTTTTCGACCGCGGCCCGCCACAGCGTCCGGACGCGTGACGACGGCTACCACTTCGTGGTTGGCGGATTCGATGAGCCGACGCAGTGAAGGAACCGCGGGTTCGGGTGTTCCGGCGAACACGACGCGCATGTCAGCTCTCCCGTTTCGTTGGGCTCTTCGGACTCTGATCAGCCGATCGGCCTGTCGAACGCGGTGGACTGCAACTCACGAAAATGCTCCCGGATGTGTCGGTGGGTGGAACTGTCAGTCTAAGGACTGCGAGAGCTACGACCTACCTCGCGCCACACCGAACCACTTTCTCAGCAATTTCTTTGATCAGAACCCTGCACATTCACCGGTCCTCGGTATTGACTGTTTCTGTCGTCGCCACTCGGCGGAGGCTGATACGGGATACACCGATCACACGGAGGAACTTAGATGGCAGGCATCGACAGTAAGTTCGACAAGGCCTACGCAGGAAAGTCCGTCGAAGAATTGGCGGACGCCCCGGTCGCGGCACTCAACGGCGTAAGCGATTCGGACGCAGAACATTTGAAGGCAGCGTTCAACATCAAGACCGTCCGCGACCTCGGAACGAACAAGTTCTTCCTGTGGGCGCAGGCCACTGCCAAGCTCGCCGAGTAAACATCCCGACCCACGTGATCTCGGTGCTCACGAGTTAGCAGCTCACGAATTTGCGTCGATGACCACTTGCGGAATATCCGTGCCGAGCGGCACCACGCTGCACGAAGCGTGCCGCTCGGCATCGGGGTCGAGGACCGTCCGGATGACGTCGATCACGTAGGGGTCGTACGGCATGCGGAAGTGGCCGGTCAGGTTAGACGGGCACAGATCCTGGAGGACGATGTTTTCTGCACCGGCACCGCGGAGCGCGATGTTCGAGGACGGCTGGATCATCTCGTCGACAGTGGACCCGATGGTCGTGTAGCGCACTCCGGGTACGGTGTCACCGCCGGCGTTGAGGGCGTTCAACATATCCGACCCCTGCATCTGCTCACGGACAGCTCGAGAAAAGACGTCTTCGACAAAGTCTTCTCCGCCGGGGATCGCACGCACAATGGGAACCAACCCGAACATCACCCCGCCGTAGGTCGGCGAAGCCAAACCGACCCAATGATCGACGTAGGCGTCGCCGCCCATCTTGTTGACGTAGTACCGCGTCACCGTCGCGCCTTGCGAATAGCCGATGACGTCGACCTTGTCCGCGCCGGTCGCGGTCAGCACCTGATCGACGAAAGAACCGAACGCGGTGGCACTACCGACTATGTCGCCGACGCCGTAGGTCTCGTGTGCGACGTCCCCGTCTTCTTCTTTGATCGCACCGCCGTAATTGAGGGCGAAGACGCAGTAGCCGTCAGCTGCCAGTGCCGGCGACATGGCCGCCCAATCCGCGTACGCCTCGGTGTCGGTTCCGTGGGCGAGTACAACCGGTCGGGGATGCGTGGCGGAAGGCTCACAGCCGAAATCGTTCGATCCGGCAGGTGCGGATCCTGGATGAGCATGAGCGAATGCGGTGGCTACCGAACGCGACACCTGGCCTGGGCCGATGACGAGGGGAACATCCATCGCGTCGGCACTCGCAGACGGGAGCGTCGGTGCTGCAGCCGATATCGCCGGCGGTGCTCCGATCAGCAGCGCCACTGCTACCGAAAATGTCAGTCCCACAGACCGTTTGACGCCAGACATTGTTCCTGCTCCTGCTCTGATCCTACGAGGGAGCTGACCGTAACACCAGAAACTTCGAGGCGCATACCCTACCGAACAGTAGGTATCCGACGTCTCAATTGCCGCCTTCATCGGAGTCATCACCGGCAAGCACTCGGTAGAGCGATTTGCGCGCCTCGACAAGCACGTCGGCTGCGCCCTTGACCTGCGCTGGTGTGCCTACAGCAGCCACTTGACCGGCCGCGCCCATCAGCTGGCCGATCAGTTCTCGAAGGTCCTGCTCCGGCTCCCCTACGCTGAGACGAACGTCATCCCACGGCGCCCCGAGATCGGCGCGATGTTCCTCGACGTACGCGACGCCTTCTTCTGTCAGCTTGGCGGTTTTGCGGCCGGCAACCTTTTCGATGATCACCAGTCCTTCGTCCTCGAGTTGGGACAGCGCGGGATAAATGGAGCCCGGACTCGGCTTCCAGACGCCGCCGCTGCGCTCGACGATCTGCTGAATCAATTCGTAGCCGTGCATCGGCTCTTCCGCGATCAACAGCAGAATCGCAGCGCGCACATCTCCTCGACGACCTCGTCCGCCACGTCCTCGCCCGCGACCGAACTGAGCGCCCGGACCGAAGCCGGGGCCGGGTCCGCCGTCTGGACCGAAACGCCCCCGCCGATGGCCTCTGCGTGGCATGTCACCGAAGCCCGGCCGCTCGTGCGGTCGACCGCGTCGTCCACCGTCTCGATCGCCGGGACCATCGCCCGACGCGCCGTCGTCCGTCGGCACCCACATCACAAATGGTGGCCGTTGCTCACGGCCGAAACCGCCGAAGAAACCGCGCCGGCCGAACATCCCCTCGTTCGGGAAACTTGCATCCATCGTCGAACCTCCATCACTATCGTTGATAGTTCGACGATATATCGTCATATCGGGTAGCGCAAGGATTCCTCCGACAACTCGAAACTCAGCCGATGCGGCGTGGGTCGATCTGAATGCGGACCGGACCCGAAGACTTCCGCGCACTGCGCGCGGCCCTCGCATGTGCCAGAGCGTCCGCAAGGCCGCGACCGTCCTTGCGTGGAACGCGGACCAGCATTCGCTCCGGCGCGACACCGCTCTCGTCCTCACCGGAATACGGAAGCCTCTCCCCCGCAGGCAATTCCACTGGTCCGAGCAGTACAGCACTTGCCGGCAGATCAGCTGAATCCACCAACTCCGCAATTGCCGCGGATCCACCGTCGATCGCAGCCATGTGAACGGCCGGAGGAAAGCCGACCTCGTCCCGTTCCTCGAATTGAGACTGTGCGTGCCCCACTGGATCCCATCGGACCAACGCCTGCACCGTCGGGATACCCGAGTCTGCGACAACCACAACTTCACCGCCTTCGGACAGCGGAATCACCATGGCAGCAGCCGACATCCAGCGTCTGAGTGTTTCCTCGGCGGCGCGAAGATCGGGCCGGCCGAGCAGTGCCCAACCGTCGAGCAAGAGCGCGGCGCCGTAGCCGCCGGTCATCACCGGCTCCGCACCCACTGTCGAGACCACCAACGCGGGCCCGTGTGGCAGTTCCTTGACCACATCACTGCCCCCGGACAGAACAACTTTCACACCGGGAAACGCCCGCCCGAGTTCTTCGGCGGTCCGGCCGGCACCGACCACCACCGCGCGCAACGCTTTCGCCCCGCACGCGTGACATCGGTAGGCGGCATCGGCAACCCCGCACCAGCGGCACGCCGGTGTCCCGGCGCCGTCGGGACCTGCCGCAGCGGGAAGAGCCAGTGGGCCGTTGCACCGACGGCACCGTGCCGGGGCACGGCACTTTCCGCAGGCCAGGGTCGGTACGTACCCCCGCCGAGGCACCTGCACCAGGACTCCGTTGCCCTCACCCAGAGCGCGCCGGGCGGCCGCGAATGCAATAGCGGGCAAACGAGCCGCTCTGGCTCCCGGATCGCGGGCCAAGGCTTGATCGCTGTCGGCAAGCGCGGTGATCTTGGGTGCGTGGGCACGAACGACGTCCCGCGTAGCGACCAGATCGTGCGCCCATCCCGAGTCGACGAGTACCTGCGCTTCTGCCGTACGGGAGAACCCACCGATCACGACGGCGCACCCGGCGACGTAGCCACGCAGCACGGCAACTTCGCGGGCATGTGGATACGGCGACCGCGGCTCGGACAAGTTGTCGTCGCCGTCGTCCCAGACGACGACAAGACCGGTCTCGGGCGTCGGCGCAAAAACAGCACTCCGTGTGCCGACGACGATCCGGGCGGTCCCGCGCAGTGCAGCGAGCCACCTCCGATATCGCATGGCCGGCCCCAGGCCCGCGGACAGACCTACCACCGCATCCGCTCCGGAGAGTTCGGTACAAGCGGCGACGACGCGGTCCAGGTCGCGTTGATCGGGCACAACCAGGATCGCGGATTTACCACTTGCCGCTACGGCCCCGGCCAGTTCGGCCAGGCGCAGTGGCCAGTTTTCACCAGGCAACGCCTGCCAGACCGCACGTGGGCTTTTCGACTCGCGAATCGCGGACAGGAAGGCGTCACCGAATCTGTAGAGATGCCAACCATTTTCGATCGGTTCAGGAGCGGACGGTGACTCGGCGGGCTCCCACGGTTCCGCCTCGACCTTCGCGTGGCGCGGCGGTACCGCCAAACGGAGAACATCGGCGCGGGTTCCGGCATAACGCTCCGCCACACGATCGACGACTTGCGCGATTTCGGCCGTCAAGACCCGCTCGGACGAGATGACGCGTTCGAGCCAGCCGAACTTCCCCTGATGGTCACTGGTCGCCTCGCGCGAGACGATGAAACCGTCCACCAGACGACCAGCGAAGCGGATGCGCACCCGGACTCCGGGCTGCGCATCCGCTTCGAGTTCACGAGGAACGAGGTAGTCGAATTCACGGTCGAGGTGAGCGAGCGGGAGCATCGGCAGCACCCGGGCGACCGGATCGACTTCTGCCGCTACTCTTTCCGCGCCCACCCGCGCCCCGTCTGTACGTCAGTGATCAGAGACCAGCTGCGCTACGCAGCTTGTCGGCGCGATCGGTGCTCTCCCACGGGAGGTCGATATCGGTGCGACCGAAGTGACCGTATGCCGCCGTCTGCGCGTAGATCGGGCGCAGCAGGTCGAGGTCGCGGATGATCGCTCCCGGACGCAGGTCGAAGATCTCGGTGATCGCCTTCTGGATCCGTGCCGGATCGGTCTTCTCGGTGCCGAAGGTTTCGACGAAGAGTCCGACCGGAGCTGCCTTGCCGATGGCGTAGGCGACCTGAACCTCGATGCGGTCGGCCAGACCTGCGGCAACAGCGTTCTTGGCCACCCAGCGCATGGCGTAGGCAGCGCTGCGGTCGACCTTTGACGGGTCCTTGCCGGAGAACGCGCCGCCACCGTGGCGAGCCATTCCGCCGTAGGTGTCGACGATGATCTTGCGGCCGGTCAAACCGGCGTCACCCATCGGGCCACCGAGGACGAACTTGCCCGTCGGGTTCACCAACAGACGAACATCGGAGGTGTCGAGATCGGTGAGGTTGACGTCGGTCAGCACCGAGTGAAGCACCTTCTCGCGAAGATCGGGCGTCAACAGGTTGTCGAGGTCGATGTCAGCGGCATGCTGGGTGGAGATGACCACGGTGTCGAGACGGACAGCCTTGTCACCGTCGTACTCGATGGTGACCTGGGTCTTGCCGTCCGGGCGCAGGTACGGCAGCACGCCGGACTTACGGACCTCGGTCAACCGGCGAGAGAGACGATGAGCCAGCGCGATGGGTAGCGGCATCAGTTCCGGCGTGTCGGTGGTGGCGTAGCCGAACATCAGGCCCTGGTCGCCCGCACCCTGACGGTCGATCTCGTCGTCGCTGATTCCGTCGACGCGAGCCTCGTGCGAGTGATCGACACCCTGCGCGATCTCGGGCGACTGGGCGCCGATCGCGACGTTGACGCCGCAGGAGTTACCGTCGAAGCCCTTTGCGGAGCTGTCGTAGCCGATTTCGAGGACCGTGTCGCGCACGATCTTCGGAATGTCCGCGTACGCAGTGGTCGTGACCTCACCGGCTACGTGAACCTGGCCGGTGGTGACCAGTGTCTCGACGGCCACGCGGGCGCGCGGGTCCTGGGTGAGCAGCGCGTCGAGGATCGAGTCGCTGATCGCGTCACAGATCTTGTCCGGGTGCCCCTCGGTGACGGACTCGCTGGTGAATAGCCGACTGCCGGACTTGCTCACAGATCTCCCTCTCGACGACTGAGTTCTTGACTACAGCTTATTGAAGTATCCGAATCACCGTTCGGTGACCGTTTTGTCATGCTTTGTTAGCTGGGGGCTGAGCCGACGATAACGGTTGGACCGCCTGCGCAACACCCTTGTACTCACCCGATTATCGTGGGGTAACTCTCACCACCGGGCGCGTGTCGCTACTCGGGAAAGAGCTTGACCAGGGCGTCGAGTACTCGACTGGCCATCAAAGCCTTGGATCCGTGTTCGAGAGCGGACTCCGAGCCGTCGGAACCGAGCAACCAACCGTCGTTGTGATCGACCTCGAACGCCTTGCCCTCGCCGACCGCATTGACCACGAGGAGATCGCAACCTTTGCGGGCAAGCTTGGAGCGGGCATAGGTGAGAACGTCACCATGGGCGTCACCGGTCTCAGCGGCGAATCCGACGATCACCGTTCGAGCATCCAAGTCGCCGTCACGACGCGCTTCGACGAGACCGGCGAGGATGTCGGCATTTCTGGTGAGGCTGATCGAGTCGGGTTCGTTTGCGCCCTTCTTGATCTTGCTGCCTTCGACGGTGGTGGGGCGGAAGTCCGCGACAGCCGCAGCCATGACGACTCCGTCGTGTCCCGGTGCGTGCTTTTCCACTGCCAACCGGAGATCTTCGGCCGTCTTGATGTGCACGACGTCGACAGCGGCGGGGTCGGCGAGATCAGCCGTGTACCCGGCGATCAGTGTCACGTGCGCGCCGCGTTGCGCGGCAAGACGGGCGAGCGCGTAGCCCTGTTTGCCCGAGCTGCGATTACCGAGAAAGCGCACGGGATCGAGCGGCTCGCGAGTACCGCCGGCGGTGACCAGAATGCGGCGACCCTCCAGGTCGCGCGGCAACGCGTCCGAGCGCTCGAGGAGCAACGATGCCAACCCGACGATCTCGTCGGGTTCGGGAAGTCGACCGGCTCCGGTGTCTTTCCCTGTCAAACGCCCGGAGGCAGGTTCGATCACGTGGACGCCGCGCGAACGCAGTGTCGCCACGTTCGAGACCGTTGCGGGGTGCTCCCACATCTCGGTGTGCATTGCTGGGGCGAAGACGACCGGACAGCGCGCGGTCAACAAAGTGGCCGTCAACAGGTCGTCTGCGCGACCCATGACCGCTCGCGCCATCAGATCAGCGGTTGCCGGCGCGATGACGACCAGATCGGCTTCCTGTCCGAGACGGACATGCGGAACCTGCGGGACGTCGTTGAAGACGCCGGTGTGAACCGGGTTGCCGGAGAGTGCTTCGAACGTCGCGCGCCCGACGAACTCCAGAGCGGATTCAGTCGGAATCACGCGGACGTGATGACCGCTCTCGGTGAAGCTGCGGATGATCGAGCACGCCTTGTAGGCGGCGATACCCCCACCGACACCGACGACAATGCGCTTACGTATCGATGTGGGCGCGTCGGACACTCCCCCGACACCCGAACGAGGTTCGGGTGCGGCAGATGTGGTGCTCACTCGCCTTCGGTGTGCTCGAGGAGATCAGCGTGGATTTCACGCAACGCGATGGACAGCGGCTTTTCCTGCAGACCGGGCTCGACCAGAGGTCCGACGTATTCGAGGATGCCGTCACCGAGCTGGTTGTAGTAGTCGTTGATCTGGCGCGCGCGCTTGGCCGAGTAGATGACCAGGGCGTACTTGGAAGAGGTGCGTTCGAGCAACTCGTCGATCGGCGGGTTGGTGATGCCGAGCGGGGTGTCGTAGGCAGGCAGAGCGCCCTGACCTGCTGCGGACGCGGCTGAAGTGCTGCTCACTCTTGTGTCTCCTGAATTAGATCTTCATTGAAGAACTAGTTTTATCGATCCGGATATCTGAGAAACGGGGTGGAAATCGGTTCCCGAAGGGTGCGGAATCAGTTCCCAACCAACAAGGATACCAACTCATCGCAAGCACGGCTTACATCCTCGTTCACGATGACCGTGTCGAACTCGTCCTGTGCGGCCAATTCCACTCGGGCCGTCTCGAGTCGGCGCGCCACGACGTCTTCCGTTTCGGTTCCACGTCCGGTCAGCCGTTGCACCAGAACGTCCCAGCTCGGTGGAGCCATGAACACCAACAGAGCCTCGGGCATCGCCTTGCGGACAGCTCGTGCTCCGGCGAGATCGACCTCGACGAGAACGGGCTTTCCAGCTTCGAGCGCTTCTTCGACCGGAGCTGCGGGGGTGCCGGAGCGCTGCAGGCCGCCGTGGATTTCCGCCCATTCGAGAAGTTCACCGGAGTCGATCATCCGTTGAAATTCTTCACGGGAGGTGAATCGGTAGTCCTTGCCGTCCACTTCACCTGGACGGGGATCGCGAGTGGTCGCCGAAACACTGAAAACGAGTTCAGGCAACCGAGTTCTCAGCTCGCGAACGACGCTGGACTTACCGACAGCCGAAGGGCCGGCCAGTACAACCAGCCGACCCCTCCGCACTGCGGTCTTGCTCTCTGACACTGTTGCGTCAGCAATCATCAGACACTGCCGCGTCAGCAATCATCACTTGTCGGCTCAGGCCTCGAAGTCGAACTTGGTGAGCAGAGCCTTGCGCTGCCGATCACCGAGGCCACGAAGGCGACGGGTCGGTGCAATCTCCAGCTCGGTCATGATCTCCTGAGCCTTGACCTTGCCCACCTTGGGCAGCGCCTCGAGCAGTGCCGAAACCTTCATCTTGCCCAAGATTTCGTTGTCTTCGGCGTCCTTGAGGACCTGCTTGAGGTCGGTGCCGCCACGCTTCAGGCGCTCCTTGAGCTCAGCCCTGGCCTTGCGGGCAGCAGCTGCCTTCTCCAAAGCAGCAGCGCGCTGCTCATCAGTCAACTGGGGAAGGGCCACGGTTCCTCCGTCTCGTCGTGTGCAAATTTTGTCTATTCCGCTGATAACCAGCAGCGATAGCGACCGTACTCACGCCTGGCGCGAATTGCTAACCCACCCCCCGCGGTCCGATGCAGATCGCGGTGGGTTATGCGCGTCGAATCGATGTCACGGATCGTCACCGTTTTCGGCTGGATCGAGACGAATTCGACGCCACACGAACGTGCGTACAGTACCGAAATAGACTGTAACACAATGTATTTCGACCCATAGCGTGCGACACCCCCGTGCGAGTGTGCGAAATCGTTACCTGCGGGAATGAACGTGGTCGCCGACACATCCAAAATTTTCGAGCATTTTCGGCGCCTATGCGCGTGTCGCGGCCCGTTTTCAGGTCTGCAGCGACGATTTCGGATCGCCGGCGTCGACCGTCTCGGGTTCGATGCGACTCACGCCGGGGGCGGCCAGAGCGAGCACTACCGCGAGGCTCGCCCAGAGCAATGAATTCTCCAGCACGAAGCCGACTACCGGGATATCCGTGTCCGCGCCGACTCGAGGAAGCCGAAACAGCACTACGACAGCGGTGAGACCGATCGCGATCCAGGACCACACAGGGACCGATCGAGTGCCCTCCCCCACGCCCGACTTGATCGGAACGAGGAGTACACCCACCGCCGGCACCAACCACACGAAGTGGTGCGTCCAGGCAATGGGAGTCACGATTGCCGCCAGCAGAGCCACCACCGTGAAACCGGCGAGATCGCCCCGCAGGCGCTGAGCGCGCCGCGTCGCGACAATTCCGAGGACACCCAACACCGCACAGGCGACGAGCCAGGCCGGACCCACCAGGCCCTCGGGAAGTAGCCGCAAGGCCATTCCACGCACGGACTGGTTACCGAACACGGACGGGTCACCGACGGCGACGCGCCCCGAGAGTGAGGCGATGTCGCCGAAGTAGTCGATCGTCTGGCGTGGGAGAACCGCAAAGCCCAGAGCCGTGGCGCCGAGGAAGCCGGCGAGGCCGCCCGCAACTGCTTTCCAGCGCCCGGTGATCACGTAGTAACCGATGTAGACGAGTGGCACCAGTTTGACCGCGCCGGCGATCCCCACCAGCACGCCCTCGGGAATCCACCGTGGTCGAGCCAGCACGTCGATCAAGCACAGGAGAGTCAGAAACAACCCGACCTGGCCGTACCCGAGGTGATCGGAGATCGGCGATGCCGCCGTCCACAGGACCAGGAAACCCACGTAGACGACGACTGGCCGCTTACGTGTGAACGGGACTTCGCGATAGCTGAGCACGATGATCGCGGCCAGCATCAGGAGGCTGACGAAACTCCATCCCCACTGGACCGCACCCCAGGAACCCAGGGCGACTGGAACGGCGACGAGCGCAGCGAAGGGCGGATACGTGAACGGCAGTCTCGCGTTGAACGACTCGTCGTACAGGTTCGAGCCGTCGAGGACGGCCTGACCCGCCGTCCGGTACACGGCAAGATCGTCGCCGTGTACGCCGGTGACGGATTGGAACCCGGTGGCCAGCAGCGCGCACGCCGCGACGAGAAGTCCGATCTGCCACCAACGATTCACCGACGGACGGTACCACCGGGTTCCACCGCTCGAACGAGCCTCGAGGTCACTCACGGATCAGTTCGCCAATGCGGCTTCGATCTCGTCTCGGTCACGCATTGCTGCCTCCCGAAGTGCCGATACCGAAGGACCATGCTTGAGCACCCCACGGGAAGTGTTCGGCAGCAGGAGCTCGGTCGATCCCGCGAAGATGTCTGCGAGATCCGCTGCCGTCGCACCCTGCGCGCCGAGTCCCGGAGCGAGAATCGGGCCGTTGAACTGCGACAGGTCCAGACCGTGGTCCCGAGTTGCACCGACCACCAGTCCGACGGTGTCACGGCCGTCGCCGTTCGCATCGACCGCAGCGTCGACGATCGACTGAGCCACGCTCACACCGTCAGTCGACGACTGTTGAAGTACGCCGCCTTCCGGATTGGAGGTTCGTGCCAGGACGAAGATCCCGCGGGCGTTCTGCCTTGCCAGTTCGAGTGTCGGAGTCAGCGCCCCGAATCCCAGGTACGGCGAAACGGTGACCGAGTCGGAGGCCAACGGCGAATCACCCAACCAGGCTTGCGCGTACGCGTCCATCGTCGAACCGATGTCACCGCGCTTGGCATCCGCGACGACCAGAGTTCCCGCATCACGAAGAACCGAGATGGTCCGCTCCAACACGGCGAAGCCGGCGCTGCCGTAAGCCTCGAAGAACGCGACCTGAGGTTTGACCAGTCCGACCTCACCGGTGAAGGCCTCGACGCAGATCTCGGCGAAAGTCTCGAGACCTTCGGCGGTACGTGGCAGTCCCCACGCGTCGAGAAGCGCGGGATGCGGGTCGATACCGACGCACAGCCGCCCCCGGTCCGCGATCGCGGACCGGAGACGATGCCCCCAACTGTGACTCACGACTGCTGTGCCGGCTGACGAAGACCTGCGTGCAATTCCTGCAGGGAGTGAACTCCGATGTCGCCGCGAATGGCTGCTTCGATGCCCTGCACGGCAGCCGAGGCGCCCTGCACCGTCGTGATGCACGGGATGTTCGACGCAACCGCTGCGCTTCGGATCTCGTAGCCGTCGACACGCGGGCCGTTGTTGCCGTACGGCGTGTTGATGACCATGGCGACCTCGCCGCTGCGGATCTGGTCGACGATGGTCTCGGCACCGGCCGGAACATCTTCACCCGACTGCTTGTACACCTGCTTGCACTCGATACCGTTGCGCCGCAAAACATCTGCGGTTCCTTCGGTGGCAAGAATGGTGAATCCGAGGTCTGCCAGGCGCTTGACCGGGAAGATCAGCGAACGCTTGTCCTTGTTGGCGACCGAGACGAACACCGCGCCCGTGGTGGGCAACGAACCGTAGGCGGCAGTCTGCGACTTGGCAAAAGCCGTACCGAAGTCGAAGTCGATTCCCATGACTTCACCGGTGGACTTCATTTCCGGGCTGAGCAAGGTATCCACGCCGGTACCGTCGGCGCGGCGGAAGCGGTTGAACGGCAACACAGCTTCCTTGACCGCGATCGGTGCACCCGCCGGGGTGTTTCCGCCGTCGCCCTTCGCCGGCAGAATGCCGCTCGCACGCAGTTCCGCGATGGATTCGCCGAGCATGACGCGGGCGCATGCCTTGGCCAGCTGGACGGCCGTCGCCTTGGACACGAACGGAACCGTGCGGCTGGCGCGGGGATTTGCTTCCAGCACGTAGAGGATGTCGTCCTTGAGGGCGTACTGGACGTTGAGCAGGCCCTTGACGCCGATGCCCTTCGCGAGAGCCTCGGTGGAGCGGCGGACGTTCTCGAGATCCGCCCGGCCCAGAGTGATGGGCGGGAGCGCACACGCCGAGTCACCGGAGTGAATGCCGGCTTCCTCGATGTGCTCCATGACGCCGCCGAGGTACACCTCGGTGCCGTCACACAGAGCGTCGACGTCGATCTCGACCGCGTCTTCGAGGAAGCGGTCGACCAGGACCGGACGATCGTCGGAGATCTCCGTGGCGCGCGAGATGTAGTCGGCGAGGGAAGCCTCGTCGTAGACGATCTCCATGCCGCGACCACCGAGCACGTACGACGGACGCACCAGCACCGGGTAGCCGATACCTGCCGCGATCTCGCGGGCGCCGTCGAACGTGGTGGCGGTACCGAACTTCGGTGCGGGCAGACCGGCTTCGGTGAGCACGCGGCCGAATTCGCCGCGGTCCTCCGCCAGGTCGATGGCTGCGGGGCTGGTTCCCACGATGGGGACGCCGGCAGCTTCGAGACGCTTCGCCAGTCCGAGCGGGGTCTGGCCGCCGAGCTGGACGATGACGCCGGCAACGGTGCCCGACTGCGCCTCCGCGCGGTAGACCTCGAAGACGTCCTCGAACGTCAGCGGCTCGAAGTACAGGCGATCAGCGGTGTCGTAGTCCGTGGAGACGGTCTCGGGGTTGCAGTTGACCATGACGGTCTCGTACCCGGCCTCGGACAGCGTCTGCGCCGCGTGGACACACGAGTAGTCGAACTCGATGCCCTGACCGATGCGGTTGGGGCCGGATCCGAGGATCAGAACCTTGGGTCGCTCGGTCTGCGGAGCAACTTCGGACTCGGCCTCGGGATCGAGCTCGTAGGTCGAGTAGTGGTACGGCGTCTTGGCCTCGAACTCTGCGGCGCAGGTGTCGACGGTCTTGTAGACGGGGCGCACGCCCAGCTGATCACGCAGAGCGCGAACGGCGTCCTCACCTGCGTGAGTGTCACCACCGAGCTCGGGGCGCAGAGCCGCGATCTGGCGGTCCGAGATGCCGTGGTACTTGGCCTGACGCAGGGAAGCCTCGTCGAAAGACTCTGCAGCGCGCAGCTTTTCACCGAGCTCGTGAATCTGCTGGAACTGGTCGAGGAACCACGGATCGATCTTGGTGGCGTCGAAGAGCTGCTCGACAGTTGCGCCGAGCGCGAATGCCTTCTCGATGCCGTACATGCGGCCGTCCTGCGGAACGCTCAGATCGGCGAGCAGTGCATCCAGGCTCTCCGTCTCGATGTCGGCGCCGGTCCAGTAACCCGCACGCTTGGTCTCGAGCGAACGCATGACCTTGCCGAAAGCCTCGGTGAAGTTGCGGCCGATGCTCATGGCCTCGCCCACCGACTTCATCGTGGTGGTCAGAGTTCCGTCGGCACCGGGGAACTTCTCGAAAGCGAACCGCGGAGCCTTGACGACGACGTAGTCGAGCGTCGGCTCGAAGCAAGCCGGGGTTTCCTTGGTGATGTCGTTGACGATCTCGTCGAGCGTGTAGCCGATGGCAAGCTTGGCCGCCATCTTCGCGATCGGGTAACCGGTCGCCTTCGACGCCAGAGCCGACGAGCGGGAGACACGCGGGTTCATCTCGATGACGACCAGGCGGCCGTCCTTCGGGTCCATCGCGAACTGGATGTTGCAGCCGCCGGTGTCGACGCCCACCTCACGCAGAATGTCGATGGAAAGGTCACGCATCGCCTGGTACTCGCGGTCGGTCAGCGTCATCGCCGGGGCGACGGTGACCGAGTCTCCGGTGTGGACACCGACCGGGTCGACGTTCTCGATGGAGCAAACGATCACGACGTTGTCGCGACTGTCACGCATGAGCTCGAGTTCGTATTCCTTCCAACCGAGGATGGATTCCTCGATCAGGACGTTCGCCGTCGGCGACGCGGCCAGACCGCCACCGGCGATGCGGTTGAGATCGTCGACGTCGTACGCCATGCCGGAACCGAGGCCGCCCATGGTGAAGGACGGACGCACGACAACCGGGTAACCGAGTTCGGCGACCGTGGCGTGTACTTCGTCCATCGTGTAGCAAACTGCGGACTTCGCGGATTCGCCACCGACCTTGGCGACGATGTCCTTGAACTTCTGGCGATCCTCGCCGCGCTGGATGGCGTCGAAGTCTGCGCCGATCAGTTCGACGTCGTACTTCTCGAGGATGCCCTGCTCGTGCAGCGCCACTGCGGCGTTGAGCGCAGTCTGACCGCCGAGCGTCGCGAGGACGGCGTCGATCTTGTTGCCCTGCAAGGCTTCCTTGGCGATGACCTTCTCGAGGAACTCGGCCGTGATCGGCTCGACGTACGTGGCGTCGGCGAACTCGGGGTCCGTCATGATGGTGGCCGGGTTGGAGTTGACCAGGCTGACGCGCAGGCCCTCCTCCTGGAGGACGCGGCAGGCCTGGGTGCCCGAGTAGTCGAACTCGCAGGCCTGACCGATGACGATCGGACCGGAGCCGATTACCAGGATGTGCTTGAGATCTGTACGGCGTGGCATTAGTTCTTGACTCCGGTTTCTTTCCGTGCGGAGAGCAGGCTGGTGAAGCGGTCGAAGAGGTACGCGGCGTCGTGCGGGCCGGCTGCCGCCTCGGGGTGGTACTGCACCGAGAAGGCCGAATCGTCCAGCAGGCGAACACCTTCGACGGCTCCGTCGTTGGCGCAGGTGTGGCTGACCACCGCGCGGCCGAACGGGGTGTCGAATTCCTGACCGGCTTCGCCTTCGAGCGCGAAGCCGTGGTTCTGAGCGGTGATCGCGATGCGACCGGTCTGATGCTCGATCACCGGGATGTTGATGCCGCGGTGGCCGAACTTCATCTTGTAGGTGCTCAGGCCCAGGGCGCGGCCCAGGATCTGGTTGCCGAAGCAGATACCGAACAGCGGCAAGCCCTGTCCGATGACCTCTTTCGTGAGGTGGACTGCGCCGTCGGCGGTGGCCGGGTCACCGGGACCGTTGGAGAGGAACACTCCGTCGGCCTTCAGGTCGAGGATCTGTTCGAGACTCGCGTTGGACGGCAACACGTGGACGCGAATACCGCGCTCGGCGAACATGCGCGGGGTGTTGGTCTTGATACCGAGGTCGATGGCGGCAACCGTGTACAGCGCCTCCCCGCCCTTCGGCTCGACGACGTAGCCGCTGGTGGTGCTGACCTCACCGGCAAGATCGGCGCCGAGCATGGTCGGCTGATCCTGAACCCGTCGGACCAGTTCGTCATCGGCGGCGATGGCTTCACCGGAAAAAATTCCGGCCTTCATCGAACCGCGAGTACGCAGGTGGCGAACCAGGGCGCGGGTGTCGATCCCGGCGATTCCGACGATGCCCTGCTCTTCGAGCTTGGCCTGGAGCGAACCGGTTGCACGCCAGCTCGAGGTGACGCGCGAGGGGTCACGAACGACGTACCCGGCAACCCAGATCTTGGCGCCGGCACGCTCGCCGGTCGGTCCGACCGACTCGTCGTCTTCGTCGTTCCAGCCGGTGTTGCCGATCTGCGGTGCGGTGGAGACGACGATCTGGCGGTGGTAGCTGGGATCGGTGAGCGTTTCCTGGTAGCCGGTCATTCCGGTGCTGAACACCGCTTCGCCCAGGGTCTGTCCAACCGCACCGAAGGTGGTTCCGCGGAACACCCGTCCATCTTCGAGGACCAGTACTGCGGGGCTGTTGTCAAAGCCGCTCATGCGTTCTTTCCGTTCTGCTCGATGTCGCCAGAGCTTGCGTCTTCGTTGTCATTCGTCTTGTTCGAAGCGGTCTTGTTCGAAGCAGTCACCGGCTTGACCCAGTCCGGATAAACCGTCTTGTCGTCACCGCGCACGCCCGTGTCGATCTCGGTTCCGCTCGGCAATTCCCAGCGAATCACCAGGACGCCGTCCTTGCTCATGACCTTGCCGGCAAGACCGTTCTCCGTGCGGATCGCGCGGATCGACTTCTCCGGAATCCAGATGGCCGACGCGCCGTCACGCTCGACCAGAATTCCGCCGCTGTAGCGGCTGATCTCGCAGGTGGCGCGGAAACCGAGGTCGCCGACGGCGATTCGGTCCTGCCAACTGGGTGCGATGGTGCTGCCGACGTACAGGCCGGTGGTCGGCAGGACGAGCAGTTCACCCAGGGTTGCCGGTACCGTCGGCAGTTCGCCGATCTTGTCTTTCTGGCGTCGAGCGCGTCCACGCCAGCCGACGTACATCAGGCCGATCATCGCGACCCAGAAGATCGCCAGACCGATGATCCACAGTGCTCTGTCCATGACGCGCTACTCCTCGCTACTCCGCAGACGCACATTCCCGTCGTGTGCGGTGATGCGGCCACGTAACAGTGTGGTCGTGACCCGAGCGGGCAATGTCATCGACTCGTACGGAGTGTTATGCGCGACACTCGCCAGGTCGGGACCGTGGACCGTCCACTCGGCCGACGGATCGACCAATGTCAGGTTCGCGGGCTCCCCCACCTCGATGGGACGGCCCTGATCGTCGAGGCCCACGATTGCCGCGGGGCGCTCGCTCATGACCCGGGCAACGCCGCGCCAGTCCAGCAGGCCGGGCTGGACCATCGTCTGCACGATGATCGAGAGTGCGGTCTCGAGGCCGAGCATTCCGGGGCGAGCGGCTGCGAACTCGCAGCACTTGTCTTGCTCGGCGTGCGGAGCATGGTCGGTCGCGACGCAGTCGATGATTCCCTCGGCCAGACCTTTGCGCAGCGCGGCAACATCACTGGCCTCACGCAAGGGCGGGTTGACCTTGTTGATCGCGTCGTACGTTTCGAGCCGTGAATCGTCGAGGAGCAGGTGATGCGGGGTGACCTCGGCGGTGATCGAAATCCCTTGGCTGCGAGCCCACTTCACGAGTTCGACGGTTCCGGCGGTGGAGGCGTGGCAGATGTGAACGCGGGCGCCGGCGTCACGCGCGAGCAGTGCGTCGCGGGCGACGATCGATTCTTCGGCTGCTCGCGGCCACCCGGCCAGGCCGAGACGCGCGGCCGTGGGGCCCTCGTGGGCGACCGCACCGACGGTCAAACGCGGCTCTTCCGCGTGCTGGGCGATCAGGACGCCCAGTGAGCTGGAGTATTCGAGCGCGCGACGCATGATCAGTGGGTCGTAGACGCAGTGGCCGTCGTCGGAGAACATCTTGACCTTGCCGACGCCTGCGGCCATGGTCGCCATCTCGGCGAGTTGCTTGCCTTCCAGGCCCGCTGTGACTGCGCCGACGGGGTGGACGTCGACGAGGCCGACTTCCTGCCCGCGTCGCCAGACATGATCGGTGATGACCACCGAATCGGCGACGGGACTCGTGTTGGCCATCGCGAAGACCGCGGTGTATCCACCCAGAGCCGCTGCCGAGCTTCCGGTTTCGATGGTCTCGGTGTCTTCGCGGCCGGGCTCACGCAGATGTGTGTGCAGGTCCACGAAGCCGGGAAGCAGGATCTGCCCGCCGGCATCGATCACCTCGGATGCCGTGGCCGGATCGAGGTCCACGCCGATCTCGAGGATCGTGCCGTCGCCGACGAGTACGTCGGTGGGCTCACCTTCTCCGTAGATCAGGACTCCGCGGAGCAGGACACTCACGGGTGATTCTCCGTTCTCGTTTCTGGTCACAGCGCACCGTCCTCCGACCCGACCAGCAGTCGGAACAAGACAGCCATGCGCATGTGTACGCCGTTGGTAACCTGTTGCAGTACAGCAGTTTTGGAGGAATCGGCAACGGCGGATGCAATCTCCATGCCGCGCAGCATCGGGCCGGGGTGCAGGACCACCGCGTGATCGGCCAGCATCGCCAGCCGCTTCTCGGACAGGCCGTAGTTGATCGAGTACTCGCGCTGCGACGGGAAGAAGCCACCGTTCATGCGTTCGGCCTGAACCCGCAGCATCAGCACCGCGTCGAGTCCGGGCAGTTCCGCGTCGAGCGAATGCGAAACCGTGACCGGCCACGTGTGCGCACCGACCGGCAGCAGTGTCGGCGGCGCAACAAGAACAACCTCGGCACCGAGCATCGAGAGCAGCAGTGCGTTGGAGCGGGCGACACGGCTGTGCAGGATGTCGCCGACGATGGCGATCCGCTTGCCCTCGATGTCGCCGAGACGCTGGCGAAGGGTCAAAGCGTCGAGAAGCGCCTGAGTGGGGTGCTCGTGCGTGCCGTCACCTGCGTTGATGACTGCCGGGCCACCGTCGTCGGCCGCTCCGGTCCACTTTGCGATCTGGTGGGCGGCGCCCGAAGCCGGGTGGCGCACGATGAGTGCGTCGGCACCGGCCGCGCGCAGGGTCATCGCGGTATCGCGCAGGGATTCACCTTTGGACACCGAGGAACTGGATGCGCTGACATTGATGACGTCGGCACTCATCCATTTGCCTGCCACCTCGAAAGACACCCGGGTGCGCGTCGAGTTCTCGAAGAACACCGTCATGACCGTGCGTCCGCGCAGCGTCGGGAGCTTGCGTACCTCTCGTCCCAGAAGTGCCTGCTCGAACCGTTCTGCCTCGTCGAGAAGTTCTACCGCGGACTCACGATCGAGGTCCGCGATGGAAAGTAGGTGCTTCACGCGCTCTTACCCCCGGAGATGACTACCGCTTCCCTGCCGTCGTGCTCCTTGAGGAGAACCTTGACGTCCTCGGACCTCGCGGTCGGGACGTTCTTGCCGACGTAGTCGGCGCGCAGCGGGAGTTCGCGGTGACCACGATCCACGAGCACTGCGAGTTGGACCGCGCGGGGGCGGCCCAAATCGCGCAACGCGTCGAGTGCCGAGCGCACGGTGCGACCGGAGAAGAGGACGTCGTCCACGAGAACGACCAGCGCATTGTCGACGCCACCTTCGGGGACGGACGTGCGCTCGAGCGGGCGGTGCGGCTTGTTCCGGAGATCGTCGCGGTAGAGGGTGATGTCGAGAGATCCGATGGGAAGACGCACACCGGAGAATTCTTCGATCTTGGCGCGCAGTCGCATGGCTAGGGTGGTTCCACGCGTCGGGATACCGATCAGGACCACACGAGGGGCAGTTCCCTCGGGTCCGTCGAGTGCGGTCTTCTCGATGATCTCGTGAGCGATCCGCGCGATGGTCCGGCCCACATCCTGGGCGGACAACAATTCGCGGGTTTCGCTACCTGCCTCGGCACCGACCGGCGCCTTCGAGTTACCTGGACCTGCAAGATCGGATGGGCGAGACCCTTCGGGCACGCTCATGCAGCGACCTCCTTCTCCGCCTCACTGGACGGATCGTTAAAGGATGTCTGACGGTCCCCACCCTATCAGCCGACAGACCTGATCCCGCCGTGCGAGCAGCGACTCCGACCGGTTGTGTGCAGACACACAACGCGCACGGTGACACTCGCACGGCGGTGGTGGAACAAAACTTGCTACTCGGTACCCGAATCCGATTCCTGCGCGCGCTGGGAGGTCGCGGCCGCAGCCGATCGAACCTGCGGCGCAACGAGAACGACCTGGCCGAGGATTCCGTTGACGAATCCCGGAGAGTCGTCCGTCGAGAGCTGCTTCGCGAGTTCGACGGCCTCGTCCACGGCGACAACCGGCGGAACGTCCGTCGCGTGGAAGAGCTCCCACACGGCGATACGCAGAATCGCACGGTCGACGGCGGGCAGACGCTCGAGCGTCCAGTCCTGCAGATGCGAGGAGATGACCTGATCGATCCGGTCCAGATTCTCCGCAACGCCGGACACCAACGTGACGGTGTAGGCCGCGACGGGTGCTACCGCGTCGTCCTTGACGGACAGATCAGAACGCTCCGACGCCAGTGCGACCGGATCGAGGTCACGTGCCTCGGCTTCGAAGAGGAAGTCGACGGCACGCTTGCGCGCCTTGTGGCGTGCACCGAGTTTCTTATGTGTGCCGGACACTCAGGAATTCACACGCCCGAGGTAGTTGCCGTCACGAGAATCGACCTTGAGCTTGTCACCGGTGTTGATGAAGAGCGGGACGTTGATCTCGGCACCGGTCTCGAGGGTCGCAGGCTTGGTGCCGCCGGTGGAGCGGTCGCCCTGCAGGCCCGGATCGGTGTGCTTGACGACGAGCTCGACGGTGACCGGAAGCTCGACGAAGAGGGGAACGTCTTCGTGGGTCGCGACCTGGACTGCCATGTTCTCGAGCAGGAAACGCGACTGGTCGCCGACGGTGGATTCGCTGATCGACACCTGGTCGTAGGTGTCGCCGTCCATGAAGATGTAGTCGCTGCCGTCGTGGTACAGGTACGTCATGTCACGACGGTCGACCGTGGCGGTCTCGACCTTCACACCGGCGTTGAACGTCTTGTCCACTACCTTGCCCGAGAGCACGTTCTTGAGCTTGGTGCGCACGAAGGCAGGGCCCTTGCCGGGCTTGACGTGCTGGAACTCGATGATCGTCCACAGCTGGCCTTCGATCTGCAGAACCAGACCATTCTTGAAATCACTGGTGGAAGCCACTTGCTTCGCGTCTCCTAGGGGTCGGGAAACCGTCTCAGACGACGGTAAGGTCTTTTGCGGTCAGTGTGAGCAGCTCTGGCCCCTGCTCACGAACAACGAGCGTGTCCTCGATCCGTACACCTCCGCGCCCGGAGAAGTACACGCCCGGCTCGACGGTCACCGCCGCGCCGGAAAGAAGTGTACCGGTGCCGAGCTTGCCGATCCCCGGTGCTTCGTGGATTTCGAGCCCCACACCGTGGCCGAGGCCGTGCAGGAACAACTCGCCGTAGCCTGCATCGTCGATCACCGCACGGGCGACGGCGTCGACTGCCGCACATTCGACACCCGGCGCGAGCGCGTCGCAACCGGCAGCTTGCGAACGCGCGACGAGCTCGTAAATCTCCCGTTGCCAATCGGAAACGGACTCGAGCACGTAGGTCCGTGTCATGTCCGAGTGGTACCCACCGACCTGGGCGCCGAAGTCGAGTTTCACGAAGTCACCCGACGCCAGGATCGCGTCGGTCGGTCGGTGATGCGGAATCGCCGAGTTGGCGCCGGCCGCCACGATCGTCTCGAAGGAAATACCGTCCGCCCCGTTGTCGAGCATCAGATTTTCCAGCTCGCGGCCGACCTCTCGTTCCGTTCGGCCAGGTCGCAGACCGCCGCGAGCGATCAACTGCGCCAACGCGACATCGGCTGCGGTGCACGCGGCTCGCAACAACTCCACCTCGTACTCGTCCTTGACCATGCGCAATTGTTCGACGAGTCCACTCACCGGTTCGAACCGGATCTTCGGCGCTGCTTCGGTCCAAGCCCGATGTTCGGCGAACGTCGCCACATGTGACTCGAACGCGAGAACGGGCGCCGTGGACTTCTCGATCAAGTGCGCAGCACTCGAACGGGCGATTTCGGCCCGAAGGTCCGGCACCTGCTCTGACACCTGCGTCACGTAGCGGCCGTCGGTGCAGATCACCGTCTCACGCTCGTCGGACGCTGAATCGGATGCACTGACGACGAGCGCCGCATTGGAACCGGTGAAACCGGTGAGGTATCTGATGTTGAGGAGATCTGTGACGAGAATCGCGTCGAGTTCGCGCTCCGAGAGGAGGCGTCTGAGGGATTCACGGCGTGTTCTGAAGTCGACCGGCATCCCTCGAACCTACCGCCCGCGCAGACCTGCCGATCAACTCGAAACTCGCGGTTACAGCAATAAGTGTGGGTTAGGCCACAAGGGGTAATGGGTTCTAGTTAGGCTGTACCCATGAATGCGTGGTTGGTACGTGGCCTCGGCATGGCCCTGATACATGTTGTGTTTCGTGCGTTGCTCGGTGCAGCGATCGCACAGTGGCCACTTCAGGGGTCCACCCTGCGCTGGCTGTCCCTGTTGATCGTCATCGTCTTCGCCGCGATCTGGGGTGGTATCGACGGCATTCGTGACCGCCGGAATTTCCCCGAACCCGAGGACGGCGCCGATCTGACCATGCTGTGGCTCAAGGCCGCATTGGTCGGCGGGTTCGTCGCCGGCGCTGCCAGCTGGGCACTCAGCCTGGTCCCCTCCCTCGAACTCACCCAGCAGGGCTTGTTCTTCGAGGTGACCTCCGGTGCGGCGTTCACGATCCTTCTCATCTTCGTCCCCGCCATGATCGCCATCACCGTCGGACGCTTCTTCGTCAGCCGTGAACAGCGCAAGAACGGAACAGCTCCGCAGACCCCGTCCCACGAGCGTCACCACGAACCGGTGCCCGTCAGCGAGGGCTACGACTCCCCCACCGAGCAGCACGCATACAGCGGAGCCGCGATGTCCGTCGAGGAATCCGACGCCGATACCGCGGTCTTCCCGGCGATCGATCTGGGCAAGCGCGAGCAGTAACGCCCACCGTCCACACAACCGAATGCGGCCCCGAGGATATTCTCCTCGGGGCCGCATTCGTGTGACTGTTTTTTCGACTTGCCTCGTTCAGCCTCGCTCGGCGAGGAACCTGATCGCCAGCGGATACGCGGCGACGCCGAGTCCGACGATCACTCCGGTCGCAATCGGACTCAGGTAGGAGTGGTGCCGAAACTCTTCTCGCGCATGAACGTTCGAGATGTGTACCTCGACGAGACCTGCGGTCAGTTCGGCGCATGCATCTCGCAGGACCACCGACGTGTGCGTCAAGCCACCGGCATTGAGGATCACCGGTTCCCCCGCGTCCGCCGCGTCGTGGATCCAACCGAGCAGATCGCCTTCGTGATCGCTCTGACGGACGATCACCTCGACACCGAGCTCCTTGCCTGCCGCGACGCACAATTCGATCAGATCGTCGTGTGTGGTCGCGCCGTAGACCTCGGGCTGACGCTTACCCAGACGCCCCAGATTGGGTCCGTTGACGACGTTGATCCTCACAACAGGACCGTTCCGCCGGCCGGCCGCGCATCGCGGGCAATCGCGGAGTACGCCGCAACCAGCAGACTCGGATCCGGCCCCTCGAGGCGACCCGGCTTGGCCAGTCCGTCGAGGACCACGAAACGCAGCAGCCCGGCACGGTTCTTCTTGTCGGTCTGCATTCCCTTCATCAGATCGCCGAACGCATCACCGTCGTACGACGTCGGCAGCCCGACGAGATCGAGGATCGACTTGTGACGATCCGCGGTGGCGTCGTCGAGTCGGCCCGCGAGCCGTCCGAGTTCGGCAGCGAAGACCAGGCCGACGGAGACAGCGGCACCGTGGCGCCACTTGTAGCGCTCACGACGTTCGATCGCGTGGCCGAGGGTGTGGCCGTAGTTGAGGATTTCGCGCAGATCCGACTCGCGCAGATCCGCGGCCACGACCTTGGCCTTGACCTCTACGGAGCGCCGAATCAACTCGGGCAGAACAGTTCCCGACGGATCGAGAGCTGCCTTGGGATCGGCTTCGATGAGATCCAGGATCACCGGGTCGGCGATGAATCCGGTCTTGATGACCTCGGCCATGCCTGCAACGATCTCGTTGTGCGGCACAGTCTCGAGCGTCGCGAGATCGATGAACACCGCTCCCGGTTCGTGGAACGAACCGACGAGGTTCTTGCCCGCTTCGGTGTTGATACCGGTCTTGCCGCCCACTGCTGCGTCGACCATCGCGAGCAAGGTGGTGGGGACGTGAACTACCTTGACACCGCGCATCCACGTAGCCGCGACGAAGCCGGTGAGGTCGGTCGCCGCTCCCCCGCCCAAACTCATGATCGCGTCGCTGCGAGTCAGGCCGATCCGGCCGAGCACGTCCCAGCAGAAGCCCGCCACAGCAAGATCCTTGCCGTCCTCGGCATCGGGGATCTCGATACGGTGGGCGTCGATTCCCTTCTCCGCCAACGCAGCCCGTACGGCCTCCGCGGTCTCTGCCAGCGGCGGCTGATGGAAGATCGCGACAGTGCGCGCGCCGTCGAACTCGGCAACGAGATCACCGAGCAGGCCGCGGCCGATCACGACCGGGTAAGGACTTGCGGTCTTCACCTCTACACGTACGGGTTCGGTCACTGCTCCACTACTCCGCTCCGGTTGTTCATTTGTCTTGAAGTTTCGACACCAGTTGCCCGACGACACGCGCCGGACTTCGGCCGTCGGTCCGAATCCGAATCGTGGCCGAACGCCGGTACAGCGGACGACGACGCCTCATCAACTCCTGGTACTTGACCTTGGGATCTCCGCCGGCCAGCAGCGGGCGATGATTGTTCGCCCCCGTGCGGCGAAGCCCTTCGGCGACACTGATCTCGAGGTAGATGACCGTGTGCCCCTGGAGCAGTTCGCGCGTGCGATCGGAGAGGATCGCACCACCGCCGAGCGAGACGATTCCGTCGGTGGCCTGCAACGCTTCGCGAACCACCGATTCCTCGATCTCACGAAACCGAGGCTCTCCGTCATGGGTGAAGATCTCCGGGATCGTCCTACCCGTGGTCCGTTCGATCTCGGCGTCGGTATCGACCAATTCGAGTTCGAGTGCCTGCGCGAGACGTCGACCGATGGTCGATTTGCCGGCACCGGGCGGACCGATGAGTACAGCCTTCGGCTTCATCGATACGTGAGTCCTATCGAGGCGGTCGGGCTGCGATGCCCTCGGCGTAACGACGGTAGTTGGCAGTGGTTTCAGCAATGGAATCACCACCGAACTTTTCGAGTGCAGCCTGAGCCACGACGAGCGCGACCATCGACTCGGCGACGACGCCGGCGGCCGGAACCGCGCACACGTCGCTGCGCTGGTGGATGGCAACCGCTTCCTCGCCGCTCTCCATGTCGACCGTCGCCAGAGCGCGCGGAACCGTCGAGATCGGCTTCATCGCGGCGCGAACTCGAAGAGCCTCACCATTGGTCATGCCACCTTCGATTCCGCCTGCGCGGTTCGTGGAGCGCACGATGCCGTCCGGGCCCGGACGGATCTCGTCGTGAGCTTCGCTGCCACGACGGCGCGCGGTCTCGAAGCCGTCGCCGACCTCGACACCCTTGATGGCCTGAATTCCCATGAGAGCAGCAGCAAGTCGTGAATCGAGACGCTCGGCGCCGCTGACGAAAGTGCCGAGTCCGACCGGCAGGCCGTGGATGACGACCTCCACGACGCCACCGAGGGTGTCGCCGTCCTTCTTCGCCGATTCGATTTCGGCGATCATCGACTCTTCTGCAGCCTTGTCGAATGCGCGGACCGGGCTCGCGTCGATCGCGTCGAGATCCTTGCCCTCCGGCACGGGTCCGACGTACGGCTCGGAAGCACCGATGGAAATAACGTGTGAAACGACCTCGGCACCGAATACCTGACGCAGGAAGGACCGTGCGACGGTTCCAGCGGCCACGCGGGCTGCGGTCTCGCGAGCGCTGGCGCGCTCGAGGACGGGACGCGCATCGTTGAAGCCGTACTTGAGCATGCCGCTGTAATCGGCGTGTCCGGGACGCGGGCGCGTCAACGGGGCATTGCGAGCCTGATCGGCGAGCAGGTCCGGGTCGACCGGGTCGGCGGACATGATGGTTTCCCACTTGGGCCACTCGGTGTTGCCGATCTCGATGGCCACGGGGCCACCGAGCGTAAATCCGTGGCGGACACCGCCGATGATGGTGACCTTGTCGGCCTCGAACTTCATCCGTGCGCCACGGCCGTAACCGAGTCGACGACGGGCAAGTTCCGACGAGATGGCCTCAGAGGTCACTTCGACCCCCGCGACCATGCCCTCGAGCATCGCGACGAGGGCGGGACCATGGGATTCTCCGGCAGTTATCCAACGCAGCACGCCGACCATCTTTCCACGTCGCAGACCTCAGTTGTCACAGTGGTCCTCCCGGTGAACACAGATGGCCCACACGCACGAGGCGTGTGGGCCATCTCAGAGGTACCTGTGGGTCTAGAACAGGCGGAATCCTCCACCGTTTGCGTTGATGTCAGCCAAACCGATGTTGATGTCCGCCGAGTTGTCGGGAGCGTGGAACGGCGGCGGAAGCGGCTCGAAGCAGTACGGCGGGTAGCCGTTGCTGATCAAGCCCACCAGGCGGTCACCGACGACGAGCGGTCCACCGGAATCACCGGGAATCGAGCACGTGTGCTCGACGATCTCACCGTAGACGGAGTCGTAACCCCAGGTGATACCGCACGTGTTGCCGGTCGAACGGCCTTCCTTGCACACGATCGTGCCCGGTGCCGGCGGGGCGCCGATTCCGTTGATCGTCGTGCCGCCGACGGTACGCAGCGGAGCTACCTTGGCGTCGTCGAGATCGATCACGGCGATGTCCGAGACCGGACTCGAGTAAGAGAACCGACCGATGGGTCCGGCCTCGGGCAGATACTCGGCGAACACCCGGTCCCCGACAACTCCGCAGTGTCCGGCGGTGAGTGCCACGAGAGAACCGGCGTTGTCGTAGCCGACCGCGGTCAACGTGCATGCTGCAACTCGGTCAGGATCGGAGTGATCCACGTCCGGCAGCAGGATTCCTGAGCCCCCGCCCAGTGCCACCGATGAAGGTGCAGGCGCGGCGCCGGCGACGCCCGCTCCTGCAGCCACAGCCGCCAAACACGCTGCCGCAGCGACGAAAAGCCTTGTGCGCATAGGTTCCCCCGATAATCGAGTGCGAAACGAGATTCGTTTTGTCCCATTTCCGAAACCTCAGTGAACGTCAGGATGTGGACATTCGGCAAGTCCGACTCGCCGCATATTGGGACCGCGCGCTGGCAATACCCGCATTTATGAAACCGACGGTTACGTCTTTCCTGCAGTTCACCGTCCGTCGTTGAACGGTCAATAACGCCAGACTTCTCGCGGATGTTGCACTCGTCACGTCAGCCAGGCAAACGCAATCGAACCGCAGGCTGCCAGGCACATCGAGGGTCCGTGCGCAATGGGCGAATTGTGGGCTACCGGCCCTCGTCTTCGCAGTTCCAGCGCGGTGCCCAGCGTTGCGGTGAGCACCGAGGCAGACACCAACGACCACAGCCAGGCGTCCGCTCCCACCAATCCGGTCACGGCGCCCAGAGGAAGCGACAGCTTCACATCGCCGACGCCCATGGAACCAGGCGACATCACGTGCGCCAGGAGGTGGATTCCGGCGAGCAGTGCCGACCCCACCACCGCCACCCACACCGTTCCCGACACCGTCGCGTAGACCATCACGACGGCGTAGCCCGGCAGCGTGAAACTGTTGGGCAGCCGACGCACAGCCAGGTCGACAGTCGAGATCGCGACGCACCACCACACCACGGCGAGACCGGAAAATAACTGCACCACCGAGGTATTCAGCGCACCGACGACAACCCAGCCTGTTGCGACGGCGCACTGCGGCACACAACAGAAAGTCACGACTGGTCGATAACCGTGTCGCCGCAACCAATTGTCGACGATCGCCCGAGCTCCGAAGCCAGCGACTACCCCCGAGCCTGCCAAGACCATCAACGTCCACATGGTTTCGAGCTTGGCGTCTGCCGTTCGCCAGCGGCAGACTACGAATCGTCTTGTGGACTACCTCGACACTGTGAACAGACCTAAGCGATAGCGGCTGCCATCGCCTCTCGCGGAGCGGGCTTGCCCGTGAACTGCTCTACCTGCCCGAAGGCCTGATTGAGCAACATCTCTAGGCCACCGATCACCGTGCCATCGGCCGCCTCGACAACCGAAGCAAGTGGCGTCGGCCAGGGGTTGTAGATCGCGTCGAGGACAAATCGCGCCTTCCCCAATTGCTGGGCAAAGGGCGCTGCCGCTTCCGCGGGAACGGTACTGACCAAGACCGAGGATTCGGCGCAGATCCCGCCTAGCCGTGCGTCGTCGAAGGCGACCAGATCAATGTCCAACCCGACAGCACCGCCGCATTCGATGGCACCGGATGCGCGCCCCGGATCACGCGCGACCACGGTGACTGTCCGAACTCCCATGTCGGCCAACGCGACCAATGCCGGCCGCGCGGTGCCGCCCGCGCCGACAACTACCGCCGAAGTGCCGCTGAGATCGCCGACACCGCCGGCGATCAACGCACCGCTGACTCCGTCGACGTCCGTGCAGTCGGCACGCCAACCGCCGTCGATGCGAACCAGGGTGTTGGCCGAGCCGATGGTCACCGCTCGCGGTGTGCGTTCGGTGGCATATTCGAGTGCTGCGATCTTGCCCGGCATCGTCACCGAGAGGCCGATCCATTCGGGGCCGAGTGAGTCGACGAGGGCAGGCAACTGCTCGCCGGTGCATTCGATCCGCTCGTAGGTCCAATCGCTCAGCCCCAAAGCCGCGTACGCCGCAAGATGCAGCAACGGGGACTTCGAGTGAGCGATCGGGCTTCCGAGAACTGCCGCCTTACGTGGCGTCGCGAGCGAAGTCGCGGTACTACCGTCCACTGTCGAGAATCCCACTTTGCTGTGCCAGTTCGATGTTGGCCAAATGCTCCTCGTAGCTCTTGGTGAAGAGCGTCTGGCCTTCCTTGTTGATCGTGACGAAGTACAACCAGTCACCGGCCGCCGGCGATTCCACGGCCTTCAGCGCGTCGATGCTCGGCGAAGCGATGGGCGTTGCAGGCAGACCCGGCATTGCGTACGTGTTCCACGGCGTGACGCGCTCACGGTCGGCATCCGTGGTTGCGACCTCGGTGGTGTCGAGTGAGTAGTTGACCGTGGAGTCGAACTGCAGAGGCTGATCGACTGCGAGTCGGTTGACGATCACCCGCGCAACCTTGGCCATGTCAGCGGGCAACGCCTCACGCTCGACCAGCGACGCTGCCACCAACAACTGGTACGGAGACATTCCGACCCCGCTGCCGGCTGTCAGAATTCCCGTGGCCTCGTACTTGGCGGCGCTACCCTCGACCAACGACCGCAGGATCTCGGTGGGCGTCGCAGTGGGATCGAAATCCCAACTGCTGGCGGCGATCAGGCCTTCGAGCTGACGGTCCTTGTCCGGCACGCTCTTGACCGACGACATCGCCCATTCGGGCACGCCGAGCGAAGCCAGATCGGAAGATGCTCCCGCAGTGTTCAATTCGTCTGTCGAGACACATTTCTGAGCGGAAACCGGGCCTACACAACTCGCCTCGGAAATGAGGTTGTAGATGCCCTTCTTGAGTGAGCCCGTCTGCGCGTCCGAACTGTCGTGCAGCTGACGCCCTTCGGCGATGACAACACTGCCGACTCGGGAGTCCGGGGCAACCAAGGTGTCGAGTGCGCTCGCGGCGCTACTCTGCACCGGCACCTGGTAGAAGCCGGGTTGCACCTTCTGGATCTCAGACGGATTGGCGATCGCCGCGTTGTAGAAAGCAGCGGAACTCGCGACGACGTTCTTCGCCTCGAGCGTCGCACCGATCTCCGATGCGGTTTCTCCACTGTTGATCTGGATGACCACGGGTGCGCCGCCGGGGCCGGCAAAATCCTCCGCGGTCTTGTTGCGATCCATGTACCAGAGAGCGCCGTATGCACCGACACCGAGGACTGCGATCACCAACACCAGCAGGGCGAGAACGCCGACCTTCTTGCCACGCTTGGCGCGCTTGTTGCGCGCTTCGCGTTGCTTGCGTGCCTCGGCTCGCGACATGTGCGGCGGATCGATGTTCTGCGGCAGTGCACGCATGACCATGGTCTCGTCGTTGTCGAAGTCGAACGAACTGGTGGGCCGGCTTCCGCCGCCCTCATCCCACCGCGCGTTCACAGATCGCCCTCCAGTGCAGCGTCCTTCGACGACTCCCCTGGTTTCACAGCTCTACTCCGCTCGTCCAGCCAGCCTTGCAGGATTTCCACCGCCGCAGCCTGATCGATCATCGGTCGCTGGCCGCGTGCCTTGACTCCACTTTCGCGGAGATTGCGCGCAGCCGTGACGGTCGTCAGTCGTTCGTCGGACAGTCTCACCGGGATCGGTTCGACGGCCCGCTGCAGTCGTTTGGCGAATGCAGTCGCGATACCGGCGGCCTTACCTTGCTCACCGCGCAGCGTCTGTGGCAGTCCGACGATAACCTCAACGGCCTCGTATTCGGACACGATGGCGATAATGCGCCGGATATCCGGCGCGTCGGGCCCACGCTCCTTCGAGCGTGGAACCGTTTCCACCGGTGTCGCGAGGATGCCGTCGGGGTCGCTGGACGCGACGCCGATGCGAACACTGCCCACGTCGATGGCGATGCGCCGCCCGCGACCAGGGTCGTCGATGCCGGGGCGATCGGGACCCTGTTGCGTAGCCACCACCGTCAGCTGCCGCCCGCCAGCTCTCCGACTCTGTCCCGGATCGCATCGAGCGCCGCCTGGATTCCTGCGGAGTCCGAACCCGAACCCTGGGCCATGTCGGGCTTTCCGCCGCCTCGGCCGCCGATCTTGGGACCGAACGACGCGACCAGCTCGCCGGCCTTCACACCGAGACCTTGAGCTGCCTTGCTCGAGGCGACCACGAACGGAACCTTGCCGTCGACGTCACCGAGCAGAGCTACGACGGCAGGTTCGGAGCCGAGGCGACCCTTGATGTCCGTGACGAGGCTGCGCAGGTCGTTTCCGCCGACTCCGGCGGGAGCAGGCTCGGCGATGACGAGGACACTGCCGATGCGCTTGGCCTTGGCGACGTACTCGCCTGCCGACGCCAGCACAGCCTTGGCCTTTGTCTGCTCGAGTTCCTTCTCGGCCACCTTGAGTCGCTCGACGAGCGCCTCGACGCGGGCGGGCACCTCTTCCGAAGGAACCTTCAGCGAGGAGGAGAGTCCGGCCAGGAGCGCGCGTTCCTTGGCGAGGTAGCGGTAGGAGTCCAAACCGACGTACGCCTCGACGCGTCGGATTCCGGAGCCGACCGACTGCTCACCGAGCAGCGTTACCTGACCGATCTGTGCGGAGCTTCCGACGTGAGTGCCACCGCACAGTTCCATCGAGAACGGGCCGCCGATTTCGACGACACGAACCTCGTCGCCGTAGTTTTCACCGAAGAGTGCCATCGCACCCATCGCCTTGGCCTTGTCGAGATCCGTGACAAATGTGTTGACCGCGTAGTTCGACGCCACGGCTTCGTTGGTGAGTGCCTCGATGTCCTGCTTCTGGGAGTCGGACAGCGCGCCCTGCCACGAGAAGTCGAAGCGGAGGTAACCCGGCTTGTTGAGCGAGCCCGCCTGCACCGCGTTGGGGCCGAGCACCTGACGCAGCGCCGCGTGCACCATGTGGGTGCCGGAGTGCCCCTGGGTTGCACCCTTGCGCCACTCGGCGTCGACGTGCGCGAGTACGACGTCGCCCTCGGTGATCTCGCCCTTCTGCACCGTCACCTTGTGCGTCCAGACCTTCTTGGCGATCTTCTGTACGTCGTTGACCTTGGCTTCGAGGCCCGGAGCGGTGAGCGAACCGATGTCGGCGATCTGTCCACCGGACTCTGCGTAAAGCGGGCTGCGGTCGAGGATGACCTCGACGTCCTGACCGGCCTTCGCGACCGGCACGCGGACACCGTCGACGATCAGTGCGAGGACGTGAGCCTCGGAGACGAGCTCGTCGAAACCGGTGAACTCGGTGGCGCCTCGGTCGAGCAGTTCCTTGTAGACCGTGAGGTCGGCATGGGCGTGCTTGCGCGCTTGAGCGTCGTCCTTGGCGCGCTTGCGCTGCTCGGCCATGAGCGTGCGGAAGCCGTCCTCGTCCACGGTGAGACCGGCCTCGGACGCCATCTCGAGCGTGAGATCGATCGGGAAGCCGTAGGTGTCGTGCAGTGCAAATGCCTGATCGCCGGCGATGACCGACTTTCCGGACGACTTGACCGTCTCGGCAGCATTCTCGAACAGAGCAGAACCCGAAGCCAGCGTCTTGAGGAACGCGGTCTCCTCGCCGACGGCGACGTTCTCGATGCGCGTGAAGTCGGTTTCCAAAACCGGGTACGACGGCGCCATCGTGTCGCGGACGACGACCATGAACTCGCGCATGGTGGGCTGCTCGCTGCCGAGCAGTTTGGCCGAACGCACGATGCGACGCAGCAACCGGCGCAGGACGTAGCCGCGGCCGTAGTTGCCGGGGTTCACACCGTCGGCGATCAACATCGCTGCGGTGCGTGCGTGGTCGGCGATGACGCGGAAACGGACGTCTGAAGTGTGGTCGGTCCCGTAGACACTGCCGGTCAGTTCGGCGGCCTTGTCGATGACGGGGCGGAGAAGATCTGTCTCGTAGACGTTTTCGACGCCCTGCAGGAGGAACGCAACGCGCTCGACGCCCATGCCGGTGTCGATGTTCTTCTTCGGCAACGGTCCGAGGATCGGGTAGTCGCCCTTGTTGGTGCCCTCGCCGCGCTCGTTCTGCATGAACACGAGGTTCCAGATCTCGATGTAGCGATCCTCGTCGGCTTCGGGGCCACCCTCGACGCCGTATTCGGCGCCGCGGTCGTAGAAGATCTCAGAGCAGGGGCCGCACGGCCCGGGAATGCCCATGGACCAGTAGTTGTCCTTCATGCCGCGGCGCTGGATGCGCTCTTCGGGCACTCCTACCTCGTCGCGCCAGATCGAGAACGCTTCGTCGTCGTCGAGGTAGACGGTGGCCCACAGGCGCGTGGGATCGATGCCGTATCCGCCGTCCTCGACCGAACCTGTCAGCAACTGCCAGGCGTGGGAGATGGCTTCCTTCTTGAAGTAGTCACCGAAGGAGAAGTTGCCCGCCATCTGGAAGAAGGTGTTGTGGCGGGTGGTGATGCCGACCTCTTCGATGTCCAGGGTGCGGACGCACTTCTGCACGGACGTCGCCCGTGAGTAGGACGGCGTCTGCTGCCCGAGGAAGAACGGCACGAACGGAACCATGCCCGCGTTGACGAACAGAAGGTTCGGGTCGTCGAGAATCAGCGAGGCGCTGGGCACCTCGGTGTGGCCGGCCTTGACGAAGTGGTCGAGGAATCGCCTGCGGATCTCGTGGGTTTGCACTAACCGGTCCTTACCTTCAAGAGCGTCGAGCTATGGGTGTCCAGACTAACGCGTCGGCCGGTGGAACCTGGCAGGCGTCAGCCACGAACTATTCGGCGAAGTTTGCTCACCCGATCGGCGATCTCCCGCTCGTTGCCGTGCGCGGTGGGCTGGTAATAGTCGACACCCACCAGATCGTCCGGTGGATACTGTTGCCGCAGAACACCATCACGTGTGTCGTGCGGGTACTTGTATCCGACTGCGTTGCCCAATTGCTCGGCGCCCTTGTAGTGCCCGTCACGCAGGTGCGGCGGTACCAGTCCGGATTTTCCGGCGGCCACGTCGGCCATGGCCGCGCCGAGTGCGGCGATGACCGCACCCGATTTGGGAGCCGTCGCCAGATGAATGGTGGCCTGTGCCAGCGCCAGACGAGCCTCCGGCATACCGATCAGCTGCACTGCCTGCGCCGCCGCGGTGGCAGTCTGCAGCGCCATCGGATCAGCCATGCCGATGTCTTCGCTGGCGTGAACCACCAGACGCCGTGCGATGAAGCGAGGGTCTTCGCCCGCGGTCAGCATCCGTGCGAGGTAGTGCAGGGCGGCGTCGACGTCTGATCCACGAATGCTCTTGATGAATGCACTGATGACGTCGTAGTGCTGATCTCCGGCACGGTCGTACCGAACCGCGGCCTTGTCGACACTGGCCTCGACGGTCGCGAGGTCGAGCACCACCGGGCCCGAAGCGTCACCTGCGGTGTCCAGTGCAGCCCCGGCGGCAGCCTCGAGTGCCGTCAGGGCTCGGCGGGCGTCGCCGGCCGCCAGACGAACGAGGTGTTCCATCGCGTCGTCGTCGATCGTGATCGCTCCGCCGAACCCGCGTTCGTCGGCGACAGCGCGCTCGAGCAGTTCCTGGACATCCGCAGCGGTGAGCGATTGCAGTTGCAGGACCAACGAGCGCGACAACAGAGCGGAGACGACCGAGAACGACGGGTTCTCGGTGGTCGCGCCGACCAAGAGCACGATGCGGTTCTCGACCGCGGCGAGCAAGGCGTCCTGCTGGGTCTTGGAGAAGCGATGAACTTCGTCGATGAACAAGACGGTTTGTTCGCCGTTCAGCAGGCGGCGGCGCGCGAGTTCGATGACACCGCGGACTTCTTTGACTCCGGCGGACAGAGCCGACAGAGCCTCGAACCGGCGGCCGGTAGCACCCGAGATCAACGATGCGAGCGTGGTCTTGCCGGTGCCGGGAGGTCCGTACAGAAGTACCGATGCGGCGCCGGACCCCTCGACCATTCTGCGGAGTGGCGCGCCGGGCCCGAGTAAGTGCTGTTGGCCGACAACTTCACCAAGAGTGAGCGGACGCATGCGGACAGCCAGAGGAGCACCGGGCGGCACCGAGGACAGGGCGCGCTCGGCTACAGACACGATATCTGGTTCGTCGACGATCGCGGATTCCTCCGGAGTTGCCTCGAACAGGCCGTCTTCCGCCACCACGCCGTCTTTCGCCCCCACACTGTCTTCCGCTTGCCAATCGCTCACGAATCGACGCTACTAGAGACCACCGACGCCCGACACAATCCGCTGTTCCGCCAGCCCTCACCCAGTCGTGAATCCGCATTGGATAGCGTTGTCGCCATGAGCACCTCCGAGATCGCCACCGTCCTCGCATGGCACGATGCACTCAACTCCCAAGACGTCGACACTCTGCTGCAGTTGTCGAGTGACGACATCGAGGTAGGCGGCCCCAAGGGCGCGAGCCAGGGACTCGCTGCCCTGCGCGAGTGGGCCACCAACGCCGGCATCACGCTCGTCCCCGGAAAGATGTACGTCCACCACGGCGTGGTCGTCGTCGAACAGACCGCAACGTGGGCGGCCGAACCGGACAAGTCCGCGACCCTGGCCTCTGCTTTCCGAGTCGTGGCCGACCAGGTGACGTCGACGTTCCGGCATCCCGATCTGGCGACAGCGCTCGCGGCGACGGACCTGTCCGAGAACGATCTGGTCTCCGACAACTGAGCGGACTCGACCGAGAAAGGGCGCTCGTGCTTCGTGCACGGGCGCCCTTCTGTGTGTGATCGGTCAGGGCCTCAGCTGAACTCGGTCCGCAGCGCCGCCACGACGTCGCGGGCGTGTGCCTCGACGGCGTCGTTGCCGGCGAGCTGAGCCGAGCGTGCGAGCCTGGCCCAGCGTCCGACCAGTGCGTCGGCGCGTGGAATCGAGAGATAATGTTCGCGGACGGCGGCGATACGCGAATGATCCTCGGGCAGGTACAGATAGGTACTGAGCCAGACCCAGATGAGTTGGGCCTCGACGATCCTGCGCCCCAATTCGGCCTCGTCGGCCAGGGCGGGCCACATCCCCACGACCTCGGCCCGCCAGGCATCGACCATCGCCGACGCCCGCTCTTCGGTCAGGTCGATGTTGCACAGGCAGCCGGGAAAAGACACCAACGCGTAGGTGATGTCGAGGAGGGCGTCGCGGTAGCCACCCCACTCGTAGTCGAGGAACTGCACGCCGTCGTCGTTGACGATGATGTTGTCGGGGCACAGGTCCGACGGACTGAAGGCACGGAACCGACCGCCACTGAACAGTGTCTGCGCGTGCTGAACCTGCTCGAGAATGTCCGAACTCACATCGATCCCGAGACTTTCCACCAACATCGCGGGAACACCGGCCACTGCGCGTCCCACCTGATCCGCAACTTCATCGGAGCAATGGGCAACCTCGGCTCGACGCAGCAGTGCGGTGAAGTCGTCCTCCCGGCCGACGGTCGCGGCGTGCATGCGTCCCATTGCCTGAGCCATGGCCATCAACGTGTAAGTGACGGTGTCCGGGTCGGAGTCTTCGAGTCGGACGCTGATTGCGGTGGCGTCGCCGAGATCACTCAGGATCAGGAGGCGAGCATCGAGGTCGGACGCCAACAGTTCGGCGCCGGGGCGTGCGTCCTTGGCAAGCGCGTTGGCGAACTGATACGACACCGCTTCACGAAGGAATGCGGTCTCGACGTCGAAGTCACCTTCGGACGCGGCCGGGAGCGCAATCGCTGTTTTGGTAGCTCCCTGGAAGTTGTCGCGGACCTGCTTGATCACCAAAGTTCGGGGCAGGGAGAACGGGTTCTCGGCGACACGAACGCGCAGCACGACGGTGCGGCCACTCCCCCCGAGATCTACGGGATCCACCAGGGTTACGGGTGCCCCTGTGCGGCGTGTCAGCAACTGCTCAGCAGCTGCGACGACTTCGGAAACGGGGTCTGCCAGTAATGCGGTCATCACCGACCAACTTACCCGTTAGTGACTCCGATCATGCCCAGCTCGTCCGCTCGCAGCGGAGAATTCAAGGCCTCACAGCAACAGAAATTGCCGACTACCTGCGGCGATGACAAAAGTCCCCAATCGCCACACCGGCACACAGTTCTCTCGAGAATTTTGCTGTCGGTGAGCAGAACTCCGAACCTGCGACGTCATGGAGTCTTGTCCTCGTCGACAAATCGAGAAATGCCTTTCAACGCTGCTTCGAATTCCTCGTCGGCCCGGGTTCTGAGCCAGAGAACAAGCACGCAGGCAGTGACGATCCCGAGCAGGTTGACAGCCAGTTGCAGAGACGACAACCCGGCGATCCGCCATTCTCCGTTCGCTGCCGCAACCACCGCGAAACCGGCGGCAGGAACCGTGGTGACAGAGATGAACACCCCGACCAAGGCAGCGGACTTCGACGAGACGAGTGCCAGCATCCCAGCCGCACCGGCAAGAAGCGCGACGACAAACGAAATGGGCCCGACCTTGTATACGAAATCGACCTCGTGGAGTGACTCGAGACTGACGACGTCCATCCATCCGAAGGACTTCACCACGAACGTTGCGGCAAGCGTCACGCCCATCGCGATGGGGAATCCGACGGCAAGCGCGAGAATCGAACGCCGACGCAACCGTCGATCCCGCCGTACGAGTGCGACTGCCAAAGCAGCCAGCGGACCGAACTCCGGACCGACGACCATGGCGCCGACGATCGTGATCTGAGAGTCGGTCACGACGCCGATCGCGGCCAGCAGACACGCAATGGTCAGGAACGCGACGAACAATCCGTTGAGAGTCGACTCTTCGCGAGTGCGGGACAGCAATTCCTCCCACACGACGGAATCCGCGGGATCACCAGGCACGTCACGCTCGGCTTTGCGCGCCGCCGCCGACAACACCGTCTCGACCGGTACGAGCGTCATTCCGCCGTCCTCGGCGACGCCGAGTTCGTTCAGGGCATCGACGACGTCGTTTGCCGCCTCACGGGCGACGTCGGCCTCCACCATGTCGCCGGCAGGATGAACCGCGACGTCGCGCATCACGACGATGTGTGTCGCGCCCCGCTGCGACGCGAGCGCACCGAGAACTTGCTCGGTGCGCTCGGTCGGGCAGATCACCCGCAAATGCAGCATGGCGATCCGGTGTCGGCTCTACTTGGCTTCGCCGGTGTCGCCTTCGGACTTCTTGTCCTCTGACTTCTTCTCGGGCTTCGCGTCGATGCCCGATTCCTTGCGCTGCTGAGCCGAGATCGGTGCCGGAGCATCCGTCAGCGGGTCGACGCCGCCGCCGGACTTCGGGAACGCGATGACCTCACGGATGGAATCCATGCCGGCGAGGAGCGCGGTGATGCGGTCCCAGCCGAATGCGATTCCGCCGTGCGGCGGCGCACCGAAGGCGAAGGCGTCGAGGAGGAAGCCGAACTGCTCCTGCGCCTCTTCCTCGGAGATACCCATCACCTTGAACACTCGTTCCTGAATGTCCTTGCGGTGGATACGAATACTGCCGCCGCCGATCTCGTTGCCGTTGCAGACGATGTCGTACGCGTAGGCGAGAGCGGAATCCGGATCGGTGTCGAACGTGTCGAAGAACTCCGGCTTCGGCGACGTGAACGCGTGGTGCACGGCGGTCCACGCGGAGTGGCCGAGAGCGACGTCACCGGATGCAGTGGCGTCGGCGGTCGGCTCGAACATCGGAGCGTCGACGATCCACACGAACGCCCACGCGTCAGGATCGATGAGGTCCTTCTTGCGGGCGATCTCACCACGGGCAGCGCCGAGGAGGGCGCGCATCGGCTTCGTTGCACCAGCTGCGAAGAAGACGCAGTCTCCCGGCTGAGCTCCGACGTGGGCGGCCAGGCCCTCACGCTCGGCGTCGGTCAGGTTCTTGGCAACAGGTCCACCGAGAGTGCCGTCTTCACCGACCAACACGTACGCCAGACCCTTGGCCCCACGCTGCTTGGCCCATTCCTGCCAGGCGTCGAGTTGCTTGCGCGGCTGGCTTGCACCGCCGGGCATCACGACGGCGCCGACGTACCCCGCCTGGAACACGCGGAACGTCGTGTCCTTGAAGAAGTCCATGCACTCGACGAGTTCGATGTCGAAACGCAGGTCCGGCTTGTCGCTGCCGTAACGACGCATTGCCTCGGTGTAGGTCATGCGGTCGATCGGCGTCTTGATCTCGTGGCCGACGAGCTTCCAGAGCGCCGTCAGGATTTCCTCGGCGAGCAGGATGATGTCGTCCTGGTTGACGAAAGCCATCTCGATGTCGAGCTGAGTGAACTCGGGCTGGCGATCGGCGCGGAAATCCTCGTCGCGGTAGCAACGTGCGATCTGGTAGTAGCGCTCGATGCCGCCGACCATGAGGAGCTGCTTGAACAGCTGCGGGCTCTGCGGCAGTGCGTAGAAGCTACCGGGCTGAAGGCGCGACGGCACCAGGAAGTCACGGGCACCCTCGGGCGTCGAGCGCGTGAGCGTCGGAGTCTCGACCTCGACGAACTCGTGATGCGCGAGAACGCCGCGCGCTGCAGCACTTACCTTGGAGCGCAAGCGAATTGCGGAGCCGGGGCCTTCACGACGCAGGTCGAGGTAGCGGTACTTGAGGCGCGCTTCTTCGCCGACCTGATCGTCGAGCTGGAACGGCAGCGGTGCGCTTTCGTTGAGAACCTCGAGTTCTGTGGCGTTGACCTCGATCGCTCCGGTGGGGATCTCGAAGTTCTGGTTGCCCTCGGGGCGAACCTCGACCGTTCCGGTCACGCGAACGCAGTATTCCGCGCGCAGACGGTGCGCCTGCTCGGCCACGTCACCTGCCCGGAAAACTACCTGCGCAACTCCGGATGCATCACGGAGATCGATGAAGATCACTCCGCCGTGATCACGACGCCTGGCTACCCAACCGGTGAGCGTTACGGTCTGCTCTGCCTGCTCGGGTCGCAATGAACCGGCGAGATGTGTGCGCAGCACGGGATTCCTTTCGAACTACTTCCAATAACCGACGACCGACTACTTTGCCTGCGATCCTACGGAGCGAACTGCACAGAGCGGAAACGCGGACCCGCATCGCATGCGAAGCTATCTCCAGAAGTGACGGCAAGCACTTGTTCACGACAGCAGAAAGCGGACATAGATGACCTTCAACGAGGGGGCCCGCGGCGAAGCGGGACGCGTTCAGGTTCAAGGCGGCGGGGGTGGCGGTGGCCGCGGCGGCAAAATCGCGATCGGCGGTGGCGCGGGCGGCATTATCGTTCTGATCCTGGCGCTGTTGTTCGGCGGTGACCCCGGCTCACTCCTGGGTACGTCTACCGAGACTTCGAGTTCGTCGACCGGACTGTCGTCGGTCGACGAGTGCACCGGCGCTCAGGCAAACGCCGATGTGAACTGCCGCGTCACACTGACCGTCGGAAGCCTCGACGACGTTTGGGAACAGCAGTTGGTCAAGCAGACCGGCACGGCGTACGTGCGACCCGAAGTCATTCTGTTCAGCGGTTCGGTCAACACCGGTTGCGGCCAGACGTCTAGTGACGTCGGTCCGTTCTACTGCCCGGCCGACCAGACTGCGTACTTCGACACGAGTTTCTTCCAACTACTCGTCGACCGTTTCGGTTCCAGCGCCGGACCGCTCGCACAGGAGTACGTGGTCGCGCACGAGTTCGGACATCACATCCAGAATCAGCTCGGCGACATCGGCCGCGCGCAGGCCGACCCGCAGGGTGAGCAGTCGGGTGCGGTTCGCACCGAACTCCAGGCCGATTGCTACGCAGGCGTCTGGGCACATTTTGCGGACACGATTCCCGATCAGGCGACCGGTCAACCGTTCCTGAAGCCCTTGTCAAAAGACGACATTCGCGACGCGTTGTCCGCCGCCTCGTCGGTGGGCGACGACCGTATCCAAAAGTCCACGACCGGTCGGGTCAACCCTGAAGGTTGGACACACGGCTCCTCCGCACAGCGTCAGGCGTGGTTCATGACCGGATACCAGACCGGCCAGATTTCGTCGTGTGACACGTACTCGGCGCGGGATCTGAACAACCCGCCCGACCTCAAGCGATAGCGAATCTCCGAAACCATCCAACCGACAATTTTTTCTGTCTTGACAGATTTAGTTGTCGGTGGGATGGTTTTCTCATGTTGGACGTAGCAGTCATCGATCGCCCCGGAGCTGCCGAGGCGTCGCTCGATCCGATTCGGCAACGGATTCTGGCCGAATTGGCGGTGCCGGGATCGGCATCCTCGCTGGCGCCCCGGATCGGGCTGACACGCCAGAAGGTGAACTACCACCTGCGCACTCTCGAAGACCACGGACTTGTCGAGCTCGTCGAGGAACGCAAGCGAGGCAACATGACCGAGCGAATCATGCAGGCCAGTGCCGCGTCGTACGTCATCTCCCCCGCTGCAATGTCGGCGCTCGCGCCGGACCCGGGCCGGTTCCCGGATCAACTCTCGGCGCGCTGGCTCGTCACTCTCGCGGCGCGGATCGTCCGAGAGGTCGGCGAACTGATCGCCGGCGCAACTGCGGCCGGAAAACCGTTGGCGTCCTTTGCCATCGACAGCGACATCACCTTTGCCACGGCGGCCGACCGTGCCGCCTTCGCCGGCGAACTCGGCGAGTCGATCAACTCACTCGTCGCCAAGTATCACGACGGCAATTCCGAAGGCGGACGCAAACACCGCCTCGTTGTCGCCCTGCATCCCAGCCTCACCACACCCCAAACCATCACAACCCAAGCGATCGACGCGCCCGAAACGGAGAAGTAGCAATGTCCGAGAAATTCGAAATCCGCCGCGAGGTGGTCGTCCCAGGAACCCCCGAGCAGATCTGGGCCGCCATCTCGGCCGAAACGGCCGGATGGATGTTCCCCTCCCCTCTCGAGATCCCGGCCGACGGCAGCCGCCCGGACAGCCCGATCATCGCGACCTGGGAGCCGCCCCGCGAACTCGCCATCCACATGCAAGGCCCCGACGGCTGGTTCAACAACCTCGAATACGTCGTCGAGGCCCGCGACGAGAGCACCGCCGTTGTCCGCTACCTCCACGCCGGAGTGTTTGCCGAGGACTGGGACAACCAGTACGACGGCGCGAGCAAGCACACGGACTTCTACCTGCACAGTCTCGGCCAGTACGTGCGGTACTTCGCCGGCAGGCCCACCACCTATGTCTCGGCTGAAGGCCCGGAATCCTCTTCCGCGCCGCAAGCGATGGGAACGCTTCGCAGCGCCCTCGGAATCACCTCGGGCGCCGCTGTCGGTGACTCCGCGTCGGTGGAAGTCCCCGGAATCGGAACCGTCGACGCGATTGTCGACTACATCAACGACTGGTTCATCGGCTTGCGCACCCAGGACGCATTGCTGCGGTTCTACGGCCGAAATGCTTTCGGCGGCACCGTCGACGCGGCCCATCACCTCTTCGCAGAGGGTGCTGACGGTGGATCAGCAACGGCAGCGTGGCAGGGCTGGCTCGACGGCGCGTTCGCCTGAGTCGTCACACTCCCCGCTCTGCTGACACGCGACCGTCGTCGATCGCGGTCAGCAGAGCGGCGTGATCGCGAGCATTGCGCTTGGCGTAGGCAGCCGCGAACTCCCCGATCGCGAAATCGAATTCGGTTCCGTCACCGAGATATTCGGCGATCGCTATCCGATCGGACGAGCGAGCGTGTGCGTAGGCAAGGACCCTGGCGCACAGGCGCCCGTAGAGTTCCAGCCCCTGCGGCACCATCTCTTCGATGACTGCCGACCCTTTACCGTCACGCAGTTGACGAATGTAGAAATCGTGCTCACCCTCGTCGAGCCCCGGCCCTCGTTCCCAGCCGAGAAAGATGTCGCTTGTCGCTTGCATCAAGCGTTGCCCGTTGACGACGCGTTCCCCTTCGTTCTTGAAGGTCGGACCATCGACGTAGCCGGACAATACCGAGGGTTGCGCTTCCTTGACCTGCAGGATCAACGGATCGTCGTCGTCGACGCCTTTCATGAGGATCATCCATGCGCGTGTTCCGACGCTCCCGACACCGACAACCTTCCGCGCAATGTGCGTCATCTCGAAGCTTTCGAGCAACACCCGACGGTCCCACTGCAGCGTGCTCCGATACGACCGAACGCGCTGACGTAGCAACTCCTCGATCTGCGTGAGATCGGTCCCTGCGAACAACTCGTTTGCGGGCACGATCAGCGGCGGATCACTGATGAATTGCCGCCGGCCGTCGACGATTTCGGTGAACTTGCCTGCCGCCTGCACACTGTCGCGGCGACGAGCCTTGTCCAGCGTCGCTTGTGTGCGAGCAAGCATGCGCTTCTTCAGGTCGATCTGGAGAGCCTCGAGCCCGTCCTCGGGTGCGATGTGCGAGTACCAGACTGCAAGATTTCCCAATCCTGCCTGGGTGATCATGGTTTCCCGATACTCGGCCGCGCATCCGCGAACGATCTTCTTTCGCTCCTTGCCCGAAAATCCGTTGTCCTTTGCGGCGATCACCAAACTTGCGGCCAGACGCTTGACGTCCCATTCGAACGGTCCCGGGTACGTTTCGTCGAAGTCGTTGATGTCGAACGCGAGCTTTCGCTCGGGCGTCGCATAGATACCGAAGTTGCTCAGGTGCGCGTCGCCGCAGAGTTGGCTGGCAAGACCCGAATCCGGACTGCGTGACAAATCGTCGGCCATCACCAGCGCAGCGCCGCGGAAGAACGAGAACCGCGATGCCGACATCCGCCCGTATCGGATGGGCACCAGGTCCTGTACCCGCGACTTCGCCTGCAATTCGAGCAGTGATATCGGATCACGGTCACTCTCTGCCAGATCCGCGAGCGCGGCCAATGGCGTATCTCTACGCGCCTGGCGCCCGCGCGCCCGCCTTTCGTCGACCGTGAGATGCTCGGTACGCACTGCTGTCATCTGCCCGACCTTTCACTCGCAACGGCTATCGCTACGAACTCGACGCGTCGGGCGTCGTGCGGCCTCCTGATCCGCGCGCTGCGCGTACCAGGAGTTCCGGACTTGACACCAACGCCTTGCGCCACGGAAGTACCCCGTCGATCTCAATCTGAATCGACAGGCTCAGCACGGTCCTAATAAGAACGATCATGCCCAGAACTGCGGCGTCTGTCAGCGACGGCGACGACGTCACCGTCTTCACCAGATCAGCGGCGACAAGGATCTCGAGGCCGAGAAGGATGACCGCGCCCATGGTCTCGCGCAGAGTACGAAACGCCGAACTACCGTCCCGCGTTCGACTCCATGCGCGCCCCGCGATCACGAATGCGAACACGAACCCGAGAACCATGGCGACAACACCGAGTACCTCGAACCATTCGGTGACCAGCTCGAAGAACCTGATTTTGTCCATGGTCATGATTCTCGAGGTAATGCACCGATAAGTCGAGGTGACACGACGGCGTCAGCTGAAGATCCGCTCGATGTCGTCGAGTCGCAGCTCGGTCGCGCGGGGAGAATAGCCCGAGCCCCACAGGCTGTCGTCGACGTAATGGACGTTCCCCGAGCGGACAGCGGGAAGACGCTCCCAGAGCGGGTTCATCGCCAACTGCGCGCGGACGTCCTGCTGGTCCTGGAATGCGCCCACGATGATCACGTCGCTGGTCACCTGATCGAGTTGCTCCGCTGTGAGTGTGCGCGTGAACTCCTCCGATGTAGCTCGATCGCCGGGGAAACCGAGGGCGTCGAGAAGAGCGTCGACCTGGTTGTAGACGACACCGTTCTCGCCGGTGCGGAGGAGGGTCACCGACGGCAACGAACCGAGGGCGGAGAGTCGATCCTTGATTGTGAGGAGGCGCTCTTCCGTTCTCGCGTTCAATTCCGCAGCAGCGTCTTCGCGTCGGACCGCGACGCCCATCGAGGTGACCAACTTCTTCATCTCGGCCCACGTGAGGTACCCGTTGAAGCCGGCGAATACTGGAACACCGGTCGCGGAGAGTTCGTCGTAGGACTTTGCCGCATAAGCATTTCCGGCGGTCAGGAGCATGACGATCAGATCCGGCGACGCGCCGATGATCGCTTCCTTGTTCCACGTCCCCGCCGTGCCGAGGTTCGGGATGTTCGCAGCCTCCGGCATCGTACGCAACACCGCGTCACCGCTCACACCCTCGAGACCGAAGAAGCCGCCGACGATCTTCTCCGGCGGCACACCGAGGTCGAGCACCGTCGCCATGGCGCTGACATGGGCGATGACCATTCGCTGCGGATCCGACGGAATCTCGACACTGCCCGTCTCATCCTGCACTGTGACGAGACCACTTGGCGCCGAGCCGTTTTCGTCGCTGCTGCACGCTGCCAGCAATGTCGCGGCCGCGACACCGAGCCCGGCGCCGAGGAAACCCCTGCGCGTCAGCGCATCGAAGATGCGTCTCCACTGCTCGTCTGTATCGAGTGCGGTGTTATCGAGTGCGGGCTCCAGGCAGATCGAGTTCGGCACAGTTCGGTCCATTCGTTCGAGCGGTCGAGAATCACCTCGATTGTGGCTATCGAACCGTCGAAACTGAACAGGATTTCGAGCCGACAACTATCGCTGTCCGGTCACACCTTCTTGACGACGCTCGACTTCAATTGCATCGGTCCGATGCCGTCGACCTTGCAGTCGATGTCGTGGTCACCAACACCCTGAACAAGGCGGATGTTGCGAACTTTCGTACCTGACTTGATGCCGGTCGGACTGCCCTTCACCTTGAGCGTCTTGACGACCGTCACCGTGTCGCCGTCCGCAAGAATGTTGCCTACGGCATCTTTCACCACACCCAGGTCCTCGCCGGCACTATCGGTCAGCGCCCACTCGTGCGCGCAGGACGGGCAGACCATCAACGCGCCCATCTCGTAGGTGTATTCGCCGGCGCATTCAGGGCAAGGGGGCAAGGTGTCTTCCACGCGGTTCATCCTATCCACCAGGCACCCGATCCCCATTTTTGCATTTCATGAGGCATTCTTGGGCGAAATATTGCATTCGATGAAACTTTGCACTCTGTGCAATTATGGATGAAATGGGAACCGAAACTCTCGGATTGCGCGAACGAAAACGAATTGCGACGAGGCAGCTGATCGAGCACACCGCCGTCGAACTCGTTCTCGACCTGGGCTATGACGAAGTGACCGTCGAGAAAATCTGCGAAGCCTGCAATCTGTCGACCCGCACGTTCTTCAACTACTTCCCCACCAAGGACGCAGCGATCGGTGGGCTCATGCTCGTCGTGCCAAGTGAGACGACCATGCTCACGCTCATCGGCGAGCACCCGGACGATCCGCTGCGCGGCGCTCTCGCGGTATTCGAGGCGGCGATGCAAATCGTCGACGAGCGACCTGATCTGCTCGCGCATCGACGCGAATTGTTCGAGCGTCATCCCACGCTGTTGCAACAACATCTGGCCACCTTCCACGATCTTGAAGACACGCTCACCCGGATCCTCACGCGGGAGTTGTCGAACAGAACCGAGTATCGCCGCCTGCACTCGGACACAGCCGCTGCCGACGAAGCCACAGCAACGGTCATCACCGCAGGCGCCGCGATGCGTTACGTCTTCCGAAAATGGCAGAACAGTGAACGGGCAAGCCCCAGAACAGATTTGCTCGATCCGGCACTACTCCTGATGGCTCGAATACTGAGGTCCGAGAGCTGATCCACACTCTCGCACCCGCCGTCACTCAACTAAGGAACTACATGTCCACTCGAGAAGCTGCGACCGTCGAGCCCGACGGCACGCATACCGACACCGAGGCCTCGCCGGACAAACGGTCGATCATCCTCGTTTTTGTCGGGCTGATGATCACGATGCTTCTGGCTTCGCTCGACCAGATGATCTTCAGTACCGCTTTGCCCACCATCGTGGGCGAATTGAACGGCGTCAACCACATGGTCTGGGTGACGACGGCATACATCCTCGCCTCGACCGTCATGATGCCGGTGTACGGAAAACTCGGTGACCTGATCGGCCGCAAGGGCCTCTTCATCGGCGCCATCAGCATTTTCATCGTCGGTTCGGTGATCGGCGGTCTGTCCCACGACATGACCACACTCATCGCTGGTCGAGCCGTGCAGGGACTCGGCGGCGGCGGATTGATCCTGCTGTCCCAGGCGATCATCGCCGACGTCGTCCCCGCCAGGCAACGCGGCCGGTACATGGGTGCGATGGGCGGGGTGTTCGCACTGGCTTCGGTTGCCGGTCCCCTACTCGGCGGCTGGTTCACCGAGGGCATCGGTTGGCGTTGGGCCTTCTGGATCAACATCCCCCTAGGCCTACTCGCCATCGCGAGCGCGATGGCATTTCTGCACCTGCGGAAGCCGAACCTCGGCAAGCCTCGCATCGACTATCTGGGCATGGTTCTCGTCGCGACGGCAGCGACGTGTCTGATCCTGTTCACGACCTGGGGCGGAAACACCTACGCCTGGGGATCGGCCGTCATCATCGGGTTGATCGTCGGCTGCGTCGTGACGGCAGTGGCTTTTGTCTTCGTCGAAAAGCGTGCCGACGAACCGGTGATTCCGATGCACCTGTTCGCTCAGCGCAACTTCGTGTTGACCACCGTCGCCGGCCTGATCATCGGAATCGCCATGTTCGGTGCGCTCGCCTACCTGCCGACCTACATCCAAATGGTGACCGGCAAGAACGCCACCGAAGCTGGATTGATGATGATTCCCATGATGGCGGGCCTGCTCGTCGCCTCCATCGGGTCCGGCCAGCTGGTCAGCAAGACCGGCCGCTACAAGATCTTCCCCATCGTCGGAACATCCATCGTCGCTGTTGCTCTGGTCCTGCTCTCACGTCTGACGCCGTCGACCTCACTGCTGGTCTTCGGTTGCTACATCGCACTCATGGGTATCGGACTCGGCCTCGTCATGCAGATCTTGATCTTGATCGTGCAGAACACCTTCCCCGCGGCCGAAGTGGGAACGGCCACCGCGTCGAACAACTTCTTCCGCCAGATCGGTGCGTCGTTGGGCAGCGCGATCGTGGGCAGCCTGTTCGCCTCGCGTCTGACCAATCTCCTGGCCGAGCGACTCCCGGCGAATGGCGGCGCGGTCGGTGGTGACGAGAACTCCTTGACCCCGGGAATCCTCTGGAAGTTGCCGAGCCAGGTTCGCGAGATCATCGTCGGCGCGTACAACGACGCGCTCGCGCCGATCTTCCTCTACCTCGTCCCCTTGGTCATCGCAGCGGTCGTGTTGTTGCTCTTCGTCAAGGAGAAGCCCCTCGCGACGACGATCGATCGCTCGGCGCCCCCGCTCGAGTAATTGACTATCGTGGCGTGATGTCGCACGCACCGAATACGCCCAGACGCACTCTCGCTGTTCTGGGCGCATTCGGCGTTGTGGTGGTCGTAGTTGTCGCCGGCGCACTGTGGTGGTTCGCGCGCGGCGACGACGCTCTTGCCGGCGAGAATCTCGATTCGTTCCCGGCCGTCGACCACAGCATTCTCAGCGCTCAGCAGAGTGCGCTACTGGGCGTCCTCGAGCAGGAGTGGGAGTCAGGGAGTCCCGGCACCAAGTACGCCGAGGGTGTCGAAGAATCGTGGTGTGCCGATTTCGTGAGCTGGTCGATGAACCAGATCGGCACGCCGTTCTCGAACCCCAACTCAGGGTCGTGGCGCATCCCCGGGGTGTACACGCTGCAGGAGTATTACGAGTCCGTCGACGCGTTTGTCCCCTACGGTCAGGACTACCAACCCAAGGTCGGCGACACGATCCTGTACGGCGACTCGAGCCCCTTCGGCCAACACGTCAACGTCGTTCTGGTCAACGACGCCGGCACTCTGACGACCGTCGGCGGCAACGAGAACAACAAGGTCATGCTCCATCGCATCGTCCCGTCGGAAGTCCCGGGGATCGTCGGGTTCGGCGTCATCTGAGCCCGAGCCCCACCGTCGTTGCTTGATGGTTCTTGCGATGTGCAGAGGTGAGGCTACAGATTGGGGGTTGCCGTTGGATGGCACTTGCTTTCAACCAATATTCGGATAATTCCGTGTTTCCGTCATTGACAGATATTGGACATCTGTGAAGAAGTTTCCCTGCCAACTAGATTCGTATCCAGCTGTCCCCCACCCAGAACAGGAATTCGATGCGCCCTGGTGAGCTCACCACTCTCGAGCAGATACAACTCATGGCCCGCGCGGCTGCTGCGCAGGCCATGAGTGCTCCGTCGATGCTCCGACTCCGGCTCGGCCGCTACCCCACTCGCACACCCGAGCTGCGCAAACGCCCACTCCCCGACACCAAGCTGTGCAGCGAAGCGCTCGATCACGCCAGAGGAACCCTCTCCCCCGCGGTCTTGAACCACAGCCTGCGCTGCTGGATCTGGGCCGACGCCTTCGCGCAGATCGATGCGATCGAGTACGACCCCGAAGATCTCTTCACTGCGTGCGCCCTTCACGATGTCGGACTGGGCGCAGAAGGATCGGCCGAGCACGGGTGTTTCACCTACATCAGTGCCGCAGACGCAGAAGAACTCGCGACCCGAGTGGGAACTTCGGAGAGGTCGGTACAGCGAATCGGCGAAGCGATCCGTCTGCACATGGATCTGACCGTCGACCGCGGCGCGGGCGCTGACGCCTATCTACTGCATGCCGCAGCGCATTTCGACGTTGCCGGTCGGCGTGCGCCCGAAATTCCGCGAGCAACTGTTGATGCAGCAATCGCGGAGTACCCGCGAACAGGGTTCACCGACGAGTTCACGCAGTCGATGAGGCGCGAGGTCCAGCTCCGTCCGCACTCTCGCGCGGCGACGCTCTGGAGATCGGGCATGGCACTGCCGCTCCGAACCAATCCCCTGGATTGGAAGAGCCGCTAGCTACGTCCAGTCCTCGAGCACCGCGGTTCGTGATCCTCCGACGTTCCCGGTATTCACCACGCCCACGGGTTCGATCAACATCACCTCCGCTTCCTCTTCGGCGATGGGACAATGCTCGACTCCGCGAGGCACAACGAACAATTCACCGGGCCCCAGCGAAACATCTCCGTCGCGCAGTTGGATTCGGATCTGCCCCTTTGTCACCAGAAACATTTCGTCGGTGTCGGTGTGGGAGTGCCAGACGAATTCACCTTTGATCTTGACGATCTTGATCTCGTAGTCATTGAGGCCCGCAATCTTCTTGGGCGACCAGTGCTCGGTGAACTGACCGAACTTCTCGCGGAGCGATACCGCTGTTGCCGAACTGTTCATGTTGTTCCTCCCTCGGGCGCGCCACCACTGCGATGACGACCCCGCCACTCTTCGTCACCCGAGGCAGCTGCGTCTTGTACGTTTCTGACATGGACCCCCGCGGCGCACAGATCACCGCGTGGGCACCGAGCCTCGCGGGAATCACCGAGGTCTTCCATGCCGATTTCGTCGGACACGCCTATCCCAAACACACGCACGATCAGTGGTCCCTGATGCTCGTCGACCGCGGCACGATTGCATACGACCTCGATCATCGCGCTCATGGCGCAGCACCAGAGATCGTGACTCTGTTGCCGCCAGGCATTGCACACGACGGAGTTCCGGTCACCGAGGCCGGATTTCGTCAACGAATCCTCTACCTCGACACGTCAGTTCTCGGCGAGGTCCTCATAGGCCCGGCGGTGGACAGCCCCGAGATTCGAGACCCTCTGCTGCGCCATCGCATCGATCAACTGCACTCTGCACTCGGCCCGGACGGCGAATCACTCGAGGCCGAAAGTCGCCTGGGGTTCCTCGCTGAAAGATTGAACGAGATCCTCACACCGGCCACAGGTCGATCCCTTCACACGCCGACCGTTGACGAACGCGTTGCCGATCAACTTCGGGACCTGCTCGATGCGCGACTCACAACGGGAATCACGATGCGGGAAGCGTCGAACATCCTGCAGCGGAAGCCCACGTATCTGATCAAGAACTTCGCGAAGCATTTCGGGCTTCCGCCTCACAAGTACGTGACGGGACGTCGAATCGATCTGGCGCGACGCGCAATCCTCGCCGGGCGCGAATTGGCGGACGTGGCCGTCGACGTCGGATTCCACGATCAATCCCACCTGTCGCGGCACTTCGTCAAGCATGTCGGGGCGCCGCCCGGCAAATACTCACTGAACGTGGCCAGTGGAGCGCGCTAGTCGCAGCACCTGGCACCGGTTTCGTCGAGCAGACACTGGTTCCGGTCAGCTGGAGTCTGTGTCCACTGAATAAAAACGGTGTCAGGTCCCAACGATCAAGCAGCCGTCTCGAGGTCGACCAGGAGGAAGTCCTCGCGCCGCGGCCCGTATTCACGATCGGTCAGCTGATACGAGCGCAACGCGCGAGGTGCACGGGCCAACTCGTAGAAGCGCTCGGAGCCAGGCACGAATTGCCTCGTAGCCCAACCCCAATCTGCGCCGTGCGGAATCTTCGGGTCGGGAAGCATGTCGGACTCGATCGACATGAGCCGCAGGCGCCGAACTACCCCGGTCGTGGCGGCATCTGCGCCGAAGTCTATCCACGCCTGACGCGCGTTTGGGTCGTCACGAGGAGTTCCGGCAAGTAGGTGCAATGCACCCGCGACTTCGGCAACCGCCCACCGGCGCGGGTTGTCGACATTCCAGGAGAGTCCCCACCGGACGGTCTCCCCCAATTCTGGAGGAACAAACCACCGAAAACGCAGACCGTCGATGACTACCGGCGTGATCATCGCGTCGAAGTTCGCCGACGCACCGACCACTCGACCGGCTCCACCGCATCGTCCAGCCCGAGAACCACGCGAGCTGCATTGCGCCCTTGATCGAACAGGGACTGGCGAACCGTCGTCAGGCCGGCGTCCGATGCGGCTGTTGTGTCGTCCCATCCGACGACTGCGACATCGTCGGGCAGCGCGAGGCCGAGTTCACGGATCGCGTCCAGAACCCCCAGAGCCAGTTCGTCACTCATCGCCAAGATGACATCGGGCCTTCGGCTCTCGGGAACGTCGAGCAGGGACCGAGCCATCCGCGCACCCTCGCTCCGCTCGTTGACAGTGACGACCCCTACCCGCACCGAGGGCCAATCGAGGCCCGCGTCGCGGACGGCGCGCTCGTAGCCCTCGAGCCGATGGCGGGACACCGGAAAGAACGCTTCACCTGGATCCACGTCCATCCGAATCTCGGACCGACGCTCACGATCCCACGGAAGGCTGATCACCGCGGGCCGCTGCGCCCCCGACAACCCGACTGCCGCGATCGCGACGGCGCCGGCAACATCGTCCATCCCGACGAGATCCACACCCTCGTGCAACGGACCACCCTGGATGCATGCGGGTTTTCCGGTGCCGACAATCGCGTCGAGGATGGGATCGTCGAAGACGGTGGTCCAGACGACAAAACCGTCTACTGCCGCCTCGCGAACTCTGTCGACGTCTCCCGGTTTCCCCGAGTTCGGCAGCATCATCAGCCCGGCGTTCGCATCCAGGCACGCTTCGGCGACTCCCGAGAGGAATCGCCGAGCTACTGCGTCTTCGAAGGCGTACGTCAGCTTCTCGCTGAAGACGACCGCGATGTTGTTGAATTTCCCGCTCCGCAAGGACTGCGCCGCCCGGTTCGGGCCCGCGTACTCGAGCTCTTCGGCGGCGGCGAACACCTTGGCCCGCGTTGATTCAGACACGCGCTCGGGCTGCGCGAAGGAGTACGACACCGACATCACCGACACGCCTGCGGCCTTGGCGACGTCGGCCATCGTCGGACGACTCGAACGCTGCGCACGTATGGCCATGAGCATCAGCATAGCGAGTGAAAAATATCCATTGCGCAGGTGTGTATCGATACATGTATCGTTACACAACATGAGTGCTCGACTGCCGAAGGCAACCACGTTACGGCTGATGACACTGGCCGGAGCAGCCTTCGCCTACGTGACGGCCGAAATGCTCCCCGTCGGACTGCTCAGCGAAATCTCGACGGACCTCGACGTCACCGAAGGGCGTGTCGGCCTACTGCTGACCTTCTACGCATACGGTGTCGCGGTCTTGACGCTTCCGCTGATCGGAGCGGTCAAAACCTGGCCGCGACGACGCGTCGTCGTTCTGACGGTGGCCACCCTCGCGGTGTCGCAACTGGTCGCAGCATTGGCCGTCAACTATCCGATGCTGGTGATCGGACGATTGCTCTGCGCTGCGACGCACGGAGTGTTCTGGGCTGTCGTTGCACCGGTCGCAGCCACCCTCGTTCCGCGCGGACAACAGGGCAAGGCCATCGCGATGGTGTATGCCGGAACGTCTATCGCTTTTGTTCTCGGAGGGCCACTGTCTTCGGCGATCGGCCAGTCCTGGGGTTGGCGGACCGCATCGGCGGCAATCGGTGTGGTGGCAGTGGTCATTGCTTTCTCACTGCATCGTGCGTTGCCCGAAATGCCGGTCGATCAACACCATCGGAGCAAGCGAGACAAACCGAAGCCGACACCGGCGATGAAACGGGCACTCGCCGTCATCTGCGCGGCAACGCTGTTTGCCGCCCTGGGGCAATTCGCTTCGTACACGTTCTTCACACTTCTGGTGGAGGAAAGCCTCGGCTCGTCCGGTGGCATCCGTACCGCGATGCTTCTGGTCTACGGCGCCGCCGGCGCCGTCGGAGTGTGGGTCGCCGGCAAGTACTACGACCGCCGACCGCGCCTCTTCACGCTCATCGCGATCGCGACGGTGGCAGGCGCGCTGGCCATCTTCTGGCTCTTGGCGCCGTCGATGGGAGCGTTCGCTGTCGTCGCCACGATCTTGTGGGGTGCGGCGTTCACCACCGTTCCGATCTGCCTCCAGTCCTCGGTTCTGCGCGCCGTCCCTATCGGGACCGACCGTGCCTCGGCCATCTACGTTGTCGTGTTCCAGATCGCGATTGCAACGGGCGCTCTGCTCGGTGCGGCCGTCGTCGACAGTGGCGGGCTCTCACATCTGGCGGGCATCGGGGTCGCTCTGATGATCGCTTCGTTGGCGATAGTCGGGTTCGGCCGACGCGCGTTTCCCCAGGAACCGGAACGGTCTACTCACTCCCCCACCGACGCGCCGGCCGGACTCTCGTCGTAGATCAGGGTGTATCGCCAGAACAGTCGTCTCCTGATCCGGCTACCTGGCAGACACAACGCGGCCGCGCGCCGGACGTCAGCCATCGACTCACCCGGTTCCGCGGTGGGAGCTGTCATCGCCTTCAGTGGCTCGGAGGCAACCCGTCGATGCTTGACGACGCCGACGACGGGATTGCACACGGTCGCCAACACCGACAGGAGTGCGTCGGTGGCTGTGGTCGATCGATAACACCCGACCACGACGAGCCGCCCGCCCGGTTCGAGCAGGCTACTCAGCTGCTTCATCGACTCTTCGAGTGGCAGATGATGCAACGCTGCGACGACTGTGATCGCGTCGTACTTCGCCTCGGATGCAAAGTCCTCGATCCGCTGCGCGTCGATGATCACGTTCTCGTCGTCGACAAACCTTGCGCGCACGGCGGCCGAGGTTGTCAGGTCGGGTTCCACACCGACCACCACGTCGAACCGCCGACGCAAGAGGTCGATCAGATTGCCGGTCCCGCACCCCACGTCGAGAGCGCGACCGGACCTGACCCCGCGCAGATTACGTAGAACCCACCGGCCGTAGTAATCGTTGTGACTCCACGGATGGCGTCGGTTGAAACCGTCCACGCGAGCAATCACACCCATACCCGACGGTATCAATCCGAGCCTGCGCACCGGCCGTCACAACCGCGGGTCGACCGGCTCCGATTCGAGAGCCAACACCGCGAACACGGCCTGGTGCGCTCGCCACAAAGGTTCACGGTCGACGAGCCTGGATACCGCCTCCATGCCGAGCGCGTACTCGCGCAGCGCCATCGACTGCTTGTGTCCGAGGTTGCGATTGCGTAGCCGAGCAAGTGTCGACGGTTCGAGGTAGTCGGCACCGTAGATCAACCGTAGGTACTCCCGGCCGCGGACCTTGATCCCTGGCTGAACCTTCGCGTCGTACCCCCGCGGTCCGTGAATCTGATTCGCCAGCGGTTTGACGACCATCCCCTCACCACCGTCGCCGGTGAGCGACTCCCACCACTTCGTCGCTTCGAACACCGAGTCCTCGGAACCGAGATCGACCACCAGGCGACGTGTAGTGGTAAATCGACTCGGGTCGGCCGCGGCCAGGCGGTCCGAAATACCGAGGTGCCATTCGTGATCCCGTTCCCCGTACGACTGGCCCTCGGCCGCCAGAATCTGGAACGGCGCGATGGTGACGCCGTCCAGTCCGTTCGTCGGCCACACGTACCGTCGGTACGTGTGGCCGAAGCGCTCGATACTGGCGGCCCGAACAGTTGTCTGTTCGAACATCTCCGCCACGTCCAGGCCCCGCGACCCGGCCCGCGCCAGCACGGCCTCGCGAGCTGTGAGGTCTGATCGCCCGGCCGCCGCGACCGACGCGTACTGCGAGCGCAGCAGACCTTCCGCTTTGACGTTCCACGGCAACAGTTCGCAGTCGAGGAGCAGCCAGTCGGTGCCCAGCTCTTCCCACAACCCAGCGGAGGTGACTGCGGCGGCGATGTCGTCGATCAACTGCTGAGTCAGGTCGTCGTCGAAGAACTGGCGGCCGGTGCGGGTGTGCACCATCCCGGTGAGCGCATCCGGTGCATCGAAGCGGGACTGAGCAACCGATCGATCACGGCACACGAGCACCACTGCCCGCGAACCCATGTGCTTCTCTTCGCAGATCACTGTTCCGATTCCGCCGGCCCGGTATGCGTCGAACGCGGTCGACGGGTGTTCCAGATAGTCATCGGATTGGGCGCTCGCGCAGGGCGCCATGGTCGGCGGTAGGTACCGCAGCCATTGCGGCGCGACCGCGAATCGGCTCATCACTTCCAAGGCGCCGGCAGCGTTGTCGGTGCGAACGGACACTCGACCGCGCAGTTCGGTGTCGACGCCGGTCGTTTCGAGGACGTCGGCGAGATCGAGCACGTCCGGATCACGAGTCGGCGGTGCCAGCGGTACCACCGGCTCGTACCAAACCTGCTCCGCCGGAACCGACACGATCTCTCGTTCCGGGTATCGAAGAGCCGTGAGGGATCCACCGAACACACAGCCGGTGTCGAGGCACGCGGTGTTGTTGATCCATTCCACCTCGTGCACCGGCGTGTGACCGTAGAGGACCATGGCTGATCCTCGGTAGTCCTGCGCCCACGGGTATCGAACGGGTAAGCCGAATTCGTCCGTCTCACCGGTAGTTTCACCGTAGAGCGCAAAGCTCCGGACTCGGCCGGACGCCCTGTTGTGGTAGTCCTCCTTGAGACCGGCGTGCGCAACCACGAGTTTGCCGTCGTCCAGAACGAGGTGCGCGACGAGCCCGTCACAGAAGTCGACGACGCTGTCCCGGAACTCCGCCGACTCGGTGGCCATCTGCTCGAGGGTCTCGGCGAGTCCGTGACTGGCCGTGACCTTCTTACCGCGCAAGGCCTTGACGAGTTTGTTCTCGTGGTTACCCGGAACCGCTATCGCATGTCCCGCCGCGACCATCCCCATGACCAGACGCAGCACACCGACCGAATCCGGTCCTCGATCCACGTAGTCACCGAGGAAGACGGCAGTTCGCCCTTCCGGCGGCACCGCATCGACAGCTCTGCCGTCCGTCCCGTAGTCGACGGTGTAGCCGAGTTTCACGAGGAGCGTCTCGAGCTCGCTTCGACATCCGTGGATGTCACCGATGACGTCGAACGGACCACGCTCGACACGCAGATCGCTGCGGAGCGGGTGGCGCAAGAATGTGGCTTCGGAAACCGCGTCCTCACCTCTGAGGATGTGAACCGTACGGAAACCTTCCTTACCCAGCCCGCGGAGCGAGCGAGTCAACTGTTGGTGCTGACGGCGAATCACGTCGCGTCCGAACGTCCGATCAGAGCGTGCGTCGTTTCGTGCAGAACAGACCGATTCCGGAACATCGAGCACGACTGCCACCGGCAGTATGTCGTGCTCGCGAGCCAACGCGACGAGTCGCTTGCGCGCAGCGGGCTGGACGTTGGTCGCGTCGACCACCGTGAGACGTCCGCGTCGCAAACGCTTGGCCGCGACGAACTCCAGCACTTCGAAAGCATCGGACGTCGACTCCTGTGAGTTCGGATCATCACTGACCCACCCTCTGAATGTGTCACTCGAGAGAGTTTCGAACTCACTGAAGTGACGCGCCGCAAAGCTCGACTTTCCCGAGCCACTGACGCCGATGAGTACTACCAGGGCGAGATCTGGAATCTCGTACACCGTCATGACGTTCGTGCCTCCTTCGTGAAGATTGCCATCTGTGTCGGCCCGCCAAGGACCGGATCAATTGCTCCGACAAATTCGAACTCCACGCAATAGCCGTGGACTCGGGCCGTTTCGGATGCCCAGTCGCGGAATTGGGTTCGGGAGAACTCGAACCTGTGATCGGGGTGCCTGAACTCTCCCGCGGCCAATGCCGGATACAGCACGTTGTAGTCGGCATTCGGAGTAGTCAGCAGCACATACTGCGGTGCTGCGTCCACGAAGACCGATCTGACCAGCGCCGGCAGGCGCGCCGTGTCGACGTGCTCGACCACCTCCATCAGCACGGCTGCGTCGAAGCCTTTCAAGCGTGCGTCGCGGTACGTCGCGGACGACTGCATCAAAGACACACGTTCACGTTGGGCGTCGGACATTTCGGAGAACTTCAATCTGCGTTGCGCCCGTGTCAGTTCGCGCGCGCTCACATCGACGCCGACAAGTTTGTCGAATTGAGCGTGCGGCATCAGCACCTCGATCAGTTTGCCTTCGCCGCAACCGATGTCGACAATCGTTCTGACGTGCAGTCGCTGAAGCGTCGCCAAAACTGCGTCGACGCGAAGCCGTGCCAGCGGCGGATCCGGTCGCGGTAGTTCGATCTGCGCCTCTGCTTGGTCGGGAATCAGTCGATCGACCACCGATTCGACCAGGTCGCGTCGACGCGCCAGGTAGCGGGACATGATCAGCGCGGAATCCGGATGCGACGCCAACCACTCTCCAGCGACGCGGATCAACTTGTCTGCCTCGTCGGGTCCCACCCAGTAGTGCTTCACGTCGTCGAGGACCGGCAACAGCACGTAGAGGTGCCGAAGGGCACTCTGCACCGTGTGTTCCCCGGTGAGCGTCAACGACACGAAGTCGGAGTTTCCCCACGTCGGCAGGTGCGGATCAAGCTGCACCGGTATCGCGGTCACATCCCAGCCCAGCGGCTCGAACAACCGACGAGGCAATTCCGCATCGCCGCCACACGGAACCACCGGAATCGAGACGGTCAACGCGAGTTCGGTTCCGACGAGTTCCGGGTGCGACTTGCACGTTCCCGTCAACGCGGTGCGAAACAGCTTCGACAGAGCAACCGAGAGTATGGACGACGCCGCATACGGCCGATCGTTGACATACTCACCCAGCGAAAAGTTGTCGCCACTCTTGCCGCGTCGATACCTACTCTGCACAAGTTCGATGGGGTCGACGTCCACAATCACTGCCACCGTGGTCTTTTCGGCTGAGGCCTCAGGGTACAGAACCGTGGCGGCGCCGATCGCCAAGTCGAAGCTTTGCACGCGGTCGGGATGTTTGTGCAGCAGGTAGCTCAACGCGGTCGCATCAGGAGTCTGCGGGGTCGGGGTGGACGTCAGTGTGAGTAGCACCAGGCGAATGTAGCCCGGCAAACGTCCGGGGCGCCTCCGATTTACGCGCCCGCGGCCGTCAGAACAAAGTGAGAGCTGCTCCCGCACCCACCAGTTCCCGGGGCGCCTCACGCGGCTCACTGCCAGCTGCGCTGACGTCTCGATGCTCCGAACGACCACCCAACCCATGGCGCTCGACCAGTGGCTCGACACGGCTTGCGAGCCAACGCTTGTATTCGGGAGTGACATACGCGCCCCGCCCGTACAGCTCGCGGTAGCGACGGATGAGCGCCGGATGTTCCTGAGCAAGCCAATTCATGAACCAACCCCGAGTACTCCCCCGCAGGTGCATCGGGAAGACCGTCACACTCGTCGCACCGGCTTCGGACAGTGCCTCGAACAGCCCGTCGAGATGACTGGTGGAGTCGGTGAGGAACGGAATGACCGGCGCCACCATGACATTGCACGAGAATCCCGCGTCGGTGATGGCGCGGATCATCTCGAGACGCGCCCGCGGCGACGGGGTACCAGGCTCGATCTGCTTCTGAAGTGCAGCGTCATTGATCGCCAACGACACACCGATTCCGACGTCGACCTGCGCTGCCGCCATTTTCAACAGCGGCAGGTCCCGTCGGAGCAGAGTTCCCTTCGTCAGGATCGAGAAGGGAGTTCCGGATTCGGTCAACGCGCGAATAATGCCGGGCATCAAGCGGTATCGGCCCTCGGCTCGCTGATAGGGATCGGTGTTGGTACCCAGTGCCACCGCCTCCCGTTTCCAGGACTTTCGCGCCAACTCTTTGCGGAGCACCGCGGCAATGTTCGTCTTCACGACCACTTGGGAATCGAAATCCGCGCCGGCGTCGAGGTCGAGATACTCGTGACTCGGTCTCGCGAAACAATATCGGCATGCGTGAGAGCAACCACGAAAAGCGTTGACGGTGAAGCTGAACGGCAACGTCGACTCTTCGGGCATCTTGTTGAGCGCGCTCTTGCAGAGCACCTCGTGAAACGTGATTCCCTCGAACTCGGGAGTCTGCACGGAGCGAACCAACCCGGCCCGTTCGAGTCCGGGTAGCGCTCCGTCATCTGCATCCAATGCCTGACCCGACCACCTCATGGCCCCAAGTCGAACACTTGTTCTAAGGTATGTCAAGATGGAGCGAATACCTGACCGTGCCTCACCACGGCCGGGAAGTTGTTGGCAGAATTCGGTGCATGTCGAACAGAATCAATATTTCGTCCGGTTCCGAATGGGAACCCAAGATCGGTTACTCCCGTGCCGTGCGCATCGGTAACCAGATCGCAGTCTCCGGCACCACCGCTCCTGGTGAGACCCTCACAGATCAGACCCGCGCAGCGCTCGAAACTATCAAGGCAGCACTTGCCGAGGCCGGCGCCTCGCTCGACGACGTCATCCGCACTCGCATATACCTGCGCGACATGACGCAGTGGGAGCAGGCCGCTCTCGCGCACGGTGAAGTGTTCGGCGAGATTCGTCCCGCCACGACGATCCTCGAGGTCAGCTCGCTGATCGACCCCGCTCTGCTCATCGAGATCGAGGCCGACGCGGTTCTCAGCTGATCGCCAATCCGGACATTTGTGAAATGGGCGCCTAGTCTGAGCCGATGAAACCGATGCGGCTGTATCCGTTGACGCTCGCGCTCGGCATCACCGCCGCTTTCCTCTCGCCCGGTTCTGCACTCGCAGATCCGGGCGAGAGTCTTTCGACGGCTTGCGGCAGCCAGTTGAGCAATGCCGAGGTGGGCCGGATTGCCGAACTCAGCGACGTCACGACCCTGAACGGTGCCGGACTGCCTCGGCTCGAGACCGCTGTCGAACGTCATCGTGAGATCACGTCGATCCTCGTCTCACACCACGATTGGCGAGGCTTGTTCTCCATCGGCCTCGACGCTGTCGAGCACGAGGCGGTGATGCCGCTGCAGCGAGACCCCGCGGCCTTCGACAATGACGAGTGGGCCCATTCGGTCAGCTACGAATTGCTGCGAAGGTACCTGGTGAACGTCCATGCGGAGTTCACCGGCACTCCCACAGATCCGGCGTGGAACAACTACTTCACCCTGACGCGTCAGTGCGACGCCAGTCCGGCACGAGTCGCCATGGCCGGCTACAACGCGCATCTCACCGTCGACCTCGCTCACGCCGTCGCCGCTTCCGGAACCACAGCAGAGGATGTCCCCGATTTCTACAAGATCGTCGATTCCATTGCCGTCAAAGGTGGTTCGATTGTGACGCTCACCAAGGCCGAGTACGACGCCGATCTCGGGCCCCTCTGGCGGTTCTACTTCGTCGGCGAAGGACTCGACCGATTGGCCGGAAACTCGCAGCCCTCGGAACTGTTGCTCCGCGCCGCCGACAGCGGATACAACACCATCACGCTGGCCAACGGGTTCGCCCTCCAGAATCCGCAGACACGTCCCGGCGCAGAACAGGAGATCGACGCGCTCTGGCGTACTACAGATTCCGCTCTCGACGTACTCTCGCGACTCGGTGGTCTCTGACATCTCACCCTCCGCTGCCTGAACCGGACACACCTGCGACAATGACCCCATGACGGGGCACTCGACGGGGCAAGGCATGCAGAGTCCCGCCATGCGCCGGGTGCGAGACCTGTTGCGCGGGCCCGCAATTGTCTGCGATGGCCGGGCAACCATCCGCGAGGCCGCGAAGTTGATGACCGATGCGGGCCGCCGCGCTGTTGTGATCCCGACGGAGACAAACGGTTTCGGAATCTTCACCGAAGGTGACCTACGTGCTCGTGTGGTAGTCGGTGGTATCGACAGCAATCAGCCGGTATCAACGGTGATGACGCCGTCAGCAGTGACAGTCGATCCGGATCGATTGGGCGCCGACGCCGTGACCGACATGCTCGAGTACGGATTGCGCCATCTCCCGGTCGTGACCGAGGCAGGCGCACTGATGGGCGTGCTCGAACTCAGCGACCTCCTGACTTCGGCCACCAATCAGGGTTTCGAACTGCGCGCAGCGCTCGCCACAGCACAGGATGACGCCCACCTCGTCGAAACAGCCCGCGCGGTCCCTGTTCTGGTGACGGAATTGGTGGCGTCACGGGTCTCACCGCTCGACATCGGTGCGACGCTGGCGGTGCTGATCGACGTGACGGTCAGGCGCGCCATCGAATTGGTGGTGGGCGGAGACGAGCGACCGGATTTCGCGTGGCTGTCGCTCGGCAGCGTCGCCAGACGTGAAGCGCTCCCCTCTTCGGATATCGACAGTGCGCTGGTGTGGGGCGGCGAATCTCATCACGAGGGAGCCGACGCCGCGAAGACGATCCACGACATCCTCGATCTCTGCGGGTTCCCTCGCGACACCAAGAACGCCGTCGCGACCCAGGCCAGGTTCGCTCGGACGCTCCCACAATGGCGCACTGCGCTGCGGAAATGGGTATCCAATCCGTACCAGGACCAGGCCCTGGTCATGTTGTCGATGCTGGCGGATGCCCGCGTCGTCGCGGGCGATCCGGCGTTGGATCCTCGCCCTGCGGCGTTGGATCAACTGCGACTGCACCCGGCCGTCATGCGACTGCTCCTTCGCGAAGCCGTCGGAGACAAGGCAAAGCTCCATTCGTTCAAGGACGTGATGACGCGTCGGACCGGAACCGTCGACCTCAAAGCCAGCGCCGTCCAACCGATCGTGAACATCGCTCGTTGGGCGGGGATTTCCGTGGGCGCCCGCACGAGTTCGACACTCGAACGCCTCAAGGCTGCAGCGGGAAGCGGTTTCCTACTCGACGACGACGCCCAGGTACTGATCGAATCTTTCGAGGTGTTGCAGCAGATTCGTGTCCGCCACCAGACCGATCAGTTCGCGGCAGGTCGGCCACCGACCGACGAAGTCGTGATCTCCGAACTCACTCCGCTCTCGCGGAGCTTGCTGAGCAATGCAGTGCGCGAGGTCGCAGGTGTGCAACGACGACTCGAATATGCCGCGTCCGCGTCGGCGCTACCCGACATCGACCCGTGAATCACACTGCGCTCGAACAGGTTCTAGCGGCGGAGCGCCTCGAAGGCTGGGATCCGAGTAACGAGCAGATCGCGGAACTCGAGGCCGTCATGATCGGGATGCTCTCTCGGCGTGAGTATTTCGAGCAGGAATTGGCGCGAGCCGTCGGCCTCTCGTCTGCGATTCCCCCGCGGATCCGCTGGCGACGATCAGCGCCGTACGTCTATCGCGGTACATCGGTTCTCGAGAACAATTTCGACGTACGAGATCCCGCCGCACTGCAATCACTCGAGTTCGCGGCGACCGCGCTTCGTCTGGGTGAGGCGCATCTCGGCAGCGACCTCGTACCGCACACGCGAGACACAGCCGAACTTCTCCTACTTCACCAGCACGTTTTCCAAGATCTGTACCAGTGGGCCGGACACATCAGAACCGTCGACATCAGGAAAGGTGCGGCAACGTTTGCTCCGGTCTCGGCGATTCGGAACTACCTGTCCGAGGTCGAAGAGATCATCGCCGCCGTCGATTGGGTAGCACTCGATCACGGCGCTGCGTCGTTCGCGCTCGCATCGGTGTACTCGACGCTCAATCATGCCCACCCGTTTCGGGAAGGAAACGGGCGAACCGGAACCCTCTTCCTGCACCGACTCGCCGCGGACACCCGGTATCAGCTCGACTTGTCGCGGGTGAGCAGAACCGAGTGGGTATCCGCGTCGAGGGATTCTGCGCCTTTCCGGCCCACCGGAACCCCGTCACCTCGCCCGTTCACCGATCTGTTCAATCGCGCGCTGACTCGCTGACGCAAACATCTGCTGCCCGTTCCAGGCGGACTGAACACCGTTACTGCTGAGTGAGCACCGCTTCCGACACTCTGGAAGCGGTGCTCACTCGAGGAAAAGGGTGCTCACTCGACCATCAACCGGGCAGCGCGAACTCCCCTGCGTCGGACCAACGCTGACGCTCGGCCCCGAACGCGACGGACTGCATCGCGCGGAACTCCTCGATCGAGCGCGAGTTCGACGCGAGGAACTCCTGATGCTCGGCCAGCGAGAAGCTGCCGTCCTCGATCTCGACGCCCCCGCCGCGGCCGGCGGCGGTGTCCGCGCGCAGCTCCATCAACTCTTCCGGCTCGACGGGGTACCAGGAGATCCGGTCGAAGAATCGCAGCAACCACGGAGTGCCCTCCTCGAACGGCCCGGACTTCGCGGGGTGGCGGTGATTCCACACCTGCGTCGTACGTCCGACGAACTGGTACCCGCCTGGGCCTTCCATGCCGTAGATGCAGAGGTACGCCCCACCGATCCCGACGGCGTTTTCGGGGGTCCAGGTGCGGGCGGGGTTGTACTTGGTCGTGACCAGACGATGACGCGGATCGAGCGGCGTCGCGACCGGCGCTCCGAGGTAGACGTCACCGAGTCCGAGCACCATGTATTCGGCGCCGAAGACGGTGTCGAACACGTCGTTCACGGATTCGAGACCGTTCATCCGGCGGATGAACTCGATGTTCCACGGGCACCACGGCGCGTCGGCGCGAACCCCGTGCATGTACCGCTGGATCGCTTCGCGCGTTGCCGGGTCGTCCCACGACAGTGGCATCCGCACAGTGCGACTGGGCACAACGAGTTCGTTGGCCGCCGGCAAGGTGTCCTCCGCCTCGGCGAGCATTCCCATCAGCTTGCGGACGGGCAGCACGTCCGGGTCGACGCGGACCTGCAGGCTGCGGATTCCCGGGGTGAGATCGAGTAGTCCGGCCGGCTTCTCGGCGTCGAGTCGCTGATGCAGTGCATGAGCACGCGCACGTAACGCCAGGTCGAGATTCATGTCGCCGTATTCGACCAACACGTTGTCATCGCCTGAGCGCCGGTACGTGACCACGGTGTCGCCGTCACGACGGGCTATGATGCCGTCGTCGCCGTCACCACCGGAGGAATGAACAACCGAATTGGAGGCTCGACGCGATACTCCGAGGTCACGCCGGGAGGCTGCCCGTTCGGCGCGGACCGGCACGAAGCGAATCTTGTTCCCGGGAGCCAACTGTCCGAGCTTCCAGCGATCAGCGGACACCACCGTGATCGGGCAGACGAAGCCGCCGAGGCTCGGTCCGTCGGGTCCGAGGAGGATGGGCGTGTCGCCGGTGAAGTCGAGTGCACCGATCGAATACGCGTTGTCGTGGATGTTCGAAGGGTGAAGTCCGGCTTCGCCGCCGGTGGTTCTGGCCCAGTCTGGTTTCGGACCTATCAACCGGACACCGGTGCGGTCGGAGTTGAAGTGGACCTCGTACTCGGTCGCGTACAGCGTGTCGATGTCGGAGCGGGTGAAGAACTCCGGCGCCCCGTGCGGGCCCTCGGTCACCGCAAGTTCCCAGCACGTGTGTATCGCCGGAACATGCTCGGCGGGAACAGCTCCCGCGACCCCGGTCGCCTGTCCGAGTTTGAGAACGTCTCCTGCCCGCAGAGTCCTACCTTCGTGTCCCCCGAACCTGCCCAGGGTGAAGGTCGACGCACTGCCGAGATAGTCGTCGGTCTCGATTCCGCCCTGTACGAGTACGTAGATGCGCAGTCCCGGGCCGCTGACCGTTCCGACGTCGAGCACCGATCCAGCGGGGACGAAAACTGGTCGCCACTGACCGTGTACGACGCCGTCGACGGTCACCGACACCGGGGCACCTGTGATGCAGACCGTGGTGTCTTCGTCGAACGTCATGGCAGGTCCGGCCATCGCGCATTCGATGCCGGGGGCGCCTTCGGGGTTTCCGAGTGCGGTGTTTCCCAACCGAAACGACAGGTCGTCCATCGGGCCCGATGGTGGGACTCCGATCTGCCAGTATCCGACGCGTCCTGGATAGTCCTGAACCGTCGTCAGCATTCCGGGACGCACGATGGTCAGTTTTGCGTTCATTCGTCTGCTCCCGGCCGTGTGACGATCATGCGGACGGCCGTGGGATCGAAGCCGTTGCACGGGTTGTTGATCTGCGGGCAGTTGGACACGAGGACGAGCACGTCACGTTCGGCACGCAACGCGAGCCGCTTGCCTGGTGCCGACAGTCCGTCGACGATTCCGAGTGTGCCGTCGGGGTCGACCGGGACGTTCATGAAGAAGTTGATGTTGGACACCAGGTCCCGCTTACCGAGCCCCCATTTTGCGCCCTCGACGAGGAAGTTCTCGACGCACGCGTGCTGATGCTTGGTGTGGTGGCCGTATCGCAGGGTGTTCGATTCCTGTGAGCACGCGCCGCCGACGGTGTCGTGGTTTCCGACCTCGTCTGCGACCAGGGTCATGAGTGGAGTTCCGTCGTCACTGCGGAGCACGGAGCCTGTGGACAGAAACAGGTTCTTCTGGGCTGTGACCGTCGCTGCTGCCGAGTACCGAACGCTGTGATCGTCACTGGCGTAGACGAGGGTGTCGACGGCTTGATTTCCGTGTAGATCGACGATGGTCAGAACGTCACCGGCACGGACAACTGCGGACCACGGCCCGAATGCGTCAGCAATCTCGTCGAGGATCACCGTTCCGGGAACGAGGGCGGGGACATCCAAGGTGGTGGTCATGCGATCTCCTCCAGGTTCGAAGCCGTCCAGGCATCTTCGGTATTGAGCACTGCGCGTTGGTATTCCGGCCCGAGATCGTCAAGGCTGCCGAGTTCGTCGGCGGCCTTCCACGCGAGCACTTCGAGGGACGTGGTGGGAAACTGCGGCGCCGGATCGAGTGGGTGCGCGGTGTTGGCGATCATCACGATGACGGGCAGGTGAATCAGAAGGTCGACCGTTGCGCCTGAGCCGGCGGACCCCGTACTGGTGAGAGCGCCGTCCGCCTCGACGCGGACACCGTGGAAGAAGGACAACGGAGGCGCAATGTCCTGCGGCCCGAGTCCGTTCTTCGCGGCAGCGACGGTGAACAGTTCACGCCCGGCGGGTGAGGCACTGTGCAGCGAGCCCTGCCCGTACTTCGCCTCGTTGGTGGCGCGTGACGTCGTTCCGCAGAACGCGTCGTGGTGACCCGACGTGTCTGCGACCACGGTCGCAAGTACTCGCCCCTGATCGGAGAGCAACGGGTGCCCGACGCCGAGATAGGCCTGCCATGGCACCTTGACGGTATCGGCGACGTTGAGACGCTCCCAGGGGGCGTCGGCGCGATAGAGCAAGATGTTTGCGCAGGCGCTGCCAGCGATGTCGCGAAGTCGCAATCGGGTTCCACGTGCGAGAACCTTGGTCGTGTACCGCCCACCCGGCACTGTCTCAGCCCAGGTCAGACGTTCGGGAGCGACGTCTTCGGGTGGGTTCGGCCAACGCGTTGCCGGCAATACGGGCATGGAATCGGTGATCGTTCCAGCTTGAGACCGGGCATGCTCGCGCGCTCCGGCGGTGGTCTGAGTACTCATGGTCAGGCTCCGATCGTGACGGGATTCGGGGTGGCGCGGCCACGTGGGAAGCAAGCGACTCCCAGCCCCACGACCAGCGCTACCGTGATGGGCGCGGCCCACTGCAGAATGGGGTACTCCCCGGTGGGGTTGAAGATCTCGGCTCGTGGCCAGGACAGGTTGATCACCATCAGCGCGCCGTACACAACCGCGGCGATGTTGACCGGAACTCCCCAGATGCCCAGGGAGAAAAGCTTTTTGCCTTCGGCGTCGAACTTGGGGCCGACTGCCGTGCGAGGCCATCCCTTGAGACGCTGAACCAGCAGCGGCACAGTCACCATGAGGTAGGCCAAGTAGATCAAGATGATGCATACGCTGGACAGGGTTGCAAAAATTGCCGAGTTGCCCACGTTGACGGCCAGGACGGCAATGCAGACCAGACCGATGAGGACGGACGGCGCGATAGGTGTTCCGGTGCGGGGGTTGACCTTTGCCAGTACCTGCGAGGCAGGAAGCCGCCCGTCGCGGGCCATCGAGAACATCAGCCGTGAAGCAGCAGTCTGAATGGCCAAGGTGCACACGAACACTGCGATCGAGACGTCGATCAACAAGACCGTGCCCCACGGGGAACTGAGAATCGATGTCAGTACGTACGGCAAACCTTCCGTGGCCAGGCGTCCGTCGGTGAGTGAGGGCGCTGCCATCAACGCGCCGAGGATCATCAAGCCGCCGCCGAGCGCGGAAGCGGACAGTGCAAGCCGGATCGTACGAGGTGCGACGCGTCGGGGGTTGCGGGTCTCCTCGGCCAGTTCGCCTGCCGAACCGAAGCCGACCATGACGTAAGCAGCCATCAGTCCGGACATGATCCACGCCCAGGCGTATCCGGGCTGACCGCCGGCACTGCCGGTGTCGAAGACGACGTCCGGTCCGCGCTGAGCGTGGGTGAAGAACATCCCAATCACTGCGATGACACCGACGATTTCGCAGGTCACGCCGATGTTGTTGATACGCGACATCCAGTTGACGCCGATGCAGTTGATAAAGGTGGTCAGAACCAGAAGTACCGATCCGAGCAGCACGGCGTTGGCGGCACCACTCGATGAGGTGAGTGCGCTGTCCTCGCCGATGATCTGGAACCCGCTCCACACATTGGGGAGCACGACCTGCAAGGCGATCGCGGCGGCCGATGCAGTGACGATCTGAGCGAGAATCATGAACCAACCGGCGAACCAGCCGACGATCTCACCACCCATCCGCCGCGACCACTGGTAGATGGCACCCGAAATCGGATATCTGGCAGCAAGTTCCGCGAAGTTGAGAGCGACCATGAACTGACCGATGAAGACGACCGGCCACGTCCAGAAGAATGCCGGACCCGCGAAACCGAAACCGAGGCCGAACAATTGGAAGATCGTGGTGAGGATGGAGACGAAGGAGAAGCCCGCGGCGAAAGACGCGAACTTTCCCAGCGATCGATGCAGCTGCTGCTCGTAGCCGAACTCCGCGAGGTCACCGTCGTCGTGAGGCGAAGAGGCGAGTGCGGATGCGGTGGTGGGCTGCGCAGCCGGGGTGGTTGCACTCAACGGCGTACTCCTTCGGCGAAGCGATTCAGAGGCGAATAACTGTCGATTGATAGTTTTCGCGAAATCCACTCGCCGCAGGTGACGCCCGCGTATACGATTCGCCTGATTCTGTAACAGGCTCGTTGAGTACGTTTCGAGCACGTGACCGAATGCTCACAGCGGCGGCCATCCCGCACGTAAGGCCGCAGCCTGCCACTATGGAAGGCGTGACCAACGCCGGCCCCGGACGACCCCGCCTGACCGCTCGCCGACGCCCGGGTGGCACTGCCCGGGCGGAGATCTTGGATGCAGCCGCTGAACTGTTCACCACCCGAGGCTTCGCCGCGACGTCCACACGCCACATCGCCGAAGCAGTCGGAATGCGTCAGGCATCGCTGTACAACCATTTCGCCACCAAGGACGACATTCTGGTTGCACTGCTCGCCGACACCGTGACGCCGGCGCTCGACTTCGCGGAGAATCTCAGGCCACTCGACACCGCACCCGAGGTGAAGCTGTACGCACTTTCGTACATCGACGCGGCACAACTGATCACCGGACGGTGGAACCTCGGCGTCCTTTATCTCTTACCGGAACTGAGAAGTGACAGGTTCATGTCGTTCCGAGCCGATCGCGATCGGCTTCGCGAGCAATACCGGGCACTCGCCCAGGATGTGCTCGACGCGATTGACGATCCATCATCAACGCACCTGGCCGAGCTTCCGTTTCGCCTGGTAGAAAGCGTGATCAGCGCGCGAGCCGACGCGCTCGAAGGCACCCCGATTCCCGACGCCGCCGTCATCGCCGGGTCGGCGCTGCACATTCTTGGGTGGCGCCAGGATCTTGACCCCATCCATACGGAAGCGGCAACGCTCATTGCGAACGCAGAAACGCCGAAATTGTCCGGGGCTGCATCAGCTCCGGACAATTTCGACGCATTGAGGACCTAAACGGCCACGAGACTAGACCGAGAGGGACTGTCCCGGGAAGATCAGGTTGATGTTCGGAACCTGGCTGGCGAGGTTCTCGAGCGAGATGCCGTGTGCAGCAGCGATCTTCGACAGGGTGTCGCCTGCCTTGACCACGTAGTTGCCGCTTCCGGTGCTTGCTGCCGGAGCCGACTCGACGGAAGCCTCAGCGGTGACGGGGGCGGCTGCGGCCTCGTAGTTGCCTGCGGTGGTGCCGGTGGTCAGGTACTGACCGCAGACGGGCCATGCGCCGACGCCCTGGCCTGCGAGAACGTTCTCGGCGACACGGATCTGCTCGGCCTGGCTGGCGTTGGCAGCGTTGCCCGATCCACCGAATGCGTTCCAGGTGCTCTGCGTGAACTGCAGACCACCGTAGAAGCCGTTTCCGGTGTTGGCGGCCCAGTTACCGGAGGACTCGCAGTTTGCGACTCCGGACCAGTCGTGGCCGGCTGCCGAAGCGGTGCCGGTGCTCATGGCGAGCGGGATCGCGACGACTGCGCCTGCGGTTGCAACTGCGCCGAGGGCGCGCTTGAAGGTGATGCTGGTCATTGGGTAAATCCTCTCCGCTACCGCGGACGAGGTCGGCCCGGACGCTTTCACGTCTCGTCGATCGACTCGTCTGTTTCACTCCTGCCCCGCGAAGGTTTCGGGAGTACCGGACCCGCGGGGCAGAAGCACGCAGTTGCGGGTCGGTGTTTGCCCGGTAGTTTCGGGCTGTCAACGACCGTAGGCGATGGTCACGGATTGGTCACGGGGCAGTTTTCCGGCACTACCGTACCAGATTCAGTCGAGTTTCAAGAAATAACCACAGGTCAACTAGTTGATTCGAGGTTCAACCATACCGATCGTTATCCGTCCGTTATGTGTCAACCGTCACTGCGATTTTGTGACCCACCGCACCGAAAAAGGCCGTGTCGGACCACGAAGGAGCCCCCTTCGGATGTTAAGAGATTCCTGGCAACCGGCAAAAACCAACCGCCCCAATCGTTATGGAGAATCAACTGGTGATCATCGCAGTAGAAGGACCCAGCGCCGCCGGCAAGACCACTTGGTGCCGAGCCCAGATGACGAATGAATCGGTCGTCGAGGAATTCGTGGCCGAATATCAGCCCACCGGGTTCGAACCGGATGGAACCAACCTCGAAGTGCAGGCAAGTTACTGGACAACGGTCAATTCGAAGCGATGGTCGCAAGCGGAAGATCTCGAAGCGAGAACCGGTATCGCGCTCTGCGACAGCGACCCGCTGAAACTGCACTACAGCTGGTGTCTCGCTGCGGTGGGCGCAGCACCTCGGGAGCGATTCGAGTACGAGCTCGCGGCAGTCGAGACAGCTTTCGAGCACCTCGAACTGGGTTTCGCGGATCTGACCGTCATCTCGATACCGTCACCGGGGCAGCTTCTACTTCAGCGCGAAGGAGACCCCAGCCGCAGACGACGGCATTTCGAGCTTCACGCGGCGCTCGCCGAGCCCCTCACCCACTGGTACTCGGCGGTGAACAGGGTAGATCCAGGTCGCGTTGTGTGGCGCTTTCCGACACAGCTCGATCTTTCGCGCTGTCCCCCGCCTCGATCGGATCGCAGCGATCCGGGCCTCCTTCGCGCGATGATCAACGAGCTGCCGCCTCTCCCCAGGTAGGGAGTGGCTGCTCGATCTCAGCGCGCTCGTTCGACCCTGGCCTCGTCCCACACCGGCGACTCGCTCTCGTACACGTTCCCATCCGATCCGAAGACGAGGAACCTGTCGAACCCGCGCGCGAACCAGCGATCGTGCGTGACCGAGATGACCGTGCCGGCAAACTGAGCAATGCCCTGCTCGAGCGCGTCAGCCGAATGAAGGTCAAGGTTGTCGGTCGGTTCGTCGAGCAACAACATCGTGGCGCCGGAGAGCTCGAGGAGCAGGATCTGCAATCGTGCCTGCTGACCGCCGGACAGGTCGTCGTACTTCTGTTCCGCAGCTTGGGACAATCCGTAACGGTCCAGCGCGCGGCTCGCCGCTTCGCGTCCCATTCCGCTGCGGTGTTCGTCGCCCATGTGCAGGATCTCGAGCAGCGTGTTTCCGGTCAGATCGGGCCTGGAGTGTGTCTGCGCAAACAATCCGGGACGTACCCGGGCACCCAGCGTCGCATTACCCCCGTGCTCGACCGGCGCGATGTCGAGCGCCTCGACGGGCAGATGCTCGCTCCCCGGATCGGTCCCCCCACCCGCCAAGAGCCGAAGGAAATGCGACTTTCCGGATCCATTGGAGCCCAGCACGGCAACCCGATCTCCGTACCAGATCTCGGTGTCGAAAGGCTTCATCAATCCGGTCAGCTCGAGATCTTGACATACCAACGCGCGCTTGGCGGTTCGCCCGCCCGCCAGCCGAACCGTCACCTTCTGCTGAAGTGGAATCGCTTCGGGTGGCCCTGCCTCCTCGAACTTCGCCAACCTGGTTTGCGAGGCGTGATACCGCGCAGCGACGCCGTCGTTGAACTTGGCCTTTTCACGCAATCGCAGAACCAGGGCACGTAATTTCGCGTGCTCCTCGTCCCAGCGTCGGCGCAGTTCTTCGAATCGAGCGTTGCGATCCTCGCGGGCTTGGTGGTAGCTGGCCAGCCCAGCGCCGTGCGTCCACGACGTTGCGCCGCTGATTCCGGGCTCGAGCGTCACGATGTGGGTGGCCGCGTTGGCGATCAGTTCGCGGTCGTGGCTGACGAACAAAACCACTTTCGACGATTCCGAGATCGTCTTTTCCAGCCATCGCTTGCCCGGAACATCGAGGTAGTTGTCCGGCTCGTCCAGTAGGAGTGCGTCGTCGGGCCCAGCGAACAGTGCTTCGAGAACCAACCGTTTCTGCTCGCCACCACTGAGGGAGTTGGCCGCGCGCCACTTCGCACGGTCATAGGGAACACCGAGAGCCGCGGTAGTGACCTTGTCCCAGAAGTCTTCGGTCTCGTAGCCGCCCACGTCGGCCCAATCGGCCAGCGCATGCGAATACTTCATTTGAGTTGATTCCTCGTCGCGCTCGATCATCGCGTTTTCTGCCGTATCGAGCGCCAGTGCTGCGTCCCGGATCCGTGCCGGCGAGACGGACAACAGAAGATCGCGCACGGTGGACTCGTCGCGAACCTGGCCGACGAATTGCCGCATCACGCCCAGTGTTCCGGATCGAGTGACAGCGCCCTCGTCGGCGACGACGTCTCCGGCGACAATGCGGAGCAACGTCGTCTTACCAGTCCCGTTGGGGCCTATCAGTGCAGTTTTTGCACCGTTGCCGACCCGAAAGCTGACACCGCTGAGCAGTTGCCGACCATCAGGGAGAAAGTAGTCGACGTCGGCGATGTTGAGGTGGGTCACGCTGTCAAGAGAACCCTACCCACGGCGATCTGCCAAACCATTATTCCTGCCTTCGGTCTCGAGCTCACTACCGTCGCGGGATCGTCCGACCGCATCGAGCGCCGCCAGATATCCGAAAACCATTGCGGGACCGATAGTTGCACCTGGACCGGCATAGGTATGACCCATCACCGGTGAGCTGGTGTTACCTGCTGCATAGAGCCCGTCGATGACCGAACCGTCGGCGCGCAACGCTCGCGCGCGAGCGTCCGTGTTGATGCCGCCTTTGGTCCCCAGGTCTCCAGGCACCATCTTCGCGGCATAGAACGGACCCTTCGTGAGTTCTCCGAGGCTGGGGTTGGGCTTGTTGGTGCAGTCGCCGTAGTAGTGGTCGTATCTGCTTGTCCCACGGCCGAAGTCGCGATCGACTCCGTCGCGCGCGTGACTGTTGAATCGTGTGATGGTCGCGGACAGCGCATCGCCCGGCACTCCGATCTCGGCAGCGAGTTCGGCAATCGATCCAGCTCGCACGATCGCACCCGATTCGATCCACGACCGAGGTATCGGCCTGCGCGCCGGAACCCCCGCGAACAGGTAACGGTCACGGTACGTCTGATCGAAGATCAGCCAAGCCGGGATGTTCTCAGCGGGTCCTTCACCTCGGCCGTACTTTCCGCCGAACATGGCGTGTGCCGCTTCGACATAGGGAAGTGACTCGTTCATGAAGCGCTGACCGCTGGCGTTGACCATGAGGCTGCGAGGCAACGAGCGTTCCGCCAAGGCGAACCACGGGCCTTTGGGCAGTGGAATCGACGGGGCCCACCACGCGTCGTCCATGTACGAAATTGCGGCGTCGACGCGTAGAGCTGCACGGATGCCATCCCCGGTATTGGTCGGTGCCCCGAGAGTCCACTGCGCGCTACTCGGCCGTCGCTGGTACTCGCCTCGCATGTCGTCGTTGTTGTCGAACCCGCCACACGCGAGGATGACACCGCATCGAGCGTGCATGGTGGTCTGCACTCCCCCGGACTCGAGTCGCACACCCACGACACGATCACTGTCGGTCACCAAATCCACAAGCCTCGTCCCGAGCTCCACCGTCACTCCGGCGTCCCGAACTCCGAGCATCAGTTCGGCCATGAGCGCCGGCCCGAGCCCGATCAGCTTCTTCTTCCGAGCTCTTGCGGCCAGGGATCTCATTCCTACCCGAAGCATCCGCACCGGACCCCGCCAATGCCGGATCCCCGTGCTCAGCCAACGGTAATCAGATTGTTGGACAACCATGTTGAGCGGAACCTTCATGTACGGCGGATGAAGTGTCGCAAGATCGTCGCCCAGAGCTCGCGCGTCGAACGGGCGCGGCTCGCACGAGCGGCCGCTTGCACGTCCGCCAGGTGCCTCGGGAAAGTAGTCGGAGTACCCCTTCACCCATTCGAGCTCCAACGCAGAGTGACGAATCAGGAAATCGAGGGCTTCCGGACCCCGATCGATATACGTGTCGATTCGGTCGGCGTCTGCATCCTCTCCGACAATGCTCTTCAGATATGTTCGTGCAGAGTCGATATCATCTGTCGGCGCCTCGCGGCGAAGTATCGAGTTTCCCGGAATCCACACGCCGCCCCCGGACCGGGACGACGAACCGCCCCAGTATTCGGACTTCTCCACGAGTATCGTCGAGAGTCCGTTGCGGGCTGCGGTGATGGCTGCGGACATGCCGGCAGCCCCCGATCCGACAACAACTACATCCACTACGGGCGGCACGGCGCCCTGAGAGTTCTCGTCCATCACTGGTCACGACCTTTCGTGTCATCTTCGTCCTGCGCGTGCCACCGGGATCCTCGAACAGCGTCTAGCGCCCCCTCGACGCACACGGGAAGTGATGCCCCGCGCTTGTGAGGGTTACGTATCCATTGCCGATAACCGAACTCCGCCGCCGCCAACATCAAATGAACGAGAAGTCCTGGGCGGCTGTCGTTTTCCGGATCGAGTTGCATACGTTGTGCCACCAACTCGACCAGCCGATCACGATGTTCGGGCGCGATCAGCGCGACTCGATCCATCAGGTGCGGCGCGGTACGGAACGCCGATCGCCACTGATCGATCTCCGAGGACTCGAAAGCATTGGAACGCTCGAGGATTGCCCGTGAGATCGCAAGATCAGCCGACTCGGATGCCGGGCGCTCCTCGAGGAGCGTCACGATTCCGGCACCGCCCTGCCTGACCGGATCCAACAGCAGATCCTCCTTGTTACGAACGTGCCGAAAGTACGTGCTCGCCGATACCCCCGCCGCCGACGCAATCTGCTCAGTGGTCACGTCTTCGAAACCGTCACGTGCGAACAGTTCGAATGCCGCACGTTGAATGTCTGCTCGCACCTGCAACCGCTGTCTCTCCCGTAGTGACATCAGCAACGTCCTCCCGCCTCGGCCGAGATCCGGCCATTCTCGATAATGCGAGTCTCACCTATTGTGACAGTCACTGTCAATATCCAATTCTCTGTCAGATATCAGCAGACCCGGGCATTTCGTTGACAGGGCATTCGATGCCACGACAAGCTTCGAAGATGAAACGATGGGGACCGAATCGAGACGTTTCTCCAAGAATTTGTCGATGCGGGGCTTCAAGGCGCGGTCACCGAAGCGTATTTCGGTGGTCCACTCTGGCGCATGACCCTGCTCGCCCGTTTCGACGACCGAACCCTTGGCCCCGACGGCGCCGTCATCTATCGAAATCGAACAGTGCTTCTCGTTCGAACCAAGTGGGGAAAGATCATCGAGCAAGAGGACTACTGCGAGGACACCGCCAGAATCGGTGACTTCGACAGGCGGATCCGCGAAATCGAAGCCGGACGAGCCTGTGGCACAGTCGTGTAATGACAGACGTCAGGATTGACCGCCACCGAAAGCTGTCGGCGTTACTGTCTTCCCAGAACGATGTCGAACTGGCCCGACTGGTCGACACCGTTCGAATCTCGAGTGTCGGCGTAGGTGGCGCCGCAGGAGTGATCAGGGTCTATGACCACAGGCTCAACGGCGTTCCCGTATTCACCAAACGCATCCCACTGAGCGTGCGGGAAATCGCCGAGGTGGGCTCTACTTCCAACCATTTCGATCTGCCGACGTTCTGCCAGTACGGCATTGGTGGCCCAAGCTTCAACGCCTGGCGAGAACTGGCCGCGAACATCGTGGTCACCGATGCCATTCTGGCCGGCGAAACACAGTCGTTCCCAATGCTTTACCACTGGCGGATACTTCCCGGACGTTCGCCCGTTGCGGCCGAACACGCCGACATCGATTCCGTTCACACCGCCGGCGCCAGCCGTGAAGTGCGGACCCGTCTCGAAGCGCTTGCCGCTGCGCCGTGCAGCCTCGTACTGTTCTGCGAGTACATCGAACACCCGATCTCGAATTGGCTGGAAGACAACCCGTCCGCCAAAGCTGCCGAAGTCGAGCGACAGTTTTCGGAGATCGTGGCATTCTTGCGCGATCGACAGTTGCTGCACATGGACGGACATTTCGGCAACATGCGCACCGACATGGAGCGGATCTATCTCACCGACTTCGGACTGGCCACATCCCCACACTTCGACCTGTCGACTGCCGAGCACGACTTCGTCCGGCGCCACGCCACTCATGACGCCGACTACGCCGCCATGCTTCTGGTCAACTGGCTGGTGACCGAGGTCTGCGGGGTACCGAGGCCGACGAGCGGCGGACCAGTCGCCCGCAACCAGTACGTACGACGATGCGCCACAGGTCATATTCCAGGTGATGTGACACCAGAGGTGGCCGCGATCGTGACACGGCACGCGCCTGCCGCTGCGAGGATGAACGACTTCTACTGGCGATTGTTCGACGGCGACTTCGATGCGCCCTACCCGCATGCCGCGCCAGTTCCGACTTCCGGTCGAGCACAGGGTTTTCCCTGAACTGCCGTATTCACATCTCAGGGTTCATGTCATCCTCGGGACCGATGTGCTGGTCAGTGCCGGTAGGGCACAGTTCTCCTCATGATTGAACTGAGGGGATTGACCAAGGTTTACGGACCGACGAAAGCGGTGGACGACTTGTCGTTCACGGTCAAGCCGGGCATCGTGACGGGCTTCCTGGGCCCGAACGGTGCCGGTAAGTCGACGACGATGCGGATGATCCTGGGTTTGGATCAGCCGACCTCGGGTGCGGCGTTGATCGAGGGCAAGCCGTACCGGGAGCTCAAGACGCCGTTGCGGACGGTGGGTGCGTTGCTGGATGCGAAGTGGGTGCACCCCAATCGCAGTGCGCGGGCGCATCTGCAGTGGATGGCTGCTTCGAACGGGATCCCGAAGTCCCGCGTCGACGAGGTGCTCGGGTTGGTCGGGTTGTCCGAGGTGGCGGGCAAGAAGGCCGGCGGGTTCTCGCTGGGTATGTCGCAGCGTCTGGGGTTGGCGGGTGCGTTGTTGGGGGATCCGAAGGTGTTGTTGTTCGACGAGCCGGTCAACGGTCTCGATCCGGAGGGCATCGTCTGGATTCGTAAGTTCATGCAGCGGTTGGCGGCCGAGGGCCGCACGGTGCTGGTGTCGAGTCACCTTCTGTCGGAGATGGCGCTCACGGCGGAGCAGCTGGTGGTGATCGGTCGGGGTCGGTTGATTTCGGATTCGACGGTCGCGGAGTTCGTGGATCGTTCGTCGGAGTCGACGGTGCGCGTGCGCAGCCCACAATTGGACGCTCTCCATGCCGCATTGACTGCCCAGGGACTGACTGTCCGCGAGGAACATTCAGGATCGGAGCCGGTGTTGGTGGTCGTGGATTCGACCACCGATGTGATCGGTGGGTTGGCTGGTTCGCAGGGAATCGTGTTGCACGAGTTGGCTTCTGTGCAGGGATCGCTCGAGGATGCGTTCATGAAGTTGACCGGAGACGATGTCCAGTACCACGCATCCGGTATCGATCCGGGCGCCGGAGCCCACCACGCAAACACACAGCACGCTATGGGAGGTGCACTGTAATGGCTGTTCTCAGTGCTGAACGTATCAAGATCACCACGACCAAGTCGCCGCTGTGGTGCACGATCACAATCATCGTCCTAGGGTTGGGCGTCGCCTGGATGATCGGGCGTTCGTCGAGTTCGAGCATTCAGGCGTACAACGACGAAGCCGCATCAGGAACTCCTGATTTCGAGAAATTCCTCCCCACGTTCAACGACGCGGGGCTAGGAGTATCCGGATTCGGCGTCATGGTCCTGATGATCATGGCGGCGCTCGCGATCACCAGCGAGTACCGCTTCGGCATCATCCGTACCACCTTCCAGGCCATCCCGAGTCGGGCTTCGGTTCTGATCGCCAAAGCCGGCCTGATCGGGGCTTTCGGCGCGGTGCTGTCCTTCGTTCTCATGCTCGGCGCGGTATTCATCACCAAAGCTGCGGCAGGCTCTGAAGGCTCCACCAATCTGGCACTGGACAACGCCGACGCCTGGCGCGCCGTTTACGGCGTACCGATCTTCGCGTTCCTCTGCGTTGCCCTTGCCATCGCCGTCGGAGCACTCCTTCGTCAGTCCGCCGGCGCCATTGCACTACTGCTGCTGTGGCCACTGCTCATCGAGAGCCTGTTCGGCATGTTCGGATCCTTCGGCAGAAACGTCACACCGTTCCTCCCGTTCGCCAACGCCGACCACTTCCTCTCTTCGGGTTCGAGCACCAATTTCCATTGGGGCCCTTGGGGAAGCTTGTTCTTCTTCGCAGCGTTTGTGCTGGTGATATTCGGAATCAGCATCGCCGTCGTCAACAAGCGCGACGCCTGACCGAGTCGCAAACCGACCAAGACCAAAACTGGCCGCACCGGAGCCCTTCCGGTGCGGCCAGTTTCGCGTTGACAGAACCCGCAGCGCTTGTCGATCACGCCAAGGAACAAGGCACGCGCGGGTTCGCGTCACTCTGCCCCGCGGACGAGGCACCTCGAAATAAGACCTGGTCGAGTTCCTGGCAGACTGACCTTACGCGTCAGCGTTCCAGTTGCGCGGCAAGCTCTTTCATCCAATCGAGGAATGCCTGCGGGCCGTCGAACTGGACGCCGTCGACAGCAGCCACTTCCGGTGCGATGTCGTCGCCCTTGACCACCAACGCTTCTCCACCCGAGGCAAGGGCAGCGGCAAAGGCCGGTAGGTCACCCCGGTCGTCGCCCGCGTACGCGACGACGTCGACGCCTGCGGCCGCGATCGCGCGAAGGAGGCCTGTCCCCTTGTCCTCCTCAACGGGTGGACGCAATTCCTCGACCAACTTCCCGGGCTCACGCCGCAATCCGGTCCGGCTCGCGATTTCCGTTGTCGCTGCTTCCACCAGGCGCTGCGCGACCGCACGATCCGCGGCCCGACGCCAATGCACGGCCACCGCAAGGCCTTTGCTCTCGACATGGATGCCAGGAACTGCCGGAGAGTCGAACAAGCGTCGCAATTCGGCTTCTGCTTCGGCGACAGCATCACTGAACGCCGCGACGGCCGGAAGCACGTGGATTCCGTCGTCCGTCCAGGTCTCGACGCCGTAGGAACCCATGAGCACAACGGAATTCAAGCTGAGCCGCTCTCGCAAGAACGACACAGGCCGTCCCGAGAGCAAGCCGACTACACCGAGATGCTCGGCCAGGGTCGCAAGCACGTCTTCGGCGCCGGGCAGTAGCGCACTCGCCGACGGATCGTCGACGATGGGTGCAAGCACGCCGTCGAAATCCATCACCAGTCCACAGCGAGCTGGATCGGACGTGAGTCGGAGGATGACGTCCGAAGCGGTTCGCATGGTTCGAGTGTGCCAAATCGATCGCACTCGCAATACCAACACCGGAGCCGAATGTAATCTCTGCCACTTCGTCCAGGTTGTCCGGAACCGCTGAGTAGGCCGTCGTCTCCCTGCAAGGGCCCACAGTGGTCCGCTAAAGTTTCTCACGACGCTTACCAACTGGGGGGTAATGATGAGCGAATTGACTGTCGCCACTGACGGCATCCGAAAGTACGGCTCGACGTCGACCGAAGCGGCAGGACGCATCGCGCAGGCCGCCGCCGTCGATCTGGGTGCAAACATCGCAGCAGTCGCACCGGCCGTGGGCCCCGTCGGGATCGAATTTCTCGAAGCATTCGCGCGCGCTCAGGCCACACACACCAAAGATGTTGCAGCACTCGCCACGTTCTACGCCGGCAACGCCGCGACGGCCGGTGCAGCCGCGCAGGCCTACGACACCACAGATCATGCAATCGCAACAGATCTGACCGCTGCGGCCGGATCGACGGGCGCGACCGCGTGAGCACCGAAGACGACTCGACGACCGTCATCGAATTCCCTCACGGTGGCGCTCCTGCCCCGGTACTGCCGAACAATGTGGTCGAATCGATGCTCGCCGGCATACCGGTACCGGCACTCCCCGGAATCGAAGATCTGTTCGCGCCCTTGATCGAACTCGGGAAGAGTCTCGGCACAGGCACTTTTGCGGGCATCGATCCCGTCGGCATCTTCGATCAGGCGTCCACTCTCATCGACCACGCCATGGGACTGTCCCGAAGCGCGGTCGCCGAGGTAAGCCAGACCTGGAACAGCACCGGCAGTGACGCCGCGACCGAACTGTCGCGATCCGCCCAGAACAGCGGCGCAGAATTGAGCGAACGCGGAACCGCGATATCGAAAACTGCTGCTGCCGCCGCGGAATCGGTGCAGCGAGGCAACGCGAATCTCGCGGCAATCGCGCAGTCCTTCGCCACCACGGTTGCAGCTGCCGCGCCCATCGCGTGGACACCACCAGGACAGGCGATGTTGCTTGCCTCGGCAGCTGAACACATGCAGGCAGCCGTCGCGGCGGTGACTCGGACGCGTGGGGAGATGCTCGGGCACACCGCAGCCATGAACGCCCTTGCCGGACCGATCCCCGTGCCGACCCCACCGACCAGTGAGGCACTCTCCAACCTGGTCACTGCGGAGGCAATCAACAACGCCGCCCGTCAGATCGCCCAACCTCTGTCTGCCTCAACCGATGCCGGTGATGCGCCGTACTCCACCCACCCGGACTCCACTCAGCCAGGCACAGAGGCTGTTCGAACTTCGGCTGCACGGGCCGGCGCCGGGCTTCCGACCGGCGTCGACAAGCTGTGGGGCGCAGGCAATCCGTCGACGTCACTCGCAGCCGGCGCGTCGCCGTCACCCAGTGCGACGGCAAGCTCTGGCGGAGCATGGGTGAGCGGAAGCGGTGGCACTACCGGCGGAATGGTGAGGGGTGCAGCGGGAGTTGCTGCAGTTCAACCGGTTCCGGTAACAACGCCCGGCCTGGGTGCACCATCGTCGGCAGTCGGCAGTAGCGGCATGTCGCCGGGCGGCATGCTGGGCGGTGGACCCCGCGGATCTCGGGACGACGAGTCGTCACGCACTACCCCGAGGTATCTCGTCACTGCCGGCGACGAGAATTCGATGGTCGACGATCTGCCGATGGTGTCGCCGCCCGTGCTCGGGGCTGACGATCCCGATCAGTACCTGTTCCGAGATCTCTGATCAAGACAAACCTCAGACGAAGCCCAACTCCCGCACCGCCGCACGCTCCTGCTCCAGTTCGCTGACGGACAGGTCGACCCGTTCGCGTGAGAAGTCGTCGATCGCGAGGTCGGGCACGATAGCGAACTCGCCATCGGCACAGGTCACAGGGAAGGACGAGATCAATCCTTCGGGCACCCCGTAGGAACCGTCCGAACAGACGGCCATGGATACCCAGTCCTCCTCGGCGGTACCGATCACCCAGTCGCGGACGTGGTCGATCGACGCGCTGGCCGCACTCGCCGCAGAGGACGATCCACGCGCAGCGATGATGGCGGTGCCTCGCACCTGCACAGTCGGGATGAAATCGTTCTCCACCCAGTCGCGGTCGTCGATCACCGCGAGTGCAGGCTCACCTGCGACAGTCGCGTGGGACAGGTCCGGGTACTGCGTCGCCGAATGGTTTCCCCAGACGGACACCTTGCGCACCGACGACGCACGAACCCCGGTCTTCTTCACCACCTGCGCGATCGCTCGGTTGTGGTCGAGACGCGTCAGTGCACTGAACCGAGTATCGGGCACATCCGGTGCATTGTTCATCGCGATGAGCGCGTTGGTGTTGGCCGGATTTCCCACGACCAGCACCTTGACGTCCGAGGCTGCGTTGTTGTTGATCGCCTTCCCGTGGGCTGTGAATATCGCGCCGTTCGCACTCAGCAAGTCGGCACGCTCCATCCCCTTGCTCCGCGGACGTGCGCCGACCAGCATCCCGACGTTCGCGCCGGAGAAGGCGACATCGGGATCGTCGGTGATGTCGATGGAGCTCAGCAACGGAAATGCGCCGTCTTCGAGTTCCATCGCAACGCCTTCGGCAGCGGACACGGCGGCAGGAATCTCGAGCAGTCGAAGTTTGATCGGGACGTCAGCACCGAGCATCTCCCCCGCAGCTATGCGGAAAAGCATTCCGTATGCGATCTGACCCGACGCTCCGGTTACCGTGACGGTTACGGGCGCAATACTCATTGCCGACTCCTCACCTGCCGTTTTCACGACTGTCCGTTCTACAACGCTGTAAGAACGGTTTCCACGCTAGTCGAGTAAACCGGCCACTTCGTGGTCTGTCAGTGTGGTTCTCGGCACTCGTCCCTCCGCCGTCACGAGTTCGACGGCGCGGTAGAGCGGACGCTCGGCGAGTCCGGCGCCGCGGGCTTCGGCACGCAACTGTTCGATCAGCACCGAGGACAACGCGGCAGCCGGTACCAACTCGCTGGCCGCCAGCGCGTCCGCGAGCTTGCGGAGTGCAAGGATCTCCAACTCGCGCCCACCCCCCGCGGTATACAGCGCGAGCGGGATCCGCACGGTGGACCGTCCGTCGCCGAGCGTCAAGCTGACTTCGCTGATCCGGCCGGATCTCACCGTCAATGCCGCCGTGAGTACCTCGGCCACGTCGACGACGTTGGTTCGAAAACCAGCTTGCGCACGAACTCTGTTGCCGTACAACGTGATGTGCCGGCGCAGCGTCATCAGGATCGCCAGTGACGTCGGCACCGCGATGACGGCGCCGACGATCACTCCAACGGTCGCCGTCGAGAACACACTGACGATCAACCCGACGACCACGCCGAACACCACGACAACAACGGCGAACTTCTTCAGCCGCGGCGCGATCAACGCCACGGGAACCAGATCGAGCGAAACCGGTTCGGCCTCAGTGCTCAACGAGTTCCCCGAGCTTGTCGACAACCTGGTCGAGCGCCACTGTCTCCTGCTCACCTGTTGCCAACTGTTTGACAACGACAACGCCCTCTTCGAGTTCACGCTCGCCGAGAACCAAAGCGATCGCGGCACCCGAACGATCAGCTGCCTTCATCGAGCCCTTCACGCCACGGTTTCCGTACGCCAGGTCGACGCGAATCCCATTGGCACGCAACTGATGTGCGATCTTCACCAGTGCAGCCTTCGCCTCGGCACCCATCGGTACACAGAAGACGTCGACACGCGCCGGTGGCGCAACGGACTTGCCCTCGGCCTCGAGCGCGAGAACCGTGCGGTCGACGCCGATTCCGAACCCGATGCCCGAGAGCGGCTGTCCACCCAGCTGTTCCATCAGACCGTCGTAACGACCACCACCACCGATTCCGGACTGCGCACCCAGTCCGTCGTGCACGAATTCGAAGGTTGTCTTGGTGTAGTAGTCGAGGCCGCGGACCATGCGCGGGTTGACGACGTACGGAACGCCCAATGCGTCCAGGTGCGCGAGCACCTCGTCGAAGTGCGCCTTGCAGCTCTCGGACAGGTGATCGAGCATGAGCGGTGCGCCCGCAGTCATCTCGCGTACATCCGGGCGCTTGTCGTCGAGCACGCGGAGCGGGTTGATCTCGGCGCGTCGACGCGTGTCTTCGTCGAGCGGGAGTGCAAAGAGAAACTCCTGCAGCAGTTCGCGGTACTGCGGCCGGCAGGTGTCGTCACCGAGAGAGGTGATTTCGAGGCGGAAGCCGTCGAGCCCCAACGACCGGAATCCGGCGTCGGCGATCGCGATGACCTCCGCGTCGAGCGCGGGGTCGTCGATCCCGATGGCTTCTACGCCGACCTGCTGCAACTGGCGGTAGCGACCGGCCTGCGGGCGCTCGTAGCGGAAGAACGGGCCCGCGTAACTGACCTTGACCGGCAACTGTCCACGATCGAGGCTGTGCTCGATGACCGCACGCATGACTCCGGCGGTTCCCTCGGGACGCAACGTCACCGAACGGTCACCGCGGTCGGCGAATGTGTACATCTCTTTGCTGACGACGTCGGTCGACTCACCGACACCGCGAGCGAACAGGCCGGTGTCCTCGAAGATCGGCAATTCGATGTGGCCGTATCCGGCCAACCTCGCGGCGCGCGTCAAACCGTCACGAACGGCGACGAATTCGGCTGACTGCGGCGGAACGTAGTCCGGAATGCCCTTGGGTGCAGAGAAGGTGCTGGCTTTACTCACGAGAGGTACTTTTCCTTATTCTTGTGCGCTGAGTCCAACGAGAAACGGATTCGAGCTTCGCTCGGCGCCGATCGAACTGTTGCCGCCGTGCCCGGGCAGGACCACTGTCTCGTCACCGAGTACCAATAGCTTGCGGGCGATCGAAGCGAGCAACTGCTCGTGATTTCCGCCGGGCAGGTCGCTGCGCCCGATGGAACCCTGGAACAGGGTGTCACCGGTGAACGCCAAATCCACGGGCCCGCTCTCGGTGTTCGCCTGGGTGCGGAACACCACCGATCCCTGCGTGTGCCCGGGTGTGTGGTCCACGACGAACGTCATTCCGGCCTCGGTGATCTTGTCTCCGTCGGCCAGTTCGATCACCTCGTCCGGCTCCACGAACGTCATGCCTTGAATGAATTCCTTCATCGTCGGGCCGATCCCCCGTGCCGGATCGCTGAGCATGTAGCGATCCTCGGGATGGATGTACGCGGGTACGGAATACCGCTCACAGACCTCGCGGGCCGACCACACGTGATCGAGATGACCGTGCGTCAGGAGGACTGCCGTGACCGACATGTCCTTGGAGTCCAGATATTCGAAGAGCGGCTCAGCTGCATCCTGACCCGGATCTACGACTACGCACTCGCACGCGTCGTTCTGAGCGAGTATGTAGCAGTTGGTTTGGAACATCCCGGCCGGAAAACCAGTGACGAGCACGGGGGCAACTCCTCTTCGAAGGGTGGAAACGAACAACACGCTGTCGGTTACAGCCTAAGCTGCTGCCCCGCCAGTAAGTTCTCAGGTTGCAATGGGAGACTCTGACGACGAGTAGAGCCGCTTGCCGAAGCCGACCCCCAGGGTGTCGCTCGGCCGGCCGACCACGATCCACCCGCGATACGGAGGACTACAGCAGTGCCGAGTAACGAGCAACGCCGCGAGGCGGCGAAACGCAAGCTCGAGCGTCAGCTCGAACGTCGCGCAGAACGTGCCCGCAAGCGCAAGCAGATGACGATAGCCGGAACTGCGCTCGGCGTGGTCGTCGTAGTCGGCGTCGTCGGTGGACTCATCTGGCTGAGCAATCGCAGTGACGACGACGCGAACACCACCAACACTGCTGCCGACGACTCGAGCCTCACGCCACAGACCGCGGGTGCAATGCCGGCCGGTCTGTCGACGCCACTGGCCGACACGGTCTCCTGCTCGTATCCAGCCGACGGCGCTACCGCGTCCAAGGCCAACAACCCTCCTCGTACCGACGGGATTCCCACCACCGCGCCGGACGCGACGCCGAGCATCAGCGTCGAGACCTCGCAGGGAAACATCGGGCTCACACTCGACGGAACGAAGTCTCCGTGCACGGTCAACAGCTTCGTGAGCTTGGCGCAGCAGGACTACTTCAACGACACCACCTGCCACCGCATGACGACGAGCCCCTCGCTCCAGGTGCTGCAGTGCGGTGACCCGTCGGGCACCGGCACCGGCGGACCGGGCTACGGATTCGACAACGAATTCCCCACCACGGCGTATTCCACCACCGACCCGGCAGCGCAGGAGCCCGTCACCTACGCGCGCGGCACGGTTGCGATGGCCAACACCGGGGCACCCGGTAGCAACGGCAGCCAGTTCTTCCTCGTCTACGGCGACTCACAACTCCCCCCGCAGTACACGGTTTTCGGCACGATCGACGAAACCGGGCTCGCCACTTTGGACAAGGTCGCGGCCGGCGGATCGACGCCAGAGGGTGACGGCAAGCCGAATCTGACCACCGACATCAAGACAGTAAGGCTCGACTGATGCGACGTAATCCTGTGATGCGCTTTCCTGTAGTTATTGCCGCCGCAAGCGCCGCGGCGCTGCTTCTGGCTGGTTGTTCCAGTGATTCCGGTAGCTCGGACTCGCCGTCCAGCACCTCCAAGGCGAAGACGACAACGGCTGCCATGCCGCCGCTCGACATGTCACAGTTCGACGCACTCCCGCCTGTCCCGACTCCGGCCTCGGCGACCGTCGACTGCTCGTACCCGAGCGCGGCGGGTGCAGCAAAAACCGTCAATCCGCCGAACTCCACGGGTGTGTCCACCGAGGGAACCGTCAACGTCGCGCTCACGACTACGGCCGGCCCGATCGGGATGGAACTGAACCGGGCGGAAGCCCCCTGCACGGTCAACAGCATCGTGAGCTTGACCGAGCAGAAGTACTTCGACGACACCCCGTGCCATCGACTCGTCACCACACCCGGTCTACAGATCCTGCAGTGCGGCGATCCCTCGGGCAAGGGCACGGGCGGACCGGGCTACGGCTTCGACAACGAGTACCCGACCACTGCCTACCCGGCTAACGATCCGGCACTCTCCTTGCCTGCCGTCTACCCCCGCGGCACGCTGGCAATGGCCAACTCGGGTAAACCGGGCAGCAACGGCAGTCAGTTCTTCCTCGTCTACGAGGATTCGGTCTTGCCGCCCAACTACACGGTCTTCGGAAAGATCGACGACGCCGGCCTGGCGACGATCGAGAAGATCGCGGCCGACGGCGACGACGGTGGCATGGGAGCAACCGGCGGCGGTGCACCCAACACCCCGATCACCATCGAGACTGCAGTAGTCGCCTGACCCCCTGTGCGCCTTTATTAACCGCCCGCGGTTAATAAAGGCGCACAGCAGTTTACGAGGCAGAGGTCACGCGGTAGACGTCGTAGACGCCTTCCACGTTACGAACCACGTTGAGAACATGACCCAAGTGCTTCGGGTCGCCCATCTCGAAGGTGAACTTGCTGATCGCCACCCGGTCGCCGGACGTGGTGACCGAGGCCGACAGGATGTTCACCTTCTCGTCTGCCAACGCCTTGGTGACGTCGGAAAGCAACCGATGACGATCGAGCGCCTCTATCTGGATCGCGACCAGGAACACCGATGTCGCTGACGGTGCCCATTCGACGTCGATGATTCGCTCCGATTGATCGTGGAGCGAGTTGGCGTTGGTGCAGTCGGTACGGTGCACGCTGACCGCGCCGCCACGCGTGACGAAGCCCAGAATCGAATCGCCCGGTACCGGCGTGCAACACTTCGCGAGTTTTGCCACCGTGCCCGGTGCTCCGGGAACCAGAATTCCGGAGTCACCCGTACTGCGGGTGCGCACCGGCATGGTCGACGGCGTCGAACGCTCGGCCAGTTCCTCCTCGACGGCGCCGACGCCGCCCAGATGAGCAACCAGTCGCTGCACGACGTGGTGCGCCGACACCTGACTCTCGCCTACGGCCGTGTACAACGCCGAGACGTCGGGATAGCGAAGTTCGTGCGCGATCGTGCTCATCGATTCGGCATTCATCAACCGCTGCAACGGAAGTCCCACACGGCGGACCTCCTTCGCGATCTGATCCTTGCCGGACTCGAGCGCCTCCTCGCGGCGTTCCTTCGCGAACCACTGACGGATCTTCGCCTTGGCACGCGGCGAGACGACAAACGTCTGCCAATCACGGCTCGGCCCGGCGGTGGCAGCCTTCGACGTGAAGACCTCCACCACTTCGCCGTTTTCGAGAGTTCGTTCCAGCGCGACCAGTCGGCCGTTGACCCTGGCACCGATGCATCGGTGCCCGACCTCGGTGTGCACCGCATACGCGAAATCGACGGGGGTCGATCCGGCAGGCAACGTGATGACGTCGCCCTTCGGCGTGAAGACGAAGATCTCCTTGACCGCGAGGTCGTAACGCAACGATTCGAGGAACTCCCCCGGATCGGCCGCTTCACGTTGCCAGTCGAGTAGCTGACGCATCCACGCCATGTCGTCGACCTCGGCGATGTCGCCCGCGTGCTTGCCCTTGGTCTCCTTGTACCGCCAGTGCGCGGCGATACCGAACTCCGCGGTCCGGTGCATGTCCTGGGTCCGGATCTGGACCTCCAGGGGCTTGCCTTCCGGTCCCACGACGGTGGTGTGCAGCGACTGGTAGACGCCGTAGCGCGGCTGTGCGATGTAGTCCTTGAAGCGTCCGGCCATCGGCTGCCACAGCGAGTGGACAACACCGACCGCGGCGTAACAGTCACGCACCTCTTCGCACAGAATGCGCACGCCGACCAGATCGTGGATGTCGTCGAAATCGCGGCCCTTGACGATCATCTTCTGGTAGATCGACCAGTAGTGCTTGGGCCGGCCCTCGACGATGGCATTGATCCGCGAGGCGGACAGAGTCGAGTTGATCTCGGCGCGAACCTTGGCCAGATAAGTGTCTCGAGAGGGCGCGCGATCGGCGACCAGTCGAACGATCTCGTCGTACTTCTTCGGGTGCAGGATCGCGAACGAAAGGTCCTCGAGTTCCCACTTGACGGTCGCCATTCCGAGCCGATGCGCAAGTGGTGCAATGACTTCGAGAGTCTCACGCGCCTTACGTGCCTGCTTTTCGGGCGGCAGGAATCGCATCGTGCGCATGTTGTGCAGACGATCCGCAACCTTGATCACGAGCACGCGCGGGTCCCGCGCCATCGCGATGATCATCTTGCGGATGGTTTCGCCCTCGGCTGCGGTGCCCAGAACGACCTTGTCGAGTTTGGTGACTCCGTCGACGAGATGAGCGACCTCGTCACCGAAGTCCTTGGTCAACTCTTCGAGTGAGTAACCGGTGTCCTCGACGGTGTCGTGCAGAAGGGCTGCGACGAGGGTGGTGGTGTCCATACCCAACTCGGCCAGAATGCTTGCGACGGCCAACGGATGCGTGATGTACGGATCGCCGGACTTGCGCCGCTGGCTCGAATGTCTGTCCTCGGCGACGTCGTACGCACGCTGGAGCAGCGCGAGGTCGGCCTTCGGATACAGCTCACGGTGGAGGCTGACCAACGGCTCGAGCACCGGGCGGATGGTGGCGTTGCGCTGACCGGTGATGCGTCGAGCAAGCCGAGCGCGCACCCTACGGGAGGCGGAAGCGGGCACGGCCAGATTCTGCCCACCCCGATTGCCGGTAGTTTGCGCAGATCCCGAATCGTCGGGCACCGCGGACTTCGATGGTGTCGTCTCCGGAGCCGGAACTGCACCCGTCTCCTGCGACACTGCACCCGAGTTCTGTGATCGATCAAGATTCGACGTCATGTCGCCACCTCCTACCACCGAGTTGGTTGAGGCAACCGCCCTGCATCGGGTAATTGCCCTGGAGGTCTAACTCGACCCCCAGGAGACAACTTTAATACTCAGACCTTCACCAGTGATGTCAGTGGGTACTTCAAGAAGCGATCTCGACCGCGCAGTTCCTCGATCTCGAGCACCACTGCGACGCCGACGACGTTCGCTCCACCCAACTCGACCAACTGTACAGCCGCCTCGAGTGTCCCTCCGGTAGCCAGAACGTCGTCGATCACCAGAACATTCCGCCCGGTGAGATCGAAGCCGTTTGCGGGAATCTCGAGAGTCGAGGATCCGTACTCGAGGCTGTACGAACGAGAGAGCACCGGCGGCGGCAGTTTGCCGACCTTCCGCACGGCAACGACTCCCGCACCCATCTTCGCGGCCGCACCGGCACCGAGCAGGAATCCACGAGCATCGACGGCGGCGATCGTGTCGGCGTCCGGAGCACAGGAGACAAGGGCATCGAGCACGGCCCCGAACCCCTCGGCGTCGGCGAACACCGGAGTCAGATCGGCGAACCGAACACCGGGACCGGGAAAGTTGTCCGCCCAGCGGGTCAGCCGAACAACGGCGTCCCCGGCAGCCCGGTGGATTGCGATCAATTCTTCAGTCGTGTGCAAGGCAACACCATTCGAGACGCTCATCTGCGTAGTACCCATCTGTCCATGTTCCAGCCGGTAGCGGCCCGAGTCGGATTGACCAACACTGCCGACATGCCTGGAGCTACAGCGACAGTTCGTAGTTGATTGAACAGTGGAATCGTAGGCACCTGGGTCCACAGGATGTTCTCCGCCTCCACCGAGAGTCCCAATTGCGCACTCGTGCTCGCATCCACGTTCAACTGATCGATGATCTGATCGATCCTGGCATTTCCGTACGTACCGAGGTTTGCGCCGTTGCCCGATCGCAGCGCTCCACGCGCGTCGATCATGCTCGCTGTTCCGCCTGCGCCGACTTTGCCTGCCATACCGGAAAGCACGGCGTCGACTCCCCCAGTCTGCAGACTCGCAGGATCGAAGCTGTCGCTACTTGCGTCCTCGACCGTGATTCCCGCCGGAGCACACGCGGCTTTCGCTTCGGAGACGATCTGCGCCCGCACCGGGTCCGGTGCGAGGTACCCGACCCGGACGGTCAACTGGTCGAGGTCGGCTTCCGACAACGACGTCTTCGCAGCCTCGATGTCGGCATTGGCGTACCGATCACCGTCGACCGCAGCGGCGTCGCTGTAAACGAGTGAATCCGGCGCCATCAGTCGCGAATCGACCACGCCGGAACCCAAACCCGCCTGCGGCGCATTCTCCGTCTGCCCGAACTTCTCGAACAGAGTCGTACGCGGAACACAATGCGCGAACGCTCGACGGGCGGCTTCGTCGCCCAGCGAACCAGAGGTCGCGAGAACGAACTGCTCGATCGACCGCGACGGAATCTGTTGGACGTCGAACCCGGACGGAGTACCGAGTTCGCCAGCCGAGCCGGAAGCGACGTCGACTACCTCGATCGAGTTCTTGTCGAGATCCTCGGTCAGATTCACACCACGTGGCCAGACGACGATGCGATCGGTCGCCGGCTTGTTGCCCCACCACCGCTCGTTCGCGACCAGCACCAGGCCGTCGTCGGTACTGTACGAGTCGATTCGATACGGACCAGCGGAGGGCAGTACGGAGGTGTCCACCTGACCTGGAGTCAGGTTCCACCCGGTGTTCCAGAAGTCCGCGATCTTCGACAACGCTTCGGTGTCACCGGCATTCACCGCGCTCACCACGTCGCTGACACCCGTGCGCTGCGTCACGACGTGTGAAGGCATCAACGCAGTCGCACCGAACAACGACCGCCAATCGGTGAACGATCGCCCGGGTTTGAAGAACACCGTCGCGTCCTTCGCCCCGCTCTGGCAGTCGATCCGGTCGATGTCCGCGTATCCGAGATTGTTCGCCGTGTCGAACATGGGCTTCACGGCACCATCGACGTCTTCGGTGAACTTGCCACTCGACGCCGCCCAGGTGAGGACGAGATCGTCACAGGACATCGGAATCCCGTCGGAGTACACGGACGCCGGATTGAGCTTGTACGAGACCGTGAGCACGTCACCGGGCAACTCAGACGCCGTTCCGATGTCGGTGTCGGAGACAGGTGCTCCGGCCGGGCCGGTGAACGTGAAGCCGGGAAGCACCCGGCCGAACGCGGCCATCGCCCCGGACACCGATCCAGCTGTCGTGTTGGCGTTGTACGTGGAGATGGAGTTGTCGATGGCATATCCGATGGACGGAACCTGCTCGGCGCTTTCCGAGCAGGCCGCCAACGAACCCGCAGCCACAGCGGTGGCCGCAACGAACGTCATCGATCGAACCAGTGTGCGTGTTCTTGGGAGCATGTTCAGTGCCCCTTCTTGTTTCGCTTTCCGGTCGGCCGCGCACCCGGCTGCGGAGCAACCGGCGCACGGCGTGCAACTGGTGCGCCGACGGCAACCGTCTGCGTACCCTTCTCGGCCAGCGTAGCCCGGCGCGAGAGCACCTTACGAGTGTGCGCGGCAACGGGTCCCCAGCGTTCCTTCATCGACACCAGGAGCGGCGTCGCGAAGAAGATCGAGGAGTACGCACCCACGATGATGCCGACGAGCTGAACGAGCGCAAGGTCCTTGAGTGTGCCGACGCCGAGCATCCAGACCGCGACGACCATCAGAGCGATCACCGGGAGCACACTGATGACGGTCGTGTTGATCGATCGCATCAAGGTCTGATTCACCGCGAGGTTGGCCTGCTCGCCGTACGTCCGGCGCGTCAGATGCAGAACACCGCGGGTGTTCTCTTCGACCTTGTCGAACACCACCACGGTGTCGTACAGCGAGAAGCCGAGAATGGTAAGCAAACCGATCACCGTCGCGGGCGTCACCTCGAAACCGACGAGCGAGTAGACGCCGGCAGTGACGATGATGTCGAAGAACAACGCAACGATCGCAGCTACCGCCATGTCCCGCTCGAAGCGGATGGCGATGTAGATACTCACGATCACCAGGAACACAATCAGCGCGATCAGCGCCTTCTTGGTGATCTGGCCGCCCCAGGTTTCACTCACGTCCGCAAAACTGATGGCTTGCGCCGACGGGTTCCCGTTCTTGTCCTTGGGCTGGAACTCGTCGAAGAGAGCCGACTGAAGATCGTTGATCTGCGTCGCGTTCAACGTCTCCGACCGGATCTGCACGGTTGCGCTGGCACCCGAGCCGACTGTCTGCACGCTGACCGGTTCGAACCCGAGTGTGTCGGAGTAGACGGTTTCCACCGCCGACGTCTCGACTCCGCCCTCGGCCGGGAACTGAATGCGTGATCCGCCTTCGAAATCGATACCGAAGGTGAAGCCGCGCAGGATGATGCTCAGCAGCGCAATGGCGACCAGAGCGCCGGTCAGTCCGTAGTAGAAGCGACGCTTGCCGACGACCTCGAACGCACCCGTTCCGGTGTACAACCGCGAGAGCCAGCTGTGCTTGGGCATCGCGCCCTGATCGACGCCTGAGTCAGTGATCTCCGACCGGGCCGCCGCATCGGCGGACTCGGCGGCGGAACTGTTGGTGGACCCCACCGGGGAGTTGTTGGACTCGCTCATGCTCGTGTCTCCTTAGCCGACGCAGCGGCGGCAACCTTACGTTCGCGGGCAACCTCTTGCACTGCGCCGAGACCGTTGACGCTGGGCTTGGACCAGAACGCCGAACGGGACGCCATGCTGACCAGTGGCCACGTCACGAGGAACACGACAATCACGTCGAGAATGGTCGTCAGACCCAAGGTGAAGGCGAAGCCTCGCACCTGTCCGACCGCCAGCACGTACAGAACTGCAGCGGCGATGAAGCTCACCGCGTTGCCGGAAAGAATTGTTCGGCGTGCTCTTGCCCAACCGCGTGGCACCGCCGAGCGGAAGCTACGGCCCTCACGCATTTCGTCCTTGATGCGTTCGAAGAACACGACGAACGAGTCGGCGGTCATACCGATACCGATGATCAGACCAGCCATGCCGGCCAAGTCGAGCGTGAAGCCGATGTATCTGCCGAGCAGAACCATGATCGCGTAGACCATGACTCCGGAGAGAATCAGCGACAACGCCGTCAGGACGCCGAGCATGCGGTAGTAGACGAGGCAGTACAGCAGAACGAGAACGAGACCGACCGCGCCGGCGATCAATGCCGCCTGCAGTGAGGCCAGGCCGAGCGTGGCCGAGACCGTCTCGGCCTCAGAGGCTGCGAACGAGAGCGGAAGCGAACCGTACTTCAGTGTGTTGGCAAGTTCTTTGGCACTCTCGGCAGTGAAACTGCCCGTGATCGAGGTGGCGCTACCCGCAGGCGTTGCACCTTGAATCGTGGGAGCGCTGACGACCTTCGAGTCGAGCGTGAACGCTGCCTGCTTGCCGATGTTGGCTGAAGTGAACTCGGCCCAGGTGTTGCTGCCGGTCGTCTTGAACGAGAGGCTGATCTCGTGGCGCGACTGCTGCGAGTTGAAGACCGAAGACGCGTCGGCAATCTCCTGGCCGTCGATGATCGAAGGACCGAGGAGATAGATGTTCAGTCCGTCTTGCGAGCACGCGACCAGCGGCAGGGTCGGGTCGTCGTTTCCACGGAGCGGATCCGCGACGGAGCAGTCGAGGTTCGCCACTGCTTGCTGCTGCACTGTCGGATCACTGCTCTGCCGGAGGGCGCGCGCTGCGGCGATTTCCGCTGCTGCTGCGTCGCCTTCGTCGGTGCCGTCGCTCGGCGCGTCCCCGGTGGGGGCCGGAGTCGTTGTCTGCGGCGCGGGCGTTGCCTCGGGAGTAGTCGGGTCCTGAGCCAGGAACGGACGGTTCTGCGGCGTCTGCGTCCCGTCAGCGGGTGCTTCGGGGGCCGGTGCATCAGTGGCCGGAGTTTCGGCCGCCGGCGCCTCAGGCGTAGCTGTCCGATTCGCGTCACGGGTGGCGACGTCGATCGAACCCGTCACCGGGCGGATGTACAGACGAGCGGTCTGGCCGAGCGAGCGAGCCTGCGCACTGTCGTCGCCGGGAACGGTGATGACGAGGTTGTCACCGTCGACAACGACCTCGGAACCGGAAACGCCGAGACCGTTGACGCGGGTCTCGATGATTTCCTGAGCCTGCTTGAGACTGTCCTGACTGGGAGCGCTGCCGTCCGGGGTACGAGCGGTCAACGTGACGCGCGTTCCACCCTGCAGGTCGATGCCGAGCTTCGGCGTGGCCGACTTGTCTCCAGTGAAGAACACCAGGGCATACAGTGCCACTACCAGGACCCCGAAAAGGGCCAGGTAGCGGACCGGATGCACCGTTCCGGTGGAAGGTGCCACGATCTTTAAGTCTCCTCGGTAGGTGCAGAGCTTCAGTAAGTGCACGGCTCGGGTGGTCGACGACCACCCGAGCTGCGGCGTTCGAACTGCAACGATTGATCAACGGGGCGAACTGAGCTGCTGGTGTAAGAGCGGACAAACCGATCTGGACGTGTGTCCGAGTTCACAACTCTAGAACACGTACCAGTTCGACGAAGTCAGGACTCCTTGGTGAGCCGGATTTCGGTGTCGGCAGCAGACTCTTCGATCTCGGAAATCGAGTCGTCGTCGTACTCGTCGGTCTCGGTCGTCTCGACGACGCGCTCACGGATGACCAGACGCGACCAGGTGGTGATGACACCGTCCGCGATCTCGAGGTCCACGGTGTCGTCGTCCAGGGAAGCGATCGTGGCGTAGAGCCCGGCCGTGGTCTGCACCCGATCGCCGACCTGCAGCGAGTCCTGCATCTCGGAAGTCGCGGCCAAGGCCTTCTTCTGCTTGCGCATGCCCAGGAACATGGGCACCAGCAGTGCGAGGATCAAGAGGGGGAAAAGCAAACTCGACATGTGTTGATCAACCTCGGTTGTGTTGCACGTTTTACGCCGCGATGGTCCCGGATGGACCTACGCAATACACCAGTGTGCCATTAGTTGCTGAGGATTCCTGACAGATCGGCCGTTCAAGTAGGCCTTTCCAGTCGAAATTCACTCGCCGTTCGGATCGAACAACGTGGCCTGCGGTTCGTTGACACGAACCTCGATACCGCCCGCTGCGGCATCCGGCGGCGGTGTCATTCCGAGTTGAGTCCAAGCAGCGGCGGTAGCCACACGTCCTCGCGGCGTCCGGGCGATCATTCCGGCCCGGACCAGGAACGGCTCGCACACTTCTTCCACCGTCGACGGTTCCTCGCCGACGGCCACCGCAAGCGTCGACACGCCGACGGGCCCGCCGCCGAACGAACGCACCAAAGCACTCAGTACCGAACGGTCGAGACGGTCCAAGCCCAACTGGTCCACGTCGTAGACGGCCAAGGCCGCCTGAGCGACGTCCATGGTGACGATTCCGTCGGCGCGCACCTCGGCGAAGTCGCGAACCCGGCGCAGCAATCGGTTCGCGATACGCGGTGTCCCCCGCGAGCGTCGTGCGATTTCGGCACCGGCATCGACTTCGAGATCGACGCCCAGAATTCCGGCCGAACGCATCAGAATCTGTTGCAGCTCTTCGGGTTCGTAGAAATCCATGTGAGCGGTGAACCCGAAGCGGTCGCGCAACGGACCGGTCAGCGCACCCGACCGCGTAGTCGCACCGACCAGCGTGAACGGTGCAACCTCCAGAGGAATCGACGTGGCGCCCGGCCCCTTACCGACGACGACGTCGACACGGAAGTCTTCCATGGCCAGGTACAACATCTCCTCGGCCGGACGAGCGATTCGGTGAATCTCGTCGATGAACAACACATCGCCCTCGACGAGGTTGCTCAGCATCGCAGCCAGGTCTCCGGCGCGTTCGAGCGCCGGTCCGGACGTCAACCGCAGAGAAGAGCCCAACTCCCCCGCGATGATCATCGCCATCGACGTCTTGCCGAGCCCGGGGGGACCGGACATCAGGATGTGATCAGGCGTGCTGCCGCGAAGTTTTGCTCCGGTGAGCACGAGCTGCAGTTGTTCGCGAACACGAGGTTGACCGATGAAGTCGTCGAGACTCTTGGGGCGCAGACTCGCTTCGACATCACCGTCTCCCGCCACCAATTCGGCAGAGACCTGCGACTCGTCGTCGAAATCGTCGATCGGGTCGAAGTTCATCGAGTCTTACCGAGCAGCGACAGAGCGGAACGCAGTGCGACCGACGTGGTGGCCTCGGGCGATTCCGCCAGAACCGAATCCGTGGCCTGCTCTGCCTGCTTGATCGGGAAGCCCAGACCTTCGAGAGCCTCGACGATCTGATCACGGATCGAGCTGCCGACGACGACACCGGACGCCGCGCCGGCCGTCGTCGCGACGGCGTCGACCTTGTCGCGCAGTTCGACAACCATGCGCTCGGCGCCGCGTTTTCCGATACCGGGCACCCTCGTCAACGCCGTCAGGTTGCCTTCCGAGAGCGCCCGCCGCAGCGCGTCCGGTTCGAGAACTGCGAGAGTTGCCATCGCCAGGCGCGGTCCGACTCCGGAAACCGTCTGCAGGAGGCTGAACAGGTCCTTCGACTCGGTATCGGAAAAACCGTACAGCGTCATCGAGTCTTCGCGAACGATCATCGTCGTGAACAGTCGCGCTTCGCTTCCCCGGTGCAGCGCACCGAGAGTCACCGGGGTGGCATTGACCCGATAGCCGACACCTGATGCTTCGATGACCGCGTGATCGAGCGCAATATCGAGTACCTCGCCGCGTACCGACGCGATCATCGTGAACCTGCCTTCTTCGTCTCGGCCAATTTTGCCTGATACTTACGCATTTGTTCAGCGGCCATCGCCTCGGCGCGGGCCATCCGCTCGATCATCGGTGCTCGCCAGCAGTGACAGATCGCCAGCGCCAGAGCGTCGGCAGCGTCAGCAGGTTTCGGCGCCGTCTTCAAATTCAGAATTCGCGTCACCATCGCAGTGACCTGCGCCTTGTCGGCGTTACCGCTGCCGGTGACGGCGGCCTTCACCTCGCTGGGCGTGTGGAAACACACCGGAATGCCGCGTCTGGCGGCAGCGAGCGCGACAACTCCGCCTGCTTGCGCCGTCCCCATCGCGGTACTGACGTTGTGCTGCGCGAACACGCGCTCGATCGCGACCACCTCCGGCTTGTACTGCTCGATCCACAGTTCAGCCGCATCGGAGATCCGCAGAAGCCGAGAACCGAGGTCCATCTCGGCCGGAGTCCGCACCACGTCGACCGCAATGGGGCGCACTTTCCTGCCGTTGCTCCCGTCGACCACTCCCAACCCGCAGCGAGTCAAGCCTGGGTCCACTCCGAGCACGCGCACTTGTCACACCTCTCCATACCGAACAGCTGTTCGATAGCTTAGCGGTGCGCGGGACTACTACCCCGCATCAACACGCAACCCGGCCCGGACGCGGACGTCAGGACCGGGTTGAGTTGAAAAACAATCAGTCTTCGAGAGCCGCGAGAACCTCGTCGGAAAGATCGATGTTGGTGTAGACGTTCTGCACGTCGTCAGAATCTTCGAGCGCGTCGACGAGCTTGAAGATCTTGCGTGCGCCGTCGACATCCAAGGGAACCTCGACGGAAGCGCGGAAATCGGCTTCAGCGGAGTCGTAGTCGATGCCGGCTTCCTGAAGTGCCGACCGTACGGCAACCAGATCCTGTGGCTCACTGACGATTTCGAAGGTTTCACCGAGATCGGTGACTTCCTCGGCACCGGCGTCGAGCACAGCCATCAGGACGTCGTCCTCCGACTGGCCGTTCTTCTCGAGCGTGACGACACCCTTGCGAGCAAACAGGTAGGAGACGGAACCCGGGTCAGCGAGGTTGCCACCGTTACGGGTCATCGCGGTGCGAACTTCACCGGCTGCGCGGTTGCGGTTGTCGGTGAGGCACTCGATCAGAACGGCGACGCCGTTGGGTCCGTAGCCCTCGTACATGATGGTCTGCCAGTCTGCGCCGCCCGCTTCTTCACCGGCGCCGCGCTTGCGCGCACGCTCGATGTTGTCATTGGGAACAGACGTCTTCTTCGCCTTCTGGATGGCGTCGTACAAGGTGGGGTTGCCCGTGGGATCGCCACCGCCGGTTCGTGCCGCCACCTCGATGTTCTTGATCAGCTTCGCGAAGGATTTGCCACGACGTGCGTCGATCACAGCCTTCTTGTGCTTGGTGGTGGCCCATTTTGAGTGGCCGCTCATGCGATTCAAGCCCCTTTCCTGCTGCGTTGCGCACGCCGAATGCGCGTCTTTCAGCTCTGCCGATGTTACCCGTCCCACGTCACAACTCGCTGCATCCCCCGACACGAATTAGTCAAACCGCGCATTGTTTGCATAGAATGCAAACATGTTGGTCCGAATAGATCACGCCTCCACAACTCCACTCGCGGAGCAGATTGCAGCCGGGGTTCGTGGCTCGGTCATCCGCGGTGAGATCGGACCAGGTGACCGCCTGCCGTCCGCTCGCGCTCTCGCCGAGTCGATCGACGTCAATCTCCACACGGTTCTTCGTGCGTACGCAACACTCCGCGACGAAGGCCTGATCGACCTCCGACGCGGACGTGGCGCCGTCATTCGCGCCGAATTCGACTCGGGAAGAACAGCTCTCAACGAATCTGCGCGCGAGTTCGTACGGCAGGCCCGAAATCTCGGACTCGACACTGCGCACATGCTCGACCTCATCAAGGAGACCAGCACACAATGACGACCAGCAAGATCCGACTCTGGACAGCAGCTTCGCTGACTCTGATCCCGACCCTGATCCTGGTTCTCGCACGCTTCGCGTGGGGTGACCGCCTACCCGAGACCGTCGCGAGCCATTGGTCCGGATCGACCCCGGACGGCTTCAGCACCACGACGACGTTTTTCGCCATCGCGCTGGTGATTTCTCTGGTGGCTGTCGTTTGCGCCTGTGTCGTCGCGGCCCGTTCGAGCGACAACGCGCCCTTGTTTCTCGCCGTAACCTCGATCTCGAGTGCGACACTGGCGACGATCTGGATTCTGAGCGTCGCCCTGACGATCGACGCCGGGTCGCCGGAAGCCGCGCGTATCGGCTGGTGGATTCTTGCGCCGATCGCGGCGGTACTCGTAGGAGTTCTGGCATACGCGCTGCCTGACCCGCAACGAAGCGGCCCGGAGTCGCCACTGCCGACCCCGACGCTCGACACTCCGCTGACGGCCTCCGAACGTGCAGTGTGGGTCGGGCAGGTCCGCAGCGTCTGGCCGTGGATCGTTACCGCCGGCCTCGTAGTTCTCGTGATCGCGACTGCCGCGTACTCGGATTGGTGGGTTGCCGTGATCCTGGGTGTGTCCACCCTCGCCGTCACAGCATTCGCGTCGGTCACCGTGCGCGTCGACCGTCACGGTGTCGGCATCAGTTCCTGGGGCGTTCGATGGAAGAAGATCCCCATCTCGAAGGTGAAGTCCGCATCGGTCGACGCGATACGTCCAGCCGAATGGGGCGGATGGGGTTACCGAATGACACCGCGCGGAACAGCCGTCACTCTCCGCTCGGGTGAGGCCATCGTGGTCACTCTCGAGAGCGGACGACTGTTCGCCGTAACCGTCGATCACCCGGAAGACGGTGTGAAGCTGATCAATTCGTTGGTTCAGGCTGGTTGATTCACGAACAACGTCAATTCACGAACAACACGGCAGCGGCATTGCCGGCGAGGTAGAAACCGGCAATGCCGAATACCCAACCCATTGCGCTGTCGCCGTAGCGAGACATCAGCGAGTCCACTCGGCGCAGCGGCTTGTCCAGTCGGTCGCCGGCCACGATCCGCCCACACAACAGAAGGACTGCCGGAGTGGCCATGATCAGGCAGTATCCGGCAAGTATCGACGCAGACGTGAATGAGGACAGCCCAGCAGCGGTGATCATCGCGATCGCCGCCAAGTAGGGCAGCATCGTCACCAATTCGGCGGTTCCGGCAGCAATCGCCAGAAGTACAACACTTCTCGCGGAACTGGCCGAGCCGAGCACCCGCTCTCGCCAAACATGGGTTCGATCGGCCTGACCGGATGTGCGTCTCTTCTCGGAATCGAATCGAAAGCCCCACGCGAACAACGCGATACCGAGAATCAACTGCGCAACGCGGGCGGCGGGGGTGTCGAGTAGCGGGGCGACGACTGGCATGCCTACCCGTGCCGTCGTCCAGACGGCCACCCCGACAACAAAATAGAACGTCGTGATGACCACCAGATACGTCAGCAGCCTGCGAACCTGCGGTCGTCCCGGCATCAACAACATCCAGACCGGGACGACCAATGTTCCGATGCTCGTACTGTCCAGCAGGGCGAGCCCGCCCAGCGTGGTGAGCAGGACGAGTTCCACCTCAGTCGTTTCGGCGCTCGGGTATCGCTGTCTCCCTCGTTCGGACTGCATTCACGATGTCGAAGGCACCGATGATCGCGAGGATCACGCCGAGTGGTCCGCCGCGAAACCAGAAGAACTCGGCGTCACGCGCGAACAGCCACAGACAGCCGCCACCGACGACCAAGAGAATGCCGATCATCAACTCGAAGCGAATTTTCATACGTCGAGCCTGTCTTCTCTATCGAATCCGCACATCAGCCATCGGAACAACGCCGACCTCATCATTTGGTATGACAAGTCAGACGCCCCGATGTGCTCTGATAAGTCTGTGGTGACCAGAAGTCGGAGTGTCGGCAAGTGGAACGATCCGCTCATCGCCTTCGGCCTGTTCGCGATCGGGGTACTCCTCTACCTGGTCGGCCTGTACCAAATGTGGACCGATGTCGGAGGTGTCGCCGACGTTCCCGCCGGGGTACGGATCGGGATGCTGGCTCTGCTGTGTGCGATCGACTCGTTCCGGCGGGTGCGTCCGGCAACAGCTTTGGCGGCGGGGGCCGTCATCGTCGCGGTCGACGCTGCCCTGGGACCCACTCTGCCGATGTGGCTGGTCCTCTCGGATCTCACCTACGCCGCAGTTCTGTACGGGACGGCGCGGCTGGGCCGAGTGGTGTGTTCTCTGACCGCGGTGACGGTTGCCGCGCTCACCGCACTCGTCTACCTGTCCACCCAGGACGTCCGCGCTGCGGCTGGGGCAGGCGTCGTGACGGCACTGTTCTTCGGTACACCGGTGTGGTGGGCACTGGTCATCCGTCGACAAGTCGAACTGACCGAGGCCGAACGCGAGCGTTCCAGAGTCCACGAAGCACTCGCCGCTCTGGACCGCGAGGCCGCGGTCGCTCACGAACGCGCGACCATGGCGCGCGATCTGCACGACGTGATCGCAAGCCACCTCTCCGCCATCGCCATCCACTCGGAGGCGGCACTGTCCACCTCAGCTCTCTCCGCTGAACGGGGTGAACCCGACGACGGTTTGCGGGAGATGATCGGGGCGATCAGATCAAGTAGTCTCGCGGGCCTTTCCGAGATGCGGTCGATGATCGAACTGCTCCACGCCGGGGACGACGAGACCCCGGACCCGCGTTCCTCTCCCCCGAGGCTGACCGAGTTACCCGTAGTCCTGGATGCAGTTCGGGCAGCCGGCGCCGCGGTGCACGTTGCGATCGACATCGATACTGCCGACCTGCCGAGCGTGGTCGATCACACGGCGTACCGGATCACCCAGGAGGCGTTGACCAATGCGCTCAAGCATGCGCCTGGTGCACCGATCTCGATGTCGATCTCTCTCCAGCACAATGCATTACAGATCGAGATCCGAAACCCCGTCGGTCGCGACACATCCAGTTTTCGGGCGGGAACGCACGGACTTGCAAACATGCGTCACCGCGCCGAACTGCTGGGCGGTTCACTCGACGCACTTCCGGTCGACGGAGAATGGACGGTATGCGCACAGATACCGGTCCCCGCGCCGAACGGAACGGATCGGTGATCACCGTCGCCCTGGTCGACGACCACGCCGCGATCCGCTCCGGCCTGGCGATGATCCTGCGGCAGCACGACGACATCGATGTCGTTGCAGAAGCCGGTGACGGAGCGTCGGCGATCACCGTCACCCGCACGCATCAACCCGACGTCGTGCTGATGGACATCCGGATGCCAGGCACCGACGGCATCGAGGCGACGCGTCAGATCATCGGGACGACCCGCAGCCGGGTTCTGGTGTTGACCACCTTCGACCTCGACGAATACGTCTTCGCGGCCCTGCGCGCCGGTGCGTCGGGATTCCTGCTCAAGACTGCGACAGCGGACGAACTGACCCGCGCTATCCGCAATGTCGCAGCCGGAGATGCAGTGCTCGCTCCTCGTGCGGCGCGTGCACTGATCGGCGAGTTCGTGCAGCGCGCACCCAAACCCACCGAACCGCTGGGATTGAGCGAGCTCACCGACCGTGAACGCGAGGTCCTCGCGCTGTTGGGGACGGGTATGTCCAACGCCGAACTGTCGCGTGAACTCGGAGTCGGTGCTCCGACGGTGAAGTCGCACGTGTCGCGAGTTCTGTCGAAGTTGCACCTCACCTCACGCGTCCAGGCGGCGATCCTTGCCCGCGAACTGGAGCTGTAGGTTCGGCCGAGGCTGACTACTCCAGTTATCCGCGAACCAGATCGACGAACATCTCGTGCACTCGACGGTCCCCGGTAACCTCGGGATGGAAAGAAGTGGCGATCACCGAGCCCTGCCGAACCGCGACGATCCGGCCTGCGGCCTCCCCCGCGGCGGCGGGAACCTGCGCAAGGACCTCAACGCCCGGCCCAACTCGCTCCACCCACGGCGCGCGGATGAAGACGGCGCGAATGGGATCACCGATGATGCCCTCGAACTCCAGGTCGGACTCGAAAGAATCGACCTGCCGACCGAAAGCGTTGCGGCGCACCGTCATGTCGATGGCGCCGAGATGCTCGGCGTCCGGCCGGGTGTCTAGTACCTCGCTCGCCAGCAGAATCATGCCCGCACACGATCCGTAGGCCGGCAGCCCGCCGCGGAGTCGCTCACGAAGCGGTTCCAGCAGCTCGAATACCTGCAGAAGCCGGCTCATCGTGGTGGATTCGCCACCGGGGATCACGATGCCGTCGACCTTGTCGAGTTCCTCCGGGCGCCGGATACCCACCGCATCCGCTCCCGAATCATCGAGTGCGGCAAGGTGTTCGCGAACATCACCTTGGAGGGCGAGTACACCGATCAACGGACGCGTCATCACACAGTTCCTGTCTTGTTCTCACGGCTGTTCTTGCTCTCATGGCTGTCGGGTTCGCGTTCGAGACGCGTCAAACCCTCCTGAACCACCGCTGCCACCATGTTGCCATCGCGATCGTAGATACGCCCCTGAGTGAGCGCGCGACCAAAACCTGCCGACGGCGACGTCTGGTCGTAGAGCAACCACTCGTCGGCCCGGAACGGACGCAGGAACCACATCGCGTGATCGAGCGAAGCAGTCTGCGTCTTCACGCCGCGGTGCGGGACTTTGGAAGTTCCGAGCAGGGTCATGTCACTGAGGTACGCGAGGGTGCAGATGTGCAGCAGCGGACGATCCGGCAGAGCCTCGCGGTAGCGCATCCACACGCGTTGTTGCGCAGCGAGATCCGGCGCTGACGCGCTCTGCTCAGCGGGCACAATTCTGATGTCCCAGTTCTTCCACTCCTGATAGAACTGCGATTCAGCCAACTTCGGAACGGTCTGCGCGTCCGGCAAGTCCTCCGGCGCCGGAACGGAGGGCATCCGGTCCTGGTGCTCGATACCTTCGTCGTCGACGTGGAACGAGGCCGACATCGTGAAGATCGTCTTGCCGTCCTGAACTGCATTCACCCGGCGGGTGCAGAACGAGCGCCCGTCGCGGATGCGGTCCACCAGGTAGACCGTCGGAATCTTCGGATTGCCCGGGCGCAGGAAATATCCGTGCAACGAGTGCACGTGGTAGCTCTCGTCAACGGTGCTCACGGCAGAAACCAACGACTGCCCGGCAACCTGCCCGCCGAACGTCCGTTGAAGTGCGGTGGGATGGACCGCACCACGGAAGATGTCCTTCTCCAGGTGTTCGAGCGCGAGGATCTCCTCGATACCAACCATGAGTCCTCCGAAAACATAGACCGCCGCACTGGGCGCGATGACGGTTCACAATATCGCCTCGGCGAGCGGGCACGGCACCATGGTGGGCGTGAGTACATTCATCCCGTCCAGTCCCCTCGCCTTGGCCGAGCAGATTGCAACGCTTAGCGGATCGTTTCCGTCGGTGGCGGTAGTAGCGATCGACGGACCTGATTGTGCACAGCCGTCTCGGCTCGCGGATCTGGTTGGCACCGCCCTCGAGTCGCGCGACAGGCCGAGTGCTGTTGTGTCACTGCACGACTACGTACGGCCGGCTTCGCTGCGATACGAGTTCGGCCACGAGGATGCGCTGAGTTACCGCACTATCTGGTTCGACTATCGGGCACTCGATCGTGAAGTGATCACCGCAGCCCGCACCAAACGGGCGTTCTTGCCGAAACTCTGGGACGAACCCACCGATCGATCGGCTCGTTCGACCCGTATCCCCGTCCATGAGCGCGCGGTCATCGTGATCGCCGGTCCGATGTTGCTCGGGCGCGGGCTGGAGTTCGACGTCAGCGTCCGCCTGGACATGAGCGAACCTGCCATGCGGCGGCACACACCGGAGGCAGATCTGTGGACCGTCGAGGCACTCCTCGAACACCGATCAGAAGTGTCCGAGGAGGTCGATTTCGAGGTCAGATACGACCATCCGGCCCGGCCTGCGGTGCGGTCTCGCCAGTGAAGGTCTCACTGCGATTGATCTCACGTCGGCCGACCTCACTTCGGGCGATACAACCTGGTCAGACCCTCCTGGACGACTGCAGCAACCATATTTCCTCGGCTGTCGAAGATTCGTCCCTGCGTCAGTGCGCGACCGAAGCCCGCTGACGGCGACGTCTGGTCGTACAACAGCCACTCGTCGGCGCGGAACGGCCGCAGGAACCACATGGCGTGATCGAGCGAAGCGCTTTGCATGGCCACGTCCATGTGGGGGCCGCGAGAAGATCCGAGCAGCGTCATGTCGCTCATGTAGGCAAGCGTGCACACGTGAAATACCGGGTCGTCCGGGAGTGCCTCGCGGGAACGGAACCACACTTGCTGCTGCGCGGCAGCGCCCGGACGTTTGTCGATGTCGGCCTTCGGCACCATTCGAAGGTCCCAATCGGACCACTCACGCGCCAGCCACGCAGTCTCGGGATCCTCCGAATCCTGGGCGATGGCCAAGGTCTCGGGGTCAGGAACGGGTGGCATCTCGTCCTGGTGCTCGATGCCTTCGTCTTGGACGTGGAAGGACGCCGACATCGTGAAAATGGCTTGCCCGTCTTGAATTCCGGTGACCAAGCGGGTCGCGAACGATCGACCGTCCCGAACACGATCAACCAGAAAAACCGTCGGCTCCATCGGATTTCCCGGACGCAGGAAATATCCGTGCAACGAATGAACCGAGTAGGCCGGATCGACCGTGCGTACCGCCGACACCAATGCCTGTCCGGCGACCTGGCCGCCGAAAGTGCGGGTCAGGGTGGTCTCCGCGATGATTCCTCGAAAGATGTCCCGCTCGAGGCGTTCCAACTCCAGAATTTCTTCGATCCTCGCCATCGATGCTCCACATCTTCCCGTGTACCGACGTCTACCGACCTTCACACAATGCCTGACGCACCCCCGGCCACCAAAGTGGGCATCCGAAAACACTGAGCGACGGGGCGCATCGACTCAGAATGGCGGTGGATCGTCTCCGCCGTCGAAGGTCCTCCTCTGTGCCTTCTTCATCCGCCGGTGCATCCGTATCCGCTGACGCCGGCGTTCCCCCCACACACGTGCGGCCTTGTTCTCCAGACGTGTGCGCCGACGCCGACCACCCTCGGGCAGCACAGGCTCGAGCATTCCCGCCAGCAGACCTGACGGCCTAGTTCGGTAGCAATGTCCGGTCGGCGAGGTCAGCATGACACTCCGGTCCGGGTTCGAGATATGCAACCACTGACCGGAATGCTTGAGGCGGTGATGGTTTCGACAATACGCACTCAGATTCGACGCCACGGTCTTTCCACCACAAGTGGGATCGCGATGATCAAAGGGCTTAGTGTGATCAAGATCTGAATTCCATGCAGCGACATCGCAGTGCAACCACTGGCAGCTTCCTGCGATCACCCGCACCCAGGTGTCGAGGACAGCGCCGGGGCGGTAGACCGACGCCGAAGGAACAACGGGCGGAGGTACTGGCTCGCCCTCACCGGAAGACTCGAGCGCGGCATCGGCTGGTACCTTCACCTTCCGAATCAGCGCACCCGCGGCGATGTCACGCGCATGCTCTGCACTGATCACTCCATAACCGTCGAGGTGAGCGGGTTCGTCTGCACCTGGTGCGTCACCGCCCTGAAGCGTTGATTCCAGCATGACCACGTGAACCAACGGCCGACGCACCACCACAATCCCGCTTCGATCTTGTGGGCACTCGTCCCGGCCGCAATCGCACGGCAGAATCGTCGACCCGGATACCAACGCTCCCAATGCGTCAGCTCGTCGTTGCTCGTACTTACGGGAATCGTGTCGACACACCGACATTGCCAACTCCCGCAACCGACGGTCGAAAGCCCGTGCTTCCTCCGCCGGAATACTCCCCAATATCCGCGCCATTCCGTCCTCGGCAGCGCTCACACCCACGAACCGATCAGCCAGGGCGCGGCGTCGACGTTCGCGTATTCCCTCGGGATCCACCACGGCGACGATCCGGTCGATAGCCGCTGTCAATCGGCGACCCGTCAAGCCGGTACCGCCAGGCATCGGTGGCGCCGAGATCTTTTCGAGGAGTTGCCGTTCCACCTCGTCGATCAAATCGTCGGCTACGTTGGCCGTAGCGGAGTCGATCAATCCGACCCGATACAGATCCAGTTCTCCGCGCGCCATTGCGGCACGCGTGCGATGGAGGCGAGTCTTGAGAGAAAAGCCGAGACCGATCAACTTTCCCGCTGCGGCACGGCCCATGGTCAATGCCGCGCCGAGCTCGGCCTCAGCCAGTTCGTGAGCGGTAGACGACCAAGCACCGTTATCAGTGTGGTCAGCGCTGCGACGCTCGAAAAACTCGGCAATGGCAGCCAGTTTCCGTTCCACGAGCATCGATTCGCGCGCATGCAGATCGGCGATGAGATCGATGAGGGCGCAGTCGGATTCAGCACCGGACAGCTGCGCTGCGGTACCCGAACTTCCTACTCCGTCATCGAACATTCCTCAACATTATTCGAATGTACGTTCGATATCCATGATTTCCAGGAATCAGTCCGAACAATCCCGATTGACCGAAAATCCACGGCCAATATCACCAAAAGTGATGGGGTGGGCGCAAATACGACTTGGACTTGCAGACACCGACGATGACAGACTCGAACACCATTCCCGGACAAAAGAACCCATTGAGGAACCGATGAACGACGCAAGTACCTGGACCGCACGACTCGCCGCACTCGACCTGACGCTCCCGCCTGTTGCCACCCCCGCAGGCTCATACCTCCCCGCCGTTCAGACGGGGTCATACGTCTACACGTCGGGGCAATTGCCGCTCGTCGACGGCACTACGACGTGCATCGGTAAGTTGGGCGAGGGCGTCTCCGTCGAAGACGCCGCCCAGGCGGCGCGGTTGTGCACTCTCAACGGACTCGCGGCAGTCGATGCCTTAGTCGGGCTCGATCGCATCGTTCGGGTCGTCAAGGTCGTTGGATTTGTTGCTTCCGGATCGGGATTTTCGCAGCAACCCCAGGTGATCAACGGTGCGTCCGACCTGCTGGCCGAGATCTTCGGTTCGGCTGGACAACACGCCCGCTCAGCGATCGGCGTCGCCGAACTACCCCGAAACAGTGCCGTCGAGGTCGAGTTCGTGTTCGAGGTATCGGACAGCATCTGATCGGTCTGCCACACCCCGAAGGGGCGGCGGTTGCCAACGCAACCGCCGCCCCTTCGTCTGTGAGGACTTTCAGGCACTGGGCCCGGTCGTCGAACCTGCTGTCACCAACCGCGCTCTGCGAGGCGGTGTCCGACAGGCAGGTCGTCGACGTTGATGCCGACCATTGCCTCGCCGAGTCCGCGCGAGACCTTGGCGAGCACGTCCGGGTCGTCGTAGAACGTGGTGGCCTTGACGATTGCCTCGGCGCGCTGCTTCGGATTGCCGGACTTGAAGATGCCCGATCCGACGAAGACGCCCTCGGCGCCGAGCTGCATCATCATGGCAGCGTCTGCCGGGGTGGCGATGCCGCCGGCGGTGAACATGGTGACCGGCAGCTTGCCGGCCTTGGCGACCTCGACGACCAGTTCGTAGGGGGCCTGCAGTTCCTTGGCGGCTACGTACAGTTCGTCTTCGCTCAGCGAGGTCAACCGGCGGATCTCGCCGCGGATGGTGCGCATGTGGGTGGTGGCGTTGGAGACGTCTCCGGTGCCTGCTTCACCCTTCGAGCGGATCATGGCCGCGCCTTCGTTGATGCGACGGAGCGCTTCGCCGAGGTTGGTGGCGCCACAGACGAAGGGAGCGGTGAACTTCCACTTGTCGATGTGGTTGGCGTAGTCGGCCGGGGTCAGGACCTCGGACTCGTCGATGTAGTCGACGCCGAGGCTCTGCAGGATCTGCGCTTCGACGAAGTGACCGATGCGTGCCTTCGCCATGACGGGGATGCTGACGGTGGAGATGATGCTGTCGATCATGTCCGGGTCACTCATGCGCGAGACGCCGCCCTGTGCGCGAATGTCTGCGGGGACCCGCTCGAGTGCCATGACGGCGACGGCGCCGGCGTCTTCGGCGATCTTGGCCTGCTCAGCGGTGACCACGTCCATGATCACACCGCCCTTGAGCATTTCAGCCATGCCGCGCTTGACGCGGGCGGTGCCGATGGCGGTGGTGGGGGCAGAGTCGGGGGTGCTCACAGCAAACTCCTGCAGTAGTGGCGTGACGAAAGAAACAAGGCACGGCGAACACACGAGTTCATTCGCGCGGAGGCCTCTGGCCAGAACTCTAGGACGAACCGGCCTTCGATTCCGTATCCAATTTGCCATTGCTGGCCTTAAACTGCCCGCGAGCACTGAACGACCGAACGATCAGCGGATGGAACGCACTTCCGGATCCTCGGAACCGTCCGCAATCGTCGCGGCCTCCACCAGGAGGTTTGCCAGATCCAACGGGTAGACGGGCTCACCGGACTTGGCCAGTCGGCGGATCTCTTCGGCGCTGCACCAGCGATGGCCGGTGATGGCACGCTGTTCCAATTCCGTGTGGCCTTGGAAGACCGGCTCGAAGCCGTGAGTGCGCGTAGCAAAGAACAGCTCTTCCGAACGGATCAGCTCACCGTCGAACGGGAAGATCGCCACCCGACGCCAAAGCGGACCTCGCAGATTCTCCGGCGCTACCTTGAACCCCGTTTCCTCCTCGATCTCACGAACCGCGGCCGCTCGCAGATGTTCGCCGCGTTCGAGCCCGCCGCCGACGGTGAACCAGAAGTAAGTGTTCGGGATCTTGGGATCGTGCCCGCGCAACAGCAGCACCCGATCTTCCTCGTCCAGCATCACCACGCGGGCAGAGGTCCGTGACGTATCCACGGTGATGCCCTCGGGCACCGCCGCCGCGGTCGTGCGCTCCGATATCTCGAAGTACTGAGGTAGCGGTGCCGTTCCCCCGAGGTGCAGCCAGCGAACAAGTCGACGCGTACGCAACGCGAGAGTGTCGCGCACCGCGTCGTTGTGGAACCGCCGAGCGATCAGGACCCTCGCCTCGGCATCGGCCAACTCGGCCACCAGTTGAGGTCGCAGCGACGTCGTGCCGTAGGCAGCGAGAGCATTGGACAGCCGGTTCTCGGCAAGCTCGCGATCCTGACGATCCGCACGTTCGGCGGCGTCCGCCAAGGTGACGAATCTGCGGGCGTCGTCGGCTCTCATGTCCACAGCCGCCGCGCGGACAACCGCGGCACGACGGGACAGAGCCGCATCGAGCGCCAACCACGACTGATCCGAACGCACATGCAGTCGATCGAGTCGGTTCGCCGTCCCGTACGCCCACAGTCCGACGACCAGGACGACGGCAGCGACGAGCCCGAGAATGAAGATCGTCAGAGCGGAGAAGGTCATGACCCCACCACGCGTACGCCGGTGCCGCCAACCGTGACGGTCTCGTAGACACGCAGGATCTGTTCGGCCACCACCGGCCAGTCGTATTCGGCGACAACACTTGTCGCGGTGTTGACCAGCGCGCGTCGTCGATCCGGGTCACCGAGAACGGAATCGATTGCCTCGGCCAGGGCATCGGAGTTCCCGATGGGGACCAGCAAGCCGGCCTGGCCGTCGCGAAGAACACGACGGAAGGCGTCCAACTCACTCGCGACGACGGCGGTACCGGCCGCCATGGCCTCGACCAGCACGATCCCGAAGCTCTCACCGCCGAGATTGGGCGCGCAGTAGACGTCCACACTGCGAAGCGCCGACGCTTTCTCCTCGTCACTGACCTGCCCGAGCAGTCGGAGATGCTTGAAGTACTTGCCCGCCTCTTTGCGGAGTTTTTCCTCGTCGCCGCGTCCGACCACGATCACCTCGAGATCAGGATGACGCTCGACCAACTCCGGCAGTGCACCGAGGAGGACGGCCATCCCCTTGCGCGGTTCGTCGTAGCGCCCGAGGAACAGAATGGTTCCACCCTCGCGCGGATAGCCGGGCAACATGTCGGCCTCGGCAAACGCTGCGACATCGACGCCGTTGGGGATCTCGACCGCGTCGGATCCGAGAGACTCGACCTGCCAACGACGCGCCAACTCCGAGACTGCGATCCGGCCGCTGATCTTCTCGAGATACGGAGCCAAGACACCCTGAAACGTGCTCAGCACCAACGACTTCGTGGTCGACGTGTGGAAGGTGGCGACGATCGGGCCTTCCGCGATGCGCAACGCGAGCATGGACAGACTCGGCGCATTGGGTTCGTGGATATGTAGAACGTCGAAGTCACCTTCCGCGATGAACTTGCGGAGGCGGTTGTTCGCCGTCGGGCCGAAAGACAACCGCGCAACAGAACCGTTGTAGGGAATCGCGACGGCTTTACCTGCGGAAACCACAAAATCCGGCAACTCGTCGTCATCGGACGACGGCGCAAGCACACTCACTTTGTGACCACGTTCGATCAGCACCTCGGCCAGATCCACCACGTGCGCCTGGACGCCGCCGGGGACGTCGAAGGAGTACGGGCAGATCATGCCGATTTTCATTCACCCTCCATGCGGGCGAGCCGCGATTCGGAAAGGTCCGAGCGCCACAGCGGTTGAAGCATGTGCCAGTCAGCGGGGTGCGCTGCGATGTTGACCGCGAAACGGTCGGCAAGTGCTTGCGTGGCCGGGCCGACTCCGCCGGATACGTCGATCGGTGGGTCGATCTTGAAACCCCATCCGTCGGGTGTGAACCAGCAGTGGACCGGAAGTAGCGGCGCGCCGGTGTCGATCGCGAGCTTCGCCGGGCCCGCGGGCATCCGAGTAGGTTCGCCGAAGAAGGTGACTGGCACACCCTTCTTCGCCAGATCGCGCTCCCCCAACAGGCACACGATCTTGTTCTCACGCAGATGCTTGGAGAGTTCGACGAACGGTGGATGCTCCCCGCCGCTGAGCGGGAAGATCTCGAAGCCGAGACTCTCGCGATAGTCGACGAACCGTTCGTACAGGGATTCGGGCTTGAGCCGCTCGGCAACGGAGGTCAACCCGCCCCACTGCTGAACGCACCACACGCCGGCCATGTCCCAATTACCGCTGTGAGGCAGCGCCAATACCGCGCCATGACCTGCAGCCATTGCCTTTTCCAGATGCTCCTGGCCCTCGACCAGCGCATGCAGCGCCTTACCTGTCGCGACCAGGTCCATCGACGGAAGACGAAACGCCTCACGCCAATACCGGGCGTACGAGCGCATCGAATCCTTGATCAACTGATCCGGAACTTGCTCCGGCGTCGTGCCCAGAACTCTCGCGAGGTTCTTCCTGAGTTGTTCGGGTCCGCCCTTGCGTACCGCGAAATCCGCTCCGGCGTCGAACAGCTTGACCGCCACCGATTCCGGCAGGCTTCTCACCAGCCGCCAACCCGCGGCGTATCCCAGGTCGGTTGCACGCTCGGCAAAGCTCATTTCTCTGCCTCGCCGTCCGTGTCCGGCGCACCTTCGACCGTCGATGCGGCCGGGGCGATCGGCAGAAGTTCCCGAGCGCCAGGGGAATTGCGCACCGCGAGCACTCGCTGGAAGACCGTCACGATGCTTCCGGCGGCAAGTACCCACATCGCGATGTGGATTGCCCACGGAAGACCCATACCCGTCAGGCCGGATCCGACCAACACGATGATCAATCGGTCCGGGCGCTCGATCCACCCGCCGTCCGCAGTCAGCCCGCTCGCCTCCGCGCGCGCCTTCGCGTACGAGATGACCTGCGAGGTGACGAGGCAGATGAGCGTCGCGACGAGCAGCCACTTGCTGTTCTCGTGGTAGACCGCCCACCAGGCCAGGCCGGCAAAAATCGCGCCGTCGGCGACGCGGTCGCAGGTCGCGTCCAGTACCGCCCCGTACCGCGTTCCGCCGCCGCGAGCACGAGCCATTGCGCCGTCGAGCATGTCGAACATGACGAAGAACCAGATGAACATGGTTCCCCAGAACAGATGTCCGGACGGAAACAGCGTCACCGCACCGGCGACGCTTGCCACCGTGCCGATCACCGTCACCGAGTCCGGCGTCAGACCGGTCTTGACCAGCGCCTTCCCCATAGGTGCCGTCACCTTGGACACCGATGCGCGCCCGAAGAAGCTCAACACCGCAGGAACCCTCCCCGTCGTGAGTTCCGGTTCGGAACTCGTTGCAGCAATGCATCCTGCCATGAAGCCGGATGCGTCAACCTATTGTTGCCAGGCACCGGCGAGTAGTCCCCTGGTCTCCCGCAGCAATTGCGGCATCACCTTGACCCCACCGAGCACGGTGATGAAGTTGGCGTCGCCGCCCCAACGTGGCACTACGTGTTGGTGAAGGTGCTCGGACAGCGAACCGCCCGCAGCGGCACCGAGATTCAGGCCGACGTTGAATCCGTGAGGATTCGACACGCTCTTGATCACCCGCAACGCCTGCTGGGTGAACGCCATCAACTCGGCGCTCTCCTCCGGCGTCAGGTCTTCGAGTGCCGCGACCTTGCGGTACGGAACCACCATCAGGTGCCCCGGGTTGTACGGATACAGGTTCAGAACCGCATAGACATGCTCACCGCGGGCAACGATCAGTCCTTCTTCGTCCGACATCTTCGGAATGTCGATGAACGGTTCACCTGTCGTGCCCGGGGTGTTGGGCGCCTCGGTGATGTACGACATCCGATGCGGCGACCAAATGCGCTGCAAATGGTCAGGGTCACCGACGCCGTGGTCGATCAGCGAACCCGGACCGTCGTCACCGGGGGCGCTCACTGCGCCACGCTTGGCTGCACCAGTTCGGCTGTCGGCGAGGCGTTCTCGCGGCGGCCGATCCACTCGGTGATGATCCGGACGGCGTCGTCGACGGGAATGCCGTTGATCTGCGTGCCGTCACGGAAACGGAAGCTGACCGCGCCGGCCTCCACGTCACGCTCGCCCGCGAGGAGCATGAACGGGACCTTTTGCGTGGTGTGGTTACGGATCTTCTTCTGCATACGGTCGTCACTGAAGTCGACCTCGGCGCGAACACCGGCTGCCTTGAGCTTCTTCGTGACGTCGAACAGGTGATCGGCGAACGCCTCGGCCACCGGGATTCCGACGACCTGCACCGGCGCCAGCCACGCCGGGAACGCGCCCGCGTAGTGCTCGGTCAGGACACCGAAGAACCGCTCGATCGAGCCGAACAGCGCGCGGTGGATCATGACCGGACGAGTCTTGACGCCGTCGTTGCCGGTGTATTCGAGCTCGAACCGCTCGGGCAGGTTGAAGTCGAGCTGGATGGTCGACATCTGCCAGGTGCGGCCGAGTGCGTCCTTGACCTGAACGGAGATCTTGGGACCGTAGAACGCGGCTCCGCCCGGATCCGGCACCAGAGTCAGGCCGGAAGCTTCGCCGACCTCGGCGAGCGTTGCGGTCGCCTCTTCCCAGACGTCGTCGCTACCGACGAACTTGTCCGGGTTTTTGGTGGACAGTTCGAGGTAGAAGTCGTCGAGGCCGTAGTCCTTGAGCAGGTTCAGAACGAACTGCAGGGTGGTGGTCAGCTCGTCGCGCATCTGCTCACGGGTGCAGTAGATGTGAGCGTCGTCCTGGGTCATGCCGCGCACGCGGGTCAGGCCGTGGATGACGCCGGACTTCTCGTAGCGGTAGACCGAGCCGAATTCGAAGAGCCGCAACGGCAATTCACGGTACGAGCGTCCGCGAGCACGGAAGATCAGGTTGTGCATCGGGCAGTTCATCGGCTTGAGGTAGTAGTCCTGGCCCGGCTTGCGCACGGTGCCGTCCTCGTTCAGTTCCTCGTCGACGTGCATCGCCGGGAACATGCCGTCGCGGTACCAGTCGAGGTGACCGGAAACCTCGTACAGATGCCCCTTGGTGATGTGCGGAGTGTTGACGAACTCGTAGCCCGCCTCGATGTGGCGGCTGCGCGAGTAGTTCTCCATCTCGGTGCGGATGATGCCGCCCTTGGGATGGAACACCGGCAGACCCGAACCGAGCTCGTCGGGGAAGCTGAAGAGGTCCAGTTCGGTACCGAGCTTGCGGTGATCACGACGCTCGGCCTCGGCGAGCAGTTCGAGGTATTCGTCCTGAGCCTCGGTGGACTCCCACGCGGTGCCGTAGACACGCTGAAGATCGGCGTTGTCCTGGTTGCCACGCCAGTAGGCGGCGGAGCTTCGGGTCAACTTGAAGGCCGGGATGTGCTTGGTGGTCGGAATGTGCGGGCCGCGGCACAGATCGGACCAGATCTTGTCGCCGGTACGAGGATCGAGATTGTCGTAGATGGTCAGCTCGTTGCCGCCCACCTCCATGATCTCGGGATCGTCGATACCGGACTTGTCGTCGATCAATTCGAGCTTGAACGGCTCGTCGGCCAACTCGACCCGAGCGTCCTCGATCGAATCGACCACTCGACGCGAAAAGCGCTGTGATCCCTTGATGATCTGCTTCATACGCTTTTCGAGCTTGGCCAGATCTTCCGGAGTGAACGGGCGGTCCACCGCGAAGTCGTAGTAGAAGCCGTCCTTGATCGGCGGACCGATGCCGAGCTTCGCGTCGGGGAATTCTTTCTGAACCGCCTGCGCGAGGACGTGGGCCGCGGAGTGCCGGATGACGCTGCGGCCGTCCTCGGTGGATGCTGCCACCGGCTCGACGTCGACATCGACCTCAGGTGTCCACGACAGATCCTTGAGCGTTCCCTCGCCATCGCGGACAACGACGATCACGTCGGGCCCCTTCGTGGGGTATCCGGCTTCGCGCACTGCAGTCCCGGCGGTCGTCCCCGCGGGCACCCGAAGTGGGGCGGCTGAGTGCTCTGGCGCGGGACTGGTCACGGCGATGTGCTCCTAAAGGTATTGCGACAAGTTAGACAGGCGTCGTACCCACTGCGAGCACGCGCACGATCATGTTATCGGCCCTACCGACATGGTGAGACAACCGAGTGAAGGAAACCGGGCCGCGTTCAACTCACAGCGGCGACTCGAGCCACGAGTAGTCCAGGCCCACCCATGTCCCGATCAGGCCGAAAGTGCCGAGCACCCACAAAGTCGCCAAGACGATCACTGTGGTGAACAGAACGCCCAACCCTTTGACGAACAGCGACTGCTTGCCGAACCATTCCATGAACCGGTCGTATCGAGCCTTCGCGAAATGAAGGAGTCGGTGTGCCCACGCGAACTCCGACGCCAGGATGCCGAGGCCGGCGAAAACGATGAGCCAACCGGGCCCGGGGTACGGAATAGCCACGATGCCGGCGGCGAACACGATCGTGCCCACGACTCCGACGCCGATGCGGTACGCAAGATTGAGGGTGGGCCGCGCGGCGATTCCCGCGCGCCACCGCTCCCAGCGGGACTCTGCGTCCTGGAAGACGGACAGGTCTGAATCGTCGACGGAAGAATCGACCTTTTCGGTACTCAAAGCAGTCACCTTTTCGGTCGCGAAATGTCTCTTCGACCAGGCTACCGAAATCGTCGCCCGGCGACCTGCGACGACGGTCTGCATGCCGAAATAACCGTGCCCTCGAACAGCTGTGCCCTCGACCAGCTGTGCTCTCAAACGACTGAAGGCGTCCCCGATGATCGGGAACGCCTTCAGTGTTTTTCTGTGGTCCCGGCTGGGATCGAACCAGCGACCTTCCGCGTGTGAAGCGGACGCTCTCCCACTGAGCCACGGGACCGTAAGTCATCCGAACGCATGCGCTCGAACGAGTTGGAACATTAACACGGCTGCGCGATGAATACGAATCACCAGGTTGGCATTCGTTTTGCTCCAGGCGACCCCGAAATCTACGAATTCGAACTGATTTCAGACCGTATTCATCGCCAAGACGGACAGTTGCAACGCGCGCAACGGGCCGATTCGACTCCGAACACGCCACTGAGCTGGTGATTTGTGTGTATCCGACACGGTCGGCTAATGTTTCCAACGCACCGAGGAGAGCGAGCAGCTCCCCAAGCAACACGGTGCGATGCGGACGTGGCGCAGCTGGTAGCGCACAACCTTGCCAAGGTTGGGGTCGCGGGTTCGAATCCCGTCGTCCGCTCGAGAGGTGTGACTCAACCTTTTACGGTGGAGTGGCCGAGTGGTGAGGCAACGGCCTGCAAAGCCGTGCACACGGGTTCGATTCCCGTCTCCACCTCGCGCGATTAGCTCAGCGGGAGAGCGCTTCCCTGACACGGAAGAGGTCACTGGTTCAATCCCAGTATCGCGCACCACGTCAGGCCCTAGGGCCTGATGGTCAAGACCTGCTTGCAGGTCTGATAAGTTAGAAAAGTACTGAGTTCCGGTAACGGAGTTCATTGCTCATGCGGACGTGGCGCAGCTGGTAGCGCACAACCTTGCCAAGGTTGGGGTCGCGGGTTCGAATCCCGTCGTCCGCTCCATTTTTCTCCAGAACCCGCGCGATTAGCTCAGCGGGAGAGCGCTTCCCTGACACGGAAGAGGTCACTGGTTCAATCCCAGTATCGCGCACCATTTGAGAATGCAAGAAGCCGGAACCTCAGGGTTCCGGCTTTTTGCGTTCGAGCGCCGAACACACGGGCCGCAGTACTGACGCAAGCCCCCTCGGGAATCCACGTCAGTACTGCGGTTGATGTAGCTGATCAGATTGTTGTAACTGCTCAGTGAGAGAAGCGGTTCGCTGCCGAAGTCATCGCGCGCAGCGAGGACTCCGTCGACGACTCCGCAATACCCATCGCCCAGCTCCGACGGCCGTCGCACTCGGTGAAGATGAACGTCGCAGTGCGGTGGCCGATCTGGTGCTGATGGAAAGACAGGATCTCGAGCGAGATTCCCGCGTCGTGCAGCATCGACGTCATGGCCGAGATCGCGCCGGTCGAGGTGGCGGACGCTTTCTGGATACGCTCCCCCAGACCGAGAGTCGCTTCGAAGGCCCAACGACCCGGCGCAATCTTCTCGGAGGACCACGCACCCAGACGGATCGGGCCGCTCATAGCCGCATACGTGGACTCGAACTCGGTCCACGACATCGCTGAGCATTCGGCGCGCAAGCCAGCGGGCAGAGATTTGCCGTGACGCGCCGCGAAGGGATCAGCAGCAGAAGAAGAATCAGAAGCGAAAGCGAAGTTGTAAGTCATGATCGTGGTCTTCCTGGAATGAAGTGGAGGACCAACTGGTAGCAAGACGACCCGCAGCGAGGGGTCGGTCCGATTCAGACCCCGCTACGGCGGCTTACTACGAGAATTCGCTTCATGAGAGACGAGGCTAGGCGGCCCGGTTCGAGAATGCAACCCAGACCGCCTCCGCACAGGTCAGACCTGAGCCGCTTTGTGCTCGGCGATGAGGGCGCGATACCACTCGAACGAGGTCTTCGGAGTGCGCTTCTGGGTGTCGAAATCGACGTGCACCAGGCCGAAACGCTCCTTGTATCCCGCAGCCCATTCGAAGTTGTCGAGAAGTGACCACACAAAATAACCGCGGACGTCGACACCGTCGTCCATTGCCGATCGGAGGGCGCGAAGGTGCGCATCGTGGTAGTCGATTCGTGCTTCGTCGTCGACGACGCCTGCGGCATCCGGGGCGTCGTGGAATGAACATCCGCTTTCGGTGATGTAGATCGGCGGCAGTGCGTCACCGAAGCGGGCGTGGAACGTCCGCAAGATCTCGCCCAGCCCCTCGGGAACGATCGGCCAACCGAAATCGGTTGTGGGATAACCGGTAATCGCGACAGGGGCAAAGGGCAGGCCCGGGGGCAGGTCGACTTCGAGCACACCTTCGGTCCCCTGGCCTTCCACCGGAGCAGCAATCATCGTCGGCTCGTAGTAGTTGATCCCGTACCAGTCGAGCGGCGCCCCGATGATTTTCAAGTCCTCGTCGACAGGACCGCTGAGCAGCTGAGCGAATTCGTCGGCCGGGTACTTCCCGACCAGAACCGGGTCGGCGAACATCCAATTGACGACGTGGTCGTAGATGTCGGCAGCCATCACGTCTTCCGGCGAATCCGAAGCGGCACGCACCGGAGCATGGTTCGAGGCGATTCCGATGTTCGTGCATCCGGTTGCCCGAAGCGCTTCGACAGCGAGGCCATGCCCGAGCAGCTGGTAATGTGCGGCTTGGAAAGCCTCGAACCCCAAGGCCAGTCCGGGGGCGTGAACTCCGAGGGCATGCCCGTAAAGCGTGTGCACAACTGGTTCGTTGAGCGGCATCCACATTCCGACCCGATCCGACAGCCGCTCGCCGACGAACTGCGCATACTCCCCCAGCCGATACGAGGTGTCGCGGTTCATCCAGCCGCCCTGCTCCTGCAAGGCAAGGGGCAGATCCCAGTGAAAGAGCGTGACAGCGGCAGTAATTCCCGCCGAACACAGTCGGTCGATCAGGCGGTCGTAGAAGTCGAGCCCCTTCGTATTCACTGCCCCCGATCCGGTGGGCAGAATGCGCGACCACGACAGAGACAGCCGATAAGCGTCGAGCCCGAGCTGATTCATCAGCTCGATGTCCGACTCCCAGCGGTGATAATGATCGGCAGCGACCGTCCCGGTGTCGCCCCCGACGACAACACCGGGACGGTCACAGAACTCGTCCCAGATCGACGGTCCGCGACCGTCTTCGGCCACTGCTCCTTCGATTTGATAGGCCGCAGTGGCGGTTCCCCAGACGAAGGAAGTCGGAAATTCTGGTGTCGGCTGCCGAGTCATGTCGGTCAGTTAATCAAAGAACCGTGCAAAACACGCAGCTTTGTTGGACACTCGACCAGTATCAAGATCCAGTACCGTTCGGCCTAACCGAACGAACGAGACAAAGGCCCTGCTTGATGACGGATAACACCCGCACCCTGACGAGGGCTCGGATCGCCACTTCGGTGGCCTTCGGACTTCAAGGATTTCTGCTCGCCGCCATTCTGACGCAGCTGCCGCAGTACAAGGACTTGTTCGAGCTGAGCGAGACACTGGTTGTGGTTGCGGTTGTCACCGTGTCCGTCATCGCCGGGCTCGGCAGCGTGCTCGCCGAGATGCTGGCCGTGAGAACGTCGAGCAAGATGACCCTGCGAACTGGGCTCGCCGTCATCGCAGTCTTCGGCGGGGCAACCGGAATTGCGCCCAACGCAGCGATGTTCTTCGTCTTCCTGGCGATCTACGGCATCGGACTCGGCATGGTCGACGCGGCCGCCAACATGCAGGCAGTCTCGATCCAACACGCCAAGGGCCGCTTCATCCTCTCCTCGTTCCATGCTTCCTGGAGCGTCGGAGCGATTGTCGGCGCCCTGTTCATCTCTGCTACCGCAGGCCTCGACATTTCGATCCGCGTCACGCAGGTGATCGCGGGAGTTGTTGTCGGACTGATGCTTCTGACCTTCGGCCCGCAACTACTCGATCGGTCCGAGTCTCCGGTTGCCGAGGCAAACATCACGAGCACCGCGAAATTCGCGGTACCCACCCGCGCCTTCGTCCTCCTCGGCGTCGCGATGGCATTGTTCTACGCGGTCGACTTCAGCGTCGGAAACTGGTCGACTCTGTACGTCAAGGACGAACTGCTCGCCGACGCCGGGACCGCTGCCCTTTCCGTGGCGGCGTATCAGATCGCGGCACTTGTCGCACGACTGACCGGGGACTACTGGGTCGGGAAATTCGGTGAGACGACCGTCGTGCGGATCGGCTCTCTCATCGGCGTAGTCGGTATGACAGTTGTCGTCCTCGCGCAATCTCCCGCCGTTGCCATCGCCGGGTTCCTCATCGTCGGGCTCGGGGTACCGGTGATCGCTCCGATCTGCTTCAGCGCTGCCGGCAGGATGGCTCCCCCGGATCAGGTCGATGCGGTGATCGCACGCATCAACCTCTTCAACTACGTCGGCACAGTCGTCGGCGGCGGCATCGTCGGCGCGGTCGCCGCCTTCAGTGACCTTCGAATCGGGTTCCTGATTCCGCTGGCGTTCTGCGCGATCTTGATAGTTCTTGCTCCCGCGTTCGCACCGAAACGAGCCACAACTCCGGTCGCCGAGAACGCCGCTTGAGCATTGCGCCCGAGGAAAGTGGTGTACTTGATCGACCGAATTGTGTGCACGAGAGGCAGAAACTGACGTGACGATCACCGTTGACCGGGCCGGGATCTGGGATTCCGAAGCAATAGCCGACGTGGCAGCGGTGACATTTCCACTGGCGTGTCCGCCGGACGCATCCGACGACGACATCAGTGCCTTCATCGACAACGTTCTCTCCGTCGACAAGTTCTCCGAGTACCTGACCGATCCGACGCGAACCGTTCTCAAGGTCATTCGCGACGGTTCGATCGTCGGCTACGCGATGCTTGTCGACGACGAGCCCTCCGACCCGGACGTCAAAGCTGCTGTGACACTTCGCCCGACAACGGAACTGAGCAAGTTGTACGTGCTTCCGGGTAACCACGGGACCGGCGCGGCAGCATCCTTGATGGACGCGGTTGTCGACCACGCACGACGCAGCGGAAGTGCCGGGATCTGGCTGGGCGTCAATCAGGAGAACCTGCGCGCCCAGAAGTTCTACGCAAAGCACGGTTTCACACAGGTCGGCACGAAGACTTTCCTCGTGGGCGCACAACTCCACCACGATTTCGTGATGGAGCGCCCCGTCAGCTGACAGGCGTGCAGACTAGCCGGCCGCGACCTCGAAACGAGAAAGTGCGAGCAGGCGCGAGGTCGCGCGCAAGTACTTCTTCTTGTACCCACCGGCGAGCATCTCGGGGGTGAAGATCTCGTCGAGGCGTGCGCCGGAAACGGTGACCGGGATGCTCGCGTCGTACAGGCGGTCGGCGAGAACCACGATGCGCAGTGCAACGGACTGATCCGTTGCCGGGTGGACACCGTCGATGAACACGGCCTTCACACCCTCGACCAGCTTGTTGTACCGCGACGGGTGCAGGGTGCTGAGGTGCTTGCACAGCTCGTCGAAGTTGTCGAGCGTGGCGCCGTCGATGGCGTCGGCCCGAGAAACCAACTCCTCCGAGGAGATGGGCTCGGGTGCGGGCGGGAGATCGCGGTGACGGTAGTCGGGGCCGTCGACGCGAATCGTCTCGAAGATCGAGCCGAGCTTCTTGATCTCGCGCAGGAAGTCCTGGGCGGCGAAGCGACCCTCCCCGAGCTGGCCCGGAAGCGTGTTCGACGTCGCGACGATGGACACGCCGCGCGCGGAAAGCTCCGAAAGGAGGCGGGATACGAGCATGGTGTCGCCCGGATCGTCGAGCTCGAACTCGTCGATGCAGAGAACGCTGTGGTCGGCGAGCGCTTCGACCGCCTTGTTGAAGCCGAGAGCGCCGACGACGTGTGTCAGCTCGACGAAGGTTCCGAAAGCCTTCGGCGACGGAACGCTGTGGAAGATCGACGCCAGCAAGTGAGTCTTACCGACACCGAACCCGCCGTCGAGGTACAGGCCGGCGCCGGTCGCCTGGGTCTTCTTGCCGAACAGTCCGCGGCGTCCACCACTACGGATCTTGGTGACGCGCTTGGAGAATTCCTCGGCCTTGGCGACAGCAGCTGCCTGGCTCGGTTCCTTCGGATCAGGAATGTAGGAGGCAAAACTCACCTCGTCGAACATTGCGGGAGGCACCATTTGAGCTACCAGTTGATCGGCGGGTACCACCGGGCTGCGATCGACAAGACGTTCATGCATCCGTCAAGGGTATCTACGTGATGTGATCTCTCATGTGCACCGTATGGATATTGCGACCTACTTCACACCAGGCCACGAAGACGAACTTCGCGGCTTGTACGCCTATCCGGAGAACCTCTCGCAACCCTGGATGCGCGTGAACTTCGTTTCCAGCATCGACGGGTGCGTCTCCGTCGACGGAGTGAGCCATGGACTGGGCACACCGGCCGACAAGTCGGTATTCGGGATCTTGCGCGAACTCTGTGACGTCGTCCTCGTCGGCGCAGGCACAGCGCGAGCCGAGAACTACGGGGGTGTGCAGGTCTCGGACGAAGCCCGGGCGCGACGAAAGGCGAGCGGCCTCGCTCCGGTCCCACCGATCCTCGTCGTCTCGGCGCACGCGTCGATCGACCCCGAAAGCCGACTCCTTCGCGATACCGAAGTTCCACCGATCCTTGTTGTCGGTCGCGACGCGGACTCCGCGGCAATTTCGGCGCTGAGATCTGCCGGAGCGCAGGTGGAGGTGACGGACTCACCGAACGTCACCAGCGGCGACATCGACAGGGCCTTGTCGGCTCGCAAGCTCCGTCGCGTGCTGTGCGAGGGCGGACCGTCACTTTTCGGGCAGTTGATCGAGGACAATGCCGTCGACGAACTCTGCATCACCACGTCACCTCAACTGGTGGGGAGCAAAGTCGGCCGAATCTCACTCTCCCCCAACGCAATGCCCACCGCCATGCGTCCCGCGCACATTCTCGGTGATACGGACGGCACGATCCTCACTCGATGGGTTCGTCAGCAGCCACTTCGGTGAACCTGGCACTCTGGTCGGCATGCGCAGAGTTGCTTTGATGGCCGTCGTCCTCGCGACGTGTTGTGCGTGCGGCGCCGGTCCGTCGCTTCGGCCCGCCGTCGCGGTCGAAGGCCGCACCGACGGCAGCCCTGCCCAGAGCGAGGGACCGTCGCCCGATGCGCCGCCGGTCGACCCTGGCGTCCCGACCGATGACATACCGTGGCGAGACTGCACCGGCACGTCACTCGCCGACCAGGCTCTCGCGGCGTCGAGCGCCGGCGTCATTCTCGAATGCGCGGAATTCAATGCCCCCATCGACGTGACCGGCGCCATCGACGGCAACTTCACTGCCGGCTTGACCCGCGCTCGGACCTCGTCGACGCCTGCCGACGCGTATCCGATCGTGTTCACATCGGGCACCGATCGTTCGTCGGGAAACTCTCTGGCCATGCTCGCCGCATCCGGCTTGAACACGGTTCTCGCCGAACATCCCGTGGTTGCCCTCGATCGACGCGGAATCGACAGGTCCACAGCAATCGACTGCATGACGCCGGAAATTCGGCGTGGCCTTCACGATCTGGGCCAGTTCGACGCGGATTCCACCGGTGACGCCGCCGATGCGGTCGCCGCTCTCGGTCACGACGCCACCATTGCCTGCACGGACTACCTCGACCCTCAAGAACTGAAGTTCGGCGCCGACTCCGCAGCCGAGGACATCGACGCTCTACGTACACGGTGGGGCGTCGAGACCATCGCTCTGTGGTCTGCAGGGTCCGGCTCGGACATCGCGCTGAGCTATGCGGCAGCCCACCCGAACAACCTCGCGAGATTGATCCTCGATTCTCCCGCTCCGGTGGCCACCGACGCTGCGACCGAGGCCGAAAGCCGCGTGCAGGGCGAGGAAGCGGCATTGGCGGCATTCGCTCAGCGATGTGTGGCGCTGGGGTGCTCGCTCGGACCTGATCCGAAGAAATCGGTCACGGACTTGATGGAGCGCGCTCGAGCCGATGAATTCCAGCCGCTGTCCGCCGCTGCGGTGTCGAACGCGATTTCGGCGAGCCTGTGGACTGCCGGAACCAACCGTGAGCAGGAGACCCGCTCACTGTCCGACGCTCTGTCCGCGCTCGGTACCGGCAACGCTTCACCGATTCGAGAGCGCGCCGCCCGGGCGGAGAACGAGGTGGACGGCGACGGCCAGTTCATCGGACGATGCACCGACGGCATGCAATGGCCGGGCATCGGGCGTGCGCGCGAGCTTGCGAACACGTGGGGCACCAACTATCCGGTGTTCGGGCAAGAAGCCGCGCTCGGGTTGCTGGCGTGCGCCAGCTGGCCGTCGACCGCCAACTCTCCCCTGCCGAATCAGTTGAAGCCCCCAGTCCTCGTGCTGAGCGGTCAGGGTGACCCGGCCGTCGGGAACTCCGGACTCTCGACCGTCACCGGCGTCGTGACCAATGCAGGATCGCGCTTCGCAACTCTGGACTGGCAAGGTGCGGGTCACCCCGCGGCACAATCCACCTGCGCTCAACAGGCGATGCGCCTCTACCTCAGCGACGCCTCCCTGCCCAGTAACGGAAGCGTGTGCCCGGCCTGACTCGGGCGCTCGTCCACCACGACCGAAAAGGGGTGCATCCCCCGATCACACCCTGCTCCGGTGTACCGTGCCGAAGTGTTCCTTCGACAGCTCGAGCCGCGTACCGGGCGGACAACCCAACAAGTCGTCAACTTCGTTTTGTGGCCGATCGCCGTGATGACAGTGCTCAATCGTGTCATCGTCACAGCAGTCAACGGCGCCATCACCGATGACTTCCGACCGGTCTACAACGCCGCGCTGGCGTTCTGGAACGGGCGCGACGTCTACACCGCAGATTTCAACTCCGTAGACCCCCATTACCTGTACCCACCATCGGGTTCCTTGTTGATGGCCCCCCTGGCGATCCTCGATCCCGAGCGCTCACGGTGGCTGTTCATCGGTGTCAATGCCGTCGCCATTCTCGTGGCTCTCTACCTGCTGTTGCGCTTGTTCGACCTGACGATCAGTTCCATCGCGGCGCCGATTCTGGTGCTCGGCGCGTTCATGTCGGAGACTGTCACCAACACGTTGGTGTTCACCAACATCAACGGCCTCGTCCTGCTCGGCGAAGTTGCCTTCCTCCTGTTGCTGATGCGCAAGAAGGATCTGTGGGCCGGCGCCGCGATCGGTCTCACCATCGCAGTGAAACCCACTCTCGCGCCGCTGCTCCTGCTGCCACTCGTTCGCGGTCAGTGGAAGGTGTTCGTCACCGCCCTGGGCATCCCGTTCATTCTCACGGTCGTGGCATGGCCGCTGGCGTCGGATCCGATGGACTTCGTCCGCCGCACCGTGCCGTACCTGCTCGAATCTCGTGACTACTTCAACAGTTCGATTGTCGGAAACGGCGCTTACTTCGGTCTGCCCGAATGGTTGATCCTGCTCTTGCGCGTCGTGTTGGCCGCCATGGTCGTCGTCTCTCTGTGGCTTCTGTACCGCTACTACCGCAACGACGAACTCTTCTTCCTCACCACCGCGACCGGTGTGATCATGACCGCGTCGTTCCTGCTGCCCTCGCTCGGCCAGATGTACTACTCGATGATGCTGCTCCCGCTCCTGATGTCCGTGGTACTCAAGAACTCGGTCATGCGGAACTGGCCGGCGTGGCTTGCGGTCTACGGCTTCATGACGTTCGACAGCTGGTGGTCGAACCGCTGGCCGACCTTCGGCCGGGCGGCCGAATACACCAAGAGCACCCTCGGCTGGAGCCTTCTGCTGATCGTGATCTTCTGTGTCCTCGGATACCGGTATCTGGTCGCGCGTCGAGAGGGCCGCTTGGATCGGGGAATCGATCCCGCGTACCTCCTCGATCCCCCACTCGATACCGTCTCACCTGCCGACGAAGCCGAAACGGCGACAAAGCATTAGCGTGGAGGCATGAGTTCTTCACACGATGGCATCGACAGCACACCTGAGGTCACGTACACCGAGAGCGAGTGGCGCGAAAAACTGACGCCGGAGGAGTTCGCCGTCCTGCGCCAAGCCGGCACCGAACGCCCCTTCGTCGGCGAGTACACCGACACCACCACGGAAGGTGTCTACTCCTGCCGGGCCTGCGGAGCCGAACTGTTCCGCAGCACCGAGAAGTTCGAATCGCACTGCGGGTGGCCGTCCTTCTTCGATCCGGCGGATTCGGATGCCGTGATCCTGAAGGAAGACAGCTCACTCGGGATGCGCCGCGTCGAGGTCATCTGCAAGAAGTGCCACAGCCACCTCGGTCACGTCTTCGAGGGTGAGGGGTACCCGACGCCGACCGATCAGCGGTACTGCATCAACTCGATCTCGCTGGTTCTCAAGCCCGCTCGGTAGCCAGGTCGTGGGCTACCCCGTGTCACTGGTAGCCCACGATCCGAGACTTTCAATTCAGAAGTCCCAGTTCAGGGCAGTCGGGCTCAGACCAGCCGCATTCAGGTCCTCGTTGCGAGCGACAAGTCCGTCTTTGACGGAACCGATCCCGCCACCGATCGCGCCGGAAGTGATGTCAGTCAACGAGGCGTCGCCGCCCGTGACTTCCTTCGTCACGATCGCAGCGGACGCTCCCGACACCGCGTCGTCGAAGGCGCCCCGCGCGATCTCCTGCACTCTCGAACCGGTCGGGAGCGGGTTCGGGTCAGGGCCGACACGATCCGGCGTCGTCTTCAACCCTCCGTTCGCAAGTCCCTTGATGAAACCGTCGCGCCCCTCGGTCACGACCTTGCCACCGTCGATCGACTGGCGATGATCCATCGTCATCTGCCCGAGTTGAATGGCGAGGCCGGAGAAGACGGCAGCGGCAGCTTCCACTGCCGCAGCCTCGATCACTCGTATCAACAATTGCTGCAACAACATTCGGACAGTGAGGGTTGTTGCTACCTCAGCCGCCACGACCCCGGCGGTACTGACACCCAGTGTCGGGACAGCAGCCGCCACCATGGCGGCAATCTCGAGCGCCAGTGCGCCCAGCGCCGCGAGGATCGACAGTTTGGTGTACTCGATGTCCGTGCCGGTATCGGTGCATGACTGACCCAGTTCGGCCGCGGCAGAGGACAACCGCTCGAAGACCTCCGCAACTCCCCCGGCCTCCGACCAATACCGAGACAACGAGTCGCCGGCTCGACCGTCGATCGATGCCAGTACTGCCTGCAATCCGTAACCACCGGCAGCGGCCGAAGCCTCGATCCGATCAGCCGCGCCTGACCAGGCATCACCCAACCTCCACAGTGCCGTTTCGTCTCCTTGCGGCCAGTCACTGCCCACCGCGACCGACGCAACCGCCTGTAACCAGCCGGGAATCTCGAGTCCCATCAGAGCCCACCCGCCATGTCGTCGGCAAGCGAGGTGTCGATCGATTCGAAACGATCGGTGATCTCGATCAGCGTGGCGGTCAATTCGCGCAGCGCGCCCGCGACCAGCGTCACCCCACCGACCGCTGACTCAGCACCGGGAACATATGCGCCTGAGAATGCGGATCCGAACTGGTCGCCGCCCCAGCAACCCTCTTCGGCGGCGACCACTGCGTCGAGAGCGCTCCGCGCCTCGTCCAGATCGGCAGCCACCACCGCGAAGGCTGGTGCAGCACTTTTCATCGCGGCCACATTCACGCCCAGTTCAGACATTGCCGGAGCTCCTCAGAACGGTGCGGTTCCAGTTCTCGTCGCAGGAAGCCGGTGTGGAGCTCGGACGAGGTTCGAGAATCTCGCGCAATCCGAGCACGCCCGGAACCAGGTCCGGCAAGTCGATTCCGGCCGCCTCCGTGAGCGGCTTCGTCATCTCGGCAACCTGTCGGTGTATGTCTTCTGCCGCAGACGCGGCCGTAGCCAGGATCAGATTCCCCAACGCTGCCGGCGAATGCTTGGCGTAAGAACTCCCCGAGAGATCGACTCCCACCACCGCCCCCGAGGCGTCGACGACGATTTCCACGCTGCCGTCACTCGAACGCGCGCTCGCCGTCGCTCGAGCGATCCTCTCCTGCAAGTCCGCCAGCGATCGAGTCCGCTCCAACAGAACGTGCTGCATCGAATCGATCTGGGCCCGAAGTACTTCGACTTGCCCCCGCATCGAACCAACATCCGCTGCACTCACGATGGCCCCCACCTCCGATAGATCGTGACACCTGATTCAGGCGCTCACGAGGTTCGACGCGAGAGGTGGCCGATCGGTTCCGTCAGCGTGAACGAAGCACGGGCGGATCGAACGCCTTGACCGGCGGCAGGGCCCCGTCGAATTTCTCGATCTGCACCAGAACGTGCTGGCCGGTGCACCCGTGCGAGAGTGACGACGTACCGATGTCCGGTGTCAGAACGTTGGGATTGCCGTGCACACACAGAGAGTCGGGATCGGCAGGATCGAGCGGGTCGTACCAGGCACCGGTGGAAAGTTGGACGACGTCGCTCCGCAAGTCCGAGTCGACGATCACACCAGCAAGGCACGCTCCGCGTTCGTTGAACACCCGCACCACGTCTCCTGCCGAGACGCCGCGCGCGGCCGCTGCATCGGGGTGCATACGAATCGGCTCGCGTCCCTGAATCTTCGACGCCTGGCTCGCAGCGCCGTGATCGAGTTGGCTGTGCAGACGCGTCTTGGGCTGATTGGCGATCAAGTGAAGCGGGAATTGCGAGGCTCGCGGTCCACCCAGCCACTCGTCGGGCTCGTACCAGCGCGGATGGCCGGCGCAGTCGTCGTAGCCGAAGGACTCGATGGTCTCGGAGAAGATCTCGATCTTCCCACTCGGAGTCGAGAGCGGATGTTTCTCGGGATTCTCACGGAAGTCACCGAAGAGCACGAGGTTGTCTTCGGTTCGCATCCGGTAGTGCCCTTCTGCCCAGAAGTCCTCGAACGTCGGTGTGTTGCCGCCGTCTGCATCGACGAACGGCCGCCATTGACCGTAGAGATGCTCGATCCACTCCTGTGAGGATCGCCCCTCGGTGAACTGTTCCCCGAATCCGAGCGCAGAAGCGAGAGCGGCAAACGTGTCGTAGTCGTCACGCGAGTTCTCGAAAGGTGGAACGACCTGCTGCATCGCGACCAGAAGCGGGTCGTTTCGAGTGCAGCTCAGGTCATTTCGTTCGAGCGAGGTGGTCGACGGGACAACGATGTCGGCGTTGCGGGCCATCGGCGTCCAGTACGGATCGTGAACGACGATCGTGTCCGGACGCGCAAATGCCCGTCGCAGCCTCGGGAGATCCTGATGGTGGTGAAACGGATTGCCACCGGCCCAGTAGACCAACCGGATGTCGGGATAGGTCAAGCGTCGGCCGTCGTAATCGAACTCCTCCCCGGGCGAAAGCAGCAGGTCGGAAATCGCGGCTACCGGAATGAAATCCGACACCGGATTCACACCTTGCGAGAAGGTCGGCAAGGGATACGGCACCGGAGCCAGACCCGGCTCGTTCATCGAACCGTAGCCGTGCCCGAAACCTCCACCCGGAAGCCCGAATTGGCCGAGCATCGCTGCGAGTGTCACGCCCATCCACGGCGCCTGTTCACCGTGTTTGATGCGTTGCAACGACCACGTGACGGTCATCAGCGTCCGGCCAGACGCCATTCTCCGAGCCAGGTCGGTGATGAACTCCGCCGACACACCGGAGATCTTCTGCGCCCAGCGCGGATCCTTCGGTACACCGTCGGAACGTCCGAGCAGGTAATCCTCGAAGCGTTCGTAACCGACGCAGAAACGGCCCAGGAAATCGCGATCGTGCAGGTCCTCCGACGCCAGGACAAACGCCAGGGCAAGCATGATTGCAACGTCGGTTCCCGGAACGGGTGCGATCCACTCGCAGTCACCCTCGACGTCGTCACGCAACGGACTGAAGGAGACGATCTTTCCGCCGCGGGCACGAAACGCGTCGAGCGCCCCGCGCGTCGGATGATCACTCGTACCACCGGCATTGACTCCGGTGTTCTTGATCGGCACTCCCCCGAACGAGACGAGGAGATCGGAGTGCTTCGCGATGACGTCCCACGACGTGGAGCGCGCGAACAACTTCCAGTGCGTTCCGACCACACGCGGCATGATGACGCCGGTGGCACCGAGCGAGTAGCTGTGAACTGACTTGGTGTATCCACCCAGCTGATTCAGAAATCGGTGAACTTGGCTCTGCGCGTGATGGAATCGGCCGGCGCTGGCCCAGCCGTACGAGCCGCCGAAGATCGCGTTGTTTCCGTGCGCGTCGACCACGCGACGCAGTTCACGCGAGAGGAGTTCGGTCAGTTCGTCCCAGGAGACCGAGACGAATTCGTCGGCTCCACGTCGGTCGCTGGGACCCGGCCCGTTCTCGAGCCAACCCCGACGCACCGCCGGACCCGAAACACGAGCCCGACTGCGCACCGAACCGGCGAGGTTCCCGAGCATCGGCGAAGGATTCGCATCACCCTCGTACGGATGCACGGCGGTCACCTCGCCGGCGACCGATTCGGCGGTGAACATTCCCCAATGGGACATGTGTTGACGACGCCGGTTCGGTGCAGTTGTCACAGGAACTACTTTCGAAGCAGATCAGGGAAGGGAAAGGACCAGCTTCTCGATGTCCACGCGCGGGCCGGTGAAGAACGGCACCTCTTCGCGAACGTGCAAGCGAGCTTCGGTGGCACGTAGATCGCGCATCAGATCGACGATACGAATGAGCTCGGGTGCTTCGAACGCGAGAATCCATTCGTAGTCCCCCAGGGCGAAGGCCGGGACCGTGTTGGCGCGAACGTCCTTGTACGAACGAGCAGCCATACCGTGATCGGCGAGCATCTTGCGACGCTCCTCGTCGGGGAGCAGGTACCACTCGTACGAGCGGACGAACGGGTAGACGCAGATGTAGTCGCCCGGATCCTCACCCGCGATGAACGAGGGCACGTGGCTCTTGTTGAACTCCGCGGGGCGGTGCACCGCCGAGTTGCTCCAGATGGGAGCACTGGCCTGTCCGAGGACGGTGGTGCGACGGAAATCCGCGTACGCGGCCTGCAGTTCCTCGATGGTGGCCGCGTGGGTCCAGATCATGAAGTCCGCGTCGGCGCGCAGGCCGGCGACGTCGTAGATCCCGCGAACCACGACGCCCTTGTCTTCGAGACCCTCGAAGAACAAGCGGGCGTCCTTGACCGCAGCTTCCCGATCATCGCCCAGCACACCGGGTTCCACCTGGAACACGGAGAACATGAGGTAACGGATTTCAGAGTTCAGTTTGTCGAAATCAAGGCGTGCCATGGGTCTATCGTGCCACTCGCTCGAATATCCGTGTAGCCGCCGTCGTGCCGACTGCGACACACGCCGGAACCCCGACGCCGTGCAGCCACGACCCGGCCAGGGCGAGGCCGTCGAACTGCGTCATCCCGGACTCGATTTCAGCCACGATTTTCGTGTGACCTGGGGCGTATTGGGGAAGACCTCCGTGCCACCGCTGTACGAAGGTCGCGCCTGGCTCCTCGGTGATTCCGGTCACGGTCTCGAGATCGGCGCGCGCGAAGTCGATCAACTCACCATCCGGCCGGTCGACGATCTCCGATGCACCGAATCGACCGAACGACACCCGAACGAGGTGCTCACCGCGATCAGCGAGGTGTGTCCACTTTCGGCTCGACAGCGTGAACGCCTTGGCGGTCAGGTCGGCGTCGGTGGCTACCAGGATCCCTGAATTCTGCGGAAGTTCGACCTGCCCGGACAACCGGAGCGCCACCACCGCGGACGACGCCAGTTCGATCCGAGCGACGGTACTCGCAACATCCGCATCGACTCCGGCCAACAGCGCCGCTGCGCGCGGCGCCGGGACGGCCAGAATCACCGCGTCGACGCTTCCGAGCGGATCGACGTTCCAACCAGCCCCGTCGCTGCGCAACCCAGAAGCCTCGCCGCGGACGAAGGTCGCGTCGGCGGCCTGCTGCAGCGCATCGAGCAGGATGCCGTACCCGTCTCTGAGCGCTCCGAACACCGGCCCCGGTGCAGGCGTCGGCAATGCGGCTGCGACTGCATCCGTGAGGCTCCGAGAGCCCGCATCGAGGGCCGCAGCGAGTGTCGGCAAAGCTGCACGCACGCCGATGGTCTCCGCCAGCCCCGAGTACACCCCGCCCAGAAGCGGATCCACCGATCGGCTGACCACCTGATCACCGAATCGCTGCGAAACCAGTTCGGCAACACTGCAATCGGAACCGCGGGTCCACTCCAGCGGGACGCCGGCCTCGGCGGCGATGCGCGCCAGGGTCTGCTCGTCGACAAGATCTCGAACCGACTCCGCCGAAGCCGGGATTCCCATCAGGGTTCCGGTGGGCAACCGGTTCAGTGAGCCCTGAGACCAGATCAACGGGCTCAGCCCCGCAGGGTAGACGATCTGATCGGTCAGTCCCAGCTCGGCGAGAAGCGCAGGAACTTCCGGCCGACGGGCGATGAAAGCCTCGGCACCGATGTCGATCGGGCCACCGCCCAGATCAATCGTTCGCAGCTTCCCGCCCAGTCGCGGTGAGTCGTCGACGATCGTGATGTCGGCTTCGGAGCCCAGACTGCGCCGAAGCCGGTACGCGGCAACCAGACCGGAGATTCCTCCTCCGATCACCGCGACCGACGGCCGAGTCGTTGTCACAGCGAGTGCACCAGCTCCACCGCCGAGGTGATCGCCGTGGGATCGGTGTCGGGAAGAACTCCGTGGCCGAGGTTGAAGATGTGGCCGATGGCACCGGCCTCGATCGCGCGGTCCCCTTCGGCGGCGATCCGGCGCACCTCACGATCGATCACCTCGGGGCCCGCGAACAGTACGGCGGGATCGAGATTGCCCTGCAGCGCCTTACCCGGACCGACACGACCAGCCGCGACGTCGAGCGGAATCCGCCAGTCGACACCCACGACGTCGGCGCCTGCCTCCCCCATCGCGCCGAGAAGTTCACCGGTGCCGACACCGAAGTGGATACGCGGGACGCCGGCAGCGGCAACCTCGGCGAACACTCGCTCGGAATGCGGCAGGACAAATTCCCGATAATCGGCCAGCGAGAGCGCGCCGGCCCACGAGTCGAACAGCTGGACCGCGTCGACGCCCGCCTTGAGCTGCGCCTGCAGGAAGCAGATCGTGGTGTCGGCCAAACTTCCGAGCAACGCGTGCCAGGTCTTCGGATCGGAGTGCATGAGCGCTTTGGTCTTCTCGTGGTTCCGGCTCGGACCACCTTCGACCAGATACGACGCCAGAGTGAACGGCGCTCCGGCAAAGCCGATCAGCGGCGTGGAGCCCAACTCGGTGGTGAGAAGCCGAACGGCCTGCGCGATTGCGCCTACCTCTTCGGGAACCAGTCGCGGGAGTGCTGCAACGTCGGCGATGGAGCGAATCGGATTGGCGACCACCGGTCCGACGCCGGCAACGATGTCGAGATCAATTCCCGCGGCTTTGAGTGGAACGACGATGTCCGAGAACAGGATTGCCGCGTCCACGTCGTGACGGCGCACCGGCTGCATCGTGATCTCACAGACCAGCGCCGGATCGAAACAAGATTCCAACATGCCGATCCCGGCGCGGATCTCGCGGTACTCCGGCAACGAACGCCCGGCCTGACGCATGAACCACACCGGCCGTCGACTCGGAGTGCGTCCGGTCGCCGCGGCAAGCAACGGTGCGTCGGGCAAGACTCGCCGAGCGCTGTATTCCGCCGACCCGGTAATGCCTGAATTCATGTTGTCCAACCCGCTCATCAGTCCTCGCGCTCTCCGCCAACGTGTGTCTTCGATCGACTCAATGCTGCCACGTCCCACACTCGGGATCGGACACCCGAGCGGTTCGTGAGCGGCCACACACCCGAGCCACACTCGGTCGGCGCGCCTCCACCTCCCCGCCCGCATCCCCGACTAACGTCCTGACCTGTGACGACATCCGGATCGACAGCCGACCCGGCCGAGTTCCGTGCCGCCGTGGAGGCGATGACCGCTGCGCGGGTTCGGCCCGAGATAGAGGTCGGTCCCATCCGCCCGCCGCAGCGCCTCGCTCCGTACAGCCACGCGGTGGGGGCCGAGGTTCTCCACCCGGACTCCGACGTCGTGGCCGAGCAGTCCGAAGGTGACGCTTTCGGCCGCCTGATCCTGTTGTTCGATCCGGACGGCGACGAGGCGTGGAACGGCACCATGCGGTTGGTGGCGTACATCCAGGCCGATCTCGACGAAGCCGTCGCCGCGGATCCACTACTTCCCGAAGTAGCCTGGAGTTGGCTGGTGGACGCTTTGGAGGCCGGACCGGAACCTTTTGTGGCCCTGGGCGGTACGGTCACAGCTACAACTTCCGTGCGGTACGGCGACATCGCCGGGCCTCCGCGAGCCCATCAACTGGAGTTGCGAGCGTCCTGGACTGCAACTTCGTCCGAATTGGCTCACCACGTCGAGGCTTTCTGCGAGGTTCTCGCGTACGCGGCGGGGCTTCCGCCTGCCGGGATAACCACGCTGTCGCGGCAGAACGACTGACTCTTTCACTCGTTTGAGCATTCCCCCGGAAAAATACTAGAACCTGTTCTAGAATGAGTCATGCAACGTCTCAGCGGACTCGACGCGACCTTCCTCTACTTGGAAACACCGACCCAGCTATTGCACGTTTGTGGACTTGTCCTGCTCGACCCCACGACCATCCCGGGCGGCTACGACTACCGGAAGCTGCTTCGCGAGTTGGACTCGCGAATGGCCACCATGCCGACCTTCCGGCGCAAACTCAAAGATTCCCGTCTCAATCTCGACTACCCCGTGTGGGTCGACGATCACGATTTCGACATCGAGCGGCACTGCCATCGGACCGCGGTACCTGCTCCCGGCACACACGCGGAACTGGCAGAGCTCGCCGGACACATCGCGAGCCAACCGCTGGATCGTTCCCGACCGCTGTGGGAGATGTGGGTCATCGAGGGACTTGCCGACGGACAGATCGCCGTCATGTCGAAGATCCATCACAGCGCTGCCGACGGTGTCACCGGCGCGAACATCCTGGCTCAGCTGTGCAGTCTCGAACCGGATTCACCGGCGCTCGTGGATCCCACAGCACAGGGTGCGGGCGACGCGGGAACGCTGGACATCGCGATCGGCGGACTCATGGCCGTCATCGCCCGGCCCGCAAGAATTGCCCGTCTGGTCCCGGGCGGAATCGCCATGCTCCCGAAGTGGGTGACGCGTGCGCGAAAGGGTGAAGCGATGCCTGCTCCGTTCACCGCGCCGCGGACCTCGTTCAACGGCGCGATCACCGGTCACCGCAACGTCGCGTTCAGCCAACTCGATCTCGCGAAGGTCAAAGCCGTCAAGGACCGTCACGGCGTCAAGGTCAACGACGTGGTTCTCGCGCTCTGCGCCGGGGCACTGCGTAAGTATCTGGAGGACCGGGACGAACTGCCGGAGGACTCCCTCGTCGCCATGGTGCCGGTGTCGGTCCACGGCAAATCCGATCGTCCGGGCACGAACCAGATCTCGGGCATGTTCACGCAACTCGGCACCCAGATCGCCGATCCGGTCGAACGCCTGCACGCAATCAGCGATTACAACGCCACCTCGAAGAACCACAACGAGGCTCTGGGCGCGAACATGCTCCAGGACTGGTCGCAGTTCGCTTCGCCGGCGGTGTTCGGCGCCGCCATGCGCGTGTACTCGTCGCTCAAACTCGCCGAGCGTCACCCCGTCGTGTCCAACCTGGTCGTGTCGAATGTGCCTGGACCGCCGGTGCCGCTCTACTTCCTCGGTGCCCAGATCAAGGGAATGTTCCCGCTCGGCCCGATCTTTCACGGAGCAGGTCTCAACGTGACTGTGATGTCTCTCGACGGAAAACTCGACGTCGGCATCGTCAGTTGCTCCGATCTGGCACCCGAATTGGACCAGCTCGCGCAAGGTTTCGGAGCCGCACTCGACGAACTGTTCGACGCTGAGGTGACAACCCCGGCCCCGACTGCGACGTAGAGTCAGTGACCATGTCCGAAGTCACCGATGATGCAACCGAGCCCACCTCCGACGTAGTTCCGCTGCTCGTTCCGCGTGACGGAGTTCCGGACGTCATCACCACTGCCGCCGGTGTCGCCGACGCCGCGGCCGCGCTGGCCTCCGGCCACGGCCCGCTCGCCGTGGACGCCGAGCGCGCATCCGGATTCCGCTATTCGGCACGGGCGTACCTGATCCAGCTTCGACGCGAAGGAGCAGGATCGTTCCTGCTCGACCCGATTCCGACAGCGCAAGACCTGCAGCCGTTGGCCGAGGTGATCAACCCGTTGCAATGGGTGCTGCACTCTGCCGATCAGGATCTCCCCGGCCTCGCCGAACTGAGCCTGACGCCGGCCGAGCTGTTCGACACCGAACTGGCCGGACGACTGGCCGGGTTCGAGCGAGTCGGACTCGCCGCGATCGTGGAACGAACCCTGCGAGTGGAACTTCGCAAGGGTCACGGGGCTGCGGACTGGTCGACACGTCCGCTGCCGGACGCCTGGTTGAACTACGCTGCCCTCGACGTCGAAGTGCTTCTCGAACTGCGCGACGCAATGGAAGCCGAACTCGAATCCCAAGGCAAGCTCGAGTGGGCGAAGGAAGAGTTCGAGTACATCCGTCTGGCCGGCCCGCCCAAGCCCAAACCGGACCGCTGGCGTCGTACGTCGCACATCACCTCACTCAAGACCACCCGTCAGTTGGCGGCAGTACGGGCGCTGTGGCAGGCGCGCGAGGATCTCGCACGCAAGCGCGACGTGTCTCCGAGTCGGGTTCTTCCTGACTCCGCGATCATCGATGCCGCTCTCAAAGATCCTCGGTCGCTGGATGCGCTCCGCTCGCTTCCCGTCTTCGGCGGACCACGTCAACGCCGGTATTCGCGTATCTGGATGGATGCACTGGAAGCCGCGCGCAGGCTCCCCGACAGCGAGCTTCCGCCGAAAACCCCGCCCATCGTCGGGCCGCCCGCTGCCGGTCGCTGGGCCCGCCAGGATCCAGCGGCGGCTGATCGGTTGACCGCGGCGCGCGCAGCACTGTCGGACCTGAGCAAAGAGGTTTCGGTGCCCGTGGAGAATTTGCTCCAACCCGACCTGGTCAGGCGCCTGTGCTGGGACTGGAAACTGGAACCCGACTCGGACATCGCCGAAGTCGAGAGTGCGATCGAGACCAAGCTCACTTCCGGTGGCGCACGTGGCTGGCAACGCACTTTGACCGTTCCCGTCCTCGCCGAGGCACTGAACTCCGTGGTCCCGGCCGAGCCCGAAGTGGAAGAGCCGGAATCCTGACCTGACCCCGGTGTGAGGTTGGAGCAATTCGGCACGTTAAGTTACCGGTCAGTAATGGGCAGTAGTACGCTCGACACGAGGCCGGACGCCTGGCCGTGATCGCCGAACCAACGTCTCACCGCCCTTCGGTGCGGTGGGCAGCTCCATCAGGAGGAATTCGCGTGGCTCCATCCACAAACAACCAACGCAACGTCGTCTTCGTCGACGGCATTCGCACCCCGTTCGGCAAGGCCGGCCCGAAAGGCATGTACGCCGACACGCGCGCAGACGATCTCGTCGTCAAGGCGATTCGTGAGCTGCTTCGCCGTAACCCGCAGCTCGATCCCGCACGGATCGACGAAGTTGCTGTCGCAGCCACCACGCAGACCGGTGACCAGGGCCTGACCATCGGCCGCACCGCTGCGATCCTCGCCGGTCTCCCCGAAACCGTTCCAGGATTCGCCATCGACCGCATGTGTGCCGGCGCGATGACCGCCGTCACCACGACCGCGTCGGGCATCGGCTTCGGCCAGTACGACGTCGTGATCGCCGGTGGCGTCGAGCACATGGGTCACCACCCGATGGGTGAGGGCGCAGACCCCAACCCGCGTTTCCTCGCCGACCGCCTGGTCGACCCGAGCGCCCTCGTGATGGGTAACACCGCCGAGAACCTGCACGACCGGTTCCCGACCATCACCAAGGACCGCACGGACGCCTACGCCGTCAACAGCCAGAACAAGTACGACGCTGCCAAGAAGGCCGGCTTCATCGCCGACACCCTGGTCCCCGTCGCCACCCGCAGTTCCGCGGGCTGGGGTCTGGCCACCGAAGACGAGCCGCCGCGCCCCGGAACCACCGTCGAAGATCTCGCGAAGCTCAAGACGCCGTTCCGCCCGGCCGGACGCATCACCGCCGGTAACGCAGCCGGACTCAACGACGGTGCCACCGCAGCACTGCTCGCCGGTGAGGACACCGCAGCCGAGCTCGGCCTGCCGGTCGGCATGCGCATGGTGGGCTTCGCCTACCAGGGCGTCGACCCCGCCGTCATGGGCATCGGCCCGGTTCCCGCCACCGAGAAGCTGCTGGCACGCACCGGCCTCAAGATCGAGGACATCGGACTCTTCGAGATCAACGAGGCGTTCGCCGTTCAGGTCCTCGCGTTCCTCGAGCACTACGGAATCGCCGACGACGACCCGCGCGTCAACCAGTGGGGCGGCGCCATCGCGTGTGGCCACCCCCTCGCTTCCTCGGGCGTTCGCCTGATGACGCAGCTCTCCCGCCAGTTCGCGACACGCCCCGACGTGCGCTACGGCTTGACCACCATGTGCATCGGCCTCGGCATGGGCGGCACCGTCATCTGGGAGAACCCGAACCACGCTGACTACCAGGCAGGAGTCAACTAAATGTCTGATATTGCAACAGCATTCGCCGACGAGGTCGTGACGAACGCCTACACGAAGATCATCTCGGTCCCCGGCATCGAGGGCCCGTTTGCACTGATCACCCTCGACAACGGCTTCGACCACACCAAGCCGTCGTCCTTCGGTCCCGGCGGACTCGCAGCATTCGACGCCGCCCTCGACGAAGCCTTTGCCGCCAACCCTGTTGCCATCGCCGTCACCGGCAAGCCGTTCATCTTCGCCGCCGGCGCGGACCTCAAGGGTGTTCCCGCGATCACCTCTCGTGAGCAGGGACTCGAGCTGGGCCGCTTGGGCCACAAGGTGTTCCGACGCCTGCGTGAGTCGTCCGTTCCCACGTTCGCCTTCATCAACGGTGTCGCTCTGGGCGGCGGCCTCGAGGTCGGACTGCACAGCCACTACCGCACGGTTGCCGCCAATGCGGGCGCACTGGGTCTTCCGGAAGCATTCCTCGGTCTGGTCCCCGGTTGGGGCGGAACGCAGTTGCTCCCCAACCTCGTCGGCCCGTCGAACGCCGTCACCGTGGTTATCGAGAACTCGCTGAACCAGAACAAGGTGCTCTCCCCCAAGAAGGCACTCGAACTCGGCGTCGTCGACGTCGTTCTCGATTCCGCCGACTTCATCGAGCAGTCCCTCGCCTGGGCGTCGCAGGTCCTCGCCGGCACAGTGACCCCCGCTCGCCCCGAGATCGATCGTGGCCAGGGCTGGGACGACGCGATCGCTCGTGCGAAGGCGATCGTCGACGGCAAGACCAAGGGCAACGCTCCCGGCGCCGTCAAGGCCGTCGAGTTGCTCGAACTGGCTCGCAGCACCGACATCACCGATGCCGCCTCGCTCGACAAGGGCTTCGCGGCCGAGGACGAGGCTCTTGCCGATCTTCTCCTGACGGACGAGCTCCGGGCTGGTCTGTACGCCTTCGATCTGGTGAACAAGCGCGCCAAGCGTCCCGCCGGAGCACCCGACCGCTCGCTCGCCCGTAAGGTCAGCGGCGTCGGCATCGTCGGCGCCGGCCTCATGGCCAGCCAGCTCGCGCTGCTCTTCGTCCGCCAGCTCAAGGTGCCGGTCATCCTGACCGACATCGACCAGGAACGCATCGACAAGGGTGTCGGCTACGTCCACACCGAAATCGAGAAGCTCCAGGGCAAGGGGCGCCTGTCCCCCGACGCTGCGAACCGCCTCAAGGCGCTCGTCTCCGGTTCCCTCGACAAGGCCGCGTTCGCCAAGACCGACTTCGTCATCGAAGCCGTCTTCGAGAACATGGACGTCAAGAAGAAGGTCTTCGCGGAACTCGAGCAGTTCATTGCTCCCGAAACCATCCTCGCCACCAACACCTCTTCGCTCTCCATCACGGAAATGGCGTCCGGCCTCGAGCATCCCGAGCGTGTGGTCGGCTTCCACTTCTTCAACCCGGTGGCCGTTCTTCCCCTCCTCGAGATCATCAAGGGCAGCAAGACCGATGATGCCACTCTCGCAACGGCTTTCGCCACCGCGAAGTCGCTGAAGAAGTCCGCCGTCCTCTGCGGCGACAAGGCCGGCTTCGTCTTCAACCGCCTCGTCACCCGCACCTTGGGTGAGGTCATGTCCGCCGTCGACGAAGGCACCCCCTTCGACGTCGCAGACAATGCCATCGCCGAACTCGGCATGCCCATGTCGCCGTTCACCTTGCTGGCCCTCGTCGGACCCGCAGTGGCACTGCACACCGGTGAGACCCTGCAGGAGTCGTACCCGGACCGGTTCAAGAGCTCACCCGGACTCGAAGCACTCGTCGAGGCCCGCAAGCCCGGCGTGTGGACCTGGGGCGAGAACGGTCAGGCCGTCGACCCCGAGGTCGCCGCACTGTGGCCGCAGGGTGACAAGGTGTCCACCTCGGAAGAGGTCCTCGAGCGCACACGTCGTGCATTTGCCGAGGAAATTCAGATCATGCTCGACGAGGGCGTCGTAGCGGCAGCCGAGGACATCGACCTCTGCCTGCTGCTCGGCGGAGGATTCGGATTCTGGAACGGCGGCATCACGCCGTACCTGGACCGCACCGGTACCTCCGAGGCTGTCAACGGCAAGCGCTTCCTCGCGCCTGGTGTTGCCAGCGTCTGAGTCAGTCGATCGACCCGTCACGGACGGCGTGCCCTCGGGTACGCCGTCCGTGGCGTTTGCGCAGGTTCAGAATAGTGTTCCCACATCGTCTTTCACGATGTTCTCGAGCGCACGCTCCGCGACGGCGGCGATGGTCATCGACGGATTGCACGCAGCGGAGTTTCCCGGCAGCAGAGCGCCGTCGAGCACGTACAACCCCCGCTGGCCCAGAACCCGCCCATCAAGATCGCACACCGAGTTCATGCAGGCACCGCCGAGGGGATGCCACGTGGACGGCAGTATCGCGTTCGTATCGGTGAGCAGTCCTCCTGCCGCGATCTGCTGGGCCGCAGGTCCGATGTGGCCTTGCTGGATCGCAGAGTCGCCATCACTCGGCCAACGGAGCACCGCCTCACCCCGCGCCGAGTCGTACACGAACCGACCTCGGTCGCGGCTCACACCGAATCCGACCATCACCGTGCTGTGAGCGTCGAACGCAACGGGCGGGAACGACGCCTGAATGACGGTGAACGCGTTATGCGGGTCGTCCCAGTTCCGGCTGCCGTAGACGACCGGCCCGCCCTGCGTCGCGCCGAAATTCTCGGCGAGATCCGACCAGATGTAGATCCGATCGGCATTGGTCCCCCACCCTGCGCCGAGCTCGTCCGGCAGATCCGTGATCCGCCCCGTCGCCGCGGCGCGGACCAGGAGTTTGGTGGTGTTCATGCTGCCTGCAGCCATCACGGGCGCATCCGTCGTCAAGATCTTGTTCTCGAGAATCTTGCCGGAAATGTCGGTCCGGTCCACGTACACGCGCCACCGTCCGTCGGCAGCCCGCTCGACATCGGTGACCTGGTGCAGAGTCTCCACATTCACCAATCCGGTCGCTTCCGCAGCCGCAATGTAGGTGACATCCACCGAATGCTTGCCACCGTTGTTGACACCGAGCGCGCCGTCACCGTTGGTGTAAGACGGCTTCATCTCACCCCTCAGTTCGGCCAACGCGAAGTTCCAGTCGATCGGCATCGGAATCTTCGACACGGGTAGACCGGAACGCGTTGCGTTACGCGCGAATACACGTGCCGCCTCGTAGTTCGGGCTGGAAATCAGTTCGTCTGGTGCAGTTTCCACTTGCAGCATCCGCGCCACCCGCGGGTAATGGACGCGGCCCATTCGTGCGTAATCGAGCTCCTCCGGAAAGTGCGTGTTGAAGACCGCTTCTTCCGGTTGCAGCGTCATCCCTTGGTACACAAGCGATCCGCCGCCCACACCGGCTGCGCAGATCGCGGTCATGTTCTCACCGGTCACCGTCTCCAACAAACCCGCGTATGGCTCGAAGATCGCCGGCCTGCCGAACAGAGTCGGGTTGGACTGATGCCAGAGGATGCGCTTGTCCGGGCTGGCGGGGTGCGGGAAAGTTTCGGCATTCGGCCCGGTCTGCCACCGAATCCCTCTCTCCAGCAAAGTGACCGGAACCCCCGCCTCGGCCAGGCGAAGTGCCGTCACCCCGCCGCCGAACCCCGATCCGATAACCACGACACGGTGCACTTCACGTGTCAGCGGAATCCCTGTTGCAGCCCTGGCAGTGCGTGGCGCCATCATCGCGACTCCCACGGCGGCCGTACCGGCCAAGAACGATCTACGTTTCACTCCGGACATGACTGGTGCTCCCTCGAAGAATGTCGCCAGAGAATTCCGGGCACGCCAAAACTAGACACTCTGACGCTCGAGTGTCAAGGTTTTGGCGGAGCAGGCAAGGAACTACGAGGTCGACCGGATTGCGGGCCCGAGCCACCTCGAGAGAAAGGCCCGCAAGGAGTCGTCGGAATGTACGAGGTCACTGTCGAATGCAACAACCGAAAGCCCCAGTCGCACGGCAATTTCCACTATCTCATCCAACTCCGCCTCGGTGGCGAGGCCACGTTCGACCATAGGGGTGAGCATCTGACCAGCGAAAGGTATTGCTCGACTCATCATTTCGAGATCGAAGACAGGGTTTCCCCGCTCGGCGAGGAGCAGAGTCGCGAGCACCGGGTGAGCACGCACGGCAGTTCGCGCGGCAACGATGAATTCGACGACGTAATCACACGCCGTGTCGACCGACTCCACCTGTGCCGTGATCTCCCCGAGAACCTCGACAGCGAGACCGCCCATCGCCTGGGAGACGACCTCCTCACGTGTGCCGAAAATCGAGTACACCGTCTGGCGCGAGACACCGGCCGCGGTGGCAACTGCGGCAATGTTCACAGCCTCGAATCCGCCACCTTCGATCAGTCCGAGGGCGGCACCGAGAATCTTCTGCTGTGATCGCACGAGGAAAGTATTGCCCACCGAAACGGTGCACTGAGAAACGCGGTCCAGATCCGACTCCCCACCTGCATAAACGGCACAATCGGTTTCGTTTGGCTGCCGAAATTCAGTAGGTTAGGCTGCCCTTCATGAAAACTTCTGTTCGGGGCTTCACTGCCCTCGGTGCGGCTGCAATCGCGGTCACCGCGCTTGTCTCGTGCTCCTCGGATTCAGGCACATCCACGCCATCCCAAGGTACGGGCGGATTCCCCGTCAGCATCGAGAACACCTTCGGCACCACGACCATCGACTCGAAGCCCGAGCGCCTCGTCACCCTCGGATGGAACGCGCAGGACATACTGTACGCACTCGATCTGACTCCGGTCGGACAGCCCAAGTACACCTACGGCGCGGACGACAACGGCGTCATGCCCTGGGCGCAGGACTACTTCGACGCGGACAAGACAACGCTCTTCGACATGCCGGCCAGCGGAGAACCGCCGATCGAGTCCATCGCGTCGTTGACCCCCGACGTCATCCTCGCGCCGTACGAGGGCTTCGAGGAATCCGTCTACAACCAACTGAGCAAGATCGCACCGACGGCCGCCTACCCCGGCGCGGCCTGGCAGACATCCTGGCAGGACCAGACCCGCATCGTCGGCAAGGCAGTCGGCAAGAGCGAAGAGGCCGACAAGCTCGTCGACGGCCTCGACGCGACTCTCGCCGATACCGCCACAGCCCACCCGGAGTTCGCCGGAAAGACATTGGCAGTGGTCAACTTCGACACCGATTCGAGCAACATCAACGTCTATCTGCCCACTGATCCGCGGGTCCAGGTGCTGACCGAACTCGGATTCGTCAACGCGCCGGGCGTCGAGAAGCTAGCCGCGGACAATGCAGGTGGATCGTTCTTCAAGACGATCTCCTACGAGAACATCGCCGACATCGACGCCGATGTGATCGTCGGCTTCACCGACGGCTCCGGTGATCCGTCCGGCATACCCGCAGTCGGTGGACTCGGCGCGGTCAAGCGTGGATCCACCGCATTCCTCAGCGACACCCGGGTCATCGGCGGACTGAGCAACGTCAACGTCCTGAGCACGCCGTGGGTCCTCGGCCAGATCACACCGACGTTGAGCGAAGCCGCAAAGCGCGCCTCCGCCTAGAAACGAGATTTTCCCGACAACCCTCTCCGGCGTGATCCGTATCGAACGGCTCGCCGGAGAGGCGGGTGACCGGAAATTCATGGCGAAGGATCTCGAAGACATTGCAGCAAAAGCCGAGCGCCGCTCGGGCGAGTAAAGCGCCCTCACCTGCACTTACCATATTGTTTGCATACTAACTGCAATCAATACGACATTACTGTGTCAAGCTGATTCGCTGCGGGAATGGACTCAGCTGGGTAACGGCGCGTGAGTCCCCGCCAAATCTGCCCCGGTGGGCGTAGCGTGCAGAGTGCTCGCGGATGGATCGGCGCATCGGGGTGTCGACCGTAGGGCCTTTGAGGGGGCAGGAATGGCATTCAGCGGAACCGCCTCCGGCGGAGGATCAGGCGCTACTCGCGCCGACGTCGGACATGCAGTGCTCTTCGCCGGCGCCGCCGCGCTCGGCGGTTTTCTGTTCGGATACGACACCGCCGTCATCAACGGGGCGGTCGGTGCGATCCGAGACAAGTACGACATCGGCGCCTCGGGCACCGGGCTCACGGTCTCACTGACTCTGCTCGGCGCAGCACTCGGCGCCTGGATCGCAGGCACACTCGCCGACCGACTCGGCCGCATCCGCGTCATGCAGATAGCCGCGGTGTTGTTCATCATCGGCGCCGTAGGCTCCGCAATTCCGTTCAGCGTCTACGACCTCACGTTCTGGCGCGTGGTCGGCGGCCTGGCAGTGGGTTTCGCGTCAGTCATCGCCCCGGCCTACATCGCGGAGATCTCCCCCGCCGCGATTCGCGGACGTCTCGGCTCTATGTACCAACTGGCGATCGTTCTCGGAATCGCCGTGTCGCAGTTGGTCAATTACGCCCTCCAGGCCGCGGCCGGTGGTGATCGCAATCAGATCGCAGGCCTCGAAGCCTGGCAGTGGATGCTGATGCTCGAGGCGGTTCCCGCAGTCCTGTACCTGATCATGACAACCACGATTCCCGAATCTCCACGGTTCCTCGTGGCGCAGGGCAAGGACGATCGTGCTCGCAAGATCATCTCCGATCTCGAAGGTGGAGATCACGACGCCGTCACCGAACGCATGAACGAGATCCGCGAATCTCTGACGGAGAAGCAAGCCAAGACCACAGTCCGCCAACTCTTCTCGAAGCGGCTCGGGGTCTCCCATCTGGTGTGGGTCGGTATTGCACTCGCCGCATTGCAGCAGTTCGTCGGTATCAACGTGATCTTCTACTACTCGAGCACCCTCTGGCAGGCGGTCGGATTCGGCGCCGACCGATCCCTGCTGATCAGCGTCGTGAGCGCCTTGGTCAACATCGTCGGTACATTTGTCGCCATCGCCGTCATCGACCGGGTCGGTCGAAAGCCGCTGTTGTTGGTCGGTTCCGCCGGTATGGCCATCTCACTGGGCACCGCGGCGTTCTGTTTCCATTCGGCAACAGTGACCAAGAACGAGATCGGCGAATCTGTGGCCACGCTGACCGGAGCGAACGCGACTATCGCACTTATCGGTGCGAACGCATTCGTATTCTTCTTCGCTCTGTCCTGGGGCCCGGTGGTCTGGGTGTTGATCTCCGAGATGTTCCCCAACCGCGTGCGTGCTGCAGCAGTAGGAATTGCGACCGCCACCAACTGGGTCGCGAACTTCCTGGTCTCCTGGACGTTCCCGGCACTGGCCGATTGGAATCTGTCGTACACCTACGCCGGCTACGCCGTCATGGCAGTGTTGTCGCTGTTCGTCGTCCTGCGATTCGTGAAGGAAACGCGAGGCAGCACACTCGAATCCGTCCAGTAACGAGATCTCACGGTGTCACACCGAAAAGCGGTGGCCCTCGGATTGATCCGAGGGCCACCGCTTTTCGAGATTATCGTGAGACGAGCCGTCAGCCTTGCGCGACTTCGCCCTGAGCCGACGCCGAGGACGCGTCTTCCTGGACGTGGACACCGACGCTGCCCATGCCCGCCACCCAGCCGGTGATCTTGCGGGAGAGGTCCTGAGCCGTGAGTCCGAGTTCCTTGTGGATGGCCTCGCGGCTGGCGTGATCGAGGAACTGCTGGGGAACGCCCATGTCGCGGCACGACGTGTGCACTCCGGCTGCCCGCATCGCCGCCGAGACCGTCGAACCGATGCCGCCGTGCAGACCACCGTCTTCGATGGTGACCACGAGGGCGTACTTGTCCGCCATCTTCACCAGGGAATCCGCGACCGGCAGAACCCACCGCGGATCGACGACGGCAACCGAGATGCCCTGCTTGTCGAGCCGCTCGGCAATCTCGAGTGCCAGGGATGCAAACGGGCCCACCGCGACGAGGAGCACGTCGCCGCGCTCACCCTCGCTGGACTTGAGAACGTCGACCATTCCGTCGAGTCGCTTCACGGCCGGAATCGCTTCGGGTACAGCGCCCTTCGGGAAACGAACGACGGTTGGGCCGTCGTCGACGAGAAGCGCCTCGTCCAGTTCTTCCCGCAGCGTGTCGGCGTCACGCGGTGCCGCGACGCGGATCCCCGGGATGATTCCGAGCAGCGAAAGATCCCAGACGCCGTTGTGGCTGGCGCCGTCGACTCCGGTGACCCCGGCGCGGTCGAGCACGACTGTCACCGGTTGCTTGAGCAGAGCGACGTCCATCAACAACTGGTCGAAAGCCCGATTGAGGAAGGTCGAGTAGATAGCAACGACGGGGTGAAGTCCGCCAAGAGCAAGACCGGCGGCCGAGGTCATCGCATGCTGCTCGGCGATACCGACGTCGAAGAACCGATCGGGGAACTTCTCACCGAAGGCCGCGAGGCCGGTGGGCCCGGCCATCGCCGCGGTGATGGCGACGATGTCCTCACGACGCGAAGCCTGCTCGATCAACGCGGCCGAGAAGACCGACGTCCAGTCCGGCGCGGACGACTTGGTGCCGCGACCGGTGACGGGATCGATGACACCGGTGGCATGCATCTGGTCGGCCACGTCGTTCTCGGCGTGTGCGTAACCGTTGCCCTTTCGAGTGACGGCATGCACGATGACCGGTCCGCCGTAGGCCTTCGCCCGGCGCAATGCCGATTCCATGGCGGCTTCGTCGTGTCCGTCCACCGGTCCGAGGTATTTGATACCGAGATCGGTGAACATGACCTGAGGGCTGACCGCGTCTTTGAGACCCGCCTTCATTCCGTGCAGGACGGAGTACGCGGTGCGCCCCACCCAGGGCAGTCTCTTGACCATGCGTCGGCCACTGTCGAGGGCGCGCTCGTAACTCGGTGCGGTTCGCAGTGCCGAAAGATGGTCGGCGAGTCCGCCGATGGTCGGTGCGTAGGAGCGGCCGTTGTCGTTGACGACGATCACCACCGAACGGTTCTTGCCTGCCGCGATGTTGTTGAGAGCTTCCCAACACATTCCGCCGGTCAGCGCACCGTCACCGACGACGGCAACTACGTGGCGATTCTGACCCGTCAGCGCGAAGGCCTTCGCGAGGCCGTCGGCATAGGACAGCGCGGCGGAAGCGTGAGAGGACTCGACCCAGTCGTGTTCGCTCTCGGCGCGGCACGGATACCCGGACAGTCCGCCCTGCTTACGCAGAGTGTCGAACTGATCCTGACGACCGGTGAGGATCTTGTGTACGTAGGCCTGATGGCCCGTGTCGAAGATGATCGCGTCCTGCGGCGAGTCGAAAATTCGGTGCAGTGCGAGGGTCAACTCCACGACGCCCAAGTTGGGCCCGAGGTGACCACCGGTCGCAGCGACCTTCAGCACGAGGAACTCACGAATCTCGTCGGCCAACTCCGTCATCTCGGCGTGGCTCAACTGACGTAGATCGTCAGGACCCTGAATGCGGGCAAGAACACCCAACGAGATCGCTCCCTCCGTGCTTCACAGCTGCACCGGTGCGCGCCGCGGCTGTCTTCGCGACAGTGCTGCCAGTCTACGGAGCGTTCCGGCGAACCGACACGCGGACTCGGCCCGATTCCGGTGTGACTTCGCGTAACAGCGAAATCCCGCGGATCGCTCGTGATCGCAATCACAGACAAATGGGATCCGTCGCGATCGACTCGGCAACTCTTCTTCCACAAAACGACCGCCATGTCAGCTTAAGGTCGACGTATGGGAACTGTGGTCGACGACCTGATAACGCGAGTGTTCGACGAAGTCCGATCACTCGACGAAGGCGAGTTGGCCGACTACATCCCCGAACTCGCGGCGGTCGCCCCCGATTCGTTCGGAATCTGCATCGCCACCGTAGACGGTTACGTCTACGAGATCGGTGACTCGCGAATCCCGTTCACCATTCAGTCGATCTCGAAGCCCTTCACCTACGCCTTGGCTCTCGCCGATCGAGGAAGCGAGGCGGTTGCCGCGAAAATCGACGTCGAACCATCCGGCGAGCCGTTCAACGAAATCAGCCTCGACCCGCTCACCGAACGGCCACGAAACCCCATGATCAATGCCGGGGCGATCACCGCTGCATCACTGGTTGCCGGACCGAATCCCGAGGCCCGCTTCGAGCGCATCCGCTCGGCGTACTCGCGATACGCAGGCCGCGAGCTGACCTTCAACGAAGCCGTCTACACCTCCGAGGCCCGCACCGGTCACCGCAACCGTGCGATCGGCCACATGCTGCGATCCTTCGACGTCATCACCGGCAATCCCGACGAGGCCGTCGACCTGTACTTCCGTCAGTGTTCGATCGACGTGACCTGCCGTGATCTGAGTCTGATGGCTGCGACGATGGCGAACAACGGCGTCAATCCGCTCACCCACGAGCGTGCGCTGGCACCCGCAGGCGTCGAACAGGTCCTCAGTGTCATGGCAACCTGCGGGATGTACGACGGCGCCGGCAAGTGGCTGGTAGAGGTCGGATTGCCGGCCAAGAGCGGTGTCGGCGGCGGAGTGCTGGCGGTTCTGCCGGGCCAGATCGGGATCGCCGTGTACTCCCCCAGGCTCGACGTTCACGGCAACAGTGTTCGCGGAGTTGCGTCTGCCCGGGCACTGTCGAAGGAACTCGAACTGCACTTCCTCCACGTGACGCGGGCGTCACGCTCGTCGATCCGGGCCAGATACAGCGTCATCGAAGCACCGTCGCGAGTACGACGCACCCCGACCGAACAAGCCGTGCTCGACGACGTCGGCAAGCGCAGCCGGGTCTACGAACTGCACGGCGATCTCCTCTTCACCGGTGCCGAATCGGCGGTCCGCGAAATCGGCTCGGTGGACGAGGGCCTCGAAGTTGTCGTCATCGACGTCCGCCGCGTCGACGACGCCAGCGACGTCGCAGTACGCATGATCACCGCGCTGCAGGTTCAACTGGCCGAGCAGGCTTGTGCTGTGGCCGTCGTCGATCCGCAAGGACTGCTGGGACAACGAAGTTCGAGCATCGACCCCGCCAGACGAAGTGGTCGGGTTTTTGCCGATCTCGATTCCGCCATGCAGTGGTGCGAAGACACGCTGCTTGCGGTGCATTGTGAGGCCGATCGGCAGGCGTCGACGATCTCGATCGAGGACCACCCAGTTCTCGATGCTCTGTCCGCGGCGCAGATCGAGGGATTCTCCGCAGAACTGGAGACGCGAACCTATGCCCGCGGCGAGAAGATCGCCCGCCGAGGCGAAGCGGCCTCGGGGTTCTATCTGATTCTCAGCGGCCAGGTCAGCACCATGTTCACCGACGCGCACGGGGTCGAGCACCGCATCACGACGCTCTCCGCCGGAATGACGTTCGGCGAGATGACGATGTTCCTCGACACTCCGTTCCTCAACGACATCCGCGCCGATTCCACGGTCACCGTGGCCGTCCTGACTCCGGAGCGATATGCAGAACTGACCGCGCAGGCACCCGAGTTGAAACTTGCGCTTCTCGAACGACTGGCGGCGGGCGCCTACGAGCAATTGGACCTGATGTTGCGGAGTGTCATATCCGCCGGACGAATCGGATAGGAACCACACGTGCCCACCACCGCCTTCACCTCGGAGCCGTCCACTGTCACGGTGACCGGAACCGCCACTGCAACAGCTGTTCCCGACATCGTGCGATTGACGATCGGAGTATCGGTGACACAGACGGCCGTTTCCGACGCGTTCGACGCCGTCGCGCGTCTGTCCACTGCCCTGACCGAGACCCTGCACGCGCGCGGTGTGCGCGGAGCGGACCTCACCACCGCCGGGCTGAGCGTCCATCCGCAGACTCACTGGAGCGACGGAGGCCGCCAGGAGACAACAGGATTCACGGCATCGACAACTTTCCGAGTCGTACTGCGAGAGCTGGAGCCGGAAGCGGCGAACTCCCCCGCTGCCGTCATCGCGGCATGTGTATCGGTGGGTGGCGACGCGATTCGGCTCGACGGACTGGAGTTCGATCTCGACGACCGCAGCGATCTGGCGACAAGAGCACGCGAATTGGCCTGGACGGCAGCCGAATCGAAGGCCAGACAGTTCGCAGACCTGGCAGACAAAGATCTGGTCGAAGTCCTCGAGGTGCTCGAGGACTTCGACCAGATCGTGCCGATGCGCGGACGTGTCGCGGCGATGAAAGCGGATTCGGCCCCGATAGCCGTCGAACGCGGAGAGATCGAAGAATCGATCTCGGTCCGCGTTCGATGGGCTATGGCGTGACAACAGTAATTCAGAAGACGCGGCCGGCAGTAGACCAGCCGGGCTTGCGGATCAGCGAGTGAGGTTCTTCTCCTCGTTCTTCTCTTCGCGTTCTTCTTCGAACTTCTGCTCGGCGTCGGGGGTTGCCATGTCGATGGTGGTGCGCAACGGACGGTTCGGGATGAAGATGACCGACACGAGCGTGACCACGGCGACGACGGCTGCGACCAGGAAGATCCGTCCTGTTGCGTCGCCGTAGGCGAACCGAACGATCTGCGAGACGAAGTCAGGCATATTGCTCAGGTCGAGGCCGTCCTGGAGGCTCTTTCCAGCTACTGCCTGCTGCTCGGGCGGCAAGGTGGAGACCGAATCGACTGTCAGTGTCTTGACGCGGGTCGCAAGAATCGAACCGAGCACCGACACGCCGATCGCGCCGCCGAAGGTGCGGAAGAACGCCACGATACTGCTGGCCGCGCCGATGTTCTCGACGCTGACCGTGTTCTGCACGGCGAGAACGATGTTCTGCATCAGCATGCCGGTACCGAGACCCACGATGGCGATGAAGATTCCGATTGTCCACAGGCTGGTTGCGTGGTCGATCGTCGACAGCAGCCCGAAACCGACCAGCAGCAGAACTGCGCCGGCGACGATGAAGGGCTTCCACTGACCGAACTTGGTGATCAGCTGGCCCGAGCCGACCGAGGCGACGAGCATGCCTGCGACCATCGGAATGGTGAGCAATCCGGCTTCGGTGGGATCGAATCCGCGTGCGGTCTGGAAGTACTGCGTCAGGAACGTCGTCGCGCCGAAGAGGCCGACACCAACTGCGATCGAGGCGATGATCGCGAGAGCCGTTGTGCGCTCGGTGATGATCTTGATCGGCAGGATCGGATCCTTGACCTTGGATTCGACGAACATCGTCAGGCCGAGCAGGGCCAGACCACCGATGACGAAGAAGGCCGACTCCTTCGAGAACCAGGCGTAGTAGTCGTCCTGACCGGCAAACGAAACCCAGATCAGCAGGACGCTGACACCGGCGGTGAGCAAGGTGGCGCCCATCCAGTCGATGGAGACGTTGTCCTTCTTCACGGTCTCGACGTGCAGTGTGCGCTGAAGCAGGAACAATGCGATGACTGCCAGCGGAACACATACGTAGAAGCACCAGCGCCAGCCGGCAGTGTCCACGAGGACGCCGCCGAGGATCGGTCCACCGGACATCGAGACGGCCATGGCCGCACCCATGTATCCGGAGTAGCGACCGCGATCTCGCGGCGGGATGATCGTGCCGATGATGGCTACGACGAGAGCGGTCAGACCGCCCATACCGATGCCCTGGATGACACGCGCACCGAGCAGCAACGGAACGTTGTGCGCCGCGCCGGCGATGACCGAGCCGATCACGAAGATGACGATCGCGGTCTGGACCAGGACCTTCTTGTTGTAGAGGTCGGCAAGCTTGCCCCAGATCGGCGTCGACGCCGCGGTGGCGAGCAACGCTGTCGTGATGATCCAGGCGTACTGCGTCTGAGTTCCGTGCAGTTCACCGATGATCGTGGGAAGCGCTGTGGAAACGATGGTGCTACTGAGCAGCGCGGTGAACAGCGCTGCGATGAGTCCGGTGAGTGCTTCGAGAATTTCGCGGTGAGTCATCGCGCCCGCTTCGCGAGCCGATCCGTCACCTCCGGTACTTGCCCGGGTTTCTCCTACTGTTGCTGCCATGTGCCTTATCTCCCAATACTTTCTACGCCCGTGTGCGGAACTGCCGGTGAGGCCTGCCGATTCGATGCGCCGAACGTCTCGTTGAGACGTTGCAGCGATGTCACTGCGGCCATGGCCTCTTCCTGGCTCCAGTCTTCGAGCATGTTGCGCAAACGCGCCGCACGCCGCTGCGTGGTTCTCCGTAAAACGTCGTGTCCCTCTTCCGATACTCGGATGCGGAACGCCCGCTTGTCAGCCGGATCGGGATTTCTCTCGACATACCCAGCGTCGACCAGATCCGACATTTGTCGGCTGAGCGACGACTGACTGACACACAGATCGACGGCCAATTCGTTCTGTCGGCACTCCCCACGCGCCGCCAGCATGAACAACACACTGACCAGCGCAGGCGGCAGCAGGCTGTCTGCACCGGTGGTGACCGCGGCTCGCAGCGATCTGCCGAACATGAAGATCGTGTCGACGAGCGCTTGGGCCGTCTCCGGCTGTACCGACATTGCCTACCCCTGAATTCGAGTGGCCCGAACGAGCCGTGACTTGAAAACGGAAAACTACTTGCAGAACGAAACTATACGATTAGTTGCGTAATGCAAGCAACTGTTGTGAACGCGAGAAGCGTCACACCGTTTCAGGGAAAGATTTCGGGACGTCTCAGCGTTCGAGGAGCGCGATGCACTCCATGTGGTGAGTCTGGGGGAACGCGTCGAACGCCCGGAGGCCACCGATTCTGAAGCCCTGCTCCAGGTAGAGGCCGATATCGCGACCGAACGACGCCGGGTCGCACCCGATGTGGACTATCCGCTCAGCGCCCGTTGAGGCGAGAGCTTCCACGACCGGACGGCCGGCCCCCGCACGTGGCGGGTCGAGCACGACGACAGCAGGCGAACGCTCCAGATCCGCGATGATGTTCTCGACGCGGGCGCTGTGGAAGCGCACCTGACCGAGATCGGACAGCGCTGCCTGCCCGTTCGCGACTGCACGCGCCGAAGATTCGACGGACTCCACCACGCCGGACGGCCCGACAAGCTCGGCGAGCACAGCTGCGAACACGCCGACACCGCCGTAGAGATCCCAGGCCGTGTCCGCGGTAGCGGCTCCGGCCCACTCCCCGACCACCTGTGAGTAAGTGGCCGCAGCGCCGCGATGGGCCTGCCAGAAACCGGTCGCGGCCAGCGCCCATTCTCGACTGCCGACGCGCTCGATCACTGTGTCCGATCCGATGGCAACTCGGGTCTTTCGCGGGCCGCCGCTTGCCGCTCGGCGTGCCATCGCGCCGCGTCGCCCGGGCGTCCGCCGTCCCGTCTTGGACACCGCGGGTGCCGCGATTTCCACGACGTGCCGCTCGCCGGCAGCGTCGAGAACAACCTGCAGCTCGCTACCTGGTGCCCACTGCGCACCGCCGAGACCGTCGTACGCGCTCTGATCGATCTGGGTGCACCGCAGGTCTGTGACGATCCGGTTGCTGCGGTACGCGTGGTATCCCGCGACCCCGTGCCCGTCCACCGCCAACCGGACTCGCGTGCGCCAACCCGTTCCGCCTCCGGTTCCGGGCAGTTCCTCTACCTCGACGTCCGATTCGACACGAGCGAGTCGCAGAAGCTGCTCCCGCACGACCGAGGTCTTCATCTCACGTTGGACGCTCAGATCCGCATGCGAGTAGTCGCAGCAGCCCGCCCCGCCCGGGCCGGAGATCGGGCATGTCGGATCGATCCGATGCGGAGAAGCGTCGAGAACGGTGATCGCGTCGGCGCGGCAGAACGATCCGCCCTTGTCCTCGGTCACCCGGACCAGCGCCCGCTCCCCCGGCAAACCGTGACGGACGAACACGACCCGCCCCTCGTGCCGGGCGACGACGAACCCGCCGTGACCGGGGTTGCCCAGATCGACCTCGAAGGTCTGTCCGGTCCAATTCTCACTCAACGAACTACGCCTGCCATTTCGATGTTGCCGATCATTTTTCGCCGGTGATCATTTCTCGCCGGTGTCGTAACCACGACGCGTGGCGCCTGCGGTCTTCTCGATGTCGAGCGGCTTCGCCTTTGCCGACGAACTCAGCTGCCACGGAACGCTCGTCACCATCACGCCGGGCTGGAAGAGCAGGCGGCTCTTGAGGCGGAGCGCACTCTGGTTGTGCAGGATCTGCTCCCACCAGTGTCCGACGACGTACTCGGGAATGAAGACGGTGACGACATCACGCGGAGCATCGCGTCGTACACGCTTGACGTAGTCGAGAACCGGCTTGGTGATTTCGCGGTACGGCGACTCGATCACCTTGAGCGGAACCGTCACGTCACTCTTCTCCCACTCCCGCACGAGTGCGCGGGTGTCCGGCTCGTCGACGTTGACCGTGATGGCTTCGAGGGTGTCCGGTCGCGTGGCTCGCGCGTAGGCGAGAGCTCGCATGGTCGGCATGTGCAACTTCGAGACGAGCACGATCGAGTGCGTGCGGCTGGGGAGTACGCCGTCCCACTCCTGCTCCTCGAGCTCGGCTGCGACGCTGTCGTAGTGCTTGCGGATCATCTTCATCACGATGAAGATCGCGACCATCGCGACAATAGCGATCCATGCGCCGGCAGCGAACTTGGTGATCAGAACGATGATCAAGACGGTGGCGGTCATTGCCAGACCGATCGAATTGATCACTCGCGAGCGCTGCATACGGGCCCGCTGCGCCTTGTCGGTCTCGGACTTCAGATGCCGAGTCCAGTGCTTGATCATGCCCGTCTGGCTGAGCACGAACGAGACGAAGACGCCGACGATGTACAGCTGGATGAGCTTGGTGACCTCGGCGCCGAACACCACGACGAATGCGATCGCAGCACCGGAGAGGAAGAGGATTCCGTTGCTGAATGCCAGTCGGTCGCCGCGCGTGTGCAGCTGACGCGGTAGGTACCGATCCTGCGCCAGGATCGATCCGAGTACCGGGAATCCGTTGAACGCGGTGTTCGCGGCCAGAACCAGGATCAGTGCCGTGACGATCGCCATGAAGAAGAATCCGATCGGGAAACCACTGAAGACGGCTTCGGCGATCTGCGCGATCAAGGTCTTCTGGTGGTAACCCTCCGGCGCACCGACCAGCTGTTCCTGCGGATTGTGTGCGTAGACGATGCCGATCTTCTGAGCCAGGATGATGATGCCCATCAGCAGGACGATGGCGATCGACCCGAGCAGCAGCAAGGTCGTGGCAGCGTTGCGCGACTTCGGCTTCTGGAACGCCGGTACGCCGTTGCTGATGGCCTCGACGCCGGTCAGTGCGGCACAGCCCGAGGAGAATGCGCGGGCGATCAGAAACGCGAAGGCAATTCCGTACAGATGCGAATCCTCGGCGTTGAGCGTGAACGACGACGATTCCGCGTGCACATCCTCGCCGAGGACGTAGATCCGGAAGAATCCCCACCCGAGCATCAGGAACATGCCGACGATGAATGCGTAGGTCGGAATTGCGAACGCGGTCCCCGATTCACGGATACCGCGAAGGTTGACCGCGGTCAGCAACACGATCGCCGCAACCGCGAACAACACCTTGTGCTGCGCGACGAACGGCAGAGCCGAGCCGATGTTCGACGCCGCCGACGAGATCGACACGGCGACCGTCAGCACGTAGTCGACCATCAGCGCACTACCGACGGTCAGACCGGCGGTCGGGCCGAGGTTGACCGTCGCGACCTCGTAGTCGCCGCCACCGGAGGGGTATGCGTGGACGTTCTGGCGGTAGCTCGCCACCACCACAGCCATGACGATGGCGACGGACAATCCGATCCAGGGGGTGTACGCATACGCGGAAATACCCGCGACGGAGAGAACCAGGAAGATTTCTTCGGGGGCATACGCGACGGACGACATCGCGTCGGACGCGAAGACCGGTAGTGCAATTCGCTTGGGTAGCAGCGTGTGCCCGAGTTTGTCGCTTCGGAACGGCCGACCGAGCAGGAGCCGCTTGGTAGCGGTCGAGAGCTTAGACACGTGCAAAGCGTAAGCCGTCTCGCCCGATTCGGAGTCATCAGAGCCCCAACTTCACCTTTTGTCGTGACAACCGGCACGCGGGCGACCGTTGTACTTGCTCTTCCCGTGAGGGGCTGTACCGTTCGATTCGGCGTGCAATCGCGCCATGAGGGTCCATGAACGGAGTAGGGCGTGTATGTCGTCATCATGGGGTGCGGTCGAGTGGGTTCTTCCCTCGCCGCGTCTCTGACCAGGATCGGACATGAGGTCGCCGTCATCGACCGCGATCAGAGTGCGTTTCTGCGTCTCGATCTCGACTTCCCGGGAACCAAGGTTCTGGGAATGGGGTTCGACCGTGACGTGCTGGTCCGGGCGGGAATCGAGCGGGCCGACGCCTTTGCCGCGGTGTCCTCGGGAGACAATTCCAACATCATCGCAGCGCGAGTCGCACGCGAGACTTTCGGCGTCGAACGCGTCGTCGCACGTATTTACGACGCCAAGCGTGCCGCCGTTTACGAGCGACTCGGCATTCCCACGGTCGCCACCGTGCCGTGGTCGACGGATCGTTTCCTGCACACGTTGACCAAGGAAAGTCAGACTGCGAAGTGGCGCGATCCCTCGGGCACTGTCGCCATCACCGAACTTGCCCTGCACGAGGATTGGGCGGGCAAGCCGATCGCCCTCCTCGAGGGCGCGACCAGTTCGAGAGTCGCCTTCATCATCCGCTTCGGGACCGGCATTCTCCCCGACCGCAAGACTGTCATCCAGGCCGACGATCAGGTCTACATCGCCGCCGTGTCGGGAACCGTCGCCGAAGCTGTCGCACTGGCCGGCAACCCGCCGCCGAGCGACGACTGAGGGAGGCCGCAGATGACTGATCCGTACGCCGCCCCCCACAACAAGACTGCGACTGTGTTGCACTACAACGTGATTGGAAGTTCTCGATGAAGGTCGCCATCGCCGGAGCCGGCGCCGTAGGCCGTTCCATTGCGCGAGAGCTGATTCGAAGCTCACATGACGTCATGCTGATCGAACGCAAACTCGATCACATCGAACCGGAGTCGGTGCCCGAGGCGAAGTGGGTGCACGCGGACGCCTGCGAACTCAGCAGACTCGAGGACGCGTCGATGGAGTCGTACGAGGTCGTGATTGCCGCGACCGGAGACGACAAGGCAAACCTGGTCCTCAGTCTGCTCGCGAAAACCGAGTTCGGTGTTCGCCGAGTTGTCGCCCGCGTCAACGATCCCCGCAACGAGTGGCTCTTCGACGAGTCCTGGGGCGTGGACGTCGCCGTCTCGACACCGCGGATGCTCGCTTCGCTCGTCGAAGAGGCCGTCTCGGTCGGTGACCTGGTCAAACTGATGACATTGCGGCAGGGACAGGCCAACCTCGTCGAGATCACGTTGCCCGACAACACACCTCTTGCCGGAAAAGCCGTCAAGAAACTCGAACTTCCGCGAGACTGCGCACTGGTCACCATCCTGCGTGGCGGACGCGTGATCGTCCCGCAGATGGACGATCCCATCGAAGGCGGGGACGAACTGCTCTTCGTTGCGGCCGTCGACGCCGAGGATCAGTTGCGCGTTGCACTCCGCCTGGAGAATTGACCGACGAACACACTGACGACGAAAGGGAATCACATGGCACAAGCGCCCGAAAACACCGTAGTCACCGACAATCCGGCCCAGAGCCGGTACGAGATCCATGCCGACGGCGACCTCGCCGGGATCGAGGACTACACCACCTCCGGTGACGTCGTCTCGTTCAACCACACCGAGATCTACCCCGCCTTCGAAGGTTTCGGATTGGCCGGGATTCTCGTCCGCCAGGCTCTGGACGACCTACGAGCACGCGGCCTCAAGGTTCATCCGGTGTGCCCGTACGTCGTGAAGTTCCTCGACAAGCACCCCGAGTACCAGGACCTGATCAGCTGAGATCTCGGTCTTCGCGCGGCTTCGTCAGATTCACCGAGCCCACCTCTTCGGCCCCTGCGTCCGTGGCGGTGGGCTCGCTGCTTTCGGGCTCCACAACCGGTTCAGGCTCGACGATGCGATCGGCCTTACGCACAGCCCAGACCGTCACGAGCAGCACCAAACCGGTCAACGGCCAACCCATGCCGATACGCGCGACTGCGAGCCATCCGGTGTGGTCGGTGTCGTAGAGCTGTGACTGAACGAGATACCGCGCACCGAAGACCAACGCCCACGCTGCCGTCGCGACGTCGTAGAGCCGGACGGCGGAGCTGTGCTTGCGCCAGAGATTGCCGTGCCCGTTGAGATAGCCCCAGATGATTCCGACGAGGGGCCAGCGTACGAGGATCGAAATCAGGAAGACCGCACCGTAGGCGAGGCTCGTGTAGATACCGAAGAGGAAATATCCTTTGGCGTCGCCGGTGCGGTAGGCGATGAATGCGGAAACTCCGACTCCGAGAAAACCGGAAATAGCGGGTTGGAGGGAATCCTTGCGGAAGAGGCGCCAGGCCGCGATAGCGACAGCGACGCCCAATGCGGCCCAGATTGCCGCGGTGAGATTCCAGATGCTGTTGACCGGGACAAAAATCAGAATCGGCAACGACGAATAGATCAGACCACTCAGCCCGCCGAGTTGGTCGATTACCGATCGCTGTTGTGTTTCAGTCACCTGTCGAGGGTGCCACAGTCACCGAGTTGCACGGTAAATGCGGGAAACGCGCCTATTCGCCGCGCAGTTCGTAGTAAGGGTTGAAGATCGCCTTGCGACCGTCACGCTCGCCCACACGACCGCGGATCAGCAGGGTCTTACCGGTCTCGATTCCCGGGATCCGGCGACGCCCGATCCAGACGAGATTGATCACCTCGGTGCCATCGAAGAACTCGGCCTCGATACTGGCATTTCCCGACTTGGGACACGCGTCGACGCTGCGGAGTCGGCCCACCATCGTGACTTCTTCACCGCGACGACAATCGCATGCCTTCTGACCTCCGGAAGCCTTGTTGGACTCGACCATCTCCTGGGCGTCCAACTGGTCGACGTCCTCGGTCAGACGCTGGGTCAGTCGACGAAAATATCCTGCGGCGGCGGGTGCCATTGCGCGCTCCTGCGAACATGTGTGACGCAAGGGTTTCGCGTCACGTGAAGGGCTGTGTGATCGCCACTGTAGACCCATTACGAGCGTGTAACCACACCGGTCAGTCCGCGTCTCGGGGGCACCGGGCAAGATCAAGAGATGCAGAACTCTGAATCGGCGACCGTTGCCGTCGTTCTCCCAGGTACAGGCTCTGACGCCCACTTCGCGGACCGCGCATTCCGGGCGCCGCTGGAGGCTCTGGGTGTGCGCATCATCGCAATTGAACCGGACCCTCGGCGTGTCGTGGACGGCTATCTGGACGCGATGGACAGAGCCGCGGACACGCACGGCCGAATCATCGTCGGAGGGGTCTCGATCGGAGCGGCCGTTGCACTCCAGTGGGCCGCCGACAATCCCGATCGAACGGTGAGTGTGTTGGCAGCGCTTCCGGCCTGGACGGGCTCGGCCGACGACGCCCCCGCAGCAGCGAGCGCGCGGTTCACCGCCGGGCAACTGCGCTCCGAAGGCTTGGAGTCGGTGATCGCTGCGATGCTCGCGTCGAGTCCGGCGTGGCTCGGAGCCGAACTCGAGCGCTCCTGGCGCTCTCAGTGGCCCGATCTCCCGGCTGCGCTCGACGAGGCGGCGTCGTACCACTCACTCGGCGAGAGCGCGCTACGGGCGGTGGGCGTTCCGGTCGGCATTGCGTCGGCGGTGGACGATCCGGTTCATCCCGCGTCAGTGGCGCAGGCCTGGGCGGCTTCACTCCCCCGCGGCGCAGTCGCCACGACGACGCTCGACATGATCGGGCGCGACCCCGCGGTTCTCGGGTCCACCTGCATCAAAGCGCTCGCGGCGATCGAATCCGATACCACCGCGAGCGCCTGAAGAAAATTCTGTTACTGACCCAATTGCTGCATGGCAGAACCGGATTCGCCGCTACGAGGCGGCGGGGTCGGCCGTGCTGGAGGTGCCGGCGGAGCGGGCGGTGCTGACTGCTGTTGCTGCTGGGCGGCGACCTGTTGCTGCTGCGCTGCCGCCAACTGCTGCTCGTGTGCGGCCGCCAACTGCTCGGCGAGCACCTGCGGGAGCACCACGGGCAGCGGTGTCCGCACCGGATGCGGCTCTGATCCTCGGTTGACGACGGTGTCACGCAAGATGTCCCGTGCGATTGCCACCAGAGGAGCGTTCGCGGCGGTGGATCCACTCGGACCCGCGACCACGCAGCGCACCATCCACCGGGGACCGTCGACGCCGATGAACCGCAGGTCCATGTTGGCCGTCACAGCAGCCAGTTCACGGCCCCACGGGCCGTTCTCGACGCTCACCGCGGAATTGTCGTCGCGAAGCGACTGCGCGAGCTCGGCAACGACCTCACGCCACTGACCGGGCGATTTCGGGGCGGCGTAGGCAGCAACCGTGATGCGGCCGTGCTCGGTGACCAGGTGCACGGCCTGCGGCGAACCGTTGGGCGCCATCTCGACCTGCAACTGCCCGCCGGTCGGCATCGGCACCAGAACGGAACCGAGATCAAGACGCTGACCGTCACGGCCTGCCGTCGGATCGTCGGAATCGATCTCCGAGATGTCGTAAGGGCCTTCCGATTCGTCACCGAACTCGTCGCCGGTGACTTCGAGATCGTCTTCGACCTCGTCGATCTCCACCGACTCGTCGTTCTCGTCACCGAAGAAGCTGGTGGTTTCCTCGTCGACGTCTGTCTTCTTCTTGCGTCCGAACATGATTCAGACTCCCTCTCCGACTACCGCGCCAGGCGCATCGGTATCGAGTATCGCGTGCCCGCCGCTGGAACCGTAGCCTCCGGTTCCTCTGGTCGTGTCGTCCAGCGATTCGACTTCCTCGAAAACCGGAAGTTCGACTCGTTGAACCACGAGCTGAGCGATTCGGTCACCGCGGCGGATGTCGATGGCTGTGGCCGGATCGAGATTGATCAAGCAGACCTTGAGTTCGCCCCGGTATCCCGCGTCCACGGTTCCGGGCGCATTCACGATCGACAGTCCCGATTTGGCGGCGAGTCCGGAACGCGGATGGATCAACCCGACGGTGCCCACCGGCAAAGCGATCGCGATCCCCGTTCCGACCAGTGTTCGGTGGCCGGGCTCGATGGTGACGTCGCTGGTGGAGCACAGATCCACACCCGCATCTCCGGGATGCGCACGCTGTGGAACGGGCAGGTCTGGATCCAGTCGCTTCAAGGCGATGGAGAGATGGTCGCTCACGTGGGCCAAGACTACTCGTAGCGACGGACTATCCTTGACAGGTGCCCGAAACATCTCGACCTGACGTCGCCACCACAACGCCCCCGTCCACGACGCTGTACTCCGAGCGCCTGTGGGTGCCGATCTGGTGGTGGATCGCCGGGCTGGCCGTAGCCGGACTCCTCGCGGCCGAGGTCCACATGGGCCGCCCGGGGCTTCTCTCGTACCTGGCGTACGTCGTACTACTCCCGATCCCGATCTGGGCGGCATTCTGGCTCAGCCGGATGCGCGTCGAGGTGGTGGAGACAGCAGGGGTGAAGGAATTGCATGTGGGTAGAGCCCACCTGCCGGTCGAATTGATTTCACGGGCGGCAGCAGTGCCGGCGTCCGCGAAGAGTGCTGCGATGGGGCGCCAACTCGATCCGTCGGCGTTCGTCCAGCATCGCCCATGGGTCAAGACAATGGTGTTGATCGTGCTCGACGACCCGGAGGATCCCACGCCGTACTGGTTGGTGAGCACACGTCGTCCCGCTGATCTGCTGGCTGCGCTGGATCTCTGACCAGCGCGGTCACAGCAAAGCAGTACTTCCCGACCCTTGGTCGACCCTCGCGCTGACGGGTCGACCACCGGGAAGGGAGATCAGGCAGCGCAGTCCATGCATACGAGCTGTCCGTTGGCATCACTGGCCAGGCGGCTGCGGTGATGAACCAGGAAGCAGCTCGAACACGTGAACTCGTCTGCCTGCTTCGGAACAACTCGAACCGAGAGTTCCTCGCCGGAAAGGTCGGCACCCGGCAGCTCGAAGGACTCCGCGGTGTCCGTCTCGTCGATGTCGACGACGGCTGACTGCGCTTCGTTGCGTCGCGCCTTCAGCTCCTCGAGCGAGTCCTCCGAAACCTCGTCGGACTCTGTACGCCTCGGTGCGTCGTAGTCAGTTGCCATCTCGTCTACCCCATCCTCTTCGTGTATCCCGGTCCCGTGTGCGCCGAGAATCCGGTAGATCCTTGATGCGCATGGAAACCGCCGTGGCATCCAGATCATTCCCTGTCGCTGCATAACGCTGCAGGACTGGAATTAGTGCCCGGAAGTTCCTTCCGAGAACGTGATCTGCGCCTCATTTGGTTGTCATTTCGGCGTCCGGCCGATGCCCAGTTGAACGACCTGGGCCGCCAGACAGTAGCCGACGTGAGCACGAAAGTAGTAACCGAATCGGAAATTTCCGAAAAATGACTGCGAATTGTCACCAAGGCAAGAGCAAGCTGTGACCTTTCCACGATGTTTTCGGGCCGAATCCGGGTAGAAACAGGCCGGTAATCGGCCAACTGCCGTTTCGCAATCGACAAGGACTCGACGCGTCGAGCCTCGCTTCGGCTGTCTCGTCACACAGGCCCTCTAAGGTAGGCACCGAACGTCATGCCGGCGCCGCTCGGCCCGATGGCGAAGTAGAAGTTTCGTCAAGAAAGTCGAGGGATACCGTGGTTTCTCTGATCACCGAAGGCAGCTCTACCGATGACCAGGGACGTCCGTTCCGCCGTCGGCGCGCGTGGCCGGTGATCGCCGTGTTCGCGGTACTCGCATTGATCGGCAGTGTCTTGTGGGTCCGCATCCTGAGCGCCGAGGCGGAAGTCAGTGACACCGTCGCCTGCAACCTGCCGCAACCTTCGTCCGATCCTTCGGCAGCGGCGCCACTACCGCTGGGAACCGTCGTCGACCGCTCGAAGCTGCTCGACGTGGATCCCGCTCCCCTCGCCGCCACCAAGGTTCGTGTGTTCAACGCCAACGGTGAACACGGTCAGGCGGCCCAGGTGGCAGCGCAACTGAGCGAGTTCGGCTTCTCCAGCGCGCCGGACGTCCAGGTCGGAAACGACCCCGTCTACGTCGACCAGAACATGGAGTGCCAGGGTCAGATCCGATTCGGAGCGAACGGCCTCGCCGCCGCCAGTTCCGTCTGGCTGGTCGCCCCCTGCGCCGAACTGGTCCAGGACGGCCGCGGCGACGACACCGTCGACCTGGCTCTCGGCACCTACAACAAGGGCGCCCTGACCCCCAACACCGACGCCACCGCGATCCTGCATGCTCTGGCCGAGCAGCCCGCAAACGCCGAAGTCGCTCCGATGGACATCGCACTGCTCAAAGCAGCGCGCACGGCGCGATGCTGACAGGCCTCAGCTCGGAATCGGCTGATCTGCGCCGATCGAACTGAGCATGTGCGCGAACTGCTCGGCGATCGCCGGAGCGACTGCGTAAACGACATCGCCGTCGGCCGACGTGGAATTGGGCGCCGGGACGTTGATGACGGCGCCCGCTTCGGAAGCGATCAAGGAGCCGGCTGCCCAGTCCCACGGACTCAGTCCGTGTTCGAAGTGAGCGTCGACCCGGCCGGTGGCAACCATGCACAGATCCAACGCAGCCGAACCGATGCGTCGGATGTCGCGGACCTGCGGCAGGATCTGCCCGATCAACGTGCCCTGCACCTTCCGGCGATCCGCTCCGTAACCGAAGCCGGTGGCCAACAGCGCCATTGACAGCTCGGTCACCTCATTGGCTTGCAGGTCGCTGACGACGCCGTCGGCCGTGGTCATGGTTGCACCGCCGCCCCGATGCGCGGCGTACGTGGTTTCCAACGACACGTCGACGACAGCCCCGGCTACCGAGAACCCGTCGATCTGTACGGCCACCGAGATGGCGAACGCGGGGATTCCGTAGAGAAAATTCACCGTGCCGTCGATGGGATCGACAACCCATCGAACTCCCGCGGAATCGTCGGTGTCTCCGCCACCTTCCTCACCCAGGATCGAATCTGCAGGGCGCAATTGCGCCAGAAGGTCGCGAATCACTTGTTCGGTTTCGGTATCGACCACCGTGACGGGATCGGTGGGCGTGCTCTTCGCCGCAACCGAACCACCCTCGGCGGCACCGGAACCCACCAGGCCGAATACCTCGGGCCGACGCAAGCGGACGTGTTCGGCTGCGCGTTCGGCGACGGCTACGGCTACTTCCCGCAACTGTGCGGGGTCCAGAGAATCGGCGGAAAAGTCGGGCAACGTTCTTTCTGAAGGGCGCACCGGACCATCGCAACACATCTCTACCGAGGGGCACCACTCGAACGTCTGGAGGCGGGCGGTTCGAGAGGACGCGCCCGGGTCCTTGTTCGGGTTAGTGTTTGCAACGGTAGATCGTGACCTCGAATTCGACACTCAGGAGCGCAGGACGATGACAACCACAGGTTTCGGGATCGACGTCGGCGGTAGCGGCGTCAAGGGCGGCACGATCGACCTGAGCACCGGGGAAATGATCGGTGACCGCATCAAGATCCTGACCCCGCAGCCGTCCACACCCGATGCGATCGCGGGCACTGTCGCCGAGATCGTCGAGCAGGCCAAGTGGACCGGTCCGGTCGGCATCACCTTGCCCGCTGTCGTGACCGGCGGCGTCGCGCGAAGCGCCGCGAACATCGACAAGTCCTGGATCGACACCGACGCCGCCGCCCTGTTCGGCAAGGCGCTGGGCGGGCGCGAGGTCACCGTCCTCAACGACGCCGACGCTGCCGGAATCGCCGAGGACTCGTTCGGAGCGGGCAAAGACACCTCCGGCGTCGTGATCTTGTTGACCTTCGGCACCGGAATCGGATCTGCCGTGCTGCACAACGGAGTTCTGTTGCCCAACACCGAGTTCGGCCACCTCGAGGTCGACGGCAAGGAAGCCGAGCACCGGGCGGCGTCGTCGGTGAAGGAGAAGAAGGACTGGAGCTACAAGGAGTGGGCGGTCGAGGTCTCGCGAGTTCTGACCACCTTCGAGAACCTGCTCTGGCCAGATCTCTTCATCGCCGGAGGCGGTATCAGCCGCAAGCACGAGAAGTGGATTCCGCATCTGACCAACCGCACCAAGGTCGTCCCCGCCACCCTTCTCAACACCGCCGGAATTGCCGGAGCTGCGCTCGCATCGGTCGGACTGACCAGGCCGGCCTCCGTCGCCGGATGAGAATACCCGCACGTGAAAAGCGGAAAATCTACCTGTTACGGCCCGCCGTGACGTAAGAGTTTCCTGAGAGTCGTTACAATGGTGAAGTCCGGCTGCGCGCCGGCCAACAACCATTGACCTCTCCGCCGGATCACCACTCTGGCGTGACGCCGCACGACACCGTCACGAAAGGGCGTACGTGGCAGCCACCGATACACGTCAGACTGCTGATTCTCCATCAGAGTCAGAGCCACAATCTCCAGCCGTGGAGGCGGCCACCGTCACCGCTCCGGCAGCCAAGAAGGCTCCGGCGAAAAAGGCCCCCGCCAAGAAGGCAGCAGCAAAGAAGGCTCCGGCCAAGAAAGCTCCGGCCAAGAAGGCAGCAGCTAAGAAGGCCAGCCCCAAGAAGGCCGGCGATCCTGACGCCGAAGACGGCGATGTCGAGTTGGAAGACATCGACATCACGGACGGCGACCTTGCCGAGGTCGAGTCCGATGTCGTCGAGGTCGTAGCAGTCGGCGAAGACGAAGAGACCGCTGCAGAGCCGTCCGAGAAGGACAAGGCTTCCGGCGACTTCGTCTGGGACGAGGAAGAGTCCGAGGCTCTCCGTCAGGCACGCAAGGATGCCGAACTGACGGCGTCCGCCGACTCGGTTCGCGCCTACCTCAAGCAGATCGGCAAGGTCGCACTCCTCAACGCCGAAGAGGAAGTCGAACTGGCCAAGCGCATCGAGGCCGGCCTCTACGCCGTGCAGATCATGCAGGACCTCGCTGACAAGGGCGAGAAGTTGCCTGCGGCTCAGCGACGCGACATGAGCTGGATCTGCCGCGACGGCAACCGCGCCAAGAACCACCTCCTCGAGGCCAACCTCCGCCTGGTCGTCTCGCTGGCCAAGCGCTACACGGGCCGCGGCATGGCGTTCCTGGACCTCATCCAGGAAGGCAACCTCGGTCTGATCCGTGCAGTCGAGAAGTTCGACTACACCAAGGGTTACAAGTTCTCGACCTACGCCACGTGGTGGATCCGTCAGGCCATCACCCGCGCAATGGCCGACCAGGCTCGCACCATCCGTATCCCGGTGCACATGGTCGAGGTCATCAACAAGCTCGGCCGTATCCAGCGTGAGCTGCTCCAGGACCTGGGCCGTGAGCCCACGCCGGAAGAGCTCGCCAAGGAAATGGACATCACGCCGGAGAAGGTGCTGGAAATCCAGCAGTACGCGCGTGAGCCGATCTCTCTCGACCAGACCATCGGCGACGAGGGCGACAGCCAGCTCGGTGACTTCATCGAGGACTCCGAAGCTGTTGTCGCAGTCGATGCCGTCTCGTTCACCTTGCTGCAGGATCAGCTGCAGTCGGTACTCGAGACGCTGTCCGAGCGCGAAGCCGGCGTGGTTCGCCTCCGCTTCGGTCTCACCGACGGTCAGCCGAGGACTTTAGACGAAATCGGACAGGTCTACGGCGTCACGCGTGAGCGTATCCGCCAGATCGAATCGAAGACGATGTCGAAGCTGCGCCACCCGTCGCGTTCGCAGGTTCTGCGCGACTACCTCGACTAGTCACACCAGCTATGCACACAAGAGCCGCTCTCCGGATCGCCGGAGAGCGGCTCTTGTGCGTTTGCCGCCTCAGACCAAGAGTGTGTCCCGGAGTTGTGCGACATCGTCCTCGCTCAACTGAAGGCCGTCCCGGACGTAGTTGTCGAAGTTGCCGTACACCCGATCCACCGTGGCGACAGACGTGTCCAGCCAAGACTGTTCGACGCCGTCGATGAACGCGCTCCCCGTGCGGGGTCCGGTGAGGTACTGATTGCTGAGCATGTAATCGGCGTTCACGTCGGTGCGACTCACACCGAGGACGGTCAGGAGAACTGCGGTCATCCAACCGGTACGGTCCTTGCCCGCCGAGCAGTGGTAGAGGACTGCACCGTCGGTGTTCGCGACGTTCACCAGCGCGTCGTGGAATGCGCGGCTCGCCCCCGGATCGGTCACCATCAACGCGTACATCGTCGGCATGTCCACCAGCGCCGGGAGGTTGGCGGGGTTGGTTCCGATGACGTCGAACCAGTTGCTTCGCGCCCCGTTCGGAAGGCGATCCTGCGAGAGCGTTCGTTCGACGACCGTACGGAAGTCGTCGACCGATTCCACTCCGCGTTCGCTCAACGACGCGAGATCCGACGGTGTCAGCTTGTCGAGGGCATTCGAGCGAAATACCTTCCCCCACCGAACGGTCTGCCCGTCCGCGGCGACGTAGCCACCGATGTCACGCGCGTTCGACGCACCCTCGAGGTGTAGCGATCGATCCGCGGCAACCTGCGCAGCTGTGGGTCCGGCGTGGTCGAGAGCGGGAATTCCACCGGCGAGCGCCGGGACCGGTGCACACGAGATGATCAGCGCACACAGAGCGGTCGCGGCGGGACGGGCGATTCTGTTCGACATCCGGACAGAATAGGACCGCAATCAGGACTTCGTACGAACCTTGATGTACAACGAGGCGACCGGTTCGATAACTCTTGCCGCCACCGGGCCGATGACCGCCATCAGGAGCACGTAAGCAGTTGCCAATGCGGCAAGTTCGGCGTCGACGGCGCCTGCGGACACCGCGAGGCCGGCGATGATGATGGAAAACTCACCGCGGGCGATCAGAGCGGCACCGGCGCGCGCCTGACCCATTCGCGCGACACCCTGACGTCTGGCCGCCCAAGCGCCGGTTACCAGCTTCGTGATCGCCGTGACCACTGCCAGGATCGCGGCCCATCCGAGGACTGGCGGAATGGAACTGGGATCGGTGTTGAGACCGAAGACCACGAAGAACATTGCGGCGAACAGATCTCGAAGGGGCTCGAGCACGCGACTGGCATTGTGCGCCGTCGACCCCGAGATCGCGATTCCGAGGAGGAATGCGCCCACAGCCGCCGACACCTGCATCGCCGAACTGATGCCGGCGACCAACAGTGCGGCACCGAGCAGCTTGAGCAGGAGCGTCTCACTGTCGGGACTGTCGAGGAGGGCGGAGACGTACCGTCCGTATCGGAGGGCCACGACAAGAACCACGGTGATGACCAACAACGAGATCCCGACCGCTTCGAGCCCGCCCATGAAGCTCACGCCCGCGAGCATCGCGGTCAGAATCGGCAGGTACAGCGCCATCGCCAGGTCTTCGAACACCAGAATCGAAAGCACGACCGGTGTCTCGCGGTTACCGAGGCGCCCCAGGTCGCTGAGCACCTTGGCGATGATTCCCGAAGACGAAATGTAGGTGACGCCGGCCATGACCGTCGCCCCCACGACGCCCCAGCCGAGCATCAAGCCGACAACCGCGCCAGGGGTGGCGTTGAGGACGATGTCGACGATGCCGGCTACCCGCGAGCGTTTGAGACCGGTGACGAGCTCGGCCGCAGTGTATTCGAGCCCCAACAGCAGCAAGAGCAGGACGATCCCGATCTCACTTGCCAGATGGGAGAACTCGCCGATGTCGCCGAGCTGGATGAAACCGCCCTGTCCGAAGCACAGGCCGCCGATCAGGTAGAACGGGATCGGCGACATGCCGACGCGAGCAGCGAGCCGTCCGAGCAGTCCGAGCGCGAAGAAGACCGCGCCGAGTTCGATCAGTGCGAGGGTGGTTGTGTCCACGCGCCAGTCAGCCGTTGGCCAAGATTTTTGCCGCTGCAGCCAAACCGTCCGGCGTTCCGACTGCCACGAGAAGGTCTCCCCCGGTGAACGTGAAGTCGGGGTTCGGAGACGGGCTCACCTGTCCTGCGCGCATGACGGCGACGATGGACACTCCGGTGCGCGTGCGCATGCCGGTGTCCCCGAGGGTCTGTCCGTCGTAGCGAGAACCGTCCTTGATGTAGAGCTGTTTGGTTCGAATGCCCGGAAGGTCACGGTGCTCTTCCTCGAGCTGAGCAACGAGCTGTGGGGCACCCAGGAGATTGCTGAGCGCTGCCGCTTCCTCGGTGGTCAGAGGCAGCGAGGCAGCACACGCGTCAGGGTCGTCTGCCTTGGAAACGATGAGGTCGGTATGACCGTCCCGATGGGTGACGACACCCACGCGACGACCGGAAGACAGAACAAAATCCTTGCGTGTCCCGATCCCCGGTAGTGGGGTGACTTCTACGTTCATATACCAACGGTAGCGCCGATCGGTGACCTGCATCGCGGGAGGGCCGTTATCCGCGGGGAGCACTTCGCGGCGAGCGAACCGGCGACCTACCGAACCGGCGAAAACACGCCGTTCTCGCCCGGAAAATACTCGACGACAGCGGTGACGGCTGCGACGGGAATCGGGGCGTACAGATGCGGGAATCGCATCGATTCCGGGTCCGAGGGGACACCCGGTTCGTACTTGACCTGACCGCCGAGCAAGGCCGGATCGATAGCCAGAAGGACTATGTCGTCACGGCCGGCAAAGATCCGATTGGCCGGGAGATGAACTTGCGCCGGAGTCGACATGTGGACAAATCCCTCCGCCTCGAATCCGTCGGGGATACGTTCACCGAGCTGTTGTGCCCGCGCCCACTCCTCGCGCGTGCACATGTGGAGCAACTCGACGCTCTCGTCGACAAATGGTTCGCGTCCCGGGTTCATCCGCCCAGAATATCGGGCTGAGGTCGGCGATCCGAATCAGCTGTCAGCGAACAATCTTCACCCGAGAATGCCTGCCCAGCGCATTTCCAGTGAGACACAACACTAAGAAACGCCTTCGGGAACAACCCGTAAACCCCAAACGTCTGTAAGAGTGGATCTACCGCGCCATTCCGACGCGGCGGACCAGGCCCCAGGCACGCGGCCCGAATGCCGCAAAGCCAGTACGGAGGAGTCATGCCCGGAACACTGACCAGCCCACAGTTGACCGCTGCCGACCGGTGCGACCGGTGCGGTGCCGGAGCACGCGTACGCGCCGTGCTTCCCACCGGCGGCGAGCTTCTCTTCTGCGGACACCACGCAACCGAACACGCGGATCGACTTCGCGAGATGAATGCCGTCGTCTCCGAAAGCGAACCCGCAATCTGACCTGTCAGCCGGGGGTGGCCTCTTCACGAGGCGCGCCATGAACGCCAGAACGGGCGATCACAGTCACTGTGATCGCCCGTTCTGCCGTTCCGGGGCCGCAAGCACGCGAAGCGTGCGGGACCGGTATCGGCTGCTACCAGCTGCGGAGAATCGCGATGCGTTCGGTCAGCTGATCGACAGTAGCGATGGCCGTCGGCGGACCGCCGCACACCCGGCGCAGTTCCGCGTGAATGATGCCGTGCGGCTTACCGGTGCGGTGGACGTTCATCGCCACCAACCCGTTCAGCTCCTTGCGGAGCGCACCGAGCTGATCTGCCGTGGCCGCTCGATCGGATACCACTGCCGCCGTGGGTTGCGGTGCGGCGGCCTTGGCCGAGTTGGCCTCGACCTGCGTCTGCTGGCGTTGACGCAGCAATGCCCGCATCTGATCGGCGTCGAGTAGGCCTGGCAGACCGAGGTAGTCGGCTTCCTCGTCACTTCCGGCGAATGTCGCGGTACCGAAGGATGATCCGTCGTAGATCACCTGGTCGAGTTCGGCATCGGCGCCCAGGGACGTGAACGCCTTCTCCTCCTCGCCCAGCTCGTCCTTCTGCTTGTTCGCATCGGCGAGCAGGTCGTCTTCGAGGCCGTCCTTCTCACGATGCGGCTTGCCGAGTACGTGATCACGCTGGGCCTCGAGCTGTGCGGCAAGGTCGAGAAGCACCGGCACCGAAGGCAGGAAGACGCTGGCAGTTTCGCCCTTACGACGCGAGCGCACGAAGCGCCCGATCGCCTGAGCGAAGTACAGCGGAGTCGACGCGCTGGTCGCGTACACACCGACCGCCAGACGGGGAACGTCGACGCCCTCGGACACCATGCGGACCGCGACCATCCATTTCTGGTCGCTCGCACCGAATTCGGCGATTCGCTTGGACGCGGTGGGGTCGTCGGACAGCACGACGGCCGGCTGTTCGCCGGTGATCGCTGTCAGGGCCTTCGCGTACTCGCGGGCCACTGTCTGGTCCGTCGCGATGACGAGTCCGCCGGCATCGGGCATACCGGTACTGCGCAGCTGCGCCAAACGGGTGTCTGCTGCTTGCAGCACGGCAGGAATCCAGTCGCCGGCAGGGTCCAAGGCCGTACGCCATGCCCGAGTCGTCTGCTCGGCGCTCAGCGGCTCGCCGAGTCGAGCGGTGAATTCCTCGCCGGCGTTGTTTCGCCACCGTGCCTCGCCCGAGTAGGCGAGAAACACGACGGGGCGAACCACGCCGTCCTTGAGGGCATCCGAATATCCGTAGGAGTGGTCGGCTTTCGAGCGGAGCAGACCTTCCTTGTCCGGCTCGTACTCGACAAAAGGAATGGCACTGTCGTCACTGCGGAACGGGGTTCCGGTCAGTGCGAGACGCCTGGTCGCGTCGCCGAACGCTTCACGAATGGCGTCGCCCCAGCTCTTGGCGTCGCCGCCGTGGTGGATCTCGTCGAGGATGACCAGCGTCTTGCGGCCCTCGGTCCGCACACGATGCTTCGACGGGTGCGAGGCAACCTGGGCGTAGGTCAGCACGACGCCGTGATAGTCACTCGAGGTCTGGCCGGTCGAGTTGGAGAACCGCGAGTCCAATGCGAGGCCGGAGCGCTGTGCGGACTCCGCCCACTGGTGTTTGAGGTGCTCGGTCGGCGCCACGACGGTTATCTGGTCGACCGTCCGGTCACGGAGCAATTCCGAAGCTACCCGCAGAGCGAAGGTGGTCTTACCTGCTCCCGGCGTTGCGACCGCCAGAAAGTCACGCGGACTGCTGGAAAGGTACTTGGTCAGTGCACGGCGCTGCCATGTACGAAGGGAACCGGTAGGGGCGCCAGGTTGGGTTCCCGCGGATTGAGCTCCGGCGGGTTCGGGCGACTTGCCGAACTCGGCTGCCACGGTCTCAGACGTCATAGGCCGCGCCTCCACTGGAATCGCACTGTTGTCTCGCGCTCCTCGAATTTTCATCAATGTCCGGCGACGAGCCTAGCCGCCGCCACCGACCAAAGCCGCACTCGAAGCGCGTACTCATGGCCGTTCTCACTCCGGCCGGCGAGGTTTCGCTTCTCTCGCATCCTGCCGACCTGCACGCGAATTGTCTCAGAAATGTGCGACACGTCGGCGCCATGGTTGGGCAACCGGGTGTGTCGTCAGGGATGCTGGAGACATCATGAGTGAAGCGCGAGGCGAGAAGTCGAGCGGAAGTGATCTGCACCACCGCAGATGGCATCCGCTACGCCGCACCGGGCAGTTGATCGGTCGAACCCTGAGCAAGGCCTGGGACGATTCCATCTTCGGAAAGGCGGCTACGGCCGCGTTCTGGCAAACGCTGTCGCTTGCTCCCCTGCTGCTCGGCCTTCTGGGAATGATCGGCTACATCGGTGGGTGGTTCGGACCCAACACCGTCGAGATCATCGAATCCAAGATCGTCACGTTCAGCGGAACGATCTTCAGCGAAAGCGTCGTCGACCAGATCATCCGCCCGACGGTGACGGACGTCCTTCAGCGCGGACGCCCGGAGATCATCTCCGTGGGCTTCCTGCTGTCCCTGTGGGCGGGATCATCGGCGATCAGTACGTTCGTCGACTCGATCGTGGAAGCACACGGGCAGCAGGATGCCCGCAATCCCATCTGGCAGCGCATCTTCGCCCTGCTGCTCTACGTGATGTTCCTGGTGATGGCGGTGTTCATCCTGCCGCTGGTAGCTCTGGGGCCGACGCTCGTCGGGCGAGCACTGCCGGCCTCCTGGTACGTGGTCGGATCGAATCTGGTCGACACGTTCTACTACCCCGCTGTCGGTCTGCTGGTGATCATCGGCCTCACGACGCTCTACAAGGTCGCTCTGCCGAAGTCGCTGCCGTGGCATCGGCTGCTCGCGGGCGCCCTGGTCGCCGGTGTGTTCTTCATGGCCGCCAGCACCGGATTGCGCTGGTACCTGGGATTCGTCACCAGCACCGGCTACACGTACGGCGCACTGGCAACGCCGATCGCGTTTCTGCTCTTCACGTTCTTCCTCGGTTTTGCCGTCGTGCTCGGCGCCGAGTTCAACGCGACGGTTCAGGAGTTCTGGCCGGCTCGTGCCACTCGGATGGAGCAGATGCGAGAGTGGCTTGCGGCTCAGAACACCGACGAAAAGACCGGTCCGGTCACCAACCTGACCTGGCACCTGGCCACCAGCCCGATCCGCATCTCGGGCGACAAAGCGGACCCGGCCACGGTCCCCTCGTACGGGCGGCCCCGCAGCAGACAAACCGAGAGCAGACAATCGGAGTCGCGCCAGAACTCGTGCGTCGACCAAGATCCCTGCGATGAACCGCACGCAGACGCGAAGAGCCCGGCGGCCGACTGCGTCGAGGCTGTCGATCCGCCGAGCTCCGGAAGTACTCCCGCTCGCCTGACCCGAGGTCAGTCGCCCTTACGGAGTCCTTCGTAAATCTTCTTGCAGTCCGGGCACACCGGTGATCCCGGCTTGGCGGACTTCGTCACGGGAAACACCTCACCGCACAGCGCTACGACATGGGTTCCCATGACGGCGCTCTCGGCGATCTTGTTCTTCTTCACGTAGTGGAAGAACTTCGGGGTGTCGTCGTCGGTCGTTTCGTCGGTGGAGACGTCGGGACGTTCCTTGGTTTGAGTGCTCACCCCTCCAATAATGCCGTCTCCGTCACAGCGGTGCGACCCACGGGTCGTGTGCAATTGTCGGCCGAGAGTGGAACAGTGGAGTCATGGCACGAAATGGCGCGTTCGGCAGGTCCGACGAGGCCGGGACTCCCGACAATCCCGTACTGATCACCGAAGCGCAGCAGTCCGTCGAAGAACAGCACAAAGCCCGAGTGCGCAAGTACATGATCATCATGTCCTTCCGGTTCCCGGCGTTGATCCTCGCGGCGATCGCGTACGGCATCTGGGCCAACGCCTGGATCTCGATGCTCATCATCGGTGCATCCATTCCGCTTCCCTGGATCGCCGTCCTGATCGCCAACGACCGACCACCGCGCACCAAGGACGAACCGAGTCGATACGACGGACGAAAGAAGACCGCAGGCGAGATCGAATCCGCGACGCACCACACCATCGAAGGCTGACAAGTTCCGCCTGCGAGAATGACAGGGTGAGAAGCGAAACGCTCCTGTCCATCACCCCTGCGCTGCGTGAGGCTCTGCTTCGCAATCGATTCGACACCGGAACCATGCTCGAGGCGTTGGGTCCCGAAGTTCACGCTGCTCTCGGTCGAAGTGAGCCGGTGCCCGTGCGCCGCGCCACCCGAGAACTCGGGGACCTGGGCGTTCTCATCAGACTGTTCCTTCTCGCCGATGACTGCCCGGCGGGCGACGTCGCCGCGGCGCTGGCTCCGCTGACAATCGCGCAGTGCGTCGACGCCGGTCTGCTCGAAGGTGAGAACTTCGACAGTGAGAATCCGCTCGTGCGGGCCGCGGTGGATCTTCGCCCCATCGACGTCGGCGACGGCGATCGTTGGGTGATCTCGGATCTCGACGGCGGAATCCGTCCCAAGAAGGCCACGGCCGATCATGTGCTGGGCGTCGGGCATGCGTCACTGTCCTTGCTGCAGGCCACGCCCACCGCGAGGGTCGGCAGCGTGCTCGACCTCGGTACCGGATGCGGCATCCAAGCCCTGCACGCGAACACGTACGCCGATTCGGTCACCGCAACCGACATCAATCAACGCGCTGTCGACCTCACGGCAGCAACCATGGCCCTCAACGGACTGGACGTCGAACTCCTTCAAGGGTCCTGGTTCGAACCCGTCGAGGGTCGAACCTTCGACCAGGTGGTCGCCAATCCGCCGTTTGTCGTCGGCGAGGCACGCGTCCATCACACGTACCGCGATTCCGGCCTCGATCTCGACGGTGCGAGCGAATTGATGATCTCGCAATCGATCGACTACCTGAACCCCGGCGGCACGGCAGCTCTGCTGGCGTCCTGGGTGCACGTCGAAGGGCCGGACTGGCGGTCGCGGATCGCGTCGTGGCTGCCGGCCCACGGCGTCGATGCCTGGGTGGTCCAGCGCGATGTCGCGGATCCGGCTCTGTACGTCGGCACGTGGCTCAAGGACGGCGGGCAGGATCCTCGAGATCCGGAAACGGCATCGAGAGCAAACGCCTGGCTGGATCACCTCGAAGAAGCCGATGTCGAGGGCGTCGGCTTCGGTTTCGTGTTTCTTCGCCGCACCGACTCCCCCACCGACCTGATGGCCGAGGACCTCATGCACGGCTTCTCGGACCCGCTCGGGGCCGAGGCGCTCGCATACTTCGACCGTCTTGCCTGGTTGCGTGAACACGACGTCCTCGAGGAACGCTTCGTCCTCGATCCGGACACGGCTCTCGAACGCGTCTACCTCCCCGGTGACGAGGGATGGCAACAAGTGGTCACGCGCGTGCACCGCGGCAACGGACCGCACTGGCAGCACGAGATCGACGAGCTCGGTGCTGCGCTGTTGGCCGGACTCCGAGCGGATGGACTGGTGGTCGACGAATTGATCGAACTTCTTGCCGCGGCGAACGGCGAAGACCCGGACCAGCTACGTGAGGCCGTCGTCACAATGATGGTCTCGCTGGTTCGACACGGGTTGGTGCTTCCCGTCACGAACTGAGTTCCCGGTGAGTTGCAGATTTTTGTGTTCTCAGCAACTTCTCAGGACGACTGGGAAATAACTGCAGGTCACGGCGATTTAGCGGAAATCGGCACGGGAACTTTCCCGGAACTCTCACACGTTGAACTGTGTGAGAGACCGCCGATAGGGAGGCAAGTCATGACAAGCCCCAGCACCACTACTCGCATTCGTCCGAGCGCCGCAGATCTGGACGCCCAGAGCCCGGCCGCAGACCTGGTCCGCGTCTACCTGAACGGGATCGGTCGTACCGCACTGCTGACAGCAGCAGACGAGGTCGAACTGGCGAAGCGAATCGAAGCGGGGCTGTACGCCAGCCACGTCCTTGCCACGGGAAAGCGCCTGACAGTCGCCAAGAAGAGGGATCTCGCAACGATCGTTCGCGAGGGACAGTCGGCACGTAGCCACCTCCTGGAAGCGAACCTGCGACTCGTCGTGTCGCTGGCCAAGCGCTACACCGGCCGCGGCATGCCGCTCCTCGATCTGATTCAAGAAGGCAACCTCGGACTCATCCGTGCAATGGAGAAGTTCGACTACGCCAAGGGCTTCAAGTTCTCGACGTACGCCACCTGGTGGATCCGTCAGGCGATCACCCGCGGAATGGCTGATCAGAGCCGCACCATCCGGCTCCCAGTCCACCTCGTGGAGCAGGTCAACAAGCTCGCCCGCATCAAGCGCGAACTGCACCAGCAGCTCGGGCGAGAAGCCACGGACGACGAGTTGGCCGAAGAGTCGGGCATCCCGGCGCACAAGATTGCCGACCTGCTCGACCACAGCCGCGACCCGGTAAGCCTGGACATGCCTGTGGGCAACGACGAAGAAGCGCCCTTGGGCGATTTCATCGAAGATTCCGAGGCGACCTCGGCCGAGAACGCCGTCATCGCCGGTCTGCTGCACAGCGATGTGCGCAGCGTGCTCGGGACGCTCGACGAGCGGGAGCAGCAGGTCATCCGACTTCGCTACGGTCTCGACGACGGCCAGCCCCGCACCCTCGATCAGATCGGTAAGCTCTTCGGCCTCTCGCGTGAGCGGGTTCGTCAGATCGAGCGTGAGGTCATGGGCAAGCTCCGCGTCGGCGATCGCGCCGAGAAATTGCGGTCCTACGCGAGCTGATCAAACAACACAGCACGTGCGTCAGCGCGCCACACCACTCGCGCTGACGCACCGCACAAAGCACCGGCCACCGCTACTTCCCTCCCCCTCGGGAATGTGCGGTGGCCGGTGTTGTTCACTGTGTCTACCGCAGCCGCCTGGGCCCCAGGTCGATTGCGCTCGGCTCAGGTCCGATTCGGACACGTGAATCGGTGATCTCCGCGCCGGTAGCCGAAGCGAGTACCGGCTCACAGGCCAGTTCGCGGACTTCGGGAATGTCGTCGGCCAGCGCCGAGATGCGCTGAACCAGATCAACCAACGCACCCTTGTTGACCGGAACGGCGTTGCGGTATCCGGAGAGAAGCGGCGCGGCCTTGGGCGCGTCGATCAATTCCGTAGCAGCGTCCTCGGTGAGAGGCAGTACGCGATAGGCACGGTCACCGAGGAGATCGGAGATCACACCGGCAAGCCCGAACGAGATCAGCGAACCGAACGACGGGTCGTCTTGGACACCAACCACACATCCGATGCCCTTGGTTGCCATTTTCTGCACGTGCAGCAGCGGTTCACCCGACGCGGCCGCAAGATCTCGGTAAGCGAGGCGCACCGATTCCGGTCCACTCAGATCCAGCCTGACGCCGCCCAGATCCGGTCGGTGTCGCCACATTTCGCCGGTTGCCTTGACCGCGACCGGGTAGCCGACAGCATCCGCTGCCTCTACTGCTTCGTCTTCGCTCAGGACCGAACGGAATTCGACGACGGCGACCCCGTAACACTCGAGCAGCGCCGCCGCTTCCACATCTGAAAGCCAACGGCCAGGAGAGTTTTCAAGCCAATCTGCCACCATCTTCTGGGCTCGCTCGGAGTCGATACCCACGGGGCGAACCACCTTCGACGCAGGCTTGCTGCGCCACTCCGCATATCGCCAAGCCCTCGCCAACGCCAGGGCGGCACGCTCCGGCCCCGGGTAGGACGGCACCGAACCGCGGGTCGGGTTACCGACTTCGTCACGAACCGCCAGGACGTCCGGCACACCCTCAGCTGCGAGGAACGTGGTGAGAATCGGCTTGTCCGAGCCTGCGACGGCGTCCTTGAGTGCTTTCGCGAACGGCTCGACCGGAATGGCGACCGGAGGAACGAAGACGGCAATGACGGCATCGACGTCGAACGACGCCAAAGCGTCGCGCACGGCAGTGGCGAACAGTTCCGGACTCGCCTGGGCGCCGAGGTCGACCGGGTCGCTGACCTGCAGACCTTCACTGCGGGCCGCGTCCGCAGCAAGGACACCGAGCGCGGTCGAGTTGCCGATGACCGCAAGCCGGGGGCCGGCGGGCAACGGTTGGTATCCGAAGAGCAAGGCGCAGTCGAACAATTGTGAAATGGACCCGACCTGAATGACGCCCGCCTGTTCGAAGAGGGCGCGGACGATCGAATCGTCGATCTCGACTCCGGTGGCGGCGAGCACCGGCGGAACCGCGTGCCGACCGCTCTTCACTGCGACGATCGGCTTCTTCCGCGCAACTCGACGCGCGATGCGAGAGAACTTCCGTGGGTTGCCGAAGCTCTCCAGATAGAGAAGGACCACTTCGGTGGACTGGTCGGAATCCCAGTACTGCAGAAGGTCGTTACCCGAGACGTCCGCACGGTTACCGGCGGAAACGAAGGCGGACAATCCGATTCGGCTGCGCGCGGCTTCGTCGAGAATGGCGATACCGAGCGCGCCGGACTGACAGAAGAAGCCGACGTTGCCTGCCACCGGCAAGACCGGCGCGAGCGTCGCATTCAACGAAATCGCCGGGTCGTTGTTCGCGACACCCAGCGCATTCGGGCCGATGAGGCGCATACCGTGAGCGCGCGCTGCATGGACCAGTTTGCGTTCGGACGAGCGCCCGTCCGGACCACTCTCACTGAAGCCCGACGAGACGACCACCAGCGCTTTGACGCCCTTGTCGAGGCAGTCGTCGAGTACCGAATTGATCGATTCTGCAGGTACAGCCACGACGGCGAGATCGACGTCGTCGGGGATGTCACGAACCGTCGGATATGCCCGAACGCCGTGTACCGAACGATGCTCCGCGTTGACGGGATAGACCGGTCCGGTGAATCCGCCGCGCAGCAGGTTGGTCAACACCGCGTTACCCACTTTGGCCGGGTCCGCTGATGCGCCGATCACCGCCACCGATCGCGGGCTGAGCACGTTTCCCATGCTGCGGGCCTCAGCTGCCCGCTCACGCGAATTGCGTACTGAAACAAGCGCTTCCGTCGGGTCGATCGCGAATTCGAGTCTCAGCACGCCACCGTCGAAAGAGCGGCTCACCTGATACCCCGCCTCACGGAACACCGTCACCATGTTGCGGTTCTCGGAGAGGACCTCGGCGACGAACATCGTCAGACCGTTCTCGGCCGCTGCCGCTGCCAGGTACTCGAGCAGGATCGGGCCGAGGCCGCGCCCCTGGTGTGCGTCGGCGACGACGAAGGCGACCTCGGCAGACTTTCCGTCACCGACGTCGAGCAGTCGCTCGTATCGACCCACCGCGATGATCTCGTCGCCGAGCATCATCACGAACGCCACGCGGTTGTGGTGGTCGACCGTCGTGAAGTTCTTGACGTCGCGCGCCGACATCGTGGGGTACGGGCCGAAGTAGCGCAGATACCGGGTGCGCTCGGAGAGTTTGCCGTGGAATTCGACGAGCTTGTCCGCGTCTTCGGGAACGATGGGTCGCAACGCCACCGCTCCGCCGTCGGAGGCGAGAACATCGACTACCCAGGAATGGGGATAGGTGTGAGCGGGGTCGGTCTTCGGCGCCTGGCCGCTCGCCTCGCCGCCTGCAGCTTCGGTATCGGACTGTTCAGTCACGGGGATCCTCCGGGTCGAGTCCGAGTAGCGGGAACGAAGCGCGACGTGTCGCGATGATCGCCGAGTCGATACGGGTGAGTGCACGGTCCACCGAGGCGACACCTGTCTCCGGTGTACCACCCGGGCCGTCCCACGGCGTGTAGGCGACATCGCCGCCGTCCCCCATGGTCGGCGGGAGGTCGACGCTCGGCGCTCGCAGCTTCGTCGATTCCTTCCAGTCTTCCGGGACAGCGGTGTCGACGTCGATCTCGCGATCGAGCGCTGCAGCGATCAAGTGAGTCCATGCCCTCGGCACGACGCGCACCAGTCCGTATCCCCCGCCTCCGACTGCCAGCCACCGCCCCTCGGAGTAGCGGTCGGCGAGGTCACGCATCGCCAAAAACGCGGCGCGCTGACCGTCGACGGTGAGGGCGAGATCCGCGAGCGGGTCCTCGCGGTGCGAGTCGACTCCGCACTGGCTGATGATGATCTGCGGGCGGAAGGCTGCAATGGCTCCCGGGACGACGGCGTGAAATGCACGCAGCCACAACGCGTCGACGGTTCCGGGCAGCACCGGGATGTTCACCGCCGTACCTTCGGCGGCCCCGTCGCCGACCTCGCTCGACCATCCGGTGTTCGGCCACAAGGTTGCCGGGTGCTGATGCAGCGAGACCGTGAGCACCCGCGGGTCCCCGAGGAACGCATGTTGCACTCCGTCGCCGTGGTGAGCGTCGACGTCGATGTAGGCGATGCGGTCGTAGCCGTTGTCGAGCAGCCACGAAATCGCAACCGCCGCATCGTTGTAGACGCAGAATCCAGAGGCCCAATCCGCCATCGCGTGGTGCATGCCGCCGCCGATGCTGACCGCGCGCCTCGTACGTCCCGAAGCGATTTCCTGCGCTGCGGCCAGCGAGCCGCCGGCGAGGATCGCACTGGCTTCGTGCATGTGCGGGAAGACCGGGTTGTCCTCGGTACCGAGCCCGTGGGGAACATCCTGGCCGCTCACACCGTTGTTCGCAGAGTTACCCGCGTCTTTGACCGCTGCAAGATATGCCGGTGTGTGGATTCTGAGGAGGTCGGCATCGGACGCGGCACTCGGTTCGAGAAATTCGACGCCCTCGAGAAGTCCGAGGCTTCGCGAGAGTGCCATCGTGAGATCGAGGCGAGTGGGGTTCATCGGGTGATCGGCGCTCCACCGATAGCTCAGGTACTCCGGACTCCACACCACGACTCGATTCGCTCGAGACGCCGCGGGGTCCCCGTCAGATCTGATCGACGCGGTCATGGGATCACGCTACTTCCTTCTCGTTTCGTGCTGCACACCACACTCGTGGCCCGCTTCGGAGACCGAGATCGAGTGACACGAATCCAATTCGGACACGCGCTGGACTCGCCGCGGTGGAGGCGGCACCGGAACCACGAACTGAACGGTAGAATGATCAACTGACGAAGGGGTTGAGTGTGAAGGATCTAGTCGACACCACGGAGATGTATCTCCGGACGATCTACGACTTGGAAGAAGAGGGCGTAGTCCCACTCCGGGCGCGGATCGCCGAACGGCTCGAACAGAGCGGACCCACCGTCAGCCAGACTGTTGCGCGTATGGAGCGTGACGGCTTGCTGATGGTCGCCGGCGATCGACATCTGGAACTCACCGACAAGGGTCGCGATCTCGCGATCTCTGTCATGCGTAAGCACCGGTTGGCAGAGCGCCTGCTGGTGGACGTCATCGGTCTCAAATGGGAAGACGTACATGCCGAGGCATGCCGTTGGGAGCACGTGATGAGCGAGGAGGTCGAGCGTCGGCTCGTCGTCGTTCTGAACAACCCCACGACGTCGCCCTACGGCAACCCGATTCCGGGCTTGGACCAGTTGGGACTCGACGGCCCGGTTGCCACCACCGAAACATTGGTGCGCCTGACCGATATTCCGCACGGCGCACAGACAGCTGTGGTCGTTCGGCGACTGGCCGAGCACGTGCAGTCCGATCCCGAGGTGATCGCGCAGCTGCGTGACGCCGGCGTCGTTCCCGACGCCAGGGTGACGGTCGAAACCCGTCCGGGCTCGGTGACGATCATCGTGCCGGGTCACAGCGGGTTCGACCTGTCCGAGGAAATGGCTCACGCCGTTCAGGTCAAGCAGGTCTGAGGAAGTAGATGAAACTCCTGGTCACCGGCGGCGCCGGTTACGTCGGCAGTGTGTGCAGCACTGTGTTGCTCGAGCGTGGACACGAGGTTGTCGTCATCGACGACCTCTCCACCGGAAATGCCGACGCGGTGCCTGCCGGTGCCGAGTTCATCGAAGGGGACGTGGGAGCGCTTGCCGCCGACGTCCTCGGCAGTGCGGGTTCACCGATTTTCGACGGTGTGCTTCACTTCGCGGCGCAGTCGCTGGTCGGCGAATCGGTGCTGCACCCCGAAAAGTACTGGCGCGGAAACGTCGTCACGACCATCGAGTTGCTCGAGGCGATCCGTGTCTCCGGTACTCCGCGCCTCGTGTTCTCGTCCACCGCCGCGACGTACGGCGAACCGGAGCAGTCCCCGATCGTGGAGACCGCTCCGACCCGCCCCACCAATCCGTACGGCGCGACCAAGCTCGCGATCGATCATGCGATCACCTCGTACTCGATCGCTCACGGCCTCGGTGCGACGAGCTTGCGCTACTTCAACGTCGCAGGTGCGTACAAGTCCGCCGGCGAGAACCGGGTGATCGAAACCCACCTGATTCCACTCGTCCTGCAGGTCGCGCTCGAACAGCGGGACAAGATCTCGGTCTTCGGAACCGACTGGCCCACGCCGGACGGAACCGCGGTACGCGACTACATCCACGTGCTGGACCTCGCCGAAGCACATCTACTGGCGCTCGAATCTTCGGTTCCCGGCGAGCACCGCATCTACAACCTCGGAAGCGGTGCCGGCTTCAGCGTGCGCGAGGTGATCGCCGCCTGTGCGCGGGTCACCGGCCTGCCGATCAACGTCGAGGACGCGTCACGGCGGCTGGGTGATCCGGCGGTACTGATCGCATCGAGCGACAAGGCGATTGCCGAGTTGGGTTGGACGCCCACGCGTACCGATCTCGACGTCATCGTCGCCGACGCATGGCAGTTCCTCCAGGATCTGGGCGACCGCTCACACGCTGCTCGCTAGCTTCCATTCGGCAGTGCCGGCGGCAAGCCGGTGATTCCGAGCGATTCCCCGATGGACAATCCGACGGCCGCGAGGTCACGGATTCCGTCGGGGCGCATACCGGATTGCAGCGATAGATCCAGCAATCCCGCCAAGGTGTGTTCCGAATCGGCCGACAGTGCGGCCGACAGCGCAACACCTGCCAGAGGGCCGTCGCCACGCACGTATGCAAAGAAGCCGAGAAGTGTTGCCGGCCAAGCTCGTTCGGGCGACGGTACTTCATGGGTGAGCACGAGCCACAATTGCTCAGCATGTGCCGCAACCGACGTGATCGCCAATCCCAGCACCACGTCGCGCACGCGTACGTCCGTCAAAGCGACCACCAGATCGGCGCATTCCTGCGGGTCAGGGCAGTGAGCGCCTGCCTCGACACGGCGGACATGTTCCAACACCAGATCGATCCGGCGCTGAACTGCGGTTTCACCGCTCGGTCCTCCACTGTGCGCGCTCGACTCTCGTCGGCTCGCGATCAGTCGGGCAATCGTGTCGTGATTGCGAGCGGCGCCGTGTACCCACCGGACCAGTTCCTCACGCGAACGGCGAATGACCCTCCCGCCCAACACCTGTGCTGCTGCAACCGACGAAGATGCCGGGTCTGGCAGGGTGCCGCGGTGAATCGAACGCATGACGCTCGTCCACGGCTGGCCAGATTCTATTGCGGCCGTGCACAATACGTCGGCCAGCTCGACGCAGGTTCCGCCGAGCATGTCTTCGAATACCTCGGCCAGCTCGATGGTTTCATCGATCAGAGTTTCAGCCGCCGAGCAATCGGTGATCACCACGAGAACGACCGCACGCGCGCCTTCCCCGTCACAGACGGCGGCGAACTGGCGCAGCGCCGCGCTCATCTGCCTCGCGGGCTTTCCCCTGACACTGGGAAAGTAGTCGTGCCGCATCACTGGTCCGAGCGTCGAGGCGGAGGCGCCCATCAGAGACAGCGCAACCACAGAGTTGGACGGATGGAAGCCCAGGAGTGCGGGTATTGCCGCGATCAATTCGCCTGGATCGGAGACGCGTTCGACGCATCCGAGAAGGGCGGCAAGGTCGTCGTCGGAGAATTCGAATTCTCCCGGAAGAGGTGATGTCGTCATGCACACACCGTCGCTGATCACCCTGACCCGACCGTCTGCTCGAGCAGGGAAAACAGCTGCGTCCAACTCGTCTGTGGATTACCGCATTTGTTGGGGACCAAGTACCGCGCCGCACCGAGCAGCTCCGCTACTTGTCGGACCTGTGTGCTGTGAAATCACTTGCCTGCTTTGACCTTCTGCACGGCTGCGGTGAACGCTTGATCCAGCGGTGCCGTCGAGGGCGTCGCAGAACCGAACGTCATCAGTGTTGTCGCCACCCGTACGTCGCCGACCTGCGCGATCAAGGTCAGCATCGTCTGATCACCGGCTGTGGCCTTGGGGGACACGACAGTGCGGCGAAGTGACATCGTCTTGTCGGCATCGATCGGCGACGGCGGAAGAATTTCCGTCGTCACTGCCGTAGTGACGCCGTTCGCAGTGACAGTCATGGACGGGCACTGCCGAGTTTGCGCTTCCAACTCGTCCAGTGGTGCATCGACCTTCGTGAGTTCAACCGAAATCGTTGCCCTCGTCGCGTTGTCGGTCCCGACCGCCATCACGGTCCCGTTCGGACCGTAATCCTGTTCCGGTGGCTCACATTCGGACGGATCGACGGTGGCACCGCGCGGGACGCCGACTAGATCCGGCGCTGCCATCGGAACGGCCTGCGGGGGCAGCACAACAGCGCCGAAGGGCTCGGGGAATTCCTCGGGAGTCAGCAGCAGTTCGGACAGCGGTGCCGCCGTTTTCGGAGAGGTGGATTTCGGCGTCGAGGATTTGGGTGCAGCCGTCGTACTCGGCGCCGCCGTGCCGCTGTCGGTCGCACCGGCAGTCGCCGGCGCGGAGTCCGGAACGGGTGCTCCTTGGACCGACCCGGAGCAGCCCGCGAGTAGTGCAACGGCGGCCACCGCAGCAAGTGAGCATGCGGCCACTCGCCTGGACGATCGTGGACACACCCGCATGTAAGCCTCCGCACTCGACCGATCCCGACAATCGACCAATCCATTTCGGACAAATCAGCCGTGCCGACCTTGTGTTCCACTCTGCCATGTCCGAAGCCGCGCACCCGACATCTAGCGAACGCCCAGGCCAAGTGTCGAAAGATACCGCTCGGCTTCGCTCTCGGCGAACGCCCGTCTCGTCGGATCGGGAATGATCGGTCACCGACTCGGTGTTCTTACCGATGAACGTCTGATCCAGTGCTGTCGGGCACCTGACTCCGATGCTGTCGAGCGTGCGCCGATAGTGGACACTTGAGATCAAGACCGAAGAGCGAAGGGGACTGCGATGGACGAACAGTCGAGGATGTACGAGCTGGAATTTCCGGCGCCCCAGTTGGCGGCTGCCGACGGCCAGGGACCGATCCTGATTCACGGACTCGAGGGTTACTCCGACGCCGGTCACGCCGTGAAGTTGGCGACGACACATCTGCGCGAAAGCCTCGAGACCGAGCTTGTCGCGTCGTTTGCTGTCGACGAGCTGATCGACTACCGCTCGCGTCGACCGACGATGACGTTCAAGGCCGATCATTTCTCCGATTACGACGCTCCGGCGCTCAATCTGTACGCACTGCGCGATACGGCCGGCACGCCGTTCCTGCTGCTCGCAGGGATGGAACCGGACCTCAAGTGGGAGCGGTTCACCACAGCCGTTCGACTGTTGTCCGAACAGTTGGGAGTGCGTCGAACCATCGGGCTCAACGCCATTCCGATGGCAATCCCGCACACCCGACCGCTGGGTGTGACAGCACATTCGACCAACAAGGACCTGATCCAGGACCATCAGCGTTGGTCAGGTGAACTGCAGGTTCCCGGCAGCGCATCATCACTGCTCGAGCTTCGTATGTCTCAGCACGGGCACGAGGCGATGGGCTTTTCGGTGCATGTCCCCCACTACCTCGCGCAAACGGACTACCCGGGCGCCGCAGAAACTTTGCTCGAAAACGTTACCGAGGTTTCGGATCTGGAGTTGCCCTTGGTTGCGCTGGGTGAGGCCGCGGCGCGCGTTCGGGAACAGGTTAACGAGCACATAGCCGGGAACGAAGAAGTTCAGACTGTAGTCCACGCTTTGGAGCGTCAATACGACACTTTTGTCGCCGCTCAGGAACAACAGTCGTCCCTTCTGGCCGGCGAGGCCGACCTTCCCAGCGGTGACGAGATCGGCGCAGAGTTCGAAAAGTTCCTGGCCGAACAGGCAGGAAATGACGACTTCGGCTCAGCTGGAGACCTCGATCGAGGAGACAACTGACGAAAATGTGACGGGCGGGGCGCATAATTCGACATTGTGCGCATTCCGCAACCCCTCCGTTACCTGGGCTGTTGTTCAGGACACATCCGTCGGATAGCCTCAAACTCTGTGTGATTTTCGTTGACGGCTCAACAACTGGAGCAGACAGTCAACGTGGTCACACGCCGAGCCAGGAGGCGACATGAGCAGACCACGGAACCGTCAGCTCCGACCGGTCCCCGACGAGGAACCGCGGATGATGTTCCGGACGATTCACGGCTACCGACGCGCATTTCGGATAGCCGGCGAGGGTCCGGCGGTACTGCTCCTGCACGGAATCGGCGACAACTCGTCGACGTGGACCGAGATCATTCCCCACCTCGCCAAGAAGTACACGGTCATCGCACCTGACCTGTTGGGTCACGGCCGTTCCGACAAGCCACGCGCGGATTACTCGGTAGCCGCGTACGCCAACGGCATGCGGGATCTTCTGTCGACGCTCGGAATCGAGCACGTCACCGTCATCGGGCACTCGCTCGGCGGCGGCGTAGCGATGCAGTTCTCCTACCAATTCCCACACATGGTGGATCGCCTCGTGCTGGTCTCGGCCGGTGGCGTCACCAAGGACGTCCATCCGCTGCTGCGCCTCATGTCCGTTCCGGTGGTCAACGAGGTGGTAAAGCTGCTCCGGATACCTGGTGCGATGCCGCTCGTCCGGATGGCCGGGAACCTTGCCGGCGTAGTTCACGGTTCAAATCTGCGTCCCGGCACCATGTTGCACGACACACCGGACCTGATTCGCGTGCTCGCTGATCTCCCCGACCCCACTGCCTACGAGGCCTACCTTCGTACGCTGCGGGCCGTCGTGGACTGGCGCGGACAGGTCGTCACGATGCTCGACCGCTGTTATCTGACCGAGAATCTGCCGGTTCAACTGATCTGGGGCGACGACGACTCCGTCATTCCCGTCTCCCACGCTCATCTCGCGCACGCGGCGATGCCGAACTCACGCCTCGAAGTCTTCCGCGGCTCGGGCCACTTCCCGTTCCGCGACGATCCGATGCGTTTCCTGCAGATCGTCGAAGATTTTCTTTCCAGCACCGCACCACTCGTCTTCGACGAGGCTCGCTGGCGCCACATGCTGATCTCCGGGGTCGGCGAGAACACCATCACCGGAACGTCGTCCACCCGCATGGCGGTGCTCGACGCCATGGGCTCGGACGAGCGAAGCGCAACCTGATCCACGGTTGCGGCTAGCCTGTACGAGTGCTGCTGACGGAACTTCTCCCCGACAACGCGGATCCTGATTCCGTTTTCGACGCCTTCTCTTCGTGGACCATCGAACGAGGTTTGACGCTCTACCCGGCCCAAGAAGAGGCCGTCATGGAGTTGGTCTCGGGTGCAAACGTGATCCTTGCGACGCCGACCGGGTCAGGCAAATCGATGGTGGCGATCGGCGCGCATTTCTATGCGATGTCGCTCGGCAAGCGCACGTACTACACAGCGCCGATCAAGGCCTTGGTGAGCGAGAAGTTCTTTGCACTGTGTGAGGTCTTCGGTGCCGAGAACGTCGGCATGATGACTGGCGACGCCGCCGTGAACTCGTCGGCGCCGATCATTTGTGCGACGGCCGAAATCGTCGCGAATCTTGCACTGCGCGAGGGCCCGAACTCCGATATCGGCCAGGTCGTGATGGACGAGTTCCACTTCTACTCCGAACCCGATCGAGGTTGGGCGTGGCAGGTTCCGCTCATCGAGTTGCCGCACGCCCAGTTCCTGTTGATGTCGGCAACTCTCGGTGAAGTCGACTTCTTCTCCGAAGATCTGACGCGGCGTACCGGGAAACCCACCACCGTCGTCTCCGGCACAGAACGCCCCGTGCCGCTGATGTTCTCGTACGCGACCACGCCGGTCGGCGAAACCATCGAAGATCTGGTGACCACCAACCAGTCCCCCGTCTACATCGTGCATTTCACGCAGGCCGCCGCCCTCGAACGCGCCCAGGCACTGACGAGCGTCAACTTCTGTTCCAAAGAAGAGAAGGAAGCGATCGCCGAGGCGCTGGGTGGTTTCCGCTTCACCACCGGGTTCGGAAAAACACTCTCCCGCCTGGTCCGGCACGGCATCGGCGTACACCATGCGGGCATGCTGCCCAAGTACCGACGGCTCATCGAAGTTCTCGCACAGGACGGGCTTCTCAAGGTGATTTGCGGTACCGACACCCTCGGCGTCGGCATCAACGTCCCGATCCGCACGGTGCTGCTCACGGGTCTGGCCAAGTACGACGGCGTCCGTACTCGGCATCTGAAAGCCCGCGAGTTCCATCAGATCGCCGGTCGCGCGGGTCGTGCAGGCTACGACACGATGGGCACCGTCGTCGTCCAGGCACCGGAACACGAAGTAGAGAATCTGCGGGCAGTCGCCAAGGCCGGCGACGATCCGAAGAAGATCAAAAAGATTCAACGCAAGAAGGCTCCCGAGGGGTTTGTGTCCTGGAGCGAAGCGACGTTCGATCGCTTGGTCGCCGCATCGCCCGAGCCGTTGGTGTCGCGATTCTCGGTCAGCAACTCGATGCTGCTCAATGTCATTGCCCGCCCGGGTAACTGCTTCGACGCGATGCGGCACCTGTTGGAGGACAACCACGAATCGCGTCCGGCGCAGCGCAAGCACATCCTCAAAGCGATCTCGCTGTATCGCGGATTGCTCAGCGCCGGCATCGTGGAACGCCTCGACGAACCCGACGAGTACGGCCGCATGGCTCGGTTGACGATGGACCTGCAACGCGACTTCGCCTTGAACCAGCCACTCTCACCGTTCGCCTTGGCGGCATTCGAACTTCTCGACGTCGAATCCGACAGTTACGCACTCGATGTCGTCTCGATCATCGAGTCGACGCTCGACGATCCGCGTCAGGTTCTGATGGCGCAGCAGCACTTCGCTCGTGGCGAAGCGGTTGCGCAGATGAAGGCCGACGGCATCGAGTACGAGGAGCGCATGGAACTCCTCGAAGAGGTTACGTGGCCGAAACCGTTGTCGGACTTGCTGTTCCCGGCTTTCGAAATGTACCGGGGTGGCCACCCGTGGATCACCGAGTTCGCCCTCTCCCCCAAGTCCGTGGTGCGCGACATGATCGAACGCGCCATGACGTTTGCCGAGTTGATCAGCCATTACGGACTCACCCGGTCCGAGGGCCTCGTCCTGCGCTACCTCGCCGACGCCTACCGCGCGCTGCGACAGACCGTCCCGACGGAAGCGCGCACCGAGGAACTCGAAGACATCATCGAGTGGTTGGGTGAGCTGATCCGTCAGGTCGACTCGAGCCTGCTCGACGAATGGGAGTCACTCACCGACCCCGGAGCCGAGGCAGACACGGAAGAGGTTGCGTTCGGCGCCGACATTCCCCGTCCCATCTCGGCGAACCCGCGCGCATTCCGCGTCATGGTGCGCAATGCGATGTTCCGACGCATCGACCTCGCGTCGCGTCGGCAGTGGAATGAGCTGGAAAACCTCGAGGACGGTATCGACGCCGCCGAGTGGGAGGAGCAACTACTCCCGTACTTCGAGGAGTACGCAACAATCGGAACCGGGCCATCGGCGCGCGGGCCGGCGCTCTTCCAGGTCACCGAAGAGGGTGAGTTCTGGCGGGTGCGGCAGGTGCTCGAGGATCCGGAGGGCGATCACGGATGGGCACTGCTTACCGTCGTCGACATCCCGGAATCGGATGCCGCGGGTGAAATCGTGTTCGACGAGCTGAGCGTCGTAGAAGGCTAGCGCCTGTGCGCCTTTCTGGTAGTCGGCGCTACCAAAAAGGCGCACAGGGGGCGTCAGCCCCTACGAGCCTTCCGCGGCTGGTTGCGGCGAGCAGCGCGCTTTTCCTTGATGCGAACGTTCTCGGCCCGCACCTCGGCCTGAACAGCGCGTTCCTTTTCGAGCCATTCGGGCTTCTCTTCGAGGAGTGCGGCGATCTGATCCGTGGTGAGTGCTTCTTCGACGCCGCCGCGGGCCAGGCCGGCGATCGATACGCCCAGCTTGGCTGCGATGACCGGGCGAGGGTGCGGTCCGGTGCGTCGCAGCTCCAGCAGCCACTCCGGCGGATCGGTCTGCAGAGCGGTCAGCTCGTCACGAGTCACGTCGCCTTCCTGGAACTGCGCAGGTGTTGCTTCCAGGTACACACCCAGCTTCTTGGCAGCCGTCGTCGGCTTCATCGTCTGGGGAGTTTTGTTCGACGTCATGCAACAAGAGTAACCAGCCGATACGGGTGCTTTTACCAAGGCGGTAGCCTTGCCTGGTGACAGACGCGGATAGTCAGGCAATTTTTCGACTCGCGTACGCCCCGGGGGTGACGCCCACCAAGTGGGTCCGGGTGTGGCACGAGCGGCTCCCCGAGGTGCGTCTGGAACTTGTTCAGTTCCCGGTTCTCGAACTCGAAGCTGCACTTCGCGCCGGTGAAGCAGATGCAGGTTTGGTTCGACTGCCGATCGACCGGACCGGCATCAGCGCCATCTCGCTGTACGCGGAAACCCCGGTGGTGGTGGTACCGAAAGATCACGTATTCACTACTGTCGATCAGATTTCCGTCGACGATCTGGCCGACGAGATAGTGCTCGATCCTCTCGACGACAGACTCGACTGGCCGACCCGTCCCGGAAAGACCGCCGCCGAGCGACCAGCGACCATCGCCGACGCCATCGAGTTGGTGGCCGCCGGCGTCGGAGTTGTCGTGGTTCCCCATTCGCTGGCGCGGTTCCACCATCGCAAGGACCTGACCTTCCGTCCGGTGGACGGTGCGCCCGAGGCTCCTGTGGCTTTGGCATGGATGGAGTCCAAGACCACAGATCTGGTCGAGGAACTGATCGGCATCGTGCGGGGCCGAACGGCACAGAGTTCCCGCGGACGGAACGGCGAGCCGGCCGAGAAGATCAAGGGCTCCGTCAAGGCCAAGATCGCGGCCCGCGAGCGTCGCGCAGAAGCTGCCAAGAACGGGCAGAAAGCTAAGGGCGCCGGCACCGCGAAGAACATATCCGGACGCAACGCCGGTTCCGGTAAGGCCAAGGCGGGCGGCAAATCAGGCAGCGGGAAGTCCGGTGGGACCAAGAGTTCGGGTGGCCGGTTCTCCGGAAAGCAGAAGGGCCGCTAGGGCTTCAACTGGCAACTCGGAGGATCGCTGCCGGACAACGCTGAACTGATCAGGCGCGACAGACTCGGGCTGTGGTCTCGCGAATTGGCGCATCGTCGAACTCCGTCGAGCATGATGAGAGTATGACTCCCGCGAGTTCTTCAGCCCTCGACGAATTGGTAGCGGCACTCCCCGAGGGAGCCGTCCTGCTGGATCCGGACGTGACCGCGGGCTACCGCCAGGACTGGGCCGCCGACCCGACCGCCGGCCGTCCAGCTGCCGTGGTTCGCGCTACGTGCACCGAAGACATCCAAACCGTGATGCGATGGGCAACCGCCCACCGCGTTCCGGTGGTTCCCAGAGGTGCCGGCTCGGGCCTTTCCGGTGGATCCAGCGCCGTCGACGGTTGCATCGTGGTCAGCACCGAGCGAATGCGACAGATCACGATCGACCCGGTCGCCCGTGTGGCGGTTACTCAGCCCGGCTTGATGAATGCGGAGGTCAAGAAAGCCGCCGCAGAGCACGGACTCTGGTACCCACCTGACCCGTCGTCCTTCGAGATCTGTTCCATCGGCGGCAATGCAGCCACCAACGCCGGCGGACTCTGCTGCGTCAAGTACGGAGTTACCACCGACTACGTTCTCGGACTCCGGGTCGTGCTGGCGGACGGTACAGCTGTCAGCCTCGGAGGTCCCCTGCTCAAGGACGTCGCCGGACTCTCACTCACCAAACTGTTCGTGGGCAGCGAGGGCACTCTCGGCATCATCACGGAAATCACGTTGCGTTTGATTCCCGCGCAGCCGCCCGCATCAACCGTCGTCGCGTCGTTCGACTCGGTACAAGAAGCTGCCGACGCGGTCTTGGCGATCACCAGCAACATGCGTCCGGCGATGCTCGAGTTCATGGATCACGCCAGTATCAATGCTGTCGAGGATTCGGTACGCATGGGTCTGAACCGCAAGGCTCACGCACTACTGCTCGCGCAGTCCGACGCACCCGGCGCGGCAGGCGTGCTGGAAATCGAGACGATTGTTCAGGCGTGCGAAAACAACGGAGCCACCGAAGTATTCGCCACCGATGACCAGGCCGAAGGTGACGCTTTTGCGGCGGCACGGCGAGCGGTGTTCCCGGCCGTGCTCGCGATGGGAAGTCTGCTTCTCGAAGACGTGGGCGTTCCCATGCGCGCACTCCCCCAGCTGGTAACCGGGGTCGAAGCCATCGCAGACGACCTCGACGTCCTGATCTGCACGGTGGCGCACGCCGGAGACGGAAACACCCACCCGCTCATCGTCTTCGACCCCGCAGACCCGGACATGTCCGAACGCGCACAGATCGCATTCGGACGGGTGATGGATCTCGCCATCGCGCTCGGCGGCACGATCACCGGCGAACACGGGGTGGGTCGACTCAAGCGCGACTGGCTGCCGTCACAGTTGGGTGAAGACGTCATGGCCCTCAATCGCAAGGTCAAGGATGCGCTCGACCCGCTGGGAATTCTCAATCCCGGAGCGGTCATTGCCGTGAAAGAAGGCTCTCTCGACTAGCTTTCACGTCGACGTCGAACGAGTTACGTCATCGAGGAACCGTCGGGCTGACCGAACGGACCAGCTCGGCCAGCTGACGGAATCCTTCTGCTCGGCCACTCGACGAGCGGAACACGACGCCGATCGTGCGACCTGGAGCCGGCGAAGCGAAATGCGCCGTCGACAAGTCCCCGCGTCGAACCTCCACGGCAACAGCCGATTCCGGGACCAAAGTCACCCCGAGTCCCCCGGCCACACATTGCACGACTGTCGCGAGAGAGGTAGCCCGCGTGTCGCCGGCAAGCGGATGGGCGTCTACCGAACGGCACAGATCCAACGTCTGGTCGCGCAGGCAGTGGCCGTCGTCGAGCAAGAGCAACGGCAGCGCGTCGAGCACGTCCGCCGTGAGATCGACACGTCCGGCCAAGGAATGATCGTTCGGCACGACCATCACAAAATCCTCTTCGTACACAGGAACTTCCACCAGGCCAGGTGTTCCGGCAGGAAGCGCCAACACCGCGACGTCGAGCGCTCCCGATCGCAGTGCATCGAGTAGGCGCGCCGTTTGATCCTCGACTATTTGCGGCGCCAACGACGGCAGCTTCTCGCGCAGCTCCGGCAACAACCCCGGAAGAATGTAGGGCGCAACGGTCGGGATCAACCCGATGCGTAGCGGTCCGGTCAGAGAGTCGCCGGAGCCGGCCGCGCTCGCGACGAAACCGTCGGCAGCTTCGAGGATTTGCTTGGCCTGACCGAGCAAGCGCTGTCCGTCCGCGGTCACGAGCACGCGCCGCGTACTACGTTCGATCAGTTTGACCCCTAGTCCCGCCTCGAGAGCTGCCAGCGCCTGCGACAGTGTGGGTTGGCTCACACCGGAACGCGCTGCGGCAGTACCGAAGTGCCGGTACTCGGCCACCGACACAAAGGCACGCAGCTGTGACAAGGAAGGTTGATAAGTCTGATCAGACATGCCTATCAGTGTAGTGCCACCCATCACCTTTACCTTTTGAACGGTTTGATGCAGAATGGACTCATACCAAAAAGCGCCGGTCACAACCTCGATACTCCAGTCGAAACCGTCCGACCCGCTGACGGTGACAAACCCTCTCGATCCAGCACGTTCGGCCGTGACAGTCCGAACAGCCGGATCGTGTGCGCAAGAAATTCCTGTTCACGAGACACGTAGGAGAATGAGACACATGGCTCTGCTCACAATCGGCGACCAGTTCCCCGCTTACAACCTCACGGCTGTCATCGGCGGCGACCTGTCCAAGGTCGATGCCCAGCAGCCCGATGACTACTTCACCACCGTCACCAGTGACGACTACGCAGGCAAGTGGCGCATCGTCTTCTTCTGGCCCAAGGACTTCACCTTCGTGTGCCCCACCGAGATTGCTGCATTCGGCAAGCTCAACGAAGAGTTCGCAGACCGTGACGCTCAGGTTCTCGGCGCTTCCGTCGACAACGAGTTCGTGCACTTCCAGTGGCGTGCACAGCACGAAGAGCTCAAGACCCTCCCCTTCCCGATGCTCTCGGACCTCAAGCGCGAGCTTGCCGAGGCCACCGGCGTCCTCAACGCCGACGGCGTTGCAGACCGCGCGACGTTCATCGTCGACCCCAACAACGAGATCCAGTTCGTCTCCGTCACAGCCGGTTCCGTCGGCCGTAACGTCGACGAGGTTCTCCGCGTCCTCGACGCTCTCCAGAGCGACGAGCTGTGCGCATGCAACTGGAAGAAGGGCGACCCGACCATCAACGCCGGCGAGCTCCTGACTGCGAGCGTCTGAGTATGAGCGTCGAGAACCTCAAGAACTCGCTTCCCGAGTACGCGAAGGACCTCAAGCTCAACCTGAGTTCCATTGCGCGCACGACGGTCCTGAACGAGCAGCAGTTGTGGGGAACGCTCCTCGCAACGGCCGCAGCCACCAAGTCTGCGTCCACGCTCAAGGAGATTGCTTCCGAGGCTGCCGACAACCTGTCGGCAGAGGCATACAACGCCGCTCTCGGCGCAGCGTCTATCATGGGCATGAACAACGTCTTCTACCGCACCAAGGGCTACCTCGACGGTAAGTACGACGACCTTCGTGCCGGCCTGCGGATGAACATCATCGGCAACCCGGGCGTCGACAAGGCCGACTTCGAATTGTGGTCGCTTGCAGTGTCCGCGATCAACGGCTGCAACCACTGCCTCGAAGCTCACGAGAACACCCTCCGCCAGGAAGGTGTCGACCGCGAGGTCATCTTCGAAGCGATCCGCGCCGGTTCCATCGTCGCGGGTGTCGCACAGGCTGTCGAAGCCAACGAGATCCTCTCTGCCGCACAGGTCTGATCACTCGGACCTGAGTGCAGTTCGACGAGCCCTCCCCACCGTGAAGGTGGGGAGGGCTTTTCGCGCGCTAGGGTGGACCGATGGGTATCGAGGTGAGTGTGGTCCGGGTCTTCACGGACGAGAACGGCAAGCACGGGAATCCGCTGGGAATCGTCGACGCGTCCACGGTTGCAGAATCGGATCGACAAGCCGTCGCGAAGGAACTCGACTACAGCGAGACCATCTTCATCGACGTTCCGGATGACGGCGCCTCGCGTGCGCGGGTCCAGATCTTCACTCCGGCAGCAGAACTCCCCTTCGCCGGACACCCGACCGTCGGTGCCACGTGGTGGCTGGGCGAACAGGGCCGTCGCGTGAGCGCCCTCGACGTTCCTGCCGGCAGTGTCGACGTCCGCCAATCCGGCGCTTTGACGTGGGTACGCGCGCGTGCCGAATGGGCACCGGAATTCGCGATCTATCCGATGGACACGGTGGACGACGTCATCGACGCAGATCCGTCCGACTACGAGGCGGATCATTCGTATCTGTGGGCATGGCAGGACAAGCTCGAAGCTGCCATCCGCGCACGCATGTTCGCACCGGTGATGGGAATCGCCGAGGACGAGGCGACCGGATCTGCAGCGCTGCGCATCACGGACCGATTGAGGAAATCATTGCTCATCACCCAGGGACGCGGATCGGTCCTTCACACGACCTTCTCTCCGGAAGGTTGGCTCGAAGTCGGCGGCCGCGTCGTCGCCGAGCCGTCACGAACCTTGTGAGTACCCGGCGGGATTGCGTCCGGCCTCGAGGTCACGTGCACTCAGTGATACCGAGATCTCGTCACCGAGCGCAACTCCCGGAGCGAGGGGCAACTGATCTCCACTCCAGAACTTGCCCGGGTCGAACCAGTTGACACGACGATTACCGACGAGCAGACCCATCGCTTCATAGGTCTTGGCAACCACTTCGGCGCAGTAGGCGCTCTCGACGGCTACTGCCGATACGTCGGACTTCTTGCGCAGCTTCGGGATTCGGCCGCCGAACCAGCGCGAAGCAAGCTTGGCCGTCGACGGGAAAGGCGTACCGTCCAGCCGCGCGATCGTCTGGAGTAGAGCGTCTTCCTGCTCCCGGGTGATCTCGTGGTCGAGCTGGCGCAACCATCCACGCTGCCCGTACTTGGCGCCCCAAACCTGAACGGCCGATCGCAGATCGTGCAGTTGGACACCACGCTGGAAGCGTCCGGTCCACATGTCCTGCAGCGAGTGACCGAGTTCCGCATGCCACATCAGCGGCGGAAGGTCGTCGATCACGACCGACATTCCGACGTGGTTGACCGGGCTGTTGGTCAGCGTCTGGATGGCCCGGTCCGCCGTCGACTCTCCGCGGAAGATCCAGATGTCGCCCGTGCGGGTCGCCGCGGCGGCCTCGTCGAGACTCACCTGCGAAAGCAATCGTCGGTCCATGCCTCTAGCGTAGAGGGATGAAACTCACGACTCCTCTGCGCGCCTCGCACGTTTGGAAACTGGTCGGCCTCGCCGGTGCAATGGGCGTTGCCGCCACCGGGGTTCTCGTTGCGCGCGGCGAACGCCAGCGTCGGGCCTACTCTCCGGACGAGATTCGCTCGGTGCTACACGAGCGCTACACCCAGGCGTACGCCAAGCAGTCGGAGCAAGAGGTTCTGGAACTGGAACCTGCGCCCAACGCAGTGCGGCGCCGAATCGAGAAACTCTTTCGGCGCCGCAGCTGACTTCAGCCGAGGGCTGCGAGGATCCCCGCGGCCATCTCGGCGACCTGATCGTCGGTCATCACAAACGTCGGCGAAATCTGCATCGCACCCTGACCCGCGGCGCGACCCGAAATACCGTGCTCGCGAAGCGTCTTCACGAACGGCAACGCCTCCGCCGGATCAGCCAACTGCACTGCCGCGACCGCACCGAGCCCACTACGAACCTCCGCCACCCGCGGATGCTCCGCCAGCGGCTGCAGATGCGTATGCAACGACGCCTCCAAACGCTTCGACTCCGCGAGCAGATTCTCACGCTCGAGAATGTCGAGGTTCGCCATCGCCGCCGCAGCAGCACCGGCATGCCCGCCGTAGGTGTAC